>RKMJ01000036.1_pt1 | contig 383289 bp, 344 predicted proteins | sample 2174201 | NCBI WGS metagenome assembly RKMJ01 (sample SAMN10236717, study PRJNA505202) | synthetic metagenome | isolation source: mock community containing 12 organisms: Thioclava sp. ES.032, Psychrobacter... | place: USA: Walnut Creek | collected 2015-10-01 | reverse complement strand
GCTTCCCAACGGTCGATCTTGTGAAAGATCACGCCGGCCCGCGCCGCCTTATAGGCGATCTTCTGGAGAAGTCCGCCCCAGGCCGCATCCGCGATCGATCCGGCAAGTCTGTGGGTTTTCAACATTCCCTTGATGTTGAGAGTCTCGGCAATGATCGCTTGGCTTTCGTCAACCAATGCCCGAGAGGCTTTATGATGGTAATCTGCCCGAGAATTTGCCACGCGCTCATGGAGACGCGCGACACGCAGTCGAGCTTTTGACCTGTTCTTCGATCCCTTCTTCTTTCTTGAAAGCGCCTTTTGAGCTCGCCGAAGCGCGTTCTTCGCACGCTTCAGGTGCTTTGGGTTCGCGGTCTTTCGGCCGAGATCATCCACCATGATATCGGTGACACCCGCATCTATGCCCCGGATGCGACCCGCATCCAGCACCTTCGGAAGATCGGGCGCGATCTCCCCGTCTTCCACCAGAATGGAGGCAAAGTATTTGCCAGATCTCGAGCGGCTGAGCGTGATCGACTTTACCTTACCCTCCACCTTCCGGTGGATCTTCGCCCGGATCTTTGATCCCAGCTTCGGGATCTTGATCCAGTCATCACCAAAGCCCATCGCCCCCGTGCAGTGATACGAACTCTGGTCACCATGGCGCGATTTGAAGCGCGGATATCTGGCTCTTTTCTCAAAGAAGGCCGTAAAGGCTTTTGTGAGATTGACGCAGGCCTGCTGCAGGGCCATCGCATCATAGTCCTTCAGCCAGGCATATTTTCGCGAGGACTTCGCAGCAGAGAGAAGCTTCTTGAGATCATGGGTCGGATGCAGCGAGATACCTTTGCGACGATAGTAATGGGTCTTGATCGCCAACGCCCGGTTCCATGCAAAGCGCACTGCACCAAACTGAGCAGTCAGGAACTCCTGCTGCTCGATGCTCGGATAAATCCGGACTTTGGTGGCCTTCAGCGTCATGAGTCCAACTACGCCAACTCGATACGTTGGATATTGGCCAGTAAACTCATGGGCGAAATTCTTCGCCCGGAAAAACAACCCACATTGAACAGGAAGCCTTCCTCCCCGGACTGAAGTCCGGGGGTTCCGGCTTTGAATTATGCTGAAGTTCTTTACGCGGACCGCGCCATCATTCTTTACGACGAAAAGATGGTCGAAAAATACAGGCTGAATGGAAAACCCGAACAAGATGCCCAGCCTGGAGTTTTGCGAGAAGTCGGCACACCAGAAGATGGGCGAGAATATTTTGGACTCTTCATGGTGACCTGCCATGTCAAAGACGACGGTGAGGTCCTCATGGTAACCGGAATTCCATCCGGAGTTGTTGCCGACCTGACCCATATGCCCGGCGCCGAGCCGATGATCGAAACCTGTCGCGACGTCGCTCTGCAGGCGGCCCAGCAGGACGTAATGCCTTGACGGCACTTTACTCAACCTTTCCAGGTAAATCCCTCACCGAGGGTGATTGATCTCCTCTGCTATTCTGGTTTCTTACACCAGGCATCCTTCTTGACGCACCAAACGTTCAGGGCCTCCTTCATGAAGGCCCTGAACGCTTGGGCGCCTCAATGAAATATTGTTTTCCCTATTTTCTCAGCCGACAGGACGCTCTTGACATGGATGACGCCGTAACCCCCTTCATGATGAAGATCCTCCTCTTCATGCTCTACATGGGTCTCATCACGGCGATCGTGACCATAATGAAGAACAGCGGCATCTCGGTCGACATAATTAAGATTTTCGCTGTGGTTTCTCTCGCAGGGCCGATCGTTGCCTGGGTCGCGTGGGGTATCGTTCGGACTCACCGCACGGTTCTTCGTTTCGTGCTCATCCTCTTTGTCCCCTCATACGAAGAGAAGGAAAGAAAAATCGGCCAAGTTCTGCGAAACCACACGCTTGCCGCTCTGCCGGACACCTGGTTCATACCGAACACCGTGGTCGAGGCATGGTTGGCCCTGAACTGGGGGGTCTCGCCAAGGTTTTCGGCCGGCATCGCTAAGCGAGTAACGACAGGAGCTGAGACAGACAAAGCAGAGATCAGGCTGAGCCAGCGTGAGCTCGACAATATCGCTGAAGGGATCCGCAGCGAAGCCCGGAACCAGATGAACGGCATCGCTTCCGCTCTGTCGATCTATTGCTCATCCGGGCGCGCGCTGGGTGTGAATTTGAAAATGCACTCGCAGCACGATGCGATCGCGGCACTGGGCAAGGCGAAGAAACTGTCGGCCTCCCCCTCAGCGGCCTGACTATCAGGCCGACAGTGTCGATCACGCTCGGCAAAAGACGCCTGTGCTCACAGTACAGAAATTTCGAACAAGGATTTCCAAGATGCTTCCCATCAAAGCCCCCCACACTTCCGCTCTCCCCGGTCACGATGTCGATGTGCAGCCGGGCAGCTGGTGGCGCCTCACCTCCCAAGATCACAGCTTCGCCGAGCTTCAAGCGCCCGCCCACGGCCTGGTCTTGATGGTTCGTGAGGCGCGCTTCATCGACGGCGCCCTGCATACCGTTGTGCTGCACCCGCATCCGATGTGGATGCATGCCGGCAAATGCCCGGAATGCAAAATTCTGATCGAGGATTTCCTGACGTCGTTCCGGCCGGAGCCGGAGGGCGCAGCTTTGCGCGAAGCCGAGATTGCGAATGTCTTGGGTCGCATCGAAGGTCTCACCAAGCAGATTGCGTCTCCGCCCGAGCCAATGACCCTTCTCGAAAAACAGACAGAGGATAAGAAAGCCGGCGCGGCCGAGGGCGAAAAAGCGCCCACGGTCGATATGCCTGTCGGTGCCGCCAATGTTCCGGCCGCCCTCCTGCCGGGGCAGGACGTCATCGCGGCACAAGCTGCGGTCGAAACCCGTATTGCCGCCTTCGAAGCTCAGCGGCATTGGATCGAAGGCAAAACCGATGAGATGAAAAGCGAAATGGCGCTTGTGGGCATCTACCAGACCGAAAAGGTCAATGGCTCTCTCGCTTCGATCTCTCAGGAAACCAAGAAGGCTGAAGGCATTCTGGCCAATGTTCAAACGATGCGGCTCTTCCTTGGAGAGGATATGAGCATCAACCAGTTGCGCGATGGTAAGGGCGCCGCTTCTTCCGAGCCCCTGACCTTCATGCAACGCCTTCTCTTTCTCGACGAAGAGATCTTCGTGTCGACCGTTCTCGATGGGTTCAACGCCGACATGATGAGCGACCTGCCTGAGATCTTTGAGCAGGACTTCTCCTTGGTGGAGCGTATGCTTCCCACTCCTCGCTGCGTGGCCATCGTGCGTGTCAGGCGCAACCCGCGGGAGATCCCCATCTCGGAATCCTTCACTGTGGCAGACCTGATGAGTGCTGTTGCCTCCCAGGAGGCCGACAAGCGCATCCACATCCTGGTGCGTGATGGCGAGCGCGTCCACATGATCACCGCGGACGAGGCAACGTCGAATGCGCAGCGTCTCTTTCCTTCGCGCGAAGAGATCGACGCTCTCTTTACCGACGCTCACTGGTGTAAATCTCGAGCAATCACGCCGACCGACATCGATTACACGGATGCGCGCGCCAAGCACGACACTCGAGCTCTGTTCTACAAGAGGTTCCTGATCATTCTCTGGGGCGCCCACGAGCGTTCGGACATCTTCGGGGCATTCCTCCCTCAGGTCGCGAACTGGCTTCAGTCAACGATCCACTCCGATCGCTTCCGCTTCATCCATGACGAGGAAAACGTACTGACCGAAGGTCGTATGGCAATTCAGGACTACATCGAGGCAGGTCGTCTCGGCGCCAAATCCGGCTCGCGCGTAATCGTGAAATGGCGCGAAGCGATGACGCCTGACAATGCCCCGAAATTCTGCACCTTCGGACAATATAACACCGAATTCCGCGGCGCTCTTCATGAGGCCATCGGCCTCACAACCCTGAAGGCCGAAGGCGACAAGCTTGTCGCGCGGGCACCAGTCCATTTCGGCTACTACTCGTCTGCAAACTCCGACAAGGCGCCAGTGACGACACCGGTAATCTTGTCGCAATGGCGCAACCTGGAGCAGGTCTATGGTCGCCCCGAGCGTCTCTATGAACGCCAGACCAGCGACGGCTGGATTTGCCTCGACGACATGACCCTCAAAGAGGTCGACGCCTATATCGCTTCGCGTGAGGCGCGCCAAACTTATGACGAATGGCTCGCCCTCTTTGTCGAGGCCCGCGCTCTACTCGCAAGTGAGAAAGTCATCGCCGACCAACTCGCTAAGGAAATGGGCTATGTCTCGGTGATCGACCGCGCAATCTTCGACAAGGCTCTCAAACTTTGGCGTGAAGCCAACAAGTGGGGCTGGCCGGAGTCTGACGCAAAGCGCAATCGGATCCGCCTACTCTTTGAGCGCATCAGTAACCCTAAAGAGCTCATTGGGCTTTCCGAGATGCACCGCGATGTCCTGCGGATTGGCCTCAAGGCGACCGGAGATGTTTTTGTGATCGAAGACGATCGCTTCACCTTTTCCAACGAGATGGCGATGCCTTGGCTGACCGAAACGACCTATTCGGGGCCCGGCTCGAAGAAAGCCAAGTCCATTCGTTCGGTCAGCTTCTTCGACCTTCCCGAGCCAGGCTATCTCGTCGTTCACGAAGACAGGATGCTCAAAGCCCAACTCATCGACCGTCTCGGACCGCTCAAGAAGCGAAAAGCGTCCATGCTTCGCAGCGACAAAGCGATCGAATACCGGGACTGGCAAACCCCGCGAGGGCTCGGATCAGGGAACGCCAAGGAGATCGTGCATGCCATGCAAGGCAATGCCGATGTCATCTCCAAAGTGGAGAACATTCTCGAAGGCAAAGCGCCCGACTGGGCACGGGAAGCAGTCGATCGCACCTATGAGGGCTGCCGCATCGAAAGAGGGCGTCTTGTCGAACTTCCCGAGATGAGGCTCGATCTCGGTATTCTTCTTGGCAAAGATGCGAGAGACATTAACCAGTCCTGGGTAATCTCTCTTGTCCTCGATGCTCCGCTCTTCGCCTGGATGAACGGACAAGCGGCGCATGTAGAAAACTGGATCATGAACCGCTTTGGCTATGTGGATCCCGAGCGCGCTCTCGAAAGGCTCAAGGCACGAGCAACGACCCAGGATCCTGTTCGGATTGTGACCCGGCCGCTCGAGTTCACCGATAGCCTGAAGACCGTCTCGTCCGAGACTTTCTCTCTGTCTTTCGATGAAAGAATGTCTCGACTGGCCGATTTCGGCATCGAGGGTGAAACAGACCTCTCCTGGATCGAACGGGCGGCAACGCGCTGCGTTCATCCCAAGATGAAGAACAATGCGCGGCACTACCCACAAGCGGTGCTGCGCGAAGCCGCCCAACGCCTCTCTTTCATCGGTTCGGATGAGGCAGAGGCCATGATCGAAGCCATCTCGCGGCAAAGCTTCGAGAGGAAGAAAGGATAAGATAGATGCTGACACTCACGCCCGGTCGTCGTTTCTGCCTGGAACAGCTCGCACAACGCGAGATGACCGGGCGGGAAATCTCAAAAGCTGCCTTCGATGCCCGCATTCAGCGGCGCAGCAACGCTGAATGGGCCGACAAATATCTGCGCCCGCTACGGGAAGCAGGCTATATCGCCCATACCGGTGCTCTCAGAGACGCCTCGCAAGTTTACGAGATCACCCAATCTGGAGAGATCTTTTTTCACGGAAAAACTTTGGAAGAAGCTGTCCCAAAGGATCCACTCCAGGAGATCAATCTTACTTCGGGGCGATTGTTCTGCCTCGAAGCGCTCGCCGAGGCAAACCTCACCGGCCCACAAATCAGCATCGCAGCTTTCAAGGCCAAGAAGGTCCGACGCGACACCTCGGAATGGGCGGACAAATATCTCGCCTTCCTGCGCAAGGAGGGTTTGATCCGAAAGACGGAGAACAAGTATTACGGAGCCTTCATTCATGAGATTACGGACAATGGCCGGAAGAAACTCGAAATGATGAAGGAAATCACCTGATCATCCTGCATCTTCCAGGATCGACAACCTAAAGCAAGCTCGAGCGACTTCACGTCGCTCACACGCCTCCATTTAGCCGATCCAAAAGAGAAAGAGGCGGAAGAACGCGCCATTCGTGACTTCTCCCCGGACTAAAGGTCCGGGGCTTCAGTTTTCCTGATCAAAACCAGCCGTGGGGCCTCATGGGCGTTTCGACTTTCTTGCGCATCACTCCCCGCGGGCGGACTTCCGAACCGACTTGAAGAGAAGACCGCTGGATGCTTTCTCTTCATCCGATCGAGCCAAATGCGGGCGGACCTCCAGAAGTTGCTTGCGCAACGACGCATAGCGCCCCTGGAACCAAAGCAGGAGCGTGACCGCCGGGCCGAACTCGATTTCACCGCGCTCGAGCATCGCGAAAGCCTCGGCGGCAGCGATGCGCTCGACTCGAATATCCTCACCTTCCTCTTGAAGGCCGTGGATCCCTCCGGCTTGCGAAAGAGACACCGGCGCCAGGTAGGTGTGAATGATTTCTGCGACATTCCCTGGCGTAGGCAAGTAGGATGGGCCTGCGATCAGGGCTTCCGGGGCGACGACCAGTCCGCTCTCTTCGGAGAGCTCGCGGACGGCGGCCGCACGAAGACCATCCTCGCCCGCATCCTTATGCGGATCGACCATTCCGGCTGGGACTTCGATCTGATTGCCCTTGCGGCCCATCAAGTGAGCGGCAATCCTGAATTGGTGGATGATAAGGACTTCGTCCAGAACCGGATCATACGGGAGCATCGCTACGGCGGGCGGTTTTCGAAGAATTTCACGCTCCATCGGTGCACTCATCGTTCCATCGAACCGGCGATGCGAAAACGAATGCAGATCGACCTTTACGAAACCATCCCACCCGACTTCCGATCTGGTGATTGAAACCTCGGTCTCATCTTCCGGTTTTCGCCCGACATTCGGTCCTTGCTGCATTGTCTATCTCCAGGTTTGCAGCCTGGAGATAGGTAAAAGCCGGCGCCTTCCCGAAATATGCGCTCCAATTCAAAGTGGTTCGGCAACGACGTCGGCAGCTTCGCCTACGGCGAGCGCTTCGTCGCACAGATTGCTGAGAAGCTTAATCGGAATCCCGACGATAAACTCGCTATGATCTTTTGAGCTGAACCCGAGTTCCTTTGCGCGAGCCAGGAAATGATCTTCAGCCGCGCGCGCACCATCTACCGTTTCCAGATCCCAGGCCCCGCGGAGGGACCAAAGAACCTCTCCTTGTGATGCCCGCCGATAGCGGTTGAGGTCTGTCAACCTCTCCTCTGCTTTTCCGGACCCCGCCTTGAACGTCGTGCCATGCGCATCATGGATCATAGCAATGTAGAACTGCGATCCTGGCTGGACATCGGCGCCGGCGCGAGGTCCTGCCTTTTGTCGCCAAGGGCGACGAAGAGATATAGAAAACGGCTCCCGCTCCATTTCCTTGTCCTCGACCTGCTCGACAACCCGCAAGCGCTTGAAGTGCAGAACCTCTTCAGGTTTCATCTCATGGATGGTTGCTGCCCCCTGAAGGAATTTGGAGGCGTGATCGGAAATGAGATTATTGTTGGACTCCTGATCGATCACCTTCCAGGTGCGGGAAACTGCAATCCCGAAAGGCCAACGAAAACGCCCGTCTTGACGGTAATCCTCAGGTCGGTTTCTTCCATATTCGCGCAACTCCTCGACCAAGACCGGTTCTGGTGGATCGGCGATCTCGACCGCGCCAGCGACGCGCCCGCGCATCATGGCGTCCGCCTCCGTTGCATCACTCGTCAAATAGACCACGATGTCCCCGGGGCGAATTATCGCAAGAACGGCGTCCCGCGTGCGTTCATGACTGAACGCAAGAGCATCGTGGCCGGGAGCCCCGGGGGAACCCCATACCTTCGTCCAGTAATATCTCGGTTCGCTCGCCATTAAATGCCTCTCCCAAAATTGCGCTTGTGAGTATGGCACAAAGAGTATTCGTCACAAGCACCTTTACCTGTCACGAGAGCGCGATCACTTTTCTCGGTAAGGTACGTATTTGTGGGCGTCACTACCCTCATCCGTACCTGTGACGTCGAATTCTTGAAATTTATTCGAAATACAAAATACCGGACTGCCTCGCGAAAAGATGTCGCAGAAGGTTTGGGTTTTTTCGGATCCGACAACGGCTCAGGCGATACAGTATATTTCTGCCGACGGATCGACGCGTAAAAGTCGTGCGCATCGCTAACGCGGCACTCCTTTCGGGCTTAATTCCTGCTTGACCAAAAAGCAGCAAGGAAAAGAAAAATGTCCGATACCTCATCAGTGAACATGATCAACCTTCAGGTGATGGCGGAAGACATCGCTCAGGCCGACAAGGCTGACGGAACATACGACGCCAATCGCGCGATCGACAGCAAATATTACCTCTGGCATGGCGATCTGCAAACCTACCCGCTTGGCATGGACGGAAATCCCGAACAATTTGCCGCAAAAATGCGCGAAGCCCTGCCGACGGTGACCACACTGAGATTGCCGTTCAATGAATATTCTTTCGATGAGAACGGACACCTTCACGAGCAGTATGAAAGGTTTCTTCATGCCGCAGCAGCACAGGGGTTCGATTTCGACTTCGTTTATGCCGGCGGGGACGCACAGCGCTATGGATCAACGGTCGACACGGCAGATGAAGTCTACGATGCGCTGAGTGGAGACATCTATTCCGGGATCGAGCAGGCTTGGGGCAACATGCTCGATCTTCTCGATGCAAATCCCGACGTGAAAGATGCAGTCTATGGCATGGAGCTCGTCAACGAGCCAGCGGCCTACGCAAGCGGCGCAGACAAGGACGGTGCCGACAGCACGCGCTTCCAGGAGCTCTACGCGAACCAGATGAATCAACTCGCCGACATGATCGACGGGCGTGTCGATGCGAAAATCCTCGTTGGCGGCTGGCGTTATTCCGCGACCTTCGATGAACTCGACGTCGGAGATATCAATGGCCAGACTGCCATGGACGCGATCCGTTCGGGCATCGGAGATGATCTCGTCTGGTCCGCTCACCTCTACCCGGGATGGGCCGGCACCGGTCATGCAACAACGAGCGATGAACTGGCTGGCATCCTCGAAGAGCATTTCAGTCCGGTTATCGGGGACGACGTAATCATCACGGAAACCAACGCGAAGGGATCCGAGGCTGATAACGTGGCAGAGATCGACTCCAGCACATTCCTCTTCGTGCGCTCCTACGAATGGTTTGCCGAAAACGGCATCGGGCTGAGCTGGTTCCCTGGCGTCGAGACTGGCGCCTCCAACTTCGTGGTCATCGATGGCAATGGCACCCTGCGGTATCTCCATCAAAGTTCGATCGCGCATGGCCTCGATGCGTATAGCCTCGACGAGCACCCGGAAGAGTTATTGGGTGACGACAACATCGTGACGGATCTTGTCTCGGGCGCTATTCGAAATGAGTCATACCAGCCGGAAGGAAGGACTTTCGACGACACCCAGGGTATGGGCTTCGGGTTCGGATATGACGGGAACGACACGATCACCGGACGCGACGAGGCCAATGACCTGGCCTATGGCGGCACAGGCAACGATATCATCTTCGGCAAGGGCGGGGACGACCACCTTTTCGGCCAATATGGCAATGACACGCTCCAGGGCGGAGACGGCGACGATCACCTGTTTGGAGGCGACGGCGATGATCGCCTTGATGCCGGTGCTGGCTTCGATCAGATGACCGGCGGCGACGGCGCCGACACATTCGTCGCATCCGATGGTCATCTCGATATCGTCGACTTCAACTGGAACGATGGCGACCGATATGAGAATTTCGGTGAAGCGGTCGATCTGGGCGCGATGCTCGAAAGAGGCGAGAGATCGACCATCGAAGGCAGGGAGAGCGACCTCGTCATCACGACGCGAGTCTCCGAAACCGTCTTCGCCAAATTCTTCGACACCAATGCCGACGCGATCGCCGCTCTTACGCCGCCCCTTCCTGTCGGTCAGACAGTCACGGGCAGCGACAACGGCGACCTCATCGATTCCGCACATCCGGGTGAAAACGGCATGGCTCCGGGGGAGGGGGCTGACACAATCACGGCAGGAACGGGCGATGATGTCATTTACTCGAGCGGCGGCGATGACATCATCGACGCCAATGATGGAAACGACGTCATCTATAGCGAAGGCGGCGACGACGTCATCTCTGCCGGGAGGGGCGACGACACAGTCTATGGCGGCGCTGGCTCGGATACAATCTGGGCCGTCCGCGGTGACGATGTCATTTCCTCCGGCGATGGCGATGATGTAATCGATGCCGGTTACGATAACTCGACCATCGATGCTGGCGCGGACAACGACCAAATCACTGCAAACCTGACGAGAGGCGGATACCATCGCATCACGACAGGTGACGGACATGATCAAGTCTATCTGGAAACTGGCAGTGACGAGAAATACGGGCGCGCGACCATTACGGATTTCAACGCAGCCGAGGATACCATCATCATCGATGGCGTGGAGTTAAGTTCATATCTTCCTGGGGCACTTTCATCCAATCCTTCGGCTGTCCTTGCTGATGGCAACAGCACCGTGATCCAGGTCACCCCTACCAGCTCCGTCACTATCGATGGGTACACTCCACAGCAATTGGCGGACGCATTGCAGATCACCCTCGATCCGGCCGGCAGTCTTGCAGAAGACGTAATCACCGATATCTTCACGGACTCTTATGGCCATGACGTCAGCCAGGCTTCGGATTATGTTCAGGGGACCGATGGAGATGACCTAATTCAGTCCGGGGCTGGAAACGACTACATCAACGGCGGCGACGGTCAGGATCAAATCTTCGCAGGATCAGGCAATGACGTCATCTACGGTCACAACGGAAACGACCTGATCTACGGAGGAAGCGGAGACGACAACATCAATGGCGGAAGCGGCTCGGACACGATCTTCGGTGACGATGGGAACGACTTCATTGAAACTGGCTACCACTTATCGACAGTGGATGGCGGCAATGGCGATGATGTCATCTACGCAGACATTTCCCGCGGTGCCAGGCATGTCCTCACAGGTGGGGAAGGCGCGGACAGCTTCGTATTCATTCGCGAATCCGATCGTGACTCCGCAAGCGTGATCACGGATTTCGACGCCAATGAGGACAGTCTCGACATCTCCACCTTCCTCTCGGATGGAGGGACCTTCGCATACGAGGCGCATGGCGACGACGTCCTGCTCTCCTTCTCGACTGGAGACACTATCCTTCTCGAGGGTGTCACTACCGATCAAATCGATCCGCTCGCGTCGGTCTGGGAAACTCCTGAACTGTAAGCTGGATCTGTGATCACTGATATGGCCTCACCGTGCCATATCAGTGATCGCGGTTTGCACAGGCTTCTTGAAAACGCCCAGCTCAGGCGTTTTCGTCAATTAAGAAAAGCGACAGAAGTTTCTCGGCGATGACGGCTTGGCCGCAAGAGCGGACGCAGCATCCGTCGATGGGGAAGTCTATGTCGACACCATATCCGACTACGACTGGGCGTCGTTCGTCCTGCAGTTCGACGAGCTGCAGTAATTCTCTCATCGTTGCCAATTGCCGCCATGGTTCCTCCATTCTCTCGGGAGGAACCATCTCCCCCTAAACCGGGAGGTGCATAATGTTGAAGCGCGGAGACGTGGCCAGGATTGACTATCTTTGGCCACATGAAGAGCGAAAAAAGCGGGGCAAAGACACCCAAGGATCCAAGGATCGCGCCTGCACCGTCATCGACGAGATCAAGATTGGTGACAAAGTCGCCGCCATCCGCGTCGTCCCTCATCACGGCCTTCTTCGCGGACAAACCCCCGATGCAGCGGATATGCCTTACGCCGTGAAACTCACGACGAATGTTCAAAGAGCCGCTGGCCTTTTGCTTACCGACCGGGAGGGTCGCCCGAGACCGGGCCAGAAGGAAAGCTGGATTCTCGCCCACCGCTCGAATGTGCTGCACGTTCCCCAAAATCCGGCCATCCTTCGGACGAAAGACGCAAAGGGAAATCCTGCCTGGTCGTCCGGCACCATGCCGCCGGCCGTCCTGAAGGAAATTGCACGCAAGCGGGAAATGGCGATCAGGGACGGCGTTCTCCCTGATGAGCAGAAATTCTTCATCGGCAAGGGAGGCGTCGAAGAGCATTACCGCAAGGAGCAGGCAGAGAAATCCCGCTCCCAGGATGAAGCCATGGCGAACAAGCCGACCCCGCATTACAGTTCGGACAGCAAGCGCGGACAAATGGAGGCACGGGCTGTCATGACCGCGAGACAGAACCTCAGGGATGCGAAAGCCAGCAAAGCGGCCTTCCGCGAGAAAGACCGCATCAAGACGTGATTGATAGAAATAGCAGCCAAAGATAGACTGAAAGTGACCGGCGCAGCACTCCAGATGGCGTTTCTTGATGAACGCCATCTGGGCTGCTGCTCCTCCTGAAAGAAAGACTTCAAATGAACGCTGATTACCCCGCTTTCCGCCGTTATCTCGACGCCTGCATTGAGGGTGAAGACAATGCTGTCACCGTTATCGAACGCGCCGAGGGCGACAATGTCTACATCGTTCCCGCCGCGCGCTACAACGAGATGCGTGAGAAGGCTGAAGCCTACGATCGTGAACACGGCGTCACCGTCAGTGACGAAGATGCCGACGAGGAGGCCGCCATTAAATCTTTCATCGCATCGGAGACCCGATGATTTTCGGCTAATTAACCTCTGACCAGATATGAAAGCCCCGGAGATCATGCGATCTCCGGGGATTTATTATGTTTTCAGACGTCTCTGTTGCATGGGTTTGCAAGCTGACTGCAGACAAATGACAGGGATCTCCTTAGATGCCTGTGCGGAGGCTATCTATGGATGCGATCCACGGTGGATCATGTCCGTATAGACGGCGACCATCGGACTGCCGATTGCGAATACCAATCCCGGTCGGTTTGTAAGGTACCAAAGCGGTGGTCATCGACGCGGCGCCGATTTCTTGGCCGCAAACGAGGCGGCAAATACGTCCGCCCCGTTTCTGAAAAACAGGGTTTAGCCCGAGATCTCGATGCCCATCGCCTTGAGCGTTTCCTCATCAGGCGCGCCTGTTTCCTTGAGTCCGTTAGCGGCTTGATAAGAACGCATTGCTTTACTCGAGCCTGCGCCCCAGACGCCGTCTGGCGTCCCGGCATCAAACCCACCTGCATTCAGCAGGGCCTGGATCGCGCGGTAGTCCTCGCGCTTCAGTGCAAGTAAGCTGAATCCGCAGGCGCCGGCGGTGTCCTTGAAGACGCGCCCTGAACCTGCAAGATCGAGCTCAAGGTCGTGACTTGAGTTGTTTCTCTCGCGAAGCCTCAGGAAGAGTTTTTTCGCTCCCCTCAATTCGCGAATGAATGCTTCCGCTTTCGCCCCGAAGAGGCCTGCACCTTCGCTGGTCGTCAACTCTGACCAGGATTCATTACGCGCGTCTGCATCATCAACTCTCACCGTGACCTGCATCCGATGAGAGTTGAAATCGGAAAGCAGGTATTCGTCAGTGTCGTAGATGACACGCGCCTCGTGCTCAATACACCCGACAATCAGGGAAGGGTGGTGCATCGCGAAACCTTCCCCATAGTTGGAAACATTCATTGCAACGACTTCAGGGCTATCATCGATCGCAGCCTTGCTGTGCTGGATACCCCACCACCCAGACATGACATAATCGCTGTCGTGTAGTGAGGCGAAAATGGCCGTGGAGTAATCGATCTCGGGATGATCCGGGTCAGCCCATGCCACTCCGGGCTTGGCGTCTTGTGGTGACTGAGGTTGATCGGGAGCTGCCTTGACTTGGGCAGCCTGCTGCGCGCCCCCCGGGAAGGCAATTCCGTATTGCGCACATAGCCAGCCCTGCCGAAGCTGGGCGAGGGTGAGCTTTTCTGTTTCATAGCGCGTCATCGCGAGCGCACCCATGAGACCACCCGCATCTTGCGCTTCCTTTAGGGCGTCGTTGACAGTTTTCTGCTGCTTTTGAATTTCGCCAAGGATTTTTGCCGCGAGGTCCGGATCAGGCTTCACTGCTGGCACTTTAATTTCGATTGGTGCGCCTGTTTCTTGTGCAGCTACTCTGGCCTCGAGGAGAGACTTCGTCAGGCGCAGTGTTTGTGTGTTGAGATTAGCCATCGCAGCGAGAGCGCCACCATCATATTTCGACGCCGCTGCCTCGGATTTTGAAATCTCTTTCTCCAGATCTGCGATTTCAGCGCGCAGGTCGGACATCTGAGGGGCAGAGGTGCCCTGGGCGAACGCCGGCGCAAGCGGTGCAAGGCATGTGGTGCCAGCAAGTAGGGCCACCAGACATATCGAATAAGAACGGATCATGTTTTCTCCACAACAAGGTGCCTCGATGACGAGGCAGTAATTACGAGCCATTCTGGCTCGAAACAGGTCAAGCGCCGCAAGGCGGTGGAGAAGCGGCCGATGCGGCGCCCAAAAGATAAATTGGCCAATATTACAAACAACGAAATCGCTGAAAGCATTCCACCTGAAGATAGACAGAAAATGCCCGTCAAGTGACCAGCGCGTCAAGAGGCGAGAATGATTGGCGCGTTGGCCAAACGAGAGCTTCCTCTCCAGTGAGCTGGGCCTCGAGCGCCTCCCTTACCAATCCCGCTACATATTGCAGGCCTTAGGGATTGCTGAGGGTCACTTCCGAGCATCCGTTTCCCCAGCGACCGCTGCCAGTGACATCGACCACCATGCCTCTGGGATCAGATACCGCGCCAGGGTCTATGTTCAGTGGAAGACGAAGCCATCGAAATAGGCGATGTAGGCGCTCTGCCCGAAATTCTCCTCCATCTTGCGCCAATATTGCTCATAAGAGCCATGTGCAGGTCAGGCTGCAACCCCATCAGCACGAAGTTCCGATGAAATTGACGTTAAAGCCCTGGGCCTTGACGTGAGATGCCGGAGATATCTTGATTTGAGCTATCATATAGAACCTTGATTGCGAGAAAACATTCTTTGAATATAGTGGCCGCGGGGTCAAATCTGCCGCAGTCTAAGCCGGAAGTGACCAATGAATGTCAATGCTGTAATGATATTGATCACGACCCAAAGCAGCTTGAAAAGGTGGGCTGGAATGAGCGGATTGAAGAGAGCCGCAATTACTCCGAATATCCATGAGTAGCTGTTCGATCGCTTTCCGTTGAGGTCGTATTCTTTCCAGGCAATGAAGCCTGCTGCTGCACAAACTACCACGCGCAGCAGCATGTAATAGCCATACGGCAGGGGTAGAATTGCGACAAGAAGAGCAATTGCTGGAACCCACCAGAGCCATACAGAAATGTCACGTCCCGGGACCAATCCGTCTGGAGTCGATCGATAGGGATCGTATTCAGGATTGCGCATCATTAAAATTCCTTCCTGTTGCATTTCTCCGATGTACAATGCCTTAACGTTACAAAGCAGACAAGTCTGTGTAAGCCTGCGAACGATTTCGATGCATTGAACAATACTGAAAGCCACTGGGACTGTACTGATCGAAATTTAGGGCCCGAAAATTCATCGATGAGCTAAAAATAGTTGAGCGACTCTCAATGTTCAGGGCCGCGCCTGAAAGAATGAATATCGATTCCGCTCAACGCCTTAGGGGCAAAAATAACGGAACCCATCTCTGATAGATGATCATCATCACGGTAAAGGAGGTGCCCGTTTACTTCCGTTAGGCACGCCTTTCCGCAAAAATAGGGGGCGACCGGCAAAAATTTTGCTCCTGATGCTTCCGACACGTCAGAAAGAAGTTTGTCAACCGGAGTGTTTCGACCCTCTACTTTGGACCATGGAGGATTCGTGTATCCATATCCGGTTCCGAAGAATGCTTTGTCCAGATATTTTTCTGGAACGCTCCAACCGATTTCAGGCACACTCCCGATAATTATGACTTGCTTGCCTGCCACGCGCAAAGCGCGGACGGTGTTTTCCAGCGAGGCTCGCATGGCCGCAGGCCCCTCGAGAGTGACATTGCCACTACGAAGTCCCATCCGGAGAGGCTTCCCTCGCTCGGGAGCGACGCGGGTGCCATAGTAGCTCAATGGCCATCGCGCGGCCAAAATTACTGTTGAAACATCATTTTTGACCAAAGTATCAAGGACGTCTTCATTCCAGGACAGACACCCTGCCTGACCGGGGTCATTAAACCGTTCATGTCCGAGAAGTGGTGGGCAGGCACTGCGGATAAAGGCCGTTCCGGAAACGCCTATGTCACGCATCCACACGTCAATACCTGGAATCCAAGCTCCGGCATGACTGTCTCCCCACAGAGCGACGCTCCTTTGCGTATTTGAACTTCCCAGCAAGCAGCCTTTGCCATCAACAGGATTCGCTTTTCGGCAGGACATCTCAAGATCTGACATCGGCGTCGCCTCATTAAAGGCGATCTGTGCCGCCTTAGGAACGCGACCCGCAATACCGTCACTGATGAAAATGGCGAATGCCAGAATGGCACAGCTGCAGATGCCGATTCCGCTTAAACGAAAAATCTGTCCTCGCGAGAATCTGAGGCCTCCAGCTTTGCCGCGGAATGGCGTTTCGACAAATCTCCAGCTCACCCATGCCAGCACGAAGGCGATAGTGACGGCCCCGATCGTGAAAATGGGGCCTGGCTGTCCATCAGAGATCGTATAAACCACGACGAGCGGAGGCCAGTGCCACAGATAGAGGGAGTAGGATATCTTACCTATCCAGGTACACGGGCCGAAAGAAAGTAGCTTTGTAGATTTTGCTTCACGTGATTGACCGGCGTAAATCAAAAGCAGTGTTCCCAACACTACTGGCAACGCTGAAAGCCCCGGAAATGACGTAGTTTCGTCATACAATAGAATGCATGAGGCAATCATGGCTATGCCAGTGCCGCCAATGAGAGATGACAGCCAGGTCGGCCGGATCTTTGGAAGACATAGAAGAGCAAACAAGGCCCCTGATCCAAGTTCCCAAGCGCGTAGGTGGGGTAAATAAAACGCCTGCGATTGATTTACAGGAATTGCAGAGACAGCAAAGTAAAAGCTAACCAGGCAGAGCGCTGCGACAGCAGCGACCACTGCCCGACGCATCCAGCGATAACCGATTAGTATCAAAGCCGGGAAAAAGAAGTAGAATTGTTCTTCCACAGCGAGTGACCATGTGTGCAGTAGCGGTTGCAGACTTGCGTCGGCGCTGAAGTAGCTCCCGGTAGAGATCATCATTTGGATATTAGATCCAAACACCGATGTGGCGAGCACTGTGCTTGCGAACATTTTGTACTGCCAGGGCGGGAAAAGAAAATATCCGAGCACTGCCACCGAGGAAATCATGAAAAAAAGAGCTGGAAGGATTCTACGGGCTCTTCGTTCATAGAATTCCGAAAAAGAAAATCGCCCCAGCTCGACGTCTCGAGCTATAATTGCCGTAATTAAATACCCAGAAAGCACAAAAAAAACATCGACGCCAACAAATCCCCCTGCCATCATCGGCACATGGGCATGGCCAGCTACCACAGCCAAAACGGCAAGGGCTCGCAGTCCATCAAGGTCTGGGCGGTATTCGAGAGGCGGAATGGTTCGGTTCTGCATCGATATGAGATAGGATCGAGTGGACGGCGGCGATAAAGAATATGGACACGATCCCTCGCCGACAGTGTCGCCTGTCCGGAGGAGATGTTGATCGACGCAATCAACCTTCGTCCCGTCGCGATGGCGCACGACTTCTCGACCCTGAAAGCCGAAGACACAAATCAAAAATATCACATAAATTTTTCCGCAAGAGGATTGCGGCCATATGTCTTCTCATAAGGCGTCTCGAGCCCAGCCAGCCACCGGCTAAATCGAGGCTATCCCTGCGATATCTAATCTCATGACACTCCCTGCGAGCTGTCCTGCGTAATCGGTGGCCGGACCGGATGCTCGCGCACAAGGAGGCAGTCATGCCCTATCCCAAAAACCGCACTCTCGCGGTAACAGCGGCCCATCTTCCTGTTCTAAAGGATGCCCTCTCGGTCATTCTCGAGGATGCCAAATCGACCCATCGCCTTGAGATATTCTCTCGCATTTGTGGCTATCGAACCTGGGCTGCATTGAAGGCGTCGCTCGATCAGGCGGTCGATCGTCCACTTCTTCTCCCTCTTGGAATGTTTCAGCCCGACAGCTTCATCCTGGAGCAGCCGCAAAGCGTAAGGCGAAGGATGGCGGCGCTGGGCCTCTTTGGCTTCTTGCCAGCAGTAGAGGCTGGAATGGATCTCGCCTGGGATGCTGATTTTGGTTATCTCGGTCTCGCTGATGATGTCGCAATCGACACGATTCTGCGGCGCCGCGAAGAGATTTCAGATCATCATCTCACGACGCCCTTTTCGATCGACGCATCCGCACAAAGGGCCCTTTTGCTCTCCCCCGCCAATCGACTCGCGATCGTAAACGGAGCACGCGGCATTCGTGGCCTCGACCCGATCGCCGACCCAGGCTTTGGGTGGGCAGGCGCCGTCATTACGCCCGACACCCAGAGCCGGTTCTACCTGGATATCCAAGACCAGGACATCATCGAAGCATCCGCTTACGAACCACACGAGCTTACAGGGAGCCTCTGTCATCCAAGCCGGGTATTCTCTCGCCCAGATCTCGAAGCCCTGAAGGCCGCTGGTATCTCGCATCACGGCAGGATGGCATTTGTCTTTAGCGACATCCTCAAAAGTCACACCCTCGCACTCGAGGGGCCGGACACTGATCGGAACTCATCCGCAACCGGTAATATCTTCGATCTCGGGTATTACGGCTGTGCGAGTTTGGATGTCCCTGAAGATCCCGACGACATCGATGCCGCCTTCTGCCTGAGGTGGCTCTATGAGATCTCCAATATGGTTCAGGGCTACCTCTTCGAGCTCGACAGCATGACCGGTGGGCGTTCCCTGGAAAACCTGCTGGAAAGGGTCGGAACAGAGATCTGATCTCGACGAGGGATCAGCATAGGCAATTGTGCGAGGCGGGGATTTGCGCTGCCTCGCGCGCCGACCCAGTAATCGAGACTGCCCTGTGGGCATAGCAAAACAAACTGCGCTTCTCGTTTGCGTGAGACGATCTGCAGAAGCACCCCTCAGTAGATCATTCCGCTGACCGAGGCGCTTGATGTTTCTCCGGCGCTGTCACCCAGCTTGGAGGCTGCCGGCGTGTTTTGATCTCATTCATCGCGCGGCGAAGAAGCTTGATGTCGCCGCAGAACAGCAGGTCGACCAGCCTCGCATCGCTCCACATTGGGCGAGAGGTTATGGCTCTTTCTGGAAAATCTTTGCCATACCCCCAGCGCTCGGACACCCTTCTCAGATCAGCTATGGATTCCTCGATCACCGAACGCATGTCGGCACTCATCGCGCGCATGAAGCCGTCACGGCACTCTTTCGTCAGGGCTCGGCTCAGGCCGGTAGACAGAATGGTCTCACGCCAATGGGTGGCATCGTGCAATGACGCCAGTTTACCCAGATACGAGACCTGCTCAGCAAAGCGATCAAATCGGGAGATGACCTTTGCGCCTTCAGCGCGAGCGGCCGGCAGAGGCTCCTTGTTCGTGAAGGAAAGTGGGCGACAGATGCGAGACACCAGAGCAGCCTCGTCGAAGAGGAAATCCACGCCTGCCTTCGTCACTTCGGCATCTGGCAAAAGTCCCTGAGCTGACAGGTCACGAAAGACAGACAGAATGCGTCGAGCTTCCCCGCGCGCCCAATCTTCGAGTTCACGACCCCAGACTTCAGCGTGGCGGCCTTCTATATGCTTCAAGGCTCTCTGGGTGCATTCTGGTCCGGTGTCGCCAGCACGCCTGAGCTCTATCCCCTCATGTGCGTAATCTACAGGACCATTGCGCACGCCGAGGCGCACAATCCCCGTCTCGATCTCTCTCGCCATATCAAAGATCGCGAAATGATTGAAGTTCGAGACTGACCTATGGGCGGCGATGACCTCATCTGTCCCGGTATCCGGCGCCACTCTCACTCCCTTCAGCCATAGCTCAACGCCGTAGGGAGCTACCTTGTCGCGGAGAGCGAATACCTCACGCGCCCATCTCTGTCTCTCCTTCCACGTCGTATCCAGAGTGCTTGCCACATAGGACAGGCTGACGGTCTCGATCGTATGCGAGCTTCCGAACCCATAAGCACGAAGCCCCTTCACGAGAAAGGGTTCTATGGCCTCGGCAACCGGATCCCAGGGCTGGTAGCGGCGACCGACGAACTTGCGCAAGCTTCCGGCGAAGGGCGCCTTGACCCATCCCTTCTTTCGGATCTCCTTACCAAGTGCCTGAGCGAAGCCACTCAGGCCTTCCTGTCCAGGGAGTGAATGTGACTTCTTCCTCCACGGTGCGATGGCAGACAGAACCCAGGCGCGCCACACGTCGGGAAAAATATCAAATACCCCGTCATCCGCGGGCCGGATGAACAGACCCTCCATATCGAGCAGATCCCAACGATGTCGTTCCTCGGCTGCCCATTTCGTCTCGACCTCTCCAGCGAGGCGGGGAGGCCGATTGCGCGCCCGCTCTCGCTCTTCGTCGTCCTGCGCAGCCTTGGCGATCGCATAGGCCTTCCGGCTCTCCCTCTTCGCTTGTTCTTGTGCTTCCTGAAGAAGGACCTTCTGGCGCAGATCATCTTCTGCACGATGGTAAATCCAGCGGCGCGGCGCCGCTCTCAGGATCTCCTCGATAAAGGCAGGTCCGTTCAGGTCCCGATCGATCTTTGAGAGATCAATCTCGATGGCGGATTCACCCGATGCCGCGATACGCGCGAGCTTGTCCTCGCCCACTCTGTGGGTAACGAACACCTCGATCATCAATCGGTGCGTTTCGCCTGTGTCTGGATGGCGCCCATAGCCCACCACGTCGGGCTTGAAGCCATCCTGGGTTTTCTCGAGTTCGACCCGTTCAAACTCGAACCACCGGGAGGGCAGGGGCGTTCGCGTACCTCTCGCCGTCCTGACATCGAAGGAGGGCAGCATCAGCCCGCCGGCGTCCTCGATCGCCTCCTTGGCCATCAGGTGCAGATCCGTCTCGCCGGCATGGCGACACTCAGCCGAGGACTTGTGTGCAAAGTGCGGAACCCGGCCGCCGTGACCCGGCTTTGCGATCAGCTCCAGGCCACATCCAGGACATTCCAGTCCCTGGGTGCCCAATGCCGCGCGTGAGATGTGAATGATCTCGCCGTCGCTTCTCTTGGCAAAGACTGTCCGCGGGCTCATCCCTGGCCGCGCCATGACGCAGGTCAGGATGTCTTTCAGGCGCTGCTCCGAGATCTCACCATTCATGCAGATGTCACCTACGATGAGGAGCGGGGCAGGCTTCAGTCTTCAAACCTGTCGAGAGACCTGAGTGCCGCCATGAGGCACTGACTGACACATCCAATCGCGGCCGCAGTTCTTTGCTCCGAACGGGACTGATCTGGACTCCTCCTCTGTCTGTCTTTCGGGACATGGCGGGCCTCTTCCGCGCGTCGACCGCGACCAGCAACTTCAACCTACGTCTTCGGGCGCTGGCGCGTAATCGGATTCAAACACCTTTCGGTTGAGATACCTCTCGATGGCTTTGGCCTTGCCGATCGACGGGTCCTCATTCGGATCGAGATACCATGCGCCGAAGCTCCAGCTCGGATGGATGGTCTTGAGCACCTTCGCCGCGGGCTTGACCTTCGCGACACTCTTTTCGGCGGCGCTCCCCATGGCGACGATAATGTCCGGAGAGAAGGCTGCGATCTCGTCTTCGAGAGTCTTGTAACAGAGGTCGGTCAAGACAGGGTCTTTCCGGAGCTGCTTTTCTCCGACGAACAGTTTGAGCGCATCCGTCGCCAGGACATCATAGCCGGAAGACACGCAGCCACGAATGAAGCTCCACACCCCGCCGTGCTGCTTTTTGTTGTAGCGCAGGTAATCGCTGTCGATGCCAAAGAAGGTGCCGACCGTCGGCGCGGCCGAAACCTTATCGCGCAACGGGTCCTGTGCGCAGAGCATGATCCTGCCTTTCGCGGGGCGATCGCGCGAGATCAGGCAAGGAAGATCATACCCGAAGAACCCGTTCGCGTGTGCTGCGAGAGCGTCGGTCGCCCAGTGCGCGGGGTCAATTTCTGGCATGGTTCGGCCCGGGGCGTGACCGTTGTGGAAATCCTCGCGCAGCCGATCCGATATCTCGACAAGAGCGGGAAGGGCAAAAAGGCGATGCTGGCTCTCGATGATGCGGGGCCACTCGCCGCGATTGAACTGAATGTCTTGTTCGAACTTCATGAAAAAACCTTTTCTGAGAATTTCCGGAAAGAAGACCATCATGACGCGGGGAAGGCAAATTTTTCCGACAGGACCAGCGCCGGTATGGTCATCTCAAAGAACGCATCAGTCGTGGCGCGCCGAAAGGCTGGCCTTCCGGCCCGGAGTTTCCGAACCCACCTTCGCGGAATAGCAACAGGTCCGGAGCCCTTCATGGTCGCAGGCATCATCCCTTTTCCGAACATCTCTCCCGAGGTCTTCTCGCTCGAGATTGCTGGCGCATCCATCGACATGAAATGGTATGGGCTCTCCTACGTCGCCGGTGTGTTTCTTGGCGGCTGGATCGCAAGCCGGGCTCTCAAGATGCCTTCCTTGTGGCGCGGCGGCATCCCACCGATGAGTAGCGAGCAGCTCTCCTCTTTCATGCTGTGGATCGGCATCGGGATTTTGATCGGCGGACGTATCGGCTCGATCCTGTTCTATCAGCCCGGCTACTACCTGCATGACCCGCTCTCGGCGTTTGCTGTCTGGCAGGGCGGAATGTCGTTCCATGGCGGACTACTCGGGGTGATAGGTGCCTCACTGGTCTTCTGCCGCAAGCATCGTGTGCCGATCCTGCCTGCCGCGGATCTGCTGGCGCTTTCGGCCCCCGTCGGCCTTTTCCTCGGCAGGCTGGCGAATTTCGTCAATGGAGAGCTTTGGGGGCGACCCACGAAACTGCCTTGGGCGGTGGCCTTTCCTGGCGATGCGGCCCAGGCGTGTGGGCAGCCTATCGGAGAGATTTGCGCGCGCCATCCCTCCCAGCTCTATGAAGCGGTTTTGGAAGGGGTCGTTCTTGGACTGATCGTGCTTCTCGGCGCATATCGCAGAGGATACCTGCGCCGCCCGGGACGTCTGACCGGCGTCTTTCTGGCAGGTTACGGTCTCATCAGGTTCGGGATCGAGTTTCTGCGACAGCCGGATGTCCAGTTCGTCTCGGAGAACAATCCGATCGGGTTGGCCTGGCGCATCGGAGACTTCGGCCTCACGATGGGTCAGACTCTCTGCCTACCCATGATCCTTGTGGGGATCGCACTGGTCTTCCGCTCCGCAGGGCAGCATGGGAGAAAAGCGGGAGAGAATTACGCAGGCGCACATCCCTGAGCGCTCTTGTCAGCAAACCTGATTGATCGCGCCTCATCCGCCGACGAAACAGCGAGCATTTCCACCAGATTGCTGGTTAACGCCAGCTTTTCCGGCCCGAAGGAACGGAGAGACGGCCACAAGATACTGACCACTCTTCGTGTTCCCGAAGCGCCGGAGGTAGTAATACCCCCATGAAGCCTGCGCCCTTTGCGCCCACCGCCTGTCCTGATTGGTCGCGGAATATCCCTTGAACGACCCGGTCCCAGGGGGAGTCGCTCTTGCGTATCCTGCAATGAGCTTTGGATCGGATTGCGCCGCCGCCAAGAAGATGATCCCGGTGTGCAGGGATTTTCCGCCCGCGGAATAGGAATAGAGATCGATCCCCGCATCCGAGGCAAATTCAGCGATCGCCACCAGGCTCGCAAGCGCCAGGCTGGTGTAATGGATCGAGCTTCCTCCGCGCGCAGTATCGCCCGGAAGAGATCCATCTCGCCGCATCCCCCTGATGGCGGTCTTGTAAATGCTGACCCCTTTCGACAAATACGCGCGCTTTCCGGTAATGACGCCGTAGGCTGCGTTCAGCGCGCCGAATTGGTATTTCTTGTTGTCGGTTTTCCATCTCCTGATCTGTGATGTTCGACCAAGGCGATCGATGATGGCACCTGCCCAGGTCTCGAAGCGCTGACGCTCGACCGGCGAGAATGCGTCCCTGTTTTGGCCATATGCCACGAGAGCGGGGAACAAGGTTTCCATCGTGTGATAGATCACGCTCGACGGCCGATGCGCACCGCTATTCCAGTTCGCGGGCCATGACATGGCGTTCTTCGCCACTGCCGCCAAGAGCTGGTCGTGAAGTTGGCGACGCGCTTGCTGCGACCGGCGCGCGTTCGAGCCGAGGCGCATGATGTGATCGGCCCAGCCCTTCATCGCTGTCGTGACCGGATCGGGCGTATTCGCAGTGTAGGCGTCTGGCACGCTCACGACAGTGGGCAGCGCCACAGATCTCCCTGCGCTGATCGCGCAACTTCGGCCGGTGCCGCCGGTCAAAAGAGGAGAGGATAAGGCTGGCGAAGCGGAGACCAGCAGGGACAGAAAAATCGCACTAAATAACCGCATCTGACATCTCCTGAGCAAACAAGAGTAATCAATAAAAGATGCGGGGAGTCGCGAATTCTGTCAAGCTTTTGGGTCCCGCTTCCCTAAAAGCCAACGGCGAAAACAGGTTAGTTCGTCCACAATCTCGAAGCAGCGCCTTGCGGACCCAAGTCCGGCGTTGGCGAAAACAACATCCGCTCCTCAGTGAAGAGACTCAACATCACGCATCACTCTATGTCGTCTTCCCCGATGATTTGTCTTCCGTCCTGGCGCACAAGGAAGGGACGATTGACCTCATCTGAGATGTCAGGCCCCTTGTGGAATGGTTCGATGAAGATGGTGCGCCGCTCACTACGTCCAGGTCCCGCCACCTGAGCGCGCCAATTCCCGCGCGCGAAAAGCATCTTTCGATTTTGTGTCGTGAAGATATCCGTAACTCATGCAGGGGAGAGAGGCGCAAATGCGGTGAGCGAGTGAACAAATTTCACCTCTCCATCCTCCTGTTTTTTCCTGACGTCGAAAAAATATCGAAAATTTTGTCTCAGCCATTTTGAGAGACCCGTTCTTTTTCCCAGGTCCTGTGAGTGATCGTTCACACACTTACTTGGAAGAAAGACAGACAGAAATGACCAAAGCATCGGACGCCCGACGCGAACTGATCGAAACCACTGCCCTGCGCCTCTTCGCAGAGCGCGGTTATTCGGAAGTGTCGGTGCGCGACATCGCCCAGGCCTGCGGGATCGGCGAAAGCGCCCTTTACCGGCACATGACCTCGAAAGAAGACCTCGCGATCCGCGTCTTCCGCAGATCTTACTTGGGCTTTGCGCAAGAGATGGTCAGCGCCGTAGATCAAGAGGCCCCTCTCTCGCAAAAGCTGTCGGGCTATCTGCGCGTAATGCTTGCAGGCTTCGATCGTGACCCGATCCTGATGCGCTTTCTGCTCATTCGGCAGCACGACGTTCTGGCGAGCGCCGTCACGCTCGAAGATGTCACCCCCCTTACGCTCGTGCGTGATGCACTCGTCCAGGCTGGCGGCAAAGGGGAAATCGATCTCCCAAATCCCGACATGACCACAGCTCTCGTCATGGGAGCTGCACTGCAACCCATGACCTTCATGTTCTACGGACGTCTCCCGGCGCCCGCTCTCTCTCATCATCGAGACATCCTGGATGGCCTGACCCGCCTCCTGGCGCTCGCATAATCGTTTCAATCAAAAACAAGAAAGGGACAAACAATGCCCCACACTTCCAACAGGTTTAGAAACCTCCACGCCCTGATCGCCACCGCGGTGCTCGGCGCTCTCAACGACAATCTCCTGAAGGCGGCGCTGATCGTCTACGCGGCCACGCACCTCTCGACCTCTGGCGCAGCCACGGTCGGTCTCGCCGCCGGCGGGCTCCTGATGCTTCCCTTCGTCCTCTTCTCCGGTTGGGCCGGAATTCTTTCCGACCGCTTCGAAAAAGCCAGAATGATCCGCATGCTCAAATGGTCCGAGCTGGGCATCTCCGCTCTCGCGATCGGCGCGCTGGCCCTTGGCTCCATTCCGGCTCTGCTGGGGATCGTGTTCCTGATGGGCACGCAATCAGCTTTCTTCGGCCCCCTCAAAACAGGCTGGCTCCCCGAACGTCTCGATCCCCGACATCTGGTGACGGCCAATGGCGCGCTCGAGACCGGGACATTCCTTGCCATTCTGGGCGGGACGGTCGCGGGCGGTCTTCTGTCCGGAATGGGAACTCTCGTATGGACCGGGGCTGCATCGATTTCCGTGGCCCTGATCGGGCTTGCCGCGGCGCATCTTCTGCCCACCGGTCAACCTGCCGCGCCCGAAATGTCCGTGCCGCGCAATCCTCTCTCGAGCACGACGATTACCTTGAAGGCTCTCTTTGCCGATCGCATCGCCTCGCGTGCCGCGATCCTGTCGTGCTGGTTCTGGGCGGCCGGTTCGGTCTATCTCTCCACCCTGCCGGCGTATCTGCGCCAGCAACTCGGCGCCGACGAGACCCTCCTGACCTTGGTTATGGCTCTCTTCGCCATCGGCGTGGGCGCGGGATCGGTCGTGGCTGCCATCATCTCCCGCGGCAAGCCCACCGCGCGCATGGTCGTGCCCTCGGTCGTGATCATGGCGCTGGCCTCCTTCGGCCTTTACGCGGGCTTCGACCAGCTCACACCCGGCAGCGGGATCGCGGGCCTTCTGGGCACGGGCCAGGGCCTCTTCGTCGTGGCCAGCCTGTTCTTCATCGCCTTCGGAGGAGGCATCTTCTCGGTTCCGCTGATGGCGATCATGCAATCGCGCTCGGAGGCCGATCAGCGCGGCCAGGTCATGGCCGGGTTCAATATCCTGAGCGCGATCGGCATCACGCTGTCCTCGGCCGCGATGTCTCTTGGCGTGAAAGCGGGCCTGGGCATCGACACGATCTTCCTCGTGGTCGCGATCTCCTCGATCCTGCTTCTGATCGGCAGTGCGCTGGCCTTCCCGCGCGCCGCCCTCCAGGGGCTCGGCTATGTCCTGTTCAAGGCGTGGTTCCGCATCGAGATCGTTGGCCGGGAGAACCTCGCGACCGACGGGGCCGCCGTCTATGTCGCGAACCATAGCAGCTTCGCCGACGGACCGCTGCTCTTCTCGATCATTGACCGGGACGTCTCCATCGCCGTCGATACCGGATGGGCCAAAGGTGCGCTTCTCGGTAAGCTCATCAAGACCCTGAAAATCGCACCGCTCGATCCGACGCGCCCGATGGCCGCAAAAGGTCTCGCGCAAGAGATCCGAGACGGCGGCGCGGCGCTGATCTTCCCCGAAGGTCGGATCACCACCCATGGCGCCCTGATGAAGGTCTACCCGGGAACGGCGTGGCTCGTGGATGCGGCTCAAGCGCCTGTGGTGCCGATCTCGATCGAAGGGCTGGATAGCTCTGTCGCCACTCGTCCGATCGCGGGCCTTGCCCGGCGCATCTTCCCCAAGGTGCGGATCCGCGTAGGTGAGCCGACCCGGCTCGAAGTCGCTCCCGAGCTCAAGGGGCGTCTGCGCAGAGAGGCTGCGACCCGTGCGCTGCACCAGCTCCTCGAGACGAGCCGCTTCGAGAGCCTCTCGGCCGCAGGCACCATTCCCCATGCCTTCTACGAGGCCTGCAAGGTGCTCGACCCCAAGGGGATGGCTCTGACGGACCCGATGGGCGCCAAACTCACCCGCCGCAAGATCGCCTTGGGGGCTGCCGCCTTCTCTGCAATCTTGCAAAAACGAACCGAGCCTGGCGAGAACGTCGGCGTCCTTCTCCCGAGTGCGGCCGGTGCTGCTGTGGTGCTCATGGGGCTGTGGCGCGCCGGACGGGTGGCCGCGATCCTCAACCCGACGCTGGGCCCCTCGCCCATGATGTCGGCTATCGAGACCGCTGGCATTCACCGTATCCTGACCAGCCGCGACTTCGTAGAGAAAGCCGGCATCACGGACCTCCTCGATCAACTGGAGGCCAAGGGTGTCGAGATCCTCTGGACCGACGACATCAAAGCGGGGATCAAGACCTCGGACAAGCTGCGCGCCATGTGGGCTGCGCGCCGGCCAACCGATGTCTGTCTGTCTTTCAATGATCCGGCGGTGGTTCTCTTCACCTCTGGAACGGAAGGCGCGCCCAAAGGAGTGGTGCTGACTCATGGCAACCTTGTCGCAAACGTGGCCCAGCTGCGCGCGCGCACCGATGTCAGCTCGGCCGACCGCGTGCTCTCGGCGCTGCCGCTGTTCCATAGCTTCGGTCTGACCGCAGGCGTGCTCTTGCCGTTGATGGCCGGCGCGCCAGTGATGCTCTACCCTTCGCCGCTGCACTACCGGATCGTGCCGGAGGTGGCCTATGCCCATCAGGCGACGCTCATCTTCGGCACCGATACCTTCCTCTCGGGCTGGGGCCGCCGGGCGAGCGCCTATGACTTCTCGACGGTTCGGGCCGCCGTTGCGGGCGCCGAGGCGGTGAAGCCTGCAACCAGGTCGCTCTGGGCTGACAAGTTCGGCGTGCGCATCCTCGAGGGTTATGGTGCGACCGAAGCCGGTCCGGTGATCGCGCTGAACACGCCGATGGAAAACCGCCCCGGCACGGTCGGCCGCGCGCTGCCCGGCATCGAGATGCAGCTCGAGGATGTCCCGGGTGTCGAAGGCAAGCGCCTCTCGATCGCAGGGCCGAACGTGATGGCGGGATATCTGCTGCACGGCAAGCCGGGTCTGCATGCGCCGGCGGACGGTTGGTATGACACGGGCGACATCGTCCAGATCGCCGAAGACGGCTTCATCTCGATCGTCGGCCGCGCCAAGCGCTTCGCCAAGGTCGGGGGCGAGATGGTGTCGCTCGCGGCCGCCGAGGCGCTGGGCGCAGATGTCTGGCCCGACGCCCATGTCGCCGCGATCTCGGTTCCCGATACGCGCAAGGGCGAGCGGGTGATCCTGGTCACCGATCAGGCGGATGCGGAGCGCTCCACTCTCTCGGCCGCAGCGAAGGCGGCTGGGATTGCCGAGATCACCGTGCCGTCCGAGGTTATGGTCATGGACAAGATCCCGTTGCTGGCTTCGGGCAAGACGGACTACCCGGCACTGGGCGCCATTGTCCTCTCAGGCTCGGAGGTGGCGGCATGAGCTGGCGAGACATTTTCCCCGTCCTGAGTGCGCGCGCCTTGAGGCTCCCCGGCATGTTGCCGGGGCGTCCCGAGGGCGACGAAGAAGCTGTGATCCTGCTACACGGTCTGGGCCGCACGAGCGCCTCCATGCGCATCATGCAATGGGCACTCGAGCATCACGGCTATCGGGTCGTGAACCCGAGCTATCCCTCACGCAAGGCGCGCATCGATGAGCTGGCTGATCTTGTCATCCCTGACGCGATCTCAGCCTGTGCAGACGCGCGGCACATCCATTTCGTTACGCACTCGATGGGAGGGATCTTGCTGCGTCACTGGCTGGCGCGAAACCCATTGCCCCAGCCGGGCCGAGCTGTGCTGCTCGGCCCGCCGAATGGAGGCTCCGAGATCGTGGATCGGTTCGGCGCCTGGCGGCTTTTCGAGGCGATCAACGGCCCGGCCGGCAAGCAACTCGGGACTGACCCGGACTCGATGCCGCACGCGCTTTCGTCTGCGACTGGTCTGCAAGTCGGCGTCATCGCGGGAAGCCGGTCGTGGAACCCGATCTATTCGGCGGCGATCGACGGTCCCAATGACGGCAAGGTGTCGGTGGCTTCCGCCTTCGATATAGAGGCGCGGGATAAGCTGGTTCTGCCCGTGTCCCATACCTGGATGATGATGGACCCGCGGGTGATCACGGCCACGATGCGTTTCCTTGACGTCGGGCGCTTCGAAGACAGCACCTCTAAGGACTAACGAGTTGCCTGCATTCGAACACAAAAATCGTTCCAGCGGGAAATCGGTGCCTTCGCCATTCTGAAGTAATTCGGTCTCGCTAACACCATAAATTTCTTGATTTTGGCGGATTGGTAGCCTCCTATGTTGGCGTAGATTGAGGCAAATTTTTTGGCAATCTCTGTATTCTTTTTGCGGCGCTTGGATTTCGATGCAGAAAATTCACAGCCTTCCTGATTGGCAATATCGTCTTCATCTCAGACACGGTGGCGGCGCATCCAGTCATCTTCTTCCGCCCGAAACAGGACATGGCTTGCCTGTTTCTCGGGTCTTCGATGAAAAGGCACTCCCGCAGGATGGCTTTTGGGTTTCGCGATCGATCTCAAAACGAGAGAGATCGTTTCATCTGCATGGACTGCGCCATTGTCAGGATCGCATGATCCTGACAGCTTTTCTTTGCAGGTCGTCCGCCGGTTGGGCGGACGGTTTCTGTGGGTAATGGATTGGCACGATGTTCGGCGGATTTACAGCGATTGCGCCGCTTCAGTGCCTTGCGTCTATGATCCTGAGGCGAAAGTTGTCGGGGCGTCCGCAGCGGCAATTTTTTCGGAGGCTGACTACAAGCAACGATTTGACGCAGATATCTTCTCGGCACTCGAGGTCGACGGAGAGGGCTGGCTTCCAGCAGGCTTAACGGCGCATCACGGGCTCCAGCGTCTGCTACCCGGACATTACCTTGATCTTGAAAACTGGACCACGACGCGCTTTTGGCCAAGCTCCGCCATCCCCGCCAGCAATGCGCCAGAAGATGCCCTCGACACTCTGGTCGCGAACGTTCGTGCGCAAATTGAAGCTTTGATAGCAGATCCACGTCGACTGGCTTTTGCTTTAACTGCCGGGCGCGAGACGCGAATGCTCTTGGCCTGTGTGCGACCTTGGGTCAGTGATGTCGACTTTGTCACCGTATCCGGAGGAGGGCGCCATCACATCGACACGGCAGTCGCTAAAATCATAGCAAATGATTTTGGGCTGTCTCACCTGGCTCTTCCGCGCATCTCCGCAACCGAGGAACAAAAGAGGCTTTTCGTTTGGCGAACGGGTCACTGTCATGGCGACAGCAATGCGGTTTACCACCCAAGTGTCTGGCCGATTTCCCGAAGCCACATCATGATCGGAGGAGTAGGTGGCGAAACCGGTCGAGGTTTCCTTTGGCGCACATCTGACAGGCCGAATACGCCGATTGATGCGATAACCCTCTGTCGGCGCTTGGGTTTCGTGGCCGATGCTCGTCTCGTTGCTGCAATCGACGCGTGGCTTCAGGATCTTCCTGCGATGACTACGCAGCAGATCTTGGATCAGGCCTATATCGAACTGCGAAATGGATCTTGGTATGGCCCTCAATTCACCGCAGACCCGACGCTTCAGCGGCAGGCGCCATTGCTGAACTATCCTTCGCTGGAACTTATGCTCTCACTTCCAGAGGATTGGAGGCGTGCCGGAGATCTCGCTGATCGGGTAATCGCAAGATACTGGCCCGAGCTTGCGAACTACCCCTTCAATTCTCTCGGTCCTGTGCGCGATTTCCTCGCGAAGTTAGGACATGTTGTCTCGGAGCCAAAAATACTCCTGCGCAAGCTGCGAAAGATTCGGACTTAGAGTGTGATGCTCCTGTAATTCATGATCTTGCCGTGTGACAGGAAACATTCGAACAGCTCTCGCTGAGCGCGCGGATACGGAGCACCTGGCACCTATCAGCCAGCGACATCTTCGTTGCTGAGTTGGGCTTCGAGTGCCTGCCGAATAAGCCCGACAACATAGGGCAGGTCTTTTGGATCAGTCAGTTTTACTTCCGAATTCCCATTTCCCCAACGGCCAAGGCCTGTAACATCCTTGACCATGCCCTTGGGATCAGAAAATTCCTGAGGGTCAATATTCAGCGACAAACGCAACGCTTTCGCCTGAGGGACGACATCCACGAAGTTCGTTTCCGCCTTGTAGGCCACGTAAAGCTTGAGGAACTGTTCAGTGACGCACTCGTCCAAGGCCAGCACCTCTCGACGCAGATCCTGAAAAATCTGACTCATGCTGCCGCTTTGAAGGTGCCGATGATCTTCGATCGAATACTCACCTGATCCCGTGGCTGGCTTCCGGTAAGTATCGAGAACCTCTTTCGGGAGTATCGGTGCCGCCCAGACATTCACGGCGTTCCATGCCATCTTCTGGGCGCGCTTTTTGATTTCGTCTTCGTTCCAGGTTTCGACTTGACCCAAACCCTGATTTACCCGGAGAGGACTATCTTTGAACCCGCCCTCCATGTCGCGCTTCTCGGCGAAGGGGTGATCACTGTATTCGGAGTTGTAGCCAGTCAGTGTCAAATTACCGAGCGTGTGGAGCCACTTTTCCTGGACCGCACTCCAATTCTCTCCCAATGCCTCCCGCCAAGCCTGCGATAGGTCTTCGTTCTGGGGCAAGATGTGCTCGATCGTGTAATCATCGACGAGCACGCGCTCCTTGCGGCAGCTTTGGTGGCAGCACTATCGCGGCCGGAGCTTGATCGTTTTGCCTTCCAGAGCCAGCGAGGCGTCCGCAACGGAAGAGAGTTGCGATCCTCCGGTATCGACCTGCCAAGGATAGGCACTCTCCCCGAAAGGTGGAGCCTGTCCGCACGACAAAGAGGGGGTGAGGACGTGACGAGAGATGGTCTTTCAATACGGAACACCCGGCATAGACAATCTCGCCCAGGACGTGATTGAATACGGTGATCACGCTAAGTCATACGCTTTGCGCGCATAAAGGTAATGCGATGGCGAAAGTCGCCTGACCGCCTTTGCGCGGCCACGAGCTTGAAATGCAGGAGACAAGACACTGGCAAAGCCCCGTGACGAGCACGTAGAAAAGTTTCCCAAGATCGAAGGGCTGAGCCTGGCTGATGCAAGGCGCATCCTGAAATACCAGGCGCCGGGATATCAACATCTCGGCTACATCACTCTTTCCGCACCTATGGCGGTCCTTGGATGCGATGCATTTCAGGCAGATCGTCATCTGAGAGCTCTCGCTGCAGCCGGCTATCTTGTCCATGACAGCGATCTGCCCCTCGAGCGTCCTGCAAAGCGCAGCGCCTTCGAGCCAACCTCAGGCTTCGAGCAACTCATCGAAAGAACGCGCTCACCCGGCTCGGAATGGGCTACACAAAAGGGCGCGGCAAACTGGTATCACACAAGTCTCGCCTGGCGCCTCGGTGTCGACAAGCTTCTAAAGCGAATGACCAGGCGCGAGGCGGAGAAGCTTTATGACAGTTTCATCTCGGAAGTTCGCCGTATAAATGCCTCTCCTGACACCCTGGTTTGCATCACCAGCGTTGCGCTGTTCGGCAGTATGCTCGACCCGACGCAGGACAGCTACGGCGACATTGATCTTCATGTTGAGACCCGTGAACGCCCCATGGAAGATGACCTGCGCACTGATCTAAGAAACAGACTCGCGCAGGATGCTCGCCGCATCGAAGGCTACATGATGACCTACGAAAGTGATGAGAGCGCCGCGCTCATCCGCTCGCGGCAGCTTGTCAAAATGCGCCTGCAAAAGCTCGGCAGACGGATTTCTCTTTCACAGCAAAGCCCCGAAGACATCGGCACGGTGGCGATCCAGATCTATGCCTTTGACCCGCACACCGGGAAGGATATCTGCAGGACACTCGCCGAGGCCTCGGAAGTCGCAAAAGGTCTCCTCCCTGGCAAGATCGAGACGCCTCCCCCTCGGACGGAAGGCGCCCTTCGCGCGAAAACCGTCGGCATCCCGCAGATTGTCAGCGGAGGTCAGTATAGTTCTTCCAGATTCGACGACGCCATCAGCACGAAGGCCCTCGTCGAACGAACCGCGCAACTCATGGAAATCAGGGCCTACGCGGACGAACCCTGTCCCACATGTGCCAGTTTCTGGTGCGCACACATCGCGCCCTCGACCCCACCACCCGTCATCGAAGGCTCGGGCGATCACTACTTGATCGCCTTGGAAAGCGCGATGCGCGAACGCCCCCTTGGCTCGCCCCTTCAGGAGGTGAAACACGCACTTCGGATCCTGGGGAGCGACCCATCCAGTGATTGGTATCGCCGACTTTCACCCGCATCTCGGTATCTTACCATCACGAAGGCCGGCTTGAGCCTGAACCGGGATCTCGCCCGGTCGGGACATGTCAACAAATACGATTATTTTGCGATCTCCAACGGCCGGATCGACCTCAATACCAGCCCCTCAAGTCACCCCGACGCTGCCCACTTCGTAGCCCTAATGCGCCTGCGTGAGGCCCTCATCCAGCTGTGGAAATCCTGCGCGTTCGCGGGTGGCGGTGACGCCGGCGTCATCCTGGACTTGGAGGCTCCGGGCATCGATACGCTCGATCCCGCGGATCTGAGAGTATTGGGGAAGCTTCTCAAGGCTGCCCAGCCCGCCCGGAAGGAGCTCATCCAAAACAATCCCTTCCCGAAAGAATATGCAGAAGCCATGGAGGCCTCAGTTGGCGAGGATTGCGTCTACAGGCCCGGCTATTTCAGACTCCATGCAGACATTGACCACATCGACACGAGCGTGCGTATATTTTGCTGGATGCGAGCCACGCACCCCCTGTCCTGGTCCCACGATGTCGATGCAGGCGATATAGGTGGTGGAGAGGGCCTTGATGACGAAACATCAAAGGCCCGCTCCATTCTCGAGGAGCGGGTGTTGAAGCTTTCGAAAGCCATCCGCGCCCTGCCTGGATTTCAACGCTCATTTCTTCAAGTCACGCACTGGCTCGACTATCCAAAGATCTAAATTGTCGAGCTCTGTCGCTCGATGTGGCGAAGTATTTCCTCAAGCCCGCTGAAACGAGGCCGCTTCTTTCACAAGCGATATCCGCGTCTGCGGTTTTCCAGAAGTCGCAGTTTGTCGGCCCCGAGGCTCTGCGTGACTTGCTAACGGGACTGCCGACGACACTCCGGCTCGAGCTCGGGCCACCGGCGGGCGATCCTGTTCAGGATTTCGTTGCGTACCGCCTCCGCAGCATGATGAACACCTACTCGGCCAGAGTTGAATACGCGCACACCATCGTAGCTCGTCAATTCATGGCGCGCGAAATTCACTGCCCAGCGATACTTTGTGGCTACATCGACGTCGCCCACGACATCTCGCCCTGCCATCCCTTTCTTGATCAGGCGCGATAGTGAAAGTCCTTCGAAGTGCGTCTCGATATGACTGACTTCTTCCTTCACCAGATCGTCTCGCCTGGATTGGGCTGACCTTTTCGCAGTTGCCGACCGGGCCGCCCTCCGGTCGGCTACTTTTCGGAGCGCTTCAGCCACGACCTTTCTTTTCTCTACTCGGACCACGCGCTTCATCTCGTAGAGGCGCATTTTTGGGCCAGAGCGATAGTTGGGATTCGTAGCCAGTCGGTCCGGCTCACCAAGGTGAGTATTTATCAATTTGTCGGTCCAGAAACGTTCATTTTTCAATCGAGATGACGTGATGAATTCTCCCGCCTCCGTCTTCAACTTCGCCATGTTCAGGTCCCGTCAGTGTGTTTGACCTCAACATTGGCCAAACCTCTTGCTCACGAAACGATCGTGGCAGATCCGGGATTATCTGGAGAAGAATTCCTCAAGCCACGGAAAATCTGGCGCGTCGTCGAAGATGAGGTCGATACCCCAAAGGCGTTTTGCTACCCCCTCTGGGTGTGAACCATAGTTCGCCCGACGATCTTCAGTGCGCGCGCCCGTAGGGGAGGCGACCATCGTTGCCGCGCACACTTTCCCAATCACCGTATTTCCAATCCGCACCCCGCTCGGGGCGACAGCCACGTCCATGAACGCAGCAGCGCGGGACATGTTTCAATCCACACCTTCTCACGAGAGGGGACCAGAGCGCGATGCGCCCATCTCGCATCTCGGCGGTGTTTCAATCCACGCCTCCGCGGGGGAGGCGACAAAACCGGGAGAGGCAAAGTGCACACCTTCTACGTTTCAACCCACGCCTCCGCACGGGAGGCGACATTGTGGGCTCCTGCATTTTGGCGGCACTCATACAGTTTCAATCCGCGCCTCCGCACGGGAGGCGACAACGTACGGCGTTGCTCCTATCCACGTCTCGGTTGTTTCAATCCACGCCTCCGCACGGGAGGCGACGCGGCCTTCGTCGCGGAGAGCTTGGATGTGGCTGATGTTTCAATCCACGCCTCCGCACGGGAGGCGACAGCGGTCGATCTGGTCTATCCTCGCTCGGATCGTGTTTCAATCCACGCCTCCGCACGGGAGGCGACCCGCTCTGTATTGAGCTGCTGTTCGATGGAGAGTTTGGTTTCAATCCACGCCTCCGCACGGGAGGCGACTGCCACAGTATATGTGCCTGAAATATCAACCTGAATAGAGATCATTCTGCGAACAAGCCGAAAAGTTACCAAAGTTTGCGTCGGCACGCGCATCCTCTTGGTAAATTGCGCAGGTATTCAGACCCTTAAAAGATCTGCGAACCTGCCGGGGTTTTTGGGCAAACTACAGGTCCGCAGCATCATGATTGACATGTGAATGCCTACCTTGTGCCAGCCGATGGGGTGATCATCGTATTTCGATCCGTAACTGCCCCATGGTCGTCCGTCGCCATGCCCGGATCACCCAGAAAGACAGACATACCTTCCTCCTGTTTCCGTGCCGCGCTGACGCATCCGACATCCTTGGAAATTCCGAGGGATCTACGTCGTGCAGCACGAAAACATTGCCTGTCGCCATGCAGCGGCGAACGCGCTCTACGCTCATACATCAAGCAGTGACGACACGGCGACTTGGGAGCCCTTGCTCGATCATCTCGAAGCCGTCGCCAGAGCTACCCGTGAACGTGCTGCAGCCTTCGGTGCCGACGCCATGGCCTACGCAGCTGGACTGCTTCATGACGTAGGGAAGGCCGACCCTCGGTTTCAGGCTTACCTTGCGGGGCAGGGGCCTCAGCACCCTCACTCGGGATCAGGTGCGAAACTCGCCGCGACCCTGCTGCCGGCATTGCCTGGGAAGATGCTCGCCTTCGGAATCGCAGGCCATCATGGCGGCCTGCCAAATGCCCTGCCCGGAATACATGGCGGCGCGCCGCTCGTCGAACGCCTGAGAATGGAGTCGGATGCAGATCTGCCCGAATGGCTTTCTGTGCCACCCCTCGGAAGCGCCGATCTTCCGCCCGTCCTGAAGGGACGCACCAATCAAGATGCTCCGTTCGCCCTGCAGTTCCTTACCCGCATGATCTTCTCGTCGCTCGTCGACGCAGACCGGTCCGAGACCGCGCGCTTCTATGAGATGCAGGCCGAAGGGAAATCTCCCTCACTCAGTGAGCTTCGCGCGAAACTCGACGCCCGCCTATCCGAGGTGTCCTCTCGCTCATCCGGCCCCGTCAATGCGATCCGCAGTGATATCCTCGCCTCATGCCGGGCGGGCGCAGACCAGGCGCCCGGGCTGTTTTCTCTCTCTGTGCCCACGGGCGGTGGCAAGACACTCTCGTCTCTGGCCTTTGCGCTCGACCATGCGATTAAACATGAGATGGACCAGGTAATCTACGTGGTCCCCTATACCTCGATCATCGAGCAAACCGCCGATGTCTTCCGGAGCATTCTGGGAAGGGACGCTGTCCTGGAGCATCACTCGAACTTCGATACGACATCAGGCAAGGCGCTTCCGTCCCATCGCGAGGCAACACAGACCTGGGATGCTCCGATTATCGTCACCACCGCGGTTCAGTTCTTCGAGAGCCTCTTTGCCAATCGCCCGTCGCCCTGTCGAAAGCTGCATCGGATCGCAAGGAGTGTCATTATCCTCGACGAAGCCCAGGCCTTGCCGCTGGATCTCCTGCGCCCCTGCCTGGCTTCCATCCGCGAGCTGGCGAGCGGATACGGCAGCTCGCTCGTGCTCTGCACGGCGACACAGCCAGCCATTTTGAAAGAAGACGGGTTCCGGGCACCGGAAGCGATGACCCGCGACCCGTCCGATCGGATTCCTGTCCGGGAGCTCGCGCCTTCTCCGTCGGCTTTGCACGCCACCCTGAAGCGGGTTCAGGTGAAAGACGCGGGTACGCTCGACGACGCCATGCTGGAAGCAAGGATCGCGGAGAATTCGCGCGCCCTGGTGATCGTGAACTCCCGGGCCCACGCGCGTGCCCTGGCATCGCGCTGCCGGCATCTCGGAGATGTCCTGCATCTCACGACCTCAATGACACCGCGGCACCGACGCGCCGTGCTTCACGAGGTGCGCCGCAGGCTTGATGAGGGCAAGCCGGTGCGTCTCATTGCGACCTCGCTCGTCGAGGCCGGGGTCGATCTCGATTTTCCTGTCGTCTACCGCGCGATCGCAGGCTTGGACTCGATCGCCCAGGCGGCCGGGCGGTGCAATCGCGAAGGTCGCATGTCCGATCTCGGGAAAGTCTTCGTATTCCGGCCCGGCGTCGACTATCCGGCGCCGCGTTCCATGCAGTCGCTCATCGCGGCCACAGAGCGCGTCCTGGAAGATCATGAGGATCCGATTTCCCCCGCTGCCATTCGAGACTGGTTCTCGCGCGTCTACTGGACTCGAGGCGACGATCTCGACACCGCGCGTGTCGGCCAGACCCGTGGCATCATGGCGGCCATCGCCGCCGGTGGTCGCGATCTCAACTATCAGTTCGCCGATATCGCGCATGCCTTCCAGATGATCGAGGACGGCGGTGCTCCGGTGATCATTCCTGGCGCTTTCGGAATCGACGGTGCCACCCTTGCCAGTCTCTCGATCGAAATCTCGGGCGGGAAGGTCGCTGAAGCCCTGCAGCAAGCTCAGGTCCAAATTCCCGACAAGGCACTGGAGCGACTGGTTGCGGAAGGCAGCGTCACCTCCTGGCGCCCGGAGGAATTCGGAAACCAGTTCATGATGCTGAAAGATACTGCCCTTTACGACGCTGAAATCGGCCTGCTCTGGCAGAGTTAACGCAAAGTCATTCGAAAAAGGTTCAGTTTTCTTCCTGTTCTCGTTTTGGCGCCAATCCGGGAATTCCAACCTTCTCGTCAGGACAGCACGAGAGGGAATAATGGAGAGCACGATCAAGCTCCTCGTATGGGGTGATTATGCGTGTTTCACGCGCCCGGATCTGAAGACGGAACGGGTCTCATACGATTGCATCACGCCATCTGCCGCCAAGGGGATCCTGGAGGCGATCCACTGGAAGCCTGCGATCCACTGGGTCGTGGACAAGATCCATGTCCTCAAGCCGATCAAGTTCCAGAGCACCCAGATCAACGAGGTAAAGAGCAAGGCGTCGACCGCCTATGCCAAGCGCGCCATGGCGTCTGGAGATGCTTCGATCGTCTGCAACGATGTTTCCCAGGACCGCGCTCAGCGATCTTCGCTGGTGCTGCGCGATGTGGCTTACGTGATCGAAGCTCATTTCGAGATGACGTCGAAGGCGGGGGAGGGCGATAGGCCCGCCAAGCACGCCTCCATCTTCCGGCGCCGGGCCGAGAAGGGGCAATGCTTCAAGCAGCCGTGCCTCGGCCTGCGCGACTTCTCGGCCGCCTTCGAGCTGATCGAGGAGGCTCCGGCCTCCGATCTCATCGGCACCGAACGGGAATTCGGCCTGATGCTTTATGAGTTCGATTTCGACAAGAAGATCCCCTCTTTCTTCCGGGCGCGCATGACGGACGGCGTTCTCGATATTGCTGCGGCCCGGAAAGAGGGGCTCTTCCAATGATCTTCTCTCCCCTCTCAGATCTATATGATCAGCTCCTCGCCCAAGGCCGCGCGCCGCGCCCGGGTTTCACATTCGAGCGCATTGGCGGCGAAATCGTTCTCGACGTCAGCGGCGGCATCGTCGAGGTCAACAGCTTCCTGCGTCAGGACGGAAAGTTCGTTATGCGGCGCAAGATGGATGTGCCCGCCTCTTGTGGAAGAACATCCGGGATCGAAGCCAATCTTCTGTGGGATAAAACATCCTACATGCTTGGCGTCACCGCCAAGACCGACAACAAGGACAAGCCCGTCCTTGACACCCAAGGCAACAAGATCCCTTGCCAGGCAAAAAATACGCTGAAGCAACATGCACGCTTCGGCGAACGCCATCACGATCTTTTCGGAAACCTTGGAGATACGGGGCTTGGTGCAATTTCCCTGTTCTTGAACAGCTGGAGCCCGAATGCCTATCTGTCTGTCTTTCCGGCTGCTCTGCTCGACGAGAACCTGGTGTTCCGTCTCGAGGGCGATGTGCATTCGGACGGCACGCCGCGTTTTATCCATGAGCGCCCCGCCGCGTTGGAAATTGTTCAGGCTCAAGCAAAAACCCTCGACCAGGATCGCGTCTGCGCCATCACCGGAATCGCTGGGCCTTGCGTCAGTAACCACCCTGCCATCAAGGGCGTGCAGGGTGCGCAATCGAGCGGCGCCTACCTGTCGTCGTTCAATTTCGACTCGTCCAAATCCTTCGGTCTCGACGGTGCCGAGAACGCACCCGTCTCTGTAGGCGTTGCCGCCAAAGCGGCAGCCGCGCTGAACGTGCTTCTCGAGCGCGACAGCGACCATAAGGTCATGTTTGGCGACACGACCATCGTGTTCTGGGTCAGGGATGACGAAAATACCGCGCAAGACGCGGCACTCGACCTCGAAGAGGCTTTTCTTCTCGGCACCGGTGAATGGATGGAGGACGAAGCAAGCCAGGTTCGAGCGTCTTCCTTCTTCGAGGCCGTTCGTCAGGGCCGTATCGATCCCGAAACCTATCGCAACATGCGGTTCTGCATGTTGGGTCTCGCTCCGTCCGACGCGCGGCTGCGGGTTCGGTTTTACCGCGAGGAGGCGCCCCTCGATCTGATCGAGAAAATCACCCAACACCAGGACGCACTCGCCCTGGATGGCGAGAGGTTCACGCCGCGCCCCTGGGACATCCTTGGCGCGATCGCGCGCAAGGACAAGAATGGGAAGCCTATCCGAAAGGATCTCGACCCGCATCTGGAGCGCGAGCTCGGCCGGTCGATCATCGAAGGCGCTCCCTATCCACAGGGCATGTTGCCCACGCTCATAGAACGCATTCGCGCCGAGAAGGGCGACGACAAGGTCACCGCGACCCGTGTCGCAATCCTCAAGGCAATTCTCTCCCGCATGCCCCAGCAAAAGGACATCCCCATGGGCCTCGATCCCAATCTCGACGATCCGGGCTACCAGCTCGGCCGTCTCTTCGCTCTCATCGAGAGCACGCAGCGCCGGGCCCGGCCGGACATCCGCGCCACTATCCGCGACCGCTACATGTCTGCGGCTTCCACCACTCCGGCCAGTATTTTCCCCGAACTCCTGCGTTCTGCGCAGCCCAACATGACGAAGATGCGTCGAAACGGGGAGGCAGGTCTCGCCACCTGGTTCGACCGCCAGATCGCCGAAATCTGCGCTCAGCTCGGCGGGAATTTCCCGCGCACCCTGGGTCTTCCCGCACAGGGCAGATTCTTCGCGGGCTACTACCAGCAAGCCCACACCCGCACCAAACCCGACAACGACACCTCAATCATCGAACAGGAACAGTCCAAATGACCGCCATTCTCGCCAACCGCATCGACTTCGTCCTCTTCTTCGACGTGAAGGATGGCAACCCTAACGGCGACCCCGACGCTGGTAATCGTCCGCGCACCGATCCCGAGACTGGCCATGGCCTGGTCAGCAATGTCTGTCTCAAACGCAAGATCCGCGACTACGTGGCCGCCGCCAAAGAGGGCGAGGCCGGCTTCGAGATCTACCAGACCAACGGCTCGGTCCTGAACAACCAGCACAAGCGCGCCTACGACGCAGCCGGACTCAAACCGGTGTCAAAGAAGCTACCCAAGGATACCGATCAGGCCGCCGCCGTCATCGATTGGATGACTGAAACTTTCTTCGATATTCGCACTTTCGGCGCCGTGATGACGACCGAGGTCAATGCCGGGCAGGTCCGAGGCCCGGTGCAGATCGAGTTCGCTCGTTCGATCGAGCCGGTCATGCCAATGGAAATTTCCATCACTCGCGGCTCGGTGACCAACGAGAAGGATATCGAGAAAGAGCGCACTATGGGCTCGAAATACATCCTGCCCTACGGGCTCTACCGCGTGCATGGCTACATCAACGCGCCGCTCGCCGCGAAGTCCGGCTTCACCGAGGATGATCTCCAGCTGGTCATGACCGCGCTGCGCGACATGTTTGACTTCGATCGGTCGGCAACCCGCGGGGAGATGGCGGCGCGCGAGCTGTTCGTGTTCCGCCACGAGAGCAAGCTCGGCAACGCACAGGCGCATCGCCTGTTCGACCGGATTTCCGTCAAGCGGACCTCCGGCGACGCGGCTATCGATGTCGATAGCCCCGAGGCGGCCACGCTGGCGCCAGCTCGAAAGTTCCAAGACTACGTCATCGTCGTCGACGACGCCGACATGCCGGCCGGCGTGACGCTCGAGCGTCCCTGGTCCTGATCTTCTTACCATCTAAACGAAGAAGGGCGCGTTCCGATCGGAGCGCGCCCTTCATGTTTTCTATCCACACCTCCGCAAGGGAGGTGACTCAGGGCCCTCTGAGCCGCACCGCGTGCAAGTCTTGTTTCAATCCGCGCCTCCGCATGGGAGGCGACGACCGGACGCGCGAGCGCGCGTGCTTTAGGCGCTGTTTCAATCCACACCTCCGCAGGGGAGGCGACCGGCTCTGTCACTATGTCCCTTATGTGAATGATTGTTTCAATCCACACCTCCGCGGGGGAGGCGCCTCGGATTTCGCGGCGCAGGTCTTCGCCTACGCCTCCCCGAGGTTTCAATCTGCGCCCCATAAGGGGCGCTGAGCCGTAGTAGTGTTGCCAGACCCGCCCTTGTTTCAATCCGCGCCCGTTTCAATCCGCGTCTGAAACGGGCGATTGCACTCCAACTGCAGAACAAATCTGCGACATGTTTCAATCCGGATGCCCTCACTCACCGTCTGCACACCTGAAAGCGAACGTTGAGAGAACCAGGGAGGAAATGGGATTATTCGGTTGCACGGAAAAATCGTGGGGCGCGCGGGATGCGCGAAATTACGCTCTCGCCGGAAAAGTTCGCGCGTCCGCCCAAGTAAACAAAAGCCAGGGCGCAACCCGCCCCGGTGAACCCTTGCCAGATGACTGGCTACGCTGCCGCTTCCGGGCAGGTCGTCCGCCTCGACCCTCTCCAAAAAAAGGCGCACTCATGCAGTCAACCACGCGATCGGCGCCCGGCGGGCGCCTTGCGCATTCACATGATCCACGATCGCAAGATTCTGCAGGCATATCCTGTGGAAGAATGCTGGAACGTCGTGATGTCCGGGCACTCTCCTGCAAAGAGGTGAGCCACCTTGGCTTCCCTCGGAAGATCAGTTTGCTTCGTCCGGGTCTTCGGTGCCGACCAAGCGACCATGACCGTTCGGCGCGATCTGCATTGTCTTTCCGCCTGCGATATCCACATGGATACTTCCGTCCGGGTAGATCGCGACACGTCGACCGTCAGGTAGCACTCGCGAAATCACTCCCTCCGGAGATACATCTGCAAGATCCAGCGGGGCGGTCGCATCCACCCCTTCAAGGTGGATCTGCCCATCGGGTTCGATGGTTGCTGCAACGCTGCCGCCGCGGCGCGCAATCCAGGCGCTCGCCGGGTCGAGATGGATCATCAGATCATCATCGATCTCATGCGCATGCACGGTAACGACGGATTGCCTGAAGTCGGTATTGGCGTTGATCGACGTAGATCCATTCTGGCAGGGAAAGGCCTTCGGCGGATTGTTCTCCGCGCCTGCTCGATCCTTCCAGTAGACAGTCTCGAGATAAACCCGTTCGAACCGATGGGTGACGGGTCCTGGCGTCGGCGCTGGCGTTGAAACGGGCTGAGCCGGTGGCTGTGATGCGGGCGCAGGGATGTCCAAAGGTCGAACGGAGGCGAGAACCGCCTCAGTCATTCTAACCGGGAGATCATCCCAACTCGCGATCAGGTGCTCAGCCGTAACGCTCATCGCTTCGGCCCACAGCGCCATGGCCTCGACGCTTGCTGGGCTCAACTCCGGGTCGGCCGGCACCGCCAGCCTTGATCTTGCGGCCTCGATGCCCGCCTGCGCCGTCTTTCCGACTGCACTGCCGAACACTCCGAAAGGCCGGGATGTATAGCCGGATCGCCCATCCACATTCAGAGACAGATCTCCAGTTCGATGGCGCGGCACATAGACGGCGATCTTACCCTTTCCGTCCGTGCGGCGGATCAGCCGAGGAGTAAGTACCAACAAGGCAGCTTCGGCATGAGTTTCAGAGATCAGCCGACAGAGGGCCATCGTTTCCCCGAACAGGACCCATGCGGCGCCAATCGCCGCCATTCTCTCGGTGACGAACCAGACGGGATCTCCAGCGCCCGAGCGTAGCGCGGCAGTCTCGAACCGCACGACGCCGCGTTGAATAGCTTCACGTTGAGCCAATCGCTCATGGGCCGAGGCTTCATCATCAATCGCCAGGCGTGCGAGCCAGCTTGCCGCGGAAGACGATCTCCAGTTGGTCGCTTGGTATGCCGGAGGCATCGAAATCGGGAGGTTCGGAAAGAGCGTAGGCATGGCAGCCTTCAGCTCACGACAGGTTCCACAGGTTAGAACGAGATCAGCCACGTCCTTGCTTGTTCTGTCATTCTGCAATGTCTGGTCCATGATCGTTCTCGTCCACGCCGTTTGAAGTCCAGCAGGAAATAAGAATGGGCGCCGCGCCCCGGAAACACTTCATCGGGCAGAGTTCGCGGATTGATTTTCTGAGGGGAAAGATGCGCCCCCTTTGGCGAAAAAACCTGACCGCTTCCTTGGCATGAAGATGCTTCCGCAGGGCGGACATTGAACTGATATCCCTTCATTATCATGGAAGGACAACGTCAGTGCTATTCTCGAAACGTGCTCGCAGAAATCTCCAGGCCGAGGTCCAAGACCTGCAGAGCCGATTGGAAAAATTGGAGGCCGGCTCGAAGGCGAACAGGTCTGCTGCTCCCCTTGGGCCTTGTGTTGCAGACCTAAACCCGTTGAACGGTGACGACATGGCGGAGCTCAGGGGCTTGCGCGCCGCCGTCACTATGATGGGCCTCGATCCCAAGAAGGTCGCCGAATGCGCCATGGGTGGGCCGGAGCCTGGGGTCGAGATGATGGATCTCGTTAAGGCCAGGATGCTTTTCTCATCTGTTGAGCCGAACGCCGAGAAGCTCCGAGAGATCGCTGGTGCGAGAACAAGCGTCGACTCCTGGATGCGCAACTGGAAGCGACTGGCTCAGGGCTGACTTCGCCCTGTCTACAGCTGCGCTCGGCCCAGGTCAGCATCACGCGCGTCCACTCAGATCCGCCCAGGTAAACGAAAACCAGGACACATCCATCCGGGCAGTCGCTTCCGCCGGGGCGATCTCGGTCGTATTTCCATGAGGACGCAGATCATTACGCCGGAGGGGAAGGTATGACCAAGTCCAAAGAAACGCTCGTTTAAGATCTCGATCAACTGAGGGCGGATTCTCAATACAATCAGGGCGGTCCGATTGGAATGAGCCCGATGCAATTCCTGCGTCCGGCGGAGTAATGGCTTTGCTGGGGGCGGATTTTCTTACACTTCAGTCCTTCGAGAACACATCTCCGGGGCCAATATCCTCTCTAACAAAACAAAAACAAACGGATAGCTCCTGCTCATGAAGCTGCGCATAGCAATGCTGTTGGTCATTCTGACCCCCTTGTGCCTCTGGGCGATGTATCCGTATGCGACAGCCTGGAACGAAGATCGCCTCGCGCGGATCGCCGCTGAAAAGGCAGAAGAAAAAGAGCGCAATCGAACCGACGCTGAGTGGCGCGCCCTCACATCGATCACCATCGAGACCCCGGAAGGATTGAAGACGGGAGAGGTGGTGAGGTGGACGCTCGTGGATGTTGTTCATCCTGACAAGGTGTCGGTCATAAACTACGCGGGCCACGAGGCCTATTATTCCGAGGCTTTGGCCCTGGAAGTGAAGCCGGGGCGCTGGTTAATCGGGATCATCAAGGACTCCACGCCTATCAAGGCACACACTGTCATCGACGGAAATACACTCGATCGTCAGAAGTGGTACCGGGACGTGCCATCTGGCACTGGGCGCGACATAACCGGCAACGCGGACTTTCCCGGCGAGCTGGTGACATTCCGGGATATAAACGACCCGGCCACAATCGAAAAGGTCGATCTCGACAACCTCGAGGCCACATTTGGCCCGGGCTACCGCTTCGTTTCGGGCCGCTTCGAATTCACCGACAAGCCGATCACTCACGGCCGCATTGCTAAAGTATTGCCTTGGCTCGGAAGCCTCAAATGGAGCGTAATTGGAGAGCCAGACTTCAAGACACGACACCAGCGCACCAAAGAGCAGAAATGGAAATACTCTATCAGGCGAGATGAATTTTTATTCAGCTTCGGTGAGGATCTTGCAAATTTTGAGGAATGATATTTATGGAAAATTTATCAAGCACTGCACAGCTTATGTCCATTCTTTCAATGGATGCCTATAACAGAGGATACAAGCCGGGAATAAACTTCAGCAGTGACCCCGCAAAAGGTCCGCAACCTCTTGAAAGAGACTTCGAAGCGGACAGTGCCCTGGAATCAGTAAAACTTGTCTCATTAGCAAATTTTATTGACGACGAGAATTACAAGGAGTGGCAAAAAATCGAACACTTCGCGCAAGTGTACGAAGTCACTGATTCAAGTCATGGACTTGCTAAAGGTACGATTGTTATTTCTTACCGTGGAACTGATGAGTTCAAAAACACCGACACATGGACTGCGGACACCATAACGGGATGGTTTCAAGGGACAGGAACGGCTGCAGACCAAACCAGAATGGCAGCAGAGATATACAACGCTGTCTCATTAAAAGTTGGCGGCTCAGCTGACATAGTTTTAACCGGTCACTCACTCGGAGGTGGACTCGCTGGATTTGTGGCAGCGACGCAAGGAGCGAAAGCCTGGATTTTCGATAACATGCCATTCGAAGGAGCCGCTCGCTTTGCACTGGGGCAAAGCGAGGTGCAAAGCAAGGCGCTTCCTGAACTTCACGAGCAGTTGTTACATTTGATCGATAATGTTGACCTATTAGGCGAGAAGGCGAAAGAGCACGAACAACCCACACTGAGAGATAAAGTTGAGACGATGATCCAGAGGCTCGATCAAACGGTCGATCAAGCCATTAACAACCAAGGGCGTAAAAGCTATTATATTTCTGAAAAACAAAAGCTGGATTTAGATAATATCCATGCATATGCGGTAAAAGGCGAGGTGCTGCAATACGTTCGTGAAGATGTGGGGCGCATAGTTGAGAAACTAACCGATGTGCGCGCTGGCCTGAATTCGGATGCCTCTTATAGCTCGCTTTACGATGCGCTTCAGGCTTTGACGAAAGACCCTCTTCTCGAAAAGGCAATCACAGATTTTGGGTTATTTGCAAAAATCGGAGAGGGCCTCGGCAACCTTCTATTTCATCCTCTTGTCGTTGAATTGATTGATGCTGCGACACCGATTGACGAGATTATTCCTATCATCGCGAAAACTCTTTGCCCAGATACATACGAGGCGGGCGAGGAGTATCTTGGTAAATGGATTGATGTGGTTAAGACTGCTCTGGATGCTTCCATTACGATCGCCACAGATGTTGCGGTGCAAGAAAAGAAGGTAGATTACTTCGGTACAGAGGAAGTACCAATACAAAATGTCGTAACGGCCCACGGTCTGTCTTCTTTGCTATGGTTGGACGCTATGGGAAAAAAGGGCGCCCCAGACGGCTGGGACAAAGACTTTGGGCTGAAGTTATACGACACTGTCTCGAACAACGAAATTGCAACAGCAATTGGCTTTGACGGCAAGGATGTCAATGGAAAGTCCACATCCGGCGGGAAAATGGAAAAGGCCATCGCCTACTCTGTCTATGATGGAATTCATCTTGAAAAATATGGCGATGCGGCTGGCACCGCGCTGATCAACAGCACGTCGCAACTTGCCCTGTTAAATGAAGACCAGTCTCTCGGAGTGACGGTGCTCGATTGGGCCCTGGATCTTTCAGTGGCATATGCAGGGTCCCTTGCTCATCACGGTGTCAACAAAGAAGACCTTGCCCCCTCGTTGCTCCAAGGGCCTGTTTCAACTACTGAATCTGGGGTTGACACCTTCGTAATGATTGAGGCGGCTCCGCTTTTTGAGCGTATCGGTATGTCCCTTGGTCACATTCCCCATAACGACGAAGACATGTCAGACCTGCTGCTCTCAAATATGTCCTCCGCCTACGAGCTCGCCCAATCGCAAGATGATACGAAGCAATGGTTCGACGTGCTTTTTGAAGATGGTAGGCAGCCTGTGCCTGCCGATCGAATTGCCTATTACGTTGATGGCAACTTGAAAATTTCAAACGTCCTGGACAGTGCAGATGGCATTTCATTGTTTGTTGGCGGCGAGCATGGAACGGACATTAAAGGCTCAACCGGTGACGATCTCGTTCTGGCGAAAAATGCGGTAAACCACATTTCTACGGGCGATGGCGATGATGTGGTTCTGGGAGGATCCGACAGCGACACGATCAACACCGGAGGCGGCAAGGCTGTCGTTGATGCTGGTGCCGGAAACGACCGCGTATTCATTACGGATCTCCGTATTGCTGCCAATGGGGGAAAAGGCATCGATACTGCCGACTTCTCCGACCGCGATGCAGGTATATTCCTGAAGCAAGAGAATGGCCATTTTTCGGCGCAGGACTTTGAAGGGTTTCTTGAACATGAACCTGGACCCGCATCGAATCTCATGGGTTTCGAAAGTTATGTCGGCACAGGAGCTACCGACTATTTTACCTTCTATGGGACGAACGCACACTTCGATGGCGGCGAAGGTCCAGGTATAGATAAATTTTCCTACACTGGAACACAGTCAGTTTCTGTTTCCATCTCCCGGATGGAAACAGACGATGTAGTAAGTGCCGCGCTCGAGGTTTCTAACGACGCCCTCCTTGATCCTTTGCGATGGACTGCTACGGCCATCAATATGGAGTCATATGTCGGATCTGAGGCGAACGAGGACATCAAGGTATCCGAGTTCGTAGATGGCCTGAATGTAAGTGCCCTGTCAGGATATGACGCTCTGGATGTCAGCGATATTTCGGACCTGCTCCTTCGGAGCAGAGGCGGATTGTCAGGCAATGAGGAATGGTCTGGCGCCTTGTGCCAGGGCGATGAAATCATGACATTTAGCGGTGTCAACGACCTTGTAATCGGCAACAATATCAAACTTGACATTGCGTATTTCAATAGTGCGGTTGATCGTGTGTCAGGAATCGAATTGCCTTCAGCACTTAGCCTTCTTTCGTCTGTTTCGACTACCGCTATCGAAGCAGTAACCTTATGGAAGGACGCAGTGTTCGAAGCTGTTTCGGAGTTTTCAGACGACTGGATCATTCCTGCTTTGCAATTCTCCACTGACGAGCGAACCCTCGAGATCGTTGGAGGATCTCTCGTAGAAGATATGGGAGACGGTGATAATACGATTTCCTTTGCAGGAAACGAGCAGGCCCAGAACATCATCTTCTCCAAGGGGCAGGTTACCGGCACGACGCAGGATGGGGAAAACTTCGTCGACGCAAGAAGCGTGGATCATCTTGTTCTATCGAAATATGACGACACAGTTGTTGTGGATGGAAGTTCCGTCTCCCTGGACACAGGAGCTGGTAGCGATGTGATCATTGCCGGTGGCGGGAGCAGCGATATTACAACTGGGGCCGGCAATGACACTCTTTACTTCCAAGGGGCGTATACCGGCCACCACAAAGTGAGCGATATCGATGTAAGCTCTGACAAAGTCGACATGGGTTTTGCTGAATACGGCGGCTCGCTTGGCGCTATCGTGGAGAACGACACTTCTGTTCGGGTAGGGATCAACGAATACGGAAGTGAGGTTGGGAGCGTCACTTTCGAGGGGATCACATACAACGATCTTGTCAGGCTCGGTGTTGCGCCAACGCGCGCCACGGAATTCGATGACTATATCGTCGGCACAAATGGGAACGATAGGATTTTCGCGCTCGCTGGAAATGATACGGTTCTGGCTGGAGCCGGTGATGACAGAATCTATGGGCAGGCAGGCGATGATCTCCTGATGGGCGGGCTCGGCAATGATGTCTACTACTGGAACGCCGGAGACGGTGTCGACACCTATCACGACGAAGGCGGTGATCGTGACGTCCTCGCACTGCGTTATAACACCGGCGCGGTCACCATGGGGTCGACCCTCAATACCGTCGAGAACGGCCTTGATCATATCGATGTCAGTGGCGGCCGCTATTATGGCACCTACTATGCACAGCTTCAGGGCACCGCGGACGACGACACCTGGGACATTTCCAATCTGACTTTCGGCGGCACCGGCCATATCTACGGCCGCGCCTATATGGGTGATGGCAACGACACGGTGAAAGTCTCTGCGGCTCTCGATCGCGCCTATGGCGGCACCGGTAACGACACGATGATCGGCAGTGACGGTAGCGACAGACTCTTCGGGCAAGATGGCGATGACCACCTTGTAGGCAACGACGGCAACGATTTCTTCGCGGGCGGCGTGGGAGACGACCTTCTCGAGGGCGGCCTCGGCAACGACACCTACTACTGGAACGCCGGCGACGGCGTCGACACCTATCACGACGAAGGGGGTGACCACGACGTCCTGGGTTTGCGTTTCGACACCGGCGCGGCCACCATGGGGTCGGCTTTCAACACTGTCGAGAACGGCCTTGATCATGTCGATGTCGGCGGCGGCCGCTATTATGGCACCTACTATGCGCAGCTTCAGGGCACCGCGGGCGACGACACCTGGGATATCTCCAATCTGACGTTCGGCGGCTCCGGCCATATCTACGGGCGCGTCTATATGGGTGATGGCAACGACACGGTGAAAGTCTCTGCGGCTCTCGATCGCGCCTATGGCGGCACCGGTAACGACACGATGATCGGCAGCGACGGTAGCGACCGACTCTACGGGCAAGCCGGTGATGACCTCCTGATGGGAGGTCTTGGCAACGACATCTACTACTGGAATCCCGGAGATGGCGTTGACACCTACTCCGACGAAGGCGGTGACCGCGACGTCCTCGCGCTGCGATATAACACCGGCGCCGCAACCATGGGAGCGACCCTCAATACCGTCGAGAACGGCCTTGATCATATCGATGTCAGTGGCGGCCGCTATTATGGCACCTACTATGCACAGCTTCAGGGCACCGCGGACGACGACACCTGGGACATTTCCAATCTGACTTTCGGCGGCACCGGCCATATCTACGGCCGCGCCTATATGGGTGATGGCAACGACACGGTGAAAGTCTCTGCGGCTCTCGATCGCGCCTATGGCGGCACCGGTAACGACACGATGATCGGCAGTGACGGTAGCGACAGACTCTTCGGGCAAGATGGCGATGACCACCTTGTAGGCAACGACGGCAACGATTTCTTCGCGGGCGGCGTGGGAGACGACCTTCTCGAGGGCGGCCTCGGCAACGACACCTACTACTGGAACGCCGGCGACGGCGTCGACACCTATCACGACGAAGGGGGTGACCACGACGTCCTGGGTTTGCGTTTCGACACCGGCGCGGCCACCATGGGGTCGGCTTTCAACACTGTCGAGAACGGCCTTGATCATGTCGATGTCGGCGGCGGCCGCTATTATGGCACCTACTATGCGCAGCTTCAGGGCACCGCGGGCGACGACACCTGGGATATCTCCAATCTGACGTTCGGCGGCTCCGGCCATATCTACGGGCGCGTCTATATGGGTGATGGCAACGACACGGTGAAAGTCTCTGCGGCTCTCGATCGCGCCTATGGCGGCACCGGTAACGACACGATGATCGGCAGCGACGGTAGCGACCGACTCTACGGGCAAGCCGGTGATGACCTCCTGATGGGAGGTCTTGGCAACGACATCTACTACTGGAATCCCGGAGATGGCGTTGACACCTACTCCGACGAAGGCGGTGACCGCGACGTCCTCGCGCTGCGATATAACACCGGCGCCGTAACCATGGGAGCGACCCTCAATACCGTCGAGAACGGCCTTGATCATATCGATGTCAGTGGCGGCCGCTATTATCGCACCTACTATGCACAGCTTCAGGGCACCGCGGACGACGACACCTGGGACATTTCCAATCTGACGTTCGGCGGCACCGGCCATATCTACGGCCGCGCCTATATGGGTGATGGCAACGACACGGTGAAAGTCTCTGCGGCTCTCGATCGCGCCTATGGCGGCACCGGTAACGACACGATGATCGGCAGTGACGGTAGCGACAGACTCTTCGGGCAAGATGGCGATGACCACCTTGTAGGCAACGACGGCAACGATTTCTTCGCGGGCGGCGTGGGAGACGACCTTCTCGAGGGCGGCCTCGGCAACGACACCTACTACTGGAACGCCGGCGACGGCGTCGACACCTATCACGACGAAGGGGGTGACCACGACGTCCTGGGTTTGCGTTTCGACACCGGCGCGGCCACCATGGGGTCGGCTTTCAACACTGTCGAGAACGGCCTTGATCATGTCGATGTCGGCGGCGGCCGCTATTATCGCACCTACTATGCACAGCTTCAGGGCACCGCGGACGACGACACCTGGGACATTTCCAATCTGACGTTCGGCGGCACCGGCCATATCTACGGCCGCGCCTATATGGGTGATGGCAACGACACGGTGAAAGTCTCTGCGGCTCTCGATCGCGCCTATGGCGGCACCGGTAACGACACGATGATCGGTAGCGACGGTAGCGACCGACTCTACGGGCAAGCCGGCGATGATCTGATCTTCGCTGGAGGCGGCTCTGACTTCGTCGATGGCGGAGCAGGCTTTGATACCTTGATCCTAAATGACGGTTTCGTATTCGTCCCCCAAGAAGAGGAGGATGATCCGTGGGTCTTCTCCAATGGAGTGCATCAAGTTACTGCAATTGGCTTCGAGGCTTACGGCCATAGCAGTGGCTACGATATGATCGCTTAATCGAGCGCAACAGAATGAGACAGGGGCACGAAAACACCAGGCAATCAGGAGATGGACCGCGAACCAGTCGCGGTCCAGGCCCGCCAGCCAGCCTTCGATTCAGCGTATTGGCACTTCGACAATCAATAATTCAAATGGGAGGTGGTCAGCGCTCGAGCCCAGCTTTTCGATCCATGCGGAAGGCATGGGCGAGGTCATTCACAGATCGAATATTTTTGCAGGCCGCTTCATGACTTTTCAGAAGATCGGCATGCTTCTTTTCGTCAGCAAGAAACGCCTCGGCCGCCTCCTTCCATGCGAAAGATTTCCAAGTCTTTTCGCGGCCATCCGGCAGGTATGAGACGAGCGCTGCGCGGCCGTTCTCGTCTTCCTTGATAGATATCGGTGACGGCGCCTCCTCGTCAGCCCGGGAACGCGCCAACTCGCGGACACGGGACGTGCGCTCGAGGACAGAACGGCCGGCTTCGTCTATTTTTGCCCTCGGCGCATCCGCGGGGACGCGAAGGGCCACAAAATCCCGCACACGTTCCGCCGGAACACGTGAGGCCCCTCCATCCGCATCCCGCGCAACGAAGTCCCCTGGGGCGACAAGCACCGGACCGTTCGATCCATCGAAGAACATCCCCTTGGGAAACGACCTCAAATGCACCGGACGCAGCGACGGCATTTTCATCTCTGCGTCACCCCCAATATCCTGGTGCCAATTGCTGGACGCAAAGGATTGCTGCGTGCGCGGATTGCTGAAGTCCAAATGCTGATAAAGAACCCCGTTGTTACGGCAGACCCTGGCACCCGTCGGGGTTACGATTTCCTCCATGGCAACTTGTCTCCGCAATATTTCCTTCCTCTGGAAATCTGTCCTCGACATTCAGCACGCAACTCACTCCTCCCGTCACCGGTGCGCTGGCCATGCCTCCCTCCTTGTCTACTCAGAACAGAAAAATAAGAACAACCCTTCGTCGAAAATGTGCTTCGCCATAGGATACATCGGCCAATATATTCGCCATGAGCACCCCAGAGACCAACCCTCCCGTCATACTGACCCCGTCACTCATCGAAGAAGCCCGCAAAGCTTTGCCGGGCGACTGGCTTTCTTCAAAGCTCGCCGTGGCGAGTAACCACTGGCGCCTCAAACATGAGGGCCGACTACGGGAAGCCGACATGAAGCTCCGCGCGCTGTTTCTCATCGCCTATAGAGAGGCCTCGAAACCCAAGTCGGCGAGCTTGTCGTCTTTCGGTGTGACGCAAGTCAGTTTCGGCGACCTCTCTGCGCTACCCAGTCGACGCAAGCTTGCAGACGATCGCTACGGTGAAGGCTTCTACGCCGCGGTCAGGGCTCACACCCAAGTCATGGTCGATCAAAGCCCTACGGGTGCCCCGGCCGAGCTTCTTCTGGGGCTCAGTGAATACCTCCGGGATGATGCCCCAGACCTATCGCGTCATCGTGGCCAAGCTGCGCGGGCGCTCGAGACGATCTGGGAAGGCATGAACGTAGGCTGGGTCAACTGAGTTCATAGCTCAGCTTAACGCGAACACTCTCGCGCACGAAGCAGGGACTGAGCCAAAGTTGCCTACAGCGCCTTCGGCCAGCGAACTGTTCTGGGACAATATGCGAGCATTGCGCGCCATGGTTCGGCACGTTCTTTGGCGGCGCTTGCACTAATGTCAGATGCGGCAGCCGTCGGGGCCGTAGCCTTTCTTGTCCATCTTGTATTTCCCGGAATCCATCGACCACGTGCCATCCCCGTCGTCGCCCATCCGGACCCACGTTCCATCATAGCCATGAAAGACTGTGGCACCTTTCTTCAACTCGGCGCTCATTTCTTCCGCGCGGCGCAAGGCATCCGACTCTCGCAGGTAAGCTTTGTCCCACGTCCCGTCCGGAAGCTGAACGCAATGAATTCGAGCAAGTCGCTCCTCGTTCAGCAAGCCGGACATTGAGTTGCGATCGGCCACGGGTTCCCAATCTACCTCGAAGTCAGGGAAATAGGAGATGCGGTGCTCTTTGGCTGTCTTGCCTCTTCCGCATTCAACGCGAATGACGCCCCCAAAAGACTGGCTGACGACCCGGAAATCGCCGCATCCCGTCACCTTTCCACGAGCGAGTATCGTGCTCGCAAGCGTGAAGGCGTCCTCATCCGCAAGTGGCACCGACAAGTCGGGCTCGCGACTTCCGGCTGTAAGCCAATTGTAGGCGCCGCCGATCAACAGCGCGACAAAGAGAAATTGAAGAATCTTGCCCATAAAATAACTCCGCCATGAAAGACGAGGTCAGACTTGCGTGAAAGATTGGCAAAATTCAGGCCGCGCCATGAACAAGGTTCGGCATCTATTTGCAGGGACGGGCCTCGCTTTCTCTCACTGCGAATACGATGATGGCCCTACGTAAAGCAACAATTCCGGCCACTATGACATTCGTTGATCGCCTTGCGTCGGACAGGCCGGTGACGTCGCCCCGGACTGAAAATCCGGGGTTTCAGTTTTCCTAATCAGTTTGACTGAGGGGTCTACCGCTCCTGATTTCCGAGTGGCGTGAAAACGGCAGATATCGAGCGCTCGCGCTCGGCCACTTGCCTTCGCGCGATCTCGTTGATGAAAACGACAGCCTGCGTATCACCGCCCCGCGGGAAAGCTCCCATAATCGCGCGATTGACCATCCCATCCTCACTCAGGGAGCGCGGGCCCGCGGGGTCGAGCGCGGCCACCTCTTTGACGCGACGCGAGCACGCCTTGGCATGAACGACATCCTGACGGCTCACAGGACTTGAGCCTTCCACATCCTTCAAGATCGCAGTGGCTGCCTGATCCTGGATCCGGCGACTCCACGAGATGAATTCCGGGCCACTCTTCTCGGCCAACTGCTTTGCGCGCCACATGACCCGCGTCTCGCTATTGCTCGACTGGATCTGGTCAGCGATCGGCTCAGCCTCTTCAGGGAGGTCTCGCGTCGCCTTGGCAAACTGGCGCGCATACCTGTTCCCGATCCGCGAATTTGCCACGAAATGAGCCGTAATGGCTTCGGCGTCCTCCACCGGATAGCCGTCTTTGGCGGCAAACAAGGCGGCGCCCAGTTTCTCACTGATGCTTGCCTCGCCCATCGGGTTATAGGGCGACTCCAACCGGTCCTTCAGGGCCCCGTAGCACTCATTGATCGTCTCGAGACGGGAGGGATCAGCATCATATTCGCCGGCAGCCGCTGCACGCTTCGCCTCTCGCTGCATGGGCTCGACGCAGTCGGTGAATGCCGTCTCCCAATATTGCGCATCCTCGGTGAGTTCGAGCTCGAGCGCCTTGCGGGACACTTTCTCCAGATCGATATTGCTGGACGCAATCGCGGAGAACAGAGAACGACGGACCTCGCCCGGGAGATGGTTCGGCATATCGTCGAGTGTCACAGTCGGGGCAACCTCCAGGTGGATAGCTCGGGCAACGGCAGAGATGTCCCTTCCGTGATCATAGTCAGGATTGGCCGTCACTTCCGTATGTCGCGTGCCTTCGGGAAGAGGTCTGCGCTCGAGGCCGAGTGTCGCGGCAATTCTGGGCGCGATGGCGCCGTTCACGCCCAACGCCTCTCTGTCCTCGTCTGACATGAGTTCGCCTTCGCTCAAGATATGACTGCGCTCTGCGTCAAACTCGAGTTTGTCGAGGCCATGCTCGAAATAGTGTTCGCGTGAAATCATGACGTGCTCCCAAAATCCTACTGGGCGCGACCTTTTCGTGAGCGGAAAAGAACGCGACCGTCATCGGGAGATATGGCCCGATCCTATGCGGCGCATCGAGCGCTGCCAAAGAGATCTGCGCAGACCTGTTACGGCGATCACCAAGCCTGAGGGGCTGAGACCCTTGGGGCAGAGATCAGGTCTCTCGAATGAACTCTTCTTGTGGAAGCGCTCTCCCGGCCTCTTCGATCGCATCTCGATAGGCGACGATCTCTTCGTTGTCACAGGCAGCCAGAAACGAGCCGATATTCGCGATCTGCGCCAGATATCTCTCCCTGTCTCCTCTGCCTTCACACAGCTTTTGCCGAAGCAGGGGTAGGGGAGGAAACATCAAACCGGCAAAGCCTGGTGTCGTGGCCGCAATCATCAGGCCTGCTGGATCTGGATCGGAGAACACATAAACCGGCAAGGAAAGCGATTTCAGCCAGGCAGATGCTGCGCCAGTCGAAAACACGCCAAGATCGCCTCGGTAGAGCACGAGCGCATCTCGAAGGTGCTCCGGAATATCAAAGGTCAGTTTGTGGATGGCCTCGAAAACTTCCCAGTTCTCGACCAGCACGACGCAATCATGTCTGTCCGACAGGGCGACATCTTCTCCAGCCATGATCAAGGCGGCGCCATCCGGAAGGCTGACATCACGATCCGTCAGTCGCAAGGGCCGTCCAGGCATCGCCTTGATGGCAATGGTCTCCTTACGCACCTTCTTCGTGGTCATCTTTTCGTTTCCACCGAAGCTCAGCGCCTCGCTTCTCGAAAGACCTTCCCAACTATCTGCCGTCGCATCGAGGGGCACATTGAATTCTCTCTGAAGAAGCTCCCTGATGGTTCTACGATCATGGCGATCGAGACAAAGCTTCCGGCCATGATCTTTGCCAAGGTTGTTGCTCTTGAGATAATCCGCGAGCTCCTTGCCGGGCTTGAAGGGGGCGACCTTTTCGGCCGCCCGCAAAGCGGAGAGAATCAGGCTACGCGACATACTTCGATGTCCCTGATCTCGGCGTTCGCTTCTCTCGCGCGCTTCCCTGCACGATAGACCGGTCGGACCTGATGGGTGGCCCGTTCCACCGTCGCGGCCCAGTTCAGGATCTCCTCCAGAAGATCAACGAGTTCGATTTCTTCCATTTCGTGGAATGCGTGCTCAGCAGACACCCAGGAGTCCGATGTCTTTGCCTTCTCCAGAAAGACAGACAGAGCCTCCTCTTCGGGAGACAGCTGCTCGGGAACTTCGATGATGTCGCCACCGCGGGCGCGCTTGCCCGAGACCCGCACTTCCGTAACCCTTTGCTCTGCCGGCTGCATGCGTTGCACTACAGGCAACAGGCGATCCTGTCCTTCCGGCGAAATGAAGTCGGGGTAGGGGGCCGGGAAGTCTTCTCCCACATGACGCAGGATGGAGAGGTCGCCAGCGCTCCCCTGAAGCGCGTCTTCCACTACCTGCATGGAGTTCTTCCGCAGGAAGCTTCCAAGACCCCGCATACGTCTCGTCGCCAGTGTCACCTGCCTGTGCCGATAGAGATACTTCTGCAAGATATCGATCGTGCGCACGAGCGTGTCGCTCCAGGCCCCGATGTGATCCTCCACCTCCCGGCGATAGAGCCTCCTGAGATCCGTGAGGACGTCATTCTCGAAGCGCATGTGAATCGCTTTGCCAGTCAGCGCCCGAAGGATCTCTTCGAGCCCCTTCGCCTGCTTGAGGAAGTATTCGTTCTGCTGCGCCTTCTCGGCAAGGCTCACCTCGGTCGAGAAGTTGATCTCCGTCGCTTGCTGGAAGCGCAGAAGGTCCTGGGAGACAGTGTCGTGGATTGCCCCGATACTGTAGTGGATGTCATCGAGCAGCCGATCCCGGTCCTCGGCACTTCCGGCGAAGACGGCCTTTTCATAGGCCGCCAGAGACTCGCAGAGACTGTCGATCTCACCGGAGATGTTCTGGCCGGCCGCGAAGGAGCGCTGTTTCTGGGTATAGTCGTCCAGCAAAGCCTTGATGCCTGTCGCGAGACGATACTCGCCTTCCCCCGTGAAGATCAGGATGCGGGCGTTCTGCAGCTCGTAAATCGCAGCGCTCGCGGTCCCGTCATCGCGCACGGTCAAAGACCGATAGGTCTGGTCGATCAGATCGCTATGCTTGGCCAGGAGGGAGAGATACCCCTGAATGTCGGACTTGGGAGCGCTCATAGCATCGTTCCCTGTTCAGTGAAGGACTCCACCTCTTCCTTGGCGCCGGGGATATTCTCGATCAGGAACGCCGTCAGTTCCTGGAAGACATCAATTTTGCCGGTCACGCGATAGATCTCGCGTTCGGCGTCGATGAGTTTGAGATAACCCCATGTCTCAAGCCGCTTCAGGACGGACTGCAGTCGATTGGTGATGGCGCCTTCACCGCGGCCGGCGCCGATCACCTGAACCAGGGTCTGCAGCTCGATGGAGAGCGCCTCACTTTGGGAGATGGCACTGGCCATATCGGCGAGCCGGACATCCTCCCCGGCCTGGAGCATGTTGTCCGAGCCCTCGGCGCGAAGAACGATCTCGATGAAGCGGATCACAGGGTCGATCTCGCGCACATATCGCTTGCGCAACTCGCGAAGCCGCGCCTGCTCATCAGGGCAAGCGTGAGCGGCGAAGGTCAGCAGGAAGGAGCCGCCGGCGGCCGGGCTGCTGACCGCACGATCGATGCGAGAGAAAAAGGCGTTCATCTCCTCGAGGTTCTTCTCGATGCAGAGGAATTCATGGATTTTGGGTTCGGTGACCGGGCAGATGATCTTTCCGGCAAGCAGGGCGTTGGCGCAGCTGGCAAACATCGGATCAGGCCTCCTCTTTCAGGGTCATGGCGCTGGGCGCGTTCTCCTGGTCTTTGGACCAGATCAATCCGAGGCGGCGCATGGTTGCGCCCTCCACATTCTGCAATCTCCGGTCACTGGTGACCTGCAGGCGGTAGTCAAAGAGCCTGCGGACCGACGCTTCGGCCGACGGCGTTGCCGCGATCATGGTGATGTGGTTGCGCTCGAGCATCTCCAGCAGCTTGCGCGTGTTGGTCGCATCGATGTCGCTCAGCTCGTCGAGGGCCCAGACCACGCGGACCGGGTTTTTCTCGCCGCGGACCATATTGATGAAGCCCACGAAAATCGTCAGCAGAACGAGGTAGGACACCCCGTTGGAGGACACATCCGACAGATCCGTCTTGGCGTGGAACGGACGGCGCGTGCCGTTCTCGATCACATAGCCATGAAGGCGGATGCATTTGCGAAGGTCTATCAACTGTTCGCGGCCCGACGTCAGGAACGGCACCATGTTCTTCATGGCCTCGAGATACCCTTCCGGCGGCTCCTCTCCGAGATCATCCCAATCGTCGTGAAGATCGGAAAGCGTCTTCATGAGCGGGAAGCCTTCGATCGACTTGATCGTCGAACTGATCGTGATGCCGATCTCGTCGACCACATCGAAGTCGTTGTTGCGGGTCAGGGACGCCTGAAGTCGCCTGTTCTCCCGTTGAATGCTGTCATCGACATCCCGGAGTTTGTGATAGGCCGCCTTGATCGCGTTCGTCATCGTCCGGCCTTGCGTCACGAGCAACTCGCGATGCGTCATGTGTTCTTCATCGAACCATTTGACGAGCGCATTCATCGTGGCCTGGGTCTCGCCGGGCGCGTGGCTGGTGTGCGATAGAATGTAATCCGAAGGAGCCGTCTCCGGGCGGTTCATGAACGTCGTGCGAACGGTTCTCACGTCCTGGTCGAACTTGCGCGCGGCCTTAGTGTGTTCATCGACCAGCTCGTTGAGATCCCTGATTACCTGGGCCAGCGTGCGGCGGGTCTCGGGCAGATCGTCGGGCAGGCGATACTCATTGCGCGCCAGAGCCTTTTCCGCGTTCGCGATATCTTCGGACAGAGTCCGGATTTCCGCGGAAAGGGCCTCCACCTTGGCTGCGGTTTTTTCATTGGCGAGCCGAATGGCCTCCAGAGTGCCGTCATATTTCTCCGCGCATCTGGTCTCGCTCAGCTTGGCCTCCAAGAGTTCCGAGTTGAGCTTGGGCAGCTTCGTGTGCTCGTTTTTCATGAAGTAGGACCATTCGGCCAGGGCCTCGCGGTCCTTCTCGATCTGCTCAAGCTTCTCCATGATGGCTGAACGCTCATCCTCGAGGCGCTTGAGTTCTTCGGCATCGACTCCCTTGGCTTCGAGATCAGCCGCCAGATCGCGATCCAGTCCCTCCAGGGTTTCCTTCAGGCGGGTTTTGATTTTTCCGATGCTTTCGCGCTGGGCGGCGACGCTGTTTTGGGTGCCTCCTTCCTTGTCGCTGCGCTCCTGACCTTGCTTTTTGCGCAGCTCCTCGACCGAGGCTTGGCAATTCCTTCGAGCTTCATCGCGCTCTTGTTTCGCGGCGAGGTGCTTCGCCTCGGCCGTCTCCAGGCGCGTCCGGGCGATCGACACCGCGTTTTCGCGGGCTGTCTTCAGCGACTGTTTCGCCGCGGACAGGTCAGCCTCAGCTTTTCCCGCCTTGCGGCGCGCCGTGGCGACGCCGTTACTGGCGCGCTCCAGTTCCGTCGTTGCTGCCGCATGGGTCGAATAGGCCTCATTGGCTGCTTTCGCGAGCGTCTCGCCCGCAGCCTCATAGCCATCGATCTCCTCGAGAAGCGCCTTATGGTCACGGCGCTGTTGCTCCAGGTTGGAGGCTGCGGTGGGCTGCAGGTTCTCCAACTCCACCGTCAGCCCATAGATGCCCACACCAGCCTCGGCGCGCCCGGGCGAGAGATCCTTGCGCTCAAGCAGATCCGGATTGATCACCTTGGCGATCGTGCCTTCCCATTCCGGGATTTCGCGACGCAGATAATCAAGCACCGAGCCCGGGGCCGGCTCCATGAATGCTTCGAGCTTGTTGAGGCGAGCCTCGGCCGCATCGATCTTCTGGCTGTTGGCCTTCTGGTCCTTGTCTGCCTTTTCGCGGGCCGAAAGCGCGGCGGCCAGCTTAGCGTTCGCCTCGTTTTTCTTGTCCAGCGCCTCGGTCAGTTTTTTCTGCGCGATCGAATTCTCTTCGGATGCGCGCTCGACGAGATCGGTCAGCTCCTTGGGTGCCTGAGGATTATCAACCTCATGCTTTGCCAGCCCCTCAGCCAGCGCGGCCTTCGAGACGATCTCGTCCTGCTCTTCAAGCTTGGTTCTGTTGTGCTCCTCCAGGGCGCGCATGTCACTGGCATGGATGGTCGCCTGCTCTGCGAGATCCTCGCGGCCCTGGGTCTCGATGGCGCCGATCTCAGCCTCATGGACCTCGATCTGCTTGCGCGCCGCGGTGCGCTCATCTTCCTTCATCTTGTTGTAGCGCGAGGTCAGTTTATCGTGGTCGCCCGTCTTGGCGTCGATTTTCTGCCTCAGGGTCGCGGCGTCCTGTTTGAGTTGAGGGCGCGTTCGGGCAAACGCGTCTTTCGCCTCCATTCCGTTCTTGTCGTAGTCGTTCTTGCGATCGGAGATGTCTTTGATCGACGTCTCGAGTGCCTTGCGATCATGCTTGGCGGCCACGTGATCCTTGCGCGCGGTTTCCTTCTCTTCCTCCAGCTTGGAGATCTCGATGCGGCTGGCTTCCTCGACCGAAGCCTTCTCGTGTTTCTTGTTCGCAAGGGATCGCTCTTTCGATGCCTTGATGGCCGAGATCTCGGAATAGCAGGCGATGATGTCGCTAACGGTGCTCTTCAGGCTGGCCTGCGTCGCCTGGAGCAGGCGAACATCTTCCTCCTGCTCCATGATAGTCTGGTAGGCGCGATATTGATCGGGCCAATCGCTCAGGCGCGCATCACCGGTGCCGAACTTCATCACGGCATCGTCGCCCAGGATTTTCGTCGCGATCATCGCTTCGAGCTGGGGCAGGCTGCTCTTCTTCTTGAGCATGCTGGAGACCACGCGCTCCATATTCGTCAGTGGGGTCTTGCTGTATCCCAGTGCGTAATCCGCGGTCATCTGATCGAGGGTGCGTCGCTTGTCGTTCGACACCTCGCGCGGACGATGTCCTTGCATGATGGCGCGATATTCCCAGAGCGTCGTGACAGCCTCGCTGGCAAAGGTATAGCCGCGAAGACGCAGGTGTCTCGCGAGATCCCCCGAAGGCACATATTCCTCGGCGTCGGTCTCGAACATGTCCGCATAAAGGGCAGACCTCACGAAGCGATACCGAAGCTCCTTGCCGTCGGCCGATGCGTGAATGATGACGCTACGGGGCTGACCGCCACGATGGATATACTCGAACGCGATGTAGGAGGTATCGTGCGGCAGGTAGTAGGGAATAAAGTGCTTGTTCTGGTTCTTGTCAGAAACCTTGTTGGGAGACTCCCCGAGGAACAGGGGCATCAGCTGGATGACGGAAGTCTTGCCGGCTGCGTTGCGGCCGGTGATCAGCGTGTTGTTGTCCAGCGGAATTTCGATGTTTCGCCCGGGGCTGATCTTCGTGTCGACGAGAACCACGCGCGTCGGGCCGGGGATGACGACAGGCGTCTGGCTGCCTGAGGACAGAACATCGCCTCCCTCATGTGTCTGTCTGTCTTTCTGGTGCGGATCGGGGAGGTCGGCGGGCATGATGTCTTCCTGTCTATAATCTCCTCAGGAAGTGGGTGGAGTGGCGATCGGTCAGAAATGCGATCGCCCGCATGTTGCTTCTTTTTTCTCACTCTGGAGGAGATCGTCTCAGCGATCGCACCATCAGATCTCGCGGGATAGCAACTGGGGAGAACGCAGGCGCCAGGCCGTTTCCGAGACAACCTAATCGCTTGTGGTTTTCTCGGAATCCGCCTGCCTCTTTCGCGGAAGGAGCATCTTCGCCAAGCGAGTGGCAATGGAAGATCCGGATAGGGGAATTGACCACCTACGAAAAATACGGCCTTTATGACCATCTTTGATAAATTGGTGATCTATGACTCCTGACGACATTCTCGCCTTTCTTCATCAATCTCCGCCACAGAAACTTTCCGACTTGCCCAGGGGCCAGGGCCTCTATGCACTTTACGACCATGAGCATCAGCCGCGCTATATTGGCTCGACGGCAATGGGACTCCGTAAGCGGATCCATGGCTATCACGCCGGTGGAGACGACAATTCGCATAAATTCTCGACCGTCTATAATGCCGGGCGCATGTTCCATGCACGGAAAGATCCGCGCACTGACGCAACAGATGGCCCGATCGCGAAAAAACTTCGGCGCCTCTTTGCGCGTGCGAAGTGCCGCGCTGTCGGCCTGGAGTTCCTCGACCTGACAAAGGCGGAGTTGTTCGATCTGGAAACGCGGGTCTACAGCCTTGCTCCGCCAGAGACGATTGCCTGGAACCATAAGAAGGTGTTGGCGACGATCGATCCGGGACAGGCCCTGGATGATTTTCTCGATGAGATACACTGGTCGGAGAGAGAGCGGGCCGCCATCGAGCGTCAGGCCGCACGCTGGCGAGGTGAACAGTAAAGGCGAAAGTCCCGACGGTTTCGCCGCCTTCATTTTTCACGCAACGTGCAAATTCCTTGCTTCATGATCAAGGTCCGCAACCGGTATTGGTTGCCTCCCTTTTCTGATCTCAGCTCAGGTCATCAGCATCGCGTTATGCGACCCTTTGCTCCAAACGAGAAACCTCGTTTAGATCTTACTATTGAAGTCTCACGCGACTCTCAGTTAGGCGTGTTCGAATATCGGTTGAACAGATTGGCTTAACCCGCAAGCCGCTCGACCGCCGAGAGTGATGCCCCATCAAACAGGGAAGGCTCTCTGGAGACGCCTCTCTTCCCTGAGGCTGAATGCAGAATCTGCCCCGGCCTTGATGCGGCTATCGTCAGTAAATTCCAATAGTAAGGTGATTTTATGAGATTTTTGAAAGGCGCGGCGGAAATTTCGGTCATGCTGATCGTGATCGCAGCTGTGTCGAAGCTCAGCTTGGGGCTGAGCTTCTTGCTCTGCATCCTCACGCTGATCTTGGGTCTGATCGCGGTCATCCGCCCACTCCCGAAACTTCGCCTTCCCTCACGGCCATACAATTTTGCCGTCGCGGTGATCGTTGGAGTGCTGGGGATGGTTCTCCCTATCCTCCTCTTTACTTCGGACGAGCAAAATTTGGCTGAACTGCGGGCGAAGGATCCTGACGCTTATCTTGCCGAACTGCGAGATCAGGACAAAACCAAGTGGCTCAGCCAACTCGAGATCCTCAGGCCGGCGCAATATGAGGAGGTGAAAGCCAAAGAAGAGGCGCGAAAAGCAGAGGCAAAAGCACAGGCAGCGGCCGCACGAGCTGAGGCTGAGGCTGCACGAGCAGAAGCGAAAGCCCAGGCGGAGGCCGCACGAGAAGAAGCAAAAGCCAAAGCAGAATCTGCGCGACAGGACGCAGTCATGCAAAAGGCCCAGCGGCTGGCCGCGTCAGTGGAAACGCGCCTGAAAGATCAGGAGAGAAAAGTTGAGGATGAACGCAAGGCGAAGCTGGAAAGGCTCAAGATCGATGAGACCAATCTTCGTAAGCAAGTGACGATGTTGTACTGGCGCGACGCCAAAGACACCCTCGCGGAGATGAAGCAAAGAGACGAGGACGCTCAGGCAATTGGCGACGAAATTGAAAATACTGCACTCGATATCGTAAAGGCCCTGCCTGTTTCCACGCCTGCAGACATCAAGGCCAACCAAGAGGGATACGAGTTTCTCTCAGCATTGCGCCCCCAAAACGAAACCTACAGGTCCAAAGCTTCCCACTACGCCGCGAAGCTCGGCCACACGCAGCAGGCGGCTGTCACGAAATTGCGCCGGACCGAAGACAAGATCGGAGGGGACACTTTCTTCGAGCACCCCAATCAGCCCAAGTATCTCAACAGTCGCTCCACGGTATACCTCTACATCGGACGTCATGGTGAGGAGGGAAGGCCTTGGCTTCGAATGAAGGTGCAATACACCGCATCAAAATGGCTGTTCGTGAATGATGTTTATGCGTGGCACGACGGAGTGAAGGAAAAGCTCGTTTCAGGAGGCTTCAAGCGAGACAACAACTCCACGATCTGGGAGTGGGTAGATGTCAATCCGACCAGGCTTCAAGTCGACATCCTCAAGAGCCTTGCCTATGCAAAAGAGGCCGTGCTGCGATTTGATGGCAGGCAATATCATAAGGACGTAACGCTTTCTTCGGGAGATAAGCGCGCGCTGCGTGAGGTCCTTCTCGCATACAATGTGATGCTTGGCGAAGACTGAGGCAAACGACCGCCGAAAGGGCGGGGAAGCGATGACCTTGCTTGCGCGAAACGAAGGAATCCTTCTGCCCAACTCGCGCTTATCGAATGAGGCAGACGACAACGTCCTCGCGACTTAGGGCATATACCGATCATCTGGCCTTCCTGATCGCTGCCAGCATCCCTGCCGCCACTCTGCATACGCAGCGCGGCAGGGGTGCTGGCTCGATTTACTGGAATAGCGAGGTTTTCATGTCCAATACCAACAGCGATCAAAAGTTTCACCCGACGCCAGCCGATCTCGATCAAATGGAAAAGGACCTCTTGAGTGTGGCGGCGCACGGCGGCTGGCCCTTCATGATCATCGACGCCTTCGGCATCCCTTTCGTCGTGGTGAGCGAACACGGCTACGACGACGATCTCTGCCCCTGGTATTGCGCGTCCGATCGCTTTGTTGCGGTCGACGAGGAGCGACACATCCACTGGATGCATCCCGCTCTCGAGGAACGGATCTCCCTTTTGGGCGCCGGCGATTTTTATCAAAAGATCCGCCGCGACGCTTGCATCGTGGGACTGACGCGTCGAGAGACGGCGCAAACTTTCGACGAAAACGCGATCGAGATGCTGCTGCGCCTCAAAGCGCGGCAGCGGGTTACGGATCCAATCTACAGCCTGCTTCGCTCGGCAATGCCGCTTCCCTCCTCACAGGCTGCCCAGAGCTTCCTGGAAAGCACATTCAAGCAAGCTGGTCTCAGCGACACTCTCGGTTGGTCTCTCGCCCAGATCGCCCTTCGGGTGCCATCTCTGGATATTTTCAGCAGACGCCCTCACGAAAACCCTTCCTGGCAGGCGGCAATTCTCTCTCGTCTCGTCGATGCGAGCTTGGCGCCGTGCCCTTCGCAAGAGGATATTCGACAGTCCCTGATCGCGCTGGCCATTTGTGACAACACAGCCCCCGCCGATTTGGCCTTCGAGGTGCATTGCATCGCGAATGCGATGGCCCACGGTGCTGTTCCAGCCGCATTCGAGACACATGGCCAACAAGCAGTAAGCGATGTCGATCGCACCATTGCACGTATCCTGAGAGGGGACTTCGATCCCAAAGCGGTCTCGCCCATCACCCCGGCAGAGGAAAAGCTCGTAGACGCGATCGCGCGCATCACGTCCGTGAATACAGGCTTGGCCGCGCACCAGAAAATTCAACTTCTTAAAGCCGCGAACGACCGCCTCGCGTCGCTCGGCTACGCTGCCAACGTCGATACGGCAAAGATTGCGGAGCGATCTACGCATTTGGAGGAAATTCCGTTTTAGACCTTCGCGGTATCCAAAAGGGCAGGGGCATCACGCGAACGGGTGCCCCTGTCTCCTTCAGGCCCACCAGTATTGGCCCGCGCATCTCACGATGCGCGGGCTGTTTTTCTGCGGACGGCTACAGGACGCTTCGCCAGGGCCAACAGACCTGACAGCGCCCTTGTCATCCAAATCGGGTAATCGAGATGGAGCTACGCTCCGTCGCGCTTGCGGCGATACATGTCCAGCATGTCTTGGTTGTCGACCGCGTATCGTCCGCTCCCGGGCTGCCAAACCAGCTCCTTGTCGACGAGGGCCCTCATCGATTGCTGGACGGTGCTCTTTGTCACGCTATCGACACCCGCTCTCTGCGCAACTTCCTTGAGCGTCTGCGCAGAGAAGGGAGAAAAGCTATCGCCGCTCTCCATGAGCGCCTCCAAAAGAGCGCGCTGCACATTCGACAGACCGTCAAGTTCGGCCTCCAGGTTGCTCCACAGGTCACGTCGTATGTCTTCGGCCCTGCGGCGAAGATTGATCGGCTCGCCAGATAGGGCGGCCTCGAAGATCTCGTCGCGCAGGGCCTTCAGGAAGGCTTCCGGGCGATACATCAGGGTCTCGAATGCCGCGACCCCATCATCGACGGAAATCTCTACGTTTCGCGCGGCGCCGACCTGCTCAATGAGGGTTCGGACGAAATCCTCGCCGAGCACCGGAAAGTCCTGAACCGATCCGCCATAGAATGGCGCCTTGGCGCCGAGAACCAGTTCGGCGAGCTTGCTTCTGTGCGATCCCGTCATGACCAGGAAGAGCCGCGGCCCGTCCTGTCTCTGGTTCATTGCATCGCGCGCGGCCTTCAGGGCGAACATCGTGTTCATTCCGCCCTCAGATACGAGCGCCTGTTGCGCCTCGTCGACGACCAGCACGATATCCCGGCCCACTGCGGCGCCGATCCTCTCCAACCCCTCCGGGATCGTTCCCGAGTAAGGCTCCAGATCTGCGATCCCGACAGAGAAGCCAAGCGCTGACACACGCCGCAGGCGTGAGCGATCAAGAGCCTTCCCGGCCGCCCCCTTGAGGTCATCAAGGGTCTGCCCGATCCGGCGGCGCATGATGTCCGACGGATCCCGACTTCGATCCTCCCAAAGATCAACGACGATTGGAAACTTGCCTGCCTCGAGAACGGCAGGCACGAGATCACGGCGCAGAAAGGTCGATTTGCCGGTTCTGCGCGGTGCGGCGAGATGCAATCCGGACAAGGCTCCAAAGATCGGGTCCGGCGTCATCTGCTTGACGATCGAGGCCGCAAGGTCTGGTCGAGGGTGATGGAAGACGTCCAAGTATACCTCCGGTATTGCAGATCAAATACTGGTATTGCATTTCAAATACCGCGCTATACCGAGAAGTCAACAGTCTCGCACACAAGACGCGATAGCGGCCATGTCTCGCCGGGTCCGACCAGGCATTGGAAACGGGGCGCCCGCGCGGGCAGTGGTCCAAGGCCCCATATTCACACCAGAACGCCAGACAGGACCGAGAATGAGCGAAATTATCGAAAAACTCGTCGGCGGAGACAGCAGGATCGACATCCTGAAAGACGAGCAGATGCCGGAAGGCTGGAAAAACGTCGTGCTTCTGCGCGGTGAGGCTGGAACTGTTCTATTCGGTCACGAGATGCACGATTGCGATCGCGACGGTAAGAAAGCGGTCTACGCCGCACGTAATTTCGCGGTCGACACCCGTGACATGGATGCCTCCGAGGTGGCCTGCGCGATCGCAGCTGGCTTCGCTGCCTCTCAATACAATGATCAATACAGGCGACCAGCACCACCGCAAGCATTCGGCGCAGAGGGGCGACACCTCGCCCCTGGCACTTGCAAGTCCATACGAGACGAGAGCATCGCGGCTGGGCAATCAACGGACGCATGGGACCGGCTCCTTGCAACCGACGGCGTGCGAAATGACGGCTTCGCGATGCCGGGCGAGTTGCTGGCAGCCGGCGCAGTGGTAGAGGGCGGTAAAATCCGGTTTAAGGGAGAGCGCGCCGACGCCATGGCTCCCGTCGTGGACGCCTACCCTTTGCTCTTCAATCGTCCAGACTTGAACTTCGATCGCACCATAAGCGACATCGAGCGCGGTCGGGAACCCTCCCAGGCGCTCGCCAGAGGACTCGGCCTACCCAGAGCGAATGTGTTGGCCATGCACGCTGACAACCTCGCACGGCTCGGTATAGATGTTCCAATCAGCAAAGATGCCAACCAAACGATCCGCGCTTTGACGATAGTGCCAGAGGACAAGCTGCCGCAAACTCCAGCTGACCGCGAGGCGATGGTCGAGGTTATGCTTTATGGTGAGAACGTCCAGCTTCGCGGGCTTCGCGCGGATGCTGCATCAGCATTTCTGGAAGAGGCTTCAACTGACTGGGGGCGCGCACATCAGCGGATAAGGTCGTCTGGCCCGCTCTCCCTTGCCGATACTGTCTGGGAGGCCATCGATGCCCCCGGCAGTGCTTCTTTGAGAGATGAGCGAAAGAAAATGTCAATTCTGCCAGATCTGTCGCTCCGGGAGGCGACGCATCTCAGCAAAAAGAAAAACGATATGCTGAGAAAAGATCGATTAGCGAACAATGGACTCCCCAGAACGCTTCCGGACGAGATGCCAACTCAAGGCGGGACCATCTCCGAAATCCTTCACATGAAAGGTATTGAGACGCTTGGGCTCGCACAGGGGATCAAGAAAACGCAAAAGATGTGGTCAAGTATCGCCAAGGACCTCGAGGCCGGAGACGCCTATGCCTTCGCCGTTCACGACACCCATGGCGCGCCGATCGCCGCTATCATCGCGCACGCCAAAACCGGCCAGCAGGATACATATCTGACGAAAATCGCCAAGACATCGGCTGATCGTCAACTCGTGGAGCATACTCGGAGCACCATTCACGAGACCGTTCTGCTCAACCCTGCTCAAATCCAGCAAAGGCGGAAATTCTGTGAAGCCGAGAGGCCTAAGGTCACGGGTGGGAATCTCGAATATCTCGAAACAGCACGGAGACTATCACGGGAGACGGGGCAACCCACATCATGGACCAGGAATGCCGACTATCTTCCGCCGGTCCTGAAAAAGCTGGGGACAGACGGGCTCAAGGCCCATTACGAACGCGTGCTTCAAAAAGCCCATCTGCCCGCTGAACAAGCCGCCCGAGATCCGGCGCGGCGGCGGGAGCAGCAAGAGGAGCTATGACGCACGCAATCCCGTGCCAAGCGTCGCGAACAGCTTTCTCCTCTGCGACCTCGAGAGCCTCTGTGCACCCAACTTGAATAAGATCGGGTGGTGCTCGTAGTTCGCACTGCACTTCATAAGCTTCGGTCCGGCCAGGTTGCATTGTCGAGCCTCGCCACCCTCTCGCATCACTCAGCGCGGCGCAGTCCCAAGTTTTTCGAAATGAAGGTTGCCCAGAGTCCGACAGGGATCTCCGACAACGTTTCGACCTACCAAGAGAAATGTGACGGAGGTTCATTTCATCAATATTTACAGGCTTTTACTCCCGGTCGGCCATCATCGTTTCCAGATCATCTGGTAAGCGGAAACGGAGATACACTCAATGACCTGGATCGTTTATCAGATCCCGCCGATGGATGCGGGATGGAGCTTCTGGAGCACTCTGGAACCTGTTCGGAGCGACGCCCTACTCGTCGAGATCTGCGATGGGGACGATGCGGCCTACGACTGCGAGCTACGCGAGTTTGATCGCCTTCTGTCGGAGGCAGCCCTGGCCGCGCAAACCATGGGCTGGAACGGCGAAATCCGCATCGAGCCACATGTGTTCTGGTTGCCGGCCAGCGTGGCTCCGCAATACGACTTCGCCTGGAAAGAGGAGAACAACGGGACGACATATGTCGCCTCACCTCAGCCGCTTCCGCACCTCGAGCATATCTGCTTCGACTGCAAGACGCTGAACGACGCACGGATCGAGGATCCGATCGAGCAATACAGTCCGCACGACAGGCTCTATGGCGTCAAGAAATCGATCATGCCGCGCCACAGGCGCGCGGCCATCACAGAGCGCGGCTACCAGGATCTCCGCCTGATCGCGGACAAGTTCGCCGACCCAGATCAGGAGGATGCTTCCCTGCTTTTCCTTACCAGCCTTCGGCGGCACGTCATCACCAGGGGTGAGCTGACAGAGAGACAGCGATGGTGCATCTCACCCGAGGTTTCGCAGACCCAATTCAGTAGTTCCTGAAGGCCTGCACCTCCGCGATCGACCAAGAGTCGCGCGCGATCCCTAACGACACATTCCAATACTCCCCCCATTCCACGTGCGTGCCCCGGATTCTTCCAGGCCACCTTGAGTAGCACCAGAAAGACAGACAGACAGATGACCAAGCATCGCATGACGCCCTTCTTCGCCCTCACGAAATCGCCGAGCCTCAAGGTCGGCGCTTCAAAGGATCTCCAAACTCACCTCGTAGAGCTTATCGCCCTTGAAGCTCTTGCTAACGCTGCCGGCGTCCAGGAAGGCGCCAAGTCCTCATGGACAACATCGGTCGCGAAGCACACCAGGGCCGGCGCCCTCTCTTTCGCCGCGTTTCGCGGAAAGATCTCTCCCAACCCGGACACCGGCCGCCCTGAGCCGGAGGTAACCGCCAGTCGCAACCTGAGCCTCGATGAGTTCCGTGTCTTGGGTCTCTTTGATGAGCTCGGCTGCGCTGACGAGGACTGGAAAAACGACGACATCGCTTTGGGCATCAACTTCTCACGACTGCACCGCCTTGCCCACATGATCGAGAACCGTGCGCCCGACTTCATGCAGACGCTGCAGGCTCGCATCCAGGAAGACATGCGCGCCAGCGCTACATATGCCAAGCTGGAGGATGCTGCCGACCGCCGCCGCGTTCGACAGGAAGAAGAACGCAAGAAAGAACATGAGGAGTGGCTGGCCCGGGATGCCGAGCGTGAGCGCCTCGCAAAGGAGCAACGCGCGCGTGAGATGGCCGAAGCCCTGGAAGTAAAGCGCAAGTTTGCGGCGGAACTCGGCCACACATTTCCCGACGACGTAACCCTCGATCTCTCCGTGGAGACGGCACAGAACAAGTCGACGAAGGGGTATGAGAACGCCTACAAGGCGCCAATGCCGGAGCCATGGGCGCAGAACGCTCCCTTTACCTGGGTCAGGATCAGGGGTGTCGCAGGGCGGGTCTTCTTCGACGTCAACGGCGACCGTGTTCCGGAGCCGACCTGATGCCCACTCCGATCACCCTGCCACCGCCGGCCACCCCCAACGAGCCGCTTCGCATTCCTCACGCGAGAGACATCATCAGCATCCTGACGGCGCTGCCGTTCTTTCCTGATCCCGATCAGGCATGGGCGGAGGCCTATTGGTCGGAGAGCGCTGACCAGGACCCCAAAAATCGGGAGTTTCGCAGTCAAGTGCGCGCCGCGGTTTCCGCATCCCTCGAGGGCATGACTGCAACCTCAGGTCACTGGAGCGGCGCTCGCGCGGAAAACGAAAGAAACTCTGGCTACAACATCGATCGTCAGCTCATCGCGTCCGGCCTGGTCCGACGGCTGACGGCGCGACTTCCTGTTGGACCCGATCCTGACGAATGGCTGGAAGACCAGAAGGCTCAGAACATGGACGGCGCAGGCCGCATGCGGACGCATCGCGCCTGCAAGGCCTATCTTCACGCCCGGGGCCGCGCTGAATTCAAAATCGGGCAGGGACTCTTGGATGCAGCGGGGGCACTCCTTCCGACAGGACTGCTCGCGGAAGCCGAACTCCTGTACGGAGACGGACGGAACCGGGCAGAGCGCCTTCTTATCCGTGATGTCCTCTTCGCCTGCGAGGATATCACGATCGAAGAGATGGCCTCCATCCTTGTGAACACCCCCTATAAGCTGGACGAAAAACGGGGAGACATCTCTCCGCTCTGGTCTGCCGACCGGATTGCGACGGACAGGACGCCGCTTCTGTTCGTTCACTGCCGCGGCATCGAAGGGCTGCGCCGTGGGGCCCGGGAGGTTGTCCTTGAAGCGGTCGACTTCCAGTCGATCGACAACCTCGAGCGATGCCTCTCGATCATGAGAGACAGGGAGCAGGGCATGCTGGGGGAGCTGCATGACTTGCTGGCGGATATCCGTGACAATCCGCCGATCTACCGAGGGTGGCGTAAACGCAGATAACCGGCAAACCAGGGCGCGCGATCGCGCGCCCTGGTCAAGAAACCCCAATGGATCCTCTGTCTGTCTTTCAGACCTCCGTCGTTTCGAAAACAAGCTGGATCTGGCGACAGAACCCAGTCGAAAAGACACGACCAGTCTCTGGAAAGCCAGGACCCATGAGGACGGCCAGGACCATGTATCGCCTTCAGGTCAGCGACACCTTCTTGCTTGCCAGGGCGGACACAATATCATCCTCATCGCACGATGGAGGGAAGACCACGACATGGGACTTTCGCTCCACGGAGAGTATCCAATTATCCCCAAGCCCGCGAAGAGCCGGCAAGGTTTTCTGAAGACGCGCTTCGAGCATGGACTCGGCCGGACCGAACGGCAATGCAATATCGGCCCGATCCCAATAGGGCCTGGCCTGAGCCGAAATGGTCATTGCGATGCGCTCTCCCTCATCCGTCTCCGGCTCTCCTAAATTCTGGAATGGCCCACGGATCTCCATCGAAACCTCTCGGTCGATTGAAAATGCCGATTCCTCACGGTCCTTCAAAAGTCTCTCCGAGATCTCTACCAGCTTGCTGCGGGGTAATGAGAACTGTTTCGACGCCTTGCTGACATCTCGGGCGAGCGGCGCCAATGAAGGGATCGCCGGCGTGAACTCCGCGGGCTTCCATGCACAGGTCAGCTCGACCTTCGCTCCGCCCTGAAGCCTGGTTGAGTTGTAAATATCGAGCAATGGGCGCGCCAAAGCACGCGCCATGGCGACATGGAGGGGATTATCGGTGGGGCGAAGGCGGTTCTCAGCAGTCTCCTCAGGCCCAAGCTCCGGCGTTTCCGACAAGTTCGGCGGCATCGCCATGTCCCACTTGCCACCCGAAACGGAAAGGTCGACCTGCACCGACGTCAAACTCATGCCTGGCAACTCACGTGACGCGTCAAGATAGACCTCAAAATGAACGCCGCCGTTGTGGAGAAAAATCTCCACCTGATCGCGCGCTCCGACGAGGCCTTCCGCGACGGCACGCGCATGGATCTCGCGGATTGCCAGAACAGGGTCTGTTTCACGGACGTCCCAAGTGGGGATTTCATCGGCCCAGAGGACCCAACTCATCACATCCCGCGCGCCTTTCGGGTCCATCTTCGGTTTGAGGATGGCCTCGTCATCCTTCGAGGCCTCGCCCCACCAGTCCCGTTCTGCCCAGGCGGCCGTATGGGACGCAAGAATGCTTTCCCGCTCACGCGACGGGCCGACATAGAACGGCTCCAGAGGCCCGGCCGGAACCGGAGGTGGAGACGGCACGATCGCAGGCGGCAAAAGCGCACCTCCGTGCTCATGCTCGGGCCCCTTCAGTTCCTTCTTCGGCGACGAGCGCGGATGCGTCTTGTCGCTTGGGGTGCGCTCCTTGCCAGTGTCCACATCGAAGACGTATACCTCGCGCCACGCCGCTCCCACGCGTTCAATCGTGCCTGCTCCCGTAACCGAAGCGCGTCGTGAGCTCCTCGCCAGTGCCACCTGTGCGCGACGCGCGTGATGCGCCATCAAAGCGCCGCGCGGATCGATCACGAAAAAGATCCCCCCTCGACGCCTGGCTGGCAATGCGTCCAGATGGGCCGAGAACTCATCATCCGACAAATTGCGCGGCGCATATTCGAACTCGAGGTCCACATCTCCGAAATCCCGACGATCCGGCTCCATCATCGATCCGAACAACCGGATTCGACGGATGACAACGGGATGGCCCGGATCGGCATTCCATGCCCGGGCCCTCTCCAGAACGCGTGCCAGGGCTGCCTCACCCTCGGCCCGATCGAACCGTTCGGCCAGGCCGGATTCCTTCAGGGACTCCCCCAGTTCCGTTATCCGGTAGACGTGATCCCCACTCCAATCGAGGTAGCCGGTCGCGAGGGCGCGCTCGAGGAAGGCATGCGCCTGCCGGATCGTCATCCAGGGACGGACAGCAAGAACCTCGACGAACGAGAGGTCACTCCTTGTATGCGACATGGCGCCGAGCAAGAGGCTCAGATCGTCCCGGGACATTTCGGTCGTGGCGATATGATTACTCATTGTTGTGGCGTCCTTGTGCCGGGTCGTGAAGATGTTGTGGCATCGAGGGCCGCTCGCGCGCCACAAAAACATCCCTACCACATTCTTCAGGAAAAACGACAGCGACACCGCAAGGGTTCGGCAACATGCGCGCGGAAAATTCCGGGCTGCCCCACGGCCGCTGGCAGGTCGCCGAAGACTTCGCCTGGTCGATCTGCGCGCTCCGAGTTCTTGGCTCAAGGCCAAACTGCTTCCACCTTGGTTCCGGAAAACGATCCCATATTTCGCGCACCTTGTCGTCGAAAAGCGTCTGGGATATCTCTGCCGAAAATGGCGCACGCCGGGCGGGAACTCCACAAACATGCCGACCTACATGACACAACTGGCCCTCGAGGTAGCCAAGAATCCTGCGCCTTGGGGTCATTTCCCGGGCGATTACCGCTATGATTATCCTTGGCAGTATTTCGTCGAAAAGATCCAGAATCGAAAACTATACACTTTTTCACGCAATGCCGTCGGCGCAGCTGCGGATATCCGTATCGGGTCAACCCGGCGCCTTGAGGCCATGATCTGGACTCTCGCACAGACAGATCGATCAGTATTCATCGAGGCTCGCACAAAGGACCTGAATGATCACCTCATTCCGCTTCATTTCGCGGTGGAACCGGACCAAGGGGATCAGAACAGCACCTACGACAACAGCTTCACCGACAGGGTGGGCTTCTTCGTTGATGTCGAAGATGGAAAGATAAAGATCGAGGGATATGCTCTCGACGAGGAAAGTTTCACTGACGAGAATTTTGCCAACGACCCAGACTACCTTGTATGGCCGAGGGCCTCCCTGAAACGGCTTCGGTCAGCCGCGCGTTTCTCGCCGGACGGAAACGCCATCACCGTCACTCCGGCCCTGACCGCGAGATCCATGAGGGCGTTTCTCAACGGTATCGGCATGAACGGCCTCCCGGATAACTTACCGCTTCGAGAGGGCTGGCTGATCTCCAGTGACCCAGGCGAACGAAAGAAGCGGCTCGAGGATGCATGGTGGGTCCAGAAGTTCCATGACATGATCTCCGATGAGGATGTTGAGGACAAAGAACTCTTCGAGTATCGCTGTCCACAGCTTTCGCCAATCACGACCGCATCCATAGCATTGTCTATGTTGGCCACGATCGATGCGGCTGGTGACGGGATCGCCGTGAGTGATCTCGAATCCACATCACGGCCAAGGCCAAAGAAGGACAGGCGTAAACGCCCGGCTGTAGCGCGGGACGGAGTCGTAAGCCTTGTCACCCTGAACCTTACCGACAAGGACCTCGAGCGCGCCTATGCGACGCCCCGGCAGGACCTGGGCCCGTCCGGCCGAGACGAGCAGAGGCAGAAGGGCTCTCCCAGGTCGCGCCATCCAGTCCGTGGTCACTTGTTCCTGGCGAGAAACGGAAAAATTACGTGGAGAAAGCCTCACTGGAGGGGATCGGTCATCAAGACCAGCCTGACGCGCGTCGTTCGCAGATAGAAAATCTTTGTGTAGGCAGAAATACCCACTTCCATCCCGCTGACCCTTCAAATGACCTATCGTGATTTGTTTGATCGCGACGCGTGAACGCAACGCACGGATCCGCCCAGGTTCGGGAAAACCAGGACATATCTTGACCGTTTGATGCACTGCATCTCTACTTCTCGTCCGCCTATGCGGCGGCCATCTGCGCGACTGCGGCGAGCTTCTCCGCCGGTTTCTTATCAGTCGCCTATGCGGCGGCCATCTGCCGCGCCATCTCGCGCAGCGGATCTTCGACCTTCTCAGCCGCCTATGCGGCGGCCATCATATGCCGTTGCCGTCGGTATCTGTCGTGTTCCTTCTCAGCCGCCTGTACGGCGGCCATCTCAACCAACTGCGGCCGGACCTGGCTGCTATCCTTCTCAGCCGCCTATGCGGCGGCCAGCCCGCTTCCTGCCCCGAGTCCTTCGGTTGCGATCTTCTCAGCCGCCTATGCGGCGGCCAGCGGAAAGTTCCTTCTGTAGGACGCGGCGACCGACTTCTCAGCCGCCTATGCGGCGGCCAGCGCCCTCGATCGAGCCAACGAGCGCAGCAACCACTTCTCAGCCGCCTATGCGGCGGCCAGCCATAACCGGGCGGATGCCAGGCTCGACTTCAACTTCTCAGCCGCCTATGCGGCGGCCAGCAAGCCGCCTGGAGAGCAGCCTGGGCACCGGACCTTCTCAGCCGCCTATGCGGCGGCCAGCGTCTCGATTGCGCAAACCGAGGGCGGGTCGGTCTTCTCAGCCGCCTATGCGGCGGCCAGCCGGCGACCAGGATCGCAGTTCTCGTTCTTACCCTTCTCAGCCGCCTATGCGGCGGCCAGCCACTCGGATACTCGCTGGGGTGGGATCATAAACTTCTCAGCCGCCTATGCGGCGGCCAGCCTGACGGCATCTATGCTCTTGCATCCGACCGTCTTCTCAGCCGCCTATGCGGCGGCCAGCTCTGTATCGAGCTGCTGTTCGATCGCCAGCTTCTTCTCAGCCGCCTATGCGGCGGCCAGCTTGCACGCCTATATCCTCTTCATAGCAAAAGACTTCTCAGCCGCCTATGCGGCGGCCAGCGCTGAGACAACTTCGCTCTCAGCGGCGGATATCTTCTCAGCCGCCTATGCGGCGGCCAGCCGGCAGGAGCGGTCGAGATGTCGTCTCTCGATCTTCTCAGCCGCCTATGCGGCGGCCAGCCGTACATCTTCACCGCCTGAGCCACCTGCTCACTTCTCAGCCGCCTATGCGGCGGCCAGCATCGAGACTTGCTTTCATTGCCGCAACTAAGCCTTCTCAGCCGCCTATGCGGCGGCCAGCTGCAGTGAAAAACAGCTAAAGCATTGATCTTAATATAGATGCTTCTCCTGGCATCGGAAAACCTTCCTTTTTCGTCGCCTTTGTAAGTATCTGAATTTAAATCATTTAATTTTTCTTTGAAAAACGAAGGTCACTGAAGGTCAAGAATTCTCTGGCGAAACATCCGAAACTGAAACCTCTACCTGGGTCACGTAATCATCAGGTGTGATACCGAGCGACTGGAGCATGTAGTTTACCAACGCCTTCCTGCACACGAAAGAAGCTGCTCCTGTGTCGCTGGCCCCAAGTCCCAAGAGAACAGCTTTCCGTCGTTCTTCCGAAAGTTCTGCAGAAGGGCGAAGAGTAACCGTTACCATACTTTGCCAAGAACCATCGTCGGCACCTCCCACATAAGACACCTTTTCTTCCAGAAGCACATTCTTCATCCTCGAGAGCGTGAAATCACGGAACGCATTCTTCTCGTGATCAAAGGCGCGAACATGGTCACGTCCAACGGCTGTGACCAGGGTGTGCGGAGAAACTACGATCGCTCTCGCACCTGAGCTCACCGAGGCATAGTCACACCGGATCGGGAACTTCTCCCTGACAGCACGAAGGACAAGCGAAAGAGTCCGATCGTCCACATTTGTCAGGCGTGGCGCCGAAACTTGAACGACCGATCCTGGAGAGACGTCACCACTCCAGACCCGCGGATCGATCGGCTCAAAAATTCTATCAGGTGGAAAATCAACCCAAATTCTGCCGTGTTGCATTTCGCAGCCTATGCCCATCTCCTCCATCCGAGCGTGGAACTCGTTCTTGTCGTCAGAGGCGGTTTGCGGACTGATGCCAAACGCCTCGATGTAAGCTGAAACTGGAAATTTTCCGCCGGCGCGCAGGGCTGTCTCCATCCATGCCAGTCGCCGCTCTCTCCTCGGGTTCGCCATCCGATCACGTTCCTTCATCTGAAAATATAACAGGAAATAGCCCTGCATTTGCGGATCCGAAAATCGGATTTTTTTCTTCAGGACAAACTCCCCAGTTCCTCTCCAGACGATGAGCAGGAGGCAGTGATGTCGAACGACGAAAAGAAACTTCTGGAGGAGGCGGCAGCGAAATATCTGTCACCAACCTCCATCGGAAGACCATACAAGGTATCGGAAATTCCAGAGATTTTTGAGGACATGAAAACGGGACTCGACAAGACCCTCGATCCCAAACTCTTCGGTCAGGCAATCGACAAGCTTGGAACCCATGCCCCCAAGATGATCTCGCCTCGCGCCAAGATCCCTGGCCTCACCTTTCCCCTTCCTCGCAAAAACTCACCTGCCAAGCCGTGGCTGTCCGGATCCGGCGCACTCGGCGCCTATGGCAAAATTGTATGTCGCCCGATCGCCATCGAAGGCGAGCCTGGTCGCGACAGTTTCATCGAGCGCATCACGAGCGGTTGCCAACATGCCCCTGCCCTCGAACGAGCGTTTGAATCCTCGTTCGGACCGCAAGCGCTTTCCGCGCTGAAGCAAGCCCTTTCAGGCAGCGCGTCCTCTGCAAGCGGCATTGTCTTGCACGGAGAGAACTTCCCGATCTTCTTCCTTCCCGGGCCGGACCTATCCGATATCCAAGCATCCCCCGGTGGTTACGTCGACGCCTATGTTTCCATGGGCGTGTTGCGTAGGGAGTTCAAAACTGCCGCAGACGCTTGGTGGGAGACCGAGAAAGAAAGACAGAAAGGCATCAAAGCCGCAAAGCAAAAGGGGCATTCTCAAAAAGAGATCGACCAACTCTATCCACGCGCCGAGCGACCGCCGCAGCCCAAATGGCTTCTGACGTCGGTATCCGACAAAATGCAAAACGCAGCCATCGGCGTCGCCGGCACGCGATCCAGACTCTTTGTCTCATTCCCCGATGTTCTTGACCAGGAAGCTGCGGACATCTGGAGCTATGCGAACGGCGGCAGGTTCCCTCTCCTGCGTGATCATGACGTCGCCGAGGTCTTGGTCAAATATGCGTCCCTCTACCAGAAGTGGACCGGCCTCGACTACAAACCTGATGCCATGACTGCGGATCTCGACACCCTCGCGGACGTCGCTATTCGCCGCGCTCTCTGGCACGTCGAGGATGTTCGGGAAGACCTTTCCACGTCTCACCCCGCTAAGGCCGAAGACTTCACCAGTCCCACTGTCTTCTCCGTCCTGGCGGCCGTGCGCGTGAGATACGCGGCGACCTCACTGAACTCTGATGTCGATGAGAAGACCGTCGCCAGCGCTCTGCGCTCCGCGCATTTCGCTTCGCGCATCAAAATCAAAGGAAATGTAGCATGATGGATGTGACCCGCTTCGCTGTCGGGCCCTTTGTGGCCTATGACGCCAACCTGGCACCTGGAGACTTCGTCGCAGGCATCCCGTCTCCCTTTGCTGCTCTGGGGTTTGCTGGCGCAATCGCTCGGAAAGCAGGGCTGAACGGATGGGGTATCAAGGCCATCCCTGTTCTGCACAAGGTCGATCTCTCGGCTGGGCGCCTCCGTGCCGCCCCCATCGCTGATGGTAACAAAATCAAGCCCATTGAGGTCGTCGAAACTGTCACCGGACAAATTGAGTTCAGCCTGCTTCTCGAATTCCCTGGCGACGTTTCTGCGTCCCTCGTTGCAAAGCATCTGGAGCGAGCACGCTTTTCCGGCGGAAGCGTATTCCCGATCGGAAACCGGCGCCCCATCGACTGTGTTCGGGAAATCGAAGGGGATGACCTTCCCGCGGCCGTCCGTAAGTTGCCTCGCGGATATGCTCTCACGCCGCCGCTGCCTCATCGTGAAAGCTGCAAGCTTGTCAGCTTCGGCGAGGAAGACAGTCTGCGATCCGTGATTGCTGCAGCTTTCCCAGGCGATCGCGAAAAGGGCTCTGGAATGCTTGTCCCATGCCCGGTGGGGTATCGCCTCTGCGAAGACCCGGCGACGGCCGCGCCCCGAAAGGGCAGTCGTCATGCAGATATCCCGCATGTCTTTTCCGATCAGGCTCTCGGCATCGCCGAACTGATCTCCATCAGAAATCGAACGCACTTCGGCTCGACCAAGACTGCGTTTGAGACCTTGGCTTGGCAGTGGAGACAGGACTCCACAGCGCGCTTTGCCCTGTTCTCACCATTCCATTTTGAGGCCGCCGGCCTTGAAGCAAACAACATCGCAAATTGAAAGGATAAAGCCGATGACCGTTAAACTTTCCACCAACATGCTGGCCTACAGTAGGAGCCTCGAAATCACTGCCGCATCTATGACCGGTGGCACCTGGGCTGATGCCGAAAAAGACTTCGAGCCCGTGATCGTGCAGATCGAAGGTGTTCGTGGCCAAAGCAGCCACGCGAACGACAAAAAGGGCAATGCCGGCAAGAGCAACCCGCAACTGGTCGATGTGGCCCGTATGCCGGTAGGTCGGGACGCGCTGAAGATCAGCTTCTCTCTGCGCGTTATGCCCAGCGTTCTCGCCCCGTCGGCCTCGGACTGCGCCGACACCCACGGTAACCTCAAAGACTTCGTCGAGAACTACGCATCCAAAGGCGGTTTCGAGACCTTGGCTTGGCGCTATCTCGAAAACATCGCCAACGGCCGGTTCGCGTGGCGGAACCGTAGCCTGTCGAGCGAAGCACTGGTCAAGGTGACCTACGGCGATACCGAGCTGACCTTCGACCCCTTCAAGCTGTCGATCGATACCATCGAGGGACCTGAGGCTGTCGCCAACGCAATGACCTCCGGCACCCAAGAGGACCTCGAAGAGGTCGTCGAAGCAATCGTTAACGGCCTGACCGAAGCCCCTGAAGTGATCAAGATCGAGTGGCTTGGGCGCGTCGAAGAGCTTGCAGAAGTCTACCCCTCGCAGGAATACGCGGGCACCGACAAGACCAAGCTTCCCGAAGGCACTCCGTCGAGGATCCTGGCATCGGTGAAGGGGCGCGCCCGCGGCGAGAGCATCCGTCAGGCCGTGATGCACTCCCAGAAGATCGGCGCAGCCATCCGCTGTATCGACGACTGGCACGGCGCAGAAGGCTATGGCCCGGTTCCGGTGAACCCCTTTGCCGGGGTGCAGGAAGCAGGCGAAGTTCTTCGCTTCCAGAAAGGCGCAGCGAAGTCGTTCTACGACCTGCTCAAGAAGCCCGAAGCCATGATCGCCAACATCGAGGGCGGCACCCTTGATGGTGATTGCCACTTCTTCGTCGCGAACCTGGTCCGCGGCGGCGTCTTCGGAAGCAAGTGAGGTCAGACATGACTCATCAGCAAGAAAAACACCTGAACACCGGCTACGGCCGGTGTCTCCCCCAGGCGCAAGTCCACCTCAAGGCTCCGATGTCTGTCCGGATGATGGGCAACATGAACGGGTTCTTCGCGACGGTCGCTGCTGCCGTCCACAAACACAACCGAGAAGCCTCAGTCGATGACTTCGTCGGCATGGGGTATCCCGAATACTCTGATCGCCAGACCGGCATGCTGCGCCTGGGAAACTCCGTGGTCCTCATTGGCTCCGAAGAAAGCCTCGACAAACTGCTCGAGACCGACCGTCTGAAGCAATACCGTTTCGGCGGGGTCCGTCCCTGCATCGAGCCCTACCAGGTTTCAGAAGATCAATCGACATCGGCCTTCTGCCGGTCGAGGAAGAATGAGCGCAACCTGCCCGGCGAGATTGCAAGGAAGATCCGGCGCCAGGAACGTCGGGGGAGGGATACCAAAAATCTCGAGATCGAGATGGCGTTGGCCCTCGGCAAAATGGAAGAGGCGGATCTACCTGCTGGGTTCATCCCCCGCGCCTACATCAAGGAGAGCTTCTTCTCGATCGGCGACAAGAGGATGGCATTCACGACCAAGCGCGTGAAGGAAGAGGCGCAAGACTATGTTCGCGTCTCTACCTACGGCTTCTCTGATCCGAAAGCGCCACTTGCCATCCCGATGACGCCCAGGGTCGAACATAGCCCTGCACTGTTTGGGTGAGGGACTATGCCGATCAAGAGCCCTCGTCTACTCCTCACTGACCGCAATTCGATCCACCTGATCGAGCGAGCTCGAGTCTATGTAGACGGGGGCCGGGTGGTCTTCCGCATCGCGGAAGATGGCCATGACAAGGTCTTTAATCTTCCTTACGCGAACGTAGCAGTCCTTTTCCTGGGGCAGGGGACAAGCCTGACTACCGAGGCAGCCAGGGCCTTGGCGGAAGAGGGGGTTTATGTTGCCTTTACCGGAACAGGCGGCACGCCTCTCCACTATGGCAGCCTGACCGTCTACCAGCCCACAGAATACATGCGCCGCATGTATCGCATCTACGAGGACCCGGACGCTTCACTTGCGGCCGCCAAGGTCGTCATGCGGCATCGAGCTCAGATGATAGCAAAGATCATGCCAGGGGTCGCAAAGCGCTCACATCTAAATCTCGAAAGTATGGGGATGAAGGCTCTGGCTCCGGCGTTCCTGAACAAGATCGACGAGGCGTCCACGATACCAGAGCTCCTCTCCCGTGAAGCGCAGATGGCAAAATCCCTCTATGCTCTCTGTGCAAGAGCCGCTGATCTCCATGCCTTCAAGAGAGAACACTCCAAAGGCTCTCGGGCAACCTTCGAAGACGTGGTCAACAGCAGGATAGATCACGGTAACTACCTGGCATACGGCATTGCCGGTGCAGCCCTCTGGGTTCTTGGCATCCCTCAGTCTCTGTCTGTCTTTCATGGGAAAACACGTGCAGGAGGCCTCGTCTTCGATCTGGCTGATAGCTTCAAGGATTCCATCGTGCTGCCCGTGGCCTTCGGAGACCACGCCTCTGACAGTGAATTCCGATCGACGCTCGTCGAGGAAATCCATGACGCAGACCTCATCCGGGTCTCCATTGATGTAGCAAAGGCCATGGTCTCTGCTGGAGAAGCCTCTCTGCAGCAGAAGGCATAATCATGAGCTTCGAAGTCATCGCCGTCTGCAGGTCCAAGAAGAAAATGCGGCCGAAAGCAGCAGCCATCCTTGATCGATATCTCTTTCGCATTGGCGACAGAACCTGGAAGGGGCGCGCGTCCACGGCCTGCCTTCGACGGATCAGCAATGAGTTGAAGGCGATCGCCTCGCGCAATCTCGCTGTCTCTGTCCACCGGGCTCGGAGCGCATCGACCCTCGAGGCTCCCCTGTTCGTGGTCGGCTCAAAGTCCCGTTTCTCACCTTCCGGCGTCGTTCCGATCTCCATTCGAAGATCGGGACACAAGAGAGGCGAGCGAAGCAACATGGATGAGATAGAGCGAGCCCTGATCGTCCTTTCTGCTCTAATGCATGACGTTGGCAAGTGCACAAATCTCTTTCAGGATAAACTGCATCGGGCACTCGAACCTGCCAAGAAGGGAAGGGTCATCAGTGCCGACCCAGTCCGTCACGAAGTGTTCTCAGCATTCTTTTTCGACGCGCTGTGCCGGGGCCTGGACCCTACTGACACCAGCGGGCTGGGCGAGCGACTCTCCAGTGCCATAAAAGACCCGAAAAAATTTTCCAGCGCCGCCAAAATTGCCGAGAAAAAATGTCTACTTCTGGCCAGCAAGGGCGGGGAGGGGAGTTCCCTCGAGTTCGAGGTGCCTACTACACAACCCGAGCACCCCATCCCCGGGGTGTTACTTCTGGTCCTGACGCACCACCGACTGTTCGACACAAACGCAAATTATAGCGAGATCCAGGCGAAGTATCATGCGACCTTCGGTGGGGACGTGGATAAAAAGGACTTTGAAATCGCGCCTGGTAGGGAAATCTGGTTCGAGGCATCTTGGATCGATGAACTGACAAAAATTGCCAAAACGCTCGAAACATCTGAGAAGGGGGCTCTCATTCGGGGCGACCTCTATGCAAGAACGGCCCTGATGCTCGCCGACCACGTTGGATCCAATGAAAAAGAGCCGAGCGCGTCAATGCCTCCTGCACTCGCCAATACAACCGCCGACGCAAACAAGAAGACCTGTCCTGCGGACAGCGTCTCCAAGCACACCGAGCGAGTAGCTTGCGCTGCCTCCGCCTCAATCCGAATGATGCAGTCCCAGTTGGACATTTTCCCAGCCCTCAACTTGGAGAGTTGCCCGGAAGCCATTCGCGTGCCAGGGCCGACAACAGATCGATTTGCCTGGCAGGGGATTGCTGCGCGCAAGGCCGCAGATCTTTCCCGATCTTCCGAAGGGGGGTTCTTCGGCTGCCTTCTCGCTGGCACAGGGACCGGGAAGACCAGAGGTGCTCCGACGATCCTGGCGAATGCCACGTTTGCTGATGCTGAACCTGCGCGGCGCAATCTTAGATTCAATCTCTCGCTTGGCCTCAGAACGCTCGCACATCAATCTGCAAGCGAGTATGTCGATTCATTGGATTTTTCCTCCGAGGATATCGCTGTTCTGGTTGGCGGTGAAACAATCTCTTGGGATGATGAACCTGACCTCGAGGGCGATGCCAAAATCGAGCAAAATGGGTTTGAAGATCGTTTAGCCTGCCTTGCGGAAGTGCGAGCAGAAGCACCGGCATCAAGTCTCGACACCTCTAACATGGCTTCGCTCGGCCTCGACTGCGATCGGCATCTTCCCGCCTTTGCTGAAAGGATGGCTCAGGCGTCCAGGGAAGGATCAAAGACATTGAGGCATCTTCTCTCCGCCCCGATCGTCGTCTCCACGATTGACCACCTCATGCCAGCTGCCGATGGTCGTCGAAGCTGGCATCTGCCCGCGATGCTCCGCGTAGGATCGTCCGACCTCATTATCGACGAGCTCGACCAATTTTCCGAAGAAGACATTATGGCTATTGAACGTCTGGCGGAGATCGTCGGTGCATTCGGTCGCCGGCTGCTGGTCATGTCTGCAACCTTGCCGCGCGATGTCGCTGAGCAGATGTATGATGCCTATCGGAGAGGTTACGCTGATTACTGCCGCAGGACGAACAGAGAAGAGCGAATTCACGTCCTCGTCTCAGGCGATGCGCCTGGATCCCAGTTTGGTGAAACAGATCCTGATTTCTCGAGCCTATACAAGCAAGCGGCAAAGGCGATTTGTAACCACCTGCTGAAAGCTCCGCCGCTGAGAAAGGCATCTATCCTGCCTCCGATCAATGACTGGACTGAACTTGCTGAGCAAGTAACGACAGAGATTGCAAGTCAGCACTATCGGAACTGCTCAGCAACTGATGATGGTTTTCAGATATCGGCCGGCATTGTCCGAATGACCCGGGTCAAGCACCTACAGAACCTCGTCCGGGCGATGCCCGAGGCACCGAATGACGACGTTTACCGAGAATTCGTGATTGTCCACAGCCGAATGCCTCAAATTCAGCGGAGTTGGATCGAACATAAGCTACGCAAGGCGCTAACGAGAAAAGGGGATGATCCAAATGGACCGCTCGAGGCGCTTCTCCGGTCTCAGGGCGTTCTTGCCCGCGCAAATGCATCCGGGAAACGCCACGTGGCTTTGGTCGTGCTATCGAGTCCTGTCATCGAGACGGGTAATGATGCCGATTTTGATTACGCCATCATCGACCCATCATCTCCACGCGCTGTCATTCAAACTGCCGGGCGAGTTCGTAGGCACCGAAACCCCGCCCCTGACGGAAGGAATATCTCAATCCTGGGGGAATACTGCGTTTCACGCCTTGAGAAACAAAAGCGATATCAAATGCCAGGTGTGGAAACCAAGCCCTGTCAGTCAGTCTTGGAGGTCAGCCTTGACGATCAACCTTCGCGTGAGGCGGCGACGCTTCTCGGTGATTGGCAAGATCATCCCATCGATGCCTCACTGCTACTCTCGGAATCAGCAAACTCAATTCTCGTAGAGAAGGAGGCACAGCTGCGTCTGAATTTCCGTCAGTCCGATCCATCTGTGGCTAATCGCGTTCGTCCACTTGCAAGATGGTCGGCAAAAAGAGCGCTTTCACTGCGTTTTCGCCGGTCATCTTCTGGAGAAGCAACAGCTTTGCCTGCATTCACAGGAGGCGGCAACCTCAAGTGGTTTGAGTTTACGGGTCGGCGCAATAAAACGCTCAGTGAGGTCAAGATCTTTCAAGGAGAAAGTGTTTGCCATCTTCCTGTAATACTCGCCAGCGACCTGATCGAACTGCTGGCGACAAAAAATAACCCCCATACACTTGCCAAGCTTATGCCTATGGGGGCTGTGTCGTTCTTTCCTGATGCGGATGATCCGGACTATGCAACTCATCTCGATCCAGTTCTTGGCGCCATGAAGATGCCATAGTGCCCCTTTGTCATAACCTTCGATTTTACCCGCTTTGTTTTATTGCGTTAAATCAACCACTTAGCGATCTCCCCAATTTTGAAGGTTTTTGTGATGATTTTAACGTAACTATATGAAATCAAGATAAAATGCTCTTTTTATATACGGTTGGCCGCCGCACAGGCGGCTGAGAAGACGGAGACATAGACACCGCCGCGCGCGACCTGGTTGGCCGCCGCACAGGCGGCTGAGAAGTCGATGAAGCGGTTTATGCGTGGGTCACGCATGTTGGCCGCCGCACAGGCGGCTGAGAAGTACGGATTGAATACCAGTTCGCTGGCGTCGATGTTGGCCGCCGCACAGGCGGCTGAGAAGCGATCCAGGATCCGGGGCGAGATGTTGGAGACGTTGGCCGCCGCACAGGCGGCTGAGAAGTGGCACTGCGCACCGCGTATGTCGCGGAATTCGTTGGCCGCCGCACAGGCGGCTGAGAAGACTATGGCTCTACTTCGACAATGACGAGGGTAGTTGGCCGCCGCACAGGCGGCTGAGAAGTCGCCGGACACATACTCCTTGTCCCGCACATGGTTGGCCGCCGCACAGGCGGCTGAGAAGAACTGAGTTTCTGGCGAACGGCTGGCCAGACGGTTGGCCGCCGCACAGGCGGCTGAGAAGTTGAACATGTCCATCGCTTTTCCGGCGTCGCCGTTGGCCGCCGCACAGGCGACTGAGAAGTTGAGCATGAGACGTTCTGGGATCACTACGCGGTTGGCCGCCGCACAGGCGGCTGAGAAGAACCTGAGCCCTGCCTACCGCAGCGACCCGAAGTTGGCCGCCGCACAGGCGGCTGAGAAGTGAATGCGTGGCGCGTGATGACTGGCAATGATGTTGGCCGCCGCACATGCGGCTGAGAAGATACATGCAGGTCACATCACCATCCGCGCCCTGTTGGCCGCCGCACAGGCGGCTGAGAAGATCTCGAGGGTGACTTCCGGATGGTTCGGCAGGTTGGCCGCCGCACAGGCGGCTGAGAAGGACATTCGCCGGAATTTGCATATCGACTGAGTGTTGGCCGCCGCACAGGCGGCTGAGAAGAATCGGGGCCTTCGAGATCGCAATGCGCACGTGTTGGCCGCCGCACAGGCGGCTGAAAAGTTGGCCGATCGAAAGTTTGAGGAGGCACGCCTGTTGGCTGCCGCACAGGCGGCTGAGAAGAGGAGCGGAGTTTTCCCGGAGATGCTCGTCGAGTTGGCCGCCGCACAGGCGGCTGAGAAGAATGTGGGTGGCAGGTCCGACAGGCTCTCGGAGTTGGCCGCCGCACAGGCGGCTGAGAAGACCCTGCGCAGCGTCGCCAGCTACTTCCACAGGTTGGTCGCCGCATAGCCGGCTGAGAAGAGATTAGAAGGTTACGGCCAGCGACTTCGCGTGTTGGCCGCCGCATAGGCGGCTGAGAAGGGTGCACGATGCGCCGACGATACGCGACTGAAGATCCGACCAGGTCCTGGAAAACCAGGACACATCTTTTCATCACCCAATAATTTCCTAAGCGCCCATGACAGAACCAGTTCCTTCCTGATCACCAGGAAGGGTATGCAATGTCCATCATCACCATGGCGGTTGCGGGGGCCGTTTTTCTCGTTCTCCTCGCCGTCCTTGCGGCCGTTACGGGCGATGGAAAGAAGGTCTTAGATGAGTTCGGCCGGTTCTCCCGAAAGCCGGTGCTCAACAAGTCCGAGAAGAAGCTGATCCGGGATCTGGACATTGTCATCCAGGAAGTCTTCGGACCTGAGGCGCGCCTCCTCAGCCAGGTCTCCTATGGGGAATTCCTCAAGGGCGAGGATCGCGCTGCCCATGCAAGGATCAACCAGAAGCGCGCGGACTTCGTCGTGGTCGACGGCGACTTCGAGGTGCTCTGCGTCATCGAATACCAGGGCGCTGGGCACTATGGCCGTGGCGAGAAGGCTCGCGCGAACGCCGAGCATCGAGACCGAGTGAAGCGCGCCGCATGCGCGTCTGCCGGCGTCGCTTTCGTCGAAGTACCGGCCAAATTTTCGACAAGATCTCTTACCGAGGGCCTCTCGAAAGCACGTCGTCGCACAACGTAGCCGAAAAATCCAGCAAGGCAATCTGGAAACTCCAAATCGCAGAACTGCCAATCCGAACCTCAAACAAAAGGTAAATTAAATGAACGAGAGTGAAATTTCGAAGAAGATCGAGCGGCTTGAGTATCAAGTTCGGTGTCTAAGTGACACCATGAATGAAGATGCGCACCCAATAGAGTCCCTCATCCTTTCGGAAGACTGGGGGAAGGAGGAATTTGATAAGGCGAACGCAATTTTTATGGAGTGGGATAAACGTCTCACCAATGGACAGCCCATGAATGAGCGTCGTTTCGAAGAAGATTTTCAACGTGAGCTTGGATTGGACTACCAAGGGTTAAAGCCTGTAATCATTAGCTTCTACAAAAATCGCAGTTGGATGTTGGTTTGCGAAGCTTACGTCGACGCGTTCATGGGGGCTGCATCATCCGAATACAGCGACATCGAAAATAGGTGACCAACACGGCACCTGATCAGGAGGCTTTCGGCCGCCTACGATTGACGACGTTGCGAATATCATAGCACATCGAGCTGACGTCAAGGACCTCCTTGGGCTCAGGCTACACGCGGATACACGATGGCCACCCCGACATTGATACGCGAGAGTTACCAAACGTCGCGATGCACCGCACGGCCTGAGCCCTGAACCCAGACTTCGACCAGGATTACCCGACGGATAACTGCCTTGAACAGGCGGCTCCGCAGTCCTCGCAGAGCCCCGCAATATCCGCGTCCGGCTCACGAGTTGCGGGGTATCCGGCGGCCTCGCCGTGGCATGGCTGCCTCCATGGGAGCAAGATCGTCCAGCCCGAACTTCGCCGGCCCGAAAAAAATATTCGACGTAAAACCTGCTCGAGACGTTTGATCTGATGACTACTGCTGGCCTTCGGACGGCACGCAAGTTCTTCTCGAAGAAATTTTTCAAGCTTCGGTTCGCACTTTCATAATATATTAGGCCACTGCCAAACCACAGCACCTAACCTCCTTACTCCAACATTATATTGTGCAACGGGAAATCTTAAGCACTACCTCTTGCTTAGAAACAAGAGGATGACCCTATGACTTCAGCGCATTTCCAAAATGGAACCTTCGGCCCCTTCCAAGTCGAAATCGACAAGAAGACCGGTTCGACCGTCATCTCCTGCCCGGCAATTTTCGGCCCGATCCTGTCCAAGTTTTCGCATGCCCTGAGTCACGGTCCGATCGACTGCGACTTCGACCACGAGCAATACAGCGCCGTGGCATCGAACGCTCGGAAATTCCATAACGCTGTCAATCGGATCAACCGAAAACGAGATGAGATCAGGTCTCGGCAAATTGCCCTACCATATGGATACACACTCAAGGAAGAATATGACGGCTACGCCTATCGTCTGCATGGTCCACGAAATACAATATTCGAAAAATCCATGGCGAGACTGAGGAGCATTACATTCGAGAGGCCTTTTGATATTGATCCAGCGTTCCACGATCCCGATATTAGCTTCTATGGGTCGGACGACTTCCTCGCTCTTGTGTCAGTCGCCGAGGTAGATAGAGCAATACAAAGATTGCATGACGCTTGCGTTGACCAAGTCGAACTGGAAAACGTCAATTTCCCAAAAATCGAAGGCCTCAGCTTTGAAGTCGATTCGACTCAAGGTGTCGTTTGTGTTGCCGGCTCTTTAATCAGATCTTTGGCTAATGAATTTAGTCATGTCACGGGCTGGAAAGTCGTTCCCAATGGAATGCGTTTCAAGTCATCGTTTTACACGACTCCCATCTCGAGCGCAAAAAAGCTTGCCACCGCGGCCGAAGAGTTGCAAAGCAAGCTTCACATGAGGGAAGGAGAGTGTCTCAGAAGAGCTACCTGGAAGATTGACGACGAGATCTTTGACTATGCCCCGAACGACATTCCAGGAATCATTGCCATTAGTCGAACGCACGACTTCCTGGTGCTCCAGGTCTCCCAGCAATACCGGGAAATCTTGAATCTCTTGCGGGCCACATGGGAACCCAACATGAAAAAATGGACCATCTGCATGACCGAAGAAGGACGTTGCTTGACATCTCTTGGACAGTTGAGTTCTGCCTACGTAAGAGTTGCTGAAAAATGGTTGGACGGGCATGTCTGATCTCCTTCGCGCGACCAACTCAGACACTGTCGCGCCTCATGGGGCCGCCAGCAGGACCGCCTTCAGCAGGCGATCTTCTCGAGTAAGTTCCATCATCTTCTCGTGGTTGGATGCCCCGACTTTTGTGAAAAAAACAGCGAGTGCCCCCTCGCAAAGCCAAAAGTCGCAGTCCCCGTCGAAGACTTCATAAAGGGCAGCTTCCCGAACCAGATCGAACAGGTCACGCTCTTTCATCGGACTCAAAATCTCGTCTGAAATGGAGTGAGCCAGTCTCCAAACTTTCTCCGAGCCCTCGCCGCCGCAGTAGAATACGTCAGCAAGCTCTTTAGTTTCCCGCACGCTTCCAGTTTCTCTACGGATCGCAGCATCGACCGCGTCGATACACCTGTGAATCGAGGAGTTACCAACAGATGGCCTACCTCCAGTCCAGAGGACCCGAGAGGATATTCTAATGGTTCGATGCAGTTCGTATCTACCGTCGATCATGGCCAGCACGATGATCCGGTAGAGGTCGCGAAGAGAATGGGTCTGGAGGCGCGCGAGAAGACCAGGTTCCGGCAACATGCCGGGAGGCGGAAGAAGCATCGCGATCTCGTCGAGTTCGGACCGAATCTCTCTCGTCGTCATGGCTGTCGTTGTCATGTTGCAGTCTCCTCGATCTTACTCAGGCTGGGGCGATCCAGACGCTCTCCGCCCATGCCTTCATATCATCGGCCCGCCGCGCGAAGTCATTGGCATTCCAACTCGCGAACGGAGGATGCGCACTCGCGAGCCTGCCCATGCGAGACCCGGAGCTGTGCGCTCCCGGCACGAGCAGGGCATTCATGACGACTCCGCTGGCCTGGTAGAGCGGAGTCTTCGCCGAAAAGCTTCCGGCACCGCCGCTGCCATTCCGGCTCTTCGTAAGCCAGGTCATGTTGGCAATCCAGGACGCGTGCTCGTGATAACTCTCCTCGCCGCCGGTCGCGAACTGCGCCATGAAATCACGGGCGGGTGCCGAGTCCGGATCTTGCGGTAAAATGTGCTCGAGCTCCATGTTGAGAAATGCTTCGAGGGGTGCCCTGTTCGTTTGACCCTCCATCTCGAGGTGGCACGCCATGGAGGCCAAGGCGTAGCGCATGCGCTGAGGCACCTTCGCCGTCGAGCACGGCAGGCCCTCCTTGTCGGTGGCGCGCATCTCGATCACATTACGCAGGAACTCATCTTTTTTCGCGAGACGCCGGCGATGAAGTGTCTCGGCCAGAACGATATCGAGGTCTGCCCCATTCTCGACTTCCAGCAGGCGCTGAGCCCACTCGATAAAGCGTTTCTCTTCTTCTTTCGGCTCTTCATCGGCCACAAGACTCACGAAGACCATACGCTCGACCTCGGCGCAGAGACGATCAAAGAGCTTCGAGTCGATCTCATCAAGGTGCGCAGCTGCCATCAACAGGAGAATGTGCTGGCGCTTGTTTGCGCCCATGCGCGAGATCCGCGTCAGCGCATCGACCTGGCGATCATTCGGTCCTCGATGCGCCAGGAAGCAGGCGTAGAGGCGCGCGTTTCGTTGCATCCGTACCAGAATGTGATCCACGGCGGATAGATCAACCTCTCTCCTGCGCGCGGCGTCTCGATACCAGCGGTAGATCTTCGACTTCGAGGTAAAGACACCGTATTCCAGCGCGATATGGTAACGCAGGAACGCGTCAGCCTTGCCGTCAACCTCCTGCATGATCGCGTCCCACTGGTTGAGATAATCGCGATTGTCGATCACCTCCGCGAGGATCTCCGTCTTCAGGAGATCCATCTGGCCAAGTGATATCCCACGGGTGTTGGCGCCTTGGAAGACTCGGATCGCGATCTCTGGATTGTCAGCCTCGAATAGCACTGCGTGCACGTTCTCGATCAGGAAGCGGTAGAGGCGATCAACACTTCTGAGGGGCGCGCGCCGGTCTGCTCCTTCCTCAGCCCTCTCGATCTCGCTGAAGTCGCATCCGACCGCCCGGCGAGCAAGCATGTCGCGCGCGTCGAGGAAGTTGTTGGTGATGTTCTTGACCTCCAGGGGCAAGTGTTTCGATGCCCGTTGGCGGCGGGTCATATTTACCGTTTGGCCTTTGAAAATCTGCGAGAGTAGATTGCCTGTCTTTGACCGTGCGGCCGTCAGATGCAGACCTGCTCGGCTCGAGAGGAGGCCTTCGATGTCGGCGATATCCTGGTCATCGGCCCCAAGGGCCACAAAGACGTCACGCAGCCCGCAGAGCACCAGGAAGAGCGTCGTCAGGCGCTGCTGGCCATCGATCACTTCGAGCAAGCCACCTGAACCCTTACAGGTCGTGATGTTGCCGATCACATGGGCGCGCGCATCGCGCGCCGTCTCGTCCATCGCCTCGAAGATGTCGTCGAGGAGATCGCCGAGCTGAGTCCGCTCCCAGACGTAGTCACGCTGGTAGGGCGGAATGCGAAAACGGTTCTGCTCGAAGAGCTGCTCGACAGTTCGGACGTTGGCATCAAGAGACATGGGCAATTCCTGCGATTTCACGCAGGACATGGGTTCAACTCGAACGGTCGGAAAATCGTAGAGAGTGGCACACTTCTGATGCCTGGAACCTGCCCGGCAGATCCCGCTCGCGAACTCTTAGGTGTCTGTGGGGAGGCACTTAGATCGCTATCGGTTCTTCCTTAGGTCCGTTGAAACAACGAGTCCCGAGCTGTGCCGCTATGATCCGATCACCCAACGATCCCGACGAGGAAATCCGGGCCGCGGCTCTTGCCGCCGTCGAAGAGATGCGTCGCACGCACCACCTCCTACCGTCCTCCTTGATAGACCGTGGCTTCGCCTGCCAGGGCACGCAGATTCCGTTGGTTACGCCCATGCAGGGGATCTGCAAGCCACGGCAGATGAACTCCCTTCTGTCGATCCGAACATCATCTTCAGGGAAGCGGAAATACGACTACGACGATCAGGCGGGAGATCTGCAAGATATCTTCTCTCAGGAGCAGAGTATCGATTTTTCGTTCAACAAGTTCGCGCCATCCACCCCGATGAATCAAGCTCTGCGAGATGCCTCCGAGAGATGCCTGCCCATCATCTATTTTGTTTCTGTCGCACCTCAGCTCTACGAGGTGTTCATGCCTGTATTCCTGCACGACTGGGATCCAGCGACCCGTAAAGTGCGGGTCGCGTTCTCACCGGCACGATCGGACGGAGTTTCCCGGGACGACATACAGCGGCGCTACGCCATGACACAAGCCAAGCGACGACTTCATCAGTCCATCTTTCGCGATCGCGTCATGACCGCCTACAATGGGCGGTGCGCGTTCACCGGGCTTCGAGAGGCGCGCCTGGTCGATGCGGCCCACATCATCCCGGATGCCGATGAACTGGGCCACCCCAGGGTCTCGAACGGCATGCCGCTTACGAAACTGCATCATGCAGCTCTCGATGCCAATCTCATTGGTCTCGATCCCGATGGCGTCATACACGTCTCGGAGAGGCTTCTGTCACATCGAAGTGATCCGGCTGTGCAGGCCCTGACGCGCCTGGATGGACAGCCGATGCGCCCACCCAGAAACCCGCATCACGCCCCGTCCAAAGATCTCCTTGACCGGCGTTTTATGGTCTATCGCGCGGCCCAGTAGGGTAGGGCGTCGCGGCGCACCTGACCCCCAGTCGGCTTCCGCCCAAGTCCCGGAAAACCAGGACACATCCAAGCGTCTTTCCTGATAACAACACACGCTGGTTGTTCCAAACATGCTGAATTTTCTCTTCAGAGAGGCGTGTTGGCTTTCCCTCGGTTGTGCATTGAACCAACATCCAAAGCGTGCATACCACCGACCGAACCTATCGAAGACCAAAGCTGATGAGCAACTCCACCAAGCAAACCATCCCGCAATACTTCCAATCCAACCCACTGGAATTCGGCAGGTTCAAGGCGGACCTTGCTACCTTCTTGAATTTCGATGAGTCTGACTGGATGAAGTTCTCTGTAAGGTTCGGATTGCAGGGGCGGATCTCCGAAAACTCCAGATTATTAAAAAGTTTGCGTTTTCGTGACGAAGATTATGAAACTCAAGTTCTGCTACTAATCGAGTGGTTGGCGGTAAACAATATCGTAGCCCTTAGATATTTGGCACTCACCGACTCGTCTCAATGTTTCCTACATAAAGAGTTGCTTAATCCATGGGAGGAACCGGACGATATCGTCCAGAAAGAGAGCAAGAAAAAATTTCTACCACGAAAAGCGGAAGCCGCAATAGACGATGCATTCGAAATGCATGGTGGCTATGTATTGAATTTTAGTGACGCCACGATGGAGCGCTGGTTCGACGAAGAATTCTCCCTCGACCTTGGTCAGGAGAAGTATCGCAGGCTGGGTGGATCGAAGGCCAAGCGTCTACGAGAGTTCATCTTGATGGAAGAACCCAAGCTCGTAGCTCGGGTTCTGAAGCGCCTATGGATATATCGGATTGAGGAGTCAGGCTGCCGGAAACAGGATGAGGCCGAAGAAGAAAACATCCGAAATAAATTATTTGAATATATCAGACACCTCGAAGGGGACGGTCATATCTCTGGAATAGACGCCATTGAAGTATTTCAAGAATGCGACACGCTCAACGAGCTTGTTGCTTCTATCCATCGAGACCTCGAGGCCGGTAGAATAGCGGCAGGCCTGGATAGACTGCACACCTATGCCACGAAGCGGTTTAGTTACCTACTTACTTCCAGGGGCGGTAGCTTTACGAGAGATGAGCCACTGCATTCGCGGATAGGAAAATACGTTAAGCTCCTTGAGCGTGAAGCAAATCTAAATGAAATGACAAAAAAGATGCTGAAATCGAACATTGGTATATTCGATCAGTTCAACGACGTCAGAAATAACCACTCGCTTGCGCATGATAATGATCTCGTGAGGGAAGAAGAGGCCAAGTATATGTTCGAGTGCATCTCCGCAGCTTTAATATTCTTCAAAGCTATCGATGAGGCGAATTTCGGAGATGCGCAAGAGATAGTGCAGAGACCCGAAACCTGACCGGGCAACAAAACTTCCGCTCAGGTCAGCGAAAACCAGAACATCAAGCGCAATGACTTGTGCGGCGTCTATAGGCTCTTCATAAATGGTGGGACAAAACCCGGGAGCTGCACCATGGCCGTCGACCCGACCCTCACAGAGGCCGCTGGTGCAGATCTGAGCATGAATGACGACAACCTCCTCACCGAAGCTGAAGCCGCCCTCTATCTCAGGGTTTCCATCAAGACGCTCCAGCGTCGCCGACGAGACGGGATGATTGGCTTCTGTCGGGTCTCAGGCTGGCACGGCATACGGTATCGGGGCTCGCACCTGAAGGCCTACCTGAATGCCTGCGAGGTCGCGGCGCGGAACCCTCCTCCTCCGCCTCCGAAGCCGAAATATCGCCCGGCCAGTCGCAGAGCGGAGAAGAACCAGAGGGCACTGATGAACTTCCTCTATGGGGATGACTCGTAGATCCGGCACTGCCACGCGACTTTTTCGCCCAGGTCAGGGAAAACCGGGACACATCCACGTCCGCCGCACTGCTGTCCAAAGCCAAGCGGCCCCACATCCTTCCTGACCAAAAGTAAGGCCCGGGACTCTCCCTCTTTAATGAAGGCGGATCATGAAAAACACACCATGCATCAAACGCGTTGACGATGAACCGGTTGAGGTTTTCGCTGAGGCGCTCGACATCAGGCTGACAAGAAACAACATCGAGATCCTCGGAGGAGGATCTTCGCCCACCCCATGGGCCTTCGCCTGTCGCTGCCCGGAGGGTGAACTTCACGGCGGGATATCCGGGCGACTTCGGCGCAACTGGGTCGAAGTCTCCTTACTCTGGGTTGCAGAGGGTAGTCGGAAGAAGGGTATTGGCCGCGCCCTTCTCGAGCAAGCCGAAGCATGGGCGCGAACCATCAAGGCCGATGGACTGACCGTTTCGACTTTCGAATTTCAGGCGCCGGGGTTTTACGAGGCTTGCGGCTTTCGCGAGCACGGTCGCATCCTCGACATCCCGACAGGAAAATATCGGATTTTTTTCTGCAAAGACCTGGAAAGGTAGTCGCGCGTAACCACGCCCGGGATCAGCGTTGCTCCAGCCCAAGTCAGCGAAAACCAGGACACATCCCCCGGGGCCGCGCCTCGGCGCGGCTCCCGGCCGATCGCTTCGGGTTACCGACAAATGGCCAAAATTGTCTGTAACGGACGATCCTGATCAGGAGAGATGGATGCGGGTAATCGAAGAGCGCAGCACCGGTGTGACGTCGGCCTGCGGACATGGCGACGCGGCCGCGGGTCCGGACGCCCTCCTGGATGCCCTGAAGACGATGGGTCTCGAGGCCCTCGACCCGGCCGAGATTGCCCCGGAGTTCCGCGACCCCCTCATCAGGCTGGCGTCGTCATGGGAGGCGTCGATTGCGTCATCGACACTGGCGTCGCGCCGTTGCGACCTTCGCAGGTTCGCGCGATGGTGTGAAGGACATGGGGTGCTCCCGCTCGCCTCGGACCGCTCGCTCTCCGATCTGATGGAGGCCCATGTCGCGGACGTGGGTCGAACCCTCTCGGCCGGATCGACGCAACGCGTAGGATCGGCTCTGTCTGCTCTGGCCAAGGCTCTCGGCTCCGACCGTGCATCACGCGGCGCCCAGGAACGCCGCAGGCTCGCCGTGCGCGCGGCTCAGCGGTCAACAGACACCGCAGGTAAGACACACCAGAAACCACGCCTCACCGTGCCAGAGATGCAGGCCATGCGCGCCATAATCGAGCAAGAGGCCAAATCATCTCTGCGAGCGATCCGTGATCTCGCCATCTTCGACACCATGTGTGACCTCCTGGCTCGCCGGTCTGAGATCAAGCAGATGCTCGATCGGGATCTTAGTCTGGCCGCGGGCACTATCCGGATCGCTTACTCCAAGACTGACCAATCGGGACGCGGCGTGATGTTCGCGATTTCACCACGCACCGTCGCGTCAATCGAGGCTTGGCTGGACGCGTCCTGCCTCCGCGATGGCGAGGAGAGGCAACTTGGCGTCCTGCCCGTCTTCGTGGGCGTCATGAACGACGGGAAAATCCTCCTGGGGTCAGACGGCACCCCCGCATCGATGGATGGCAGGACCGTAGCCCGCGCCCTTCAGCGCTACGCGAAGCCTCTGGGGATTTCCGGAGTCGCCGGCCACAGCCTTCGTCGCTCCATGGCCCGCGCCCTCTACGAGGCCGGCGTGCCCGAAGAAGAGATCGTCAGGAAGGGCCGCTGGAGCTCACTGGCGCAGATGCGCGAGTATGTCGGTCTTACCGCCCCCATTCAGGGCGCGTCCGACCTTATCTTCTGACGCGCCTGCCCTATCGACAAGACCCTGATAAAATTCATCTAACGAGCCCCAGAAGTTTCCGAGAGAAGGGCATCGGAACCAGTTCCTGAGAATACCACCGGAGGTCGGAATTTCGACCTCCCAGATCTCAGGGACGACAATGACAGCCGAACAAAGAAAACAGCTCGAGCAGGCCCTCTGGGCGATCGCCAACGACCTACGCGGTCACATGGATGCGGACGAGTTCCGCGACTACATCCTCGGCTTCATCTTCTACAAGTATCTCTCCGAGCAACTCGAGATCCACGCCGACAAGGCGCTCGAAGCGGATGGTATCAAGTTCGCCAATCTCGATTCTGCCGGCGATCACGAAGTCCTCCAAGCCCTCGAAGAGGACTGCCTTGAGAATCTCGGTTACTTCCTCGCGCCAGATGAACTCTTCGGCCGTGTCGCCATCCAAGCGGCTACGCAAGGCACCTTCATCCTCGATAGTCTCTCCTCTGCACTGGATAGCATTCAGAGGTCGACAAGTGGTGCTGCCTCCGAGGAGGACTTCGATAACCTGTTCGAAGATCTCGACCTGACGTCGACCAAGCTCGGACGCACCAATCAGGCGCGGAACGACCTGATCGCCAAGGTGCTCGTCCATCTCAACAAGATCGACTTCCGCCTGGAAGACAGCGAGTCCGATCTTCTGGGGGATGCCTACGAATATCTGATCGGCAAGTTCGCCAGCGGCGCCGGAAAGAAGGCCGGCGAGTTCTACACTCCGCAGCAGGTTTCGACCATCCTGGCGCGCATCGTCGCGACCGGAAAGAGGCGGCTGCGTTCGGCATACGACCCGACCTGCGGTTCCGGCTCTCTGCTGTTCCGTGTCGCGAAGGAAGTCGGTCATGTCGACAATTTCTTCGGTCAGGAAATGAACCGCACCACATACAACCTGGCGCGCATGAACATGCTGTTGCGCGGTGTCCACTACCGGGACTTCGACATTCGTCAGGGCAACACGCTGGAACAGCCTCAGCATCCGGGCATGAAGTTCGAGGCAATCGTTGCCAACCCTCCGTTCTCGGCCAAATGGTCGGCAAACAAGATCTTCGAAAGCGATGATCGCTTTGCCGAATACGGCAAGCTCGCCCCGAAATCCAAGGCGGACTACGCCTTTATCCAGCACATGATCCACCATCTCGATGAAGATGGCACTGCTGCCGTCGTTATGCCGCACGGTGTGCTCTTCCGCGGCGCGGCCGAGGGCGCGATCCGCCAGTTCATCGTCGAGCAGAACTGCCTCGATGCCGTGATCGGCCTGCCGGCCAACATCTTCTACGGCACTTCGATCCCAAGCTGCATCCTGGTCTTCAAGAAGTGCCGGACGGCCGAAGAGGTGCTGTTCATCGACGCCTCAGAGTGCTTCCAGAAGGGTAAGAACCAGAACTTCCTTTCGGAGGATGATGTCGATCGCATCGTCACGGCCTACCAGTCACGTGTCGAGGAAGAGCGGTTCAGCCACAACGCTTCGCTGGCCGAGATCGAGGAAAACGGGTTTAACCTGAACATCCCCCGCTACGTCGATACTTTCGAGCCTGAGCCCGAGGTTGATCTCGCTGCGGTCACAGCCGAAATCAAGCGCATCGATTCCGACATGGCAGAGACCGACGCTCAGATCCGTTCGTTCTGCGCTGACCTGGGACTGGAGGCGCCGGTATGAACGCCCACTCTTCCGAGCCGTTTGGTCAAGATCTCGCGGCTAAGGTTCCGTCTTTTTCATCTCCCGCTACGAACGAACGCGTGATGACCACTTTCGGAGAAATCTTCACCTGGGTTCGGACTAACAATCTGTCGCGAGAACATCTGTCTGACGAGCCCGCTGGAGACATCCAGAACATCCACTATGGTGATATTCATTCGAAGTATCGCGCGCAGTTCCGTCAAAGCGAAGAATGCGTTCCTTACATCAATGTCACTGCGCCAGGGTCTGTCTCCTCGAGTGAATACCTCAAAGAAGGAGACGTGGTCATTGCAGACGCGTCGGAAGATTACGCTGATGTCGGCAAATCTATCGAGATCATGGAGGTTGACGGCAGCCCACTTGTGGCTGGCCTGCATACCTACGTTGCCCGACCTAAAGCCGGAAAAATTGCGCCAGGGTTCGCTGGATACCTCCTGCAAAGCGCTGCTGTTCGTGCGCAAATCATACGCGCAGCCCAGGGGATTTCGGTCTTGGGTATTTCGAAAAAAAATCTGGAAAAAGTCGTTCTTCTCCTCCCAACACCAGATGAGCAGCGGAGGATTGCTGGCACACTATCCGCGGTAGATGCCAAGATCGACGCCCTGAAAGCCAAAAAATCCGCCCTGGAAGACTACAAGCGCGGCCTCATGCAGAAGCTGTTCTCGCGCGAAATCCGCTTCACCCGGGAGGATGGAACTGCTTTTCCGCAGTGGACTGAACGCCGTCTTGGCGATGTCCTTGAGCAACCATTGCGGCAGCCGGTCGTCGACTACTATGAGCGCGAACTCCTGACGGTGCGCCTTCACTGCAATGGAATTGCAGCGACTGGCAAGCAGCCACGAAAAACACAGTCAGCACGTCCCTACTACGTGCGACGCGCCGGAGAGCTTCTGGTGGGCCGTCAAAACTTTCACAACGGAGGCTTCGGCATTGTTCCAGCGCATCTTGATGGATTCATCGCTTCGAACGCGATCTCCTCTTATCGCGTTGCATCCGACGAGGTCTCTTTAGATTTCATCGTGAAGTGCTTGTCTCGACATGATTATTATCGAAAAGTCGAGGATTTGATCGGGGGAACCGGTCAAAAGGAAATTAGCCACGACGAATTCGTGAAGCTCAAGGTCTTCATTCCTTCCCTTGAGGAGCAGCGACTTATACTCAATGCAATAGTTTCTATCGAGGACAAGATTTCCGCTACCGATGAGCATCTCAAAACGGTGCAAGCCTTCAAAAAAGGCCTCTTGCAAAAGCTGTTCGTGTGAGGTCTGACATGGAGGGAGTTCAAGCCGAAGCACAACTCGAACATGCCTATGTCAACCGCCTTGTTGAGCAAGGCTGGGACGAAGTGAAAATCGCCGACGCTGTCGCTATGGAGGCCAACCTCCGGCGGCAGCTCGAGAAGCACAACAGGACGACTTACTCCGACGGTGAGTTCAAGGCAATATTGAGCCACCTGTCGAAGGGGAACGTCTTCGACAAGGCGAAGACCCTGCGCGACCGCATGACGCTCCATCGGGATGATGGCAGTGTCGATTATGTGCAGTTCTTCAATGACAAGGAATGGTGCCGCAACGAATACCAGGTGACCACCCAGGTCACTCAGGCCGGCACCTACACAACCCGCTATGATGTGAGCCTGCTCATCAACGGTCTGCCGCTGGTGCATACGGAGCTGAAGCGCCGCGGTGTCGAGCTGCGCGAGGCGTTCAACCAGATCAACCGCTACCAAAAGCACAGCTTCTGGACCGGACATGCTCTGTTCCAATACGTGCAGATCTTCGTTATCTCGAATGGGGTGAATACAAAATACTACGCAAACAACCGGCGCCAGGATTTCAAACAAACCTTCTTCTGGGCCGACGAAAACAACCAGTCGATCACCAGCCTCGAAGGCTTCACCGATGCGTTCCTCGAGAAATGCTTCGTGTCGAAGATGATCGCGAAATATGTGGTCCAGCACGAGAGCACGAAGTCCCTCATGGTGCTTCGACCCTACCAATATTACGCCGTCGAGCGCATCCTTGATCGCGTAGCGAAGGGGCGCAAGAACGGCTACATTTGGCACACCACCGGTTCCGGAAAGACCCTCACGAGCTTCAAGGCCGCCCAGGCGATCATCGAGAACCCAAAAGTCTCGAAAGCGATCTTCGTGGTGGACCGCGCGGATCTGGACTACCAGACCACTGTGGAATTCAATGAGTTCTGCCCCGGTTCTGTAGATGGCACCGATAACACGGCCGCGCTTGTGCGTCAGCTCAATGACCCAGATGTAAAGCTGGTGGTGACCACACTACAGAAGCTCAACAACGCGCTTTTCCGCCAGCATCATCGTGATGCCATCGAGCAATTCATGAACGAGCGCGTGGTCTTCGTCTTCGATGAATGTCATCGGAGCCAATTCGGTAAGGCGCACAAGCGCATCACCGGTAGCTTCCCCCGCGCTCAGCTCTTCGGCTTCACCGGCACGCCGATCCTGGCCGAGAATTCGATCGGCAAGTGGACGACCAGGGACCTCTTCCAGGACTGCCTCCATCGCTATGTTATCACAGATGCCATTCGCGACGAGAACGTGCTCCGTTTTGGAGTGGAATACTGGGGCAAGCTCAAGCACGCAGATGGTTCTCTACTGACGGATGAGGAAGTTGCAGGGATCGATCAGAAGGGCTTCTTCGAGAGCGAGGAGCGCATCGACGGCGTCGTTAACTGGATTATCGAGAACCACGATCGCAAAAGTCATGGCCGCGAGTTCGGCGCGATCATGTGCGTCGGGTCGGTCCAGGCACTCACACGCACCTACGATGCCTTTCAGAGAAAGCGGGCGGCCGGTCAGCACAACCTGAAAGTGGCTACGATCTTCTCCTTTGCAGCCAATGAGGCCGACGAGGACGCAAACGGCCTCATCGGCGAGCCGGATGTCACAGGCGGACCAGTTACGAGCCAAAACCAACACAGCCGCGACAAGCTCGCCGGCTGCGTGGCCGACTACAACAGTATGTTCGGCGAAAACGCGTCCGTCCAGGATCAGCGCGGCTTCTATGCCTACTACAAGGCCTTGGCTAAGCGCATGAAGTCGCGCGATCGCCAGGATTTCGTTCCAGAGCAAGGCATCGACATCCTGCTGGTCGTCAACATGTTCTTGACTGGCTTTGATGCCAAGACGGTGAACACGCTCTACGTTGATAAGAACCTGCGCTACCATGGCTTGGTTCAGGCATTCTCTCGCACGAACCGGATCTTGGGGCAAAAGAAATCTCAAGGCAACATCTTGTGCTTCCGGAACCTCAAGGAGAGGGTCGATGAAGCCGTCACCCTCTTCTCGAACAAGGACGCCCTCGAAGAGGTCCTTATGGCACCCTACGAGGCCTACGTGGCTCGCTTCGACGAGGCCCTTGATGTCCTATCTCAAATCGCACCTTCTCCGGAAGATGTCGATAAACTGACCACGGAGGATGACGATCTTGCCTTCGTCCAGGCCTTCCGGGAACTCATCCGCCTGCACAATGTGCTCAGCACCTTCTCGGAATTCAGCTTCGAGGATCTCGCAATTGATCGACAGACATTCGAGGACTTCAAGAGCAAGTATCTCGACATCCATGATCGCGTGAAGAGCAACCATGATGGCGATGCCCCAGCGTCGATCATCGGTGAGATCGACTTCGAACTCGAACTCATCCGGCGCGACAACATCAATGTCGCCTACATCCTCGCGCTGCTTGCTTCCATCGCTGACAAGCAACATGACCCCTTGGCGGCGAAGGACATCGCAGCCCAAAAGAAGGCCATCCTCGACGCGCTTGGTTCCGAAGATCATCTCCGCAGCAAGCGAGATCTGATCGAGGAATTCATCAATTCGCACCTCCCCAAGCACAAGAGCTCCGACGATGCCAAGGAGGGCTTCGAAGGGTTCTGGGGCGAGAAACGACATGCCGCCTTCCTGGCAATCTGTGAGGAAGAGGCGATGTCTCCTGACAAGCTCGGGCATCTGGTCGAACACTACCTGTTTTCTGGCAAGGAGCCGCTATCTGCTGAAATCAACGACGCCTCGACGGTTCCGCTTGGCATCATGCAGCGCCGGAAAGTCAGCGAGCGGGTCGTTGATCGTATCCGTGGCTATGTTGAGACTTTCGACGATCACATGGGGAGTCTGGAAAGTGTCTGAGATCCAGTCCACTATGTCCGCCATCTCTCAGAAGATCGCCGCGCACTACGATCACCGAGCTGACTTCACCTACTATCAAAAGCACTGCCAGGAGATCGACAGGCATCTTTCTGAAGAACCGGACATTGCAATCGAATGCTGCTACACGCTGATACAGGGGCTGTGTGCGATCGCATATTTTCGACATGATCCCGATCCAACTGAAAAAACATGGGAGAAAATGTCTCTCGGCGCGCAGCTAAAGACGGCGATACTTCTGCTCGATATATTCTCCGATAAGCACGGAGAGCAGTTTAGGGCGGGTACTCCAAAGATCGCGGAGATCATCGGGCGAAACCGGGGAGATAAACTTGAGAATGTTCCCAGTGACGCTCTTCTCCACCAGGGGGCGTCGAACATCGCTGAAATGATCGGAACCACCCGCAATAAGCGAGGCATACTATGCCATGGTCGCAACCTACCGCGACCACATACCAGCTCTGAGGCGGAGGCCAGGTTCATCTGCCACTATACGCAAGGTCTCGCTCTTCTGTTGCTGGATGGCATCGGGCGGCGAGCGCGCGAGGTTGAAGCCTCGTGCGAAGAGAGTCTTCGATATGATGACAACGTCGATTTCAATGAATGGCTTGATCAGCAAGGTGAGGGTATCGGCAATGCTCCATATAGCTACCTGATCTATACTCATGACCTGGACCGCTATGAGATGGAACTCGAAGAATTCACGGGCATCGAGTAGAATCTTTCAAGTCAATCGGGTCCAACGATCATATGGTCGCTTGTAACGATAGCCGGCTGTCAATGACCCAGCCTCGGCTGGACGCCCAGGTTGCCGAAAACCAGGACACATCGAGTGACCCGCAGGGCAGGAGTGGCCCGGCAATCTCCCTCTCCGACGCAGCGCCCTTCGAGCCTGTCCACACCCAGGATCGAGCCGCAGGCGCCTCCTTCGGGCGCGACAGGCACGGACCCATGTCCTGTAAAACGCCCCGCAGGACCCATTCATGACATTTTTCAATAAAACCCGAGGCCACAATCCCCAACCGCCGGAAAGTCGGCGCCGCGCGCTTGTCCTGCTTCTCGCAATATTCCCACTGGTCACCCTCCTCGGGCCGCTCTCGGCACTACCCGCGGGCGTCCTGGCCGGTCTGCTGTTTCCGCTCGCACTCAAGCCCAAGCCGGCCGAGAGAATTTCCCACGGATACGCGCATGTCTCCTGTGCCGTCTTCGCAGCCCTGATCTTGGTTGCACATCACCTCTTTCCCGGAGTCCATGAAAGCTTGACGTCAGCGGCCGCCGGCATATGGCCAAGCATCGCGCTCCTCGATCCGGCGCAGCAGAGCGCCTACATCGCAGCGAGCCTGATCGTTCCGTTCTACGCGGCTGGAACCCTCTGGCATGGCCCCTCCGTGCAGTTCCAATGGCCCCCACGCAAGCGGCGGACCGGCATCGCCAGCCTTGTGCTGTTCGTACTGGCACCTGCCGGATTTCTCTGGATCTCCCTGCGCGCAAACGGGCCCGTTGACAGCGCCCTTCTCCTGACCCTGGCCCCCGCTGCCGGATACCTCCTGATCCTCAGCATCGCACGTCACGTCGCGCGCCATCGCCTCGCGCGCCGCTGGAAAAACGCCTCTCGACCATTCGACGTGGCTTCCGATGAGGGCAGGGCGGTCCTGAACACCCGGGACAAGCTCGCGGACGGCATTCTCGCCCATGCTGCTCTCTGCCTGCTCAAGACCCACGCCGGTGACGACAACGTTCCTGTTCCCGTCCGTGCCACTGGCCCCATCATCGCAATCGAGGATGGCAAGGTCACCTCTGCCCCCTTACTGCTGTCGGGCGCGCCCGCGCGGCTCCTCTTCAACCCAGCACAGGTCTGCCTCGATCGGGATCCGGGGCGCGGCACGACTGCAAGATACATCAGGACGGCCTTCGAGACGATGTTCGCTACCCGCATTCTTGATATCGACCACCATGCCGGACTGGCCAAGGGGCGACTTGCCGAGACCTTGACTCTCATCTTGCGGGACGCGGGATTGCCTCTCGATGTGGCCGCGATCACGCCGATCACCGAAATCCGGCCGGATCGAACGGACACTGGCCTCAAGGATAGCGACATCGGAGAAGCAACGCATACCGGCGCGCTGATCCTGGCCGACGGGACCGTGGCAAACCTCGCTCTGTGCGAGAGCGGCGCGATCCTGATCAGCCGGGGAAGTAACATGTCGATCACCTACGAGGCCGTCGAGGCGATCGTATCCGCCTCGTGCGTGCCTGACACAGCCGTTCCGGCGCGCGACTACTGCGACTATCGACCCGGTCCCACCGAGTTGCGTAACGGCGTGTCGGCCCATCGAGCCCTGGTTTGCGCCGATTACGTCGCCCGCAACGGACTGCCGGCAGAGGATCTCTTCTGCACGCCGGATGCGAAGATGATGGTGCCCGGTAGCGCACCTCGCGTCGGCGGCATGCCCTACCTGGAAAACGCCAGCGACTGGCCGACCTGCCCTCACTCGGGACTCCCGCTGGTCTTCCACAGCCAGGTGCATGATCTCTTCGCCCCGCCGGGGCGGAAGGCGCCGCTACTTCAGCTCTTCATTTGTCATCCACAATGCGACCACGCGATGAGCTTCATTCAGGAGATCCGGATGTGGGAGGACTACGACGACGCCCGATGCGTAAGATCTCCCAATGCTCCGGAGCCGAGCCATGCCTGGCGGCTGGATCGTGCCAGGAAATACCGCACGGCGAGAGATACCGAAAGTGGCCTCGCCGGACCTGTGGATTTGCCAAAGCGGCCCCCGGAGAAGGCGCCCGAGACCCGGGAGATCTATGTATGCCTGCCGAAAGACCACCCAAGAGCCTTCGGGTTCGATGGTGTCCGCATCGGCGGGGCCGCCATCGACCAACAATGCTCGGGAGGCCCAATAGTCTCGGTCACCGGAGACTGGACTCGCGGGCCCTTGCGAGACTCTCGACATATCATGAGCCTCGGGACTGCGCCGTTCCCTCCGCCCTATAATGCTCGAGTTCAGAATTATCCGATTGTCCTTGCCCACTTCGACAGTCCCTTGCCGGCCCTCAGTGCGCATGTGAGTTACGATTGAGCGAAGCTATCGTTCCCGGATGGGCCGGGCCGTGATTGCGCCCTGCGCGAGCCCCGTGAGGTATCGACCAATGGCGCCTTTCCGCACCGAGAAGCAGGGGCGCTTCCACGGCCAGCGTCTTCTTGGCGCGATGGAGACCTTCCATAATTGCGAGAAAAACTTCATCTGGTGGGGCGATGACTTTGCCGAGAAGCTTGAATAACAGGCCCGAGACTTCATCGCCGCGGCATGACTTGGAGGTGAGTCCGGGCGGGGCCAGACCATCGGTCTCTTCACATCACTTCCGTGTCGTTCGTGCTATCTTCCCTTCCTCGCACTGCACCTCCGGGATGAAATGTGTGCTGCCGCCCATCTCAATGCTCCAGCCTCCCGGCCTCAGGCGATAGGTCGCAACCTCGCGGTCGACGTAAGGGTTTCCCTTCGCACTCTTGCACCACCTGTTCCCGTCATCATTGGCGACCAGCGTGCACTGGTAAGTCTTGAAGTTCTCATCGTTCCAATCGCCATAGGCGTCGTAATCGACAACGACCTCAGGCCGACTGCCAAGTTCGGGACATGCGTCCCCTGGGCGCAGCGCCTTTGGCGCGCCAGGCAGGCGGTCACCAATTGCCTCGACGACAAGGGTCACAACCGGCTCCGATTTCGGACTAAGGCCGGAGCCAGAGGACGCAAAACTGCGCAGTCTGCCAAGCTCGGCCCAATCATGTCCGGTCCGCGCCACGGCGACCAAGGCGCCACCCTGGCTCCCCAACTGATCGACGCCAATGAAGAGATCGGCCTCGTAGCGGCCAGCCATCTGTGGCGCCGCGTCCAATTCGATCCGGCAAGTATCTCCCGGTGCAACTGATTGCCAGCCACACGTTTCGCCCGAAAGCACCCAGGTCCCGCGACTCGCATCAGACGGGCTGACAATGATCTTCGGCGCAGGGACGATCGCTCTCTCGCAGATCCTAAATATCCCAAGGCTGATCCGGCATAGCGGTTGGCGCTCCGTATCTAAGAATGCGGTCCTGCCGACCCTTTTTCTCGTGCCGATCGCGTGGTCCGCTTCTCCCTTTGGAGACATCACCATCACTCCCCCGGAAAGACCTGTGCAGTTTGACGGAGAGATGACGATCGAGGTCACGCTCTCGCCTCTCTCACCTCCGGGCTACCTTCTGATTAGCACAATCCCCGCGGACCGTCCATCCGGCAGGAGTTTCACGCGCCACAGTTCCGTGCGGGCGGGCCCGTTGATGGCAAAAACCGTGTTCATGCTGCCCGGAACCACCAGGCAATTCACAGTTGCAGCGAATAAGGTTTGGTGTGCCCCCACGGATTACCCAATGACATGTCCTTCGAGACCAGGAAATTACCGTATAAAGGCATCTCTCTTCATGACCGGTGGCGCCTCGGTCGGCTGGCCATCAACCTGGCCAAAGGGGAAACTTCTGACGGCCATCAGTTCGGAGTTCCAGATACGGGACGGAGATGCTGATCCCTTTGCGAACGCGGCGAGAGGCGCCATCCTGCAAGTCCTCCGCGAGCGGCTGGAGGCGGCAACCTTTGGCGCGGCGACAGAGCTTGAAGAGCATGGGTTCCGGGTCGAGGATAACTCCTATTGCGGGCGCTGGACTTTCAAAGAGCCATTCCTCGGAGCGGCCGAGGCTTGCGTCCCCAGCAGCGATGCTAACGGGATACAGGGCTACTTTGAGGAAGAAGATGTGCGCGTCGACCACTTCGATCTCCGCGTGCCCGAGGGCATGATGACCCCGCAGGAAGCTCTGATCTACGCCAAGCGTTCGATGCTCGCCTTCGGAGCGACCCGGAGCACCGACCCGGGCAGCCTCGAGATGCCAGAATATGGACCATCCGAATGGCAGCGCCGCCTTACGGCTATGCTCGCAAGCCCCTCCCAAGAAAGCGCGACACCCTCGTGGCAAATCGATATGGGGCTCACGAACATGACGCAGAGGAAAATTAGCGTCCTGGTGCGTCCCGACGGCTCAACCTGCATCAATCCAGCCCTGCGTAACACAGTGTATGCGCCAGATGGGCCGTGCGAGTTGTTCGAGACATCTCCCGAAAATCGCTGACCACGGCATGCGACGGTCACGAAGTCGCTTCCAAGCAAGGCGCGCCCGGGATGTCGACAACCACGATGCACCCCCCACGCCGGCGCATCTCGACGGGGCCCGCCGGCTTGCGCCCGTAAAGGCGCTCTCCGCACTTACCTGGCTTGGCACGCGCGCTCCCCAGTCCTGTGCTGAGGCAACGTGATGCCCCACCACGAACAAACGAATAATGCCCCATCTTCCCTTGGTGCCACTTCAGCAGGGGAAGCCGACAATGAAGCCACGTCAAACAATACAGCCGGGAACCATCCTGCGCGCAGACTTTTTCTGGAAGGATGAGCCCAAGGCAGACGGTAAGGCGCGCAACTGCGTGGTTATCGCGACAGCCGGACGCCGGGCGATCATCTGCCCGATCACCTCGCTTTCGAAAGAGAACGCAGCCCATTGCCGACGCATCGACGACCGTGTGAAAAGGGGTATCTCCCGAATGAAAGATGAAAAGGACAGTTGGATCAACCTCGCCGAGCAGAATATCGTCTACCTCGATGGCCCGCGGCTGTATCGCGACCACGCCTCGCGAGGCGACGATCCACGCATCCACGGCCAGCTTCCTGCGAATATGTCAGTGCAGATCGCCAAGGAAGCGATTGCGCTCAAGGTAAAGCCGTCCAAGAAACAGGTCGAAACCGACTGGAAAGAGGATATCCTGCACCTCAAGGGGCGCGAAGCCGTAGCGACGATCAAGGCCGGCGCCGGAATTTCTACCTCGAGCCGAGAGGAAAGGGTAAAGCTCGCTGCCGCTCAGCGCCTGAACCGAGATCGAGCTGAGAGAGACAAGGCCAGGGAAGAACCAAGGCCTAAACATGTGAAGACGTCGCCCGAAGCTCCGGAAAGATAGCATTTCATTTTGAATGCTATCTCTCCGGTTCTCCGGATGAAACGAAAGGAAAGACCATGTCAGATAAAGCCATGAAAGCGCTACAGGCCGCAGTTGAGAATTACCTGGGCGATGACGACAGCGCTGCGGTCACCGTTATCCCGCGGAATAACGCACCCGACATGGCCCTCATCCGCGCCGATGTCCTCGAAGCCCTCAAACTCAAGGCTGCACAGTTCGACGCAGGCAATGACGAGGATCTCGAGGAAGACGCTATCACGCTCCTCGGCAAGGAGTGATCTGAACGATCCCTCAAGGGTGAAGGCTGCGACCCATCCGCCCAGATCGCGGGAAACCGAGGCAGGCCCAGACTTCCGCCTCGATCTTGTCAGGTCCATATTGTTTCTGAAGCCAAAACTGGAGATCGACCTTACATGACACTGGAAACTCCCCACGCCTGTCGCGGCCCGCTCGAGCTTCTCCATGTAGCTATGGGGGAAATTCTGTCTCACCCGGATTGGTGGGCTCTTCCCGAAAACCAGGCAGCAGGCATCGGACACAAGGCGGTTCGAGGGGCTCTTCCAGTGGAGAGGATTATCGACGAGTTTCGGATACTGCGCCGCGAGCGGGGGTTGTCGGAAGTTCGCGAATAATCCCCCAAAGACACGCCAAGTCTCAGGGATTAACCTCCGCCCAGGTCTCTGAAAACCAGGACACATCCATGCAGGGATGTGAGCGCGCTTTCCCTCTGCGTTGCTTTTATATTCTGGTTTGTGTTGATTGCTCCGCTCCTTGCGGCGTTCGCCTTGGAAGAGGTTCGCAAGCGGATCAAAACAGCCACGTGAAATCGGCACGCGCCAGCGCATTCTTACGCGAGCGAAATTTGCCGAAATTTCGCGACAAATTCCGTCGAACCTCGTCCGACCAAGGAAGGTCGAAATTTTCTGCCGGATAGCGGGCGGAACTATGTGCTCTCGAGACCCGCAGGTATAAGTAAAATCGACAGGAGAGCGACGTGTCGCATAAAACGGGGCAGGCCAAAAAAAAGGAAATTCCGTAACAAGAATGACCGCGGAGCAGGCCTTCTTGAATATGCGCTTGTCATCGGGTTGATCGCCGTCATTGCGATCGCTGCGGTTGCTGAAACGGGTCAGCAAATAAAAGATATGTTCTCAGCCGCCACCATCTCACTGGCTGAGAACATCAAGAGCGAAGTCCCCGCCAGCCAGCCGGTCACCGAAACACCACCCCCGGTGGTCGAGGACGTCGATCCGTTCTTCGTCGGCACCGGAGATTACATGCTCGTCGCCAATGTCGACAGCCTGGATTTCCCGATCAACCCCGACACGCAATCGGGTGACCTGTTGGTTGCAATCGTGACACATAGGGATTCTCCCCTTGCTGTCCCGGCCGGCTGGACAATCGAGGCAACTCAGAGAGATCCTGGCAGTTACTGGGCGACAACCGTCGTCACCAAGGCCTACGATGCTGCCGATGGATTTGCGGTATCCTTCCCACAGTCAACCACGCAAACTTACCAGGGACAGATCTACAGCCTCAGGGGTGACGGGATCCATGTGCGCGGCATCGAGTCCCAAATTGGCACCGAAACCACCCACGCCGGCGCGCCCGTCATTGCGGGCGAGGAAGGCTCGTTCCTGATCTCCACCATGCATGAAGCCTATGCTTACACGAGTGGAGACTCCCGGATATCCGGGCCGGCCGGCTGGACGCAAACCACCCCGGCCTCCACCCCTCAGAACCGACTGGCGATCGCCCACAGGACGGTAGCGGCGGACGGAGAAGAGCTCTTCGACAACCGGTTCACGACCTCCTCCTATTCTGGATATTCCTGGGCTTCGCTCACGATCCAGATCGACGATGACTATGCCGACACGCTTCCGCTGCCGCCCGCGGACAAGGATCCGATCTTCATCGGAGCTGGCGGGTATGTTCGCGACAGCTCCGACAACACTCCGACCTTCTCCTTCGCGGCCGGAACACAGGCCGGAGACTATGTGGTCGCCACCGTGATCAACCACACCAGCACCAGCCCCCTGACAGCTCCCGCTGGATGGGATCTCATTCATCGCGCCACCGACCCTGGAGGCTACTGGGACATTTCCGCTTTCGCGCATATCGTCACCGCGGGCGATGATGGCGGGGTCCAGTTCGCAACCGCCGGGTCAACGAGCCTGTCGGGACAGACGATCACTCTGCGCGGTGACAACATCGGGCTGGTGTCGACCGATACGCTCGAGGGGTCCAGCTCTCTCCACACAGCCCCGGGCGTGTTTGCGACAGACGCCGGCGCGTTCGTCCTCTCCGGTGTCGTCGAAGCCTACAGTAGCAGTTCCAATCGCGACATTGCATACGAGGGCGACTGGATTCAAACAACGCCGGTGGCGGATCCCTACCATCGCATGTCACTTGCCTACCAGGTCCCCACAAAGAAAGGCGCAAGGCTGCCCGAGGCCAATATCCGGGTCTCCGGCTCAAGCACTTACCGCTGGGCCAGCTTCGCGCTTCAGTTTGACGAGCAATAACCAACCAAGATGCGGCGGGTGTCAGGCACATTGCGAAATTCGGACGTGACGTGCCCGGCGCTATCCTGAGTTCGTCAAGCAGCAAGACCCGCGAGGCATCATCCGGGAAGCGCGAGACTGTCTCGCAAATTTATTTGAGGGCGCGAGGGGAAGGTATGAAATTTCCTTCGCAAACGAGCAATCGACCAATATTGATTGCATGACACCGACACGCCTCCCATTCTTCAATGCTCCGCGCCGCCCGCCTGAAAGCCCACTCGAGCCCTGCATCACGCCCGGGCGCAGCAATGCCTGGGCAAAGCCCCGGCGCGAACCCGTGGAAATCAGTCTCGATCCCGATATCGTCGAGTTCGATATTATCTATGTCGATCAGTCCGGCAAGCGGTCCGAGCGCCGGATCAAGCCAGAAGCTCTCCGCGTCCTTAGGGGCGGGGAGATTTCCCTCGTAGCAATTTGCCGGCTGCGCAACGAACGGCGCTCCTTCGCCTTCACCCAGATTGAGAGCGCGTCCCTGCCAGGCCTCCCTGGAGCTCCGATGTCGGGCGATCGACTGATCGAGCTTTTCGCTCACGACGTCGAGCGTCTGATGTCGCACGACGAGACCATCAACGGAGCCGTCATCCGCCCCGCGCGGCTCGAGCCGGAACCGACTACCTCGAAACTCATGCTGGCTGACATCCAGATCGATGAGGAGGTGATTAATCCCGCTGCCGCCGAACCCGAAGGACGAAGTGAGGCGGCCGTCCTCACGGCCCTTTGCGCTGAGATCGTGGACTTCTCCGATGCCGTTCTCGCCGAAGGTGCACATGGCCGAATGGGGGTAACAACGACCCTCCGGATGAAAGATGGAGAAGCCAGGATTTACGTCGATGTGCCAACTTGGGTCGCCAACTCCATCCAGGACGCCTCGGCACATGCCCGAATGGCTTATATGGGCAGCAAGCGCAGCATCATACAGGCGGCCGAAGCGGTCTTGTCTCGTCTCATAGCCGAGCCCTATCTCGGACACGACAATCTCACCGTGAGACTGGTGATGACACGGACGAAAGCCCGTAAATCGATCTCTTACTGGTTAGCGATCGACGGCGTGTGGATCAATCTTAACGACAACGCACCCTCGACGATCGGACAGAAAATCCGAAAGGCAGTCCGCCGGATGGAGGCTGAACCTGACTTGGCTCCATTGACCAAGACGTCCTCGAACTGGATGATCGACACAACCGATGGTGTATTCCGGGTTCGGGGAGAAACATCCAGGCATGCGGTCTCGCGCCTCATCGCGCTTCTCGGTCGGGACCAGATCTCCGTTCTCGGCGTCGCGAAGATGGTCGCTTCGGACTTCGAAAACACGCGCATGATCCACGCCGCGTGACGGGCTGTATCCTGCCTTTTCTTTCAGGGCGCTAACCGACACTATGAGTTGGAGGAGAGGCCTTTATGCAAAGACGATGGACGGAAGAGGCCTTAGCGGCGCGCGCAGCGCTCTATGAAACGCGTGAGGCGTTCCGCACAGGGCCGGACGGACCGGCCTACCAAGCCGCACTGCGTCGGGGCCGGGACGTTCTCGACAAGGTCTGCGCGCACATGACGCCGCAAAGACGAACCCTCACACGCGCCTTCGTCAGCAAGGTCGCCCGGCGCCATCAGACGCGGACCGCCTTTTTCAAGGCAGACCCGCCCGCCTACACCGCCGCACGCCTCAATGGCTGGCTTGAGGAAGTCTGCGCCCACATGGATCCGGTTCCGGAGGTATGGACGCGGGAGCAGATCCTCGCCCTGATCCCGCTCTGCGAGAGCAGGGAAGATCTGAAGTTGAATTTTGGCGGGGCCGCGAACGCGGCCCGTCGAATGGGTCTGACAGATGAACTCAACGAGTTGCTCCCGTCTCGCCGGTCACGCTGGACGCGAGAGCGGATCGAGAACGAAGCCAGACTATTCTGCCGCCGCGTGGACTTCCGGAAAGAATGCCCTTCTGCCTATCGCGCGGCAGAGCGAGAAGGGATCAAGGACGAGGTCTGTGCTCACATGGACGCAAGCCCTCCGTTGCGTAGCCGCGAAGATCTCCAGGTGATCGCGAACCACTATACCACGCCAACGGACTTCCTACGTGGCGACCCGCAAGCTTACCGATCGGCCCAGGAACGAGGGCTTCTCGATGACATTCTGGACTGCGCGCCTATCGATCGTAGGCGCATGATGTTTGAAGCCTCTCGCTGCGCCTGGCTTGGGGACTTCTATTTTACGCGTCGTCCCTGCTATGTCTACGCGTCGCGGCACGGATTCATTGAAGCTATACTGGCTCAGGTCGGCCCCGACCTCGAGGCGATGCGAACCATTGCGGCGGATTATGCAGGACGTAAGGACTTCAGGTCCGGCAATCTCTCAGCCTACCGCCATGCCAAGAGCCACGGCTGGCTCGACGACATTATGGCTCCGCGTGCTGGTCACGTCGCCTCCGACGCGCCGACCTTTGTCTATGTCTATCGCAGCGGCCTTCGAATTTACGTCGGTATTTCGATCGACCTCGAAATCAGGCACATCAAGCATCTCCGTGACAGCCATGTCCTCGTGCGTGAGCTCGTCGAGATCGGCACAAGGCATGTTTTATCCCGCCGCGACGCGCGCGGGACGAAACATCCGATCAGCATGCCGCGACATCGCGCCGAACGCATGGAGCGGCGTCTCATCAACCTCTATGCCGCCGCTGGTCATCAGGTCCTGAACCGGCACCACAACCCGCAATACGACATCCAAACAGGGTTCTGGGAATGGGGCAGAGAGGGTCTCCATCCCGGCCCAGTGACGGACGTAGATACACAACCGTGATTGCTCCCCGGACTAAAGTCTGGGGGGGGCGGTTCACTTTAAGAAGCTGATCATGGAATGCCTGCCAACATCTGCCAGGCAGAGTATCGGCGCGCTCTCGCTTCCGGCACCGGCATGCAGATACCAGATCATCTTCATTGCAATGTTAATTAAATCAGGGAGTTCAACCGATGAACCAGCGCGATCTGCAAATATGGAACGACGCCGTCGCCGCCTGCCGCGCTGCGGCCTGGGCAGAAGTTCAGGCCATGGAGGCTGCCGCAGCTGACGGCATGCCTAACCCCGCACGCGCCATCGTGCGCGCCGTTGGTGGCCAGACTAAAGCAGGCGACGACAGGCTGGAGGCCACTGTTGGTCTCACATCGGCCGACTTCCCGGACCTTCCAGGCACCTGAGACAGAACTTGTCTGAAGTTCTCCAAATTTGAATTTTATGTCGTGACTTCTCCCCGGACTGAAGATCCGGGGCTTCAGTTTTCCTGATCAGTGCGCTGGTAGGCGCGCTTCAGAGGATGTCTGATCTTGCCCGCGGGCAGAGCCCGCAGTTTTTTCCTGCTTCAACAAACGGCCAGTACCGCTGCGTCCACAGGCTGATGCCGATAGTCCGTCGGCCTCGAGTATCTTGATGCCGCGCGCCCGAATGACCCGGGCCGCATTCACATCCGCATGGGCCACGTGCCCACAAGAGACACAGGCGAAGGTCGCCTGGCTCGGTCTGTTCAAATCGCTCACATGCCCGCAGCAGGCGCACTCCTGCGAGCTGTAGTGCGGGGCAACCTTGATCACCCTCTTGTCGGCCCAGGCCGCCTTGCAGGCAATCATCTCGCCCACCATGCCCCAGCCGCGATCGAGGATCTCCCGGTTCAGTCCCGCCTTCTGCCGGACGCCGCTTCCGGGGGTGTCGATCGTCCCCTTTGCCGAGCGGGTCATCGCCCGGGTCTTGAGATCTTCCAGCACGATCACGTCGTGGTTCTTGACCAGATCGTGGGAGATCTTGTGCGCCGCGTCTTTCCGACGCCGCGCCATCTTCGCCTTGTGCTGCGCAAGCCGCAGCACCGCCTTCATTCGATTTGCTGATCCCTTCTTCTTGCGCGAGACCGACTGCGCCAGGCGTTCCGTCTTGCGGCGCTCCGCCGCCGTCTCCGTGGCAGCTCCCAGGAAGCTGCCATCCGAGGTGACGATCGGGTTCGTCACCCCGCGGTCGAGGCCCGTCACCCGTAGTTTGCGAGTCTTGGGCTTTCGACCCGGCACCTCCCGCAGCGTCGAAAGGCAGGCATACCAATGCCGTCCATTTCGGATGATGGTGACGGTCTTTATCCGCCCCTTCACCTTGCGGTGGGCCCGGATCCGCAGCCGGCCACTGTCATTCGGCCGGCGGCCGAACTTCGGCACCACAAGCCAGCTGCGCCCCAGGTGGAACTGTGCCGGGTCCGGGAAGCGGAAACTGTCATCGAGGCCGCGCTGCCTGGGCCTCGGGTAGCCTGCTCGGCCAGAGAAGAAGTTCTGGTAGGCGGAATCGAGATCTTTCAGTGCCATCTGAAGACAATGCGACGGCACCTCGGACAAGAAGGCAAACTCCTTCTTCAGCGCCGGCAGTTCATTCTTCTGCGAATACCAGCTGATCGACTTGCCGGTCGCGGCCTTGTGGCGACGCCAGTGATCGCGCCGCTGCTCGAGCCCCAGATTGTAGACCAGCCTGCAGCAACCCGCGATCCGGGCGAACATCTCCGCCTGGGCCGGGGTCGGGTCGAGCCGGAACTTGTAGGTCTTTGCGAGCTTCATCACGCCGATGATATTGGCCGGATCAACGCAGACAGAAGCTCATTTCATGAGAAAGACCTACCGACGCAGGCGCCACTCCGTATCGCTCCTGCATGCCCATCTGGTATTCACGACCAAATACCGTCGCCGGGTCATCACGCCGCGCGCCTTCGAGATCCTGCGAGCCTCCATGCGGAGATCAGCAAGTGATCTCGAGGTCGATCTTGTCGCGATTGAAGCCGACCGGAACCATCTGCATGTGATGATCTGCTACCCGCCCCATTTGTCACTCGCCAAGATCGTCCAGCGCCTGAAAGGCGCCTCCTCCAGACGTCTCCGGCAACGCCGTATGCCCGAGGTGATGAAGCAACTCTGGGGCGCAGCCTTCTGGGCACCCAGCTACTGCGTCATCTCCTGCGGAGGTGCGCCTCTCGAAATCGTCAAAGCCTATGTCGACGGTCAAACATCTGACCGCCATCGTGCAAAGCGAGACCAGACCGACGCCCTGCGCGCCTCGAAAAGGAACAACAAACCGGAACCCTATCCCCGGACTGAAGTCCGGGGGTTGCGGGCTCGAATTTGAGGCTCAAATATTCCGACACAGGCAGCTGTGCCCTCGATCGTTTAGCAGGACGTCTTCCTGCATGTCTGGGGCGAAACGAGCCCAGTGGGATTGGCTTACGCAAAACGCCTTCTGTCCAATCTTGCTGAACAATTTGACATGCCAGAATTGGCTGAATTCGCCATGCGCCCAGGTGGCGTCAGGATCAAAAACTACCCCTTCAGGCGTGGAGACCGCGCCTATCCAATCGTCTTGAATGACGCGGGCTTCTCCGGAGTGGGCCTCAATATGGCGTGGCTTACCCCACCAATCAACAAGCCGATCCGCGGCTCGCACCTTACGCATGCGGGCTTGTCCGTCCACCTGCATGTGCGCAGTAATCCAACCAGATCCGACTGCAAACTCATCACGTCGATACAGGGGCCCTGTCCAGAAATGGACAGGACTGCAATCGCCCTCATTCGCCTTGCTCCATTGCTCGGTGTCAGAGGAGTGATGTCGGCCCACGAGGAGATCAAGTGCAGCCGGGCTCTCCGGATTGCCTGCTACGCAAAATCAGTGAGCGATCTCGAGTCTGCCCTTGTCGAAACCTAAAAAAGGAGTCGCACCACGAGCGCCCAGAGCCGGCCAACTATATCGTGGAAGAGGCGCGCGTTCCGAATGAGTATTTCTGCCGCGCCAACATTAGTACCATCTCACTGCTACGCTAAAAGGATTACTCATAAATGACAAAACAGACTCAAAATACCTGCCCAAGCACGCGTCGACCGCTGCATCCTTACATCGTAGGCCTCATTGCCTCTGGTCTCGTTGCACTCTGCTCCGCAGCCTCGATCGTTATCATTTCCCTTCTCGACCATGTCTCTCGGACCGACGCAGGAACGGCGGCCCTCAACCTTATCGCGCGCGGCATTCTGGCTTTGGGAGATCATGCCGGTGAGAAAATGACTGCGGCGATCCTGATTGCTACAATGGCGGGAGTTTTTCTGCGTGCCTGGCATTTTGCGCGACACGTAGAAGTTCGCTGACAGAGAAGGGCGACTTTCAAACAACCGCCTTCGATAAGTGAGCTATCCTTGAACTGAAGATCCGGGGCTTCATTTGTTTATGATCAGCGCGCCGGATGGCGCGCCTCAAAAAATTTGTCAGACTGGACCAACGAACCGCACAGTAAAGAGCTTTAAAAGACATCCATCAGATAGATGACATATCCACCCAATGGCAGGAATACAGCGAGGGCAATCGGGACCGCGATAAAGCGTGCCTTCTTCATCTGTTCTGTATCCAAACTCGGAATTTTGCTGTGGCAGTGCGGACATTTTGTTGCCAGAATTTTTACTTTCTCTCTGCATTCCGGGCAAAAACGGGGGATGAAATTACACCATTGCGCAAGGCCGATTAACAGCTCTCCTCGCGACATAAGCGGCTCTTCGTGGCGATCGGGCATGTAGCGTATCCTCTACTGATACATCCCGGACATAGTGCGAAATTTATTGCGCCAGAAGATGCAATCATCTCACTTTCACACAAGTAAAACGCCCCCCATTTTTGAAGCAGACTGTTTTGCGCGCGGCCCCATATTGCGTTCAATAAAGTCGATCCATTCAATCCGAAATCCGCTCTGATGGGTTGCCCCGGGACACGTCGAACAAAAAAAATCTTTTCCCCCGCAGAAATCGCTCCCATGTATATTCCGCATGGACTGAATGCATCGGTTCGCCGACTTTGCGCAGTCAAGGATCTCTCCACATGCACAAGGAGGAGACTCCGGCTGTTCGCTCCGAGCCCACGGGAGCAGATAGCTTTAAACCCTGATCGCAGACGCCATGTCCAAGACATGTCTCCGCGCAGGCTCGAGAGGCTCGGAACCGCACGCGCATTCGCGAGACATGCCAAGGAAGCAAAATGGCATCGACCACTATCACCACCAATGCGGACGCTCTCAAGCGCGCCGCTCGCAAGATCTCCAGCCTCTCCGGGAACCTCAGCTCCAACCATGTTCTTAACGCCTTGTCGGCTGCTATTGCAGGACCTGGCAAAAACTGGGGGTTTATCCAGGCCGCGCCTAATGGACGTTATATCCAACCCGGACTGGGGTCACCCGATGCGCCGATGTGGGTTCTCTTCATCGAGGGCGGGGGCGCGTATCACTTCAACTCACACAGGAAAGCTCTCGATGCTTTCAGGACCCTGGCCAAAAACTCATCAAACAGGAGTGAGGCTGAGGCTGAGCTTGTCTCCAAAGGCGAAACGGTTATCGCCCATCCCGGCTATATACCAACTCGGGTCTTTCTCGGCGAGCCAAGAACAGACACGCCAGCTACGTTGCATGACGCCCCACCCGAGAGGGAAGCAATCCCTTTGACTGAAGAGGTGGTCGATCATCTGCGATCGCTCATTGCCAATGGGCAAAACATGATCATCAGCGGCGTTACCGGGATCGGCAAAACCACGCTGCTCCAGCAGATTTCAGAAGCCATCCCTCTCAAAGATAGAGTCATCTGCATCGAAGAGTATCCGGAGCTGAAGCTACCCCACACCAACATGGCAAGGCTTCATGCAAAGCGTGACGCATTTCATTCGCACATCAAAGATGCCGCGCGAATGAAGCCAGATTGGGTCTTGCTGGGCGAAATTGAATCTCCATGGGCCCGTGCTGAGTTTATTGATTTGGGTGGCACTGGGCACTCCGTTCTGGGAACAATGCAAGCTAACTCGTTGGTGAGGGCCATTCAACAAATTGAATTGTCCATCAAAATGGACCGCCCACAGCTCACAAAAGCGATAATCAAAGAGCAGATCGCTTCAGCTAACCTACTTTGCATCTGCCTCCACAATGTTCGTGGAGAGGGGCCGCCGCTCATTGATGCCGCCACTGTCAGCCTCGACGCTCAGGGTGAATTGAGTCTCACTCCAGTTAATTTCTGACTTGAGGACCCACCTTAGACCCAGCTTGAAACAACCCGGAGGCTCTAATTGAATTGCCTCCGGGTCCTTTTCTCATGCATCCGCGCAAGACCTTTTCTGCCAATAAACGAGAAGATCGCGAGGAGCGGTCAGCAGGCATAGCAGGCAGGCTCCATTTCTCTATCATGATGCACACAAGAATTGCCGCCGATAATCCTGCTCAACGACCAACGGTCATCCTGGGGTTATCTGTGGCTGTCGAATGTGATGCGGGATCATTCCGCCCGCGGCACGAACAGCACGGGCTTGCGCTCTTTGGTGATCTCAGATGGACGGGATGGGCTTCGGCGCTCAATGCTGGATACGCAGACAGATTAATCGTCATCGGCGGCGTCGAGCGGCTCAATATCAAGGCATGTGTGCCAGGTGTTGGTTCGCCATGCACCTCCGACCGGGACATCATCTGCGTGCCAAGGGGTGAGGCGTGTTGCCACGCCTTGTCGGCGAAACACGGTGTCGCAGACTCCAAGCTGAGCTGGAAGCTGTCAGAAGGTAATACCGGCGGAAACGCAACGGCGATCAAGGAGATCGTCCAGGACCTGTCCCCGTCCTGCAATCTCGTCATTTCTTCTAACCACTATCATCTGCCACGGGCGCTTATGAATCTTCATGCTGCAGGTGTTGCCGGGATAGCAGCCGTCCCGGCCGAAGCATATTGGGTGGCAGAACAAAGCAGAGCTGGGCGCAAGATCTCGTGCACAAGGATGGCGCTCACTGATGCCTTTGGCGGCGGCCCATTAGCCGCACGTTTTGCGGCAGAAATCCAGGGCGCCGCAGACAAGATAAACAACCAATACGCCCCGCTCAGTAGGTAGCTATCGCGCCTAAATTAAAATTTTCCAATGGCAATGATGACGTCCCTTCAGTGATCCTCTCGATTCTGCGGCGCCATCACACGGCATCTGTAGCTGCCTGCCGTGAGATGGCGGAGCAGAAAAGCCTCAAATTGAGCATAGAGGAGATGGCGTGAAACTACTTCATTTGACCTATAAAGAGGCGAAGCAACATTACCCGGACCAGGTCGCGAGTATTCTCAAATCAATGTCGGCCAAGTTCCGGCGCGCCAAGAAAATCGGACCTGAGCCAGAAAATATGGATTGGTCTCTTGAATGGGGCGCCGGCGTTCCGGAGTCCCGGCCTCCACTGAGCGAAGTCTCGGCAAGGCTACACTGCCGTCACGATCGTCGAAGATCCGAGATACGATTTGGTGATCCCGTGAAGGGGCAGAAGGATGGCGAGCATTTGCCACATCATATTCTGGTCTATTACCGCGCCTCGGTAGATCCATCGAAAATCCCCCATGCGGCGACTTTCAAAATCCGAAATCCAAACGGACAGGTCGATACAGCGATCGCGACTGGCGGCTATGTCTGTGATGGGGTTGCCTCCATCCATTACCTTATCGTGGGAGACCCTTGGATTGACGGCATGAATGATGAGGACCTCATCGAGATTCGTGGGTCACGCGCCATCTTCGAGGGCGGCCTGAAGGATTTGGCGCGGCAAAGATACGACGCTACAAAAGAGGGCGATAGATTTTCCTTTGGATCGAGAGAAATGCGACGCCTGAAGATGAGCGAGATCGCCCGGCACGTAGAGGGCAAGACATTCAATTGGTCTCTATTCTGAGCCCGAAATTTTAACGAATAGATCAATCTATAATAAACCCCGGAGATCATGCGATCTCCGGGGTTTTCTGTGTGGCTAAAATCATTCGTCTTTACCTCTCCGTGATGCATGCGCCCGTTCCGGGCCCCACTTCCTGTCGAAGACCGAAAATAGAAAGAGTGAAGACCAATGGCTGCACCAAAGAAAAAGAATGCTTTCGTCGAGCTCGGAGACATGTTCCGCAAAGAACCTGCCGCTTGGGATAAGGAAGGCATCCCCTACGAGGGCCACTTCACCCGCGCTGTGTTCAACCATCTTCTTGCTCGCGATACACAAGACCAGGATCTCACCGAAGACGCCCTGCGGCGCCATGACCGCCTACTGCAAGCAGCCTTTTCCGAAGACCGACGCACCGACGGCAAGGCGGGTGCTATCGCAGCATTTCAGGCTTCCTACGATGCGCATGCATCTAACCAGGTCGCCGAAAGCAAAGGGCGCGGCTGGGATGAGGCCTCCGTTCGCCTCATCGCCCGATTTCTGGCAACGCCGCCAAGCGAGGAGGATATTCAACGCTCAGACAGAGCGGCGCGTCATAAGGCGACAGCCTCTTCGCCTTACAAAAGCCGGATCAAAGAAGCACTGGGCTATGGCCTCGCTCTCGACCGACCTGCTCTTGATCGCAACGGCAATCCCGATCCGACGCGCGGAGAACTTGCGAACTACCTCATCCACACCGAACATTTGGCGACAGCAATGGAGTCCGGATGGAAGCCGCGGACCGGAACCGTGACCTTCAATTCCCTTGCTGCCAGGGACATTCCTCAGGCACCCGATCACGACTTTACGGCATGTGAAAGCGCAACCATTCGCTCCGATGTGTGGGGAGCAGACAATCGGCCTATCGAACAACGAAGAGAGGTGTATTCACAATTCAGCGGGAAAAATAGACTGTCTCCTTATCGACTCGATGAGAGATGGGACGACATGAATACCCCGAGCTACGCTCGCGGCCCGAAAGACCCCTACAAAACCTATCCGGGTCATGAAACCCTCAAAGCTTCAAACCTCCTTACTCTCGTCGAAAAAGGCTATCTGGATCGAGAAGCCATCAAGACTGTCGAGTTCATCACCGCCGCTCATCAGAGCCAGAACCCTGATCTTATGGAAGCCACGAAGGATTTTGATGTAAACGGAGTGAGAAACGCAGACGGCGAAACAGCCCTGCATGTTCTGATGCGCAACGAGACACCCAAAGATCACAAGTATCACGGTCTTCGCCCGGCGCTACGCGCCATGCGTGACTACGGCCTCGATCCGTTTCAGCCTTCCAACATGCATGACACTACGCCGCTCGAGATTGGCCTCAAAACAATCAACTCGTCCCGATCCGACGGAAAACGTTCCCGTATCGTCCGCGACCCTAAGAGAACTGCCAAATATCTTCAGGCCATTTCAGGTGCGGCAAACACCTACCCTCTCAATGAAAGCCGGCAGCCAGCCTACATGATGCTCGCCCTTCTCACCAATGATAGCGATCTCGCGGAAAAAAGCGGCCTCTCGAAGCGTATGGCCGAAAATCCCAAACGTATCGCCTTTGATGCCGCGCGATTGAGTGAACTGACCGAGTGCCGGGAGCCGCTTGATTTCTTCCGCACAAACGGGGGTGATCTCGAGACGCTCGATAGCGCATCAAAAGGCATCGACAACTCATTCGTGTATGGGGACTTCACAAGAGAGTGGAGCGGGGACATTCAGTCCGACAAAAATCCTGTCAAGAATGACAGGGAGACTCGCGTCAAAGATGCTGCAATGGCACGGCGAGAACGCCTCAAGCAGCGCAATCAACCATCGAAGACCCGCAACAGTGCACCCAATGAAATCCAATAAGGGGTAACTTCTGCACTGAAAGGTCAGCTCGGCTTGCGCGGAACAAAACCGGGCGGAAGGTGCACAGAGAAAATCACCTTTTCAGCAGAAAATTCAGCGCTTGATTCCCGAGAGAGGAAGTTCGATGCAGATCTACTCTGCAGATCGCATCGAACGACATTTCAGGGATATCGAGGCTACCATGAACATCAAGAAATCATCGCTCCTCTTTCGTTATGCAAATGCCATGCCCTTTTCTGGCGAAATCAAGGACGGCTGCTCACTCTTCGTCGGCTGCCTTGCGAGCACTGCCGGATTCCTTTGGCTTACGCTGATGTTTGGCAGTATTCTGCTGGCTGTAGGTGCCTTTTTTCAGTTCATCATGGGCTACGGTGATGTCGAGTTCACCTTCTCCAACTTTATTATGACCCTTCTGCAGGGCGCCATCAGCCTCGGTCTTCTTCTTGGCTCCCTGCGCGTCGCCTTTGCAGTTTTCCGCAGGGTATGCACCAAAATTACGATCGTCGCAGAATAACCGACGCTAACGTGCGCCAACAGGAAAGCAGGCAGCCGCGAGAATTCGCGGCGACTTCCGCCTCAACGGTTGTTGCGTGTCGGCATCACTGCCTTCCAGATCTCGATCGCATCCCTTGGAAAAGGGGCGCTCCCCGTGTTTCTGCACTTTCCCGCCGAAGTGAGGACAAACTGATCTCCTAAGAAGTGATGACACGAGAAGATCGAGGGCTGCTGTGATTTCCGCCCGGCCGCTTGTTCCGTTACGGTGAGAGCCTCGCGGTCTTGGGAGAAAGCAGTGTCATGACGCAGAAGATGCGCCTCTTATCCATGCAGATATCCCCTTCAGTCAGAGCGAAGAGATAGGCATCGCGACGCAGGACCATGGGCCTGCTTTCAACTCTCAGTTGGCGAGGGGAGTCCGGCGCCCAGCTCACGGAGACGAACTGGAAATGCTTGGGCTTGAGACCAGCGAAGTCTGGAGAGAGAATTTTCTCGACACGCGTCTTGTCGCTCAGATGGACCTCGTCGAAATCGAGGCCTTCCACCGGTTCGAGGAAGCAGGACTGAGCCCCTGGAGCACTGGAATTGGCAAGCGCCTTCTTCACCAGAGACTTCTTGCCGAAGGAAGGCGAGAGAAGCTTTAGAACATGCCTCTTGTCCGTATGACTCCAGGGTCGGAAGAGGAAGAACCCGGGAGACGAAAAGTTAGACTGAGTCCCCTCGATCGTGGCTGAAGTGGTCATGTTACTGTGCCCCTTGTGAGTAAGAGGTAATTGGGTCTGTTTGGTTGGATGCGGCAATCATGTCGACGAACGGCGGCCAGGCCTGAGGAAACCATAACGCATCCTTCGAACAGAATATTTTGATGCATGAACACTGGGCGAACATAAATGCTTCGCGCATCACGATTTCAGCCAATATTCTTGACCTCCCAAGCATCCAAAGAAAGAAGCTCATATGACCGGTCGCCCAAGGCTTTCTGCGATAGCCCTCACAGCATGTTTGGTCGCGTTCCTCGCCTTCGCAGCTGAAGAAATTGCACATCAGAAAACAACGGAAGATGAGCGGCTGAGTGCGGAACACCTCGCCGCCGGGCTAAATCTTCCGCTATCTGTTACGAGCAAGGATCATCCTGTGGCCGACATAAGAGACGCCCTCAATGGCGTCGACATAGGTCCGGAAAACATCTCCTCGCAAATGACATTTTTCCGCGGCGCAGAACAGTCGACCACCCTGACGGAGGCCGTAGTCGACCTCACCGTCAACCACCGCACATCTCGAAATTTGCACGAGGTCTATGGCGATCTAATATACAGCAATCACTGCGAGATCGCCAATGAGGCCGTAACCTCTCGCGTTGTCGCTCGCAGGGCCGATGAAGCACGCAGCTCGGGATGGGACGTCGACATCGAAGGGCTGGACGAGCTCGGTCGCGCGCAGTGCCGCGAACTCTATCGGCTCGGTATCCTTACTTCCGCAGAGGTTCTCACCCGCATCTGATAATCCACTCCTGTCAGGGAAAACAGGACACACCGAAGGGTTAGCCATCATATCCGATATAGCTTCGATGGCACCATTCTCGACCAGCCTTGAAATAAGGTGAGCGCCCTCGAGAACACGTTAAAAACCACAAGGAAACACCATGTCGCTACTTCTCCCGAACCAAAACCAGATCGATCCACGAGCAGTTTGGACCAGGGCTGGCACGGCAGGGGATGGAACAGAGATTTACCTGGTCTGCCGCGACAGGGGGGACCTGGTATCCGAACACCTACCTCATGGGTGCGGAATGCTCCCATACCCGCTTCAACCCTGGTTCAACCAGCTGCGCGGCGGCTGGGGCTTTCGTGCGCCAAGAGGCATGACTGAAGATGAAGCCCTTGAGGTTGCGCGCACCGCCGGCTTCCGCAGCGGCGTCGACGACGTGTCGGCCCACGGAGATCCAGGATACACGATGCCGCATGTCGCGCGTCGTGACAAAGTGGTTTCGGTTCGCCGCCGAGAGGGGCGCCCGGGTGAAAGCGCGGTCACCGTCATCATGGCCCTTGCCGCATATGTGGATGCCAATGGCTTCACCCGTTTCGAAGATCTTATACCGGAAGAAATTCCGGCCCGGCCTAAACTTCATCGCGACCGCACGAAAGAGATCTTCCTGACCGACGCGATGCCTGACGAGGTCCTGACTGCATGGTCCGCCTATGGTTTCGTGGAACGATCAGATGTCGTTGGCTGCTTCCATCCATCCGAACTCTTCGCTTGGGTATCCGAACCTGACGAGGATGAAGGAGGGGAGATGTATTTCGTCGCGACCCCGCAACGCGACTGCTGGGCGGACGACGACCTCCGCGACCATTCTCTGACTGTCGTGCCTGCTGCGATCGGGGAAAACGTCAGCGAAAATACATGGGAAATCAGGCGTGGCGTGAGCCGGGTCGAGGCCTGGTCGCAGCTCGAAGCAGCCGGTTATGTGCCGATGCCAGAAGATCTGCGAGAAATCTTCGGCTTCTGATCCGATCCCCACCGCAAGCAGTAAGCTCCTCTCCGCTCAGGATTTGGCTGGAGGGGGTGGGCGGGCCAACCTGCAAAAACAGACCAAACAACTCGTGTTTCGATTCAGGCTGCCCTTTCGGGACGCGGTCTCATGATCACCAGGACTGAAAGATCAGAAAACCCCGATGAATCAGCCCTCGCCTTGCGCCGCCAGCGAACGATCCTGCGATCTGCTTATTTGAGGCATATCCTCGCGTGCGATGGTGGCGACAGCCTTGAGTGTCTGGCGCATCTTGTCCGAACTGTTCGCATGATAAGCGCCGATCGTTGTTGCAGCTTGCGCAAGGGCTTCCGGCTTGGCGCGAGGAAGGTTCGTCTCGGAAACGAGCCGCCGCGCCGCTGCAATCTCAGATTTTTGTTCCCGGCTCAGGCCGTGCGTGTCGATCTTGTCGGCCGCGGAGTTTACGATGGACCCCAGGCTGATGCGAAGATACGACTCCTTCATGCCTTCATCGGGGTGTGAAGCCCCCTGCAAGATAGTTTGCCTGCGCGCCTCGACTTCCCCCTCCTCGCGAGCTGCGACAATCTTGCCGATGGAATGAGCATTGATCATCGCTGTGCGATTTCTCTTGTCGAAAAATAGCCCCTCTTTCAGAGCCTTCTCTCTGTTCTCGATGGACGCCTCCGACAAGGCGTCAGGATGCTCCTCGGCCACCTTACGAAACGCCATCAACTTCGTTGCCCGATCGCGATCCGCATGCCGCAATTCATATCGGATCACCCTATCGGTGAGATCATGCGTGCCGCAAGAAATCTCCGCCCGGGAGACATTGAGAAAGCTTCCCATCTCCTGGAGCGGCTCTCGGAGTTTTTTCTCGTAATGAGCTTTAGCGCCCGCTTGCTTGCGGATTTCCGAAAACGCCATCCGTCTGTCAGACTGTCGCATGCGCTCGACAACCGCCGGAGCGATCCTGAAGAACTCATGACTTCTATGAGCGTTTCCGCCCTCAACCCGCGGTGCGACACCGAGATTTGCCACGGCATACTCAAATTCCTCGGGGGTTGTGGCGCCCACCTTTTCATAGGCCGTCTCGGGATGCGTCATCTCCAAAGCGCGCATGGAAGAACGCACGCCGGCATTGGAAAGGCCGACCCATATCTGCTCATGATCAACCTGATCGAAGAGGCTCACAACCTTGCCGTCGACCGCCATGCCAGTCAAGTCCGCCGCGCGCTGTGCGAGGCCAAAAAATGCCTCCGCATCTGCAACATGGCCCAGAAGCTCAGCCTGCGGGCCGCCGTGTTCCTCCAGGGCAGCCTTCTGCCGTGCATGCTGCGCCATGATTTTATCTGCGCTACCCACCGCAATCCTTGCGCGCGCTTTATCGACCAACGAAATAGAGACTGACGAAGACAGGAAATCCAAAGCCGCTGCGGCATCTTTGACATTTTCGGGAGGCGGGCACTGGCCCGGGAAGACGATCTCGGTTGCGGTGTTGCGCGCCGCCGAGATCAAGTCGCTCCTGTTTCCATCTGCGTCGACAGCAGAAGATCCGCCGATCTCGAAACCGATCCCCTTTGCCATGACGGTGAACCGATTTCCCGCTCTGGAAGCTCCGCGCTCAAGTTTGGGACTGATATCGTCGAACCCAAACGTGGTTCCAGTCATCTTCGCAAGGTCATCAAGTCTCATGTTTTCTCTCCGGGGCACATAATTCATCCAAGGATGGCATTCCTGAGAAATAAGGCCTGCGCATCACAGCGGTGGATGTGGCTCGAAATATTCACGGTTGCGAAAGGCGAGAGAGGCGAAAATATTCCTCATCGCCCGAAAGAGAAAACATTACTTGGATGCATGAAGTCTTTCGCGATTTCGCGCGATGGCCTATCCTCGCAACATGGAGCTAAGCACACTCTCCATTGAAGATAGGCGATCGTGGCATCTTAATGCGACTGCGATTGAGCATGCTTGCTCCGATTGGGCAACAGCATATCCGGTCATCATCCGAAATCTCGATCGGATGGAGCGGGAGAAACGCGTTGCTCGCGCTTATGTCTCGCGGTGCCGGCACCTCATGCAACAAGGCCCAGAGGCAGTGAGAGAGGCATTCCTTGCCCTCAGCGAAGAAGGACAGGTGCTGCGTTCTATCCATCCATGGGCCGGCCTTCTTCCCAACGCCGAGAGACTCGAAATCCTGCGCAAAACGAGAACCCACCTTCCGTAGAGAAAAGGTGGAATTTCATATGTCTTACAGGAACTTTGCGAAGCAAGCTCTTGCAGAAAAGATCGAGGCACTCGAGGCGCGAAATGCGACGCTCGAAGATGAAATGCCCGATTGCGCGATAACGACCCTCTCTTCCTGCTAAACAGGATGCGCTTGGTCGGAATGGCTTTTGCGTATTTCGGTCAGGATCCAAACACCTGCCTTGACCTAATCAGGGAGGAGTTCGGCAATAAAGTCGCCGACACACGAAACAACGCTTTTCACGACATGTCCTATGCATCTATTTCGCAGGAGACCCTCGAGGACCTTGGACAGGCGATGCAATCGGGACCTCTTGGCCGCCAACACCGTCCGAAATCAGTGGGGCCTCTACGGCCACCCACCTCTCTTTCCATCCGCCCGCGTCAGCGAAAAGCAGTCAAGAACCCTCGACATCGACAGCGGATAACCCTGTCATCGCGGGGTGATGCGGTCCGACACCCCGCGATGACAGGATAATCCATGACCCAAGGAACCACGCTTACCCTCGCCTACCTTGCGGGTCGCATCTCCGGCGTGCCCATGGAGGCTGGAACCGTGTCCCGCTATCTCCGCCTTCCCCAGATCATTGCTGGCCATTATCTCGTTGACGGCGTCCTGCGCCTGCGAGGACGGCGGTTTGAGACAGACCTCTCTCACCGACTGGCCTATGAGGTCGGGTGCCATCGATCGTCCGGGCCGGGGTGGTTCTCTGGCGGCACTTTCGACCGCTCCGTGAGTGGCTACCAGGCCGGTGAGCAGATGCAGATAGAAATGGAACGCAGTTCCGAGATCTACTCCCTCATCCTCTCGCTCCAGAACCAGAAGATTGCCTCCGTCAGTCATGACGGCAGGAACTTCGCCTCATGGATAGACCCTGCAATTCCGCAGGGTCTGTATCCCGACATCGAGAGGATCTTCCTGCGCTACGTCAATCCGTGGCTCCTCACGACACCGCAAGACCACGCCGCCTTTCAGACAAGATGCCAAGAGGTCGAGACCAATATCGCCGAGGCCTTGAAATAGGCGACCAAGCTGCGGCTGTCCAAGACGCCTCATCATCCGCCCAGGTTTGGGAAAACCAGGACATATGAACTCAGATCACATGACCATCTCGAAGGTTAATTTTTCGAGCTCCGAAGTGTTGATACTGGGCCAGTCCATATTTTCTCGGTCTCGGTTTACGATGGCACCAAGAACAGGACCCGATTGTTTCATTTGACCCATTATCTCCAGCATCCGATGATTTGACCCACCCCATCGAAAGATCGACATAAGGCGTGCCACACCAAGGGGTCCTTTGACCGATCCTGGATGTTCCGTCTCCTCTGGACAGAGAAGCCCAACGACAGAGAATCCATCAAAGTGTAGAACATATGCAGCCTCTCCATCAGTCAATCCCGCCCAATAACACATGTCCAGAACCCGGACATGATGCTCTTCTTCAAGAGACATTCGACCCGCAGCGATGAATTGGGGCTCAGCCAATGATGCAGTCGACATCGCAGTCGGGGTGTCATTATCAATGGTGTAAAACGCCGGCTTCGTATGGTCGAACTCTTCGACCCCTTCGTTGAACTTGCCATCGAATGCGACACAGACCACCCCATCCACAAAAATTGCCTTCCGCAAGGCATCGGAAATGGGAGAGCCACCCAGTTGAAACCCTTTTGGCCGGACTGGATCATCGCGTTCATCCGAAGGATCGCCATCATCGAGGTTTTCGTCCCAAATATCAGAAGTGTCTCCAAAATCGCTCATTCTCGCATCCTATATCGAGGTCCTGGATCAGGAACTGGTGTCCAACTTCACCAAGCAGAAGAGCCGTCATACGAAAACTGTCCGCCCAGGTTGGCCAAAACCACGACACATCCTTATCGCGTCCGCCAGGCGCGCGGCAGGGGAGGCGAGCAATCAGGACCTATGTTGGGAAAGGGACAGCCTGATACGAGGTCGCCAGGCTGTCCTATCCCGAGGAATTTTTCTTTTCGGGGTCTTGGGCCGATCTCCTCTCAAAGAGGATTTCGCTCATGACACACTTATCTGCCGACCAAGCTGTAAATGAGAAGGTTCGAGAGAACTGGATCGATACCATCAGGGCCACCGCCTGCATGATGGTCATCATGCTGCATGTTGCCGCATACTACGTGACCCGTTCAAGCGTAAATAGCGATTACTGGAATTTCGCAAATATCATAGACTCGGCGACACGTTCATGCGTGCCGCTGTTTTTCATGATTTCAGGCTATCTTTTTCTGGGGTCCCGCGCCCCGAAATTTCGGCATATTCTGCGGGTCGTATCCTCGATCGCGGTATATTCGGCGGTTGCCGTCGTCACCCTCTGGGTAGTGACTTCTCCCCGGACTAAAGATCCGGGGCTTCAGTTTTCCTGATCAGGTTGCCGGCTGGCAGCTGGTCGAGGATGTCTGATCTTTCCCGCCGGGCATCCCGGCAGTTTCTTCCTGCCTCACCGACGGGCTAACGCCCGAGGGTCCACAGGCTGATACCGAAAGTCCTTCGGCCTTGAGTATCGCGATGCCACGGGTGCGAATGACCCGGGCCGCGTTGAGATCGGCATTTTCCGCGTGTCCGCAGGCAGTGCAGGCAAACGTCGCCTGGCTCGCGCGGTTCTCGGCCGCGACATGCCCGCATTGACTGCATTCCTGAGAGCTGTGATGCGGCGCCACCTTGATGACCCGTTTGCCGACCCAGCCGGCCTTGTAGGTCAGCATGGCGCCAAACATCCCCCAGCCGCGATCGAGGATCTCCCGGTTCAGTCCCGCCTTTTGCGCGACTTGCTTGCCCGGTTCTTCGATCGTGCCTCTGGCCGATCTCGTCATATTTTCAATCTTGAGGTCTTCGAGCACGATGACGTCGTGGTTCTTGACGATCTGTACCGAGACCTTGTGTAGCTGGTCTTTCCTCCGTCTTGCCTGACGCGCCTTGAATGCAGCCAGTTTTGCGATCGCCCGGCGGCGATTGGCCGAGCCCTTCACCTTGCGTGCGACCGAACGCTGAAGTTGGGCAAGGCGCATCCGCTGCCCGGGCCCCTCGGTGGGCGCCCCGAAAACTTCTCCAGTCGAGAGCGCCACCGGGATCGTAACCCCACGGTCGATACCCACGATGCGCGGGCCCGACTTGATCTCCGGTGGGTCCATTACCTCACGCGCGGTAGACACCGCCGCATACCAATGCGCGCCGTCGCGGATGATCGTGATGGTCTTGATCTGCCCGCGTATCTTGCGGTGTCGGCATATCCGGATAGCGCCATGATCTGTCTTCGTGCGTCCAAACTTGGGCGCGTGCAGCCAGCCCTTGGTCAGTTGGAACTGCTTTGGGTCCGGGAAGCGGAAACTGTCGCCGCCGCGCTTCTTACGGGGCGTGGGGTAATCCGCGCGCCCGGCAAAGAAGTTTTGATAGGCACGGTCGAGATCCTTGAGCGCCTGCTGGAGCGTGTGCGAAGGCACCTCTTTGAGGAACGTCACCTCACGCTTGAGTTCGGGCAGCTCATTGATCTGAGACACGACGCTGATATGGCGCCCGACCTTGGCGCGATATCGCCGCCAATGGTCCCTGCGTTGTTCGAGCGCCAGATTGTAGACCAGCCGACAGCAGCCGGAGATGCGTCGGAACGCAGCCTCCTGCTCTTTGCTCGGATAAATCCGGAAGCGATATGCCATGGTCTTCTTCACGCCAGAGATATTGGTCACGAGCTCTGGCGACGAAGAACAAAACCTGATGAACTTGAAGAAGAATTATCGCCGCAGGCGACATTCAGTGTCGGCTCTCCACGCCCATCTGGTGTTCTGCGTCAAATATCGCCGCCGGGTCATCACCACGCGCGCCTTCGATATACTGCGCCGCGCAATGCGCCAAAGCGCGCGAGCGCTCGAAATCGACCTGATCGCGATCGAAGCCGATGGCGATCATCTTCACGTCATGATCTGCTATCCGCCCGCACTCTCTCTGTCGAAGATCGTGCAGCGCTTCAAAGGCGCTTCCTCGCGCGCTCTGCGGCAACGGAAGCTGCCGGAGATTACCCGAAAACTCTGGGGCAATGCCTTCTGGTCTCCGAGCTACTTCGTCGTCTCCTGCGGTGGCGCACCGTTGGAGACCGTCAAAGCCTATGTCGAGAACCAGACAAACCCGCATTTCAAAAAGACCCGTAATCACCAAATGACCGGGAATAAACAGGCGCCCTATCACCGGACTGAAGTCCGGGGTTTGCGGGCGGTTCCTCCGTGATCAATGGGCGGCTGCCTCTGGGTGGAATTCTCTCAGTCGCTTATAAGCCAATTTTCTATCACCTCTGGTATCTATACGCTCTGATCGGAATCTACCTGCTGGCCTCTCTCATTTCTCTTCGCGTATCGCCATCCTGGTCGATGCTTGCCGCGCTCGTCGTCTTGATGTTCGTCTTGAATGACGCCGGACTTGCCCCCGTAGGAAGCAAGATTGCCCTTGATGGAAAGACCATAATTTACTTTCTACTCACCGTCTCAGGTGCCGTCTTAGGCCAACTTCTGTCGAGCCTTGGCGACTCACGTCAGACAGTCGTTTCACGCTCGGCGTTCCTTCTCTTCGGTCTCTTTTCCATCTCCATCGCGGTGATGACTCAGCGCGAAAGCCTCTCGAGCGGAGCATTCGTAAACACCTTCTACGATTATACTCACCCGCTGGTCATCGGTGCCGCAATTTCCGCATTTACTTGGCTTCGTCTCGCGAGGCCAAGTCGGATTTTCGTGCCAGCAATCAAGTCAATCTCTGCCAACTCACTCGCGATATACGGTATCCACGCCTTCATTCTCGAGTTTGTAAGGCGGTTATCAGATGTAGTTGACGCCCCCGTTCCTCTGGAAATCCTGGTAGCGTTCCTTTACGTCGGACTTTCATCTTACTTGACCGCACGTCTCATTCGCCGGTTCGACAGTCGTGGATATTTCACATGACACGGAAATAATGTCAGGGCAGGGCGCATACGAGTGCCTTGTCGACGGCTCGGCAATATTTCGTTGCATGTCTGCCTAAGGCGGCAATTATTGAGTTGTAACTCCTGCGTGAGCTCCGTGGCCTCTTTTCGGAAGGAAGCATGGGGAATCAATAACTTCTTGCCTATCTTGTCTGCTCTCTATATTCGGTGAAGTAATTTACCTGACCCGAGCAGAGACTTGGCATATTCCAAAACCATGACCGCGCGCAGATCGCGCAATCGCGATAATTCAGACAATTTTCCCGAGCCTGAGGCTATCGGTGTTCTGCTCGATCTCGTGCCACCTTTCGAATACCTGTCATCCGACGATCACGCAATATTCTCCCGCCTGGTGAAGCGGTTCGGTGTTCAGAAAGTCTTCCTGAATAAATATTCCCGACCTTCGTTCTTCCTGGATCTCAAGCTGAAGGTCCCCTACTGCTATGTCGCTCCAAGAGCGGCACTCGATGCCGCAGATGGCGCACTCGATCCCTACTTCTCGTCGGGGTTTCTTGAGGAAATAATTCCTCCTCATCTCGATCATCCCGAGATGCACCGCGTGGTCGGGGAGGCATGCGGACTTCTACAAACAAAGATCAACGGGAAGACTGTCCGCGTCATTCCAGCTGCTGCGCCCGTGCGGCGCCATTTATCGAATATTCTCTCGACACAGCGCGGCACCTTTCTTGAGAGCGGAGATGACCTTCACCGCTTGCTCAAAGGTATAGCCCTGGCCGCGCGCCTTTTCGTGCCGGCAGGAGACAAGAGCAAGGCCAGACTCTCCGATCCAATCTCTCCACTCCAACGACCGCGCGCCCTCAGAGGTCCTGAAATAAAGGCCCTGCAGCTGAACGGGGAGAAGACTGCGCCGCCAATGGCGCTGGTCTTCGGCCTCGAGCGCCGCGGCAGAAACGAACCGATGGCCTTCTTGCCAATGGAATGCGTGAAGGACGACGGTAAGGTCCTTCTCAAGCTCCCTGATAGACCCTTTGCCTGCCTTCTCGCTGGTCGAAGGCTCGACGAAAATTCCGAGAGGAACGATGTCGAGACCCATGTCATCGATCTCGATCTTCCTGCCATCACCCCTTGGGAAGTTGCATGGCCGTTGATACTTGATCGCGTGGCCGCAGCCTTCTGCTCGACCCTCGGTCGCGCAGAGACCGGAATAGATGACATCGTCTTTCGCGACGAAGGGCGGGAAAAATCACTGCTTAGCTGGATAGAGGTGATGAAATCCACCCCCATCCCTTCTCCCTCTCTCGATCGCCTTGATCGACTGGCCCTCCTTCCTGACCCCGTGCAATCAGCCCCAGGCCTTGCCCGGCTCGCATCTCATGCGGCCTGCCGGACGCCTGATGACACACCACTACTCGAACGGGCAAGCCGCCTCGCACATGCCGATCCCAAGTTTCCTCTCGATCCTTACCAATCCCGCGCTGCCGCCGGTGTAGCATCTCTCGCCGGCAACTGGATCCAAACTGTAACCGGTCCTCCCGGAACCGGCAAAACCAGCATGATGCGTGACGTGATCTCCGATCGCATCACGCAAGGAGTCATTGAAGCGTCCGCTCCTTCACTACTCTTGGCTGGTCCCACCACCCAGGCCTATGAGAATCTTCTCGATGCCGTCCGCTTTACGTGGAGCGGGTCTCCGGATGCCAAATGTCGGCCCTTCCCTGACTATCCCCATATCGGCGCGATCGTCCCAACAAGTACAGCGCTCTCCGAACCGCTTGCACCCAACGGTGCGCCGCACCTGAAATTCACCAAGTCCCGCAAGGCCAATCTTCACGAAGATTTCGAAACACTCGTCCTGCCAGCTGACTGCGGCTTCATTACTGGCGACCCCGCCACTATCGACAAGCTCAGGCTTCTTCTCTTGGGTGGCCCAGACTTGCCTCTCAGCGAGGATGCCTGCCATGCCGAGATCGCTGAAACCGTAAGTGCCATTGAAAGCGCCCGCGACACCATCGCAGCGCTCCATATACTCATTGAAGATGCGGGATTTGACGGGACCAGAAAAATTCAATGGCCTGCAGAACATGAACCAGTTCAGGCAGCGTTCGAGGCTCGCTTCTGGTCGTCTGCAGAGCCAAATCCCCTGATACGTTTGAACGCCGCCCTCGACGTGACACTGCGACATTCGATCTTTCATCTTGCCTTTCAGGCAATGCAACTCCGCTTCATAGACGCAGCTTATAGCCTCCGGCAGATGCAGGAAGATCTTAAGCGACGAAAATCGCTGAGAAAGACAGACAGAGAGATTCTTCTCCAGTCTTTCAAAGACGCGATCTGCTGGCTTCTCCCCATTCGCACCGCGACCGTGACTTCCTTCGGCGGAAAGGCCATTGAGCAATTCGGTCATCCAGCGAGTATGGTTGTCATCGACGAAGCCGGGATGATGGAGCCCCAGTTTGTTCCGACCGTTCTTGCAGAAGGTAAAAGCACCCTCGCTGTAGGCGACCCTTACCAGATCGCACCGGTAGGAAGCGACACACTGCCGATCCATGCTGCCATTCTCACCCGTGCGGGAGTATCCGAGGAAATCGTCTCTCTCTGGGCAAAACCGGAATTTCCGCCTCACGGTCTTGAGCCGGCCCAAAAAGCTGGGAACGGGATTTCGGTCCTCGAGTCCATGTCTGACTTCCGTGGTCGCGACGCGCTGGTCCTGCAACGCCACTATCGGTGTCCGCCCTCGATCATGGAAATCGCCAATGACCTCGTTTACCGCCCTCGCGGTATTCCCCTCGAAGCCGTCAAGAGTGACCCTGTGCCCATGCCGGGTCATCTGCCTGTCTTGGCAACGGTCTTGCATGAAGGTGCGCCGGATCCCACAGCGAATGTGAACTTCGAAGAGGCTTCAGCGATCTGTACCGCCTTTCTTCGGCAGCATCGCGCCATTCTTTCGATGGGGAAGGGAGCTCCGCCTCTCGATGAGATCACACTCGATGCTCATCTCGAGTTCATGGCCTCCTCTGTCGCCTTCATTTCTCCATACCGTGGGCAGGCCAAGCTGGAAATTCTCAGCAAACTGCCCAAATACCGACAGAAGCAACTGACAGAGCTCTACCGCAAACATCTACCCGAAGGAGCCGATATTGCTTACGAGGGGTTTTTGCCAAACCTCATGCTCGCCCGTCTTCGTGAAGCCCTTCCTGGTCAAGATGGACGCGTGCGCCAAGCGGTCGAAAGCACGGTTTTCGGAACAATCCACGCCCTTCAGGGTGCGGAGCGTCCTGTCGTATTCCTGAGCTGTGTCGCTGATGAGAACACCCAGTTCTTCAACAGCGACCCTTCTCTTATCAACGTCGCAGTAACCCGGGCCCAGTCCAAGCTCGTCATCGCCCGCAGCACGCAATTCGCGCAGAAGGACATGCCCGGCACACCCGCCCGGGAAATCGCTGAAACCCTGAGGAAATCGGAAGTCATCCTTCCGGATCGCCTTCTCGTCGTCGAATCCCGCGACAAGGCGCGCGCCATCGAGAAAGCGATGCCGCACCTGCTCAAGGTCGTGACAACCCGGGGCAATATCGGAACCGTTTCTGGACTTAAGGACGACGGAAAGCCGGAAATCGAGATCACCCCCTCTGCACCACATGTTGCGACAGGTCTGGCCGAGGCGCGTGAGTGGATCACGCCACGCGACCAGGGCGGCCTCGGCATCAAGAAGGTCATCCTCGCGCTCGATAATGATGACGCAGGAGACGTTATCGCCCACGACATGATGCAGGTCCTCGGCCTCGACCGACCTACGATCCAACGGCGAGGGCTCACACTCACGCGTTATCGCCTCGAGGACCCCGCACTGCTCGGATCACACCTTCCCGACGAGATCGCTCAATCACCGACCTTCAATCCTGAGGTCACCGGCCGGTGGCGCGCGGAGCGCCAACGCGCCCGCTCGGAGCTGCGCACCGCACTTTCCCGCGGGGTGGCAGCCCGTCTGCGTCAAGATCATCCAGGGACGAAAATGCCTTCTCTGCCGGTTCTACGCACCATGCGTTGGCTCGAGGAGCGTGAGGCCACAGGCTGGGAAATTGAGACGAAACTCGTCGACGCCTCGGGTCGTGAGTTCATTGCACCGTTGAGCCTGCGCTCCGGGCGGCTCGCAACATTCAAAACCGAAGCCGCGGCCCAGTCCCGCGCAGACGAGCTGCGCTCAGCGCCAACCAAGGAACCCCGCTCGCTCGTTGTGCCCTCACCCATTCATACGCGTCGATCCCTCTACGACGTGCTGGCCGTTCTTGGGTGGGCCGATATAGCCCCTCTCCGAGCCATGAAGGTAATTCAGCGTCTCTTCGAGAAAAGTCTCTCCTCATGAACGTCGAAGAGCTTGATCCCTACAGAAACCTGACCCCGAAAGATGGTGTGTCGACATCAGCTCGCAGGTTGCTCGACAAAGGCGGAGAGCCGATCTCCGAAGATGAGATCTACAAATATATCCGGGTCATCGGGAGCCGGATTGTCGGTCTCGAACCGCATTTTTGGAATGACGGCTGCGCGATCGCTCGGTTTCCGGCTAAACGCCGAAAGCCAAATCATTACTACGTCACCCGGGCCATTAAGCGTATCGAGATCACGGGACGAAAGCTCGCCAAAAGCGAGAAGGACGCCATACGGCAAAATAATTTCAAATACGACAGAGGACTGTCAGCACATCTCAGAACCGAAGGCGTCACGCCCTGGCAGGAAATCCCGGAAAAATATGCGCGCATACGATACTTGATGTTTCTCGCCCAAGAGCGCCCCGAAGAACTCCTGGCCGTGGGATTCCAGCCAGAAGCAGTCGAGCGCTGTGCTCGAAACGGAGATCTCAAGCAGCCGACAGAAAAAGATGGCACCCGGAAAAAACGCGATGGCGCCCTTGTCCAGTTTGACGTGCACCATCGGATCCCCCTTCAGCTCGGGGGATCCAACTCCATCGAGAACCTATGTCTGGTCAACAAGAAGGTCCACGATGCCCTTCTGCACAAGGGGGACGACCTCCTTATCAAAAATCAGTCGACAGGCCAGGTCCTCACTGTTGCCCTGACCGTGCCACACGACGATGTTCAGGTGATAGACGTCGATTTCAACGTGAGCGTTTACGAACACATCGAAAATGAAGAGGAGGGGCGATCCGCATGACCGACATTTCCCAGGCGGCCCGACATCTCGCAGAGATCTGCACCCAGCATGGCACCCATGTTTCCGGCCGCGGCGCGAATGAGGCCGAGATCGAAGAAGCAAAGAAGACATTTGCTGATCTTGGATTCCCGCTCCCAAGCGATCTTCTCGACGTTTACCGGCAAACGCTCGGGATACCGGGGATCTGGACCCCTCACTCCATTCTCGCTTGCGCGTTCCAATACGATGAACCCGGAATCAACGCAGACCTCGAATATCTCGAGATGGCGGATTACGAAAGCGAGGAGGAAGGTGTCCTCTGGCTGGGTCAGACCGGCCGATCCGATCTTCTCATCGACCGAGATGGCCAATGCTCGACCCGCTTTGAGTTTCGCGACGACGGAAGCGTCGAGCTGATTGATCCGACGGATTTCAAAACGGCATTTCTCGAATATGTCGCAAAAGTCGACGACGAGCTTCGCCAAGACTCCGAGGAGGACTGATCCTTGGCGATTTCTCAGCCACTTACCGCATACAGCCCCAAAGTGGATGATGCCACGCTCCGCGGCGTAGATATCATCGCGCCGGACATACGCACCGTTCACAGGGCTCTCGATGAGTGCGCTGAAGAGCAAGGCCCGCTGCGCTATGAAAGCGCAATCGAGATCGCTCCCGAACAGGGGCCAGGGAAGTTCTTTCTTCTCGGCGAAGCGCCAAGCCCCGCCCTCAGGTCGCTATTTGAGAAAGCCCCGGAGGCGAAAGGCAGATTTGCCCGCTACCTCGCGATGGCCCCCGACATGGCCCCGCCCGAAGGCAGTCTCGAAATCGTCGAAGCCAAGGCCCTGCCGTGCAACCCGAAGGCGCCAATGGATGTCTTCCTGCACATGCTTGAAAGAGACGCCACGACGACGCCCGCCTCCCTCGAGGGTCTTTTCGAAGCCCTCGAGGCTGCCCACCTCACGGGCTATATTTCTCTCGAAGCAAGCCATCTGTCCCTGACCGACAAGGGGAGAGAGACAATTGCGCTCGCAGGCCCGGCCATCGCGATCCTCTCCGATGCGACGATGCAAAAGATCGACCTGCTTGCGCAGGAGGTCGCTGATGGGCGGCTCAGCTTGCGCGAGGCCATTTACGAGCTTGGGTGCGAGGCAGACCTGTCCCTGCCTCTGCCCGGCGCCCCCGACCGGATCGACGCGAAAACAGATATCCCTGCCGGCACAGCCCGCATTGACCTTGGCCTTTTCGCTCCGGTCCTTGCTGCCCTCTCGCGCCAGGAGGAACAAAATCGCTCGGCTCTCGGTATCGTCGCTCTCGCGCACCGACTGGAGACATGGGGCCTCACGCCTGCCGAGGCAGCAAACGTGATTGCCCATGACATTCGATGCCTGCGCGCCTTCAGTGCGTCGCAATCCCACGGCCTGCTCTCTGTCGACGATGCTCTTGCCATCACCGAGGAGGAAGGCCTCGGGCCCGTCGTTGACGCCTTGGCTGCGGATATATCCGACGAATTGCTGCAAAGCCTCGCAGGCGCGTCTCGGGCAACAGATCCCGACCCGTTGCCCGAGATCGAGCCGCAGATCGAACCGCCGGTCATCCCTGAGCCCAGCGTGGAGCCTCCCCGGCGGAGCTGGCTTATCCGGCTCCTCAGGGCAATCTTCAGGCGATAGGCTAACTACCGAGATCCAATATCGAAAGACGCCTTGCCTGTGGCAAGGAAGTGGCTCCGCCCCACTATTCAAACACAGCACCCAAGTGAGACTTGAGACATGACGACAGTTCTTCGTGACGCACAATCCCTCGATGCCTGGTGGGCTTCTCTTCCCACTCTCGATGATCATCTCTCCGATGTCGCCCTGGAAAGTCAGCGTGCATTTGAACGAGAAATGCTAAGCATGGCCTCGACAACAAGCCTGTTGGGGAAAGCCAGGAAGCAGTTCGTTCGAAAGATTTTGCCTAACGTCGAACTGAAGGTCGCCAAATGGGGAGGCGTAGTGCGCCGTCTCCTTGGTTCCTGCCTTGCGCGAGCGATTTCCGAAGACGGGCGCGAATGGCTCGTCCAGATCGAGGTCGATGTCTGGGTCATTATTCGAAATGCGCAAGGGAAAGACGACAGACGAGTTTACTTTAACAGGCGATTAGAAGCAGTCATTTCTCGAGACGCAGTGCAAAATGTCCTCAGGGCCGAGGGAGGAATAACACCAGATCAGTTTGCGGCGGATCTGGCCCGACTTTTTGATGTCATGAATCGGGAAGCCAGATACCATGTTGATCCCGATGCCGTTTTCAAGACCGAACCTGTGAAAATAGATTTCGCCATTGATGAGACTGGTGCAATCAAATGGGACCTTTCAAACCCAGACGAAAGCGAGGAGTTCCTTAGGGAACTCATAGCCTATGAAAGAGAGAAAATGATGGTATCGCCAACTCCTACAATCATGCCTTTCATGGGTGGCGGGATCATTGTCGATAAGAGGAATTTTGACCTGCCTCTTCAAAATATTTCGCCTGACAAATTTGCCGCATTTTCATGGATACCTGAAGCCCAGATGACTCCCAGAATGGGCGAAATCTGTGATCTTTGGCGCAATCGATTGAGCGAAACCGGTGTCGCTGATTGGGCCTTCGACGTCAAAAACTTCTCCGCCCTTATCCTCGATGACCCGCTTCCCTGAGCGTATGGGCCACGTCGGCCAGGCATTTCGTCATATCAGGGCGGTCGCTCTCTTTTTCTTCATTTTCTATCCGGAAAGCCAATCTCCTTGTTAAGACAATAAGGAATATTCCCATGACCGAACATGCATTACCCCTGAATACCAACCCGCTTTCCGGGAAGACGAGCCATTATCTTGAGAGATCTATCTAAAAACTGCATGCTGTCTTCGTGTTGCTCGTCGCCGGTTGGTTGGCCTTGATCGTCGCGATCAACTTGGCAGCATCCGCCGATCTTCTCGAAGAAAATATGATGTGGGGTATTGGGATCGCGTCTCTGTTCATCGCTACGCTGGTTTTCGCGTTTCTCAGGGAAGTTCTCGATGATCTCGAGATTGTGCGCCGCAAGAATGACGAAGACGATCCAGCTTCTGCTTAACCTGAGGATTTTGCCCCCGGCATCGAAACGACGCGGCGCGGCCAAGTGAAGCCAGAAAATTTTTGTCTTTACCTGACCCGAAAAGCCTGCCTCATTGCTGCTCATCAAATAGACGCAAAGGACGCCAGGATTGGCCCTCGCATACCCACTTCCCAACATAGATCACGACTTCAAAAAGCCGCTCATCGAGCGTCCCGTCCATTGCTTCGACAGCCATGTCTACAAGCTTCTCCGGAGGCTGTATCGCAGCAATAAAACAGAAGATCCGTCCGCTCTTGATCTAAGGGTCTCCTGGAGAGAATTCGTCATGTACGGGCAACAGCAGGAAGAAATTCACCCCTGCGTCATTCCAGGCGAGGATCGCTTCAGTCTGGTCATCCTTACGGCCACCGGGAATGCCATTCTCGTCGAACAGCGCGATGAACGCCCGCTCTGGGAGGATGACGACATCCGCGTCCATCCAGTCGAACTCCACCTGGGCTCCGATATCATCCAGAAAGGCGTGCCGGGAAAGATCCGTCTCGCTGCGCAATATATCCACAACCGACTCTCCCTGGTCATCTCTCCCCAATCGCAGCATGACCCCTTTGTCGCCCTTGAGGGACCGGACAATCCAAAACTTGCAAAGTTCGATGCAAGTCTGCGCGAAAAGGTCATGAAGGCTCTGTGCCGCGAAGTGACCCAGTGGGGGCAGATCGCTCAGGCCGTCCGCGAACAAAATATTGGACCGGTAGCCCAATGGCCTGCCGCGCTTTGCCGCGACATGGTTGAAAACGACGGCCGCGCGGAAAAGCTCAATGCGCTCTTCAAGGAAATTTCAATCTTCCTCGAACATGACCGAGGCCTCTCTGGCACATGCAGCTTTTTGATCCACCTTTCAGGGGCCGGGCAGGATGGTTCCTCAGCAAACATGAGCCTTCTTGTCTCGACGCTGACCCCGAAAGTGGATCCTGAAGTATATCACCTCGCCGATGCCCTGTTTCAAACAGCGGTGAAAGAGCTCTGGCCCGATGGCTGGAGCAAAACGTTTGGACCGGGATCTACGCGCGGATACAGATCCGCGGATCCTTACATCAAGAAGATGTTTCGAGCCGCGAATGCGAAATCGAGCAACCACGAAGTTCTTGCTGCCCTCGCAAAGTGGCGATCTCATGCCGCAGAGTTCCGCAAAGCGTAAATCCACTCGGGTCGCCGTCGAAGACAAACCGTCCCACGTTCAGAGTTAAATGTCTGGTGGAATACAGCTACGCCTCGCACAAGATGCCCCTCGAGACACCAACTCTCCTGTAAAGGGCCAGAAACTCAGGAGAAAAACCCGTGATCGACTTTGACAGTATCTTTGATGACGACGATGACCCGGCTTCGCCGGAAGACCTGCGGCGCGATCGCCTGGCGCGCGACGATCGAGAGATCTTCGAAGGCAAACGCTTGCATGAAGTGAAAGCCACCATGTCCATGTCCCGGGCTGGACGACGCGACTCCGACAGTCAAACCTTTCGAGCCACGCGTGCCGGGCCCAATGGTCAAGAAGAAGCGATAGGACTGACATTTCGAGGCCAGCGCCTGGATGACCTGAAAAGCGGCGCCTTGCTTGCCGAAATGGAAAAGGAGCGGCGGGCAGAACTCGCCAAAGGCAAAGACATCGATCCGTCCCGTGAAGTCGACCTCACCGGCGCCTGGAAGATGCGGAGGTGGAAGGATGCGGCCGGCAAGGAACACAAGGCCTTCGATCTTCTCGTCGCCTCCTGGACCTTCACCAGCAAGACTGGCGAGCGTGTAACCGAAGGCGCAGCTCCATCTGTGAAAATGGCTACACGAGAAGACGAGCGAAGCGCTGCGGTTCGCGCCAAAGCTGCCGATCGGGCACAGGCGCGCAGTGCGCGTCCCGCAAGAAGCGATGGAGCCGTGGAAATTTGAGCGATCAATCGCGCTGATTTTTCCGTGATGAGTGAAAATTCCTAACTGACTTGAGGGAGGCAAATAACTGTCTCCCTTTTGTTTTGATTGGAGTTTTCATGGCTTTCAATATTGTCGGCGTCGCCTTGAACGCCTTTCGTCTCGCATGGCGGAATATCTTCAAGGTGGTAGGGTATCAACTCATTGCCCTGGTGATCTCAATCATCGCCATCGTTCTATCCGGGCCCATAATCAATGGCACAGCTCCGACGGCGATCGGCCCCATCGCTTCCCTCGTTACGAACATCTGCTTCTTCGTGTCGACATTGGCGGCGATAGCCGTGATGAGTGATGATGCGAAAGGGTATCAATCAGGCTTTATAGACGGGATCAAACGTGGTCTTGCAGCGGCCCCCATGACGTTCGTCGCATCTGTCGGCCTCGCGATCATCGTTTTCATACCATCTCTCATCGTGCTTCTCGCTACCGGCCACGCTGGATACACCGCATCAGGCTTCAGTGGCCTTGCGATTGCGGGCTTTGTCGGCATTGGCCTGTTCGTGGCTTGGATTGCGACCGTTTTCGCACCTATCGTCCCTGTTCTCGTCATCGAAGGAGCGCAGTTTGGAGCCTTCCGGCGCGCGATGGAGCTCACGAAAGGCAAGCGACTTGCCATTTTTCTCACGCTCTTGTTCTTCGCTCTCACCCTTGCGATTTCCGGTGGCGTAGTCTTCTTCCTTGCTGTGGCTATCGCAAAGATCTTCGCTACTTCCCTCGGTCTTGTCGGGGCCATCGCTCTCATGGCGCTTGGATATGTTATTGCCATCATGGTCATTCAGGCTTCCAACAACGGCTTGCAGGCGGCGATTTATGCCGAACTCACCGAGGACGAGGGCTGAGTAACGCTCGGGGTCCGGCGCGGGCACATTTCTCTCCGCGCTGGATGACCGACCTGCACTCGACAGACGACCGGGATGCAATATGAGCGCGAGGCTTGGAAACGCCTGGCCGACCCCATATCCAAAAAACCTGGGGCATCGACCAAGCCTCCGCCCCCAACCCCAAGACTGAAAGGCTCGCCATGGATCGCGTCACGCGCATCAATCAGATCATCTCCACAGAAATCGCAGCAAAACCCGCGCAGGTAGCTGCCGCCATTGCGCTTCTCGATGACGGTGCCACGGTCCCTTTCATCGCGCGTTACCGCAAGGAAGCGACCGGAGGTCTCGACGATACCCAGCTACGCACCCTCGCCGACCGGCTGACATATCTTCGCGAACTCGACGCCCGCCGAGAGGTCATCCACAAGTCGATCCAGGAACAAGGAAAGCTCACGGATAAGATCGCAAGGGCAGTCGACGAAGCCGCGACAAAATCCGAGCTCGAAGACATCTATCTTCCCTTCAAGCCGAAGAGGCGCACAAAGGCGATGATCGCTCGTGAAAACGGCCTCGAGCCGCTTCGCAATACCATTCTGGCCAATCGTGGACGAGATCCCAAGGAACTCGCAGCCAAGTTTGTAGGCAGCACAGTCGCTGACGCCGACGCAGCCCTTGAAGGGGCACGCGACATTTTGGTCGAAGAACTCGCTGAAACAGCTGAGCTCAAGAGCGATCTGCGAAATTACTTGCAAAAGGAAGCCCTCGTGACGGCCAAAGTCGTCAAAGGTCAGGAAGAGAGCGGGGCAAAGTTCGCAGATTACTTCGACAGGACCGAGAAATGGGCAAGCATGCCCGCACACCGGGCGCTCGCCTTGATGCGCGCGGTCGGGGAGGGCGTCATCCGGTTCGACATCGGCCCCGACAAGGAGCAGGGCAGGGCGCGTTGCGAAAACATGGTCGCGGCGCGTCTCGGGTCAACGAACCGTGGGCCCGGTGATCGCTGGCTTCGCAGCGTCTCCGACCACGCATGGAAGTCAAAGCTTTCCGGGACCATGACCAGTGATCTCCTCGCGACCCTGCGCGCCAGGGCGCAAGAGGAGGCGATCGCGGTCTTCGCTCGCAATCTCAAGGATCTCCTTCTGGCCGCCCCGGCCGGGGCGCGACCAACCCTCGGTCTCGATCCCGGCATCCGGACCGGCGTGAAAGCGGCCGTCATCGATGCCACCGGGAAGGTGTTGAGCACCGCCACTCTTTATCCATTCCAGCCAAAGATGGACTTGCGCGGAGCGCAGGCAAAGCTCCTCGAGCTGATCAAGCGCCACAACATCGAGCTCATTGCGATCGGCAACGGGACGGCCTCGCGCGAAACGGACAAGATGGTCGAGGACGCGTTGGCCATGCTCCCAAAAGGGGCGCCACGTCCGACCAAGGTCATCGTCAGCGAAGCTGGCGCCTCGGTCTACTCCGCTTCCGAGCTGGCCGCGAAAGAGTTTCCAGATCTCGACGTTTCGCTTCGTGGCGCGGTCTCGATCGCGCGGCGCCTTCAGGACCCCCTCTCGGAACTCGTGAAGATCGAGCCGAAGGCCATCGGCGTTGGTCAGTATCAGCATGATGTCGACCAGAAGGCCCTGGCCAAGGCACTCGAAGCCGTGGTCGAGGATGCGGTGAATGCGGTGGGTGTCGACCTCAATACCGCATCGGCAGAGCTTCTGAGCCATGTCGCGGGCCTGACGCCCACACTTGCACGCAATATCGTCGAATATCGAGACAAGCACGGCGCCTTCCGCACGCGCAAAGACCTCCTGAAGGTCAAGGGGCTTGGCCCCAAGGCTTTCGAGCAATGCGCCGGCTTCCTGCGGATTCGGGACGGAAAAGAGCCACTCGATGCCTCCAGCGTTCACCCTGAAGCCTACGATCTCGCCCGGAAAATCGTGATCGCCTGCGGTCGCGACCTGCGCGCAATCCAATCAAAGCCCGAGACACTCAAATCGCTGAAAGCGCGTGATTTCGTTACCAGTCAATTTGGTCTGCCCACTGTTCAGGATATCTTGACCGAGTTGGAAAAGCCCGGGCGAGACCCCCGGCCGAGCTTCAAGACGGCAACCTTCACGGAAGGCGTCAATGAAATCACGGACCTCAAGCCCGGAATGCGTCTCGAAGGCACGGTCACGAACGTCGCCGCTTTTGGCGCATTCATCGACATCGGCGTCCATCAGGACGGGCTCGTTCACGTAAGCCAACTTGCCGATCGCTTCGTGAAAGATCCGCACGAGGTGGTCAAAGCCGGAGACGTCGTCCAGGTTCGCGTGACCGAAGTCGACGTGCCTCGAAAGCGCATCGGCCTCAGCATGCGCAAAGACGACGAAGCTGAGATCCGCGGCAAAGCTGACGCCAGCGCGGCCGCGAGAGACCAAAAAGGCAGGCCCGCAGGCAAATCGGGCGGGAAAAGAAAACCTGCCGAGAACAAGCCTCGCCAGAGAAAACAAGAGCCCGCCACCGGTGCGCTCGGTGCCGCCCTCATGAACGCCATGAAACGGAAATAGAGATCACACCATACGACAGCGGAAAGGGACAACTTTGAGATCTCCTATCCGCTGTCGTCCCAGCCAATATGAGCCGCCCATTGCTTCCCTTCCTTCATCTCCGAAAACCCGGCCTGGTCTTCATCGCATCTCTCGATGACGTGCCGGATCTCTGCGATCGCATGAAGGTCGGGCTTCTGGTTTCGATCTCAGATCCGGAGCGACGTGACATCACCAGGCAGCGAATTGGCAATGTGCGCACCACGGTCTGTCCTCTGGATTTCCATGACATCGAGCGACCCGCGCCGGGTTTGGCCGTAGCAGAAGATCATCATCTGCAAACGGCATTGACCTCTGCCCGAAAGGTGGCGCGGCACAAGCCAATTCTTGTGCACTGCCATGCCGGCGTATCTCGATCGTCAGCCGTCGCGCTGGTCCTCGCAGCCGATCGCCTCGTTCAGGCAGGAAAGACTTCAAGGGATGCCATCTCATTGGCCGTCGATCGGATGCGAGAGGCGGCGCCTCATGCGCGCCCGAACATGCGGATCATTGAACTCGGGGTGTCAGCGCTCAATCTGGGTGCGACAGATTTCGTTGAACGTGCCTGGGATTTGCATCGAGGATCGCTGCCCCGCGAATAGTCTTGGCCCACTTACGCCGGATGTCTCAGTCTCTCTCACGCGAACCCGTGCCAGAGCAATATCGACCCGTCGAATGCGCATTTCTGGCCCCACCAACACGGTCTCATATGTTTCCCGACGGCCATAGCCACTGGGAAATCATGGACCATATCCGGCACTTCATCCTTCTTCATAATGGGGACATTGACCCACACCAGCTGAGGGCAATGATCTCAGCTCAGGATGCAATCTATGACGATGCCGACATTTTCGATCTTCGCGCATATCCAAGCTTCCCGAATGCCTATCGCACCATAACCCTGGATATGGCTTTGGCGTCGCTGGTCCGACTGCGTTTTGCAACTGAAGCATGGGTGCGTCGACACTGCGCCATCGTCGTCCTTCCTCCGCGATATACGGCGCTTATGGCAGTCAATCTCGCACAGCTACGATCTTTCGGCCTCCTTGGCGTTGTTGCCATCAAGAGCAGCTTCGATATCTGCCGGGCCCGCGCGATGAGCGCAGAACTCATGGATGCGCCGGTCCTTACACTTCCGCAATAGGCTGCATCTCAGAGTGCGGGGCGCATTGTTCACTGCCACCTCAGCGAACAATGCTGATTGATCCACTATGCGGCGCGGGTGGGATCTCGGCTGCCGATATTCCTGTCAAAGCTTACCGTGGAGAGACGCCGCAGACTGCCTCCAGACCAGCAACCAGAACTTCGATCGAACAAAAATGCACTGTTTTCTTCGCCCTCGGAAGAATTGAGCAATATTGCAGATAGCGGTCGACACCCCAGATAAAATAATCTGAGGTAACGTAGGCGATACTTTTCGTGATCGATGAAAGAGGGGCTCGAAGTCCATGGCCAACGATCAAAACCTTCTTGAAACCGTCGAGTCCAATCCGGTTCTCGCGCTTTTGCGGCAGACCTATCGAGGCTATGCCCTCGAGGTGGCCTATCGCGTATTTCGCGATGAATATGCGCTCAACGCTCCGATCGATCGCTTTTTGCGGATCTGTGAGGGCGTGCGCGAAGAAATCCGCGAAAAGCAGATTTCGGGGTCCTTCAAACTCTCTCCCCCCGAGCAGCTCGAGGCCTGGTGCAGCCAGGAGGGCGGGGTGCCCTGGTTCGCAATCCAGGACGATCCTTCGCTTGGGCGTCAGGTTGTCATGCGCCCCGCAGCGCGCGCCGCGCTGCAGATTGTTCTCGAAGTGGAGGATAACCTCGAAACCGTCTCGACCGTGTCCCTTGGGCGCTTTCTCGACGACATCGTAGATGCTGCCTCTCACCTACGTCAGGACAAGGCCGCCCTCCTCGAGAAGTACAAAGCCCAGCAGGAAGAAATCGAACGCAAAATTCAAGCGCTCCAAAACGAAGGAGTCAAACCAGTCGAGGAAGCCGATCGGCAGATCTACGCGTCGACACTGGTGCGCACCGTGCGGGACATGTTCAGTGCGCTGGGCCGACTGCCGACAGATCTTCGCGAAAACCTGACAGAGGCCACAGACCTCTTTTACGCAACCGAAGAAAGCCATGGTCAGGTGATGCGCACGGTGCTCGAACACCTCAATGAGGGAAGGTCTCGCTCCGCCTATCTCGCAATGCGGCAACTGGCAGATCTCCATCTCGATGAAGGCAAGCGCCGCCATCTCGAACAGGCCGTGGAAACGATCCTTCTGCAATGCTCGAACTACATCGGCACCTCCGCCTCCCTGCAGGCGCGCAACTTCTTCGATCACTTCACGACCCTGTCTCTGCAGACAGTTAGCGAAGATCAGCAAGCCGCCCACCGTGTGACCACCTTCATTCAGGATGCGACCTTCGAGCGGCGCCTCGGTCAGTCGCGCCGACTCCTCCAGATCAGTGAAACGATGCGTGAACTCGCCAGAGAAGGGAAAGTTTCTACGCGCCCCGGCTGGGGGCCGGTCGAGGGGCTGAAAATAGACATCGAGCGTGAAGCGAAGAATTACTGGTTCGACTTCCGCCTCAACCCGCTCCCGCCGAACAAACCAGAAGACGTGGAAGACCTTCCTCCACTCGAAGGTCTCGATCCGGAAATCGCAGCAAAAGCCGTGAGAGAGGCCGCCGAAAAAGAGGCTCACATCGACCCCCAAAGGCTTAAGCGGCGCGTGGCGAAGCTTATCGAAATCGGCGGAGACGTTTCGCTCTCGACCATCCTCAAGAACCTGCCGCCCCGCTACGGGCTCGATGAGATCGCAGGCTGGATGCGGATTGCGATGAGCATGCATCCCGCCATTTTCCATCCCGGATGGGAATTCGAAATGCTTCTCGACGATCCTGCCCGACCCGGAACCATTCAGCGCCTGCGCGCCGCAGATCCCGTCTTCACCCGCACCGGAGGCCCCGGACAAGGTCTTTTCGACGGATCAAATCCGGACGTTCTTGCAATCGAGACATGCCGAAATCCGAACGAGCGTCTGGACATGGTCAACAGGATCAAAACCCTTCGTCCTGAAAAAGCCCCAGCCGGGATCTTGAGGGCGCGCGACTTTTATCAAGATGAGACATTTCAATGAGCACGAAATTCACCCCGCACAACGTCATCACGCATCTCCACCGCGAGCCCGGACTTGATCTCGATACCGATCCCGAACTTTTCGAGTATGCCTATGAAGTGCGTAATGTACTGAAGTCCCATTTTGCCCTCGAAGGTCTCGATCTCCTGATCGATCTCCAGCTGGGCGCAATGTGCCTGCAGGTCATGGATGACGAGAAGATCGCACGAGTATCTCGCGACACCGGCGGAACACCGTTCCGGCCGATCTACAGCTCGCGCGCTCAAAACTACTGGGCCTCGGTCCTTCTGGTCATTCTGCGCCTTCGCTATGAAAGCGCAATCGCGACCCCCGAGGCAGCCTGGGTCTTCGAGAACGATCTTTTCGCTGAATTCCTGCGCTACCACGATGCCGAGCATCGCGAAAACCATGGTAAAGTGCGTGACGGAATGACGGCGCGCCTGCGCGACCTCGAAGGCAAGGGCTTCGTCATGAAGCGGATCTCAGCCGATCGCGGAACCTCCTGGTGCGTCACAAAATGGGTCGTCCTGCGACTGACAGACGACGTTCTGCTGAAGTTCATAGAAGACCTGACTTATGTCGCTGAAAGCGAAGGCGGAAAGAAGCCTGCGAAAGAGGAAGCTGAACTCGACGAAGACGATCTGGTCCATGATCTCTTCAATGCGGCACAGGACGAAGCAATCGAGCCTGCCCCTGCAGACGGAGACATGATGGGAAAATTTGTCGATAATGCCGACGGAGCAGGAGAAAAAGCATGAATCAGATTCAGGAAAACCTGTTCGAGCAACCAAGCCCGATCCGCCCTGAGACGTTCACTGGCTATCGCATCAAACGCATCGAGGTGCGAAACTTCGGCTCATATCACGGGGCTCCCACGAGCTTCGACATGGAATGCGCCGGCTCCATCTTCGCAGGCGAAAACGGCGCCGGGAAATCCACAGCATTCGATGCAATGAATGTCTGCTTCAACATGAAGCCTCGACTGAATGGGGCCGCCGCCGGTGAGAGCCGTGGGGGCAATGACCGGTCTGTCCCGAACTACTATCGCGGGATCGTCGGCGACAAGGAAACCGATGGTCGGGTCAGCAAGCACACGCTGCGCCGGTTCGGTGACCAGGAAACATTCATGGGCATCATGGTCGTTTTTTCCAATGCCTCTCGTGAAAACTTCAGTGCTGGTCGACTGCTCTATATCGACGACAGCGGGAAGAACCACTGGCACTACATCACCTCCGAGCGCGCGCTGAGCCTGCGTCACGATTTCCGCAGCTGGGAAACGTCCGGGCGCTTGCGCACCCGCGGCGGACAAGATGGATTCGAAATCCACCCCAATTTCGACCTGTTCATGGGGCGCGTCGGCAAAGAGTTGGGCCTCGGCTCATCCGCCCAGGCTCAGCGCGCCTTCCGCCTTCTGTCGCTTGCCTCCAGCCTTCAGGTGATGGGATCAACGACCCAATTCGTGCGCAGCTACATGCTCCCCGATGTCGACTTCCTCGGGATGGCCGAGGAAACGCTGCAAGCCATCGAGTCTCACGGCAAAGCGCGTGCCAAAATCGCACTGACGCGCAAACAGATTGCAGATCTCGAAGATATCTCGAAACAGCTCGACACGCTTGACGAAGCCTTTTCCGAGGAAGTCCGCCTGCACCGGATCGAACAAGGCCTCCCGCTCGTGCAATCCTACATGGAACTTCTGTCCGCGCGCCGAATGCAGCGCTTCCACGCGATGAAAGCAAGTGCCGCGAGGACAGAGCACGAGGCCAACCAAAAGGAAGTCGAGCAACTCGATCAGGAGATCGAAGCTCTCAACGAGGCGATAAAGGCCGCGGACGGTGACCGGATCGAATTTCTCGAACGCGAATTAGACGCAAAAATCCGCGAGAGAGACCGCATCACGGCACAGCGTATCTCGATCGTGGAAGCTGCCATGGAAAGTGGGATCGAAGCTCCCGTGTCTGCCGATAGGGCAGGGTGGGAGAAAATCGTCAAACATCTCGATACCCTGCCTGATCTACAGGAAAAGATTGCCGAGATGGAAATCGACCGTGGCGAGATTGGCGGGCGCGTCCGACAAGCTGAACGCGAAATCGCGTCCCTCGAAGGCGAAATCGAGAAGGTTAAAAAAGCGGGGTCACCAATCCGATCCGACTTGCGCAATGCCCGCGAGGAAATCGCTCGAGCCTGCGGCCTCGAACCTGACGATATGCCCTTCATGGGGGAATTGATGCAGGTCGAAGAAGAGAGCCGAGACGGGTGGGAGTTCGCGGCCAATCAGCTCCTCGGCGCCATCGCAACAAAGATGCTCGTTCCAGAGAACCGCTATGAGGCCGCAAAAGCCGCGATGGAAGCCTCCGAGGCACAGGTTCGAATTCGCCTCGAATCCATGACCGAGGCACGGATCGGCACGGAAGCGCAATCCCGAGCGAGAATAGCGCTGGCCAGATTGGACAAGCGCGCGATGGCGCGCAAAATCGAACTGCGCGACCACCCTTTTTCGACTTACGTGCAAGAGCAACTCACTCATCGGGCCGATCACCTATGCGTTTCCGGCGAGGAGTTCCCGCACACGCGCGGCAAGGCCATCACCCAGCGCGCCTCGATTTCGCACTCGGACACCAGTGCTGAAAAAGACGGGACGCGGTCGCGCAACCAGCGGTCCAGCTACGTTCTTGGCTGGTCCGTCGAAGACCGGATCGCGGCCCTGCGATCTGAGATCTCAGTTATCGATGCCGATCTCCAGAAAGACAGACAGATGTATGACAACGTAAGCGGCGCGCTTACGTCCCTCGGCGCAAAACGCGACGCCCTGAACAAACTGTCCGGCCGAATGCGTCCTTGGGAGGAGGTCGACACCACCGATCTCGAGAGTCGTGTGGATTACCTCAGCAAAGAACTGGATCGCATCCAGACTGACGATATGCGCAAGAGCCGAGAGCGTCGTGCAGAGCTCTCGACCAGACGAAAAGAGAAACAGGAGCGCCTCACCAAACTGGAGCATGAGATCATCCAGAAAGAGACGCAGTTCTCTACGGCTCAAGAGCGAATTGATGAGAAAACAGATGAGATGCGCACACGGAGGGCGGCCACCGAGGCGCGCCTCACCCGCGCCGATTACAAGGTCATTCGAAGCGAGCTTCTTGCAGGGGCGCATGTGCCGCCGGGACCTGGCTCCGCACTTCTTCGCGTTGTGCCTATGGGAGAGGACAGCCGTATTCGCGGGATGTTCGACGCCCTCGGAAGAGCATATCGCGCGCGGATTTCGAACGGCCGAAAAACTCTAAGCCAAAAGGGCCTCAATGCAGTCAAGGCCATCAATGATTATCTCGATACCTATGACGGAGAGCGCAACAAGGGACTGACCAATCAGGTGCGCGGTGCCGATCTCGACGGCCAACATGAGCGAGAGCAATGGCGAGCCCGCCTCGTGACAATCCGTGAACGCGAGTTGCCTGTCGCTCAGGAAGAGGCTGACAAGTTCCGCCAGAACACTCTCCGAACGAACGTTATGGCCTTGCAAGGCAAGCTGAACACTTATGATCAGGAAGTCCGCAGCATCATCACAGGCGTGAACACGGTGCTGGAACAGAACATCTTCAACCCGAAAGCAGGGACCTTCGCGAAAATCCGTGTCGATCGCTCCAAGGACCAGGTCATCGTCGCCTTCGATGCCTTGTTGAGCCAGGCTCTCGACCACCACACCGATCGCAGCGAGGCGGATCAGTTCCAGCGCTACGCGGATATCGCGGACTTCCTTCGCGATGACGAAACGTCCCGGCAAAGAGACCGGCGTCAGCGCATCCAATATCTGGCAAACCGCTGGGACGCGACGATCCGCGAATTGCGCTTCGAGAAGAATGGAACTGAGCGTCTCGTGCGCCAGATCGACAGCGGGCAAAGCCTGTCCGGCGGGGAGCGAGAACGCTTCTCGGCCTTCATGATGGGCGTCGCCGTTAACACCGCCTTCAAGGCCTATGACGAGAGCGTGCGCGATCGCTGTCTCCACACGATGCTGATCGACGAAGCGTTCAGCAAATCCGACAGCGAGACGACACGCGCGGCCATCCAGGTCCTCGAGGCCTTTGGGCTGCAAATCATCGCGGCGACGCCGATGTCCAAGATCAGGCCCTTTGAGCCGGTCGCGCGAACCATCTTCATGATCTCGCGCCCCGGCAACCTGCAGACCGCGACCACCCGGATGGAAGTGGCGACACTCGACTTTGGCAATATCAGCGACGACGACAGCGACCTCGAAAACTTCGAGTTCGCGGCCGATGCCGAGGAAGTCGGCTGATGGCGCCGTCACATGAACTGCAATACCCCGACGACCTGCGCGCAGATCTCAAGCGCTCGCGCAAAGCCATGAGCTGCCTTTGGGGGCACGACACCCAGCAAGAGCCGGATGGCCCGCTTCTCGAAAAGTCCATCAAGGCCCGCGGCATGACCCGGGCAGCCCCTCCCGAGGCAGTCTCGGAGATCCATGATTGGCGAAACGCCTGGCAGGCGGCCGCGAAAGCCTGCGGTGGCACTCTGGTGGAAACACGTAAGAACTTCGCCTTGGCGCGTGATCTTGCCTTCGTGCGCAAGATCTCCTTCGCCGATCGCACTCAGCTCGCGCGCTTTCTTGGAGACGATCACCTCGACAGGATGATCAAGTTCGATGCCCATATCGCCTCCCTCGAGGCCCTCAAGGGCACGCCTATCTGCGACGACACCCTCAGGGCGCTCCTTTACCGGCAGGGGCCCGAAGATCTCGATACCGTCCTTGCGCTCACTCAATGGCGCCGGGACGTGGGCGACGAGGATCTCGCCGATATGTCTCTTCGAGAGCTTCCTGTTCGAGGGATGGACACCAAGTGGATAGAGCGGCACCGGCAACTCGTTCTGTCTGTCTTTCGAGAATTTGGCTGGATCGACGAGGCGGCCGAGAGCTTCGAAGGCAAGATCGGCCTTTTCGAGGTCTCGAAGAGCATGGTCAAAATCCGCCTTCACCCTTCGAGTTGCGAAGGCGGATGGGTCTCGAACATGGGCGTACAACCCCAGCTCTTTGCTGAGGCTCCGCCGCGGATCTCTCGCGCTCTCATCGTCGAAAACGAAACGACACTCGATCGATTTGAGCCGGGCCCTGGCGACTGCATCATTTTCGGACAGGGCAAGGCGATCCTGGCCTATGCCAAGCTGATGCCATGGCTCTCGCAGGTGGCCATTCTCTACTGGGGAGATTGCGACGGGCACGGCTTCGACATTCTTGACCGGCTGCGTGAACAGTTGCCTCATGTGCGCTCTTTCATGATGGACTGGGAGAGCGCTCAAGGCCATCTCCATATGGCCACGGCCGAGAACCCGAATGCGCGTGTCGCGCGCCCGATGCCCAATCTCACCCAAGGTGAGGCCCGCCTTCGCTCCCATCTTTCGGAACGCGGCGTCTTTCTCGAACAGGAGCGGCTCCCGCGCGCAGTTCTTCGAACGATGCTCGAGCGCGCGCCAGCGGAATAAATCGGCGGCACGAATGTGAGCAGGGTGGACCAATAAGGCACGCGGGACCCCTCTACCCGGCTGCGGCATCCAAGTGGGCACGCCGCAGTCGGGTAGTGTGAGGTATGAGCAAACGCAGGATCTCCTATGGCTATTTCCCAACAGACACCTTCCAAACGAGGAAAAGAGGACGGCATGGCTGCAGCCCTCCAGAGCCTGTCCGATGAGATCGCAGCGCAACCCTGGGCCAAAAGCCGCAAACGCTGCGACATCCATCGCAGGGCGGCTGCATACGCAATGGTTCACGCTCTCCATGACATACTGGTGTATGGCAACCTCACCCTCTCGATGATCGATCGCCAGCGCCGGCGCATCTTCGCAGCCGACCCCGAACCCATTCAGTCAGGCCTCAGCGTCGGCTACAAAAGAGGCAAAAAGCTCAAGTGGATCGACGTTCCCGGAGAATTTGATCCAGTCACTGCCTCACAAGCGGCAAGGAAACGCGCCGCTGAAACTCTCCTCCAGCAAGGATATCGCGAATACGGCATCTCACCGGTATTCACGCACCCGGCGCGGCCTTTATAGCTCCGCCAAACCCGCCATCCGGTCCGTTTTCATCGAGGATCCGCTCGACTTTCGGCGTCCTTGCATGCACGCCGGAAGTTGAGCCGTCTCCCGAATGATCGAAACGCTCCAATGTCCATGATGACCCCAGGCATCCAAAAACGAAGGAGCCCACACCATGAATGATCTCTTCGAAACCCGGAATCCTTCAGTCTCTCAGCCATTGGCCGCCGTTCTGCGACCCCAGACGCTCGACGACGTCATTGGTCAAGACAAGCTCGTCGCGCCAGGCTCTCTTCTGCGTCGTCGGATCGCGGCGGGGCAGCTCGGCTCTGTCGTCCTCTTCGGCCCACCGGGCATCGGAAAGACGTCCATCGCCCGAGCCGTCGGCAACATGCTCGGGAAGGATTTCCGTCCTTTGCATGCGACGCGGGCAGGGGTGAAGGATATCCGAAAAATCGCGGACGAGGCCCGCGAGCGTCCGATCCTCATCTTTGTCGACGAGGTCCATCGCTTCAGTGCGACCCAGGCCGACGACCTGCTGGCGATCTGCGAGGAAGGCACGGCCGATTTTATCGGCGCCACGACGCAAAATCCCTATACCTCTCTGCCGAAGGCACTGATCTCGCGCTCGACCATCCTCAAGCTCGAGCCGATCTCGATCGACGATATGGAAAAGGTAATAGATCGCGGACTGGCCCACCTGGCCGAAGCCGGTACCGAAATCCATCTCGACCCCGCGCATAAGCGCGCCATCGCCGGTCGTTCGGGTGGCGACGCCCGCGCCGCCCTGACGACACTGGAAGGCCTGTGCATCGGCCATGACGGAAACTCCGCAATCACCATCACAGACGAGATGATCGAAGAAGCCTATCAAGGCTCGCCGGTCAATCACGACAGGGGAGGAGACCAGCATTACGACATCATCTCCGCATTCGTGAAAAGCATGCGCGGGTCGGATCCCGACGCGACACTCTACTGGCTCGCAAGACTGATCCATGGCGGAGAAGATCCACGCTACATCGCGCGCCGGATCATGGTTCATGCAAGCGAAGATATCGGCCTTGCCGACAACTCTGCGCTGCAGACAGCTGTGGCGGCCGCACAAGCTGTGGAGCTCATCGGATATCCCGAGGCACGGATCATCCTCGCACACGCAGCCCTGCATGTCTGCCGGGCACCCAAATCGAACTCGGCCTATCGCGGCATCAACCTCGCCCTCCAGGCCGTTGCAAGCGAGGCCCCCTCGGCGGTGCCGCTTCATCTGCGCGACACGCATTACAAAGGCGCCGACAAGCTCGGCCATGGCGGCTATGCCTCCCCGCACTCCGATCCGCGAGGCTGGCTCGAACAGCAATATGCCCCCGATCTTCCCAGAGGCCGGTTCTATCAGAGCGACGCCCGAGGCGCGGGCACCTTCGAGAAGCGAGCCGACGACTTTCACCATCAGGTGGCTGGTGAGATCCCGATCCGGAAATTCTGAGCCAATCGAGTTCGAAATGAGCGCGGGCGCCCAGTGGGTGCCCGCTTGAATTTCTGCAACACCTCGATCACCTAAGCTACGCACGATCAACACCAAGAGGACGATGTGACAGACACGGTCAAGATGAACACGGTTCAGGGCGTGCGCGACGCTCACCGGATCGAAGAACGCGAATACCGTGAGATCGAGGGGAGCGGGATCGCGGTCTCTCGCGGCGGCAAGGTCTTCATCGACGAAGACTTCCCCGAGATTGACGACTTTCCCTGGATGACTGTCGTGAGAGAAGACGGCATCTATCGCGCCCATGTTCCGGCCGCGGTCGCATTCGCGTGGCTCGAGCCTGAGGCGAGAGACAAGATCCGCGACGCCATCCCTGCCAGCGTAAAGGCCACCGACCCCAAGGTCAAAGATGCGGTCAAGGAACAAAACGTCTGGGCCTGGGCTATCGCCCATGTCGCGAATACCCCTGAAGACGACATGATCCTTCTCGATGAAAAGCCTGTCGCTACTTGGGGTGACAAGGAAATATTTCGCGTCGAGAATGCCAATATCGAAGACTATAAGACCTTTCTCGTTGAATATTCCCGGCCACCCTCCAAGGGCGGAAATACATCAGCGATGCACTCGCACGCATTCTGGATCGACGGGCAGAAATATAGCTTCCTGGCGCGCGGAGCGCGAAAGTTCGTCTTCAAGGACGATACAGTCAGTTTCGACTACTACGTGACGGAGGATGGCTACCGAAACATCTTGCGGCACTCCATCGTGTGCCGTGACAAGAACGGAAAAACCGTTCTCCGCGGCGATCGGCGCAACAAGGCTCAGCTGCGCAGTGCCCCGACCCGGCTTCCGGGCTCGCGGCGGGAGCAAAGGTCATAATCGGCAGACGTCCAAACGCTACACTATCGAGCAGGCGAGATCGTATCCATCTTATCCTTCAGTGCATTTGGGTATTTGAAGGAAGTATAAATTGACCAAAGGGTTGCGATCTCGTCTCGAGGCTGACAGTCACAAAGAGATATTCCTCGACGCATCGATTGCTGCATTATTCTCACTCATTTCGGCCCTCGCTTGCCTGGTTACATTCGGGGCCGGTGTCTTGGATGGCTCCACAGCCATTTCAACTCACGACTCTCGTGGGATCTTTGCGGTCGGCAATTACCTCATCTCGGACGGCGATCCCGATTATGCAGACATGGCCTTGCGAGGCTATCTTCTCCCGGGGCTCAATACGTTCCTCTGGACACTTCATCCTCTAATTCTGCTCTGCGCACAGGCCGCGATGATCGGCGCCGGAATCTTCTGTCTTCTGCGGATCGAACGTCATTTGACCGGGCGTGTCCTCCTCACACCTCTCGCTGTATTTTCTATCAGCCTCCTGATCGGCCCGGCTCATCTCCTGTCAGAGCCTATGTCCTTTGCCCTTACCTCACTTGCGATGTTCTTAATCATCTCCCGCGAGACGCGCCCTTTCGCTCTGCCAGTTCTTGTTGCTGCCACGCTGGCGCGCGCGGCATATCTTCCCGCCTTGCTTATCATGGCTCCCTTCTTGCTGCGCAAATCGAGGAAAGGTCTTATGGCCGCCCTCGCATCGATCGTCCTGCTAATGCCGCAGGTTGTAATTAACCTTCATCAGCAAACGGGTCCCTACTGGCCGAGCGCTGGGTCCGAAAATCTCACGAACCGATTTTATCCAGCTGTCGTTGGGATGTCCGAGGCTCGCCAGATCCACTTCTATAACACCCAGGAAGCAGAGGCGGCGCGAGCGGCTCGACCCGATGTAAAATCGGACGTCATTTACATCCTCACACATCCGGTTTCCGCACTGAAAGCTTGGGGAAAGATCCTTATCGACTATCACCTCACCGCCCCGACCGGGTATGTCGAGAAGAAAGATCATCCGCTCATGAGCAAGTTGAGCGAGGTTCTTAATCTCGTCTTCGTGGGCGGAATGCTCTTGGCAATCTATGGCGTCATCGCAAATCTGAAATCCATGAAAAAATGGGATTTTGCTCTCCTCACGCCGCCCGTGCTCAACATCGTAGCAGCACCACTTGTATATTGGCAGGGTGACAGAATCATTTATCCGGCACTTATCATGCTTCTGCCCTTCGCTGGCCTGGGGCTGAGAACCCTCGTTCCTCCTCGTAAGGCCCAAATCCCGACAAATCTAAAGGCCCCTTGAGACCGCAGGCGGAGCATCGAGGCGCCTTTTGCAAGATCCATGCGAGACCGTCTTCCGTTCCGAAGTGGCCACTCTAAGTCATAATTATCCAGAACTTTGAGGTTTTAGATCAGGGCGCCGAAAGGCGCCCTTTCAAATTGCCATGATCTTTTTGCATGACGCACTTCGTGATGCTCTCCGGAATGAATTCCGGAGCTTCTGGTCGACAAAAGCCGCTGCGCGTCTCTTGCCGACTGGAAGGCGCTTGTCACTGCTGAACAGGTAGGTCCTGCCCAGTTTTTGGTTTGAGGAAGAGCCAGCGTGCCAACATTTCCCCTGCATGGTCATCTGCATCCCAAGTCGTTCCGTCCCGGGCCGTAAACAAAGATCCCTTACGCTGGGTCTTGTCGACACAACCAGTGCGCCAATCGGTGCTACTCGAGTAATAACTCGGCACCTTGATATGCGCGATACCTCTCCACCTCATCTTGTCCTCAGAGCGACGGATATACTGCCCCTTCGCTCCATTGTTGATCATCTTGTTGAACGTCCGGCCTCGATACTCCGGGTCGTTTTTTGGAATGGTGAGAACCGTCAGGTCTTCCGAGACCACGGCTGCACCATATTTCTCCGCAAGCCGGATCTTCACGTTCGACACATGGCCAAGCCAATTCTTCTTCACCGCTGCAACCTTGAGGTAGATTGCCCGTCGCTTGGCCTTCAGCTTCTGGATTCCTCCAAGCAGACGGAAGAACCGCCTGTGCATCACGAGATACCGACCCCGATTGCTGTTCGACGCCAAATCCGCAGGTTCTTCTGGAACAAACGCGTCCGCTGGCAATCCAGCCACCGCGTTCATCTCTGCCCGAATGCGCCCCAAGCGATTATAGCACCGGTCAATCTCCGAGCGCAGAACATCGACCCGACCCGCAAAATCCTTGATCAGATCGAGAAAGGGTTTTCCGGACATCTGGACCCGCTCCAGGATCTCAATCTCATCACCAGAGACATGGTCCTGCAGGAAGGTTTTGATCTCCTTCTTGCTGGGGTCGCTCTGAACGAACTCCACAACATCTTCGGAGACAGGCTCTTTCGAGCGCGCCACCACCAAGCTCGAGGTAATGCGGTAGCCGAAGTCCTCGCCAACCAGAGTCTTCACTCCAACCACCGACGCATCCCTCTGTGGTCGCACCACCACGCCTTTGATCTCGACCTGGTCCTGGCACAGCTCTACGACGAAGGAGCCGATACTCTGGTCGGAGCGGTCCTGGTAAGCCTGGGATATGCTCGGAGAGATCCCCATCTTCAGGCCAATCGGCGCCCCGCGCGCCTCCGTAGATGTCATTGCGAGTTCGGCCTCGGCCCAAGAGCGAGACAGCAACCCCTTCGTCAGCGTCTCCCGCGCTTTGGAGAGCGCCTGTGCCCCGCCTCGAAAGCAGCGAGCGTCCAGATGTAGCTGAACCGAAGACGCCTCGGTCCACCGCGGCCGAGCAAACCGCCGATTGACCTCCTCCATCACGCCCCGAAACACCGACGCATGGCGAGGATCAAGACCGACATCACCAAAACGGAGGTCTCGAAAGAACCCCATGACCTCGGATGCGGGCATCCGGTCCGCGAAATTCTGAAGGACCTCCACATCAGTGTCGGAGAGACTGCGGGACACGTCTTCGGAGACATTCACCAGGCGCAGGTGACCGTCCTTCGTCGGTGTTTCACCGCGCGACCCAATATGCTTGAACTTGCCAAAGAGCCGACCCTGGCCGCGCTTCCACTGCTCGAAGATCGCCGCATGCGCAGACCTGCGCATCTTCTCCGCCCAGACGCTACTCAAGCCGGCTTTCCGGACCTTGACCTGAGCCGGAGAGAGAACCTTGTTCAGCTCCTTCTTCGAGACCCTCGGGTCAGTGATATGCGTCGGATATCCATGCTCACAGAGCGCATCCAGGGCCGCAAGGCACTTCTCGCGAAGGGCAGCAAGATCATCATCCATGGGCATACGGCCAAGCGAGACCATACGCTTTTCCATGTCAGATCTTTCGTTCTTGCCGTAGCTCATCAATGCCAATCATCTTCGTTCGGGAAACATATTGGCTGATTTCCCGAAAGCGAAGTAAGCCATTGTCAAAATTGAGCAAAAACTACAGGCGCAAGAGACATTCCGTGACCTTGCTTCATGCCCATCTGGTCTTTTGCACGAAATATCGTCGCAAAGCGATCTCGAAGCGCGCTTTCGAAATCCTCAGGAAGTCCATGAGAAAGACCTCCCTCACCCTTGGCGTCGAGCTCGTTGCCCTGGAATCCGATGGAGACCACCTTCACCTGATGATCTGCTTCCCACCAACGCTATCTCTCTCGACAATCGTGAAGCACTTGAAAGGGGCCTCCTCTCGATTTCTGCGGCAACACCGTCTGCCCGAGGTCACTCAAAAGCTCTGGGGAAACCACTTCTGGTCCCCCAGCTACTTTGTCGTCTCCTGCGGAGGCGCCCCACTCGAGAAGGTCAAGAGCTACGTCGAGCAACAGCAAAGCCCGCACCGCAAGAAAACGCCTTCGGCAAAGTCAAAACTGAAAAGGAAGAATCCGAGGCCCTATCCCCGGACTGAAGTCCGAGGTTTGCGGGCTAATTTATGATGATCAAATCACAGCGCAGGATCCTGTCGTTTGTGGAACGGAATCCGGAGGAGTGACATATATTCGACCGCCGGTGGTTCCGGAGTTCGTCGGGTATCAGGTTATCTTGCCGGACGACACGTCGCAGCGCATCGAATATCCGGCGCGGGCGTCTCTGGGTGGCGACACGATCTTCGACCTGTTGATCCGCCGCAAAGAGCAATAACAAGACAAGACACGCGGGCACCCATTGGGTGCCCGCTTTAATTCATGCGAGAAGCCACGCCCGCAAAGCCGATCGTGAACAGCTGGCCGCGACGTCCAACGGAACAGCACGACGGCCGCCAAAAATAGATGTTTCCGCCAAGCATGGAGGCGTCCGACCTTTCTCATCGAAGGTCGGGCGCCTCCAGGCTGTCCGAACACAGGACTTTCCAGATGGAAAAGGATGATAGAAATGTCGAAGACTCCCTCCCAGGTCAGCTACCAAACCATCGGCACCAACAAGGGTAATCCCCGCCTCTGGATCGAAGGAGTGAAACTTGGTGCTGCCGGCTTCATGCGGGGCGCACGGTATTCCATTTCTTTCGGGGATGGACGGATGATCCTCTCTCTTGATCCCGAAGGGTCTCGGACCGTCTCCGGAAAGACCCGGCATGAGCGCGAGATTCCGATCCTCGATATCGCGCTGAAAAGCCTCGAAGACATTTTCGGCGCCGGCAGCCGGGTCCGTGTGGTCTTTACGCATGGTCGCATTGAGGTCTCTCTGCATCACGAAACCGCAGCACAACAGGACCGCGAAACCCGCTTCCGCAAGGGGCTGGAGAACAAACGCCTCACCGAGGCATCGATGTTCAGCGGTGGCGGCATCTCCACGCACGCGATTCACCAGGCAATCTCGGATCAAGGCCACGATGCCCATCTCGCCTGGGTGGTCGATGCCGAGCTTCGCTACCTGCAATCGGGCTTCGCCAACAACTACGCCATCACCGATGAGACGACGGCCCTGATCGGACGCGCTGAAGAGATCGAAACAGCCTTCTTCCGTCCTGTCGACATCCTGTCCTTCTCGATGCCCTGTTCCGGGTTCTCGAAGGCCGGCAAATCGAAGCACAAGCATGACCCTGAGGCGCATGAGGGCGCAGCTGCTCTCTTCGGCACGATGAATGCCATCCGTGCGGCGAACCCCGCCGTCCTCATCTCGGAGAATGTCGCGGAGGCGAAGACTTCTCCTGCCTATGTTCTGCTCAAGGCGGAGATCGAAAGGCTCGGCTACGAAATCTTCGAGCGGATCATGGACGGGTCAGACACCGGATCGGTGGAAAACCGGAAACGCTACTGGTTCATCGCTCTTTCCAAAGGCATTGCCGACGGCTTCACCTTCGACATGATCCACCAGGCGGCGGCAGCCCCGCGGCGCAAGATCCGGGACCTTCTCGAGACCGATATCGCTGAGAGCGCGTGGGCTGAGAACCAGTATCTCAAGGACAAGGCCCACCGAGACGCAGCCGAAGGGAAGGGCTTCGCCCGACAGCTCCTGACCGGCGAAGAGACGAGCTGCGGGACGATCGGGCGTCACTACATGAAGCGACGCTCCACCGAACCCTTCCTCACGCGCGAGGATGGGAAAGAGCGCCTCTTCACGCCGGTCGAGCATGCGCGCATGAAGTCCGTGCCCGAAGAGCTGATCCACGGCGTCTCCGCGACGACCGCGCATGAGATTCTCGGTCAATCGATCGACTATCGGCAAGCCTATATCGCGATGGCTCAAATCATGGCCCATGTCGTAGGCTCAGTCTCAAAGACTGCACGGAAAGCCATGGCCCCTGTCGCGGATGCGGTGAAACGAGCGAGCGAAGAGATCGCTGCTCCGGCCCAGCTTCAACTGATCTAAGCGATACGGCGCAGCTCCTCGCGGGGCTGCGCCGTTCGACTGTACCCAAGCGAGGCATCCGGCGCTGCCCCCACAGGCTCGCGTTTTCGCCATCGCCTTCATAGGCCCAGATCCCTTCCAGGAGGGGCCGAATGATCGTGTGTCACTGCGCCAGAATTTCGGATGGAGACATTCGTGCCGCCATCTCATGGATGCGCGCGGCAGACCCTCACGCGATTATCACGCGAGGCAAAATATACCGGGCACTCGGCAAGTGGCCAGATTGCGGCGGCTGCATCCCTCTCTTCATGAGCACGATGTCCAAAAGTGACGCATTCGGCGTCCCTCCTATCCTGCAAGACATGCGCCGGCCACCAGCAAGCCCCTTGAAGGACATGGAGGGATGAAGGCCATTCTCGAGGTCGCCGCCGACGACCAGAGATCAGCGGGGGCTCGCGCCCCCGCACCCCTGCCGGACACAAACGCCCCCTCGAATTACCCACCGCGCCCTCTTCGATACATCGCATCCGAGAGTAATCTCGAAATATCCTGTGCCGGATGAGGCGGGCAGGGCGGCCGCCAAGAGATGCAGGCGCCTACGGCAGACAGACCAGGGAATTGAGACCCCACGAAGGCAGCTTGGCAACCATGCTTCCCGGACATGATCCACGGTGGATCACGTCCGGGTACCTAACAAATACATCCACGGATCAAGGCAAAGGAGGTCAAATTTTCACGAAGGTCTCGACCAGCCCCGCGCTTCCCTGGGTGGCGGTCGGCGTTTCCGTGGCCGGGAAATCGAGGCGCGGAAGCGAAAAATCCCCGATGCCGGCGGACGCGGCCGTCGCGCCAAGGAAAGACAGAGCAAGAGCGTAAGCGAAGCGTTTCATTTCAAATTCTCCATAATGAACTACTCAGTTCAATTCTGGATATGAGGCGACCATTTCCGAAACCAAAGAGAAATGAGCTGCTCAGTTCGAAATACGGACATGCACTCTGTGCAAGCCTATCCCTCTTTTGAAGGAGGCTTGGAAAAATGAGCGCCAGATAATCCCTATTTCGATCTGATTGCAGAATTTTAGCGGCTCGCCATGCGCCAACCCGCGATGACAATAAGCACGCCCGACACAAGAGGCGCCCAGAACAGGGCAACCGCTTCGAGCGACAGCATATCCATAGGCGGGCATTGACCGGCACCCGTGCCGAACGCGCATGCCAGGCCCGAAAGCCATGCCAAGGCGACAAAACCCAGGATCGGCAGAGCCACCCCGGCCAGTATCATCAGTAAACCAACCAGCTTGTCCAAATACGCCTCCCTGCTCGACACAAGGGAGGTAGGGAGATGTGGCGAGCTTTGTCATCGAAATTCCTTGGTTCGATTCCAAAAAACGGAAATTTCTTTCCTCAGATATTTTGGGCTAAAATAGGCTCATTTTTTCCGAGGTATCGGGCGCGAGACCACCTTCTAACCAAGACGCTCAAGCAATTGGTTTAGATGGTAAAATCCACCCGCAAAGGTCCTGGTGCCGGTTCGCATAACCGGAACACAGCCCAAGCGATCGAGTATATCTCGAGCGGGAAAAACCTCTTTCAGATCTGCAAATGCCCAATCCATGCAACGCCTGACGGCGAAGGCATGCTCGTGCCGCTCGAGGATTTTGGCCGGCAGGGTAGCAATGGTCGCCAATCCATGTGCAAGCTCGGGAAGCCCCTGATCGATCGGATCAAGCATGGTTTCTGGCGTTCTGTTCATCTCATTCTTCTGGGGACGATCGAGCAAGAGCAGATTGACAATCAGTATACTCGCGAGCTTCTGGATATTCCTCTCATCAAGGACCGATGGGCGGCGCAGATCCAAGATATCCTTTTCGCTCCCGCAATGCTCTCCTTCGAGACTTCTGTGCGGAACGGCTCGATCACGAGCGAAACTTATTTTGCTGCATCTGCGTGGCTCGAGGGCTCCCTCACCCTGAAAGCCCTCGGAGTCTACAAGCAGGGGTTTGCCAGCGCCGAGGCCGCCAAAACCGCGCTCGACGGCCTCGACTCCGACCTCAAGGCCTGCACCAGCGCAGAGCGTCTCAAAGGACTATCCAGTCCGCTGAGAGAACTGATCGTATCGGATCCTCGGGATCTTTGCGTCCGGGAAACCGGCGAAGACGGCCATTTCATCTCCGCTCAGGACATCTCGTTCAACTGGTCAAAGATGAATGCCCTCCATGATGGACAAGGCCAGAAGACTACATGGCGAGGACCGTTCCACAACACGCAAGCCAAATGTTCGGCCGAAAGCAGTCGGCTCGTCAAATATCTCGTCGAACATGGGCCAAAGGATGACTGGCGCGAACTCGCCCGGATCATTCGCCAGGAGCGCCCAAAAGACCATCAGGCGGATCATATCTTTCCGTTGGCGCTCGGAGGACGGGACGCCATCGAGAATATCGAATTCCTCCCCAATTCTCTCAATCTCGCCAAGCGCGACCGGCTAACTTGGCACGCATTCTCGACCGTTACCGGCTCGGTGAAATCTCTATCTCGCATGATCAACGCGGACGCTGCCGCGATCTTGCATTACTGGATCGACCGCGTGGACGGTTGTGAAGACAGGTTTCGAACCCTCGCAACGGAAATTGAAGCCGACCTCCGCCGTGCCATGGAGCGCAGGCGACAGAACTTTTTTCTCATGGGGACGGAAGACCGGACCCAGTTCCTCTCAAGAACCAGACCGGACCTGTCGCCTTCGAAGGCCGCAGATTTCATCCGGCGCTTCGAGAGGACGATGAAATAACATGCTGCAATCGCATGAATTGAGAAATTTCCTGACCGCGGAAGCTATCGAGGATGAGGGCGCCAAGGCCTCCTTCGCCGAAAACTTCACGCCAGCAGAGCTGATCGACGAAATGCTCGATACGCTGCCGGCAGATGTTTTTTCGAACCCGAGCCTGACCTGGCTCGATCCGGCCGCAGGCATCGGAAATTTTCCGATCATTGTCTTCGAGCGCCTCATGGCTGGCCTGCACGATACACTTCCGGACCCGGTTCTGCGCCGCGCCCATATTCTTTCGAACATGCTCTTCATGATCGAAATCCAGCCGCGCAGCTGTGCGCGGATGGCCGATGCCCTCGGTGACTCCATTAATCTTCATCAAGGCGACTTCCTCTCATCGGATTGGCCTGAAACATTCCCGGACAAATTCGACATCGTTCTGGGCAATCCGCCCTACGAGCGCATGGTAGACGGCGCACGAAGCGCCAAGAACGACAATCTGTGGTCGAAATTCATCGATGCCGGAATGGAGAGACTGCGCGATGACGGGTATCTTCTCTACATTACGCCGCCCGCCTGGATGAGCCCTTCGAGCAAACAGCTCAAGGCCTGGTTCCTGCCGCATCGCATCGTCCATCTCAATATTCAGGACTGTGCACGCTGGTTCAAGGTCGGCTCCAAGTTCTCCTATTACCTGATTCAGAAGACCCCACGCGACCCGGATGACGACATCAGCTTCGTGTGCAGCTTTCCCGGATCGAAATCGCTCAAACCCCTTCGGGCGAGCGGAACGCTGCGCCTGGGCAGCGATGTCGCCTTCATCCCGCAGATCCTCGCGCCCGAAGTCAGCTCCCTGCTCGATAAAACGTGTTTCGCAGCGGACATTCCCAAACTCGACGTGATTTACGACAGCGATCTGCATCGCTTCACGAAGAAGCATCTTATTTCCGACACCCAGGATGAGACCTTCTGCCATCCGCTCCATCATACCCCCTCGAAGCGCGTCTTTGCCTCGCGGCCTCACAAGAACCAGGGGCGCCTGAAAGTCTTCATCCCCCTGACCACCTATTTCGAGCAGGCCTTCATCAGTCGCGACGGGAATACCCAGGGCCTCGGTTACGTCCTGTGTGATACGCAAGAAGAAGCTGACAAACTGCTGGCTCTTCTGATGACGGCGCCCTACCGGTTCATCGCCAATATCACCCGGTGGTCGAACTTTACCGTTCCGCTCGTCATGAAGCTTCTGCCGCGCATCGATCTCGACCAATGGTCCCTCGAAGAGATCACCTCTGAACGCGTTGAAAAGGCGCTCGGCCTCAACGCAGACGAGTGCGCTTTCATTGCGAAATGCCTGAAGTGACAGGGCAACAGCTTGACGGAAGCAGTCAGTCTCTGTCTCTGTAACGAGAGGAGACGCAGCAAGGCATCCGTTCCCAGTATCTGGGCAGGCGGGGCCTATCGAGAACCCCGCCTGACCAGATACTGGAGACCCGAATGCGACAATCCTGGAGCAACCTTGAACTGATCAAACTCGAGGATGGGATGCCCTGTGGTATCTCCCTTGGCTTCGATTTCTGCGCCGAACACGAGATGGGCACGGAAGGCATCAATCACGCGCTCGAGCTGGGGCACGCAGGAAAAACAGGCCTCGCGCGTTTTCTTGCCAAGCCGATCGATGAGAGCAACCTGCGTCTGGCCCTCTACGAGAGGACCAAGGCAACCAAAACCATCGCCGCAGAGACCCGTCTCGTGTTTCACCTCCGTCCCGAAGTCGCTCAGGACCTCGCCTCGCCCAAATGCACGCGCCGCGGTCTCCCGGCCGCCTGGATCGAAGATGGCGCCTGCGATAAGCCCCTCAAGGCCTCTTGGGGCAAGGATGGGTTCTGTATCCGGGCCTTCGGAGATGAAGAGCGCGACATGGTCCGCAAACTCCATGATGCTGCGCGCGCCGGTGACCTGCTTGTCAGCAGCGCCGGAAGCGCGAACCCTTTCTCGCGCGGCGGGCTGTGCCTCACCATTCTGTCCATGATTCCGCAATCGGTTCACGACGCTGTCGCGGAACAGGAGGCCGAGCAGAAGCGCCTTGAGGCCGCCGTGGCAAAGACCAAAATCGAAAAGACGCTGACAAAAGCCGGGCTGCGTTGGTATGCCCTGAAGCCAAGCTGGAGCGACGGCTTCAAATCGGTGAAACGCCCCATCTCGGCACAGGACGATGATGCGGCCGTAGCCCCCAAGACAAAACATCCCGTGATGTTTTTCCTCAATCCGATGGAGCAGCACAAATATAACCACGGCTGGTTCACCGTCGAGGAGCTCCAGGACTGGGCCAAGGGCGCCGGCCCCATCATGAAGACCGCCGCGTGAGGCGCCCCCTGACCGACATCGAGCATGGCCAGCACCTCGGGGTGCTGGCCATGTTTCATTTTCAGTAGGGAAGATCATCCGCGCTCAAGCCATGTCGAACCAAAGCCGCGCCCGGCGGCTCATACGCGGCTTCCCGGCGGCGGGCATGATCGTATTTCTCGGCAGAAACAGCCTCCAAGATGCCGGACACGTTTTTCTCGCTCAAAGCCTTTGCGATCGCTGATCTATCCAGGCCAAGTTCATCCATCAGATCGAGAAAATCGGGCAGGGCCGAAAGGCGTTGATGAGCGGAAAAAGTTATATCATCCAATAATTTGATTTCAGGGGCAGCCCCGCGAAATGCGGAGACGTCGATCCTTGAAAGCAGATTGCTCAGGATATCCGATAGAGGCTCGTCACGCGTGCCTGATGTCATGGTTTTCAAGCTGAGGGCACCTGTCAGGGACGGCTGAGGTTCGTCTGTGTGAAGCGATACCGAAAGCGTCTCTCCCTCCGGAAGAAGCACGCCCAAGCTCCTCACGCGCCGGCGTAAGGCATCTTCTGCCCTATCGGTCCAGATCCGGGTCCGGGGCTCGCGCTCATGCGCCGCTTGCGCGATCACATCATATCCGTTGGCAATGCCTTCCTCGATTCCAACAAACGGCTGGCTCTCCTCGATCCATTCTTTCATGGCGCGCTCCGGTGAGAGGTCTCCGCGCAGGCCAGCAGACATTGCAAGCGCCTTGCGTCCGGGGCCTTCCTGAGAGAAAGCGCAGAAAGATGAAGTTGCCTCACCTGATCGAGAGCCGGAAACGAAGAGTGACGCCCCGAAGGGGCCATCCAAGTCAAACCCACCAAAACGAGCTAAAAACCTGTCGCCCTCGAATACGAAAACATGTGTCGATAAGGTGGGTGAGACATACCCTGCATTGGGTCCCGCATCGCGCACGAAGAGAAGAGGGACGTCAACATCCCGCACAACATTGCAGAAAAATACCTCGAATTCATCAAGGCAGGATGCTGTCTTGTCAAGCCCGGACCGAACAGCTTCGAGAAACATCACCTCTTTCGGCGGGTAGTCACCCTCTTTGCCGAAGTTGGCCTCCTCATGATAAATCTCATTGAAACTCATCACAGCCTCTCGCGCCAGCTGATCAATCTGCTTCAATCTCTCCCGTCCAATTCGCGCTCGTGGATCCTCTGCTGGATGCCAGATTTGGCCCGTCAGGTCGAAAAAACTTTTCGCCTTCGGCAAGCCTTTTCCATCCTGGAGGATTTCCGGTTCCCGATAATCATCGTCATCGAACTCCCACTCTTCCTGAGCACTGAAGCCGCGGATAATCGCATCTGCGTCGGCTCCTGCGCCGAAAGTTCTCTCGAAATCTCCCAACGAATAAGCCTTTCCTCAAAAATATCTTTCATGCGCCTCGGTGGGCGGCAGCTTCATTCCTGATCCAAAGGTCTGATCCTACTCGATCGCAAGAACCCGAACCTCGCGCAGGTAGGCGCCACTCTGATACGACACGACATCATCGATGGAGGCGTCGAGGAGGGCCTCTCCCAGAGGTGTATGGGAACCAACCAAGCCAGACTCGGGGGCGTTATGGTTCTCCACTATCGTGAATTGCATCTTCCCGCCGCCGTCGAACATTTTCTCCAGCGTGACGACCGATCCTATCTCGACCGACGCTGCATCTTCCTCCTGAGAATGAGCGTCCCTGCCTTTCTCTTCCCCCTCGAACTCCTGATCGGGCAGAGAAGTGTCGAAGATATTGAACACCCCCTGTAGGTCATTCGTGTCTGATTGCGGCGAACGAGAATTGCCCGTTGAAGCCTGACGATCAACTTTTGGCCTCGGTCTGCCCTCATTATCTCTGGATGGGCGTGCCAGCCGCGCCGCATCTTGAGAGGATGCGCTCGATACCTCCGGCACAGCGACTGACAGGTCGTCAGCCGGAACCGTATCGCTCACCTGGTCTTCCCTCGCAGGATCCGGATCGAACGCGTCGACAACACGGAATTCCGTGAAGCGCTCATCGAGCTTTTCGGCCCCGATCGGATCAATCTTCATCCGGCCCAACGTGTCGCAGAGATCCCGCCACCAGTAATCTTTCTGCGTGTTCCACTGGCTCCCGAAGACCCGCCAGAACACCCAACCCGCGCGCTCCAGCGCAGCCTGGCGCGCCATATCCTGCTCCCAGACCTCGGGCCCGTGATACTGATCGCCATCGAGCTCGATCGCGAGGCGTCTGTCTTCGTGGCCTTCGACAACGATATCGATCGAAAAGCCTCCAGCCTTGACCTGGGGCCGCGCGCGGTAGCCTGCATCGATCAGCATCCCGAGAACTTCCCTCTCGAATCCACTGTCACACCGGTCCATCAGGTCAGGAGACTCTTCCTTGCGCCCTTCAGGCATCGGATCTTGGAAATGCTTGACCACCTCGGCCTTGATGTCATTCGGGCTCATGTCTTCGAGCTTCACCGATCTAACGAGATAAAGCCGATCGGCCGCGCGGCTCATCGCCACGTTGATGCGCTGTTCATCCGGCTTCGAGCGCTGAGCGCGCACATCGCGCGAGGTTGCCACCATGGACAAGAAAACGACGGATCGCTCCTGACCCTGCATCGTGCGGGCATCGCCCAGGATGATCTGACGCTCCTGTATCTTTTCCGGACCGACATCGGGATGCTCGATCAACATGCGCTCGATGCGCTCCGACTGCTCATGTCCGATGAGAGAGATCACCCCGAAATTACGTCCGTCATGTGACGGGTCGTGAATAAGCCGGGCAATCTCGTCAACGATGAACTTCGCCTCTGACTTGTTCACCTTCCCCTGACGCACAGCGCCAGGAATGTAGACATCCACCAACGGCGGATCGAACCGCTCGGAGGCTTTCGGAATCCTGAGTGGCACAAGCCGGTTTTGATAGAACCGCGTCGAGAACTGAATTATCGGCGCCACGCAGCGGAAGTGCTCTCGAAGAACCACATGGCTCGTGGGGTGCATCCTTATCGTCGTCTCGAAGATCGAGGTATTCTCATCGATCAACGAGGCATTGGGAAGTCCTTGCAGATATTGCGCGCGCAACGCGTTAATCTTCTGACTTTGAATGCCGATATTCGTCGGACTTACCTGTTCCTCATCACCGACGACGAGAATTTTCTTTCCGCGCCCCAAAGCTGCGATGGCAGTAATATCCGATTGAGAGGCCTCGTCGAGAATGACCAGGTCGAAGCTGCCAAACTCGGCCGGTAGCTGTTCGGGAATCTTGAACTCGGGCATGATCCAGACTGGCGCCGCCACGGCCGCCTCACGCGCAGCTTCCTGAGCCGCTCTGCGGAAACGGGGAGCGTTCTTCCCCGTCCCGCGCCCGATCCGGGATACGGCTTGGGTAAATGCTGCCATGGCGCGCTGCACGGAAGACGTCATGCGGGCACTCAGGCCCAGCATCGTTCTTACTCGGATCAGGTCTTCGAACACCTTCCGGCGCCGTCGCGTAGCGCGCTCCTTTCGTGCACGCATGTCGTCGCCATTTCCCAATGCCACGATCTCGTCCAAACGGGCGCGCATCATGGCCCAAGCCCAGGCTTCTCGCCATTCTTTAGAGATCAGACTCTCGGCGGACGTGGGATCTGCCTCGAGGCGCGCGCGCCACTGCAGGCAGCCCGCCTTTGACAGCGCTTCGAGATCTCGCCCCATCTGATCCAGCCGTGGTTGCACATCGACAAGACGCGACAGCTCTTGGGTGATTTCGGCGCGGAGCTTCAAAATACCGGGCTCATCGATATCTTCGCTCCCCAACGAGCGTCGAAGATCATCCAGAATCGTGTGGATCTGCGTTTCCCCTTTTTGCGCAAGAGCCTCCAGGGAACCGAGCGCCGCGGGCGCCTGAAAATCATCGGGAATATTTGCCTTCAAGGCGTGAATTACGGCCCCGAAATCCAGATCACGATAGAGACGATCGCAATCCACTCCGTAGGGGAAAAGGATCCGTATCCCGCGCAGACCTTTCTCCATCCGATCTTGAAGCGACAAGCAGCGACCAAGCTGAGCCTCGAGGTTCAAGATGAAATCGATCATTTCGGCAGGAGCGGGCGGTAGCACCGCAGATATGCCCGCTTCCGAGAAAGGCTTCAGAGCCTCCTCAATCGAGGATCTCGCCTCAAGCAGGCGACAGGCCGAACACACTTTGTCCCAATCCTCCGGAGACGACGGGGCTCGGCCGCCCACTGAAACCGATGCCACCGCATCCTTCAGGTCTTTCTTGAAGAGCGAGAAGGTCACGGGCTTCAGGCCCGAAGCGCCGCGCAGCGCAGCTTCCGTGAACTCGGTGAGCGGCACTTCCCCCAGATCGAACTGGACTTCGCTCGCACAGGCATACTCTCGATAGTTCGCAAGGAAGTGGCGAGTGTGGCGAATGGCCATTCTCGTAAGTCCCGACTCATGCGACTCTCGCAAGCTGATTTGATAGGCGGATTTTTCCAGCTCCGTGAAACTCGCCGCAATCTCACGACAGGCCTCCAGCTCGGAAAGCGCGGCGCGGGCCATTTCATGTGCGCCAGCCGTATCCTGAGCCATGACCGGCGCATCTGAATAGTCTGGAACCTCGCGTGCTTCTCGTGCGGCGAGTGCCTGATGTGCGGCAATGAGTTCGGCGGATGTTGGAATGTTCCCAGGGTCCGGAAGTTTCACCCCTGCATAGGCGATATCTGCAGCAAGTTGCGGCAACTCGTGCGACAACCTCGTCAGCACGGTATCGAGATCTGTCGGCGGAACCTCCTTAGGACGATCTGAAAACCACCCGTATTTCGCGGCGTCCTCTTCGAGCAGACTGGTCAACGCCATGGGAGAGTGTTCCTCTCCCCGCCACGTCAGGCTTTGCAGGTTCGCCCGAGCGATCCGGGCAAGCTCTCTGTCAGCACTCTCGATTTCCTCATCGAGTGCAATGATCTCGCTTTCCAGGCGCTCTTTCTCGGAACGCGCTCGTTCGGGGTTCATTCCGACAACCTCGTCGGACAGCTCCGATATCGCATCCTGAAGTTGCTGAGTGGCTTCGCGGTCCGTGCCGACAGAGGCGATGACCAGTGAACGCAGGCTTTCAGGCAGTTTTTCCCGCACAGCGCCGATCGCTTCGGGCGTGCGCGCGGTCACGAGGACGCGCTTGCCGGTCGCCATGTAGTGACTGATGATATTGGCGATCGTGTGTGTCTTGCCCGTACCCGGAGGCCCGGTCGCCGACACGACATCATGCTCGCGCAACAGGTCGGTGATGCGAGATTGCTCTTCGTTGTAAGGCAGTGGGAAAAAATGCACCCGTCGCCCCTGCGGCGAGGCAATCTCCTCCCCCTTGCTGACCCTCAGCCCGGGCGTGCCAACATTATCGCGGCCATCCGACCAGCTCACCGTTTCCGGCTTGGCCGTGAGGATATTGGAATCCAGGCCGAAGCTGCTGACATCGCCTTTCGGAGCATCTGGTTCGGGCGCTGCAAATCCCTTGATGGAGGAGGGGATCTCGGTTTCACCTTCGCCGAGCAGGCGCCTTAATGCGTCGAGGTCCTGCGCTCGAGCCTCAGAACTGCGAGGTCGACCGAAGATAGCCCAATGCGATGTTATGCGAAGATCTTCCCCCGGGGCCTCGAGTGTCGCTCCATCAGCAATCGCGACGCGATCGACATACACACCTTCCGAGGAAAGATGATGGGCCGCGGAGGCAAGGAGCGGCTCCCAGGCCGTCGTGAAGGGTGTCAGGTCCGTATCCCCGGCAAGAATCTTCTCCAGATCTTCCTGGAGATGTTTCTGCAGCCTGTCGGAGCCAGGGATTTCGAGCTGCAGGAAGGGCTTGAGCGAAAGGATCGGGGGCATCTGGCGCGGATAGATGCAGATGGCGCCTCCCTCCTCGACCTCGATATCGACGAGCTGCTCAAGAATGGGCATGTCGATGACTATCTGGTTCTTTTTCCAGCGAGCGATGCCGATACCCCAGACCAGTTCCGGCGGGGTTCCCTCCGCCGAATGAATGGCCGAATTGATCTTGAATAGATCGTTATAAAGAGCGATCGACTTGCGGATGGGCTTCTCAATGGCAGCCCAGTCCGACCATGGACCATCAACATACGCCTCGAAATCGCGACGCATCTCGGAGAGGTCTTCCGCCAGCAAAACCGCGCTCACGCGGTCCCCCACAGAACCATCCTCTTCCTCGAACGGCTGGACATTCTCTTCTCGAAGGAGCCTGCCTTCGATCAGGCTGGAAGCTTCCTCGACAGACACGACCGTCGAAATCGCAGGCAGCAGGGTTGGTTTCTTGGTCGGATCGTTACCCTTGCTCGACAGGAACTCGGCGACATGAGGAGCTGGTTCAGGAGGGCGACTCTCGTATTGACGCTCGATTTTGAGCCAGAGGCCGTCTTCCACATCGGTCATGACCTTAGGCAAATCCGAGATACGGCTCTCATGGAAAACCCCGAGACCGGAGGACATCACCATCTGCACGGTGCCACGCGCCTCGAGAACTCCACGGGCGAACCCGAGAAGACCGTCCAGTTTCTTCCTGTCTTCGCCGATCTCGGCGGCTTGGCTCATAAACAATTGGTAATCCTGCAATCTCTGGCTATCGATAGAAACATTGGCCGACAAACCCCGAAACGAAGAGAAAACTCGAACCGCGTAAGTTGTTTACCATCTTTTCGGGACCCGAAAAGACCTTTGCAATTCCGCAATGGCGGGACTCGACAATACGGTGCATCATTGCCGAAAAAGGAACGGAGTGAAATGCCTGCTCAAACCGATATCACGGACCTCTCCGTTACCTATAAAGTCAGCACGTCGTCTGGCGATCTCGAAATCCACGAGACACTCGAAGAAGCCTATCTGTCTTGCGATGGTCTTCATGTCATATACCGGAGGGCTACCGGGTCGGCCGATGTCGAAATAAGCGCGCTTATAGGAGATGATAGCGGCGAACGAGCGCTTCGCGCTCTTTGCGACTTCCACGCTATTCTCGCGGAGTGGGACGAGAATTTCAAACCTGTCGTGCCACAATTCGCATTGGACCTTTACAGTCTCGCTCTGGGAGTTTGGATGGATCTCGAACGCGCCATATCTGCCGCGAACTCTCTGCACCGAGATCTTCAACGCGACGAGGAAACGCGCATCCTTCGCGCCAAATGGCTCGAAGATTTGCCAAACGGAACGCCCCTCCTGCTTACTGGCTCACGTGCGTACTTCTTCGAGCACGAAGACGATGAGGAAAGCCGGCTCGGACATATTTTCCTTCTCGATACGGCGAAGGGGCGACCCGCACTCTATTGGCCCGACGGAAGTCGATGGAGAGATTTTCGCACCTCACGAGAAGACAATGGCGCCAAGCTCGCCAGCGCGAAAGCCGTCGAAGACGCCTCGGATGAATTTGACATCTTGTTGCCCGATGGCTTCGAGGCTCTCGCCAAACGCGCCGAGGTGATCGCGCGCATGCACGGCGAAGGCCCAAGGCTGCCTCACCACGAAGGCATGATCGCGCTAAAGCAGCTTCCATCTTTGCAGGAATGGCTGGCAGGATTCTCCTTCGACAGATGACCTTGCAGATCGCGCGACTGCACTTTGTTTCGGCTCAGTCGATGAATTGCGCTTTTGACCAAACTCGTCCAAGACATCTGTCAGGAGATGAGAACATGACAACAGACAAAGATCAGGCCTATCAGCAAGGGAAGCGTCGTTTGCGCGACATGCTCGGTCGGGCGCGGGCCGAGGCTCGCAAAAGAGCACGAAGCATGGACGCTGTTCCCCAGAACCTGCTCAGTCAGTCGTTTATTGAAACTGTGCGCGAAAAGCACCTCGACAGCCTGATGGTTTACGAGGAGGGGCAGGGGCGCTGGTTTGGCGATCTTGCCTTCAAGAACCTGCCTGTCGGCCTTCCGACCGTCATGGGCACGCCCGTCGCCATGCCGAAGGCTACGCGGGAAGAAGCCTTGTCCGAGGCCTACCTGATCCTGGTCTTTTTTCTGCAGGCCATTGAGGAGCAGAAAACCACCTCGCGCGACAAGCCTTCGGAGAATGTCCGGATCTTCGAGCTCTACGGTTTCTCCTTCAAGCTGCCCGTAGAGGTGATCGAGATGAGCAGCACGATCAAGGAGAACCTAAAGGAATTTGAGGATTACGGAGAGCAGGAAGCCAAGGCCTATCTCGAGCGTGCGCTATCCGAGATGTGTGGTGATTCCGAATTTACCGGCGAAATCTTCGATGCGGCAACGCCGGAGTTGAGAACGCGGCTCCTGACCGCGATGACACTGATGCTGCTTCACGGGCATTTCCGCTATCCGGAGCGGCGACCTCTCTCGTAAGGCAGGGCAAGAGATCTCGCCAGCGGGCCGCACATACCGGCCAGCAGAAAGACAGACAGATATTCGAGAAGCGCCCCTGACACGGGCTCAAAGCTGAAGTCAGAAGCAGCCATCATGGGCCCGCGGGTCACAACACTTGCGGATATGACGCGCCTGAACGCCGCGCCGGTTTTCCTCATGCGGCCAGTCGATCCTTATTCACACGCTTCAGGCTGACATCTTCGCGACACGGGCCGCGAGACTCGAGGGCCACCGCAAGCCCGGTGCGTTGCGCGAGATGAGACAGCAGTTCCCCCTCCGATACACGAACCAGCGCTCCATCCACATGGATCTCTGCCAGACCCTTCAGCTGATCGAGACAGGTGACACCCAGCGCCGGCGTGACACGGATATCGGTATCTTTCGCCAGAGCCAGATCGCACGCAACCGTATCCGCCAGTAGGTCGATATCGAGAGCTGCGTGACGGATTACGCCCTGCCAGTCATTCGGGGCATTGGTCAGGTCGACCACCTCGGCAAAATCGATTTCACCAAGACCGGTGGCGCCGGGTGTTTCGAAGGGCAGGGGGCCGGCACCATGACGTGTTGCGTAGCTCCGGGTCATATACAGGGGGCAGATCTCATTGATGCCAGCTTCCGCGGCGATTTTGAGCATATTCCGGACCCCCGTGTAGGAACGGGTGACATGCGGGAAGACCCCGAACACCATATCGAGCTGCAGACCTTGCGCACCTTCAAAGAGGACAGAACCCCGCGCGCCGACCTGCGCATCATCGAGAAGGGAGACATTGGTGCGAAAGCGCATGCAATCCTCTTCAAAGCGCCCCACCAGGTCCACGCGTCCTGTCAGGATATCAGCGAGAGGGCTCGCTTCAGGATCAATTCCCAAAGCGTCGCGGCGCGCCGGCATCCACTTATCACGAATATCTCGCAGCCGATCTGCGAGCCCGCTTTGCCACAGGTCTCCAGCGCGCAGCCTTGGACCGGTCTCGTCGCGCTCGATCGTTTCCCCAAAGCCCAGACCGGTCGATCCATGACGCGCGCCGTCGCGGGCGATTTCCAGTGCCTGATTGATAGCCATGTCCCATGGTGTCGTCACTGGCGCCCGCGGGTCGATCGTGATCGAGCTGGGAGGGGCGCTGAGGCTCGCAAGATCAGCGAGCTCCGCTTCGAGCATCATCGGATGAGCAACAAAGAACTGCGAAAGGTGCGTTCCGGCCCCCGCAAATGTCCCTGAGCCTACATGGTGAAAGACGTGCCGGCGTCCGTCGGGGCGCTCTACCCCGTGCCCGGCCTGCGCGCCGCCATTCGATCTCACGACGACCACCGGTTGGCCCGTTCTGCCTAAATCGAAGGCCAGTGCATCCGTCCCCAGACCTTTGCCTTCGTCGCCCCAGTTGGATCCGATAATCGCAGTTGCCGTAACCATGCCGCACACCCTTTCGCTTTCATCAGGGAGGCAATCCGAAGGTTGCCTTCCTGTCTTTCTGTCTGTCTTTCTACTCAGCCCAGGCGCATCAGGCCGCCGGTTTGCCCGGTTTTGGCCGGAACCCCCTTGAGGGCGTTGGCCACGACCAGCGCGGTCGATCCCGACCAGCTGGAGGCAACGTCGGCCGCGCGCGCACCTTCGGTAACCTGGATCAGCGAAACGACAGTTTCCGCGAGAGCATTCACGTCTTCGAGGAGAACGGTGCGCTCGGGCAGAAGCGGCTTCCAGGTCGCAAGGACCTGGTCGAGGCTGTAGTTGGCGTATCCCTCGTTGGCGAGCACGATGTGGAAGACCTCCCAATTACGCTCGGCCATCTCCAGGATCTCTCGCGCCGAGAGGTCACGTTCAGCCGGAACCCCCAGGAACTTCTCGATCTGCGCTTTGCGCATCCCGTCGAGCACTGGCTCGTCCCCGATCGTGAAAAGATACCCCTTCCGACCGCGCTTCTCCATGGCGTCGCAGGACGTCTTCATGGCCGCAAAGAGGTGAGGCGCCATGTAGCTCTCGCCCCGGTTTCCGCCGCCGCCACCTTCGAGCCAGAGCTCGCGCGCCTGCTCGGCCACGCGAATATCTGCCTCGAACTGGGTGCATTGCAGAGGGGCGCGGTCGCATTCAGCGTCGCCCACCGCCATGATCATGATATGCGGATCGGAGACCGGCTTGCGGTCGTAGATCTCGGTCGCCAGCGTATTGAGGCCGTCGCGCATGATCTTCTCGGCGATCATGCCCATCGATCCGGTCACGTCGGAGGCCAGGATGATCGGGGTCGCCGCCGGGTTGTCGGCGCTGTCGCGGCTTTCACGCAGCTTGATCTTCGCCGGGTCGTAATCTTCCTTCATGTTGCGCGAGGTGAAGATCTCAGTTTTCGATTTTCCGGTAACCGTGGCGCTCGCGTAACTTGCCCAGGTTCCTGCGTCCCAACGACCGTTTCCCATGATGGCCTCCTTCGGCTCAATTTGTCTGTTTCTGCAGAGAATATAAAACTGTAATGTGCAAGTTGCAAGTTGCTAATTGATATTTAAAGGTAGAGCTTGCACAAGTAACTGATATTTAACAAAACATTTCCGATGCGAGAGTATCGGGAATGCCAGGTGTTCCCCACGATCATCGCGCGTAGATGTCGGCGGCGCGCACGGGGTAATCGACAAACCGCCGTTTCCCCCAACCCGACTCGAGGGCGCGCTGCCAGGCTGCGTAATCCTCCACCGCCGTTTCGGCGGGCGGCATCGCAAGCCAGGATCCAACCTGAGTGGGGAGACTTGCCACTCCACCTGCAGTGCCGCGGGGGTCTCCAAGAGCATCCCTTACCGTCTGTCGTATCAAGTCGAGATCCATCCGGCTTTCGGCAGGCTGGCCCTTGATGGCCATGCGTGGAACGAGCGACAGCGTGCGGCCGGGCAGGGCGATCGGACGCTCTGCGCGCTTCGTGACGAAGGCCCACCCAGACGCGAGACGCACCGAATGCTTGGCTGGATCAATCAGGACAGTCTCGGGCGCGATGGCGCCATGCACCAACTGTGAGAACTCCATCCAGGCCGCGATATTGAGCAGACCGGAACAAAGCCAGGCAGCATGCACATCCGGCATCGCGCCTCTACTGGCCAACAGGTCAGCAAGCAGAATTTCCTCCGGATCTTTCTTGGTGATCACCAGAGTGCTGCCACCCTCCATTGCCTTGCTCTCAATTATATGCGGCAGAAACGGACGCATCTGGTCCCGCATCGTCTCTCCAGCAAATCGAAAAGCGGTACTGGCGCCCGCTTCGCGCTGGGCCAGATCCGAGAGCGCTTTCGTAAAGAGCGTCGAGATCGTTCGCTTCCCCACCAGGATTTCGCCCTGATCGACCGCATGCGTGCTCAAGGGCGCAATCCCCAGCGCCTTGCCGTCTGCCGTCTTCAGAACTCTCTGGGAGACCGATTTACGAGACTGGCCCGACACACGATCCCGAAGACTGAGGATGTGAGTGAAGACATCCTCAGCCCTGGGATCGCTACAGACATCGGGGTGCCATTTTGCCACGAGTTTCGCGAAGCCGCGCTTCATCGTTTTGTTGTCGCCAGGGAAAAGGGCCGCAGCATCGCGTGCGGTCATTCCGAGGATTTGCTCTGCAGTGAGTTGCATGTCACACCTCTTGTTATATCGAGAAGTATATAACTTGCAACTTGCACTTTGCCAAGTAAAGTCCCATATCTTTCTCAACTCGCCGGAACCAACAGGACAACACAATGACAGAAACCGTCCATCCAAACGCGCCGATCGCAAGCGTCGACGCCGTCATCTTCACAATCGAAGACGATCGCCTGAAGCTTTTACTCTATCGCAGAAACACTGCCCCCTTCGAGGGCCTTTGGGCGCTTCCCGGAGGGTTCATTCATACGGATGAGGATGAGACGACCGAGGCTGCGATGCGGCGCGTGCTTGCGCAGAAAACTGGCGTTTCCGGTTTCTATCTCGAGCAGCTGGCAACCTATTCCGGGCCTGCGCGAGATCCGCGCGGCTGGTCTTTGTCCATCACGCATCTGGCAATCGTGCCGCGCGACACCCTCGAGATCAGCTCCGACCTCGACGCGCGCCTCTTCGCCATCGATGACCTCCCTCAACTGGCTTTCGATCACCAGAAAATCGTCGCCGAGGCAATTGCGAGATTGAGAGGGAAGGGGGCCTACTCCACCCTTCCGGCTTCCTTCCTGGGAGAGACTTTCACGCTGAGCGAGATGCAGCGCGCCTATGAGCTGACGCTTGGCACCAAGCTCGACCAGAGCTCTTTCCGCCGCAAGGTTCTCAGTCTCGATATTCTTGAGGATACCGACGAGACCCGACAGGGGACAAATCGTCGTCCGGCAAAGGTCTATCGCCTCAATGACGGGATGCGAACCTTCGACCGAACTCTCGGTCAATCCCTGGCATGACAGGTAGAACCCGGCAGATTTTCTTGCCGGGTTTTTCCGACCCACTGAGATTTCCGTGACCCCGTAAGCCGACCGATTTCCTCCGAGCAAGGCACTCCGGCCTTGCTCGACGCGAGGAAAATCGGACATGCCAAATCCGGCGGCCGACCGGCTTTTTACCTGGGCCGGCGGTAAATCTAAATTGCTGCCACATTACCGCCCCCTGTTGCCGCAAGACGTATATGCGCGGCAGCTTCACGAGCCCTTCGCGGGCGGTGCCGCACTTTTCAACGCGCTCGCCTCGGAATCTTTGATCGATGCAAGTCTTACGGACATCAATGACGAGATCATCGGCCTCTACAAGCTCGTCAGGGACAACCCTGAATACCTCATTTCGCAAATGCACAGCCTTGAAGCCCAATGGCTCGCGCGCGACAGGGAAGCTCGCAAATCCCTCTATTACGACTTAAGAGCCGCATACTGGCAGATGCAGGAGGGACCTGAGGCGACAGCTCTTCTCTATTTCCTGATGAAGACCGGTTTCAATGGTATTTGGCAAACCTGCAAGGCCTCAAAAGGACGATACGGGACGCCCGTCGGACTCGCGACCCAGAAGACCTCCGTCTTCAACCCGGATGTCGTGAAATCCTGGTCAGTGAAGCTGAATGGCGTTTATCTGCAAACCTGCGGATATGCGCAGGCACCGATCGCAGACAATGGCTTCGTGTTTTGCGATCCTCCCTACCGAGACAGCTTCACCAGTTACGGAACCGCGTTTGACGACTCAGAGCAGTTGCGCTTGATCGCATGGTGCCGGCACATCCATGAAAGCAAGAACGCCGTGGTCTGGCTCTCGAACAGAGATGCAGGCGATGGGTTCTTCGAGGCCCATGCCCAGGATGCCGAACTGCATCGCTTTCCAGTCACCTACACGGCCGGACGACGCAAGAAGACCGAGGGCGGATTTGAAGCAAAACCGGCAACAGAAATCCTCTTGATCTGGAGGTGAACGCCCCGTCGAGACACCACTTCAGCCTTGCGAGAGGCGCGCGCGGTTTCCGATCTTCTTCGCTCCGCCCCATGTTCTCTTTGAAGAAAAACAAAATCATCGAGGACACCGACATGACGGTTTCACCGGAGTGGATCACACTTCTCACACAAGCACGCGCGGAGCGCGCCGGGATCTGGGAGACGATCTCCCAGGAGGCGATTGACGCTGGCGAAGTTCTTCCCGAAAACGCAGATGAAATCGGAGCGCTCTACAGCGACCTCCGCATCGATTTCGGCCGCCTCACGCAAGCGATCGAAGCAGGTGGAGATCTCTCGGTTATCGAAATCGATCCCAGGCCAGAAGATGCCCCCAGCGGAGAAGCTACGGTTCTCGACGCCTACTTCACTCACTTCCGAAAGGTCATTGATGAGACATGCCGTAGACATGGGCTGAAGGAGGTCGATCTTTCGAGCCGCCATCACTCGGATCTGTTCGACGAAACCGAGCGCCATCTGTTCGAAGCTGGCGAAAGCCTCAATCCGCTCATTTAAGCAGGGGGTTGCCCCCAGCTCCTATTTTCCTGCCCCATCTATTTCTTGACGTCTCGTTGTGCGGAGAGAGCACTCGGACAAGTCGTGATGCCGCTGCCTTGAACCAATAAATTTCCAAGTAAATTCGGGTATTTTCCTGTGAGCAAGGAAAATTAAATTTTCCTTGCAACGAATGTAGAACATTTTTCCTTATCTAATTCTGGGGGTGCCGCAATTTCCGGCATGATCTTGGAGAGGATCGCGAAAAATGATTTCAAAAAATACCCATTATCAAGACAAAGGAATTGAGGTCGATTGCACGGACTACATGGAGGACCTCGAGACCAAGGTTCCTCGGTCGCGGGCGGAAGACTACACTGCCGCTCGCTGGTCCGGTGTCAATGCGTTTCTCCCGGTTGCGGGAAAGGAGATATCCGAACGTGATTTTCCTGACGATGCTCCAGCCGCGTTAAGAGATACAGTTCTCTCAAGTTTCACGAATGTCGAGAAACACCAGATTGCTCGGCGCGCACTGTTTCTCGAAGCAACGGCCGGAGAGGTCTACTGGGAAGAAGCCGCAGACGAACTCTATCCCCTGATCAACCCCGATCGCAGTCGCTCATACGCAAGGAACGCGGATTGCACCTCTACAGCGCAGTCACTTCTGACTGACGTTTCCCGTCTCATCTATCGGCGCACACAGCAAGACAGTGGATTGCGGGGAGATAGTGAAGCTCTCGATGTTTTCGGATCAGCCCTTGCTGCTCCGGAGATGGTCGTCCCAAAAGACCTGAAACGCGAATTCGCGGCGCATTACTTCTCGCATGCGCGCATCCAGAGGCGCTCCAAGAGGCAATTCAACCACATGATATCTGCCCTCCCTGAAGAGGCGGCACCGGCATGTGAAGCAATCCGCAAGGCCAATCTTGAGCCAGACGTCATCGAGTTTTCGAAGTTCCTTCAATCCCTCGACGAAAAATCATTCGAAAGCCAGGTGCACTACGCGCAACAAGATCTTCTCGATGTCGCAAAGCAGAGTGTCTCATCGCGCCTGCCCGGCGCTCCTGCGCTCTCTCATCAAGACAGAAGCCTTGCGCGTAGCCATATCGCAGCGACCCGAATGGCTGTCCTCAAGTCGCGCGACGAGGGGCTCTATTCCGAGGCTACGAATTCCGCGCATCGACAACTCTTCAAACTCGGGACATTCGCAAGCGGTTGTGAGATTGCATTCGTCTCTCCCGAGGTCGCGAGACAGCAACGAATGCAAGAGGGTCATCACGATCGCAAGGCCCTCAAAGCTGAAAGGCATCAAGAGCTTTAAGCCGGCATAGGTCTCAAAAACATCACCTTCAACCTGCCAGTTTTGTCATTTTGCCTCTGAACCCACGTTCTCCAGGAGTTCCGCCCCCGCCGCGGAACGCCGAGGGAGAATGTCGCTGTGTGGTTACGATCGAAGAAACCCAAGTTCCGGAATTTTATCCGTGCCAGAAAAGGTGTAACCCTTGCGGAATACATGGTCCTGGTAGCGATCCTGTCGATATCCGTGATCGTGAGTGTCGCACAATACGGAAGCGTTCTCGAGAACACCTTTGAGCGCAGCCGCAAGACACTTTCGAGCTATCTCTCCTCCGGCAAAATAATTGAGGATGAAGTCTCCTTGCCCGTCCTCTCCGAGCTTTCACCATGCCCGACCGATCCGCGCTATGCCTTCGACATTGATGGGCTCGCGACAACTCTCGAAGCAAATCTCTGGAATCCGCTCGCCAACGGCACCGGTGCCGATCAAAAAAGGATCTGCGTCGATCCTGGAGGTGCTGTCGATGGTCCCACTCCCTCGGCGCCCTGGGCATGGACTTGGGAGGCTCGCGGAAACTCGCAAGACGTCGTCGGATATCCTGAAGTCGTTTTCGGTCAGAAGCCGTGGGGCAATTCAGGCGCCGCCCCCAATGCGGCCCGGATCGACGCACGCGAGATAACCCTCGACTTCGCCTACGAGATTGCCGACGAAGCCAGTGTCTACAACGTCGCCGCCAGCACCTGGCTTACCTCTTCCCCTGAGGCGCAGCAGGACAGCATCACCGATGAAGTCATGATCTGGCTGGGCAACTCCGGCATGACCCCCGCCGGAGAATTGATTGGCCTCGATCTCGATATCGATGGGGCCACGTTTGATCTGTGGCGCAAAACCGACATGACCGACGCAAGCGGATCTCATCCGCAAACATGGACCTATTACGCTTTCGTGGCGCGAAACCCTGTCACCTCGGGGCAGATCCGGATTGACGCATTCCTGTCGTTTCTTGGTGATACTCACCTCGTGGGTTCTGATCGCTATATGTCCTCGGTTGAGTTCGGAACCGAAATCGTAGACGGGAAAGGCTCCCTCAAGCTCGAACGCCTCTCCGTGTCGGGTCTTGAACCGGAAGATGCTCCTATCGGGAACTTCTCTTTCCCGCCGACTACTGTTGCATACGACCATTCCGGCCCGATCACGTCCGATTACCTCGATATCCCCGGCCTCGAAGGCAAACCGCGCGAGTTCTCCCTCTCGGCGTCAACGCCTGGCTTGGCGCCGCGCGCCATATCCAACGTAGTAGGCAGCGGAGACGGAACGAGCGGCAAGATGCATTGGGGAACGACGCTTCAAGCAGATCCCCCACAACCAGGAGAGACGGCCGTCGTCATGCTTGATGTGGCCGGCGGACTCGGAACCTGGCGAATTACGCGAGAGGCCGAGCCAGTCGCGGCGCAGCCGGCAATCGGAAGCTTTGAATTCGGATCGGTGCGACTTGCCTGGGACGACCCCAGCAAGCGCGTCTATTCCGCCTATGTCGACATTCCCGGCCTCGAGGGCGACCCCGTCGCTTTCGAAGCCACAACAGACACAGGCGCCGGGCATCCGCGAGCCGAAAGCAACGTGATGGAAGGGCCGCCAGCCACCACCGGCACCCTGACCTGGGGTACCAATCTCTCTGTCGAGGCGCCCGCGCCGGGAGAGACTGTCGTAGCAAGTCTAACCCTTGGCGGTAAAACCGGGACCTTCCGCGTCAGTCGTGATCCGGCTCCGTCCTGCCCGACGCTCGTATTGACCCAGAATAACCACAAGAACCACGCCCAGGTGAACTACTCGGCCCAAGGCGTGGCCCAGTTGGAGCGCCCATTCACCATCACCGGGACCGGGAAAAGCAATCCGCGCGCCCAATCGAACTCCTACAGTTCGGGCACAGATACGTCAGGCATGACGGCCAAATGGGGCCTCAACATCCAGAACGACAAGCTGAAGAAAGGTCGGACAGAGACCATTACGCTTACGATCTGCGGCAATACGATCAGCTGGCAGGTTGGAGGATGACGACACTATCGGAGGCTTTCACCAGCCTCCGGTGCAACGACGATGCGCTATCGACCGGTCACGAGTGCCTTTGCCTCATACCGACGCAGACTGCGACGCGAGACCGGGCCATAGCTGCTCCAGCCCTGACACCCGAGTTCCGGGAAGAGCCTAAGAACTTCGGATTTCGCCGCATGCGTGATCGCACCCAATGCCACGTCGCCAGGATGAAAACTCTCGGTCGAAAGACCGTTGCTGGTCAGAATCTGATGGCGATCAAACAGAAGGTGGAAATATTCGACCTTCCCGCAGGGCGCGAGGTGGATCGTGGTGTCGTTGAGCAAATGCCTGGCCGGGACAAGAACCTCACTCTCTCCGAACATGAGAGAGGCCCGCCAATCACGCAGCAAAATGCGATGCTGCTGGGAAACGATAAGGTCGCTGGAGTTCCCAAGGGCACCCCGGGCTATTCTAACCGGAGCAAATGCCCCCTTTGCTTCAACCCTGCGTCGCCCGATCCAGCGGATCGGTTGAGCACCATCATCTTCGGTGATCACAAGATCGCCGACCATCAGTGCCTCTACTGGAACCGGGCCCGCGACCGTCTCGATCAGCGTGCCTCGCGCAAAACAGACCGGGATATCGTAAGAAGAGTTGAAGTCGAGGTCGAAATTGAGAACTGCATTTTTCTCGACATACTCGGTGAGGCTGGAAACATGGAGTGCTCGCAGCACAGCGTGCAGATTGAAGTGCTGGAGCAGATCGCTATTTTCGATTTGTGAAACGAGACCGTCAAGTAACTCAGCTTGATCACCGTCAGGATAATTTACATAAACCTGGCCGCCAGCCTCCCATGAAACCACATCCACTGGCGACGAGAGTTCAAAGCTGAAGGACTTGAAAAAGCCGAAGTGAAGAGTCACCGCCGAGGTCGCCGTCCCGGATCCCAGATAAGTAGCATTCTCTCCATTCCAGCTGGCGATTTCTTCGCTGTCCCAATCGCGTGCGTTGTCCGCGTCATGCACCTCGAGCTCACCAGGCGGTTGCTCAGTAAAGGAGCTTGCCAACATCGTGCCGTCGAGATCGACCGCCGATCCGTTGTAGGCATAGGTGTTTTCGAGAGTCTTCGTAATATCTTTCATGAACTCGCCGTAGGCTGAAATATTGTGGCCGGAAAAACCATGATGGCAAAAGACCCCGGAAATTTTCCGAAGTAGGGTTAAATATTTACGAGACGATAAACAATTTTCCCTCTCAAGGGAAGTCTGATTTCTCACAAGAGAAAACCGGAGATACTTCGCCTCTTCTTCGCGAGAGGGTGTTGCTAATTATTCCGCAAAAATACTGGCTCCTCGCGGCCGGCCCATGCCTACTTCAGGTAGTTGATTAATTCCAAACCAGAAGGCAGATACTCATGTGTCTTCGTCACCTATGCCAAAAGCCAAAAAACACGGCATTTCCAGGTCAGAAAAATACACCGGTGTCGATCGCATCCAGAACATCCAGAACTTCACTGCCCCGGCCTTCTGCGACGAGCTGCATCGCGGTCGAACCCGAGTGTCCCGGAAGCGGCACTTCACGATACCACTCATATGCCGGAAGTGCCCCGCCAAATCGTGGCTCCGCGGCATTCAGGACCGCCAGCATGTCACGCAGCCGCAGATGATCCTTTGTCGTATCAGCCGAAGCAAGGGCGTCAACGCAATCAATCCCTGCGGATCTCCAGACATCCTCGCTGGATATGCCAAAGTGCTCAGCAACCAGGGCAACGTCAATCCGTCCGTCGATCATGCATTCAGCAGGAAGATTCATTTCGTCTTGCCGCCCGGATCGCGCGCCTGGAGCCAGCCTTTTGGAACAGGGTAGCCCTGGACAACATGGGTCATGGCGAGGTCTCCTCTTCATATTCAGGATAGCGTTCCGAGCCCATCGAGACAACACACATCCCCATCTCGGAAAAAGTCGCACAACTGTTCAGTTTTGTCTGAACGCAAACCTACATCCTGAGAATGAAAAACAGCATCCAAGATATTCGTTTGGATTTTTCCGACCTCATGGAGGCATTCGCCCGGGGCGAGGGGCTTTCCCCCAACTCAGGACGTATTCTCGGCTATCTTCTCATGTCCGAGGATCCCGTTCCCTTTTCCGAACTTGCCCAAGAGCTCGATATCAGCCGTGGCGGCATCAGTGAAAACACCCGCGTTCTCGAAGATCACGGCATCATCGAGCGGCACAGGGCCTCCGGAGACAGACGCGATCATTTCCGCATCCGCGAAGATGCAAGCGAAGCCCTCGAAGAACGCCGCCGCGAGCGCGCCAGAGAAAATCTTCGCAGGCTCATGAATTTCCGCTCCAACTGGGTCCTCTCGCCGGAGCAGGAAGACCGAGTCTCAGGGCTGCAATCTCACCTGGAAACCCTCACGAACACCCCCTCGAAAGCCAACGGCCCAGATAAGGATCACGAAGAATGACCGTCCAGGACAGCCAACCTGCTCCGAGAACCATCGGTTTTCGGCGCCCTCCGCGTATTCCTCTCGGCCCGGCTCTTGCGATCGCTTTCGCAGGTGGCTTGTGTTTCTGGATGGCGTCCGGATCAGCCCCCGATGCCCACGCTCCCCTGCCACGCCCTGAATCTGACGCCCCCAAGGCGCAGATTGTCCAAACGATCAGGTCCCAGTCCGCCCCGACATCTCGGTTGATCACGGCGAAAGGCGACACCAGAGCACTGCGGCGCGGCCATCTAAGCGCGCGCCGATCCGCCATCGTCTCCGATATTCATGTCGCAAAGGGAGATACGGTCGTGAAAGGAGACCCGATCGTCACGTTGCGAGTTCCCGATTTTGAAGCGCGGGCAACCGAGGCTGCAGCGCAACTCACCGAGGCGCGCCGGATCCTGGAGAACACCGAAGCCCTGCGCGAAAAGGGGCTCTCGACACAAGATGCCCTCACATCCGCACGCTCGACGGTCGCCAGCGCAGAAGCACGTTGGGCCGCCATCGAGGAAGAGCGCGCAGACCTGGTGATTTCGGCACCCTTCGCTGGTCACATCAATGCTCTCGATATCGAACTCGGCGACAATATCGCATCGGGCGCCTCCGTCGGCGAGATCCTGGACCTGTCGAACATTCTCGTCGACGCCTCGGTTTCGCAACAAGACATCAACGAGATCTCTGTTGGAGATCGCGTAACGGTCAACTTCGCTACGGGAGAGACCAGGGCAGGGGTCATCACCTTCATTTCCGCCGCGGCCCGGACGAGCACGCGCAGTTTTCCAATCGAGGTCAGGATCGACAATCCAGATGGCGCCATCAAGGCCGGCGTCAGCGCCGATATCATGATCGAGGGTGCATCCGTCCAGACCCATTCGGTGCCATCCGCCTTTCTCTCCCTTTCCGATGACGGCACGCTTGTCGTCAAAACCGTCGTCGATGGCCATGTGAAGGAGATCCCCGTTCGGATTGTCGCCTCCGATGCTAAATCAATGAAAGTGTCCGGGCTTCCTCGCTCCGTCGAGATCATCACCGTCGGGCAAGGCTTCGTCCGCGATGGTGACGCGGTATCGGCCGGAGGGGCGAAATGAACGCTCTCATCAATGCCGCATTCTCGCGCTCCAGGGTCGTCGTTCTGGCTTTTCTCATGATCCTTGCCGTCGGCACGGTCTCCTACCTGTCTATCGCGAAGGAAAGTGCCCCCGAGATTCCTATCCCGACCATCTTCGTGACAGTCGGTCTCGATGGCATTTCTCCGCAGGATTCCGCGAGCTCTCTGCTCAAGCCGCTCGAAGCAGAGCTTGGATCCATCGAAGGACTCGATAGCCTCACATCCCGCGGCTACGAGGGCGGGGGATCCATTACTCTCGAATTCAATCCAGGCTTCGATGCAGAAGCCGCCCTCACTGATGTGAAGGATGCCATCGATCGCGCTAAATCCGACTTACCCGAGGACGCCACAGACCCGATCGTGAGGGAAATCAACACCGCACTTTTTCCAATCATGACCGTCATCCTCTCAGGCGATGTTCCAGAACGAACGTTGGGACAAATCGCCGAAAATCTATCAGACCGGATCGAAGCTCTATCCGGAGTGCTCGAGGTCGACCTCGGCGGGAAGCGCGATGAGGTCGTGGAAATCCTTATAGATCCCGTCGCCTTCGAAACCTACGATCTGACCTTCGCGGACATCGTGAACACGGTGAACAAGAACAACCGTCTCGTGGCCGCGGGCGCGCTCGAGAACGGAGATGGCCGTATGGTCCTCAAGCTTCCCGGCCTCATCACCTCGGCACAGGAAGTTCTCGATCTGCCGATACGCACAGATGGAAGCGGCACCGTAACCTTTGGAGACATCGCGACAGTCAGGCGAACCTTCATCGATCCGCAAAGCTATGCACGCCTCGATGGCGCCCCATCCATTTCTCTCGAGATCAAGAAAAAGGTCGGGGCCAATATCATCGAAACCGCAGATGGCGTGCGCGATGTTCTCGCCGCCGCCAAAGCAGACTGGCCCCAAGACGTTCAGGCCACCATCAACCGTGATGAATCCGATCAGGTCCGGGATCTGCTTGGCGACCTGCAAGACAACGTCATCGCCGCGATCATCACGGTCATGATCGTCATCCTCTTCTTTCTCGGGCCTCGAAGTGCGCTCCTTGTTGGACTCTCTATCCCGGGATCTTTCCTGAGCGGGGTCGCAGCACTCTGGTTCTCGGGCTTCACCATGAATATCGTCGTTCTCTTCGGATTGATCCTGGTCACCGGTATGCTCGTGGATGGCGCGATCGTCGTGATCGAATATGCCGACCGGCGGATCCAGGAAGGGGCTTCGCCAAAATCTGCCTTCGCGGATGCCGCGAAGAGAATGGCCTGGCCTATCATCGCATCGACAGCAACCACTCTGTCTGTCTTTCTTCCGCTCCTGTTCTGGCAGGGGATGGTCGGCGAATTCATGAAATTCCTGCCAATCACCGTCTTGATGACCCTGTCGTCCTCTTTGCTCATGGCGCTGGTCTTCATTCCTGTCCTGGGCGGGCTCCTCTCTCGGAAAGGCCCGCAGCAAGATGCGCCTCCGGCAGATCGTGATCCGCGCCTCGCCCAAGGCACGATCCGCCTGTATGTCGCGCTTTTGCAAAAGACGCTGCTACGGCCAAAGAGCACAATCGTCCTTCTATGCCTCGGGCTCACCGCCATTGTCATCGGATACGGCAAGATGAACAACGGCATCGAGTTCTTCCCTGCCACAGAGCCGGATTTCGCCCAAGTTCAGGTTCTTTCTCGAGACAACCTCTCGATTGAGGGGCGCGACCGCCTTCTGCGCAGTGTGGAGGCCAGGCTCATCGGACGAGAACACATCAAGAGCGTCTATGCGAGATCCTCTGCCTCGAGCGGCGGACAAGGCAGCTCCGACCAGATCGGAACCATTCAGGTCGAGTTTACCGACTGGCGGACACGGCCTGCGGCAGATGTCATCATGGCGGATCTCCGAAAGGACCTCGATCGCCTGCCCGGGCTACGCATTGCCATCGAGAAACAGGCAGGCGGCCCGACAGGCAGCAAGCCCATCTCCCTCGAAGTGGTCGGCGAAGACGATCAGGCTCGCTCTCGCGCCATCGACATGCTCGAGTCCGAAATGGACAGGCTGGGCGGCATCACCGATATCAGCGATACGCGATCCTTGCCGGGGTTCGACTACCAGATCCGTGTGAACCGGGATGAGGCTGCCCGTTACGGTGCAAGCCTCGACCAAATCGGGCAGGCTGTTCGCCTTCTCACGAGCGGCGTCACCGTGTCCGATTTTCGACCCGCCGACACGAATGACGGCATCGACATCAAGGTACGTTTTCCAGAGACTGATCGCACGCTGGATAACATCCGCGCGCTCCGCATCCCGACGGCTCAGGGAATGGTTCCAATCTCCACCTTCGTCGACATGGCGCCGATCGCCCGCTCAGGCACTATCCTGAGACTCGACGGTGAGACGATCGATCAGGTTCAGGCAGGCGTTGGTCCGGGCATCCTTCCCAACGAGAAAATTGCCGCATTGACGACATTCATCGAAACGGCCGAGTTCGGACCGGTTGAAGTCCGCATGAAAGGAGAGGCTCAGGATCAGGCGGAGGCCATGCAATTCCTCGCGCTCGCGTTTCTCGCCGCACTTTTCCTGATGCTGATCATCCTCGTGGCCCAGTTCAACTCGGTATCGCAATCCCTTCTCGTTCTTTCCGCAATCGTCTTTTCCATCGCGGGCGTCCTGCTGGGATTGCTGATTACCGGGAGACCCTTTGGCGTCGTCATGGGCGGCATCGGGATCATCGCACTGGCCGGCATCGTCGTGAACAACAATATCGTACTGATCGACGCCTATAACGAAAAGCGCCGCGATGGCTGGCTGCCGCTTTCCGCAGCCCTCATGACCGGAGCCGAGAGGTTCCGCCCCGTCATGCTGACGTCAATCACGACCGTCCTCGGCCTCGTGCCCATGGCCCTCGCCATGAGCATCGATATCCCTGCGCGCAGTATCACGTTTGGCGCACCCTCGACACTTTGGTGGGTCGATCTGTCGATCGCAATCGTGGGCGGGCTGAGCTTCGCAACAACGCTCACACTGCTTGTCACCCCAGCAGCACTCGTGCTCCTTGATCGCAGAGATCGCCTCGAAGAGCTGTCGATAGAGAGGAGCCCTCTTCTCGAGCGTTTGAAAAACAGGGTGTTCGGGCGGCGTAAGGAGGGGCAGCAGGCCCGGACGTCAGTTTGACGATGTGCCTTTTTGTGCTGCAGAGCGATAGGCGGCGACGTCTTCTGGCGCGGGCATCTCGCCACTCAGCGCCTCGCAGGCCTCGACGCGATCGCGCGACAGTCCGGAACGAGTGGCAATTTCGTCCTGGGTTAGATTGGCCGCATCACGCAACGCGCGAAGCTCCATCGCAAGGTCGATCTTTAGTTTGAACGCGGCCTCGCGTGCCGCGATCTCCGGGCGCGCCTCAAGCATCTTGTCGCGAAAACTGGTCATTCGTCAAAAGTAGCATATTTCCGGGCAGCGCAAAACGAATTGCGCGGCCCGGCCCTTTCTGAACCAGATTTCACTCGTCGAAATCTTCCGGCAAATCGAGACGGAACCCGGCATCGAGCGCCGCTGCACGATGCAGTCTGGACATCTGGGCGACATCTGCCCCGAGGGCCTCTCCGATCGCTGTCGCACGCCCAGGAGAGACATTTCTCTTTCCCGTCGCGATCGAGGACACATAGGCCGTCGACGTCGCGATCTTGTCTGCCAGATCCTTCTGCTTCTTGCCTTGGCTCTCCAGAATGCGATCAAGCTCTTCGCCGAACCGACTTTTCTTGTTCACCATGATATTTCCTTACTCATAGAGACTTCCGGGCTGACCTGGCTCATTCGAGCCAGAGCAGGCATTCTCGTGCCAAGCCGCCCTCGGACAGCGCTTGTTTCCGCATTCCGGGCACAGGATCATGCGCGACAGAACAGAGAAATCCTCCCTCTCGACGGCACACCGATAACAATCGCAGTCCCCCGGCTTTGAAACAGTCTCGGCATTTTGGGCTCCCCCGATCATCAGGACTGATCCCCTGAGCTGTGCTTTTGCGCGAATGAATAGTCCATGCAGGCTGCCGCACCGGTGGCATAGAGAGCGGTATTCGTCGCAGTGGCCTCGAATGCAGCCCGGGTCTGGGCCCGGTCTTTTCCGTAGGACAGTGTTTTTGCTCGGGAGATCCCCATCTTCGCTCCCTGGCTGTAGGCGTCAATACCGCAGCCCATGAAGATAAACTCCCAACCCATCTTCTCTTTCTCTTCGATCAGAGATTTCAGATCCGCCCAGGAATTTTCAACAGACGTGTTCTCGCTGCCATCTGTCTGAATCGCGATCACGACCCGGGTGTCCTCGCGACCCTCGAGCGACTCCGCGACCGCACGGATCGTGGCACAGGCAGCGTCGATCAGCGGCGTGCCCCCTCGCGGCATAAAATCACTCGACGTAAGATCATCGACTTTTGCGACCTTTTTGGCCACGCAGAACTTCTGCAGGCTCATGCCATTCGAGAAGTCGCTGTCGAACATAACCAGAGAAAAACGGATATCTCCGGCAGACTCCCGCAGCGTCCCGAGATAGGCATTTATGGCACCAATCGTATCCTCCTTGACGGATTGCATCGATCCGCTCCGATCCAGAAGAAGTGTGACGAGAGTTTTATGATTTTTTCCTGCTTCGGCCATGATGCCAGCCTCCTGTTGTGTCTAAAAGAAGGACATGGGTCGGAAAAAACGACTTATCAATCAATTTGGTTAATTCTTCAATTGAGCACACCCATGCCGGCTGCAATAGCCTTCTTCGCCGGCGCAAGACTTGAACCCATTTTCTCAGTGATTTGAGAATAGTGAGGTTGCGGCGTGGTCGAGAGCAAGCGCATCGGGATATTTTTGCGCACAGGTATTGCTGCTATTATGCTCTGTGTCATTCCGAGCACAGCTCACGCCTTTCCAGTCGCTGAGGGGGCAGGAGCGCTCTCCTCGCTGATCGGCGTCCTTACCTCCGTGATCGTCGGGTTTTTCCCGAAAAGCGGGATCGCCAGGACGGATCGAAAATTTGCGACCGCCGTTTCGATCGCCCTGGTCGCATGCCTGATCGCAGCAGGAAGTCTCTTCTGGGTCTGGGTGAACGCGCAAGTGGCCCATGACTGGGAAGTCGTCGCGGCCCAATCGAGACCAAACCTCGAGCTGGCAGGTGAAATCCGGAAGAAGGCTGGGGGTCACACCCATCGACCTTTTAACGCGCAAGACGCTCAATACGCCGCCAGAACGAATTTGTTCATCGATCTCGCAGCCTATCGTCGAGGCGAGATTTCTCCGCATGCCACACGCGTCCTGCTTGATCATGACCCGACGAGCAGACGTGCCTTCCCGTATCGCTCGGTGACACCGCTCGCTCCGGGAGATGATGACGGACTGATCGACCTCGTCCGAAAGCACGACGGGGACATCCTGTTGGTGGCGACCGACCCCAAGGTCATCATTCGTGCGGCAAGGACCGTTGAGGCGAAAACAGGATATCAGCTGCAGGGCATCCCGCTTCGAACAAAGGATTTCTCCCTCAAGAAAGACAGACAGACAAACGGGCAGGGTGGGCAGCCAGACTATCCGGTCATTCACGACCCCGAGCACATCTTCGATAGAACCGTCATCGATCTACGGCCACACCACAACATCATCGAGACGCACACGCTCATCAATGCGCGCAATATAACGGCCACGGACTTCTTGCTCATGCGCGACAGCGAGCTGGTCTCGCTGTTTGAGGGACATGGCGAGCAGCCGATCGTTCTCATCGGATACAATGAGTTTCTCTACCCGAAGGTCAACGAAAGACTGCGCAAACTGGTGCCAGGAAAATACGTGTTCTATCAGGGCGGCCTCGAGGCGCATTTCCTGCAAGATCACCTGACGATCACCCCTTACTACTACAACATGCGCTTTGTCGCTCCAGGCGCGCTGACAGACCTCTACGCCCTATCGGGGAAGGTCAAGTTTCTCTGCACGTCCCCCGGCACCTGCCTGAACAACATTCCGGTAAAAGACAGGGTCGAGCTTCCGTTCCGGAATATGGACAAACAGGATTTCTTCAATGCCCTCGAGGCTCTGCCGAAGGACAAGATCTATGTCTCGGTAACCACGAACCAGGAGACTTATGGCAATGCCCTGATGGCCGGATATTCACTGGTGAAGAGCGGGCACGACTACGCGGGAAATCTGGTGATGCCCGAACGGTTTTCTCTCGAGGAGGTTCGCGCGAAGATCGTATCGTCGATTGGGTATGAGCCAAGCCTTGAGGAATGGCGCGCACAGCATTGGCTCTTCCTCTCCACGATCGACACCCTACATCGCCTCGTCATGGAGCACGGATGGCTTCTTGTCTTCGCAGGTCTCGGTGTCTGCGTGCGTTTCCTGCTCTCTCCATTCCAGATCATTGTCTTCGGGAGCTATTACAAAGCGCATCATGCCCTGCTTCCAATGCTTGCAGCGGCCGTCGCTATCCCCGGCGTGCTGGTCGCCTGCTACCAATTCCTCGACAAGGCCATTTCCTATTACGCCGTGGTTCCGCATCATGTGATGAATGAAGTCCAGAGCGGCGGTCAGGTAGCGAGACTTCTCCCCTGGTTCGTAGCCATGATCTGCCTGCAGGTCATGATTTCCTTCCCCAGAAGGCCCAAGGCGGCACTTCCTATTATCTTGCTCGTCGTGACGGCCTGGTTCGCCGGCTGGATGGATGCCCTGCCGATGCCGCTTCTGGTTTTCCTGATGGCAAGCGAGGGCGTGGCGATCGCGCTTCAAATCCCGTTCTTCACGGCCTTTCTTCTACGGATCCGCGCGGAAGGGCAGGGGATTGCTGTCTCGCCGATGCCTGAGCGCGCAGATGAAGACTATCCTGCGAAATGGTTCAAGCTGACAGCATTTAGGCCGCAGCCGGGCTTCCTCGTCGATCTGCGCGGTTTCGATCTCGGCACTCCGGAACTCGCGCGGCAGGTTCGTAAGCTTCGTTCCAGCAACCGTCTCATCGTCAGGAGCGCCGCGCTGGACGCGCGCGAGGAGACACTTGGGGGCTACTACGCTTCGCATGTTACCCCGAACGACCTGCGAACCGTCCAGGATGCCCTGACGATGATCAGGAAGAGCGGATGCGAATTCGCATGGGTTCAGCCCTTCGTGGAAGCCGAGGAAAATGGCGTCCTGAGCTCGATCTCCAGAGAAGGGCGTCGTGGGGAATGCGTCTTTGGTCCGGGCGACAGTGCCACCGAGGGCGGTAAGGAGGCAGAGACGGCATATCTCGATACACCCGGCGCGCGGCGCAAATACCGAGCCGAATGGCGCCTGCTGCGTGCCGCCGAACGCCACACAGGTGGGCCTGTCGTCCTGGAATATGGACGGATCGGCCGGAAGGTCATTCCCTATCAGGTACGTCCCCTTCATCCAGCAACCCATCCCGAAGCGAAGCTCTGGCCCGAAGGCGCCGAAAGCTACACCATGGCCGAAGATTACCTCGCCCGCTGCTCGAGGATCACAGCAGAGGTAATCGAGGAGGCGACAGGCGGCCTCTACAGGGGACTTCGAGGCTTCCTCTATCGCCGCAAGCGGGGCGGGCGCCGAGGCGTCATGATTTCACGCAAAGAGGTATCGCGGCTTGAGCAACGCGCGGTGACACTCCTTATGGCAAGTTGCAGGTCCACCCCGCTCGGACCGGGCGAGACCCTCCGGCTTTTCGAGGACGGCATAACGCTGCTCAAAGATCTCTTTCGCGCAAGTCAGGCCAGGATCAGGCCCTCCGATGTCATCACGACCCTCAACCCGGAGGCTATTGAGACCTCTGAAGGCCTGGAGCTCGAAATCCTCAGCAGAAAGTTCGTCGACATCGACCAATTGTCAGGCGTGAGCCGGCATGCCGAGACACGCACGCATCTTCACGATCTTATCGTCGTTGTGACGGCCGCGCTGTCGCGACTTGTCGAGAGCGCATACCCTTCCAAGGAGTGGCGGGCGCGGATCGGTCTCGACGACATGCGAGGCGCGAGCGAGTTGACGCCGCCACCGGCACAACTCGATATCCATCCGGTCACCGCGGCAGACCACTCGAGCACGGTCATTGTGGCCGGCGAGATCATTGGCCACCCCTGGCCCGCAGGCAACAAGGTCCTGCCTCCACAGGATGGAACAAGATGGATCCTTGCGGGCGAGGAGATCAGCTCGGACTGGGTGCGTCATCTCGATATGTTTGCAGGGATCCTTTCCGTCTACGGGCATCCGAACGCGCATCTCGGGCTTTCAGCCCGGGCGCTGGGCCTGCCCTATAGACGCATCTCCCAAGAAGATCTGTCTGTCTTTCTGTCTGCCGGGAATGCCCCTGAGTGAGCAGACGGAATTTCTGCCCTCACGGACCTTTCCCCATATCCCCCTCAACCTGCCCATTCACGACGAGAGGACCGACCGATGAACGACAAGAAAACCAACAAAGGAGATCATCTCCGACGGCATTTCCTCATGGGGATTGCGGTCGGCGCACCGATCGTGCTCACCCTCTGGCTTGTCTGGAGCGCCATCGAGATGATCGACGCCCGGGTAATGCCACTCATTCCCAAGACGATCGTTCCCGCAGAGAGCATTCTTCGCATGGTGCCCGGCGTCGGCGTCATGATCTTCTTCGTTGCAGCCGTGATCCTGGGCATCCTGACACGTGGCTGGGCTGGGCGCGCCTTTGTGCGAACGGGCGAAGCCATTCTTGAGAGACTGCCAGTTATCAGGACGATCTATTCCAGCGTGAAGCAGATCACCGACACTGTCTTCGGGCAGGATAGCCCGAAATTCGAGAAAGCCTGCCTTGTCGAATATCCCAGGAAGGAAACCTGGTCGATCGGGTTCATCTCCACGCAGGCCAAGGGCGAGATTTCGGCAAAGCTCTCGGATGGTAAAAAATTGCTCTCCCTCTTCGTGCCGACGACGCCGAACCCGACATCGGGCTTTCTTCTCTTTGCACATCCCGACGAGGTGATCATGCTCGATATGGGTGTGGATGATGCGGTGAAGCTCGTGATCTCCGCGGGGCTCGTCTACCCGAACCCGGACGATCCTTCCTCTCCGGTCATCGCAGCCAACGATCCCTCGCTCGACGCGTGAAGCATCGCTGACAGCTGTTTGGGCTTGCGTCGCCACTCAGCTCAATCCAGAATCGCGGAACATGACCGCGATGATCCTCCATAGTCTTGAAGCCCAAAGCGCGAGGGTTTCCGCCCAGCTTGACGCGCGCCCCGAGTTGGGCGCGCTCTGGCGACGGCTGGTCTCCGTCTCGGAGGCGTCGGCGAACCTTTCCATGGAAGACGTCCCCGTCCCAGAGCATGACATCCTGATGCCAGACCTCGGATCGGCCATGACCAGCGGGGATCCTCAGGCAGCACGCGTGGCTGGAGCGATCCACGGTTTTCTCTTGCGGCCGGGAAATCTTCTCGAGGCACCCGGCGAGGTTTTCGATCGCGCCTGGCAAGCCGGACGACTGACGAGCCTTGCCGAGGATGTTGAGGGCGGCCGGGTCCCGCAACTGACCCTGGCAGAAAAATTCGAATGGGACGGCGCGCGGAACGATTTCGAGATCCTTGCTCGCAAAGTTCTGCGAGACGATGCTCCCGTTCTCTTTCGCTTGCTTGCATTCTCAGGTGCCGTATCTCAGCTTCTGCCCGAACGCACACCGATCATGGAGCGGCTGATCTTCATGGCGGCTGAAAGCGCGATGCGCCGCCAGGACAGCTTGTCCGACAATACCATTGGCTTCAAAAGCCGGGAGACCGACACGAGAATTTCCGCACATTGGACCCTGACGCCCGCCCTGGCACTTTCGCGCGGTGGTTTCCGGGCCTGGTCTCCGGTTTCAGACAGGGGCGGACAGGATCTCGCAGAGCGTCTCATGCGGTCCCTCAAATTCAACGTTGGCCGACTTGGCCAGATCCACAAGTGGATGAGCGGTATTGAGGGCTTCACGGGCAAGACCCGGAAATCGCGGCATCGCGATCTGGCGCAACTCATACTGACCTGCCCCATCATTAGCGCAGATCTTGCCGCCACCCGCCTCGATATTACCGCGCGGGCGGCGCGCGACCTGATCGACGAGGCGGCCTCGAGAGATCTGGTTCAACTCATGACACCAAGGCGGAGCTATCGCCTCTGGGCTGTCCCTGCCTTGGCTGACATGATCCGTGAGCGCCCCTCGACGTCGAAATCGAGGACCTTCATCACTCCGCCCGATGAAGAGCCGCCGATCGAGCATACGATGCAAAACCACAACCGTCATGAGAACGAGGCCGCCATACTGGCGGCCTCCGAAGAACTTGAGAAAGCGATGGCCGATGCGGACCGAATTCTGGCGCGATACCGTCGGGACGCGGCGACCGAATAGTCATCAGGCCTTGTCGAGAGGCGACTCTTCTTCCGATCCGAGTTGATCTTTTGCCACCCAGGCGAAGAGGCCTGCTGCAGCTGCGATCGGCGCCGACAAGGCGACACCAGTCGGACCTGACATCATGAAGACTTCGAGCAGATGACCGAAGACCTGGATGACGAGAAGAATGGCAAGGCACATAACCGCCACCACGGCGGTCGCCTGAATTCGCTTCGAAAAAAGATATTCCATAACGCCCCCGCGGATTGCTTAAGGGAAGAGAATAGGTAAAAGTTAATATTTTTCAAAAACTTGAAGGTTTCGGCTTAGCCTCTGCTAAAATCCCTCTCGTTCCTCCGATTTTTGCAGAGTGAAGGCGTCCAGCAATATGAACCCAGGAAAATAGTAGCTCCCGAGACTTCCCCCGGGAGCTGTCCGCATTTCGATCCTAAGGTCGCTCAGGGGTCAATTTCCAAGGCCCTTGTCATATGCACCAATGATCTTGGCCACCAACGGGTGGCGCACCACATCCGCCGCGGTGAAGGTATCGAAGCTGATACCGGCGATACCTTGGAGCAGGCGATTGGCCTCAGCCAACCCACTGTCCGCCTTGTTGGGAAGATCCACTTGGCTCACGTCACCGGTGATCGCCATCACTGATCCCTCACCAAGTCGCGTGAGGAACATCTTCATCTGCATGCATGTCGCATTTTGTGCCTCATCGAGGACAACACCTGCGCGAGACAAGGTGCGCCCCCGCATGAAAGCGAGAGGGGCGATCTCGACTTGTCGTTCCTCTTGCATTTTCGCAAGCATCTTGGCCGGCAGGAAGTCTGCGAGCGCATCGTAGAGGGGTTGCATGTAAGGATCGACTTTGTCCTTCATGTCGCCGGGAAGAAAACCCAGCCTCTCGCCTGCCTCGACCGCGGGCCTGCACAGGATGATCTTGTCGATTTCCCCCGTCATGTAGCGGTTCACCATGGAGGCGACAGCAAGGTAGGTCTTGCCCGTGCCCGCGGGGCCGATGCCGAAATGAATGCCCGGCTCCATCAAGTTGCGGGCGTAGGACTTCTGATTTTCCGTTCGTGGAACGACAGTGTTTTTCCGGGTCGTGATCGCATTGTCAGGATTGGCAGGGCAGGTGAAGGCAGCGCCGGCATCTTTTGGCAAATTCGGATCTCCTTGGTCTCCGTGGGGCAAGCGGGGCTCATCATGAGCACCCGCCTCAAGAAGATAGGTTTCCTCCCCCCGGGCACGGGAATTTCCTCGCTCTCGAAATTTGAAGAAGATTTGAGCGTGCAAAATGTGGCGAGACCGCGAACAGGCCCACAGGTATCAATAAGACAAGACAGAGGAATGGATATGACTGCGACATGCTACCCACACAGCGCCCGTGGCCTTCCGGCACGCATGGCGCCGAGTGTCGTGAAAGCGCTTTGGGTCTCTCTTTTCGCACTCATGGGGCAGTTTTCAGCTGCCGCTGTCTCCGGAATATCATTGGTTCAGATCCTGGCGGGGGCGAATCTCAACAATGCGATCACCAGAACGTCGAGCTTCCTGTTTTTGATCGGCATCGCCGGGCTCATGATTGCCCTCGCGAGCTCGCCCGCGGCCTACATTCCGTTGGTCGCCGCGTGGGTTGCCATCGCAGCTCATTGGAGCAAGGGGTGGAAGCGAGGCATTCTCCTCGCAGTTGAGGACGGCTGCTGGATTGCTTTTGGAATTTTGACAGGCGTCTGGATCGCTGTCGTATTCGGAGCCATTTCTCTTGCCGTTCTGGCGGCGTCTCCCGCCTTCCGCAAGGTCGCGCCCGATATCTTGCTCAATCTCTCTCCCGTTCGGCATTGATACCGCAAATTTCACTTCGCAAAAAACACTTTCAGCCAAGATTCCCAAGAGTTAACCTCGTATCGTGCTATTGCCTGCACGCCACCTGGAGGGGATTTTGGTTAAGTTCATTCACACATCCGATTTACATCTCGGAAAACCTTTCGGCCGGTTCGGAGAAGACCTGAGGGTTCGTCTTCGGGAGGCCAGGCACGAAAAGATTTTCGAACTCGCACGTATCGCCCGCACTGAGGGGGCGAGCGCAGTCCTCCTGGCAGGCGACACCTTCGACGCGGAGACACCCTCCCCGCAAGTCGTTCGTCACGCCATGCGCGCCTTTGCCGCCGAGCCAGACATCACCTGGTATCTCATGCCAGGAAATCACGACAGTCTGGCGGCGGGCGACCTCTGGGATCGCGCCTCGAAGGATGCCCCCGCGAACGTGGTCCTTGCCTTGGACGCCTCCCCTCTGCGATTGGGCGAAGAGGCCGTCATTCTTCCGGCCCCGCCGACCAGCCGCTCTCCGGGCCGGGATTTGACGGAGTGGATGGATGACGCCGATCTCGGCGAAGCCCGGCACCTCGTCCGGATCGGCCTCGCTCACGGATCCATTCAGGACTTCGGAAGTAGCGAGGGTGAAGCATCTGGTATCATCACTCCCGATCGACCGCGCCGCGCCAATCTGGATTACCTCGCGCTCGGTGACTGGCATGGCCGCATCAAGGTCGGAGATCGGTGTTGGTACAGCGGGTCCCCCGAAGCCGACAGCTTCAAGCATCAAGCAATGCCCGGCGCGTTGCTCGTGGACATCGACGGGCCTGGATCCACGCCCATCGTCACCGAGATCGAAACCGGAAAATTCGTTTGGATCGAGGCGGACATCGATTTCCGTCCCGGCGAAGATATCGCGGGGCGGCTCGCATCCGGACTTCCCGCGATTGCGAAAAGGCGCGACGCCCTTGTGAGCCTTCAGATCAAGGGACGCCTCAGCCTGTCCGACCGCTCCAAGCTCTCCGAAGAACTCGAGCATGTGGCAGATGATTTCGCGTTTTTCGAAAGCGACCTGAGTGGACTGTTCATCGAGCAAGAAGCAGGAGATCTTGATGATATCGACACAGGGGGAGCCCTGAGGGTCGCCGCAGAAGCCCTGTCGGCAAACGCTGCGAATGAAGAACGTGACGAGACCGCGCGGCAGATTTCTTCTGCTGCCCTTGCGAGACTTTACGCCTACGCCGTCGGAGAACGCGCATGAAGATAAGAAGCATCACTCTGCACAATGTCCGCAGATTTCAGGCCGTGACTGCACGTATCCAGGATATTGGCGACGGCATCACCACAATCTGCGCACCGAACGAAAGCGGCAAGTCAACCTTCTTCGATGCATTGCACGCCCTGTTCTTCTATCCCTACGGCGGACAGTCTCAGGAGATCAAATCCCTGCAACCCTATTCCAAGGGGGCTGTAGAAATATCCGCGGATATCGAGGACGACCAGGGGAAACCCTGGAGGATCGAAAAGCGCTACCTGTCTTCGAAAGCTGCCATCATTACCGATCTGTCATCTGGCCGCATTCATGCGCAGGCCGATGAGGCGGAAGAGTGGATCCGGACACTCATAGGCGCGGATATGCATGGGCCCACCGGCCTTCTTTGGGTTCGTCAGGGGATTACCGGCTTTGGTCCTGACGGAAGCGGGACACGCGAAAAGACCGAACGCGAAAAGCTTCGTGAAACGCGTCAGGGATTGATGTCTTCCATTGCCGGTCAGATCGACAACGTGACCGGCGGTCGACGCATGGACGCTATCATGCACGCCTGCGAGGCTGACCTCGAAGCTCTGGCAACCAAAACAGGGCAACCCAAGGCGGGCGGGGAGTGGAGTAAAGCTCAACGGCGCCTCAAGGAGCTCGAAGAGGAAGAACAGAAACTCGCCACACAAGCTGGCGAATTGCACGATGCCCTCAAGGAGCAAGCCAAGCTCAAGCGCCTCCTGCGAGAGGCGGATGATCCTGAAGCACTGAGACTTCGCGAAGAAAACATCACCGAGGCGCGGAAGAAACTCGAGGCCGCTAATCAGCACGCAACGAGAATTGACGACACAAAACGCGACCTCCGCCTCTCCGAGCTTGAAGCCAAGGAACACAGCGAAAAGCTCGAAAGCGCAGACACCGCGAAGGAGAGCAAGCTGCGCGCCGATGAAGCTGCGCGCCTTGCGGGCCTGGCTGCGCAAGAAGCTCAAGACGAGGCCTCGGAGAGGAAGGAGGCCATGGAGGATGCGCGGGGCCTTCATCAGACCGCACAAACCGCGACACGCGCCGCACGCACCAAGCTGGCGGAGGCTCAACAAATACACGAAGCCATTCGCGCGAAAAAACGTCGCGGAGAGATAAACGATCTACTCACGAAGATCGCCAGCCATGAGAAGCGCCGCAAGGAGCAGAAGGCCCTCGCTCGCAACAATCCTTTGACCCCTGAGGTTCTCGCCGAACTGGAAGATAAGGCGCGAGAAGTCTCGACAGCCCGAGCCATGAGAGATGCAACATCGGCCTCTCTTCGGATCACGTATACTGGCGATACACGCCTGCAGGAAAACAGCGAGGATATTCCGGGAGACGAAGGCATCAGCCTGACCCGTCATATGGAAATAACCATGCCCGGGATTGGCCAGCTTGCGCTTGCGCCCGCAGCACAAAGAACCGAAGGAGCGGATCTCGAAGAACTCGAAAACACCCTGAATACGAGACTCGAGGATCTTGGCATTCAGACGCCTGAGCAGGCACGAAAGCTTGCCCGCGAGCGCCAGGAGGCACTCAACAGCGAAGAACTCGCCAAACAGGCAATCGAAACGCTTGTGCCGAATGGAACAGAAGCCCTCCAACGCGAACTCGACAACCTACCGGAGATCGAGCCCGCGGCTGAGGAGCAGCCCGCCCAAGATATAGCACAACTGCAAAGTAAGGTCGAAACCTGCGAGACGACCGAACAGGACGCGGCCTCCGAGCTCGAGCGCTTGAGGGAGCTTCACACCGAAGCTGCCGCGCTTGCGACGGCGGCCGACACTGAGTGGCGGGTCGCAAAAGAGCAGGCCGGCGCCATCCCCGAGAGCATCCTTGATGAAGAAACCTACGCAGCAGAACAGGAACTTCTTGCTGCTGCGCATCGAAAAACGAATGAGATCAAGGGAGCACTCGAGACTCTCGAGCAAACCGCACCTGATATCGAGGCCGCTCGAGCCGAACTCGAACGTCTCACCTCCGCCAAGGAGAACGCCGAGAAAGAACGCATCAGTCAACAAAACAAGCTGCATGAACTTGGCGGGATCATCCGAGCCCGTGCGGAAGACGACGTGGAAACACGCCTCTCGGAAACACGCGGAGAACTCGAGGACGCAGCAGCCCGCGAAGCGCGCTATCGTTTCGAGGTACAGGCACTGACCGAATTGAAAGATCATCTCGATGCTGCAAGGCGGGAGGCAAGAGATGCCTATTTCGAGCCGGTCAAGAAAGAGATCGCTCCGCTGCTTTCAATGCTCCACGAAAATGCCGTCATCGAAATGGACAGTGACACCATGCTTCCCGCACGGATCGTCCGCGACGGCGTTGCTGAGGAAATTGATGTCTTGAGTGGGGGTGCCGCTGAGCAGATCGCAATCCTGACACGACTGGCCTTCGCCCGTCTTTACGCCAAATCGGGAAAACAGGTACCCATCATCCTCGATGATGCACTCGTTCACTCCGATGATGAGCGCATTGTGACGATGTTCACGGCCCTGACCCGAAGCGCGAAGGACCAACAGATCATCGTCTTCTCCTGTCGAACCCGTGCTTTCTCCGAGCTCGGCGGCACCAGGACGTCCATCGAGACGGACTCGTCGCTGAGCGCAGCTTAGGGGCCGGTTACCGTCCAGGAGAGGGCGTTCCCGTCAATCTCGAGAGTAATCGTTTCACTTACTCCGCTGGGCGGGATGATATTGTAGATGTTGAGCCCCCATGACGGCGTCATGCCGTTCGTGGGGGTGCCGGAACTCACCGCACCTGCATAAGGGGCGCTGTTGCCAGTCCCCGATAGTTTGAAGGAGTAGGGTTTTTTTGGAATTCCCAGCGAGGAGAAACTGATCTGGGCAAAGCTCATCCCGTTCTGGTTGGTGAGCGAAAATGGACCCGGATCCGGAACGGCTTCACGCCCCACGACCCACGTTCCAGACACATCATCGACGACAAGCGTCATCTTCCGCGACTGACCGGGTTGTGGAAGATCGACTGCCATCTTGGTCCCATATGTCACCTCACCCGCAGCAGCCTCCCCACCTCCCTCGACATGGTTGACAACCAGAGGGTTGCCGGCTCCATCTGAACTGGAAACCGTAAAGGGCAGGGGTGTCCCCTCCAGGCCCGTGATATCCACGTAATCGGACTCGATCCTCGTTCGACTATCATTCCACGCCACAATGGTATCGGGAAATGAGAAGGGCTGCACGACAGGGCCGGCTTCACGTTCGATAGTCCACTCGCCAACCTGGTCGCCGATGACCAACCGCACCTTACGCACCTCCCCGAGACCTGGCGGCTCTGCCTCGAGCCGTGTTCCCCAAACCAGCTGCCCACTCTGCGCTTCACCGCCTCCGACAACATGGTTCACTGCGCGTGGGGCGCCTCCGGTGTCGCTTGCCAGGAAGAAATCATAAGGGTCGCCCTCAAGACCCGGAATGTCGACATAATCGGATGAAACGCGGGCCCGGCTATCCCACCGATTCACCCAAGTGGTCCCAAAGGAGAACGGGCCGATGCTCGATCCTTCTCCTGCACCTGGCGGCTCAGGCTCATTGGGTTCAACAGAAGGCCCGCCTGCCGATGCGAGTGCGTCAGCGCTATGCCCCAGGGACGTCTTCACTTCTTTCGAAAAATACCCAATCGATAAAACCGCGACAGCCGAGATCGCTCCCATCAGGCAAACATACTCGACGAGCGCTGTCCCGCAGGACAGTGAAGGCTTTGTCTTGAGGCAAAATTTCATCACGGCACTCCACCTCTCGACCGGCGGCGTATTCCGGTGTTTTCGAACTGTCTTCCTCAAAAAGATACGCCCGAAAGTGGGCAGAAGAAAACGATGGCCAATGGATGACTGCTGCCGAAAACACCATCGACCCATCTTCTCCGTGAACGTCACGGGAAGAAAACATGACTACGATTTCAGCCTCCGGGTATCGCCCTGCAGATCACATCCAGGCCGCCCACCTCCTCAATGAAGAAGCCCCGAACATCTCCACGCCCGGATCAACAGCAGTTGGGGTCCGCCCTTTCGCTGGTCGGATCGTGCCGGAGGTGGCCGCATGATCTTTTCTGGAATGCGTGTTCTCGTAACCGGGGCGTCCGGCTTTCTCGGAGGACGAGTAACCCGACGCTTGATGTCGCTTGGAGCCGAGGTCACCGCCACGGGGCGAAACCGTCAGGCCCTCAGCAGGCTCGGCCTGCCGAAACATCGGACAATCGCCACGGACCTGTCGGATCGGGCATCTGTGCTGTCCTTTGAAGGACCGTTCGACGCGGTGGTGCATTGCGCCGGCTCCACCTCTCCCTGGGGCCGATTGGATGACCTTCGAGCAGCGAATGTCGAAACCACCCGCGCCGCACTTTCAATTGCACAGAGAAGCCACGGCTGTCGCTTTATTCATATCTCGAGCCCCACGATCTATTTCCGCACGCAAGACCAGTTCGGCATCCGGGAGGATGCTCCACTTCCCTCCAGACCGGTGAACCACTATGCACGCACCAAGCGCGAGGCCGAGTGTCTCGTTCAGCGCAGCCATGCCCCTTCCATCATCCTTCGTCTTCGAAGCCTCTATGGGCCAGGCGACACGAAGCTGCTGCCCGGACTTGTGGCTGCAGCTGAGGCGCGTCCCTTTCCTCTTATGCGAGGAGGGCAGGCGCGAACCGACCTCACCCATGTCGAGGACGCAGTAAGCGCCGTCATGGCAGCCTTGCAGTCGAGATCCGAGATCAGCGGGCGATGCTACAATATTGCAGGCTCCGAGACGCTCTCGGTCAAGGGGGCTATTGAAGCGATCTGCTTTCATGCCGGGGTCAATCTGCGATGGAGGGTTACCCCGGTAAGCCTCGCCATGATGATGGGCAGAGCTTTCGAGACAGCTTCAGCTGCGAAGGGCTGGCTTCGCGCGCCTCTCGCAACACGATACGGCCTCGGACTGCTCGCATGGAGCCAGACGCTCGATATTCACCGGGCGCGCCACGAACTTGATTGGGCCCCGCAGATCTCTTTCGAGGACGGCCTGAGAGAAACGCTCGAAACCGCATTCCCGTAAAGAGCGCGCACCACGTCCGCGGTGAAGTTTCGGCAGGATGCACAGTTTGTCTTTGCAATGTTTCCGAAATCGCCTCGTGAACACAATTTCCTTAGACAGGAGAGCCCTTTGAGTTCTCCAGGCAATCAGTCACGCCGAGGGATCATGCTACACAACAGCCGGAAAGATGTGCCACATCATTCTAAGCTCCAAATATGGGGGCTGCTGCGCAACGTCCGGGGTGCGGCTCTGGTGGAATATTTGATCGGCGTCACAGCGGCCGCCCTCATCACAATGGGCGTCGTGATCCCTTTCTTCACCGATGTAAGAGACAGCTACAAGGAATTTACGCAGGCTCTCAAAGCGCCAGCCGTCTTCATTATTCGGCGCGACGGGATCCTCTATGAGGATACCGGCAGCGGTTCATCGACCGACACCTCAGGAGGCGATCCCACAGGTTGGGTCGGCGACGATACGACGACCCAACCGGATCCGACCCCTGATCCAGCTCCAGAACCCACACCAGAGCCGGATCTCGCTCCAGAGGATACCGGTCTTTGCCCGGCATGGTCATACTTCGATTTCGGGTTCGTCGACACGCGGAAAATGGTTCAGATCCATGTGCCCGGTAAGATCATCGGCGTTCATGGCACGAACGGCAACGTGAAGAAAAAGAAGAGCGACAGCATCGATCTGAATGACGTCACCGAGCTGGGCGACCAATACACCACTTTCGTTCTCGCCATCGAATACGACGGGATCCACGAATACTTCCAGGATCACAACCGCATCAGCGTATTCTCCCTCGACGGGGAGAAAATCGTCAACAGAGCCCTGGTCAAGTATGAGAAACCTGGCGACATCCGGCAGGGCGATGAATATTTGATTGCCCACACTCAAGATCTCATTATCGATCTCAGCGGCGCCCTCACCGGCAACAGGAGCTATGATCCAGAAAGCCAGACCGGCAGTCAGGACGTCGGGAATAACGATACTTTTCTCAGCTTCCACGACATCGGCTGCGTGATTTATCGTCCCGAGAATGGGTAGGTGCGCCATGAGGCGCACCCAAGTTCACAGAGGATATCATGCCGGCGGCCTGCAAAGGCTCTCGATTTGATCGTATAGCGCGGATAGGGGCAGCAGATCCTGCTGCCGTCCTATCCTGAGCACCGCCGCACCAGCTTCGATCTCGCGATCACCGACGACGATCATCGCCGGAATCTCCTTTTCACGCGCCGAGACGATGCGGCGTGAGAGCGTCTCGCCCGACAAAAGCAGGCACGATCGAATATCCCGACCCAGAAGTTGGCGTTCGATATCGATCGCGTATTGCTCATGCTTTTCCGAGACAGGCAGCACAGCGACCTGATCCGGAGCGAGCCAGAAGGGCAGGGCGCCACGGCGCTCCTCCAGAAGGATGCCGATAAACCGGCCCAGGCTCCCCAGAACCGCATGATGGATCATGTAGGGAACTTCATATGACCCATTCTCGGCGACGTAGCGGGCACCCAATCTTTGCGGCAAGACAGAGTCGAGCTGTGCCGTTCCGCATTGCCAGGATCGCCCCTGGCTATCGAGGAGAGCGAACTCAAGCTTCGGTCCATAAAAGGCGCCTTCACCCGGCAACAGCTTGGGCTCCACACCGGCATGACGCGCCGCAGCCAAGAGCTCCTCTTCCGCCCAATCCCAATCGGCATCCGATCCGGCCCGCTTCTCTGGCCTGAGTGACAGCGAAATCTCGAAGTCGACAAATCCCAATGATGCGTAAACATCGCGCACAAGCTCGACGAACCTGCCGACCTCATCCCCGATCTGGTCTTTGCGACACAGGACATGTGCATCGTCCTGCTCGAATGCCCGCGTCCGCATCAGCCCGTGCATGGATCCCGACGGCTCATCACGATGACACACGCCAAATTCCGCGTATCGAAGTGGCAGCTCTCTCCACGACCTTTTGCGATCGTTGAAAATCTGCACGTGGCAGGGGCACGACATCGGTTTCAATGCGAGATCACGCTCATCTTTTCGAGGCACGACGAACATGTGCTCCGAGAACTTGTCCCAGTGCCCGCTGCGTTCCCAGAGTGAGCGTGGCAACAATTGCGGCGTGCGAACTTCCTGGTATCCCAGTCGACGCATCTTTCGTCGGATAAAATCCTCGAGCTCACGATAGATCCGGTGACCCCTTGGGTGCCAGAAAACCATGCCCGGGGCCTCTTCCTCCATGTGGTAGAGGTCCAGTTTGCGAGCGAGATTCCTGTGATCGCTTTCGTAGTTATCTTTCATAATCTTTCGTTCCTTGCGTAAATAAATCGCCGGATACGAAAGTTGGCCTGGCTCCGCGCAGCCCCGCATCCGGGCGGGGGCTGGAGCCTGTCAGGGTCGCTTCAGTCAGCGCACACGACAACCAGCCACCGCGTAAGGGTGGTCGTGGTAGTCGTTGTGGTGGCGAGTGCGATACGTTCCATGATGAGGAATATATTGGTCAAAATCGAAAACTCCAAAGAAATTTTTCGCCTTGACGAAGAAGGCTTGCGCACCAGCCGGTGACTTCTCCCCGGACTAAAGATCCGGGGCTTCAGTTTTCCTATCAAGTAACGGCGCACCGTCACAGGAGTGCGCCGTTCTTTGATGGCATGCCGACGTGCGGAAAAGCTGACCTCTTCTCCGGCGGATCAATCTGGACGTCAGTTTGCGAGACGCGTTTCAGGTTTTCCGCAGCGCTGCTCCTATCTCCAAAAATCCAAGGAGAAACACCGTGAAGAAAATATTCTGGATCACAGTCGTCCTCGTATGCCTTTTCGCAGGAGCTGCGAGTGCCGTCACTTCGCCTCCGTCCGTGAAAAAGTCGAGTTCGGGGATCTGCCATGATCACTCGAGCCCATGGTATGACAGGACCCGATCCTTCACTCCTTTTCCTGATCTGGACAGTTGCCTTTCCAGTGGCGGAAGACTGCCAAAATCAAGCGCTCGAAGTGAACCTGCACCAAGCTCCAAAAAGATCTACAACCGTAATCGGGACTTCGGGTCCTGGACTGATGACGATGGTGACTGCTTCAATACGCGTCACGAGCTTCTTGCCCAGCTCTCGACGACCGCTGTCACGACACGTAGCTGCCTGGTAATCCACGGCAGATGGAATGACCCCTATACCGGGCGCGTCTTCACCGAAGCCCGAAACCTCGACATCGATCATCTCGTGCCACTCAAGTGGGCATGGGATCACGGAGCGGCAAACTGGGATCAGAACACGCGCGTTTCCTTTGCCAATGATGCGCGCAATCTCTTCGCGGTCGAAGCATCCGCCAACAGGGAAAAGGGCGCCTCAGGGCCTCTCGACTGGCTGCCGCCAAACTTCGGATTTCGCTGCGAGTATGTCATGCGTTTCAAGCGCATCGCCCTGATGTGGCATCTCGAAATGTCCCCAGCGGAGCGCAGTCAAATGGATGCATTGCAAGCGCGCGTCTGCGCTCGATCGTGAAATCGAAAGACACCCCTCCGACAAGGAAAGAGCGCCTCAAATGACGCAAAATCGCACCCTGACCCTCGCCCTGAAAGGGGCGTATTTCGACCAGATCCGCGGCGGAGAGAAAGAGGAAGAATTTCGCCTCGTCACTCCCTACTGGAAGACGCGTCTCGAAGGCCGAGATTACGATCATATCGTCCTTACCCGCGGGTATCCCCCAAAGGACGATCAGGAGAGGCGCATGACGCTTCCCTGGCGCGGATACAGGCGCACGACCATCACCCACCCCCATTTCGGGCCGGACCCCGTCGAGGTATTCGCGATCAAAGTTGGCGGAAGCGGTTGACACTACCGAAATGCCCCGAGTGCAAGGAGGCATACGGATCTGGCGATGCGGGTTTTCCGGAAGCTCCAGTTCGAAATCGTTGACAGATCACGCTCCCGTGACGACCCTTTGGAGAAGAATTGTCAGTGTGGGGAGTTATTCATGAAACGTATTCAGTATCTGGCTGCTGCGATGACAGGCGGCGCGTATTTATTTCTCGCGGGCGTCAGTCATGCAGACCCGGGCGCCAACAAGGCTTATGTGGAGGCGATGGCATATATCCTCGCCTTCGAGGAGATGGGCGGCATGCAGGGGGTTTCCCCCAATAAGGTCGAGTATCTGAGTGGGGCTGTTGCGGGTCTCAGGCAGGTGATGGCGGACTATCCACACAGCGATGTGGCGGTTCGGATCGTTTCCCAGGACCCTAAGAGCGCAATGTCCATCCCGGGTCTCGAGAGAGCCCTCAAGGAGCTACGTAGCGAGCGCAGATGTCGTGAAGAGGCTCCAACGATCCGTCAATGCTTTGAAGAGAGATGGCTTCGCGCTCGTCTTGCGAAGTTTTCCGACTACGAGAGCGATGATGTGCGGCGCGCATTGATCACCGCTCTTGCGGCCACGGGGCGCATGGAACGGGCCAAGGACTATTATCAGCGGTTCGCCGAAACCAGCGATCCGCAATACTGCACACAGAACATCCTCCTTCTTGGTCTGGCCTATAAAGACCTCTCTGTCATCGACGTCGTCAACCGGCAGGTGGAAGAGGAGGGTGTCTCGCCCATTCCTGATGTGGTCCAGGCCAAGATGCGCAGCTTCAATGACATCATCTACTTCGGGGGAGAAGTTCCAGACCTCGACGGCAACCCGCGGGATCTGCCAATCAAAAAGATCGTGGATCACGGAATACTGCTGATCGAGGCGGGGCGCTTGCGAGACGCGCAGAAGGTTTTCTTCCAGGCGGCTCTCCAGCTCTACGATTCCTCCGGGAGGATGGATCCGGACGTGGCAGACGAGTTCGTGTCCGCGTTCTATTATGGAGGGCGTCATTTGTTTGTGCCGCTGGAAGACTGACCGCCAGCGGCGCACCCCGGATATCTCGATCAGCCGCCGAAGCAAACGGAGCGAGAGGACGATTTCGACCAATAAGGAGACCCAACTCGACAAGGCCAAGCGACCTTACGCCGTCAAACGTGCCTCCCCGGTGCCGTGCACCACCGCGACCACCCGCTCGTGTAGAGTTTTCGGTCGAAACGCGTCCTCGACAATGCGACGATTGATCAGCGAAATCATTTCGTCGCGGATCTCGTCGACCTCCCAGACCGGGCGCTCTCGAAGGGCGGTATAAGCCACCTTCAAGCCGGGGGTCGTGATGCCGGCAAGTTCGCGAGACTCCGAAAGGCGTTGCGCCCATCGACGCCCAATGACCTCCAACGAAACAAGACACAGGTCGGAAAAAGCTTCCTCTCCGCTCTCAGCCTCCCTGCTGACAAACTCTGCCAATGTCTCAAGGAGGCCGACAAGCCTTTCAGGACGCGCATCCCAATGCGTGAGGTGCGACATATGACGCCCTATCACATCGAGGGTCTGCAGACTGGGAAGCTCTGGTCGAACCCGTGGATCCTTGCTTTGCTCGGGCCATTCGATACCCGCCAGGAACTCGGCGCAACCTACCTGGTTTCTCCGCACGATTTCCTCACCGCTCGAAGGGTCGCGACAGATCGCGATCAAGCGGGGCGGCATGGCCGCCTGGTCCGCCTCTTCCGAGGTTCCTGCGACGACAAATACCGAGAACGCCTCCGTGCTCTCGACAACCGCGATATGGCAAGATCCCTGCTGGGGGACATCGATATCGTCTTCAAGCCGGGATTTGAGATCTCCAATAATGTCTGCCACGCCATCACGCGTTTCCGCCACGACGGACCGCATCTGGCTCGATGCGGCGACGACGAGATCGAGAGGCTGTGTCGAGAGATCACTACGGGCGAAGGTTCTCTGGAGATCATCTTCCAATACGACACAAGCCACATGGCCAGAGCTTTTCCCAAGTCCATCAACAGCTGAAAGCCCGGCCGCGACCCGGTCGATATCTCCCGGTGTCGAAATGACGATCACTGCAGTCGCAGCCGGCAGCGTCATCTCTGCCGCCTGATCAGCAGACGCGAAAATCAGCCTCGGACCTGCCTCGTTGCTCGCCAGCATCGACATGGCAACATCCGGGCTGTCGGCCCTCTGATAAGAAGCCTCTCTGCCCGGGATGGCGTTTGCGCGCATCGCCGACTCGGCGATGACGCCAAGAACTGGCGCATCACTCATCTCCGAGGCGCGACGGGCCAGCGCGTGCCGCGCAAGATCATCTTCGACAAGGCACAAGGCCTGGCCATGACGATCCGCAATTTCCAGGATCATTTTGAGTCGAGACTTGTCCATCCCGCGAAACGCTCTCGCGGCGAGGGCGTCGCCAATCACATCCTGGGCTTCCGCCTCATCCATCTCAGCGCCCATGAACATGGGCAGAACGTTCTGCTCTGCTTCCTTAGTGTCCACGACACCTTTTGCGCTCGTTCTCACGTGAGAGCGCATGCCACCCTGCTTCCAGGCAAAAAATGCCGCCTCGGAGGATTGCTCCGAGAGCGCCCATAGACGCTCAAGATGTCGATTGCTTTGCTTGTCGAGCGCTCCCTCGATGGCCCTGAAAATCTCGTCCCTCACTGCCTCCCAAGCTGTGGACTGCCCCTTGGTGGATGGACATTCGACTCTCTCGTGGCGGATCTCGGGGAAACCATCGAAATCCATCGCCCCATGCGTGCTGCTCCGGGGTGCATGCCTGCATTTCATGCGCCGATACGCCGCCTGCGCATCGCTTTCACCCTCCATTCTCGCGATGGAGCCATCAAAAGCCAAAGGCGCCTTATCTCCAAGGATCGAAAGAATTCTCTCTTCCGACCAGCGCCCGCCGGTCGATGTCTCCACATGCGCTGCCCATCCCCCTTCAGGCATGTCGCCTCCGCCGATCATGCGTGCAGCATTGCCCTCCAGGCGCTTGGAAATTTCCTCTTGCACCTCCGACTGACCGGCCCCGGCCGGGACCGACACGAACGCAAATCCGTTCTCATACACCCGGGCAAGAGCCTGGCTGACGAGAGCTGATTGCACCGGATGTCGACCATCGGTCCCGAGGAAAGGGCCATAGGACAGAGTGGTCCGAACCGCGGCGGCTATCGCCTCGGGCATCGACACTGGGTTGAGCATCTCGTCAATGATCCGTGTGACCTCGCGATTGCATGGGTTTCCCGCACCCCAAAACGCTTCGGCGGCATCACGCCTCGCTCCGAACGGCGCCCCGTCACTGGCTACGCGGTCAATCATGATGGCCCTGTCCAGAAGATCTCTTCTCGAAAATCCTCCAGTAGAGAGAGCTGCAAAATCCTCTCCGACAATCATGTTTGCCTGGACACCCTCAGGGGGATGCTTACCTTCTCGCTTCAATCTCTCCGGATTGACGATGCGAACCAAAATAGCGCCGGAAGCCAGCGCATCCCGTGCCCCGATGGCGCGGAAGTCCCGAGGATCAGGTATATTCACGCCACCTGCTCGCAGGAAATGCGCCGTAAGACGATCAGCAGTCATCCTGGCTGCATGGGCGACCCGCCCGGCAGGTCGGCTTTGCTCGGTCAGGACAATCCTCAGCGCGCCGCGATCCGCAAAGCTCAACCCCGGACGAATGGACATGGCCATGGCGAGAACGGACAAAAGATTCTCATACCCCGTGACAATGACTGCCCCCTCACCAAGAACAATCGGTCGGATGACATCGAGAGCCGTATCCGTCCTGTTCGTCGACGCCCGGAACAAGGAAAAATCCGGAGAGCTTTCCTTTCCGAGTGGCACATCCGTGAGGCCTGATGCGCGTATCGCGCGAGCTCCGGAATCGAAGTCCAGGGGGGTCGGTTTCATTCGCGTCATATGGGCAGCTCCGGGCGAGGGACATGTTTCCCCGGGAAATATAGGCAGAATTCCCGTTTCGTGCGCATGCCTCTCACACAGATCATCTCGAGGAAGGCTATTTCCCTTTTGGTTTCGCCTTTCATGCGACCGGCCAATGTCTGACAGAGAGGGAAATTCGATGGCCGAGCAGAAAAAATTGTCGCAATCAAGTGTCGAAGACGCAGTGCGCAGCGGCCAGCGCGCGGCGGCCGCGCACGAGGCATTCGCAACCGACGCCGTTCGTCTTGCTTTCGGAAAGCTGGCTAAGGGGCGCCTTGTTCATGTCTCCGACGTGGAACGCGGCCTTGCGGCCAATGCGTTTTGTCCGGCCTGCTCCGAGCGTCTCATTGCACGAAAAGGAAAACGAAAGTCCTGGCATTTCGCTCACGCGAACGGCCACGCCTGTCGAGAGGCCCTCACCGCAACTCTGGCAGCCTGGCTTTCGCAATGTCTTGAGGACGGCGCTCCCCTTCACCTTCCGGCGCTCGAAATACGCTGGGGGAAGGCCCGCTTTCACGACCAGGAAGCACGGAAGATCGTGTTCACTGGAGCAAAAGCCATCCGCTCCAGCTCCAACGGTTCATATGAAGTTCTGGCGGACGTAACAGGCTCGAACCACTCTCTGCGCATAATTTTCAGGGCCGCGCGGTCCTTCGCCCTCCCTTCACAGGAGGATCTCGCTCAAGAGGGTATCTCGACGCTTCTGGTCGATTTCTACACTCCGCTGATGGAATGGACCGCCTCTCACCCAAACGCCACGATCGAAGAACCCTGGCTGACCAGGGAACTCCTTGACGAAGCGCCTCGTCAGTGGGTCTGGAGCGCACGCGAACACGCGCGCCGCGACATTTTGATCCGACAGCGACTGTCGCGCCACCTGCGCGCGATCGCCGACGTTGATGCGATGTCTGGCAAAGGCTCCAGCAAGAAACCAACAAGAGCCGAGACTGCACTTGAGAAACACGGCCTCCTTCACCTCGCGGAAACCCCGGAGATCGAAGGAGAACGCTTCCTTGGCCCCTGGCCGAGGGCCTGGCGGGCGGCGATCGTCGCAGACCTTGTCCTCCTTCCATTCTCGGGTGGCCTGACCGAGGTTCTGCTCAAAGATGCCGGCTTCGGGCGGCGCAAGATCATCGGAGAAGTCGCCAGACATCGCATGGTCGTGCTCGGGCAGGTCATGCGGCCTCTCGAAGAGAACGACCAGATCGAACTGAAAAAGCTCGTGCCAGACCTTCGCAAGCCTATCGAGATCATCGAAGACTACCTGTCGCAGCTTTCTTCCAAGGGAGCAGTAATGGCCTCGAGCAGGAAAGCGAAATCCCTGGGGCTCCCCAAATGCGCAATCGATCCGCGCCTCGACACTCTGAGCGATATCGACTGGGTTGCCTCGCCCAAGATAACGCAACACGCCATGCGCGTTGCCGCGGCAGATGCTCTTTTGCGAAAATCGAACCTCTCCGGAAGCCCGGCCCGATAGGACACCCGGGAATTGACCTCGCTTTTGCGGATCGGTCGAAATGCCAAACACAGTGACGGCGCGGCACGCGACCAAAATGCCAAAGCGCCTTGGAGGCACATCCCCCCTGAACCCTATGTCTTTGAAAGGAGCACATCTGGAAGCGAAGTCCTGGCTCCACAAACAAGTCTTCGCTGCACTGAAACGAGAGGCCACGTCCCATGCCCAAAGACACGTGTCACCAAGAAACCAGGCCACTCAACTTTCGAGACCAATCCTTTCTCCACGAGGCACAGCTCGCCTTTCTTGAAGAGCTCCAGAGCCGGGGAGGGTCTCTCATTGCCACCTCTCAAGCCTATCAGATGAAAAGTTCGGAGCTTGCGCGACGCGCCTGCGCTCTCGGACTGATGTCATTCTGGCAAGCGACGGATTATGACTGTGAAAGAAAATCCAGCCGCAACCTACCGTCCTTCATCGCTCTCGAGGATTGCCTCGTCTCCCTTCGTGAAAAACACGGCACGTTCGGTGAAGAGAACAATATGCTCTGTCTTCAAGCAGGGATCGCCAAGATGCGCAGGGATGAAACCTGGTCCCTCGATACATTTCTGACCTTTCTCAAGGCAGGAGAAAACCTCTTCGCATGCTGCCGCGACGAAGAAGGCATTACCTCGAAATATGCGCCATGGGGTCTCGATGCGCTCGATCGCATGAGCACGCGAATACTTCGAGAGAGCCCTCGTATGCGAGAGGAACTCACAAGCATGGCCGATGCCCAGATCGAGATCTATTTCGACCACCTCAGCGAAGAAGAGATCAACGAAGGCACTTTCGATATCGTAGCGATTTCCCGCGGAGAAAGCCAAAGCCCCGCCTGGATCGCCGGGAAACTGCTTGCCATGGGGCTGGTTCACCTCGCAGCGCCCGCCCTCGATCCTGTTCTCGATCGGGAAACACGAGCAGCCACAGCCCTTCAAATGGACGCCTCCCCGCTGACGATCGCAAGCCGCTACGCGGAAAGCCTTTCCAGAATATACCATCAGGATAAGAGGATCACGGCAGCCGGGCGCCATACGATGCGCCTTCGTCTCGCTCTGGCAGAAGCAGGATTGAGACAGCTCACGCAAACCAACGCAGATCCCTATCAGGTGATGACCATTCTGGACCATCTCGACAAGGCAGCAGGTGTCTCGGCGCCGTTCTCGAACGAAACAGTCGCACTGTCCTTCGCGGGTCATTCACGCCTATTTCTGGCGCAGCAGATGAGCTCGGCGCCAAGGTGAGAGCTACTCCGGGAAGCTCGGAAGGCCAATCGTCTGCCAAACACCAGGCGATCGCAACACGGTTGGAAAGAGCAAAGGCACTTGCCAAGAAAAACAAAGGCTGAGGCACTTGCCTCAGCTCTGCTCGCCGCCCGCAGGAGACCAGTCGAACACCCTGTCGAAGAGAGACTTCTTGTCCGGGACGTCTGCGAGAATGTCTCCCCATCCCGGCACCTCTGTGTAAGAGAAGTGCTTTCTCGACGTCTCATCCACCCCGCGGATCAACACCAGGCAGGACCGGAAGCGGGGCGTTCCATGTTCCTCGAACATCATCTCCCGCGTCTCCATGACAGCATCTGCAAGAAGGAAACGGGAGTCTTCGTCCGGTATGAAAACCTCAAGTGAGTTCTCGCGCAACACGAAGCACGTGATATCCACCCCATCCTCGGTCCCGGCCTGACAAAGAGCGCCGAGATAGGTCCACTCCCGGCCCTTTTCAGGGCCGAGAGTGCGTATTGCGGCACCCAGCAATCTCCGGCCTATCATTCCTGCCTCCATGGCTCCCCATCATGGGGATACCACGAGATTGATCAAACAAGAACCGCACGGAATATCAGGTCTCGGCGAGACCGGCGAGATCAAGCCATTCGTCTTCCGAGATAACCTTCACCCCGAGGTCTTCAGCCTTCTTTGCCTTGGACCCTGCCTTTTCGCCCGCCACGAGAATATCGGTCTTCGCCGAGACCGATCCCGAGACCTTGGCGCCAAGCGCCTCGGCGCGCGCCTTCGCCTCCGAGCGCCCCATACGCGTCAGGGTCCCAGTAAACACCATGACCTTGCCCGCGATCGCGCTTCCCGTCGTCACGACTTCTTGTGCATCCTCGATCGTCAGCTCATCTGCCATCCGGTCGATCGCAGCACGCTCCGCCTCCTGATGGAAAGCCGTGATCAGGGCGGTCAGGATGACAGATCCAATCCCTTCGATGGCAAGCAGATCTTCCCAGACGTCGCCTTGGCCGATCTCCGCTCGATCCATCGCCGTGATGAAAGCGTCCCAGCTCCCGAAATGGCGGGCGAGCAATTTGGAGACGGATCGACCGACATGGTGGATACCGCAACCATAGATCGCCCGATCGAGTGGCTGAGCTCTCTTGGCATCGATGGCAGCAAAGAGCTTCGCGGCCGATCGCGGCCCCATCCCCTCGAGGCCTTCGACCGTCTCCGGGCCGTCACCACCCCGCGTCTCGGAGAGCTTGAAGATGTCCGCAGGCTCCTTGATCCACCCCTTGTCATGGAGGATCTCGACAAGGCTGTTGCCAAGACCCACGATATCGAATGCATCGCGCGATACGACGTGCTTGAGACGTTCGATCGATTGCGCCGGACAGATCATCCCTCCCGTGCAGTAGTGAACCGCGTCACCTTCTTCGCGCAAGACTTCCGAGCCACAGCGAGGGCAGGAGCCAGGGAAGCGGAAAGGCTGCGCGCCTTCGGGGCGCTTGGACAGATCCACATCCGCGACCTTTGGGATGACATCGCCGGCGCGATAGATCCTGACCCAGTCACCGACGCGAATGTCGCGCCCCTCGCGGATCGGATTCCCCTTGGAATCCCTGCCGGCGATATAGTCCTCGTTGTGCAGGGTCGCATTGGAGACAACGACACCACCTACAGTGATCGGCGCAAGGCGTGCCACCGGGGAGAGCGCCCCGGTGCGGCCGACCTGGATATCGATCGCCTCGAGACGGGTCCATGCCATCTCCGCGGGAAACTTGTGTGCGATGGCCCAACGCGGCGTCGTCGATCGGAATCCAAGGCGATCCTGGAGGGCCAGATCGTTGATCTTGTAGACGACACCATCGATGTCATATCCCAGATCGGCGCGCATCTGCATGATCTTGTCGTAATGTGCCATGAGGCCGTCGAGATCGTTAAACTCCGCCATGAAAGGGTTCACTTCGAAACCCATGGCCGCGAGAGCCTTCACCGCCTCCATTTGCGTCTTCCACGGCCGCTCCGAGAGAACGCCCCAGGAATAGGCGAAGAAAGCCAGGGGGCGATCACGGGTTTTCTCGGGATCGATCTGGCGCAAGGACCCTGCGGCCGCATTGCGCGGGTTCGCGTAGAGCTTTTCGCCTTTCTCTTCCTGTCGGGCATTGAGGGCGGCGAAGTCCGCATGGCGCATATAGACTTCCCCCCGGACTTCGATCAGCTCCGGTGCGTCTTTCAGCTCGCGCGGAATGCTCGAGATCATCCTGGCGTTTTGCGTGACATCCTCACCCACCTGGCCATCTCCGCGGGTGGCCGCAGAAACGAGGCGGCCATGCTCATATCGCAGCGCCAGTGAGAGGCCGTCGATTTTCGGCTCCGCGGTCATGCCGATCGGCGCGGACGGCTTGAGAACGAGATAGTTGCGAATGGTGTCCTGGAAGTCGGACACATCGGACTGCTCGAAGGCGTTCGCCAGCGACATCATGCGCAGCTCATGGCGGATCTTCTCGAACCCTTCCGCCGGGGCGGCGCCGACCTTCCGGGTCGGGCTGTCGGCGGAATCCAGATCCGGGTTTTCCGCCTCCAACTCGAGAAGTTGCAGCTTGAGACTGTCATATTCCGCATCCGAGATGATCGGATCGTCGTTGGTGTGGTAGGCGGTATTGGCCGCCTCGATGCGAGTGCGGAGATCTTCGATGCGCTGGGCGGTGGAGGATTTCGTCACGAGTATGATCCTTCTGCAGTTGGCGCCTCGACGCGCCGCATTTGTCTGTTAGGAGATTTGGGATTCAGCGCGGATGCGGCGGAGTTCCTCTACCGCATCCCGATTGGTATTGATATCGAGCTGGCCGGTGCGATCCACGCGCACCATGATCATGGGTTCTTCGCCATAGATTTTCGTGGCAAGCCTTTTAACGACGAATGCATCGTCGTCGATGAGCTTTTCGTTGAAGGCATCGAGAAGGGCCTTTTCGAGATTATCCATGTCCGGGCGGCTGGTCGGAACGATCAAGCCTTCAATGGCTGCGAGACGCTTCCATTTCGGCCAGCTTTTCGGGACCTGCATGACGAAAGTCATCTCGAGACGCACCGGCCCCTCGATCGGGCGTCGCCCGCCGAATACATGCTCGACAACGCGAGCCACCTCGACGGTGAAATACTTCGTTCGCGCCGGCGTGAAGCCGAATGTCTCGCCCGTTTGAGGGTTGGTGACGACCCGTGGACGCTCCTTCGGAACTGGCACGAGGTCGAACTGAAACTCCGCAGCGCGGATCTTGCCGTTCTCGTCGAGGAAAAAATGCCCATCACCCGCGGGGCCAACTGACGCCTTGGGGTGGACTGCCGGACGTGACACGCTCCTCTTGCGCTTCGCGCCCTCGGCGGCGCCTGCCTTCTTCGCCGCGCCGCGCTTCTTTTTCTTGGATGGTCCTTTCGCAGCCGCGCCCTTCACCAGGTCCGCGACTGCCGGGTCGATAAGTCCCGCCGCAATCGCCTCAGCTGCTGAAAATCTAATCTGCCGGGTCACGATTATCTCCTGGTTGCTCCAAGGGATATTGGCCTTTCGGATCCATTCAGAAGCAAAAACATGCCCGGACACAGTAAGAAAAACAGACAGAAAATCCTCGATCAGAGGCAAGCCAGACCTCCGGGAGTGAGCACTTCTCTCAGAGATATCCATAATCTTGAAGAGAGACGCCCCCCTATCACCATAAGGGCCCGGCTTATCCGATGACTGAACAGGAAGGCTGCGCGGTCTTCCGCGCGGGGCCTAAGTCCAGGGAAGACCTCAAGGAGACACCTGATCATGATCAACAAGTGCACTCTTCTCGGGCGCCTCGCGCGAGATCCGGAGCTCAAGGAATTTTCGAATGGCGGGAAGGTCTGCAAACTTCGCATAATCACCTCTCGCAGCTACCCGGATTCCAAGACAGGCGAGTTTCAAGAGCGGACCGAAGGACACAACGTGTCCATCTACACAGACAAGCTTGCCGATCGAATCCATGAGAAATGCCGCAAGGGAGATATCGTCTTCGTCGAAGGGCCAATGGAGACCCGTCGATGGACCGACGCCAACGATATTACCCATTACATGACAGAGGTCGCTATCCGTCCTCGTCTTGGAGGCATCCGGCGTCTCCCTACAGGTCGCTCGACAAACCCCACAGAGTCGACAAGCTCTTCCGCGACGGAGGCCGCCACGAATACAGAGGTGCACGACACGATCCCCGACAACATCGAAGATCCCTTTGATGACGACTTCCTCGGGAATGGGTTTGGCGAGTTCGAGAGCGATCTTGGCTCACTCGACGAGAATGATGCGCTGCCCTTCTAAGCAAGCCTCATCTTTTCCACCTGTCGCACCGCCTCCTGCTCCTCCTGGGTCATTTTCCAGAACTTCCTGGACGGACGATTGATGCCTTTCATGCGGCAATAGTCCTTCAAAGCCTGCTCGGGGACGCCAAGTTCGGATATCAGGTCAGAGGGGGGAACTCGCCAGATCATATCCGCGAGATCCTCCTGGTCGTCTCGCATGCAAAGAGCCCTCAAGCCCTCCTGTCTGTCTTTAGTCATCCGCCAGTAGCCAGATGGGGGAAGTTCGACCGAGTGATGCACACAATACTTCTTCAGGGATGTCGCCGTCACTTTGTAAGACATCCCCAGATCGGAAAGAGAGGCATCCCACACCAGGCTGTTCATCTTGTCTGGCGTCATCATGCGCCAGCTCAGGATGCCCGAGACCGGGGTTGCCGCCTTGAGGTCGAGCAACAGCCCATGGATTTCACTCCACTCTCTGGCGGACGCATCCCTGACATCCCTAAACTCGACAGTGACAGGCACGAATGCCGCGAGATGCTTGGCAACCATAGAGCCAACGGTCATGCCTATCTCGTAAATGTCTGTCTGTCTTTCTGGCGTGTCAGTATTTTGACCGGATCCAGGTAGGGTCCGCACTGTCCGCGTTGCCCAGCCAGATTCATGGGCATCTATCCCGAGCAATGAAATGGCCTCCTGCGCAACATCATGCGCTTCCGCGGATAAAACCACTCCCTGCGATATCAAGGCATGAAGAGCAGCAAGTGCGAGGAGGCGCACCTCATCATCGCGCTTGCGACCGGTCGGATTTACCGCAGCAATGAGATCGATCGTCTGCAGCACCCCCGGCTTTCGCCGGTGAGCGAGCACAAGCGACCGCATCGGGCCAACGACATGAACTTCCCGATCCCTTATCTTCAGATGACCGCGCGGAACCCACATCCGAACTGGAGGCGGCACATCGAGACTCTCTCCTGCCGCCTGACGGCCGCACATAACGACACGCCCTATGCCCGCCGGCATAGGCGCCTTGTGGGGCGAGAAACCGCGCGCAAATCCTTCCCAGAATTTTGCGGTAGCTCCAGACATGATAAAACCCTCTCGAACGAGAGGGCCTTATCACCGGACTCGGAAAGTCAGGTCAAGACACGATATCATGTCAGGACAGGCATTACCATAAAGCCCAAAATCATCACGAGGACCATGAAAGCTACGAATTTTCGTCCATGACCTTCGAGTATTTTTTGCAATCCCGGACCGAAAAGCCTGATCGTGAATGCGATCATGGCGAACCGCACAAAGCGGACAGCGAAGGCTGCGAGAATGAACAGGTCCATCCGCATGCCCGCTGCGCCGGACACAATGGCCGCCGCCTTGAACGGAATAGGGGTGATGCCGGCGACGACAACGGCAAGCCAGCCGTTCCTTTCATAGAGATCCCTGAAATGCGAAAAACTCTCTTCCATGCCGTATAGGCCGAGAAGCCAGTGCCCGACCGCCCCCATGAAAAAAGCGCCGATCAAATATCCCAGGGCGGCGCCAGCGACAGACGAGAGAGCCCCGACCAGAATGATCAACCAGGTCTGCCTTGGGCGCGCAAGGCAGATTGGAACCATCGCCATATCGATCGGCACTGGAAGAAAGCTACTTTCCAGGAAGGACAGAATTCCCAAAGAGGGCAGGGCGCGCGGCCCCCGGCAAGCCTCCATAAGACGCGAAACCCAGCCCTTGCCGGTCGCCCTGGATGCCTTGATCTCCTGATAATCCGCCACGCTTCTTTCTCCCTGAACAAATACAGTCAGGCTGAAGATGGAGGCGGTTCATCGACGGAAGAAATATCAGACGTTCGAGGCGCGCATTTCCGTATAGACCAGCACTGAAACCAGGCCGCGAATATCTTTGATTTTTTCTGCTGGGACGGCTTTGAGCTCTTGATTTTCCGAGCTCATCCAGGACCGCATCGCGGCTTTATCGTCACTCATGATCTTTGCGAGCGCCTGGTGAATGCGGATGACCATCATCGCCATTTCATAGGGCTTGGTCTCGGGAGAGATCTGACACGTCCCTCGGCGCACGCGAGAAATTGTCGCCGTACTCAAGCCGACGATCTTCGCCAGATAACAACCATTCAATCCAAGATCGTCAGCCGCTCTCAGGAGCGCCTTCGATACCACTTCCGCTACCTTGTTTCGGTCAGCAATCTGCTCTGCGATCACTGTTCTGCCTCCTGTTTGTCTTGCAAAGACATTGGCTGCGTTTTGCGAATACGAAAGAAAATTTTCAATGAGGCACGCCATGGAGCGCCGAGGGCCGAAACTTTGCCAATAAATACACGGGTAAACTGCATGTTGGCGGCGCCAAAAAAAGTGACACAGGATTTGGTAATTATATCTCTAATCTGCCAGTTTTTCCGAACAGCGGCGGCATTCCCATATTCTGTCTAAGTTCAAAATTCGGGAGCCCACCAGTGAGCAATGACATCAAGCCGTCGAGCAAAGACCATCCTCTTTACCCGGCGATCGTCGAGGCCTGCCGAGGTGTCTACGACCCTGAGATTCCCATCAATATCTACGATCTCGGGCTGATCTATACGATCTCCATTGAGCAGGAAGGGGTGGTCGATGTCGAGATGACGCTCACAGCTCCTGCCTGCCCTGTAGCCGGTGAAATGCCGGGCTGGGTCGCCGAAGCCGTCGCCTCCGTCGAAGGTGCCAGTGTCCGTTCTGTCGAGCTCGTATGGGATCCACCCTGGGGAGTGGAGCGAATGACGGACGAGGCAAAACTTGAGCTTGGATTGCTTTAAAACTCACGCCGGCGGGGCATTGGAGAACCTTGACCAGACATGCGCTTCAACATCCTCTCCCTGTCTGGCGGCGGTTATATGGGCCTCTATACCGCCCATGTCCTCGCAGCACTCGAAAGGCGCAGCGGCAAACCCCTGAGAGAAAGCTTCGACCTTGTCGCCGGCACCTCGGTCGGCGGCATACTTGGGCTTGGCGTTGCGCTCGGCGTTCCAATGGAGCGGGTCGCTGAACTGTTCGATCGCTCTGGCGGTCGCATCTTTTCCGACAGATCCGCGCCGCGCCATATAGGACATGTCGCCATCGACACACTGCGCTTTCTCTCTGGCGCCAAATACGACAACGCTCACTTGACCAAAACCATCGCAGGCATCTGCGGGCAGGGGACTCTCATGGAGGATATCCCCACACGGTTCATCGCGCCTGCGGTGAATCTGACACGCGGAATGCCACATACCTTCCGCACACCACATCTCTCCGAGCACAGTAACAGTCGAGGGCTCCGAGCGCTTGATGTCGCGCTGGCGACCTCTGCCGCACCCACTCTGCTCCCGATCGTGCAAATCGGAGAGGAGTTCTTCTCGGACGGTGGCATCTACGCCAACTCTCCAGACCAGATCGCACTGCACGAAGCAGAGAGCCTGATCGGCATAAACCCGGCCAACATCCATCTCCTGAGTATCGGGACGACGACCGGAAGCTACGAATTCCCTCAGCCCAGGAGCTTGTCCTTCGGCCTGTACGAGTGGATGGAGGACAGACGGATGATCCGCGTTGCGCTCGCCACCCAACAGCAATCCGTCTACCGCATCCTCGCCCAGCGTCTGGGGCGACGCTACATGCGTCTGGATGCACCTCAGGGACCTCACGCCAACGAACTTGGCCTCGATATTGCCAGCAAGAAAGCGCGGGTAATCCTCGCTGAGCTGGCCGAACAAACGGCCGCAAGCTTTCCCGATCGTCCGGGGCTCGACGATTTCATACAGCACAGGGCGCCTCCGCCGCATTACTGGTGAGGCACTCAGTGAACAAGGCGCAAATAGCGTCTAAGGGCGCATAGAGTGGAACGAGATGCGGTTTCCATCCGATATGCGGCGAAGACAATGCGGATCACGGCGGGGGCTGCCGCCCCCGCGCCCCTATGACAGATCACCCATCTTGAGATTACCCACCGTTCCTTTCGAAACCGATCCGCCCTGACCGGGAAAGATCTCGGGAAGGCACAGCCTTCGCGCCCGGGTATCGGTCGGGAGGAGGAGGTCCGGCCGCCAGCGGCGCGGATCAAGTGCCAAAGGCAAGATTGTCGGCCGAGCGGGCCCAAGCAAGAAATTTTACCAGCATTTCATCCACGCGAACATCTCGCTCTTCGATCGGACGAACAAAGGACAGACCTTCAACAGACTTCGCTCGCGACAGCGCCACATAAAGCTGCCCTGGAGCAAAGGCCCCGTGGCCAAGATCAATACGAACATCCTCGAGTGTAAGCCCTTGGCTTTTGTGAATCGTGATCGCAAAGCCGAGGGTAAGCGGAATCTGCTCGAAAACCCCGATGGTGGTCTCGACTATCGATTGAGAGACTTCATCCCAATCCTGACGTGTCCTTGCCCAGTCACTCGGAGTGAGACGAACGGGCTCATCCTGGCCGTCAAATCGAACGCGGACAAAAGCGTCCTCAAACACGCCATCGCCATCATATGCCTCGACCACTTCGCCAAGCGAGCCATTTACATATTTCTGCACCGGATCATTGCGAACAGCCATGACGCGGACACCTGGCAAGAGGCGAAGCTCTCGCGGAGCGGGCAGGGGCGCCCCTTCGATCCCGAAGGAGCCCGACGCACGCGCTCTAAAGACAACCTCCGCCGAGCGCGCCTCGCCATCAGCCTCATTCCGGAGCACCTCGAGCCCACGCCTGTTATACTCATCCGCCGCTGCTCGCGTCGCCGTTAGAAGCAGAGGCACCACACCGGGGCGGTGGGGGCGGGCACAGCGCTCATTGAGCCAGCCAATCGCGCGCGACACCTGACGGCCTTCGCGAATGTCACCAAGTGCCTCCACCATGTCAGGATCGGTTTGACGCCAGACCTTCTTGAGTGTCGCGACATGGATCGGAGTATGCTGCATGACCCGTGCCGAAAAAGCGAACGGTGTCTCATATCCAAGCCGCTCGAGGATTTCTCTGTCATCCTGTCGCACGACCGGAGGCAGCTGAAGGAAATCGCCGACCAGAACCACCTGAACTCCCCCGAAGGGCAGGTCGTTCTCTCGAACCTGCCGAAGGCGCGCATCGATCCCGTCAAGGAGATCTGCTCGAACCATGCTGATCTCATCGATCACGAGACGCGACATCCGTCTCACAACAGATCCCAAACCAGACTCCTCACGCGCGATCGCATCGGCATCGAGGACGCCGATCGGCAATTTGAAAAATCCATGTATAGTTGAGGCACGAAGGGCGAGAGCGGCCACACCTGTGGGAGCCACAACCACCTGGCGCTCACCTCCCGGCATGCGTTTCATGTAATCGATGAGGCGACTTTTGCCGGTGCCGGCCCGTCCCGAGACAAACACCACAGAAGCTCCGGACCTGACAGCGGCAAGGACATCGCGAATACCCTCGGATGACTCATAGGCGACATCCGGAACAAAGGCGGCATCCTCTTGAAGCTGCTCATGACAATTTCTTAGGTATTGGGAGAAGTCGGACATCCGCTTCACGTCTCCTCCACTCTTTGAGGCTGAAGTCGCCTCAAAGGGCTCGAGCGGAGCATCGAGATCGATAGACAAATCGTTTGCCATTACTGTCCGGGCCTCCTTGAGGTCACGGTTTTTTCTTGGGTTTTCCAAAGGATTATAGGGAATATGTCAGCGCAAAATAAAATTGCGCTCAGGCATATGTCCCGACATGCCATGAAATGGCAGGCGCCTTTCATGCCCAATTGTCACGCCTCAAGAATAACAGGGGCATTTCAACGGTCGACCACTCTTCCTCCAAGCAATCGCAGCATTCCCAAGCCTGCCTTTTGATGAGCAGGCTTGTCCAATGCCACGACCCAAAACTTCAGGGCTACAGAGGGACGGCCGATATGAAAAATATGCAGAACTGAAGGAAGCCCCATGAACTATATTCGTATGACATTCGCCTTTTTTGGCCTCTTCTTGCTGACCGCCTGCGGCGGAGAAGATGGGGAAAAATATGTCGGCCGGTGGGTGCAAAGTAACCACGACGAGATCATTCAAATCTCGAAGGTGGATGACACCCACTTCACTGTCGATCACTACTATCCGGTCTGGGGGAGCTTTGAGCACGAAGCGCTGAACGCCACTCTTGCAGAGGACGGCACGCTTTACATCGGCCAGTTCGGCCGCGCGGAAATGACGAATGACAAGCTTTTCGTCGACTCCATCCGCTATATTTCCGTTCCGAACGGATGGATGCCGCGAGACGGGCGCCCCGCCTCGTAACCCGAAGCTGAAGGAGAAAAACTGCGGCACGGAAATTTATCGTGTCGTAGTTTTGTTCTTCTTGAAGGAGAAAAAGTCACTCCCCAAATAAATCTTACCGATCGCCAAAACTGGGATCGGTTCACTATGGCCCGTCCAAAAGGAGGGCCGTCACCAGCAAAGTGTCGCTTCAAGAAAGGTCACATCAATGCAACACGCCGCATCTCTGCAATTCCCGCATCTTCCACGCTCGTTCCAAGCCGTCTTGAGCGCTCTTGAAAATGGTATCGATCAGATCGACCAAACGAACTACCCGCCCCACAACATTTTCCGGACCAGCGATGACGAGTTCTTCATCGAAATCGCCGCCGCCGGCTTTTCAGCCGACGAGATCGAAGTATCGATCGAGAAAAGCGAACTGAAGATCGCCGGCACAAAGCCCGAGGAAGATGAAGACCAGGCCAAAACCTTCCTGCATCGTGGCATCGGCATGCGCTCGTTCCGACGATCTTATCGCCTGGGCGAATATATCGTCGTTCGCGACGCTGAAATGAAAAACGGTATTCTCACGGTCCATCTCGTTCGCGAACTCCCGGACGAGGCGAAGCCGCGAAAAATCCAAATCAAGACGCTCGACTGATCGGGTCGAGTCGCCGGGAAAATCAAGGGCCGCGCTCATGCGCGGCCCTATTCATGTACCTTCCGGTCGACATCGGGACGGCCGTCTAAAGAGGCGGGTCTCCGTAAATATTTTCGTCCGCGTCGCCTTCACTGAGAAAGATCCAAAGCAGCAGACTGCCGCACATCCCACAAGCGATCCGACCGAGTCTCATCACCCAAACGCCGTAATCGAGAAAAAACTTGTGCTGGTAATCGACATATCCATTCATCCCCAGCCAGCCCAGTAGCCACGTGCTTGCTGCCGCGGCAGGAAGTAGCATGTAGAGCCCCGTGCGATTGTTGTCGTGGAGGCGTCGCACAAATAGCGACACGTGTGCAATCAATAGCCAAGCCGCCAAGATGAGACCAATGAGCATCACCGGACCGTCAAGTTGCAGTCCGAGTTGCAGCGCCATGTAATACCCAACGCAAATGACAGCCGTCAGGAAGGCGAACGTCCAATGCTCAAGCCGATCCGATCTTCCATTGAAGGAAAATGTCCCGAGAAGAGCTGAGCGCAAAGCCTGAAAAAAGAGCATCGTAATCTCCTGCATAGTCCATGAGGAGGTGAGTCTGATCTGCTGCAAACGAAAGCGATCCCGACAGGCTCATCGTGCGGATATTTCCGTTAACGTTGCCACAGGCCCATCTCTTGAGGACCAACTCAACCGGAGTTCCTCAAATGCTGAAAGCCATCCTCCTCGCACTCGCCTCTTGCCTCGGGCTTGTCACCGCGGCTCATGGTGAAACGAAAGATGGCGCATGGAACTTCTCGCAAGCTCTGGTGGGTCAGGTATTCATCGGCGAAACGCAATCGACCTGTGGCGGCTCTCTTGTTGGTGCCGACCTGGTCCTGACCGCAGCGCATTGCGTGACCGGCGCGCTCGGGACAGAGCCGGTCGATGCACGTTCTGTCACATTCTCGATCCCTGACGCAAACGGTTCTCCTCAGATTTACCATGTAAGCGATATCGCCACCGACCCAGAGTTCAAAAGGGAGGGGTCTCCCACGCGCAAACAGATTGCGCGCGACGTCGCACTCTTGCGTCTCAAGCAGGATGTCCCCGGCATCCCGGAAGACATGGCCTCGTTCGACTCCGGACAGCCATTCATGGCTCTCCTTCCAACCGATAAATCCGCCCCCTTCGTGGGGGAGCCCTGTGAAGCCAGCTACGAGGACGAAAAGATCGTCATCCTCTCATGTGCGCGGGCAAAGGGGTCATCCGGGATGCCGGCCTTTTCCCTGATCGACGGGAAGCGCAAGATCACAGCCGTCGTCTCGGCAAACGGCATCAGGGACGGGGAGTCGATCACATTTGCTGTAAATCCGATGGGCAGCCTCGGCAATCTTCGCTGGATCGGCGAAACCAGAGCAACACCATCAGGATTTTGATCATGATGCTGCCGCGAGCTGCGCGTCGCAAAGAGACCTGAGGCGCACAACTGCCGCACCGATATCTCGCGCGGAGATCGGCAGATCCAACCTGACCGGGCTAATGTCTTCGGGGCAGGGGGCAGCCAGGGCCTCGATAAGAACTGCCGACCTGGTTTCTCCTGTTGGCCTTCCGACGTTGTCGATCTCCATCAGGATGTGAAGTTCGTCTTTCTTGCCCTTCAGGCGGCGTCCATTGCGCAACCAGTTCAGCTTCTCGCACACCTTCCATGAACGCGTCGTCTCGATACCACCACTTCTATTCGGGCGCGCTTCAAGAGCAGATGCCACTTCAACTGGGATATCATTGAACGAACTGATCCATTCGCCGCGAGCTCCGGGGCGCAGAAATACCTGACAACGTGGATTGGAGCGCACGATCCGGACCTCCCAGGTCTCGCTTCCATAGCTAAGAACCTCTTCTTCCTCGATCTGCATCCAGGCCTCACAGCGGGTCGCACGACCAAACGCCGAGGCGATATCTCTACGCCGCGCATTCGGACGCAAACCAAGCAGGCGCGCAATATCTGAGCGCGATTTGATGGGTTTGGTTATGTTTAAAAAATCGTTCATTCCATGACCTCGGAGAAACACATATTGAGTTCACCAGGCAAGGATGGAGGCGGCCGAGGTCGGCGCATGGTCACCGCGGAGGGCGACTGAAGTCGTGGTGGCTGGAGTGCAGTCTTTGATCCAGCAGAGCTCATCAGGCCTCCCAAAAATGAGAGATAGAAGGGCAGGGTCGCTCGAAGTCACCTTTTCTCATGACACGAATATAGGCCGGAAGGTCCGTCCGCGAAACATTCAGCCCCCAGGCACAAGGAGAGGCAGGGGTGTTGCAGGCACCCGTTTCTCCCCTCCGTCAGCAAAAATTTGCCGCCAAGATTGCCTCCTGGTTGAAATATCCTACCGTTCAGGGGCATAGGCGCGCACGGCGCAATCCTCTTTACCTTCTCATTTCAATAGTCAGTTCAGGAGATGATTTATGTTTTATCCGACGGACAAAATAGCAATTTTTATCGATGGCCTTAGCCTGTGGAACTCGGCAAAAATTCACAATGTCGGCGTGGATTACAAAAAGCTTCATGCCGAATTTAGAAAGCGCGGAAAACTTACCAGGGCTTTCTACTACACGACCATGTCGGACAACGAGGACTTTTCACCTGTCCGTAAGCTCGTCGATTTTCTGAGTTACAATGGCTATGTCATTCGAACTCAAACTATCCGCGAGAACGATAGCGGGACAGGGCTCAAAAAAGCCAGCTCCTACATGCGCATGCGCATGGCAATGGATGCCATCTCCCTAAGCGATCATCTCGACCATCTCATCCTGATGAGTGGTGATGGCGAATTGACGCCTCTTGTTGAGGAACTTCAGCGACGCGGCGTCAGGGTGAGCGTCTGCGCTGCAATGACCCCTGACGAAGTCATCATCTCCGACGACCTGCGTCGACAAGCGGATAACTTCATCGAGTTCGGCTCCATCAAGGACATCATCGGAATGGAGCGACGAGATGGATGAAAGGCATCCATCTCGGTGATTGCTGACATTTTTGCCGGGTGATATGCCCGGAAAAAATACAGTGACATAAAAATTAGAAACGCACCGAAACCTTCTTGGGGCCCCAAATAAATTGGGAGCTACCAATGAAGGTTCGGTATGGACGATTTCAAATCACTCGGAGTTTCTCGATCAGCTTCACCCAAGGAAATTCAACGCGCCTGGCGCGTCCTTGTCAAAGCCAATCATCCTGACCGTTCCCAAGACCCTGTCGCTGCCACAAAAGCTCTCCAAGAGATCAACGCAGCCTATGACCGTATCCGCCAGGGCAAGCCAATTCTTCAAGAGCATTCGCGGGCCGATAGCTCGCATCGCAAAGCGTCTCCGAAGAACACAAGGCCCTTTAGCTGGGATGATTTCAAAACCTTCTACGACGCACCTCGCGATCGCTCCAGACAAGAGCCCAACGCGTCACGGGCTTCGGAAGAAACTCAGGGCGCCACTGATGCGAAATCAGCTCGCAACGCCGGTGCATCCGATGCTCGATCCAAGACAGAGTCTTCCGGTCACGCAGGATCTTCACACAAGGCGGATAGTTCTCACACTAAGGCAAAGTCCGAAGGTTCCCAGGCGAAGCCTGGGACCTCGAGTGACTTCAGCGCAAAACAAGAGCAGGCACAGAGATCCAAACCAGAAGCGGACAATCAAGCGTCGGCAGCCAAGAGGAGCACTTCAAGAGAAGACGCTCGCGAATATCGTGTCATGGCGGCAGCTTACGAGCGGTCCAAGCGCCTTAAGGCGCAAAGCGAACGCAGCAGCAGTGGCGTCTCCATCGAGATTTAAGCATGTCGCCACAATCATGTAATCCAGGCGCCATCTACCACCATCTGCATCGATTGATTACGAGACTGTAGTTTACATAACTTCTATTACCGGCATTAGTGCTTGTGTGCTTGAGGCCGACCTCCTGGTCGGCCCTTTCTTAATCGGAGCAGAAAATATCTCGACTGAAGACCTTTCCTGCTACATCGAGAAGATCATCCGACCGTCTGTTCGCAAGGATCACGTCAGCCTCCTCCTTGAAGGACGCCAGACTGCTGATGACGCGAGCGCCAGGGAATTCCTCCTGGTGAAGTTCAGGCTCATAGATGACGATCGGAATCCCCTTTGCACGAAGGCGTTTCATGATACCCAGGATTGAGCTCTGGCGGAAGTTATCAGAGCCAGACTTCATCACGAGGCGATAAATTCCAACCACCTTTGGCTCCAAAGCTTCAATCCTGTCCGCGATGAAATCCTTCCGTGTGCTGTTTGCCTTTACGATCGCACCGATGAGGGTTTGCGGAATTCCTTCGTAGTTCGCCAGCAATTGCTTTGTGTCCTTGGGCAAGCAATAGCCCCCATACCCGAACGACGGATTGTTGTAATGATCGCCAATGCGAGGATCGAAGCTGACACCCTCGATAATCTGTTGGCTACTCATGCCTCGCGCCAGGCTGTAGCTGTCGAGCTCATTAAAGAACGCTACTCGCATAGCGAGGTAGGTATTCGCGAAGAGCTTGATCGCTTCCGCTTCTTCAGGGTCTGTCAGTAGAATCGGAACTTCCGGCCTCTTCGACCCATTCGCCAAGAGCTTCGCGAACTCGGCCGCTGCAGGCGTTCGGTCCCCGACGATAATCCTGCTTGGATACAGGTTGTCGTAAAGAGCTCTGCCCTCCCTGAGAAACTCCGGAGAGAACAAGATCCGGTCAGTATCGAGCATCTTCCTGATACCCTTGACGTAACCCACCGGAATCGTTGACTTGATGACAATCGTTGCGTCAGGATTTACGGATACCACGTCCTGGATTACCGCCGTAACGCTCGATGTGTCGAAGTAGTTCGTAGCAGAATCATAGTCGGTGGGCGTCGCCACGATCACGAAGTCAGCTTCCATGACAGCAGATTTGGCATCGGTTGTTGCCCGGAGGCTCAGCCTTCCACTCCGCAGATACTCTTCAATCTCCTTGTCTGCGATTGGACTGCGCCCAGCGTTTACCTCGTTCACCCGCGTCTCCGACAGATCGACAGCAACGACATCATTGAACTGAGCAAGCAGAACCGCGTTGGACATGCCTACATATCCCAACCCCACGACGGCAATTTTCATTTTTTGATCCTTGAACAGGTAGCTTAGGGATAGCAAATCGGTCCAATTAGCTAACGAACAAAATGACCTGGGGCAGAATTTTTAGCTCATCGAGACAGGCTCGACCTGACATCCTCGAAAGGATGTGAGGGCCCTCCTCCCTTTCGGAGGTTGCCGGGTTGAACACAGAAATCGCGGCGGGCTCCACGCTGAAATACCCTTGCGGGAAGTGACATTCGCTGCCTTGGAAAAAGGGAACCCGAAACGGGCCAGAAAGTGTAACTAATGCGTGCGCAGTAGCTACATAATCTCCAGAAAGCGACCCAAATCCTTCTTGGATAGCATCAAGAGGCAAATCGTGGACAGCGGAGATAAATCAAGCCAATCCTCCATTGCGTTAGGATGCGCACGACGTGGGTTTTGCGGTCGCGTTTGCAGCCTGAGATGCGTTTCCACAGGCGCCCCCTGCACCGAGATCACAGATGAGGAGATGGAGATGCGCCTTCTCGAGCTCGGCTTCATCGAAGGCGCTCACATCTCAGTCCTCCATGAAGCCCCGTTCGGCGGCGACCCCATTGCGGTCCGTGTCGATGGAGTGACGATTGCGCTTCACCGGCGCGAGGCAATGTCGATCGAGGTCCAGCCAGACTAAGGACTTGCCCGCAGCGAAGCTGGGTTATCTGCAGTTTCACCAAGCTTGCCCCTCAACAGGAGCAGCGACGCGTTCATGACGCCGCTGCCCCCGCAGAGGGGCGAGAAATTCCATAATTAAGACAGGCATTGCAGAAATGACATTCCTCGATCTCGCTACCTTGATCATTGTCGCAGCTGCGCTTTTTGCTGCATTGAACTCGATCTTCTTCAAGCTCCCGACGGCAATCGGAATCCTGGCGATTTCTCTTTGTGGCTCGATCGCTCTGCTCGCAATCGATCACTTCGTGCCCGGCTTCAATCTCGATGCCGGCGCGTCGGCTGCCGCACGCGCGATGGTTTTCGACAAGACCCTTCTCGACGGCATGCTCGGGCTCCTTCTTTTTGCTGGTGCACTTCACGTCAAGGTTGAAGAACTCAAGCGCCAGCTGCCAGCAGTAATCCTTCTCGCCTCTCTTGGTGTCGCGATCTCGACTGCAATCATCGGCACTGCCTTCTCACTCGCGACCGGAGTTCCCATTCTTGTGGCTCTCGTCTTTGGGGCCATCATCACGCCCACGGATCCCGTCGCTGTCCTTGGTGTTCTAAAGACGGCCGGCGTAAACAAAAGCCTCGAGACCAAGATCGCTGGCGAAAGCCTTCTCAATGACGGAGTAGCCTACGTCGTATTCTTGATCCTCGTTGCGCTTGCTTTCCCCGCACTCGAGCCTTCAGGCAGCGAACATGCCGATCATATCAGCGCAGCCTCCGGCGCCTTTTTGTTCGCCCAGGAAGCGTTCGGTGGAGCAGCGATCGGTGCCGCGTTGGGTTGGCTCACCTTCCGGATCATGCGCAAGATCGACGACTATGCCGTTGAAGTCCTCCTTACGCTTGCACTCGTCATGGGGGGATATCTCCTCTCCCTCAAACTTCATGTTTCAGCCCCCATCATGGCCGTGATGGCCGGCCTATTCATTGGCCACATCGGCATGTCGGGCGGCATGTCCGAGCGCACGCGCACCCATGTCGATGCGTTCTGGCGTATCGTCGACGAAATCCTCAACATGATCCTCTTCCTGATGATCGGCATCGAGGTCTTTGAGGTGAAGTTCAGCGGCGATGTGATGTTCGCCGGCGTCGCGGCCATTGCTCTGTCGCTGCTCGGACGCTTCGTTTCGGTGATTGTTCCAATCGGCATGCTGAAACCATTCTTTTCCTTCAGCAAAGGCACAGTCTCCATCCTCACCTGGGGCGGGATCAAAGGCGGAATCTCTATTGCCCTGGCGCTCAGCCTGCCTGAAGGGCCCCACAAGGAGATCATTCTCGGCGCCACATATATCGTCGTCATCTTTTCGATCATCATTCAGGGCCTCACGATTGCTCCTATGGCCAAGCTGATGTCGCGATAGACATCCGATGCATATGGCGACGCTTTCTCGACAAGCAGAAGCGTTGCCATATTCCCCTCATGTCAAACCGGTCCCGAACTTTTCAATCCGACAGACCCACCCTTACAAGGTGCCGCCTCATTGTCGCCGGCCCGGATAAAGTGTAACTCAAGGAAAAACATTATGACGAACTCTCTCTCCGAGACTTTTCCGATGCCGTTTCGCAACTTCGCCGCTCTCGTGGTCAAATACAGCAAGGCGCAAGTTGGCAAATCTGAAGCCGAAGGTCCGCGAACCATGGAGCTTCGACGAAACCTCGAAGCTCTGGTCCAATCCGCAAAAGACCAAAACCTGATGCTCGATGACGAGAGCGTGGCTGCTTCCTCCGAGGCTGCCAGGATCAGATCGGAGATCGATAAAATCCTGCCCGAGTTTCAATCTCTGGCAGATGCCGCCGCAAAGCGGCTCGCCATGACGCGTCATTTGCGCGAGCGCGTTGAAGCTGCTTCGAGGACGCCGGACATCCCGGTGCAAGTTCCGATAGGTGAAGCCATGGTGCTCACAGAGCTTGCCGAACCGATGTTCGACACCTCGGTATAAAATAACATTCAGGTCGGGCGGATCCCATCCCTCAGCTTCCACCCTGCCCCAACCCTCTTCCCTACCGTTTAATTTCTGGACACGCAGATGCGCTTTGCACCGATCATTCTTGCCATCATCATCACGCCGCTTGCCAGCAAGGCCTGCACTCCTTTGCCCGGCGAGTTCGGCGCGGCAGTTGACAACCTTGAGTTCCGAGCCCTGGATTGCAATCAGGATGACCGCATCGACATCGATGAACTCTCGGCTTTCATTTCCATGAATGAGGCGGGCATTTCCCCCGACAACCTTATGATCCTTCTCGACGAGGACGGAAGCTCGGATATCGATGCACTCGAGCTGCCTGAACCCGCTGCCCTCTCCATTTTAGCCAGCATAAAGCGCGCTTCAATCACGGGCTCACCCGACGAACTGTGACCTTCTGCGGACTTCTCGTTCCGGCATACCGAAATCAGACACACCTTTCATAAGACAACGCACTGATACGATTGCTGCACTCAGATATCACATCCATTCCCGACCAGTGCAGGAATTCGGCCGCAATGCCCAACGGGCCTAAATTCCAATCTGGAACTTAAAGGATAGACCGAATGAAACGAATTTTCCTTCTCAGCGCAGCTCTCATTGCCTGCCTCACCACGGCCGGGTTCGCAGATCCGGCCCAGCAGCAAGCCTACGAAGATCCCGAAATGTATTCGGACGCTTTCGATGCGCGGATGCAAGACATCGAATGGGTGCTTCAGCACAACCCTGTTCTGATGGAGAGTGTCGTCAATACTGCATTACGCAGCAATCCGTCCGCGGTTCAGGAAATCATCCGTGACACCATCCTTCGCAATCCAGAGATCATCATTTCGAGCTTGCAGGAATTCCAGCGCAAGCAGAAGGAGGTCGTTGCGACAGATGCTGTGAATGAAGACGATGTCCTGAGCGTCGAGTTTCTATCGGAAGCCCGCAAGAGCGATGACGCCCCGGTTCGCGGTAATCCGAAAGGGTCGGTTACGATCGTCGAATTTTCGGATTACAATTGCGAATACTGCCGGCACTTCGATCCGACCCTGAAAGGTTTGATCGCTCGTAACGATGATCTTCGCGTCGTCCATCGCGAGTGGCCAATCCTCAGCCAAGAAAGTGTGGACGTCGCAAAGATCGCACTCGCAGCCCAGCAGCAAGGCGCCTACGAAAAGCTCCATGTCGCTCTGATGCAAGCCAGCGGAAAAGTCGACAAATTGCGTGCCCTCGAGATCGCGAAGGATCTGGGCCTCGACGCTGACAAGCTCGCGAAAGACGCCGAAGATCCCAAGTATTGGGCGCATATCCAACGCACGGCTGATCTTGCCAAGCAGATCAACCTCAAGGGCACGCCCGGCATCATCATCGGCGACACGCTCGCCCGAGGCCTCGTCGACGCCAAGCAGATCCAGCCGATTATCGATCGACTTTCGATCGACTGATTTCACGTCCATCGGTTAAGCCAGCCAACCCAACGGTTGGCTGGCTTTATCTTGTCTGATAATGCCCTCAAGCAAGCGAGCAAGGACTTGGCTTTGACCCTATTTCCAGATGAATCCACGCTTCATACACAGGACTCATCGAGATGACCTTCCAGTTCAACGCCCAGGAAATGGCTCGCGCCAGCCAGAAGAAGCAAGACGCGGCACTTTCAGCTCACCGTCGGCGCGTAACCGACAATAGCCTCCCCTTTGACCAGCCCCGCATCGACCTGTCAGGTCAGGTTCCTCTTGAAGCCGCTCTTTATGCAGCAAGCGGTCATGACTTCGGTGACGGTGAGTTTTATTACTCGGTGAGTGATGGCCGCGAAGATCTGAACAAACTCCTCAAGGGTAAGCAGAATCTCGGTCCGATCATGACTTCAGGCCGATTGGGGATCAAGAAGAGCGTCCTGGCACATGCCCTCGACGCTCAGGATGGCGAGTCCGCCAAAGCCCTGGTTCAAGCAGGCGCGCGTATGGCAGAGGACGAAAATCCGGTGCAACGCCTTTTCAAAGGCGCAAGTAACAACGCCCATCACTACAATACCGACAATGATCCCACGGGGATTGAAGTCGGCCTCGATGCCATCGAGAAAGCAGGTTATGACCTGAATGCGCCTATCATGGATAAGCCAGCTGCGTTCTACATTTCCAGCCATCTCGTCACTCAATCTCTGTGGGCCGAACAGCTCTACGGGAAAGGAGATGACACCAATATCGCGCAGATCGTGCGAATATCTGCCGAGAAGGGTATAGACTTCGGTGCGCGCGACAGGACTGGCGGTGTTATCGAACATATCGAAAAGCGGCTGGAAGGAGATACGCTGAGCTTCGACAAAGACCACCCGCTTCGCAAAGTTTTCGCTGATGCGGAAGAAATTTCGCGCGATTTTCGCATTTCAGAGGCCGCCCGTCGAAAGACAGAAGCCAAAGCCCCTACTTGCGTGAATAAGACTTCGAGCCTCGAGCGCTGAAGGGAATACTCGCACCCATACATGAAGGTTGGCCGCCGAACGCGAGAAAAGCGCTCGGCGGCTTTCTCATTCTCTTCCGGCCAGACCCCGGGAAGATGCAGGAGAGTAACGTTCCGCCTCGTTCCATCCTCTGCGCCTTGCCCACTCTCGCAAGAATGGACGTCTTTGAAGACTCGCTACGCGATAGACCCGACCATAGAACCAAGCGAACACCGCGAGCCCCAGAATGCCCCCGATATTCGTGCCTTGGGCAAGGATGGCCATGAAGCCTGCCAGAAAGCTGAACGGCCACATCAACAATCCGGTCAGTGCATTCTTCATCTCGGGGCGACCCAATCCGTATGCCAGGAACCGTGCATACCGTCGAGATACAAGGTGATGCAGATGCAGCGCATCCGGCTCCATGGGCGACGCCCCTTTCCGACGCGCTTTGCGCAAGATGGAAAACAGCGTCTCGTAGACGGGATGAGCCATGATCAAGATGCTGACAAACGCAGAAACGTCCGTCCTCGCCGCCAGAAGGACTGCCAACGCCCCGATCGTAAAGCCACCAAGATAGGCTCCTCCATCGCCCAGGAATATCTTACCCGTCGGAAAGTTAACAAACATGAAGCCAAAAACGCTGGCAGAGAACATCAAGGCCACGACAGCGAGCGAAAGATCTCCCTCCATATAGGCCAGCAAGGCAATCGTCGTGGACATGATGATCATGCTGCCACTCGCGAGACCATGAAAGCCATCGATCAAGTTCAGTGCGTTCGAGGTGCCGGCGAGTCCCACTGTAATTCCGAAAATCCCCATGCCGATCGTCATCCACTCGACCCACTCCGGAGCGCCATCCGGCGCAAGCGGGATCGCGAGAGGCAACAAAGTACCTGAGACGCCCGTGAATACGGCGCCTGAAAGAAGGGCCATCGACAGTCGCACTTTCGGACGAACCGTTTTGGTGAAGTCCTCAATAAAACCGGCCCCGTAGGCAAAAATCCCGCAAGACAGGATCAGGACCGCCAGATCGAACGTCTCCCCATGGAGGAACGGAGTTGACAGGACAAAACCTGCCAAAATTGCAGCGCCCCCTATCCGTGGTGTCGGGGCAGCATGCATCTTCTGGATACCTGCCGACTGATCGAGGGAAAAGCGACCGTGCCACCCCTGGGTCGCCACGATAACACGGGCGATCACGAATGAGACAATGACGGATGCCATGAAGGCCAGTGCGCCGGCAAAAACAAGTGAAGAGTATGGCATGAAGATCCCTGGAGTCGTTTCCGTAAAAATGGTTACGAAAGACCCTCCAGAGAAATGCGACTGCCAGGTGAGAATAGTTTTCGTCGATCGTCGCAAGGTTTTTCCGAAGCCCTGAAAGGCATCCCACCTCCTGAAAAATCAGGAGGAAAAATTGCCCAAGGTTTCAATCATCACGCCTCTCTTCAACGGGGAGAAGCATATTGCAAGCACGATCCGCTCGGTCATGGACCAAACGTTTACCGACTACGAACACCTCATAATTGACAACGGCTCAACCGATGCAGGGGCACAGATCGTTGCGCGCGAAGCAGAGAAAGATACCCGTATTCGGCTGCTATCGAACCCGGATATCCCCGGCGCGGCAGCGACGCGGAATAAGGGCATAGAGGCATCAGAAGGTGATATCATCGCATTTTTAGATGCGGATGACCGATGGCATCCCGATAAATTGGAGCGTCAGGTTCGCTTCATGAGCGAAAACAAGATTGGATTTTCCTGGACGAGTTACGTGAGTCACGATGACACCGGGAAACCACTGCGCACCATTCGTGCGGATAGATGCGCCACGTATGAAGACTGGCTGTACAAGCGAACAGCCATCGGCTGCCTGACCGCCGCATATGACACCCGACTATTCGGTAAGAGATATATGAAAAATATCTCAATGCAGGAGGACTTCTGCCTGTGGCTTGATCTACTTAAGGCAGCCCAAGAAGATGGAATAGGAGTTGGAGGACTGGATGAGCCTCTTGCTTACTACAGAGTGCACAAAGGCGGAATGACCTCGAACAAGTTAAGGTCAGCCAGAATGCAGTGGCAGACCTATCGGGAACACCTTGGTTTGCGGCGAAGTGAAGCCGCAATTGTCTTTTCGAGTTACGCTATGCAGGCCCTCAAGGCCAGATCTCCATTCAATAAGTAAGAATCTCTTCATTACTCAACTCAGTGCGTCAGAGACCGACTTAAGGTTAAATTTTCCGGGTCTGCGTTGAAGTTCCATATTCACCCAGAACGCGATTAAATTCTCAACAGCAGGTTCATGATGAAACCCGACTTCTTCATACTCGGTGCGCCCAAATGCGGGACCACCTCGCTCGCCTACTGGCTCAGCCAGACCCCCTCCATTTTCATGAGTGATCCGAAGGAGCCGCACCACTACGCGCCCGACTATCGTCAGACCTGGTCCTGCTTCCGGCAGGGTATCGACGATTACGAAGCGCTCTTTTCGGGCGCCGACCGGGACCGACAGGTCATCGCAGAGGCATCGACCCATTACCTCTGGTCGAAAGTCGCTGTCGCCAACATTCTCGCCGATGCGCCGGATGCGCGTTTCATCGTCTGCCTGCGCAACCCGAAGGACATGGCGCGCTCACTCCATGCACATTCCCTGTTTTGGGGCAATGAGACCATCGCCGATTTCGAGAAAGCCTGGGCGGCACAAGACCGGCGTCTCGAAGGCGATGACCTTCCACCCTGGAACCCCAACCCCGCGACGTTGCAATATCGCGATGTCTGCGCCATCGGCAGTCAGGTCGAAGCTCTTCTCGAAAAGGTCCCCAGCGAACGCATCAAATTCGTGCTGATCGATGACATCGGCACTGAGCCCAAAGAAACCTACAAGGAAATCTGCGACTTTGTCGGCGCCACCCCGGCAGCGATCGACTTCTCGAGCAAGAATGTCACGCGAGCGCGACGCTGCGTTGCCCTCAACACCGCGATGCGACGGCTCAAGCACATGAGCCAGGGTCGAGTGTCCCGCAAGATCGCAGTCGAACTCGATCATCTGAACCAGAAATGGAACGTTCGGCCCGCGCGCCGGCAGCCGCTCCACCCCACCTTCGATCAGGCCCTCACGGACTGGGCCACCCCGGAGATCGAAAAGCTCGAAGCGGCCACGGGGCGAAACCTCTCTGCATGGCGGGGAACGCGCGCATGACGATGAAGCTCCATTCCCTGTGGAATACAGGCTGGGAAACCGCCCCACCGATCGTCCGTTTGGCGCGCTCCTCCTGGATGGATCATGCGCGCGATTACGATCTCAATCTTCTCGAAGCCGGCGATCTCGACGCGGCGATGCGTGAACTTGGTCTGGCGGGGCGCAATATTCCGATTCAGGCTGCGTCGGACATTTTCCGCGCCTATCTTCTTTACGAGCAGGGCGGCCTGTGGCTCGATGCAACCTGCCTGCTCAGCACGCCCCTGGCGGACTGGCTTCCCCACGCGCAGGAACCCTCCGGATTTTTCGCCTTCACCCGACCCGGGCCCGATCGCCTGATCGCGAGTTGGTGCCTCGCCGCGCGCCCGAAATCGAAGATCTTCGAAGGCTTGCTCAACGACATTCTCGATTACTGGTCACGTGACCGACGCGTCTACTCTGGGTTCGACTACCTGTCGCGCTTCAACAGGATCGGGCGACGCCGTCGGATCGCGGCGCTGACAGACCCGCAATGGGCCATCTCCTCTGCCGGATATGCCCGAACCGGGTTCGCCCCCTATTACTGGTTTCACTACCATTTCGCGCGCCACGTTTCGCAGAAAGGCGAAGCTGGACAAATTTGGTCCCAGACACCGAGAGTCTCCGCCGTGCCGGCCCTCGCCCTCGCACAGGTCCTACGCAATGGCGATGCCGAAGACCTTGAGCAAAGCAGTCTCGCGACCATCCTCCAGGCAAGCCCGGTTCACAAGCTCAACTGGCGCCTCGACCTGCCGCAGTCGATCGACACCCTTCTGCTCGGAAAGACCTGACCGTCATGAACCTCATCCATGTCGGGTTTCCCAAGACCGCCACGACGACCCTGCAGGACGCTCTGATGGGACGCGAAGACATACTCTATCTGGGCAAGGGGCTCCGCGACTCGTTGTAGCCATCTCTCTCACGCGATCTCGCCGGCCTCGTTTTCTTCTCGACGGAGAGAAATTTCACTGAACATCTCGAGGCCTTCCGGAGCCGGATGATCGAGGCCGCCTGTGGCCGCCCTATCGTTATCTCCGATGAAGCTCTGAGCTTTGCCGAATACATGAAAATCGGCCATTACTGGGGACGTTCGACAATCACCGATCACGATGTGATCGCCCAGAGGCTATCACGCATCCTGCCCGATGCAGCCGTCACAATGACCCTGCGTGGCCAGTTATCGATGCTCGCGAGCTTCTACCGCCAGTCTGAGAAAGTGAATTACGTCGCCGCTGACTATCGCACCTGGCTGCAAGAAGAACTTCGTCATGCCGGGCGACGTTCGATGCTCGATGCGCTCGACTATGGCACGGCTGCCCATGCGTGGAGTTCGCGCTTCGATCATGTGAAGATCTTTCTCCATGAGGACAATCTTGGTGATGTCCGCGGCTGGATCAGCACCATCGAGAGGATGATCGACCTTCCATCGGGGGCTCTCATCGACTCCTGGGAGGCGCGGCACAGCAACAAGTCACCCGACCATCTTCCGGGCAGGCTCGAGGCGCCTTTACGCGCTCTGGTGCCCCGTCAGCTGCGCGCACTTTTGCCGGATTGGATGAAAGCCGCGGCGCGGCGCGCACTGAGCCGGAAAGCAGCATCGATCGACCTCGATCCGGAGACCGAAAGGCAGCTGATCGACTGGTTCGCGTCGCGCAATCAGGCATTCGAGGAGACTTTCGGCCTACCCTTGCCCGCCAATGCCTATCCTGTTGGCACCAGGGCATAGGAAACGTGCCTTCATGTAAACGAACGGCCGGTCGGGATGTCCCGGCCGGCCGTTTTCCATGTGAGACATCTCTCGCGGCGCGTCGGGACCCGGCGTGGCCTTCTATGTCCTGAGCATAGCCCGAAAAAGCGGCTCGTTGCGCTCCATCTCGCCCCACGGGCGCATCGCGACGAGAGCACCGTGATCGAGAAGGATCATCTTGTCGGCATTGCGCAATGTCTCGAGGCGATGCGCGATGGAAATGACTGTCATGTCCCGGCCCATCTCTTCGAGATTTCGCGTCACCTGCCGCTCGGTGGCCATGTCGAGTGCGCTCGTCGCCTCATCGAGGACAAGAACCTTGCCGCCACGATAGAGCGCGCGAGCAAGACCGATACGCTGACGCTGGCCGCCGGAGAGGGCGACCCCGCGATCCCCAACTTCCGTGAGAAACCCATCAGGCAACCCTTCGACGTGATCGGCAATGCAGGCGATCCGCGCACACTCGCGCACCCGTTCCATATCGATGTCGCCGGGCGCCACGCCGAAAGCGATGTTCTGGGCGATGGATCCGCTGGCGAGAAAAATGTGCTGAGGGACATAGCTGACGCTCTCTCGCCAGGCACGGCGCAGCTCGGCCTTGTCCAACGCAGTCCCTCCGATCAGGACTTCGCCCTCTTGAGGTTCGAGCAAGCCCAGCAAGAGGTCGATGAAAGTCGTCTTACCTGCACCCGTTCCACCCACAATCCCGATGCGCTCTCCCTGAGCGATGGTCAGGGAGACGTCTCGCAGACCACCAGAGGCCTTCTCGCCATTCACCCCTTGATAGTGATAGCTGACCTTTTCAAACCGGATATCGCCGCGCGGCGGGGGAGCCGGTTCGGCCGGGGCCGATCTGTCACTCATGTCCTCTGCGACATTGCTGATCGCCTGGCGACCAAAGCGCATCTGGCTCAAGGCCGAATAGACACGCTGCAATTCCGGAACCAACCTCTGGCCCGCAAGGGCGAAGGTGCCGATCGCCGGGACCAGCGAGGCAAACCCTGTCCCGTCGAACCGCGCCGGATCGAGAAGCAGCAAGACAACGCAGACGATCGCGGCGAAGAAAAGCATATGCACGAGATAGCGAGGCAGATCCGCAATGACCCGCGCGCGCCAGACAGCCCCCATCGTCTTCAGGGATGCCTGCTCGAAGCGCTCCAGATACTGGCGCTCGGAACCGGCGACCTTGATCTCCTTGATCCCTTCCACGACCTCGTTGACCGACTGGAAGCGTTCCTGGTTGGCCTGTGCCCGCGCCCGGCCAAGCATTTCCGCCTTCCGGCCAAGGCCCCGGTAGATCAGCAGGTATACCAGAAGCACCCCGCCTGCCGCCATGGCCGTCCCCACAGGCTGCACCCAGCCCATGAAAGCCAGAATGAACAGGCTCGAGAGCGCCGCTGCGATCATCTCCGCCGCCGGAATCAGGAAATTCATCGAGATTTCCGATGTTTCCGAGAGAACCCTTTTGGCAAGGTCCGAGCTTTGTCGGCCGAGGAAAAAGCCATAGGGCCGCGACAAGTAAGAGCGTAGAAGCCGGTAGCTGATCGCATGGACACGCATCGTAGCATAGCGCGCGATCACGTAGCTCCGCGCCATCAAGACCAGAGACGACAGGACAATGGAAATCAGCGCGACGCTTCCCAATGCAAGGGCCATGTCGTATCCGCCAAGATCCGGCCAGAGATACATGAGGCCTCGGGCGACGCGCCCTGGCTCCGCGTCGGGCTGCGAGACATGCGTCAGGAATGGCATGATCGATCCCACCATCGCGACCTGGGCAAGACCTCCCAGGATCGATGCGCCGAGCACGACCCATGCCTGCCGCTTCTCACGGCGATCGAGAAGATTCCACGCCTGCGCCCATGCATCGAACCGATGTGGGCGATCGTCTTTGCGCATCTTCATCGCACCCTCTTTCTGAAAATCGCTTTCGCCTGCGTGAAGAGCGCCTTGGGGCACGGCAGAATTCTCTGGCCGCGCCACAGCGCCCTCAAAGCGGCGCGGAGAGCTATGAACGGGTAGGCCTTGAAGATCGGCCGCAGAAAATGGTGAAGTGGCACCACGCAGTCATCCAGACCCGCCTGCCGGAGAATATCCTGCGCCTCCCCTTCGATCTCGATACGTTTCAAGGCGGCTTGGCGGCCACGAGTTGTTGAAATGCCGCCATTATCGTCTCGCACCGCATAGAAGGCTTGATCCAACAGAACGATACGTGGACGCGCCGCTGCAACGTGCGCTCCAAAGGTCACATCGTTCATGAATGGAACGGGAGCAAATGAGATCCGATTGCCCATGAGAAAGCTACGGCGAAACGCCCGTGCCCACGGCGCATGAAAGCGCGCGAAGGCGCATTTCTGACCGGAGCGCCACGCTTGACGACGTTTCTCAAGATCAAGATGACGCCACCCGGGACGACAATGATCATCGAACGAAATCGCGCGACCGATCGCCACGTCGGCAGTTATTTGCAGCTCGAGAGCATCCAGGAACGCCGCCAGCTCCCACGGCACAAAGAGATCGTCACTGTCGGCGAACAATATCCATTCGTTATTCGCAACCGCGAGAGCGCGATTTCGCGCCGTGCCAGCAAACCTTTCTTCGGAACCTGCGGAAAGCATAATCAACTCGCTCCCAGCAAAGTTGCGCCTTGGCTTCCAGTCCAGGGTTGAGTGGTCATCAACGACAATAATTTCTATTCCTTCTTGATCAGGAATAGTCCCGAGCAAGTCGTCGAGCATCGTGCGGCGATCGCAGGCCTCGGTATTGTGGAAGGGGATAATGATCGAACAGGACGTCATGCTGTCCCCTTTCTCAGTTTGGTCGGAAGGACTGGCTCCTTGTTCATCAGGCCAGAGATCAGGGTCGTAATCGCGACACCGGGATAGCGCGGCAGGGCCTGACGCATCGCGTGATGCAGAGGGATCCGCAGATCGCCGCGCCCGCGGTCCAGGAGCATGGTGTTCACCTCCCTGACCGCTGCAATGCGCGCCCGCAGAGCCGTCCGGCCCGGCCGCGCCGTCAAAGCTCCTGCCCCATGACCTCGGTAGACGGCATAGGAAATCGGAAGGTGCCGTTCGACATGCTCGGCCAGAAGAGCGAGCTTTGCCGAGAACATGGCGTCATCGACGATGTGGTCTTCGCGAAACCGCAGGTCGCCATCCTGAGCGCGGCGCGGATAGATTTTCGCCCATGGTGCGTGCCAACCCATCATGAGAAGCTTCGCCGGATCGGACACGTCCGGCGCGTCCAGAATGCTGCCGTAAAGCAGGCTCCGTGTTTCAGAGCCTGTTTTGCTGACGCTGACTTCCATTGGTTGCATCAGAAAGACGGTAAACGGCGACTCTGCGGGCCATAGCGCAAGCCTTTCGACCATCTCATCCAGTTCCAAGCGGACGAAAACGTCATCGCTATCGGCATGCAGAAGGAATCGGCCACGCGCGAGCGAAATGCCGTGGTTACGAGCATGACCGGCAAACCTCGTCTCCCGGGGCGACCGCGTCAGGCAGAAGCGGGAATGTTTAGGCCGCTCCGCAACCTCGAGTGCCGGGACCGAGTGATCGTCCACGACGATGACCTCGATCTCGGCCCGGTCGGGGATCGTGGCCAGTAGACGATCCAGCATCGCACGCCGGTCCTGATCCGGTGTCGAAAAATAGGGGATCACGATCGAAAGAACGGGAACAGGCATCATCAGATCACCCTTCCGGTCAGGGGGACATCGAAGGCAAACGCCTCGAGCTCCTCGAGGAATTCCGGTGGCAGATCGCGCGTGTAGGTCTCGAAAATCGAGGCCTCGTCGTTTTCCACATTCCCGATCCATCCAGTCTCGCGCGGCAGTGCCACCATCGGGATCGCTTCGCGGCTGCACCAATGCGCATAGCGAAGATCTGCTCGGCGGGCTGCGTCCCGCATCTCCTCGAGGGGAGCGACATGCGCGCCGCGTGCAATGACGGTGCCAGTGCCCAGCTGCGTGACCCGGCGCGCCTCTCCCAGCCCCTCGTAATAGGGGAACATGATTTTCGCCCGGCCCGCTTGATCGAGGCGCCAGCCACGACCGCGCAGCCCGTCCTTGAGAAAACGGGTGATCGAAAACCGGCGATAGATCGTGCCGTGATAACCCGCTACAATCCGACCACCATTCCGCGCCTCGAGCGCTTCGAATGCGACGCGGCTACGTTCGACGTAATCCATCGGATAGGGCAGGTCATCGTCGACCAGGAACACCAGGTCATCGGGACGATGCGAGAAGATGAACTTCCCGATATCCTTGTAATCTTCCGAAGGGATGATCGCATGGAGATTGTCGAAACTCTCCACCCAATCGGGCACGGAATCGAACTCGTTGAGACAGAGATTGATCTGATCGACCTGTTCGCTCAGCCGCGTGACCGCGGCCTCGAGTGTCGCGGCACGGGCCGGAAAGCTTGCCATATTCGCGACGATCATGCCGACACCTCCGCGCGATGGACCAGGGGTTTGCGCAGGCGCGCCCAGGCCTTTTCCAGCTGCAGGCGCGTAAACGCGATCGGCGTCCCGTGCAGTCTGGCGTGGAGCGCGAGCCGGAGCGCCTTGAGTGGCCAGCGGCACGCCAGCCTGCGCAGCTGTCCAATGGCGGGGACGACATAGCGCCCTGCCCCGGTGGCGCGCAGCAGCGCGTTGAAGCGGATCAGCACATCGATGCGCTGCGCGATCGAAGCAGGATCCACCCTCGAGGTCAGGGATTCATGTCCTTCACGCACCCGGTAGAGGACCTCATCGACAAAGCCGACATTCGAGGCGCAAAGCGCAAGGCGCGCGGAATAGAGGACATCGTTGGAGACCCGCGTCGGCTCGAACATCAACCCTCGGGCTTCGACGAGGGAACGGCGGACGAATTTGCCCATCGGGGCATAGTGCTGAACCAGCATGGTCGTGTCGCCCGAGCGCGCCCGGTCGAATACCGCGTCGAGGGCCAGGTGACGGGTTCCGCGGCGACCATTCGCGCTGTCGAAACTATCGACCCGCGTTACCACCAAATCGTCGTCGCAGGTCTGCAGGTGGGTCAACAGCTGCGGCAGCGCCTCGAGGGCAAAAAGGTCGTCGCTGTCGGCGAACCCGATCCAGTCCCCTCGCGCCAGCGCCAGCCCGAGATTGCGCGCGGTTCCGGCATAGCGCTGACCCTCGTCCAGACAGGCCATCACGACCTGCTCACGTCCGACGAGGTTCGGCCGCATGTCGGAATGATCGTCGATCACGATCACCTCGATCTCAGGGCAATCAGGAATGCTCGCGATCAGATCGGCAAGCATCTCCGGGCGATTGTGATGTGGGATGATGATCGACAGGATCGGGAGCGCAGATGGCGCCACCTCTGGAAAATTCTTCGTGGGCATAATTCTCTCGCAAGGAAGGCTTCCAAAATGAATTGGGATCACGTTGACGAATGCGAAAAAATTCAGCAGCCTCAGGCAGTCCTTCAATTACCTTCGAGCCAGACAGTCATGGAGATGCAGTAGGCCCAGAAGAACGCCGGCCTTGTTTTCCACGAGGCACGACGTGATGCCTTGCGCGTTCATCAAGTCGACTGCATCGCTCGCGAGATATTCCGGCGATACACGCACCGGCATCGATGTGGCAACATCCTGCGCCTTCGACGACCACAACGATGCAAGATGACGTCGCATATCACCATCAGTGATCACCCCGACAGCACTCCCTCCTTCAACCACGATCGCAGTGCCCAGAGATTTCTCCGACATCACAACGACGACATCTGCCATTTCATCTTCAGGAGAAACGATTGGTAATGCCTCCCCGGACTTCATCAAATCTGCCGCTGTAAGCAGACGCGTCCCGAGCTTTCCTCCAGGATGGAATCGACGAAAGTCCTCCGGAGCAATGTTCATGAGGTAGGAAACAGCGACAGCCAGAGCGTCTCCGATCGCAAGGCTGACAGTCGTTGACGTCGTAGGCGCGAGGCCGTTGACGCAGGCTTCTTTCACGCGACCATAGACCAGAGCGACATTCGCCACCCGCGCAAGTGTGCTATCTGCGCGCCCCGTGAGACCAATCATGGCTATCCCGTATTGTTGGCAGTAGTGCAGCAAGTCGCTCAACTCGCTGGTTTCTCCGCTGTTCGAGAGCACCAGGACCACGCTGTCGGCATGAATCACACCAAGGTCGCCGTGGCTCGCTTCAGCCGCGTGCAGAAAGGTCGCAGGTTTCCCGAGCGAACGGAATGTCGAAGCAATCTTGTTTGCGATATGCCCGCTTTTTCCAATGCCGGAGACGATCAGCGGGCCCGTGGAGGCATAGATCATTTCGATCGCCCGCTTCATGGCGACATCGTCCGATCCGATGTAGTCAAGGAGCGCATCCGCTTCCGAGCGAATGACCTGATAGGCCTTTCCAATCACATCGCGGGTGTTTGAGTGACCTCGGGTAAGGGCGAGTGTCATGCGTCTTTCTCCGTGTCTCCGTCCGCGTTGATCTGCGGCCAGTTATTTCAGTCCCGAAGAATTTGGGTTTATCAGCCCACCACGGAAAACGACGATCATCTCGGATTTCGATAGAGTTTCATGACGACAGGGCGCCTACACTCCTGAGGAATGAATACAGCTACTGGGACGGGGCCGTTCATGCAAAGAACAGCTCCGCAAGGGTATCCGGCCAGTTCGCCGGATCTCTTGCCAAAGTGCGAGCGCGATGATCGAGCCTTGCGATAAGTTCTCGAGTAGACGTCATCTCTTCAATGACCGCATCAAGGAACCAGTCCGCGAAAGCCTCCAGAGCTGCCAGAGACAGGTTCCCTCTTCCGTCGCGGTCTCCCTGGCGCGGGCGATCGGCAACAGCCATCATCTCGTGATACCCAAGACCACCCTTAGATCCCCGGGCCAGTGCGCGTGGCAGCGACCAAAGCCCATCCGCGGCAATCCCGACCATATGCGCGAAGGCATGCCCATGAAGGCGCGCAATCCGCCCGTTTCCATCCTGAAATGGATGAATCCATGCGAGACGATGATGCGAAGTGGCCAGCGCAAGAACCGGAGCCGCCTGCCCTTTCAACCGATCCACCCGAAACCGAGCATGAAAGTGGTCAACGAAAGCATCGATCCTGTCATGAGGCGGGGGAACATGCCGCCCGACCGCGACGTCGACATCTCGAAAACGCCCCGGACGATCGGATCCCGCAAGCCCGTCCGCGACAGAACAAAGCCGCGCATGAATCTGACACAAGGCACTCGCCCCTGACGGATCTTCCAGTCTTTTGGCGCGAGCAGCGCGGTCAATGCCAGCATGCATTTCAGCAAGGCCGCTTACCTCGCAAACAAGAGCATCCTGGGATGATCCTGCTGCTATCGCACGACACAAATCCTCCGGATCACACTCCCTGCCCTCGAGACGACTTGAATTCCAGGCACTCGAGGCCGCAAGCGCGTAAGGTAACGCCTCGCGGACTTCGGCATCAGCAAGCTCTTCGAGTTTCACTGCCGCTTCCCGAACAATGGCCGCCTTCTGGCGAATTACGGATGAGGGGTCTTCAATCCTCGCTGGCTCCATGCGCGACGAAGAGACGATTGCAATCATGTGAAGGACCTAAGAACCTTGAAAAGAACATCGTCCGCGGGCAGGCTTTTGCTACAGAAGATCATCCCACCAGCTTAAGTGCAGACGAGCAGAATTCATCAAGAATCTCCGCCATTCGGACCGGTGCCTGAGAGTCACCCCGGCTCACGCCGAAATGAACCGTATTACTTCCCTCCGCTGCGAGCATAAGTAACTCCTGACTCGCCTCTTGATTTTTATCGTCGGGACTGGCCGCCGCAGAGACCGCAACACATAGCTCAGCAGCAAAACCGAGAGCCTGGAGTCGTCTTGGGTTTTCACGCTCGAGCATTGCGACAGCAATAAGTTCTTGCTTCAGCTCATTCACATCCGTCTCGTATGGCAGGCCGGTGAGGAATTTTCTATCCATACTGTCTTCCTATGTTCCCCCGCGAGTTGGCACGGGACCTATATAATTATCAAAGGAAAAATATAGATAGGATCAAAAATGACTTTCCGGGAAAAAGTTCACCAATTTGCTGTAGCATCTATTGGAACGACTATAGTCGCAACCGTTACCGCGAACGCCGTGGATGTCGAAGCAATGGCCCGCGCCGGCAAGAATTTCACACAAAACCAGGCCATTCAAATGTTGCAGGTCGGCAAGGCGCCCCAGGATGTCTCCATCGGCCATGCGCAACAGGCCGTTAAAGTCGATCATCCTCGAAACGAAATTGGAGTGGATCCGTCGCAACGATCCGTGACGATCGATCAACCACGCCAAACTGCCTCCCTCAACGAGACAAAGCAGGCCGTCAATGCCACTTCCCCAAGCCAAGCTGTCTCGGTCAACCAGGAACGTCAGGCGGTGAACGTGGATCACCCGCGTAGATCTGTTCCGATTAGCCACGAACATCAGTCTGTCAAAGTCGAACATCCGAGGCAGGCTGCTTCCATCGATCAAGAGCGCCAAGGTGTCGTTGTCGAGCACCCTCGCAAGGCGGTCTCGATCGATCACGAGCGTTATCCCGTGGAGATCGACCATACCCGAAAAGCTGTTTCAATCGACCGGCAACGTCAGGCCGTAAAAGTCGAACACCCTCGCGAGGCAGTCTCGATCAACCATGAGCGCCAGGCCGTGACGATAAATCATGAGCGCCACGCGGTTGAAATGTCTCATGAACGCCACGAGGTTGAGATGTCTCATGAACGCCACGAGGTTGAGATGTCTCATGAACGCCACGAGGTTGAGATGTCTCATGAGCGAAAGGCTGTGAAGATCAGTCATCCTCGTGTGCCTGTCAAAATCCACCACGTTGAAAGAGATAACATCGCCAAGGCCGATCCACGTAGGGCCGATTTCAGCACTCAAAATACCGACCCGATCAACGACGATCGGAGCGCGCGCGTCCGTGAAGCAGCAGCGCGCAAGGCTGCGCGGGCGGCCGCCAAAACGAAAACGCTCCCAGCCATAGATGCTGGCGAACGCTGACATAGCAAGCGCCCTACATGAAGAACACGAAGCGTCGCCCCACGAGGAGCGGCGCTTTTTCTTTGCGACCTGTGCGTCCAGATTATTTCCGAAAAGACCGTAAATTTCCTACGCGAAACACCCTCGTTTAGTCTCTCCTACTCGGGTTGCGGCCAGCATTGAGCCGCACTCTCGCAGTCAACTCAGAAAGAAAGACAGACATGCCTCACGCCATTGTTCTCGATGTCGATGTCATCAGCATACCGCAATCATCACTCACGCCGGTCGATCTGAGCGGCGCCTTTGGGGGCGCCGACGTTACTTGTCTTCACCATGATCTTGCACTCGTTGACGGCGCCCGAGATCACCTATCCCCTGTTGCCCCCTATGGTGCATGCGGAGATCGCAACGGCTCCCTCGGGGCCCTTGGCCTCGACGATGTCTCTCTTGCCGTCCATATCGCTCTTGCGCGCCTTGCCGGGTCTGTGCGCAATATTTCTCCCTTCGCGCGCACCGCGAACGAGATGGATCAGGATTTCAATACTCTCTACCGAGCCCACTACTATGAGAGCTGCACGATCATCAGCTGGTCCGACACATACCAGGGCATAAATTTCTTGCACGACACACGGGACGAGGATGGGGAATATCAAATCCTTCAGCCAAGCTCTGTCCTCGGCTCCGTATACACCTGGGCCCCCGGCAGCAATCATGAGCGCCTCAGCCACTTCGATAAGGTGCGCAGAGACATCGACCTTCACATGCGCCTGCTAAATCGCGACGGGAGCACCCCCGTCGTGCTGGGTCAAGTATCAGGCCTTAACTGATCACACATCCACTTGAGACGCGAACAAAGTTCGCCCGAATGGTAAATCTGCCCCTATCTCCTGCCTGTATTCCCAATCAACCAGGCTGGAGAAACAACTATGATCCCGGACGAAAACCCTCGCGACCCCTCCGGATCCCAACGGGAAGACGGTCCACAAAAGCACGAACCGACACACCAGCAAAAGACAGAGATATCGCACGCCCAGGACCTCGAGCACAAAAGCGATCCATTTCTGCGCGATGCCTCCACCGCGGATGACGTCACCAAAGAACCAGAAACCTGCCTCCCCGGTGCAGGACAAGGCGTCACACGCAGCGACGCCAACGGGAGCACGTCACCCGATCCCGCAGAAGCCCTGCCGTCAGCCAGCCGCCCAATGAGAGCAAAGATCCTCCACAAGAAGGAGCGTATCGCCGAGGCTCCGACTAACCACCGAAGCAAGGAGCAACGCAATCTCTCGAAGTCTCGAAGAGACCCCAGAGATACGATCGAGAACACGCTCGCGGCCATTCGTGCCGTGAAAGCCGATGAGGAAGAGCTGCCGACGCCTCCTGTGCCGAAATGGATGTTCTGGAAACGCTAAGTGGTATTTCACCGGATTTTCTCCAATGGACCCAAATCCATTGAAACTCACACCAGTCCGGAGACATCCTTGCGCCACCTCATCCTCACGACCGCCTTCCTTTCACTCATGACGACGGGAGCCATCGCCGGCGAACAGCCAAGCGATCTGGACCCACTCACCCCAGACATGATCTCGCGCCAAAGCGTGAACGGGTGCGCCGGACTGACCGTCGTCTTGCTTTCGAAATACTCCAACGACATGAAGGATACACAAAGCTACATGAGCGCATTCGCGACCCTTTCGCGAGAAGCCGTTCGAATGAACGCCGTGGGGAATGACGACATCGAGGAAGACACGCTCGCCGCGCAAACAGCCATCAACCAGGCTACAAAAAATCTTGCTTCGATGACGGATACCTCTACTCTCGCCTGGACGGCGCGCAAGTGCCTCCAACTGGCTGAGCACTTCCGCAATAATCCGCCTGCGACATCCTCCAAGGAGGAATGACGGGTAACGCCCTCTCCGGACAAAAGGCCCGGTGATTTAGTTTTGCTGAAAAATCTTGATAATATTGGTATCAACAGCCAAATGATCAGCTCTCCCGGAATGACGTGCCGGGGGAGCTGATCGCGCTTATAGACCTGGGCTCAGCGTCATGGATTGACGTTGTCGTAATCGCAGGTTTTTCCTCCGGAAGCGAGGGGCTGGTTGCAATAGGCTGAAAGAGCCGTAGCCGACATCGTCTGATCCATGAAGATGAACGTATCGATCTTGCGATATACGAAAGACGAATTCTGATAATAGACCGTCAACACCATATTGGTCGACTCATCCTTGACATACAGGTGAGACACGCTGTTGTTAGGGTCGAAATAAACCGCATATGCGGAGAACGGTTTATCGAATGTAATGGTGTCATTTCCATTCTTTTCGGAGATGGAAACGTTTCCGTCTTCGGAAGTGAACGTATAATGATCGTTAAAGGGCGTCCCATAGACCACACCGCGCAATTTTGAGTCGACATCCATCTTGTCGATTGCCTGGTTGTTGGTCAGGGTCGCATCATCAAAGATGAACCTATAGGTCTTGTAGTAGCCAGAAGAAAACCACTGTTTTTTCGAGGTAACGGAATTTCCATTCGGCAGAACTGCTTCAAGGTCGTGGTCGCTGTTTGCGAAAAACTTGACGTCTCCAACCCTGATTCCCGGGAAGGTCAGAGTGTTTGTCCCTTGATAGTCGAAGTAGGCATAGGATGGATCGCCGAGATCCATCGTATAGTGATCATTCGACTTGGATCCCCAGATATATCCAGGAATCTTCATGTCCTGGTCCATCTTGTCAATCACCTGCTGACGCGTAAGAGTCGCATCATCGAAGACGTAATGTTCGATATACGGGTAGGTGAAACCATCAAACCCACGAGCGACAGTCACAGCGGGACCATGTATGTCGCTGAAAATCATTCCGTAGCCTGAATTGCCATAAAACTGAAGGTCGGCGACATTATAGCCGATGAACCGGATCGTATCCGTTCCTCCGCTTTCGTGGATTGTGAAATTGGGATCGGTCGACTTGAATGTATAGCAATCGTTGTAATCCGATCCATATACGTCGCCAGTTTTCTTGGAGTCCTCGTTCATCTTGCAGATGGTGTCTGCGTAACTCATGTCCTGGTCAGCAAAGTGGAAATCCTCGATTTTCCGATATGCCCACCCGCTGTACGTTCCGTAATAGGTGATCGTCTCTCCCGAAGGCAGTTCAATGATGAGGTCCTGGTTGCTGTTCGAATGGAAATCGACATCCTGTACCGAAAGCCCATCGAAAGTGATATTATCGTCGCCCCCTCGATCCGAGACAGTGTAGCTACCTTCTCCATTTCGGATAACGTAGTTATCTGTTTTGTAAGCCCCCACGACACTTCCAGTCGCTTTTTGATCCTGGTCGGCCTTGTCGCGCATGTCTTGCGAGCTGAGAGGTGCGTCAGTGAAGCTGTAGGAGCCAATCCAGTCCCGGCTATAGGGGGTCGAGAAACTCGACAACTCCAGCGAATCGCCGGTCTCGTCAATGGTGAGAACCAGGTTTTCTCCATTGCGCCCAGCCGTCACATCCGTCGATGCAACGTCAAGAAACTTGATCAGATCGCCGCCTGAATAACGCGAATAATTCGAGACGTAGTCGTGACCGTCACCTTTCGCGAAGTAGAAAGTGTCACTGCCACCCCCTCCTCCACCGTAGACGGTGTCATTGCCCGGGCCGCCGATGAAGCCCTCCGAACTCGAGGTGCCCTTGATCACGTCATTTCCCGCAAGACCCATGACGCCTGGCTCATTCGTTATCTGAAGCTCCGCATCCGCCGAAGGTGTTCCCACGAGCCAGTCTGTCTGTTCAACAGTCTCATAGGGATCAAAAACCTCCGGCCCAGCTTCAGCCTCAGCTCTTTTTTCCTCGATGGTTTGGGCTGTGCCGCCAATAATGTCGCGGATCGCTTCACCCTGAAAAAGAACCGCCAGGATCACGGCTACCGAGATCAGGCCGAGAAGGACAGAATACTCAACAAGGCTCGCGCCCTTTTCGGATTTCGTGACGGAGCGCATCGCGATGGCGCGGCGAAGAATATGCTCTTTCATGGTCTTTCCCGGCTGTCTTTTCTGAAGGTCCCCCAGGAAATAGGAAACAAGCCGCGAACTTTATAACGTCAGGTCCCACTACCCCTCGCAGCGAGCCAAGCAATACGGGGCGAGCATCGATATCAGCCAGCCCGCAGATCAGCCCGCAATGTGGCTCTTTGATCAGGAGGTGGATCTGGCCGGCAGTGGCATGTCCATCGCTCCATCGATCACATAGCGATCGGCCTCTTGTGACGGAGCGCTGGGTTTTGACGACTTGGTATCTGATTTGCGCATAGCGCGTCTCCCATTGGATCGAGAAGGACGGATGCCTCCTCTGCCATGGAGATGGGTCACCAACTTCCATAGAGACGACTTTTGCGTAAATTTTTTCTCGCCGCGGCGCAGCAAAAGTTTGGCGGATTTCCTGGCATATTCGCGGATCTGCTTTCTGCTCATCCAAGCGTCGAGCGACACTCGTTTCTGGAGAAGTTTTTTCCTGAGGCAGCCTCCTCATACCCAAGTAATGGAAATGACAACATCGATCACACCCCATGCATCTTCCTGATTTCCACATCATCGGCGCTCCCATGAGTGGCGCACGTTCGCTTGAGGCTTGGCTGAGAGACCGGAACGACCTCTCCCTTTCAGGATGCAGCCAGGAAGATTATTACGCCACGGATTTATGGCGTGAATCCGAAATCAAGGAAGCCTGCGTTCGTGAGGCTGCCGGCGCTCCAGGAAGGATGCTTGGCAACATCTCTCATTGGAGCCTTTATTCCGATGATGCCGTTCCGAACATTCTCAAGGAGAGGCCGAATGCTCGGTTCATCGTTTGCCTGCGTGATCCCGCGGAAATCGCCTGGGCCATTCATTCGGAGAACCTCGCCAAAAACAGGGAGCATGTTCGCGACTTCGAAACTGCCTGGTCACTGAGTGGGGCGCGACGCAAAGGGCGCGGGATCAAAAGCGCAGTAAATCACAAGATGCTTGATTACGCCGCGATTTGCTCGATCGGAACACAGGTCGCGCGACTTCTTTCTCGGGTGCCGGGAGATCAGGTCATCTTCGTGTTTCACGAGGATATGCAAAGAAATGCTGCACAGACGTGGAGCAGGATCGAGAATTTTCTCTCCCTCGCACATGATGCGCGCCATAGCTTCCCTCAACTCGATGTCGCGCTGCGTCATCCTGCGATGTCTCTTGATCAGGTCGTGCGAGGCCTCAAGGCGGTGAAGCGCAGACTGCTGCCTCGCCACAAAACCGGTTTGCGTCTGGGTACCTGTATCAATGGCGGAAGGCGCATGCACGGCCTCCTCAATCCGCTCCCCAGGGAGACACGGCAGATGATTTCGGACTGTCTATCTGAGGATATCGCGACGCTGTCGGTTCTCACAGACCGCGATCTCACGCACTGGATCGCATGAGCTAACCCTTGTCGCGTATTGCGCGGCAAGGATTCCGGTCAGCTCGCCTCCTATCTCTCGAGGGAAGATCAGGCACACATCTCTTCACGATAAACAGCGATCAGGTCATCGACATCTTCGAAGAACGCAAGGCCTCCATCCTTCAAGAAAACCCCGCAGTCGCAATATTCCCTGATCGTCGAAAGCGAATGCGAAATCATGATGACGGAGGAACCGGATAGCTTCTCATCGAAGACGCGCTTCGACCGGGACCGAAATGACTTGTCGCCAACAGCTGTGATCTCGTCGATGAGATAGCAATCGAAATCGATCGCCATGCTCAATCCAAAGGCCAGTCGCGCCTTCATCCCGCTTGAATATGTCCTGATCGGAAGTCGCAGCGAGTCGCCAAGATCCGCGAAGTCCTTCACATAGTCTATGACACGCTCTGTGTCCTGGCCGTAAAGGCGCGCAACGAAGCGGACATTTTCGAGCCCGGTCATCGATCCGTTGAAGCCACCTGAAAATCCCATAGGCCATGACACGCGGTTGTCGCGCATCACCCGCCCCCGATCCGGCTGCTCGATGCCGGCAAGAAGCCGCATCATCGTGGATTTCCCGGCACCATTCCTGCCCATGATGGCAATGTTTCGGCCGTCCGGGAAACGAAAGCTGACGTCGTCAAGGATGACTTTCCTGACCCTCTTCATCTTGTAGGATTTCGATACATCGGTCAGTTCGAGCATTGGTCAGCTCCTTTTCTTCCGAAAGAGGCGCTCGCCGCCCAATCCAGCGAGGATCAGGATCATCGCCAGGAACAGCGGATATTCAGGCGCGAGGATGCGGGAGTCGTAGTGAGGATAGAAGCCCTCACGCATCCATTCCACCAGGTGAATGATCGGATTCCATTGCAGGATCTCCGTGGCCCTGGGAGGCAGGTTACTTGGAACATAGAAGACACCTGAGATGAAGATCAGTGGTCGCGTGAGTATTTTCTCGATTTGCGCCCAGCTCTCCCACAAGGAGACGATCACGGCATTGAGGGTCCCGAAGCCAAAGCCGAGCGCCATGACCGCAAGGAACGCCCCGAGAAGTTGCCCCGGATGCCTTGGCCGGTCTGCAAGACCGAGCGCATACAGGGCGCCATAGAAAATCATCATGATCACGAGGTATGTAGACGAAATCAGGATCACCCGCGCAAAGAGAGCATCGGTCTCCTTGATCAAGGGATAGGTCAGCAACGCCTTGTTGGCGTCGAAGGTCTTCATCAATGTGTGGGAGAGCTTGTTGAAGAACTCGATCGTGAGGATTCCCGTCGCGAAGAACAGCGGCAGCGAACCTCCGTAAGGCGCCTGCCTATTGATCATCGTGAAGATGAAAAACAAAAGCGCGACACTGACTGCGGGGGTGATCACCGCCCAGAGATACCCGATCGAAGACGTGCCGAAACTTGCCCGCGTTTCGCGCAAAACAAGCGTCGCGATCACGCGCAGTTGCAAGCTGATCAAGTTTACGAACTGGAGCCTTGCCATTCCCTGCCCTCTCACGACAAGTGGTCACGAACGGAATAGACAACCAGGACACCGATCCCCCAGAGCGCAATCGCACAAACCGTCATCAGCAAGATATTGAGTAGACGCTGCGGGCGCAGCGCGATCTCTGGAGTCGCAGGATCAGAGAAAACCGCCAGATATCGTTGCTGGCCATCCGCTTTCACGCGCGCCTTCTCAAGGGAACTCAAAGCCGTGGTGTAAGCCTGTTGTGCAAACTGCTTTTCGATAGTGATCGTCTCGTACTTCTCGAGACGCGATGAAATATCGTCTTGCTTGGCTTCACTATCCTTTGCCGACGCAATCTGGGATTCAAGAGACTGAAGCCGCTCTCGCATCATCACAAGGCGAGGTGCTTTGGCTGACACTTTCGGCGCAAGAACAGAAATTCGAGCCCTGAGATCCGTAATCTCAGCCTCGACCTGGGTGTCGATCTCAAGTTGTGCCGCAGCTGTCGCCGTTGGGTCGACATCTCCGTGCGCATCACGAAACTGACGAAGGTCGATCATGGCTTTGCGCAGCCGATCTTCAGCGCGCCGCACCTCGGCCTCGGCATTTGCGACCGATTCATTTCGCGCATTCTCCGACAGCTTGTTCACGAGAGTGCTTGCCTCTTCGAGAACAGTATCAGCCAGTAGACGCGCATCTTCACGTGTAAACGCCTCGACCTCAAACTCCACAATGCCAGAGCTCGCATCATACGAGGTTTCAATCCGGCTGCGCCAATACGCAACCTTGTCCTCTATTCCAGATGCTCGAGACATTCGAAAAATCGGATCTACATCAGATCTGGAAAACATCTCCGTAAAGGTCTTTCGAGCCTCGACGCGCTCAACCATCGCGCGACTTTCGAGAAATTCCATGACCATATACGAGTCCGACGATGTAGACCCAGCACTGGCCATTCCGGTCAATCCACCAAGAAGATCCGCGCCTCCTCCCTGTTCGATACTACGAACGGAAAAACCTGCCCCAGATACATACCGATCCGAGGCTACAGCCACCCAGAAATAACCAAGGACTGCGACTGGAGCCAGAACTAAAAGTAGGAAAGAAAAAGCGAGGAAGTGGCGACGTCTCCGCTGGGGGCGCGGCTTTTCTCTGCCAGGCGCCACGGGTCTGCTTCCTGAAGACAGCTCAACAACAGATGCCTTCTGCACTTTTTCCGAAGAAACCTTAGTGTCTGCCTTTGCCATGTTGCCTATTTGCCCCCTCTTTTACGCAACCCGAGCCAGAACCGACGCGCCCTGCCCAAGAGAGGTCTCCCACGCACGCGACCTGGCTTCCGGGTCAATAGAGCGATTGCCTGCTCCGGCGTGATGACTTGGCCAGATCTCGGGTCGCTATATGAGGGGTAGAGGATCAAAGCCGCCGCCACGAGCGCGTCGATCGAGACGACTCGACCTCGCCGCTGTGACTGCAGAAGATCATCTGTCAGTCCCCATCCCGCATAAAATGGTAATCCATGACATGTGACGGAAACGCCGCGGATCAGCGCCTCGAATCCGATCTGCGATGTCATGACATGAACGGCATCAATTTGCGAAAACAGATCCTCCAAAGAAACGTCCGACGCCACCTCGTCGGCAATCTCCCTGATAGCTTCCGCCTCGGAATCCGCACAACGCAGACCGGAAACGACGTCCGGATGTGGTTTGTATACAAGCCACGCCTCAGGCTCTGCCTGTCTGGCTGCCCGCAACAGATCGATATTTCGCTGCACCTTCGGAGAGCCTGATCGGATCGAGGCATCGTCTTCGACCTGGCCTGCAACAAGAACGACCCGCTTCCCTTTCGGAGCAGCCCAGGCCGATCCGGAAAGATTGTATTTCGAAACCCCAAGCGACGCGATCGACAATCGAAGGCCCCGGGCGCGCGCAAGATGACTCTCAGAGATTTCCCCTCGCAGCAGCATGGTTTCGATCTCCGAGCTCTGTGAGCAATCGAAATGCATACCCTCGATATCGAGACACCATGAAATAGGCTGCACAAGATCAGCCCCGAGACCGCGCGACCTCAGAAAACCATCTTCAATGCGAATTATCCTCGCACAGTCAGGCAGGTCTTCGTACTGCCTTGCCCCCCATACAGCCACCGTTTTTTCCCCGGCGGGAACTTCATCCGCGCGGCGGAAATAGACCTGGCTGAATCTGCAAAAACGCCTCAGAATGTTGCGTTTCCATGAGGAAAAACCGACAGCGTAAATTATTTCTGGCGTCTTCTGAACAAGGCGACGAACGCTTCCCATCTGCGCGATCGCCTGCTCAGCAGTGATAACTGAGCTGGATAGCGGATCGAAATATATCGCGTAGTCGATAAGACTGGCATGAATCAAGGCCTCGAGCGACGCGTGCCCGCGGCGCGCCGGGGCTGGCATCTCATCATCTGTCAGACCCCAGCCTGCGTAGAACGGCATTCCAAAACAGCGGACAGGGCGTCCGTGCAACAAGGCTTCGAAACCGACTTGCGAGGTAACCGTATAGACCTTCCGGGCCCGCTTTATGAGACCAACCGGATGACAAGGATCAGCGATGACGGAAACTCTCTCGTGCCCCTCAAGCTCCTTGATGCGAAAGTGCCCTGACCTGCTTCGCACAGCTCCATCAGGATGGGTTTTCACGACCACGCGGCACTGTGGGTTTTCTTTTAGCGCAGCCTCCAGCATTCGCTCGAAGCTCGTCGTATCGGCCAAGCCGCTTGATATGGAGGTGTCCCCCGCAACTTGGTCGACGACAAGAACATATGGATCGGCAGGATAGCTCCGGGGTTCACGTCCAGCATTATACTTCGAGACCTCTTCCGTGACCCAAGCCGCACGCAATTCACGAGCACGACGGATCCGGTCGGCGCTCATTGGTGCCAAAATCAGCTTCTCCAGGCGAGACGGCAGAGATGCATCATAGTAGATCCCCGCATCGTCGTAGACGATGGAAATCGCTGAATCCTCCCGGCCTGCCGATCTAAGGAAGCCGTCTTCGAGAAGGATCGCCGGAACGCCAGCTTTCTCAGCCCTACGCACAGCGAGGCGCCCTGATCTCTTGCGCCCCCATCCGATGAACAAATCCGCTGCCTGAGCAGGCATGATGAAAGGAGCGTAAGTCACGCGAAGGCCAGACACCCCGGATAGAACAGGATGTCGCGCGAGGGCCCAGGATGAGACCAATGCGCGCCTCGCGCGATCCTGAAGGGCAATCAAATCATCCCGAAAGCCTCCCTGTTCGGACAAGGGATCCATCAAGGTGCGCACTCACCCGGCCGCAGTTGCGTCGCTTGCCCGAAAGGATAGGCGATCGACGCCAATCTGGCCGCATGGGTCCCAATAACGGTCATGGCCTGAAGAGCATCTTCCGGCTCTATCCTTGTTCGGGTAACCGGATCCCAATAGCGCGGATAGAGAATATAAGCCGCCGCGAAAATCTCCGCCACAGACAACGTCCGCGTTCGCCTTTGTGCCGCCGGATCGACATCCTCGGTTACACCCCACCCCGCATAGAACGGGCATCCGAAGACCTTGACTGGAAGACCGAACAGCAAAGCCTCGAACCCGGCCAGGGACGTCATGGCATAGACTTTTGTGGCCGCCCTAAAGCAGGCATGCAAAGACACGTCTTCCGGAACGACATAGGCAAAATGCGCAACGTCATCCGGATTTGAGTAATGAGGTTTCGAGACCGCCCTGGATTCAGGATGGGGCCGATAGAGAATGACGGCGTCCGGATTTTCCATCGCGGCCCGCAAAACAAGATCGTTCCCTGTCATTGCCTCCTTCATCCCATATGCCAGGGAGAGATCATCCTCGACCTGGCCAATCACCAGAATGCACTCTTGATCTTCCGCGATGCCAAGGTTGGCGCGAAGCGTCACGTCCCTCCCAAGACCATTGTATTTAGAGACCCCTCGGGACCTGAGCTCGCGCATCATGATGTGAGCGCGGCTCATCAGGCCGCTATCTCTGGCGAAGTCATGTGTTTCAAGCAGCTCTTCCAAATCGCTGCCAACTTCTCGATCGAAATGCATCGCCCGTTTGTCGAAGACGAGGGATAGAGGAGCCGTCTTTGACGCCCCCAGGCCGAAGGACCTGATGAAGCCATCTTCCACGAGCGTCAGCGAAATTCGCGCTCGCGCGCAAATATCCTCCAGCTCCTTTGGATATTTATACGACCAGGCAAACACTTCGACATCTCCCAGCATCGGTATTTGACGCAAAAGATGAGTTGGCACGCGCGGCGAATGGCCCAGGAAAACGACTTCACGATCAGGAAGGAAGTCGCACATCCAGGACTTCCATGTTGAAAACCCTACCAGAACGGCGACCCTGCGGCCCGACGCACGAGCCTTTTCGACACGCCGATGCAGATCGCGTACCGACCTGCTATTTTTATGCGCATCGACAAGAAACCCCTTCGGATTCTTTATGGCCTTCATCAGCTTCGACATACACTCTCCGGTCGCTTGATATTCAAATCAGGGAGCAGATACGCCCGTCCCTTATTGCGTTTGCGCCGAGCTCCATGGCTCACACGCGCTCGAATAATCTGGGTTCACTCCGAGGGCCCCGAAAACGAGACAGCCCTCCTTCCTCGACAAGAGAATTTGCCTTGCCCGACGCGCTCTCGCCGCCCTGAGATGTAGAAAGCTCTACATGAAGCTTTGCTACGATAGCTCGTATGGCGACGCGACGTCCTCGATGCCCATAAAAGTCCCCTGGCAGCAGGGCCTTACGCGCAATGGTCGAAAGGAAGGATTTTCGCAAATCCTTCGGCGCCACGAAACCCGACACCCAGAAACGTCTGAAATCCGGCTCCCCAAAGGCGCAGGTCGCAAGTTCAGGTCTCGAATAGACCGACCGTCCGATGACGAGAAGTGGCCTGCCATGATTGATTGCCGCCAGACCCGATGTGGAGTTGATGGTTATCATCCCCGCGCAATGGCGCGTAAGCTGCCCAAGCATGCCCGTCTCGAGAATATCGACGCGATCAGAGACGCCATTTCCCTGCGCCACCGATCTGATTTCGCGCTCCATTCTCCCATGGCCCCTGGCCATAGGGTGGACCTTGAAGACAAGCCGACAATCCTTCGGGGCGTGAGCCGCGAAAGATACGAGAGTCGCATCGACGAGGCGACGCATCGTCCAGCCACAGGCGGCGCCTTGAAGATTTGCGTCAGTCGGAACCTGCAAGGGGACAAGAAAGAAGCGCCGGTCATAGTCTGAGATCAGGGCGCGACAGAGATCCGCATCCTCGCGCGCACGACTAAGAGACTTCCATCCATTACGGATCCACCCAAGGACTTCCGCTGCCGGATTGATCTCCCGGTGGAAGAACTGTCGCTCCCTGCCGCAGGAGAAAAGCGACCTCGCGGCGTAATGCACCCCACCATGCCGCGCCATGGATCCGGACCCCCTGAAGTTTCGTCCGCGGGGCTCTGGGCCTGAAACCCACTGACTCGAGTGAGTTTGCATCAAGGGTGAGTCAGCATTGTTTCCGCCCCATTCGGCCGTGATGAAGCCAGGCCTGACATAGCCCTCCTCCAGTGAGAGCACCGGTATTTTCATCGCGCAACACACAGCACGTGCTACGACATGAGCCGGACGACTTGACCCAAAGAGGACGACAAGATTGATGCTGCGCATTCGCATCAGCGAAGACAGGTCGTCTTCCCACTGATCGATCGACCCCAGATATGAATAAAGCCCGGGCCCTCGGTAAAGACGATCCGCAGGACTGAAGGACACCCTCGTCACCGTATGTCCCGCCTTGCGAATATCCCTCGCAAGTTCGGCAAAGAATGGACCGACCGGTCCCTGGAGGATGAGCACTCGTAGCCCAGAAGGCGAATGACGGCCGCTTCTGTCTCGCGATTTCGGCCGGGCTTCGTATTTGCGTGCGTTCTGCATCCGCAGAATATCGGACTCTCCTGCAAAACTCAGAAACCGAAGACAAGCAACGAATCCAGCGCCGGGCGCGCTTCGCGAACAGCCAACACATGCACATCCGTTCCATGAGAGCGTTACTCGGATTTCTTCGCCTTATCCCTATGTTTCGAGAATGAAATCGCCTATCGCAAAATCAACCTCGCGCCGAGGGGCCGCCCTTCTCGAGTATGGCTTGTTGGTGGGGCTCGTTGCCGCTATGGCAATCGCTTCAGTCGCGAGTCTGGGGCAACGACAAAATTTCGACTACCTTGTTGCGGCCCTGAACGTCTACGAAGTCACATCGCCGCTCGGTAACTATCTGAATAATGGTGACTTTGACGATCCGTCGGGCATGTTGCCTACAAGCTGGGGCTACAAGGGCTCAGCTCTACAAGGGTGGACATCCAAAAACGGCCGACCCTTCGAGCTTCACGATAGCGGCTGGCAGGGCATGAAAAGCGTCAGTGGCGCCTATTGGCTCGACACGAATGCCTCACCTGGAGCAATGGATATCGAGCAAAGTCTCGACAATCTGACCCCCGGCGCCGTCTACCGGCTGACACTCTTCGCCGGCGACAGAGACTCGGACCTTGACGGAGAAGCCCTCGTTTTCTGGAATGGACAACTGGTCGGATCTCTCGATCCCGACCAGGAAGACATCATGCAGGAATTCGATTTCTACATTCAGGAAGGGGTGGGAGATGGCACGAACCGCATTCGTATCGTGGACATCGGAAGCAACGATAGCAACGGTCTAAGCTTGGACGAGGTGCGTATCTGGGGGAGATGATAGGAGCTATATCACGATTGGGGTCCGCACATCACAGAGTCACGGACCCCAATCAGATCTCCCGCCGACATATGCCGGCGGGGAATGCGTCTTATTCGAACGATCCTTTAAAACAAGGACGGATCTACGGGTCGGGCACGGATTTCAATCATCTTGCCGAACTCTTCAGCTCCAGGATGTCCTTCACGCGTCAGTGCAGACTTCATCTCGTCCAGGAGCGAGCGCTCATCTGAGGAAACTTCGTCACCAGGAATGATACGGGAAATAAGGGCGACCTGCCCCACCATCTCCTCGTCAAACTCCACCCGGTTGATCGGCAGGGAAATCACCACCAGCGCATCCCCTTCGTATGGGACAAGAAACTGCCGGGGTTCGTCTTCCGGAAGTCCACTGTCCTTGAACCCCGTTTGAAAAATGCGCGCAAGTGTGAGTGCAATCTGCATCTTGGCTTCCAGGGCCTCATCATCCCCGCCGCGGATCCGCGCAAGTTGCTCGAGGGCTTCCTGGCGAATTCCCGACACCGTACTTGCGTTGATTTCAGTCACTTCCTGGTTCGCACGGAAGTAGAGATCCGTCTGAAAAATGGCGCGACCGGTCGGAATTGCATATGAGCCCGGAATTACCACGTCGGTGATCTCACTGCGCGTCATGGAAGAACAGTAAACGGTCTTCTTCCCCTTTTCCCAGGAGATCACTCGCGGAGAACTGAAAATGTCGCCGAGAGCCTTGCCTACGCGCTTCACCACGCGCCCGGGCTTCTTCGCCGCCGCGGATTCATTCATGGCCTTGAGAGCGGCATCAATGCCCTTCCCCTTGAGCCATGCGTCCAGCCCATCATGTAGCTGAACACGAGCCATGAGATCCTCAGTAGAATCCGTCTTGTCTTTTGTCATGCCGAGAACGTCCGTTAAGTTGTTTGATCTGAACATGAAATGCGATCAAGACGCGAAGTCCCAAAATACCCCTGAGCGCCCTCAGCCATATTTCTCCATAGAATACGTGGAAAAGGTGATTTGCCTCACCTCTGAGTGACATCAACGGTGAACTCATAAAGTTCAAGCCGACCTGTTCCATCGAGGACTTCGGTTCCAAACTCGATCGAAGGCAAATACTCTTCGCTTGAGACCATGCCTCTGCTGCGGAGGTCGTCAAGAAACGCACTGATATCGAGATCAGCCGACGTGATCGAGGCGCCCTCCTGCGCCGGCACGAAGGCGTAATATGACCAGTTTCCGTCGAATGCCCCGGATGCATCAGACCAGTCGCTGCTCGCATAGAGATCCCAAAGACGGCCGTCGACCAGGATATCCTGCGCGAAGATCGTCCCTCCTGGCCAGATCCCTCCGTCATCGAGCCAAATCATCACTTCGTTGGAAATCGTCGATGGTGTGCTCTGCGGTGCGTTTGTGAGCCACATGCTGATGGCTACGTTATTGCGACCTGTGTGGTTTGAGATGCCGTAATCTACGTGCAAGGTGATATCACGCGAAGCGATCGGGGCAGAAAAAGGTGCGTCGCCCAGATTTCGATAGGGCTTCTGTCCTATGACAGCTTCGGGATATGCCACAATCTGGTAGTCACCGCTTCCCGGGATACTCCATTCCCAGGCCCATGGCTCTGCAAGCGAGGGGTAATACGCATTGGTCTCGATACAGATTTCTTCAGGAAAATCCTGGGTGCCGTTGCTCTGAGCGTTCCATAGATTGCTTTCGATGGATGTCTGTATCCCATCGAGATTGTAGTCGAAGGACATGTACTGACCGCATGCCTGATTGACGGGAGTATAGTCAGACGGCCCCGCGTTGGAAGCCAAGAAGCCCTCCACTCGCGCTGACGACAGCTTCTGAGAGCTGACTTCAAACCCGGACGAAACGCGCTGACCGAGGCTGAATACTGCCGCAATTGCTGCTGCCGCAATCAGTCCTGCAAGGATGCCATACTCAGTCAGGGTGGCGCCCCGATCGACATTATTATTATTCATTTCGCTGGTCCCGAAAAAATCCAATACCTTTATCAGGCCAGAAATAGTAACAGGATTGTTACGACGAAATGATTGTCGCGCGAAGCATCGTATTACGTTAGGTCAGCGGTGTTTTTCCGTTTCGGGGATGAGCCTTTCTGGAAATTTCTTTATCGCTCACTCTTCCGCAATAGACATCGTGAGGCCTCAACGCCCTTCATGGCCTCCTCCATTGTCATGCCATCGATCCTCGAAAGGGCGATTTGAGCGAGCCCTTTGGCATCAATGCCCTTCAGGGCCGGATCTCCGAGATTTACCACAGGAATACCCCGATCCTCGGCAAGCCGAAGAGCCTGACCGGTTCCGCCCACCACCAGGCCTCTCTCGGTCCAGCACAGAATGACCGATGTGACAGGAGATTTGCCCACATTGGGCCCAAGGACTTGATTGGTGTTTCGACTCATGTGAGCCTTTCCGCCTCGCCCGAGACGGTTCCAGGCCGATCGGTCTCCATCCGGATTTGCCTTGGTCCTTTTGTAAAACGCCTTGGCGATTTCAACTTCCGGATCGCCATCCCGATACTCGAAGCAGAAGACATCGTCGCCATTCGGCTGGCGCCCATTCATCCCTTTCCAGCTCAAGAAAATCTGCTTCTTGCCGCCGACTTCGTCCCAGCCTTTCTCACAATACTCATCAGCGCCCTCGGCGCCTCCGGAACGCAGTATACAATCAGTCGAGGCAAGTATTTTGCTGACCTCAAACATCTTTCTGCGCATCGGTTCCGGCGTATTGCGAGCACCGATCCCTGCAACATATCTTGAACCTTCCGGCTCGGCGATATCCAACCGGGGCGGATGCGGTCGGGCATTCATCGCCTTTTCCTGCTCAGCACTCTCCCCCAACACCGTCACCGCGATACCTTTGATGGAGAGGGGGCCAAAATGGGTCTCTATCGATTTCCTTACGTCACTCCAGGGCAGTCTTCCCAGGCCGGCGCCCAACTGCGGAATAGCAATTGAGCGAATGCCGCGCGCCTCTACGGCACCAGCGAGTTTCCTGAGAGCTTCGTCAACCCACTCGATCCGAGAGGCGTCACGCCAATGGTCCTTGGTTGCCACATTCGCGACCGTAAGGTTGCCATCCTTCGATCTCCGGCCGGTCTTCCTGTCAACACGAACCAACTGAACACCACCGGGCTTAAAGGCTCCTGACCGGCATGCATTCTTGAAGGGCTCCTGAACCTCCGGGAAACGTTTCTCAAACGCGCCGGCGAGTCCTTTCTGCCACCCCTCTTGCAGCTTGTGAGCCTGGCAATTTACCGGATTTATTACGCAGTCAGCCTCTACTTCGAAGATGTCCGCGCCTGGCATGTATTTCATAGCTTCGTCCTCACCCAGTGACCTTACCTGAAAATAACGCCTCTGTCCGACCCTCGCTGACGCATCATTCGCGGTGAAGCACCATCTCCTGAGGAACCCTGCAAGAAGGAGTGGATATCCAGATGAGAGCCGCAGAAAACAAAAAGCCAGGAATTTTCTCACACCCCTTCAACTCCGACAGGACGACGTCGAGAGGCTTGCGTTACGGAGACACGCCCTCAAGAAGCAGCAAAACACGAGAAGAAATCATTTCTCAGGAAGCATTGCGCGACATTCGTTCGGCCCTCCTGGAAGATTCTTCGCACAACTCCATCGATGACGACCTGGTCGGCATGCAGCCCCAGATCTTCTCGACTAAAAAATGCCGAGAAATCACCATGTCCGATGGGCAAATGGACAAAATGAGTCAGGCTTTGACATCATGTGCCAAAGCCGAGGCGAGACAACGCGTTCAGGCTATGCGTCGTGGAGAGGCGATGCGCGACGTGGTCGATCTCCCGAGACTGCACAAAGCACAGAAAATTACCTTCGACGGAAGATCCGTCAACATTCACCTTGGAAGCAGAGGTGCTGCAGGAAGGAACATCGTGGCTCTCCCGTCGTTTATCCAAACGGATGACGCCGCCGTTCGAATGGGTCGCGGCTTCGATGTTCTCGACGTCAAGCTGAACGCCGATGGGAAGCAGACAGTAAGCTTCGAAAACGACAGAGCAATCAAAGGGGGGCGCAATGTAACCTTGAATCTTTGTTTTTCCGATCAGCAGGAAAATCTGCGCAACTCCGCGCGTGGGCAGGATCGATAACCCCTCGGCGGACTCGAATGACCTTGCGGAATTTCGTTAGAAATGTAGCGATAATCATTTTTTCCGACCTTGCTTCGTTCCGATTTTCTTCTCACGACGAAAACAAAAGAGGCAAGTCATGTTGACCCAAAAGCAAAAAACACTGCTTGATTATATCCACACGGAAACCGTCAAGAACGAAGGGGTCTGCCCATCCTTCGATGAAATGCGCGAGCACATGGGCCTGAAGTCGAAATCCGGTATTCATCGCCTGGTCAAGTCTCTCGAGGTGCGCGGCTTCATCCGTCGGCTTCCGAACTGCGCAAGAGCCATTGAAGTTATCCGGCTTCCGGCAGCCGCGGTCGCACCTTCCCCCGCGGCGCAAACAGCTCCGCAACGCGAAGCCGAGGCCGCTTAAAAAGAGGTATCATGACCCCGCCCCATCCGCAGACGATTAAAATCATACCAGACAGGCCTGCACTGCAGGTGACGTCTCTTTTCGATTTCTGCGATGCGGCGGGCTCCTTGCCTCCGACGGTTATTGTCAGCGTCCTGCCAAATGACGACGACGCAGCCCTGCTTGCGGACAGCCTTGGCGCGCGCCACGCACCTATCGACATCCATCAGTCCCTGCAGTCTCCCGATATCTCTGCGTTGAAGGTGAGCATCTTGAGCCTGATCGCGTTTTCGCAATCTCTTTCCCGAAAGGATCGAGTTCTTTTCTACGGAAACACGGGACACTCGAACTCATCTGGAGCCCTCCTCGTGGTCGACATCGCTTGGAGTCGATACAATGTTCGGCCCCTTGATGAAGATGCTATCTCGTCCGCCGTCACCAGATTGAAACAAGCGAACCCCAACGCCTTGCCGAGCCTGCTCCTCCTGTCTCTTGCTGACAGGATGTTCGGCCTAAACGGAAAGCTCGTTTCGGCGCGAATGTCATGGCGTTCTTCTCAGCCATCGCACTAAGCCCCGCCCTGGCATGGCTTCCTTGATAATCTCAGCCAATTTCCCTCTCTCTTCACCACAGTGAAAAGGATGGAACAGATGGCCTCACCCCATATCGTCGCTACGGTCGCATTTCTGGCAACGCTTCCGATCGCAGCGCACTCTGGCTGTGCGGATTACGAGACGCAGGCAGAAGCGCAAAAGGCGCTGACACTTGGCGCTTACGAGCTCGACACGAACGGAACAGGTGTCGCCTGCCAAGGCATCTTCGATCAAGCGAAGGAAAAGAAGCAGCCCCAAGCTCAAACTTGCGCTGACTTTCCAGACCAGGAAGCTGCTCAAAGAGCCTATCAGACCGGAGCCCGGCAACTCGACCCCGATCACAACGGCCGCGCCTGTGATAGTCAGGCGAGCGACAAGCGCGCCCCGCCCTCGATGATCGCCACCTGCGCAGACTACACGACACGAGAGCAAGCGCAGGCTGCCTATCTCAGCGGCCTCGAGGAACTTGATCGTGATAACGATGGATTAGCCTGCGAACACCTTCCTTCTCAGGCCGACCTTGCGCCCGCGGAGGACAGCGATACGCTTGGAACCCCAAGCTTCGTATGGCAAAGAAACGACCTCGGCGTTCAGCCACGCTCATCGCGCCCCTTCACGCGGTGGCCAAACCACTGACTTTCACTCGTGAACGATTTCGCCGTGATCTGCCAGATCCGTACCAAAGAATAGGCGGTCTCCGACACGCTCACACGATGCACGGACCGAGAAGCTTCCTGCAGCCGGATCGATGACAATATCGCCCGGTCGCGTTGTCGCCGCAATCAAGCGCGCCTGAATGCCTACGGGCTTGCGATGCGCATGGCCTTTGCGCGGAACGCGCTCCTCAAGGACATCTACGAGCGATCTGTCGGACCACAGTCCCTTTGCTCGCCTCGGCGGCTTCTGGAAAACCATGAGATACTCGGACTGCCTTCGGGTGCGGTGCCCCATGCCCATGCGCCCCTTGTTCCAGGTCAGCATATCCACAGCCTCGAGAGAAACGCCGTTCAACCACGACCCGACACCCTCGCACAGGTGAAACTTGTCGACCCATAAGAACAGGTGCCCCTGGGGCCGCAGGACACGATCGATACCCGAAATGAAATCGAGAATAACCGGCTCCGGCATCTGCGCGAGATGGGCTCTGCCTTTCTGCCGGGCACCCTCATTGCCGTACTTCATTTTGTCCATCACGCCACGATACTGTGGGTCGAAAAACACGGTTGAGACGACCCCGTCAGGAATATCCCTGAGAAAATCGAGGCCGTTGCCGACATTGCGAGCACCTTGGGCCCAGCCGGCGGCGGAAATTAGATCTTCTGGGGGAACCAGGCATCCGTCAGGCAATGAAACATCTCCAATTAGTCGGTCTTCGTGAAAGATGGGTCCCAGGAGGCAGGTCCGATAATTTCATAGACCGAGTTCTCCCAAACGGCGCCTGATTTCGGGTAACGCCACGAGAGCATCCTTACGCGGCCGAGCTGGAATCGATAAAGTCGAGCACACGGGGGCGAATGTTGTCTCGCCAGCTTCGTCCAGCGAAAATTCCATAATGACCAGCCCCAGGCTCAAGGTGTGAAGATTTTTTTGCCCTGCTCACTCCTGAGCATAGATCAAGCGCTGCGGAGCACTGACCAGGAGCCGTAATGTCATCCTCGGCGCCTTCCACTGTCATCACGGCAACGTCGGAGATCCTTCCGAGGTCGAGCGCCTTCCCCCGGACAGAAAAGATATTCCGACCGATCTCGCAGCCTTTGAATATCCTCTCAACGGTTGAGAGATAGAACTCCGCAGGCATGTCCATGACGGCGAGATACTCATCGTAAAATGCGTTGTGCTTGTCGGACTCCGTCGCTTTACAGGTCGCAGCCCTGTAAATCTGCGTTCTGAAAGCTTTTTCGTGCTTCCCTGCATTCATTGCGATAAAGGAAGAGAGCTGGAGCAGCCCCGGATAAACTTTTCTGCCAAATCCTTCATGCCCCGGGCCTACTCTCTGGATCAGGCCGGCTTCAAGCTGCCCCATGCTCGCACCCCGCCCAAAATCAGTCACTGCGGTATCGGCTGCGCTCGGATCGATCGGTCCCCCGATCAAGGTTAGGCTCGCCGGCTGTGCATCAGGCTCCTCCTGTGCAAGATAGGCCGTCGCCGCAATCGCCAGGGGCGCGGGCTGACAAATCGCGATGACGTGCGTATCTCGCCCAAGATGGCGCATGAAATCTGCAAGGTAGAGGGTGTAATCTTCGACGTCGAACGTCCCGGCGGACACCGGAACATCTCGGGCATTTCGCCAATCCGTGACGTAAAGATCGACGTCGGGAAGAAGCGAAATAACCGTAGGTCGCAGAAGTGTCGCGTAGTGACCGGACATCGGCGCAACCAAAAGAACTTTCCGTCTCGGGGGTGTCCGTCCGTCCGTCACGAAATGCACAAGATTTCCAAAGGGTCGCGAAAGACACGTCTGTTGACTCACATGGTAAATTTCCCCTTTTTCATCTTCAATGGCAGGAATATTCCAGTCTGGTTTGACAGCCATTCGCCGAAATGAGCGCTCAGCAACATCACCCCATGCTGAAAGCAAGGGGTTCCAAAGCCAGGGAGTCATGGACGAAGGCGAAGAGCCCCCCAAGAGCTTCGCAGTCGTTCCCGACCATTCTCCCACAGCTCTAAACGTCTCCATCATCGAGTATCTCGACATGAGGTGCATTGAACTTCCCCTCTTTGCAGAACAGCAGTCACGGTCGCGAGGATGTCGGCAACTACCTGCAACCACCCCACGGAATGGAGATCGGTTCATGTCGAGCGATACAAAATGCCCCCCGATTGGACGCCGACCCACAAAGCCGAAAGACTGCGCTTCGCAGTCAGTTCAGTCGGACGCGAAAGACGAGAGTTGCACTGCCGCCAGGGGGAAGAGATGCGATATTCGCACTGATGCCGCCTCCGCTCACGCTCACGGCGTCGAAACCCTGAGAGGACAATGTCGCGACATAGGAAATTCCAACAGGGAAGTCGTCGCGCACGAGGAAATCCGTCACTGGCAAGGATCCATTTACCGCGCTGACCACGTCAATTCTGTAGTTGAGGCAGGAACCCGGAGCATAAAACACAGCAGCGGGGTCCGGAGGATCACTCGCGCAGTCGAAGCTGATGTCAGTCCCCCCGACGACCTGCGCGGCCTTGGCCACGTCAATTACCGGCTCCACTGCAGAAATGGCGGCACTCGGAAAGAGAAGACATATCGAAGTAGATAATAGCGATACCAATTGCCTCATGTGTCCCTCGCTCTCCAGGTCGGAGAAGAGAAACAAGTGAAAGAAAATAGGAAATTCAATTTTTCCTGGCGCAATCCCGACCAATATTATTGGTAACGCCTCTGGAGCTCGTCGGAAGAGCCGTGGATTCTAAATCCACTCGTCCGGGTTCGAATCCTGGCAGAGGCGCCATAACTTGCAACGCGGGAAGCCGTCCCCATATTCTGCCTATAACGCCGGAAGGAAGCGATATGTCGTAGACCAATACTAAAGAAAAACTCTATCCTGCCCGTGTCAAAGACGCTGCCAGCGCGGGGGAGGATCTTCGGCTCTATGCCGTTTTGCGCAGCGATATCATCATGTCCGATGGCAAGGCAATTGCTCAGGCCGGACACGCATATCTTGAAGCGTATCTTGACGCAACCAAGGCCCGTCCGACAAGCGCAGAAGCTTATTCCAGGTTATCACCAGGAACCAAAATCGCGCTTGATGGCGGCAACACGACCACCCTTTACAAAATAAGAGATACTTGCCGAGACCTCGGGATACCGAACCGGCTGATCATCGATTCCGGACATGTCGAAATGCCTCATTTCGACGGGTCTCCGATCGTGACCGCACTCGGCATCGGACCAATAGATCCGGCGAGCGCCCGAAAGCTGGTGGGGCGCTTGAAGCTATGGCGCCGGAAAGGAGGTGGGACATGACCTGACCCATCCTCAAAGCCCCCAACCTTTCCAAATTTTGCCATACTCAGGAGAAATTTTATGGCCGACACCAACAACACCACAAACCTTAAATCTCGCATCGACTCGCATCTGGGAGGCTTAACCCCCCATACGGCTCTGGCGTCACATCCGTCAGCGGAAAGCGCCGAAGATGAGATCGCCAAAGCTAAGGTCTTCTCGCATATCGAGGGCCGCGAAGCATACATCGCCTGGGTCGCTGGATACAAAGCGCTAATTCAGGACCTCGAGTCCCATATTAAAGAACTGAAAGAGGCGCGAAACTCTGCTGATGTCTGGGTCCAGGCTCACGCGCAGTCTCAATCTCATCACTATGCGATCGCAGTCACGTCGCTTATCCAAATGCGCCGCCTCGGAAAAACCTGGAGTGCCGCCCAGGCCCAGAGGCGCAAGAAAAAAGCCGCGTAAAACCCAAGAGATCCATCCGCTGTATTGTCGGGTGGATCTCATCACGCCCAATCCGAAAATCAGGGCCCCATTTCCCCTTCAGGTCCATCATTTCGGAGAACACGCGATGTTCGAGCAAATCTACGCAAGGAAAAAGCCTGCGAAATCCAAGCCACATGTTTCTGTATCCGAACACGCCGGACTTGAGCGCCTCACATACGCCGAAGCCGTTGAGCGCAAGCTGAAGCGGGGCGAGATAGGCGCAATGGATCCGCGCGCACATCTGGATCCTGTTCGGGTGCGTTCATTTTCTAAGATGACGAATTCAGAGCTGATGTCGCGCTACGGCATCCTTGTCGAGAATGGCCAAAGGAACTCGGCGAGCCGAGATGAGCGCGTTCGCTACGCCGCTGTTGCCAAGGCAGGAAGAGAGCATTATGACCTCCTGCGCTCCGGATCCACGATCAGCCTTGCCAGATCCACCGAAAGCCAGGCTCTGTCCCTGGCCAATGCCTCTCCCCGGGACAGCGCCGCACTGGAACTTCTGGCCATCTCGGCCGCACTGAGTGACAAGGCGCAGAGAGAGCGTGCGATGGAAGGGTTCCCTTCCAAAAATGGGAAAGGCAATATCGCGAAGGCCGCCAAGGAGCAGGGAAGGTCCTGGCTCGAAGTGCGCGACGATCTCGTCAAGTTCAACGTTCTCAACGCGAAAGACCCGAGGCGAAAAATTCGCGCCGCGGATATCGATTTCCAGAAAGGTGGGAACATCAAGTCGAAGAGCACGCTTCCCGCAGCTGATCTCGAAGATCTCGCGATGAAGAGACTCGCCAAGGATCCAAAGAACGAGCAGGCGCTTGGCTGGCTTGCAACATCGGGCGCCATTCAGGGCGCGAGAGAAGCGAAGAAGGTAAAGGGCACGCTTCCTCCAAAGAAGGGGCTCTTCAAGCGCAATATCGGGCTTGAACTTTAACGCAAGTAAGGTCTGGTGCGGCGGTTGTCACGGCAGGTTGATCTCTGGGCTCTGTTATCATCCGGCAGAGCCCGGAATGCTTTACGGGCACCTGTGGCTCAATTTCTACCCCGCATTATACCAAACAGACAATTTCCCGTATGGGCCGGTCAAATTCTCTATTCGCGCCTTCTGCTCGTCGCCAAATCATCGCGCTTAAACGCCTGCGAGGTGCCTGACGAGGCCTCGGAATCAAGCACATGTGAGCGGCAATATGCGCCCAACTTATTTGCATACCAACCCCGGCATCTTGGTCGGCCAAGCAAGCCCTGCGTGGAAAAATACACGGCAAGGTAGCAAATGAAGCGCTATGGATGTCATCCGTAATTATTTCTGCTTTAAGGAACAATAACTTCGCTGGAAGTAACGTGCTGGAAATTTCGCTACCTGAGGTCGCATAAAATTTTCGGTTAACACACCTTAAACAACTGTATTTATTGAATTGTCTCTCTTGTTTTTTCTCGGGAGGGCTTTATTCTGTACGGCACATGGAGCCAGGAAATACGCCCGCGGCATCCGTCGCCTCGTCATGTTGAGTAAATTGGAGTTCCTCCACCTGCACGTCCATCACCGAATGCGGCCCAAGGCTATGCTCAAGATGAAAATCCAACCACTTCGAAAGGGATAAGATGCCCGACAATTCTGCCATGGACGCTTCCGTGAAAGCGCCTCTTCAAGAAGCCCTGAAATCTCTTCGACCGATCATGAGACGCGCCCTCGATCTGAGCGAACATGACGTCTCCGCCGTCATCGTCGAACCGGTCCTGACAGCGCTTGGCTGGGACGTGCGCGACCCCAGACAAACCCGGCGCCCCGGTGAAAATGCAAGTCTCAAACTGCTCTCTTCCGGAAAGACTGTAATGACCATCCGGGCTGGCTCGAGCCTTGAGCCCGTCCCTGAAGCAATCAGCGCAAGCGAAGAAGATAGCGGCGAATGGATCGTGGTGACCAATGGCGCCTCGTGGAATATCTTCAACCAACGCCATCTGTCTCAGCCCTTCCGTGCCATCTCGCTAAGCGATGCCGCGTCACAAAAAGAGGCTGTTCCCGTTCTCGCAATGCTGGCGAGAGAGGCGTTCCAGAAAGACGGCCTGACAGAAGCATGGATGTCGGAAGCCGTCGACCGCGATATCGAGCGCATCCTTGCGCGCCACCTCGACGGATCTCCCGCTCTGGTCGAAGCCATCAAGTCCGGACTTTCCGAGCAGGGAATTCAGATAGGTGATACGGAAATCCGCGCTGCACTCTCGCGCATTGATATCTCTCTTGGCAACACTCCCCTTGAAGAAAGTGGACCGGCAGAAACACCTGCAATCTCCACCACGACTGCGACAACACGCAGCCCTGCAAAAGCCAAGCGCGGCCCCGGCCGTCCAAGAAAATCCGAGAGCAAGCCCGCTGAGAAAGAAGCATCAACCAAGAGAGGTCCTGGCCGTCCCCGGAAATCCGAGACAAAGCCAGTCGAAGCGTCGACCCCGGCCAAGCGCGGCCCTGGCCGTCCGCGAAAATCCGAGGCAAAGCCAGTCGAAGCGGCGACCCCTGCAAAGCGAGGGCCCGGGCGACCGAGAAAATCTGAAGCTGCCCCCAAGGTTGCTGCGGAATCGGCAACAGCCGGCGACGTGACAAAATCCGCAAAAGCCTCGACCAAGAAAACAGCCGCAAAATCTTCAGCGAAGAAGACTTCCGCCGCGACATCGAGCAAGGTTACCAGGGGCGCTGCCTCCAAGAAGGCACAATCGACCGCCCCGGCCGCCAAAGCCAGTGACACTAAAGTCACCCTCCCCGCCAGTCCCGAAGACATCGGATGGCCGAAGGAGGCTACCCACGCGATGAAGCGCAAGAAGAACATTGTCTTCATGAAATACAATGCCAAAACCGAAGCAACGACGATCCTCCCCAAGAGCCTAATCGTTGAATCTCTCGGGAAGGCTCTCAATCCGCAAATGATCGAGGCCAGGGAAAAGGCAGTGAGCTCGGAAGATGTCGTTCCTTACGGAGAAGGCATGCTCGAGGTCAAGAAACCCATTGAGTTTCATTCGCCTCGTGCTGCGGCCAGCTTCGCTGCCGGGACGCTGGTAAAAGATCTCGCCGCCTTGAAAGACAAGAAGGGCGTTACACTCAAGGAGAAAATTTCAGCTCCCACGCCCTCAACAGAAGGCGAAGCTGTCCCCGCACCTGAGCAACAGCCTGCAGAAAGTGAGACGGAAACCGCATAAACCGGTTCCCGAGACCCAAACAAGAGCCGAGGCCGAATACGGACCTCGGCTCTTTCTTTTTGCGAACGATATTTTCCGAGACCCATCTCCTGCAAAGGAAGGCGAACCCGCCTTCATCCTTCCCGACCATGAGGAAAGCAGGAGATATACTCGTCATGTCGCTGCAGGTCACCGTCGCTTCAATAATCAGCCTCCTTGTCATCGCCGCGCTGAGCCAGCCGCTTGCCAGCAGACTGAAGCTTCCCCTTGCTGCGGTACTGGCTGCTCTGGGCATTGCCATTTCAAGCCTTGCTGGCTGGGCCTACTCATTGCCGGAGGACAGCCTCCTGTCCGATATCGGATCTTCTCTCGAGGTTCTTGCCGCACTTCCGATTTCGTCCGACATATTCCTCTACGTCCTACTTCCGGTTCTGCTCTTCCAAGGGGCTGTCGGCATCGATATCCGGCATCTCGCTCAAGACAGCGCCGCGGTTCTATTGCTCGCAATCCTTGCCGTCCTCGCGACTATTGCAATGATCGGAGGTGCAGTAAGTTTTGTAGCAGGTCTGGATCTGACAGCCTGCTTGCTCCTCGGGGCCATTGTCGCCACCACAGATCCAAGCGCGGTGATCGCCATTTTCCGTGAACTTGGCGCCCCTCCCCGATTGACCAGGCTGGTCGAGGGGGAATCTTTGCTCAACGATGCCTCTGCAATCGCCGCATTCACGATCCTCTCGAGTGCAATCACGCTTGGAGATAAACCGTCCTGGTCCGACCTCAGCATCCAGATCATGAGCGGTTTCGCTATCGGGGCGATACTGGGAATGACAGGAGGCATCATTCTCGCACGCTGCCTGGACAAACTTCGAAATTATCGCTCGGCACAGATGACTCTCACATTAGCCACCCCTTACATTCTCTTCCTCATAGGGAGCACCACCCCCATGATCTCGGGGGTCGTCGCCGTGGTCGCCAGCGGGATCAGCTTCGGCTTCATTGGAAGGTCCAGGTTCGGCCGGCAAGATTTTCGTTTTCTGCGAGAGCTCCTCGATCAAGCCGGTGATTGGTCGACAGGGCTGATCTTTTTGCTCGCCGCACTTCTCGTGCCTCGGCTGTTGGGAGATATCTCTGGCCAAGACCTCGCGCTTGTCGCACTTGTCGCAGTGACCGCCTTGGCGGCGCGCGCCATCATCCTTTGGGGTGTGGCGCCCATCCTCACACTCCTTGGCTTGATGAAGCCAATCGGTGACTTCTCCCCGGACTAAAGATCCGGGGCTTCAGTTTTCCTGATCAGGTTGCCGGCTGGCAGCTGGTCGAGGATGTCTGATCTTTCCCGCCGGGCATCCCGGCAGTTTCTTCCTGCCTCACCGACGGGCTAACGCCCGAGGGTCCACAGGCTGATACCGAAAGTCCTTCGGCCTTGAGTATCGCGATGCCACGGGTGCGAATGACCCGGGCCGCGTTGAGATCGGCATTTTCCGCGTGTCCGCAGGCAGTGCAGGCAAACGTCGCCTGGCTCGCGCGGTTCTCGGCCGCGACATGCCCGCATTGACTGCATTCCTGAGAGCTGTGATGCGGCGCCACCTTGATGACCCGTTTGCCGACCCAGCCGGCCTTGTAGGTCAGCATGGCGCCAAACATCCCCCAGCCGCGATCGAGGATCTCCCGGTTCAGTCCCGCCTTTTGCGCGACTTGCTTGCCCGGTTCTTCGATCGTGCCTCTGGCCGATCTCGTCATATTTTCAATCTTGAGGTCTTCGAGCACGATGACGTCGTGGTTCTTGACGATCTGTACCGAGACCTTGTGTAGCTGGTCTTTCCTCCGTCTTGCCTGACGCGCCTTGAATGCAGCCAGTTTTGCGATCGCCCGGCGGCGATTGGCCGAGCCCTTCACCTTGCGTGCGACCGAACGCTGAAGTTGGGCAAGGCGCATCCGCTGCCCGGGCCCCTCGGTGGGCGCCCCGAAAACTTCTCCAGTCGAGAGCGCCACCGGGATCGTAACCCCACGGTCGATACCCACGATGCGCGGGCCCGACTTGATCTCCGGTGGGTCCATTACCTCACGCGCGGTAGACACCGCCGCATACCAATGCGCGCCGTCGCGGATGATCGTGATGGTCTTGATCTGCCCGCGTATCTTGCGGTGTCGGCATATCCGGATAGCGCCATGATCTGTCTTCGTGCGTCCAAACTTGGGCGCGTGCAGCCAGCCCTTGGTCAGTTGGAACTGCTTTGGGTCCGGGAAGCGGAAACTGTCGCCGCCGCGCTTCTTACGGGGCGTGGGGTAATCCGCGCGCCCGGCAAAGAAGTTTTGATAGGCACGGTCGAGATCCTTGAGCGCCTGCTGGAGCGTGTGCGAAGGCACCTCTTTGAGGAACGTCACCTCACGCTTGAGTTCGGGCAGCTCATTGATCTGAGACACGACGCTGATATGGCGCCCGACCTTGGCGCGATATCGCCGCCAATGGTCCCTGCGTTGTTCGAGCGCCAGATTGTAGACCAGCCGACAGCAGCCGGAGATGCGTCGGAACGCAGCCTCCTGCTCTTTGCTCGGATAAATCCGGAAGCGATATGCCATGGTCTTCTTCACGCCAGAGATATTGGTCACGAGCTCTGGCGACGAAGAACAAAACCTGATGAACTTGAAGAAGAATTATCGCCGCAGGCGACATTCAGTGTCGGCTCTCCACGCCCATCTGGTGTTCTGCGTCAAATATCGCCGCCGGGTCATCACCACGCGCGCCTTCGATATACTGCGCCGCGCAATGCGCCAAAGCGCGCGAGCGCTCGAAATCGACCTGATCGCGATCGAAGCCGATGGCGATCATCTTCACGTCATGATCTGCTATCCGCCCGCACTCTCTCTGTCGAAGATCGTGCAGCGCTTCAAAGGCGCTTCCTCGCGCGCTCTGCGGCAACGGAAGCTGCCGGAGATTACCCGAAAACTCTGGGGCAATGCCTTCTGGTCTCCGAGCTACTTCGTCGTCTCCTGCGGTGGCGCACCGTTGGAGACCGTCAAAGCCTATGTCGAGAACCAGACAAACCCGCATTTCAAAAAGACCCGTAATCACCAAATGACCGGGAATAATCCAGCGCCCTATCACCGGACTGAAGTCCGGGGTTTGCGGGCGGTTCCTCCGTGATCAACGGATGAACATCGCACTTCTCTGGGGAGGATTGCGCGGCGCATTGACCCTCGCCCTCGTTCTTGCCGTGTCCGAAACTGCAGGAATTGATCCTCAAACACGGCACGTTATCGGCGTCATTGCCACAGGCTACACTCTTTTTACCCTCATAGTTCAGGGCACCACGCTCAGGATCGTCGTGCGAACACTGGGATTGTCGAAACTTTCCTCGGTCGAGAGGGCGTTTCGAGGGCAAGCCCTTTCCAGCACAGTGGAGAGAACCCATGAACGAGTGCGTGCATTTGCGCGCCGAGCCGGCATTCAGGACACCCTCGTCAATGACGTCATGGCAACTTATCAGGCACGCATCGAGGGTGTCTCACAGACTTCTACTTTTGAAACAGAAATATCCGATATAGAAAAAATCCGACTTGGTCTCGCCGCACTTGTCTCCCAGGAGAGAAATCTCCTCCTGGAGCAGCGTTGGAGCTCGGGCCTGCCATCATCAATGGTCGATCAATATCTCTATACGCTTGACCGAATGCGAGACGAAGCGCGTGAAAAAGGACGCGTAGGCTATCTCAGGGCTGCCCGCGCCCCTTATCAGTCGCGCAAGCAGTTACGCCTCGCCACATTCCTGCACAACACCCTCGGTCTTCAGGTCTATCTCGCCTCGTATCTTGGGCGGCGGTTTCACTACCTGCTTGTTAATCGTGTCATGGTCATGCAACTCCGTTGGTATTCCGAGAGCCGATTGCAACCGATTTTCGGCGAACGCATCACGGATATTCTTCTCGAATACCTGTCGCGAAGACAGGAGGATGTCGAGAAGCGGCTCGACGCCATCCGACTCCAATATCCCGAATTCGCAAGCGCCCTCGAGACATCGATGGTATCGCGCTACGCGCATCAAGAGGAAATGTCTCAGATCAGAGATCTTGCAGACTCAGGGGTCATTGCTGCGGAGATCGCCATTTCACTGACCGACGAAGCCGAAAATACCCATCGCCGTCTACGGCGCCCCGGCCGCGTCGATATCGAGCAGCCGAAGCCCGATCTTCTGCGGTCACTGCGAGCCTTTGAGGCCTTCTCCGACAAGCAGCTTGTTCACGCATCCCGCCGGATGAGATCCGTCGTCTTTCCTGCCGACACGACGATCTACAAGCCCGGAGATCAGGTTGACTTCATATATTTCATCGCAAGCGGAGCCGTCGAGGTCGAGCGCCTTGGCGATGCTGGCAAGATACGGCTGGGCCGCGGACAGGCATTCGGTCAGATCCGCTTTCTGAATCCCGGCATGAAAGCGGCGACGGTTCGCACTATCAGCTATTCTCATTGCTTTCGAATGCGCATTCGAGATTTCCGACAGCTGACCAGAGAGGCTCCAAGCTGGAAGTTCGGGCTATCTAATGCTGCACCTGAAAGGATCTCTTCCAGAAAAACTTGATCCCTTCGGATTCGATCAGTTGCCGACAAACCTCTAAAAATTCTTGCGAACACGATTTCCGCCTTTCGCCCTCTGAACCGAAGTCCTCCTCAGGACAACACAGGGTGAAAATCATGAGAAAATTCGGGCGCATCTTCCCCGCCGCAGCACTTCTTGGCGCACTTGCTTTGTCGGCATGTGCAACCCCGCAACCCGATAGCTATCTTTCCCGCGGGTACACTTCCATTGAAGATGTCCCGAAAGTGACACAACTCCTGCTGAAGAAAGGCGATCGGAAACTCTACCTTCTTCATGACAAGGAAGTCGTGCGAGCCTACGACATCGACCTCGGGTTCAGTCCGGAAGGACAAAAGACCACGCAAGGTGATGGAAAGACACCTGAAGGTCTCTATCAGATCAACCGAAAGAACGACCAGAGCGCCTTCTATCTATCGATCGGGATTTCGTATCCAAACGCGCAGGATCGCGCTCAAGCACAATCACGCGGCGTGAGCCCCGGGGGAGACATCTTCATTCACGGTGAGGCTGCGCAAGCTGCACGGTCAGGGACAGACTGGACGGCAGGTTGCATCGCAATGCCGGATCGCAAGATGGACGAAGTCTTTGCGCTGGTGGATATTGGCACACCCATCATGATTACCCAGTAAGAACATGAGATCACTGCCAGATGTGACCTGACACCCTGTTCGCAAATCAACAAAGACTTGGCGCGCGCTGGAGGCCCTCCTCCTGAGCGTGCGTCAATCGTCGCTCCAGGAACTCCTCGAACAACAAATCAGCGCCAGCACGCCCCAGAAGATCCTCCGCCTGCATACGATCGAGCCTGGTGCGCTCCATGAGGCACTCAATTCCTCTCAAGGCCACAAGACCTCGGACTTCATTGATCATAGCTGCGTTATTTGCCGCCCTTGCTGCTACGATCGTCATGGCGCGAAGAGAATCCACCTCCTCCAGAGGTTTCATTTCGCGGAGCAGTTCAAGTAGAGTATCCGCAATACCATACAGCGTCTCGCTCCTTGCGAGGGCAATATGACCATTGCGCCCGAGACGATCCTCGACACTCTCGGCAATAGACATTCGCAAGTTGTGAGATGATTGCCGCAAACGAGCAGCGACCCGTGCTTCTTGCAAAAAACCGACAGCGTCTTTTCCAGATGCCCTGTGCTGGGCAAAACGGGTTTCAAGCATGAAAACCTGTCCGAGATGCGCGCGTGCCGCACCGTCATCCACCGGCGCCTCCTTAACATCGAGCGACTTTCTCGCCGCACAAATCATCTTATCGAGCATCTAATTTTCCTACAGAACATCACAGAGTGTTGGAAATGGGGCCCCAGGGAAATTCCCGTCCAAAGTCGCACGAACTGATATCCTCGATAACTTGACTCTGGAGGTGACCGTGCTTCGTATCGCAACTGCTGCACTCTTTCTCATGTGGACTGTTCTCCCGGCCTCCTCTGGGACAACGGTGTTCAGAACCCAAGAGCTTGGAACCACAAACCAGAGAGAAGCAATTATTCATATTCCTGATACTGCTCTCGCAAGCAAAACGCCCTTGCCGGTTCTCTTCGTGCTTCACGACCAGGGGGAAACTCCGGCCGAAATCAAATATGCAAGCCATCTTTTGCAAGCGGCCGACAGGAACGGTGTCATAGTCGTATTCCCATCAGGGCACACTCGCGCAAAGGCAAAAGGGTATTACTGGAGCGTTCCGCCATTCCTGGAATCGGAAGAAGAGCCGACACCTGTTGAAGATGACGCATTCCTCAAAGAGATACTCGACCGTCTTGATATCCAGAAAGTTCTCGATCGAGACAATGTTTTCATCGCCGGCTTTGCCGCGGGTGGCTCCATGGCCTATCAACTCGGGTGCCTTTTCCCTCGCGAATATGCAGGCGTCATCTCCGTCGCCGGAACGATGACGACGCAAGCTTGCGCCGAGGGTCCATCTACTTCCCTGCTCCATCTTCACGGATTTGACGACACTGTCATGCCATATCTTGGAGGGAAATCAGCCTCCGCTGCATCCACCTCGCAGCCCGACATCATCTGGCCGGACGTCATGTCCGGCATTCGCGACTGGAAATCCCGACAAAACTGCCGGGTCGCGAAAGAGAGCGCCCCAAATGAAGACACCTTGTGCACAGAGAGCCGTTGCTCAGGCGACACCCTCGCAAGGACATGCCTTTCTTTCTCCTCCCGTCACGAATGGATGGGTGCGAAAACATACAATGAATGGAAGCATCGAAAAGGCACCGAAACAGAGACCTCCTCCCTCAATGCGACGAGAGAAATCTGGGACTTCATCCGTAGGTTGACAGCATCGAAAGAGCCCCCTTCCCAGGCATCCTCGGATACGTGAACTTCGCCCGGATTGCGGTCCGAGGCTCATGGAATCTTATGCCTGCCGCCTCCTTACACCTAACCACAATAGCGCAATTCGGCTTTCTGCATCGCCGCCACAGAACCCACTTCCTCTCCATCTATTCAGGAGAGACGACAGATGATGGTAATCAACCTCACAGGTGAACCCGGCGCCGGCAAATCAACCATGGCTGCCGGCCTCTTCCATCAGCTCAAGACACGGCAGTGGAATACCGAGCTTGTCACCGAATACACAAAGGAGCTCATCCTGACCGGTGATAAATGGGCTCTCGCCGACGAGCTGCTCGTTTTCTCCGAGAAATATCGTCGCATCAAGAAGCTCGAGAGCGTCGATATTGTCGTGACCGACTCACCCCTCATTAACTCGATCGTCTACGGCGACAGGCAGTTTGGACCTGCCGCAGGCGCGTTTTACGAAGCCGTTTCGGGTAGTTTCGACAATCTCTATTTTGCCGTGCGACGGGTCGTTCCATACATTCCCCTCGGCCGGATGCCGGACGAAGCCGCAGCAGCTGAGGCAGGAGAAACAATTCTGGGCCATGTAACGCGCTTGGGCGCACCGTTATGGTCGGTGGACGGGAACGACGACGCTATCCCGAAAATCGTCGAAATCGTTGAGCAAGAAGCCCGCCAGCGCGGCATCGAACGTCTTCATCCTCTCCAGAAATAGAACGGCATGACAGTAGATCATGCCGCATGCTTCATTCCCAAGGCGGAGATCATGTCAGCTTGAACGCAGCGCTCACAAGGCGATCGTTTTCTTGTTCAAGGTTTTTTCTGGTGGTTTGATCGAGATCGTCGCGCGCAAGTTTTCGAGCAAGAAGGGCGGCTTGTTGAGACGCTTCAAGCGACGGATCCGGAAGCGGGAAGCGCCGCACATGGCGTGACATGAACCGGCGCCGCCCGGCATAGATCCTCTCCCCCAAAACGATATCGTAATAGGTCTCTATCGTCTTCGAATTCGCCACAGAAAGCATGAGCCATGCGATATCCTCATCGATATCGTCATTCATCTTTATCCAGTAGCAATCTCCATTCACCACGGCGCCGGTTTCGTCCATCCAGAAGGTCGGGCGTTCAGCGATATCCCTGAAGACGATCTTTCTGTTTCGCCATCCCTCTGGATCATGCGGCACCCATATCTCGAACCACTCCCTGCCCGCCTGCTGAAGGTAAGATCGTCCCGCAAGCCTCTCACGGTGACGCAGCAGATGCGCCTTCGAGAGCGGGAAAAGATCGAGATTAACCGCACGTCTGCACCCTTCATGGCTTTCATAGGGGTAAAGCACCCTTCTGTCGGCCGGGCTTGCGGCACAAAACCGACCCGAGACGTGGTGCGTGAGCAGAGGCCTGAGAAGCTCGGGTACGGGTGCCTCCCAATCTTTGGAAATAAAGACCTTATCCGCCGTTGACTTGATCCCGACACAGATCTTCGAGACATCAGCGAACGTAGCCCAAGTTGCCTCACTTACTCGACGTGCGAATTCATCCTCTTGCTCTGATCCAAGGCGCCACCCGGCATCAACAGAAAGATAGCCGAGCTTTATCTCTATCGGGCCGCTACCAGGAATGTCCCAATGACCAGGAGACAGCAATACATCGCAGACGCTCGCGGCAGCAAGGGCATCCTTGGGGGCCTCCCCTGTCATGCGATAAGCACTGCGGAAAACCGCCTCGCCCACCAATCCCGCACGCGAGCCCTCGAGGAACAGGACGCACGGCAAAACTGCCGCGTCAAAAAGATTGGTGTCTCCAAGATCCCAGACTTCGCGCACCTGACCTTCGAGGCTCTTCCTGACCGAACATGCAGCCTCTGTCTTCAGGATCCTGTTCGAGGTAATGATTGCAGCCGCCCCTTTTTCACTCAGCAGCCCCTTGATGGCCATCACGAAGGCGTAAGAAAGATCCATTCTCCCCGTGAGGCCGAACATCTCTCTGGCTCTCACCTTCGTATGCTCCGGCAGGGCCTGAACACGAACATAGGGTGGGTTTGATATCACTAAATCGAACCATTCATCCCTGCACTTGACCTCCTCGTAGAACGCCAGAAAATCTTGTTGGATGAAATTGAAGGAGATATCTGGATACGCTTCCATCAAGCTACATTGAGCAGCTGAAAGCGCCTGACACGAAATATCCACCCCAACGACTTCGAGAGCCTCATGCAGTGCCGGATCCAAAGCCGAGAGAACTGCATGCAGCAATGCCCCGTCCCCGACCCCGGGGTCGAGAACGCGAATCCGACGGACATATTTTCCCTTTTGAAAGAAAGCCAGCGTCAGGCGGCGCGCGACCGCCGCGGCGAGGTCAGCGGGGGTATAAGTGGCTCCTGCCAGTTTTCGATCATCCCTGAGATCGTGCCCCTGAAGCGCAACATCCGCCATCCAATTTCTCCCGCATTACACAGCGAGGAATTGGGTTCAAAGGCGATACATCGATGAGAAAAAAACGGCGATTCCGAAAGACCCTTTTCGATACCGGAAAAATCGGATTATGCGAATAGCATGAGGCGCCTATCACGCCAGGAGCTTTCCTGGCCGGGTATGCCGAACCATCTCCTAAAGGAGAAAACAGCATCACATCCGAAAGAGTATGCGACATGGAACAAGCAACGCCCGTGACCCTGACCGACCGCGCCGCAAGACGCATTAGTTCATTGATGAAGGGAACCTGCAGAGGATTGCGTATCGACCTCCGCAAGGGAGGATGCGCAGGCATGGAATACAAGATGGAGATGGCGCATGAGATCCATTCAGGTGATCTTGTCGTAGAACAGGATGGCGCTCGAGTACTTCTGGCCCCCACCGCACAAATGTTCCTCATCGGGACGGAAATCGATTACGAAGAAGGCCCTCTTGACTCTGGATTCCGGTTTCGAAATCCGAACGTCTCCGCCTCGTGCGGATGCGGCGAAAGTATTTCCTTCAGCGCGGCGCAATAGGTCTCGTAAGCAGACCCGAGGTGACGCCCCTGACACCCCTCGACGATCGGATCTTCCGGTTCGCTCTTCCGTAAACACGAAGCTCTTACCATTTCTTTGTTACACAAAGCTCAGGATTTTCGATTTGTCCCTCCCCAATGTCTCCCTGTCTCTCGGATCCATGTCGATGCATCGCACCATGGAGGCAAGCACGCTGTCTGCCTACACGGCCTTTCATGCCGACCTGAACCAGTTCTTGAGCCCGGATACAGTTTTGCGTGACGTCCTCGGGGAAGCTGCGTCAGGTGCCGATAAGGACGAAATTCTCGTCGGAGAGATGAGCGTCGCCATCACCTTTTTCGATGCTCTGCCAGCATCTGCACTTGGAAATATTTCCACCACCGTCGACTTGTCCGACAAGTTCAACGACCAGGTGAACTTTCATGTGCGCGTTCCCGCCATCACTCGCGTTATGCAAAAATATCTCGCAAGGCTTCAAGCGCCTCTCAGCGAAGCGCGGATCCGGGGGTTCACCCTGATCGAAGACATCAACGTCGCAGCAGGATTTGACGAGATGGATATCCTTGCCGCAGGCCTTAACCAGCTCTCTGTCTTGACCGCTGCCTCCGGGGATGGCCTCCTCTGGCTGCACTCCGATCAAGATCGAGTCGAGACCCAAACCGAACTTCATCAATCCATGGCGCGTCAGTTTCGCTTCCGGCAGGAACACCCTTATCTCGGTGTCACAACGTTTCCCAATATCGGGCCTGTGGCCGGAACGATGGCAGGACTTCTCGCGCCGGCCGCCAGATGGGACGCGGGCGATGACTGGTCCGAAGTCAGGACGCGCCATGCGATCAATCCCGAGTGGCACGAGAGCATGCATGTGAATGCTCTTCAGGGAGATGCCTGAGAGCATGAGATCAGGGTGCGGCGTGGACCATTATGCGCGCGAGATCGAGCGGCGCGCCTGTTTCATGACGATATGTGACAAGCGGGCCATCGAGGCCCGCAGAATAGTCCAGGCAGAGCGCGTTCGCTGATTGCAGGAAAGGCACCCCTTTGAGCCAGTAATGACCAAAGAACACTGGACGCTCATCTTCTGGATAAGAGGGAGGCGCAATCTCTTGAGCCATTCTGCCCCGGGGGAGCTCATCAGGATCAACGACCGACATGGCAATGTCAGCCCACTGCCTGCTTCTCTTGCCCCACCACTTTGCACGGACATGCGTCCGTCGCATCCCCTCCTGGTCATGAACTCCATAACCATCTGGAAGTGAAATTTCGGGGCCTTTGGTAATGCGCTCGATATCGCGCATCACCGGATGGCCAGATTCGGCAGACAGATGAACAAGAGTCTCATCCAGAACGAGATCGGAAGAAATCTCGCGAAGACGCGCGATTGACGACAGATCCCAACAGGCGTGAACGGCTCGGAAATCTTCCTCTTCATAGGCAAGAGGGAGCGACTTCATCCAACCGATCATTTCTTGTGCTCCCAGGGAATATAAGGGGAACTCAGCGAGAAAGGCCACATGCTGAGACGTATTCTTTCTGGTTCGCGCGCGCAATCCATCGCTGGAACCGCTTCGGTCCGTATGAAAATGAATTGCGTTCAGCTCATGATTTCCCATGATTGCTCGCGCCGTTCCCGCATCGATCATCCCTCTCACGACCCGGATCACCTCTCCCGCATGTTCGCCGCGGTCGATGAAATCTCCCAGGAAGATCACACGATCCCCCAGAGGATGCCGCCATGCTCCCCGGGTCTCGCGAAAGCCAAGGCCCTCGAGGGCCGCCAAAAGCTTCTCGATACGGCCATGGATGTCCGGAATGAAATGCGTAGCCATGCGTGATCTTCTCCTTTTGAGAGAAATATTGGCCATTTTACGGTTTGCCGGAAAAATTCGCCCAGAAAATCCAGAAGGTTTCCTATTTCCCTTCAAAGGAAGTCGCTCTTGATACGAAGACGCGAGCCTCCTCGCCGCTATGATCTTGCCTATATGAGACACATGTTATCCCTATGATCAGATTTCTCGCCATCTTCATCGGTGCCGGCGTCCTCGGCGTTTTCGTTCTCATCAAAGTCCTTGGGGGAAATGATGGTCCGGCATATGTGCCTGTGGCAATCAAACTTGCACCCAAGGAGGTCAATACGACCATCGCTGAACAGCGGGAAATCCGCAAATCCGCAATCCTGAGAGAGGTCAAATCTCGCTTTGGCGACGCGCCAGACGACGTCATCGAGCTCGCCGCGAAGATCGCCGACCCGGAAGTCTCCCTGAACACCTATTCAGGAGATATTCTCTCCCTCTCGAGTGAGGACGCAAACCGCGGCTACGGACAACCATTCCCAAACGCCGCCCCGAAATATGTCCACACTCTGCTCCGCGAGGCCGTCGTCAGCGACAATCCGGGAGCAGCCGCGTTGCTTCTCGATCGTGGCGCAAGCGTCAATTACAATGATGATGAAATGGCCTTTCAGGCTGTAAATCTGGAAACGTCCTCCGGAAAATACGACTACTGGTTCCCGGACTATTCCGACGGCTCGAAATTCCTGCGGATGTGGCTTGATCGCGGAGGCGATCCCAACATCACTCACCCGCTCTACGGAGACTCAATCGGAACCTTGATCAACCACACGCCGAAGACAAATCTCGAGAGCACCATTACCCTTCTTGATTTCGGCGCCGACCCCTGGTCGCCTTTCGCTGTATACTCTGAAGATGGAGGCTTTCTCTACGAGCTCCCGGGATACTTCGTGTCGCTGGCAACAGGAGACCGCCAGAGTGCAGAAATTTCATTCCGGCTCGCGCGTATGGGATATTACGATAACGGACCATCGGATCAGGTGGATGCGCTCCGTGATGCCATGGAGCAAACTGCATCGCGGTTTACGAAGCCAGACACTCTCGATTCAATGAATACCGCATGGGCCCTGCAAAAAGCCTACGATGAAGTTTTCAAATCTCTCGATACGACACCCGGTCCGAACGCGAGAGAACTTCAAGCCCTTCAGTTTCCCGCGGATGTCGGAGGTTTCTTCCTTGCTCCCGGAGAAATACGCTCTGCGCATAGAAGCGACCAGCAGGTTTTCGATCGCGCACACCAGGTCGGCAAGGAACTTTGGCCTTGAGGTTTCAAGACCCGCGTGACGGCGCAACAACTCTCTTGAGAGTGGGCTGATCGAGGCTTCCGCGCCAATGCGGCTTGCGCCATGTCATCTTGCCGTTTCTCGCAAGGAACAAATGACCTCGGACGGGATGCCTGATGCGACCGGATCCCTGATTGCCCCTTTCTGCGGATGGTAGCCCAGCCTCGGGCGAAGATGCGTCATAGATGCGCTGCAAATCTCGATCTTCAAGGTTGAGAGTTACTACGCTCAGCCCGGGAGCCTTCGTCTTTTGAGACCTCTCAACCTCCCCTTTCCCTGAACGACGCGACTTGTGATCTGCGTGGGATCTCGGCCCCTTCCTGATGTCTGATGAATCTGCCTGCAGAACCGCCAACATTGCAATGATAGGCAGCCCGAATGCGATCGGAGCCTGGTCATGGCGATGCCCGAGGCTGTCGGTTGCCTCTCCATCCCGATCTATGCCGTCGATCGTTCCATCCGGGCGCACAAGGTCACGAAACCGCGCCGCTTGCCACGCATGATCCACAATGCGCGCCTGAGCTCTTGCCCCTTGTGTTTCCTCGAGCCTGGCTTTGGCGTGATGGAAAATTGGATCCTGGCTCCCCTTTATCTTGAATAGGGCAGAGCGAAATTCATTCTTGCTCAATCCCGACTTGCGATTGAGATCGACCGCAAACACGTCCGGTTCTATGCTGATGTCGAGCGCCTCGATTACGCGAGATCTCAGCATGGACGGCAAGGTTGAAATCTCGGCTTCGTAAATCCGTTGCCTGCTTGTCCCCTTCCACCACTTGCGCGGCAGCCTGTAAGCGATGCGGAAACGGGCCCGACCTTCGCCCAGAATGTCAACGAATGCTCCCCACCGATACTGACCTGCCTTCGAGGACTGAACGACGCCTTGCCCCAAAACGTCACGAATCTCGGCCCCGATCAACCGTAGATCATCGAGATCCGCCTCGAGAAACAAGCTGCGAGGCGACCGCAGGACTGCGTCTACAAGGGCTTCGAGCCGCCCCGGAGCATCGATCCTCAAATCGGAGGCCGCATTGAGCGCCGACCGATCGAATGCATAGATTTCACGTTGCGTCAGCTCCTGTCCGATCTCCTCAAGCCTCGTAATAGCCGACAGCGCGCCTCCGGTCTCGCCTTTGCGAAACCGCGACGGAATTCGTCCGTTTGACGCCGACACGATATTGTCCGCAAGATAGATCACCTCTAATCCCCTGCCGAAAACCTGACCCGAATAGATATTCACGCCGACCGAGATCGCGCGCAACCCGTCAAGTTGCAAGCGATCCAGGTCAATGATATTGCTCTGGGCCTCCTTTGGATAAGGTCACAATGCTCGGACACCACGACGGCATCCCCGCCCTGAAAAATCGTGAGGCCGCCAGCGCCGCCATGCTCAAGACAATGGGGCGCCTGAAAGCAGGCAAGGATGTCCCTCACAGGCGCAGCCTGATCGAGCGCGCGCTCGATCATGTCGAGCCCCACGACCACTACTGGATGGAAACTCTCGTTGGGCAGTTGGCAAGGGAGACCGGCCTCGAAAGCATTCCTGCCCATCTATGCGCGCTCTGCGCCGCCTGGGCTGTCGCGGAGAGCGAAGTCGCGAGGATCATCCGTAGCGTCAATACTTCCAGGGGAGACCCCTATATCAAAGATGCCGTTGCGGGATTGTCTGCGGCCGCACCGGAATTCGGAAAACGCCTGCGTGAGAACAGGGTCGATTCAGATGAATTCTTTCTTCGCGTCGCACTGTCTCACCTCTTCCGACGGAATCCAAAAGATACCTTCCAAATGTTCGTCATCGACGGGATGGTTCGACACCTACCCCGCGCAATGAAGACGAGCATCCAGGACTTCGTGAAATCTTGCCTCGAAAGGTTCGACGAAGAGCCGGCACCCGAAGGCGCTTGGGGATACCTTTTGGTTCTGTCGCAATCTACCGGCAAGAGTGGCTATTTCATCTACGAACCGGATCATGCTGCTCGGAACGAGCTGCATCAGCTTCGCAATAAGCTCGAAGCCGTTACGGGACCGCTCGATGACAAGGCGCTGACGCACCAGTTGGCCGCGGCTCATTACTCCAACTACTACCTCGCGGGCAAAGAAGGCCTCTTTGCCTCGGGGATGGCGCCCATAATGGAACTCCTCGGTCAAAGATGTCTGGTTCTTTACGCGAACGATGTCTCTGACGACCCGACCCGTGATGGAGTGACGACAATCTTCATTCCCATGGGCACAGACGATCCGGATGTCGCTCGCAAAATCGGACGGGAACTGCCCGAAGTTGAAGCACATGACACCTTGCGCAGGATCGAAGAGTATATTGAGCAGATACACGAAGCGGATGAATTCTCCCTCCATTGAGGCTCATCCTGCGCGAGCGCTTCGCCCTTCCGCACCTATGTCCGTCCCAAGACCTCCGGAATGGTGCGACTATGGCAGAACGCGAGAAAGACAGACATACAGACACGCACCGCGCTCCCTTCGGCGCCAGATTGCGCACTTACGTCATGGCTCTTCTGGCCCTCTATGGGATCTACGCCGCAACCGCCGTGCTCTTGCTGGACCAGATCATCTACCCATTTGACCAGACTTCCTTCACCCATCCGGGGGGTCGTCTCGAGACCGTAAGTGCGGAGATACCTGTCACTATATTCGACGCCGGCAATGACGCCGAGGTCGTCTTTTATCTTCAGGGAAATATCGCTTCTCGAGGCAACTTCATCGACGAGATCATGTCCTACCGTGCGGCGGGCTATACAGTCGTCACAATGAAATGGGCAGGCTCCGAGGGTAGATCTGGACCGGTCTCGGAGGAGCGCCTGAAAGATGAAGCGCTCGCAGTCATGCGAGACATCCCTTCTCTCACAAGGCAGACCTCTCCGAGCGTTCACATCATCGGATACTCCATGGGGAGCGGTATCGCCGCCTACGTGGCGTCACGTAGTAATCCCACGACGCTTACGCTGCAGGCAGGCTTTTCGAGCCTGTGCGAGATCATGACAACGCGCGCCAAGCTTCCAGCATGCTGGCTCCCATCCGTCGATCGCTGGGACAATCGCCCCTACCTGGACAAGATCAAGGCTCCCGTTCTTATCCTGCACGGCCTCGCTGACGACCTTATCCCGCCAGAATACAGCAGAAGGCTGGCACATGGCCTCCTGGATGCAGGAAACCCGCCCCAAGTGGAGACATATGAGGCAGTTGGTCACAATGATTTCTGGCACTCCGACAACACTCAACGTATCCAGCACTTCATCGCCGGTGGATATGCGACCGATCCTCCCGTTCAGGAGGCTGACATAGACCCCCTCTTTTCTCAGAGACCCCGCGAATCTACTCATTAAACACTTCGTTTTCAGCGCGAATGGCCAATCTTCTCTTCACCAAAGACAATCGTGAAGGATCCCATGCGCCTTATTCCGCTCGCCGCTCTCGCCCTGCTCTCTTTCCTGGCAAGTCCGGTAGATGCAGGAGAGCGATATTACTCGATCCTTATTGGCTCCAAGCATTTTGGAAATGACCAGATGAACAACCAAACGCCGGGCCTTACCTTTGGTCAAAGATGGCCGGGGACACGGTCGGGAACCGAATGGTTCATGGAGGGTGGCGTCTTCTACAACAGCTACAAGGAAGTCTCCCCGATCGCCCTTTTCGGCACATCCATGTCGATTGGTACGATCGGCCCCACGGATCTGCGAGCTGGCGTCGCCATCGGCACCGCCTATTACAAGAAACTCTCCGGGAAACTTCAGGATCGACATCATATCCCGAATATCGGTGGATTCATCCCGATCGCCGTGGCCTCACTGGCCCTGCGACACGGAAACAACGAGGCGCGTCTCACCGCCGTCCCGCCCGATACCGACACAGACTTCATCCTGAATCTTTCGATCACCCACAAATTCTAAGAAAAAATACCAAAGCAACTACATATCTGAAATTCCGATTGAATTTGCGGCTCACCCCGTATGGCGAGCCTGATCTGCCGGGATTTTTAGAAATAATCACGTTCTCAGCGTTTCCGTGTGGGTAAGGTCAGACAAACCTTATCCACGAAACGGCAATACAAAGGGAACAGAAATGATTTCTTTCCACACTATCCGGGTGGCACTGGCCGCCCTTTTCGTGCTTGGCACACCAAGCTATGCACAAACCGAGGTTTCTATCGGTGTTTTCCGCGTCATCGAACAGCCACGCATCGTTGACGGCAAGGAAATTCTGGTCGAGGTTCTCGAACCGGCCGATAGCGCAGGTCCCGGGACCAAGCTTACCTATCGCATCTCTCTCGACAATCAGGACGACGTACCCGCCACGGACATCTCGATGGTCCTCCCGGTCGATAAGAACGTGACTTACCTCGAAAACTCCCTGAGTGCATCCACGACGCTGACTGACGCCGTCTCTGTCGATGGCGGAGCGACTTACGGAAATCTCTCCGACCTGACGGTCGCAGAGAATGAGAAAACCAGGCCCGCGACAGTAGACGACATCACCAACCTCAAGTTCGAAGTCCCAGAACTCGCAGCAGGCGAGAAAGCCACGATCGACTACTCCATCACCGTGGACTGAAGAAACTTTTCCGAGCTCGCCTGAGCGACCCTAACTACGACGCGAACAAGCTCTCGAAAAAGCGCCGGGAGCACAAAACTACAAGCACCTTAAGGACAAGAGTATGATTATGAAAAAAGTATTGCGTGCAGCACTTCTATCCACCGCTATCGTCGGAGCCGGCAGCGGCGCGATGGCCGCGGGAACATCGCCGGGTGTCGATATTTCCAACTCGATCGATGTGAGCTACACGTCCAACGGGACGACGATCAGCCGTCCCAACGAGAGCTCCGTGACCTTCAAGGTCGACCGCAAGGTGGATTTCGTGCTCGAGGGCCAGGACGCAGGCTCGAAAGTGACCGTAGCCCAGGATGCCGACGTCCAGCAGCTCACGTTTCGCCTCGCGAACGAAGGCAACGACACCTCGGGATTCGATATCAATGTCGCATCTTCCGGAAATATCGGGCTCACCAATGGCGCAGGCAGCGGCGCTGAAGGAACATATTCGGTCTATATCAGCCCGAATTCCGGCCCCTACAACGCAGGCACCGATACGCTTTACGATCCAGCCGGCACCGTCTCCCTCGGAGATATCGCCGCTGATGGCGTAATCTTCGTCAAGGTCGTGGCCAATATCCCGGTCACCGCGGCTGATAGCGATGCCGACACCTTCACCCTGACCGCAACGGCACTCGATGCAGGCACCAGCTCTCCGACCCAGGAATCCACTGCACCAGACATCGCCGTGGTGGATACGTTCTTTGCCGACACCGACGCCGACGGCATCGAGATCGATGCCGAGGATTACCTTGTCTCTGCTCCGATCATGTCCGCTTCCAAGGTCAGCGCCGTGATCAGCGACAATCTGAGCGGAACCTTCGACTGCGCAAACGGTGCAGCCGATGGGACCGAAGCGCGCGTCCCGGGTGGGTGCATCGAATACACCATTCAGGTCTCGAACGGCAACGCGACGGCCCCGGCCGTCAACCTGTCGGTCAGCGATGTCCTTCCCTCGGATGTGACCTTCGTCAAGGTCATCAGCTTCAGCGGGTTCGACGACGTCACAGAAGCAGGCGGCACCATCACCGCGACCGCCGCAACCCTTCCGGCGAATACCAATGCCACCGCGGTCTACCGCGTGACGATCGACTGAACCAGGAGCAGGCCTGACTGATGTCAGGCTCGCCTTCAGATACTCAAGGAAAGACAGACACATGACCTTCAAGAAAACACTCCTGGCCAGCACCTCTGCAGCCCTTATCCTCGGCGCAGGCATGCCCGCTCTCGCTGCCGGCACTGCTGCGGATACCGAGGTGATCAACAGCATCGACGTGAACTACAACTCCGACACGACGCCAATCTCGATGCCCAATGCCGCATCAGATACCTTCCGGGTGGACGAGAAAGTCAATTTCGCCCTCGTTGCACAAAACGGCACCACGGTCTCCGTGAACCCGACCGACGCCAATGCCACACTGACCTTCTTGCTGACGAATTCGGGCAACGAGGCGCGCAGCTTCGATATCGATGTCGCCCAATCCGACAACGGTGATCCGATGGGTCTCACCTATGACCCGACGAACTCGGGGGCGGCTGGAACCTGGTCGTTCTACACAAGCCCCAATGCGACCGGTGGCCCCGATACTGGCTATAACCCGAATGGCGTAACAGGCTTCGGGCCCGTCGCGGCTGACGGCTCGATCTACCTGAAAATCAAGGCTCACGTCCCCGAAGGGGCGACGCAAGGCCAGGAGGACACCTTCAATGTGACGGTCCGTCCGGTGGACGCAACCGGAACCACCATCGCAACCCAGGACGCGAGCTTCGATCCGGCCACGACCGAAATCGTCTTTGGAGACATCGGGTTCGACGGCACGGAAGAATCCACGAAGACCTTCTTCGTGAACGCCGCAATGATCACGGCGACAAAAACGGTCGCCCTCGTTTCCGAGAACCGGGACGGCACTTTCGATTGCGCAAATGATGTCGCCGAAGCTGGTCCGCTCGAGGCCTTCATTCCAGGAGCCTGCGTCGAATATACGATCACCCTCAAGAACGACGCCGGCGCCGGAAAGAATGCCGACAACTTCCGGTTTACCGACATCATTCCCTCCGGTGTGAGCTACGTAAACACGCGAGACAACACCGGGTTCGATGAAATCCTGATCGGCGCCGGAACGGTTACGGGCACCGTTAACTCGATGGCGCCTGGTGGCACCGCCACGGTAAAAATCCGCGCGAGGATTGACTGACCTACTCGTAAATCTCAGCCAAGCATCGGGCCGCACCGCATCGTGCGGCCCTTTCCTTTTACGAGAACCTGCCGTCCATGTTCTCGCCGCGTTTCCGCAGCAATCGACCCGGAACCATTTCTCCCAAGGATGACCATTTTCGAGAACCGGAAGAGTATGACCTTCTATCTGCGATATTTTCAGGCGGCCTTTCTGATTGCTATTGCTGTGATGGTCTTCGTAGCCTCTCCGGCACAAGCAAGTCCCTATGATGCATTCTCGACCGGACCCGGAGACGAAATCAGAAACGAAATCTCGGTTACGTGGGGAAATCCGGGATCAGCAATCGAACCCATCGTCGCACACGACACGTTCTCGGTAGAGCCTTTCAATACTCCAGGCACCCTGCGGGCTTTCGAGTATGATCCATCCGGTAAAGCGTTCGATGTGTCGCCAACCCGCATTGGCCGGCAAGGAGAGAACGGACCGTTCGCCCCGGCACCGGCGCCAGTGGATGGCGCAGGCAACCCCATCCCGCTTTCTTCCCCGGTCCCACTCAGGGAAACGGATCGCATACTCAAGGGTGCGACGGTGTTCGTCTCTCTCGACAACCCTGGACTGAATTTCCTGTCTGGGCGCAAGGAAACTGCAATCGTCAAGATCACAGACTCGTCGACCGGCGATACCGAATATCTCGAGATGACCGAAACCGGTGCCGACACCGGTGTCTTTATCGGGTATTTCCGAACTCTCGAGGGGAGCTCCGTCGAAAACGACGGCATCCTCAATACCCATGCACATGCCCGGATCGATGCGACATATACCGATCCTTGGGGAGGCAACCGTTCGCTCGAAAATCGCGTCCTTGTCGGACCCATCGATCCATATGGTACCGTCTTCGACAGCCGCACAGGACTGCCGATCGATGGAGTTCGCGTGACCTTGATTGATGACGCCACAGGTGCCCCTGCGACCGTCTACGGCGATGACCTTGTCTCGAGCTACCCATCGACGATCGTCACCGGATCCACGGTGACCGACAGTGCCGGTCAAACCTACCCTCTCGAGAAAGGGCAATATCGCTTTCCCTTTGTAAATCTTGGCGCCTATCACCTCCAGATCGAGGCACCGGTTGGTTATGTTGCTCCAAGCCTGGTCGAAGACGAAACCCTTCAGGCCCTTCCAAACGGCCCCTTCGAATTGAGCGAAGCCTCGCGACTTGAAAGCTTCAAGGTTACCGCAGGGCCTCCGATCAGGGCAGATGTACCCCTCGACAGCCAGGGCTTCATCACTGTCACCCGCACAGGATCTTCCGATGAGCTCGAACTCGGGGATTACATCCAGTTCACGATTACAGTCGGATCGAACTTGCCCGCTTCGGTCAAGGGCACCGTGCACGATCATCTCCCGATCGGACTGCGCATGCTTCCCGACACTCTGCTCGTGAACGGGGCAACTCCCGCGACGTCTCCGCTCCTGGCGAAAAGCGGTAGAGACATCACCTTCGCTGACGTTCTCTTCCCAGCCAAGGATACCGCCATCCTCACATACGTGGCCCAGGTCACGGCTCAGGCGCGCGAAAACGCCCTTCTCACCTCGACCAGCACCGCTCGGGCAGATCGCCTGATGGCGAATACCGCAACCCATGACCTCGGTATCCTGCCGACGTTCCAGCGCGACAGCGACGTTCTGCTCGGACAGGTCTACGCAACCGGCTGTGAAGCAAAACCCGACCCCGACCTGGATCTCTCGGGCATCCGAGTGATGCTCGAAGATGGTCACTTTGCGCAAACCGACAAGGATGGTCGTTTCACCATCCGAAGTGTGTCACGCGGCGCCCATGTCGTGGCTCTCGACCCACTGAGCGTTCCGCGAGGGTTTGAGCCTGTCCTGTGCAGCAACACCACACAAAAGGCAGGCTCGGCCGTCTCCCGTTTCATTGAGGCTCGCGGAGGATTTTCGCGACAGGTCTTTTTCCACCTCTCTCCTGCCAAATTCTATGACAATCCTGACCCAATCGCACCGACACTCGAAAAGAGCGTGGACTATGATGTCGATTGGCTAAAAAAACACCCGGGCGCTCGGGGTATGGTATTCCCGCCAGAAGGCTATCTTCCGGCCTCTCGCAGCATCGGCATCGTCGGCGTGCGGGCGCCTGGGTCTTTCCTGACTGCCTATGTAAACGGTGAGCCAGTGCCTGCGCTCAACAAACGCCCTTCTCAACCCGGACCGGGTGACACCACCCTCGAGACCTGGAAAGGCGTCTCGCTCGACGATGGGGCCAACACGATCCGCCTGCTGAGCACAAATGCCCGCGGCGAAACACTGAACGATGAGACTGTTACCGTCTATTTCAATGACACGGTCACCCAGCTCCAAGTTGTGCAAGAGGCATCCATCCTTTCCAGTGACGGACGCACGCGCCCCGTTGTCGCGTTTCGGCTGACGAATGAGGCAGGAATCCCGCTGCACCCTGGAACGATCGCGACCATCACGACAACCTCGCCGCACAAGTTCTCCGCCGTGACGATGAAAGACGGCACACGGGAGGAAGTGGAACAGATATCCGCCACCGGGACGGTCGACGCGGATGGATTGCTACGTCTGCGACTTGCCCCGGTGCGCAAACCAGGAACGGCCATCTTCACCACCTTCACCAAGGATGGCACCACTCAGGCACGCGCTTTCCTGGCGACGGAAGGACGCCCCTTTGTCGTCGTCGGACTCGCCTCCGGGACAGCGTCTCAAAAAACCATCGCAGAGCACATGCGCGCGCCTGGCGAAACCGCCTTGGGCGAACTGGCAAATCTTGAGATCGACGGCCGCACATCGCTCTACGCCCAAGGCGTTGTAAGAGGAAAATGGCTTCTGACGGCACGCTACGACAGTGGGCTTGCACAAGACCGTGGCGACTTCTTCGATATCGACCCTGACGTCGATTACATCGTCTATGGTGACGCCAGCACAGAAGGCAATGCAGCCTCCAGCCGGGACGCTCTCTACCTGCGCATCGAAGGCGATAACGGTGAACTGCTCTATGGTGACTTCGACACGAATATGGACGAAGGGGTTGCAACCTACGCTCGGCGGTTGACCGGCGCACGTATGCTCTTTGGCAACGATGTCGTCAGCGTCAATGCATTCCTCACCGATACCTCGCAAAGCTTCGTCGAAGACAAGTTCGCAGCCGACGGAACTTCCGGCCCCTTCATGCTGAGCCGAAACGACATCCTGGACTTCTCCGAAGTGGTCTCCATTGAAACAACCAGCAGAACTGACCCTGGGAAAGTGATCGAGAGCCATGAGCTCACGCGAGGGCGTGACTATGACATCGATTACCAAGAGGGGCGGATATTCCTCTCGGAGCCCCTGCGATCCAGGGATGCCGAGTTCAACTCAAACGCCGTCATCGTGCGCTATGAGGTCGACGCCGCAGGACGCGATGGAGTCGTCGCCGGCGCAAGGGCGACGCTCTCGATGTCTGACGCCGTGACGATCGGCGCCACTGCCGTTCACGAGGACAATGTTGCTGGAAGCGACGGCGCGGGAGACATGATTGGTGTTGATGCCAAATGGTCCCTCAACAAGGGCCTGACCGGCACTGTCGCGCTTGGCTACTCAACGCAGGAGGCTTCCAGCACACTGTCATCGAGAACTTCGGGGCACTCCGCCGAAGCACGTCTGCGCTACATCGACGAACACACCGATGTCGAAGCCTATCTGCGCAGTAAAAGCACCAGCTTTGGCATCCAGAACCAGATCGAAACAGAAGACCAGGTATTGAGTGCTGGCATGACCGCCTCCCGAACGCTCAATATCGAGAAGAGAAAAGATGCCGAAGGGAAGGAAATCACCCGCAGCGAAGCTCTCGAGGGAGCGGTGCAAGCCGAGCATAACCTCGAAACTGGCGCCGAGAAGATCCTTGGTGAAGTGTCTCTCGCCCGATCACAGGGAAAGACCCAGCGCGCGATCGGCCTTCGGGCAGAGCGCGATGTCTCTGGCGAAGAAGATGGATCCGGGATCAAGATTTTCGGAACGGCCACACATGAAACTCGTGACGGCCGCCTGCGCTACGAGATCGGCCAGGAACTGACTGTCGCACAGGCCGGAATGATTACCCAGCCGGATCGGGGATCACTGGAAATCGAATACGACGCGACCGAAGCTGTCACGCTGAAGGGAAGCCACGAGATCGCAATCGACAAGAATCTGCGCGTCAGCATCCTTGGTCTGGGAGCAGATGTGGAAATTTGGGATGGCGGAATTCTCAGCTTGGGCTCGATGACGGCTTCCAGTTCGGTCGGCACACATACTGTTGGTCATACCGGACTCGCGCAAGATCTCTCCCTTTCCGATGCCACAAAGCTCCATTTCGGTGTCGAGCGACAGGCGCCCATAGCAGGGCATTTCGACGCCATGGGCCCGATTACTGAAGCCGGGTTGTCCAACCCGCGTCTCGATGAGGCCTTCTGGGCCCTCAATGCTGGCTTTGAGCATACTGGTATCAGCTGGAACACGGGCGGTCTCGCAGAATATCGCAGCGCCAGGAGCGGCGATCGTCATCGCCTGAAACTCAGAGCTGCACGCACCCTTCGCGAAGATCTCGCTTTCGGGGCGCAGGCACATTTCCTCAATGAGGACGAGACTGCGGGAAGCTGGAGCAAGGAAATCGAATTGAAAGCAAGCCTCGCCTGGCGCCCTCTCGGTGCTCGGTACGTCATGCTCGACCAACTCCGCGCTCACATGGAAAAAGACAGCGACGGCAACGATCAGGCGCGCCTCGTGAACTCGATTTTCTATTCACGCCAGCTCGACGGCGGCCACAAGATAAATCTGCGTCATGGCATCAAGCTGGCCAGGTTCGGCTTTCAGGATCAACGATATAGTGACGTCCTGAACCTCTTTGGTGCGGAATACCGACACCAAGCTACCGAATGGCTGGATTTCGGGCTTCACGGCGCCTTGCTGCACTCAATGCAGAGCGGCGGCACGGATTACTCGGCAGGGGTATCAGTGGGCTTTACGCCATTCGAAAACGGATGGCTCTCAGCAGGTTACAACGTCACCGGCTTCAAGGATGAAGATTTCGCGGCAGGCGGGCAAACGGCGAAAGGTGCCTTTGTTCAGTTTCGTTTCAAATTCGACCAGGAGAGCTTGAACAAACTGGCGGAAAGGTGAGTTGATCGCACATTTCCCGCTCCCGTTAAAAACTGCTCCCGGCGAGACATCGCGCTCAGATCGCGGGCCTATATACATCGCAAACCGTCAAAGAAGATCAGGAAAGACCCGCCGATGACGACACTCGCCTCCTTCATGCTCGCGCTCTCCATGCCGTTCGCAGGCGCCCATGGCGCTCAAGATGCCTGCCCCGCTGACCATGCCCCCTACCGACTGAACTGGACGGCAAACATGGCCAATGAGCGAAACGTCAGCGGCCTGCCGACACTCGCCTTCGCCACAAGCCCTGAAGGACCCGCGCTTCCCGTCGAATTGAAATTCAATGGACCCGACCACGCCTTCCTGTTCGATAGTCCGCGTGTCGTCGGCGCAGGAACCGGAGAGCTCGTCCTCGAACAGCATCTCGCAACACATGACGAATACACGGTGACCGAACTTCTCTTCAACCGGCATGTGACGAACCTCAAGATCACGCTCGAGGATCTCGACGAGAACCGCTCGTTTACGACCCCCTACAGGGATACTGTCATGCTCGGAGGCTGGAACAAGCGCTTTGACAGCGTGATCGAGCCGCTGATTTCTCAAGATGGCGCGACACAGGCCCAGAATGACGCAAGGCGACGCCTTCGACAGCGTCTCGGCCGAGAAGATCGGCTGGAAGTCGCGCCGCGCGCGACCGGAACTTTCGAGACCGAGAACTGGTCCACGATCACGGCTGAATTTCCGGAACCTGTCTCATATGTGAAAATGAAGTTCGGAAGTGATGGTGATCTCTTCCCCCAAGCCTATTTCTCTCAAAGCCCCGGTGTGCAGAGCATCCGATTGACGGACGTCACGTTTTGCGTGCCCTACGGCTCCCGAGCAGGCGACTGATGACGTCGAAGGCTTTCCCTGGAAATTTTTCGCAAAAAAAGATGAAATAATTATTTTCCGTCCGCAGCGGAGACGGCAGAAATTTTCGATTCAATTTCGCAAATAAATAGCGATCAGGCCGGCACCAGAGTGCATTAAGTCCCATTCGTCAATACTTTGACCTTATGTTCCCGTTGGATCACATTTCCGGCACGTTCTTACACGTCTTACTTCCTTTTTGCCCGTAAAGTCGCGGGTGAATTTCAAAACAAAGGAACTGGCGAATGTTTCCAGAAACTTCCAGCTTCGACACCTCCGGGGCCAGCCAACTGCTCCAGGATTTCTACGCTACCGATCGCGACTCCTTCATGCAATTCGTCTATGAATCCATGGAACAGCAACGCGGAACAACCGCCTCGGAAACCGTGACCGGAACCGACGGCCAGGATGCTCTTGACGGGAATATCGTTGAAGGCGCCACCGAAGGCGATGTCCTCGTCGGCGGAGCGGAATCCGATACCTACTTCATTTCCGACGACCTGACACGTGTCGTCGAGGAAACTGGCGAAGGAGACTGGGATCAGGTTGTCACGAACCGTGACTTCACCCTCTCCGATCACATCAACAGCCAGGGCCAGACCTCGGAAATCGAGAAGGTCGTCCTGTGGAGCGACGGCGATATCGATGCCGATCTGTCAGCAGCCACCTGGAACACGGAAGTTTACGGCAACAGCGGCAACAACGTGCTGACAGGCGGCACCGGCACGAATGGCCTCTACGGCGGCGCTGGCGATGATACGATCTATGGCAATGACCAGACGGATTGGATCGCTGACAACGAAGGCAACGACATCATCTATGGTGGTGCCGGCGACGACGTCATCACCAATGGCGCAGGCGACGACACCATCTCCGGTGGCTCCGGCGCGGACGAGTTCTACTTCGATCAGGTCGATGGCGCACAATACGACACGATCACTGACTTCGAGACTGGTGTCGATACGATCTACATCACCGATATGGACATGTGGAACTTCTCCATCACTGCTGTGGCGGGTGGAACCGAATTCACTTACGGCGTCGATCGCTCGATCCTCATCGAGGATGACGTCGCCATGTCGGACTTCGTGTTCCTTTCCAGCGACGCTGGTGGCGGCGGCCTCTAATATCCGGAACGAGCCTCAAGCGGAGCCCTGCCGATCCTTTCGCGCGGGGCTCTTTTTTGCCGTTCCATGTTCGGTCGTCGTTTCTGCAGATGCGAAAAGAGTCCCATTTGTCATAAGAAATCCTGACACTCTGGTGCTGACATGATCAAAAGGTTCCACACGTTCATCGCATGTGCTCTCTTCTCCTGCGCTGCTCTCGTCGCGACCGAGTCTCAGGCCGCAAACTGCGGCATGGGGCAATATGACTTCACGCTGGACTGGGATGGAAGCTATGCAACCTGGACGAGCGGTGAGCTCGCAAAAAGCATTTCGGTTCCCGATGCCATGGTCAGCAAATCCGTAGATGTCGACGTAAAATTCGGGGGCGCGACGAACCGGGTCTACCAACCACAATTTCCGGAGACCTCTAACCTCTTTTACGGCAAGGGACAAAAAAAACAGAAATCTCTTGCATGGGCACATGACCTTTTGTCCAATTCCGAGCGGGTCACGATTACCTTCACTTTCTCGACCGCTGTTGAAAATCTCTCCTTCTTTGTGCTCGATGTCGACAGTTTGAACTCGAGTGGCGGCTATGGCGGTTTTCGAGACGCGATCGAGATCCGTGCATCGAACGCGGTCAACGGTTCAAGTCCGCTCCCTATCCTGTCAACGCCATATCACTCCAGCGGTTACTCGTATAATTCCGCAATCTACCTTGGCTCTCCGCTCGCCTCAAACCAAGCCCTGGGCTACATGGGACAGGCTGATAACGGAAACGATTACGGGCGCCTCAACGTCAATTTCAGTCAGCCGGTGACCGAGGTGATCGTCGAATATTCCAACAAGCTGTTCTCCCCCTCATCGACACCTGCGCCTCAGGGCATCTCGATTGGGGATCTGTCGTTTTGCGCCACACCAATGCCAACGGCCGACGTCAAGGCAATCAAAACGCAAAAGCTTCACTCGGAGACCTCTGTTGACTGCGACCTGCTCCCTGGCACGCCGGATCCTGACGCAGCCTTTGCGGGCCCTGGTGCCTGCATCGAGTACCAGATCGAAGCCACCAATGTAGGTGACGCTATCGCGAGTGACCTGACCATTCAGGACACGCTAAACGACAACATGATCTTTCAGGCCGCCTCCCATAGCGGGTTTATCGATGGCGGGCCAGGTTTTGGCCTCTCTACCCCGGAGAAGGGGCAGGACTGTTCAGGCGGCGCGTGCAAAGTGTCGATCGATGCGGCCGATCTGCCTGCATCGTCGACAGGGAAAATTCTCATTCGCGCCCTGATTAAGTGAGGCTTTCAGAGGTCGGTGAATTTGATCAGACAAGCAAGTCTTCCAGCCTTAATTTGCCGGCAATCGGGCCCCATATTAAAGGAAAGCCCGGAATAAATCGGGCCATGCAAATAAGAATGAGGACAGAATGAACGCATACAGTCAATCAAGACCCCAGGATATCCCGGACTTCGATGCCGGACTGCAATCGCACATGAACAAGGTCTACGCTGTGATGTCCGCAGGCCTGTTGATCACCTTCGCCGTGGCATGGGCGCTTGGCAGCAACCCCGATCTTTTCGCATTTCTGCGCGATCCAGAGACGATGAAGCCGGGGCTTCTTGGGATCGCCGTCATGTTCGCCCCACTTCTCATGCTATTTTTCTCTGGAGCGGTCATGCGTATGAGCGCCGGCGCCGTGCGAACTTTTTTCTATACATTCTCTGCCGTCATGGGGATGTCGTTGAGCTGGATTTTCGTAGCTTATACCGGAATTTCCATCGCGCAGGTCTTTCTCGTAACGGCGATTTCCTTCGCTGGCCTGTCTCTATGGGGCTACACCACCAAACGCGATATTTCCGGCCTGGGGTCGTTCCTCATCATGGGCCTCATCGGGATCATTGTCGCGAGCCTCGTGAACCTCTTCCTGATGAGTTCTGCCATTCACTTCGCCGTCACGGTCCTCGGCGTGCTGATTTTTGCGGGCCTGACGGCGCACGACACGCAAAAGATCAAGCTCACCTATCTCGACCACTCAGGCAGCGCAGATCGCGAATGGCTCGACAAGTCCGCCACAATGGGCGCCCTCGAGCTCTATCTCGACTTCATCAACCTCATGCTCATGCTGCTGAGGCTGCTCGGAAATCGAAACTGATAAGCAGCCCGCTCTCTCGATAAACCTCGAGCGCGTCGCCTTCCGCGGCGCGCTTTCCACATCCGGCAGGTAAACTCAAATGACACCCTTCCCCGTTTTCCCGATCCAATCCCTGCCCTGGAAGTCCCCCGACACTTTGCCGAGAGACAGGCTCGTTCTGGCGAGGCTCTCGCATTACCGCGACCTTATGCCGGAACGTCTGGTCTTTGCGCGCGCGACCGAAGATGGCATCGAGCTGGGCCAAGGAGGAGAGCTTTCCGAGACATGGACCCTTCGCGGCTGGCTGGATACGGATGTTGAGATTGAACTCTTGAGCTCATCTGCGGCCGCCGCCACCCCTGCACCACTCTCTTGGGAAGTTTCGAGCGAGGGGGTCGAAATCGCTGCAGACGGCCTCGGAGGTCATTACGTCATTTGCATGAAGAATGGACGAAGGAAGCTGTATCACGAGGTCGACCTGGATCGGCTTATCATGCCCGATCCCGGCTGCGACCTTCGTATTGCAGCTCAAGCGCATCACGACGCCCGGGTACGTCGCGCATTGAGCGACTGACTTCACCGTAATTACTTGCCAAAAGGAAACCTGACATGGGTGGAAATCTTGCCTGGACGCTGCGCACGCAAGCCGGGACCGAATACCGGATGGATCGTTGGACCAACGGCATCCCCGCACTCATTCACGCTGACGGCTTCCTTTCGGGCCAGCCCGCAGCCATCGAGCAAGCTCTCGAAGAGTGGCTTGTCATGAAGGACGACTGGCAGCGAAACCGCGCCAATGAAACCTTCGAGCACCAAATGACGGCAGTCTATGCCCCCTATCCATTCGGTCTGAAGCCTTCTGAATACGGCCTCATCGTCACCGATTTCGCCACCAAAACCATCCTTTCCCTGCAAGGCTACACCAACCTGTCACGCCTGAATGCAACCCGTCTCTGCCATGGCCCGATGGCCGACGAATTCGCGCCCGCGCGCTCGGATCAAATCAGACACGCCGCGGCGGCCGGCCGCATCAAGACCTATGAGATCATGATCAAAGGGGCGGATGCCTCTCAAGAAATGAAAGCTTCCGGTGCTGAAATCGAAGCCAGCCCATATGGAGACGACGTCTTCTTCGCGCGCTTTCCCGGCAGTACCCGATACGATATCCTGAGCGAGCTTTGCGATCGAATTCGCGACAACGTCCCTGCGCATCCGCGCTCGGATGACATCGCCGACTGGCGGCGCAACCTCGCCTCACGACCCGATGGAGATAGCGAGAAAGTCCGGATCGCGTCCGCTCTCGACATGATGGAGAGCTCGCACAAGGCGGAGCAGAACCCGATCATGAGCGCCAGCGCAATCATCGATTTGTCGCCGTTCACTCTTGAGGAATTCACTGAAGATGCAGAAGGCTATGCCGCTCTGCGTGAACGAATTGGCGATCTGGGGTTCGCACTCACCGCTGAGGAAGAGGAGGCTTGGCAAACCCGGATCGACACAATGAGCGCAGCCGAGATTGAGGCATCGACGAAAAAGTAGTCGTGGCATAAAAGCCAAGAGACTTTTCTTGAGTATCAATGGTCGGCTGACGTTAAAACATTTCGATCAGTCATTCCTCATCGCCACACATCAAATATAGAGAGTTAAAATGAAAGCAAAAGTGACATTCTATGTAATGCCAAGCAATCTGGTTGAGGTAAGTGAGGTCGTCACTGATCCAATCGAAGTTGCCGCGCAGGAAAAGCTGGCACTCGAGATGCTTTGCTCTGGCGCAAGAGGCTTCAAAGATGAAAACACCCTTAATTTCGGATTGATCGATCCGTCGATCGTCTTGAGGCAAGTATTGGATGGAAGTCAGGACGTGAAGGATGCCTTCATGCTCGATCCTGATACCGCCGACCGCATTACCGAAGATGAATTCACGGAATGGTTCAGCAAGGACTACGCTGAACTCATTCTCGAGCGGGCTGCTGATATGTTGACTGGAAAGTTGAGCGATTACTACTTTGCAGAAGATACGTTTACCAGCGAAAACGCGGATGGTGAATTGGTGAGCTGGGATATCTTGCCGTTGAGCTTCATTTCTGTAAGTTTTCTGGAAGATCGGTAATGCTGCGCTGATCTCGAGGTAGGCATTACAAGATCTGGCTGTTGCGACAGGAAGTCTTTCAGATGACGGATTCGCATCGCGGGCTCTGACCAATCCCATAAGCCCGTGACTTCTCCCCGGACTGAAGATCCGGGGCCTCAGTTTTCCTGATCAGTGTGCTGGTAGGTGCACTTCAGAGGATGTCTGATCTTGCCCGCGGGCAGAACCCGCAGTTTCTTCCTGCTTCAACATACGAGCAGTGCCGCTGCGTCCACAGGCTGATGCCGATAGTCCGTCGGCCTCGAGTATCTTGATGCCGCGCGCCCGGATGACCCGGGCCGCATTCACATCCGCATGGGCCACGTGCCCACAAGAGACACAGGCGAAGGTCGCCTGGCTCGGTCTGTTCATCTCACTCACATGCCCGCAACAAGCGCACTCCTGCGAGCTGTAGTGCGGGGCCACCTTGATCACCCGCTTGCCGGCCCAGGCCGCCTTGCAGGCAATCATCTCGCCCACCATGCCCCAGCCGCGATCGAGGATCTCCCGGTTCAGTCCCGCCTTCTGCCGGACGCCGCTTCCGGGGGCGTCGATCGTCCCCTTTGCCGAGCGGGTCATCGCCCGGGTCTTGAGATCTTCCAGCACGATCACGTCGTGGTTCTTGACCAGATCGTGGGAGATCTTGTGCGCCGCGTCTTTCCGACGCCGCGCCATCTTCGCCTTGTGCTGCGCAAGCCGCAGCACCGCCTTCAGTCGATTGGCTGACCCCTTCTTCTTGCGCGCGACCGACTGCGCCAGGCGCCGCTTCGTGTGCAGTAACTACATAATCTCCAAATCACGGAAGTGCCTCCTCGAGTCGTTGCTTGAAGTCTTCAATGATTGCCGCAAGGCCGCCTCTCTTCTCGATACCCGAAGTGACGATGGCAAATAACACGAAAAGAAACAGGACGAGCGCGAAGCGATCGAGAGCATGATCGCGCATCTCTACGTAAGGATCAGGAGGACTCAAATCTTCCGTTTTTTCCGCAACATTCTGTGGCTCCTTCTTCCTCGCAGTTCTCCAGTGTAGAAATTTTGCTCGTAGAGCATCAAAAAGAAAATACGGCCAAAGAAGCGCAAAAATTAATGGGATGCCAATAAAAAAGGCGAAGAGAAAAATAATCAAGGAAATTAGCATAGCCCTTATGAAATTCGCCGCCAGTGAAACCTTGATCCACTTCCAAGGTTCATCTCGACGAAATCTTCGCCACGCCTGGAACTTCTCACCCCTTTCGCGCGAAGGTCGATCGAAGAAAACATAGGCAAAGGACTTTCCAGGTGGCGCGCTCGCCGCTGCATAAACAACCTGATAAGTCGGGACTCGAAGCACATACCAAACAAAGGCTGGAACGTATCTGATCCGAAACACCTTCCCGATCATTCGGTGTAGCCCGAAGGTAATAGGTGTCCAGAATGACGCGCCGAGCAGGAAGTAGTGGAAAAGATATACAGGCGGAGAAAAGTTGAGAATCTCCGATATCCGCCCCATGATCCACGCGGAAAAGATCAGGTAATTCGCAATGATCCGTATGGCGAGATCGCCGAGTCCTGTTACCTCGTCGACTATCCCGCATAAACCACAGACCTGCAGGATTACTTGTATCCAGCCGATAACCCTACCCGCCATCATTCGTCCGGCCTTAGATATTCCATGGCCCCGCCCTCAGTTCGACGACAGTGATGCTAAGGTATTGGGCTCAGTTTTTCTACTCTCCGTCATCACTCAACCGCGACGTGACCGAATTCTTCGAGCAAAGCCGCGCCGCCTCCCCGTTGATGGACGCGCTGGATATAGACTTCGATCTGAAGACACTCTTGGCCACCAGCATTGGAGATCTGCTCGGCCGGAGCTTCACAGAGAAGCTGCTGCCGTTCGCGACGCGCGCGCCACACGGCACACACGATAGGGAGGTCAGATCGACTACGAAATGCCGTAGCTGCTGGATTTGCAGTAGCTACATAAACTCCGTCTCCATAGGCGCGCGGTCAGACGGCAAAAATTCGCTAACGAACGAACATAAGCGCAAGCCGGCAAAGCGCTTTCCCATGTGAGATGAAGCAGTCTCGCACATCCTCGAATACGGGATGACGGGACTGCTTCACAGCCCCGGCAGGAAGCCGGTTACGGGGTCTTGTCACACATCTTTCCACCGACTCCGTTGGGCTGCTGGCAATAGTTCGACACATCAGTCGCCGACATCGTCTGATCGGTGAAGATGAATGTTTCAATCCTATGGGCATAAACTGACGAGGTATAGTTCTGCCCTTGAATGGTCAGAACCATGTTGCTCGACTCGTCCTTGATATACAGGTTTTTCGATATATTGTCCGGGTCATAGTACAGCGTATATTCAGTGAACGGCTTATCAAATGTGATCGTGTCAGACCCGCCTCTTTCATTAATCGTAATGTTCTGATCTTCGCCGTTGAATGTAAATCGATCGTTAAATGGCGTGCCGTAGACTACTCCGCGTTCTTTAGAGTCCACGTCCATTTTGGCGATTGCCTCGCTATTGTTTAGCGTGACGTCATCGAAGATGAACTGGGATGTCCTGTAAGTTCCTTGGATAAACCACTCATTCACCGATGTAACAGATTTTCCTGTCGGTATAACCGCTTCGAGGTAGTTGTCGCTGTTACTAAAGAATTTGACTTCATTAACACTCATGCCGGGGAAAGACAGTGTGTCCGTGCTGACATAGTCGACGTAAGCGTAGGAGGGATCGTCAAGCTCCATCGTATAGTGGTCATTCGACAAAGATCCCCAGATATAACCAGGAATCTTCATGTCCTGGTCCATCTTGTCGATGACTTGCTGACGCGTGAGTGTCGCATCATCGAAAACAAAGTTTTCGATGAACCTGTATGAATATCGGTCAAATCCCCCGTAAACCGTAAGTTCAGGACCGTGAGGATCGCTGAAGATCATGTCCAAGTTGGAATTTGAATAAAACTTGAGGTCATCCACGTTATAGCCCGTGAACCTGATCGTATCAGTACCAGAGCTCTCGCGGATTGAAAAGTTGGGATCGGTCGGCTTGAACGTGTAGCAGTCGTTATAATCTGACCCATAGACAACACCAAGATCCTTGGAATCCTCATTCATCTTGCAGATGGATTCCGCGTAGGTCATGTCCTGATCAGTAAAATGGAACGCCTCGATAATTCTATAGCTCAGCCCGGCATATGTGTCAGTGTATGTGATCGTTTCTCCCGACGGGAGCTTGATCAAGAGATCCTGTCCTTGGTTCGAATAGAATTCGACGTCTTCAGAGGAAAGTCCCGCAAAGGTGATATTATCATCTCGACTTACATCCCCTGGTTCAGAGACAGTGTAATCCCCATCCCCCACGCGAACCACGTAGTTGTCTCTCCTGTAGCTTCCTTGGACGTAACCAGTCGGCTTCTGATCTTCGTCCGCCTTGTCACGCATGTCCTGCTGTCTGAAAGCCCCATCGGTGAAGCTAAAAGAACCTCTCCAATCCCTATGGTAGGTGTTCGCCCATCGCTCCAGTTCCAGGGAATCACCGGTCTCGTCGATCGTGAGCACCAGGTTTTCGCCATTGCGCCCAGCGGTCACGTCTGTCGATGCTGCGTCAAGAAACTTGATCAGGTCTCCACCAGAAACATTCGAGTAATTCGAGACGAAGTCGTGACCCTCACCTTTCGCGAAGTAGAAGATGTCACTGCCACGTCCGCCTCCACCGTAAATAGTGTCGTCCCCCGGGCCGCCGATGAAGCCTTCCGAGGCCCCGGTTCCTCTGATCACGTCGTCGCCCGAAAGTCCCATTGCGCCAGGCTCGGTGGTGATTTGAAGGTCTGCATCTGCGGATTTTGTGCCGACCAGCCACTCGGTCTGGTCGACCGATGCATAGGGATCGGTAACCTCCGGCTCAGGCTGGGCTATCGCCTCTTCAATGGTTTGCGTGCTGTCGCCGAAAATGTCACGAACAGCCTCACCTTGAGCGAGTATGGCGACGATCGCGACGACGGCCACGATCCCAACGAGCAAGGCGTATTCGGCGAGGGTCGCTCCCTTGATGGATCTCCGGATGGGGCGGTACTCGAGCGAACGGCAAAAGCCATGCTTCTTCATAGTTTTCTCGCTTCTCTATGCAATATTTTAAAGGGACATAGGAACCGAGAGGCATACTCGATACTTTTCTGGAAAACCGCGAGAAAACCGAGAAAACTGGCAATCGCGACCGGTTCGCTATCGCTCACATATCTTATACCTCTCGCTCCGCCGGCATCCCGGCATTGGAGGGCAGGCCCTGTTGCCGCGCGCACGTCCTTGAGTCGTCCAGCAAGCACAGGTCCTTCGATCGGCGCGTCCCGATCAACCTTTCGTTTTTTTGGAATCGAGACATTTCAAAGATAAGCGCCACTCGGAACAGTGACGGATTGCTTCCGAGGCGCCACCAGAAGGGTATGGGCAGAAAAATCAGCTACCCGCGGTCTATAGAGTTTTCCCGAACTGATATACAGGACCATAATTTGTAGCGCACGACGACCCTCATCGAGCCGCGCATTTTCAGCTTGCGACTTAACGCCCTATTTCTTTCCTGATCAAACGGACGTTTCGGGATCCTCCAGTATGAAAACTGCTTTTACCATCGTGACCCTGTCCGTCTTTCTGGCGCAGCCGGTCTTTGCCGCGCAGGATCAAGGCGGCACGGATGGGTTCGACTTCGATACCCTCGCAGCCTGCTCTGTCGTTTACCAGAGGATCGGTGAACTTTACGCCGAGAAAGGTGACGCAACACAATCGGAGGATTTCCAAAACACCTCCTATGCGTATTCGAGCGCCGCCTTCTACATGTTGCAATATCAAACGGATGATCAGGCGAGCGCCTATAGCTACTCCGAAGACCGCCTCAAGCTCGTCGTCGAAAGCTTGAACACCAGCTCCTCAGCAAGCGAAGATGGCGATATGGGTGTCATCAACGCATGGCTGCCTTATTGCGACACGCTGGGGCAAGGCGTCGGTGAACTCGTCGATCGAAGGGCGTCCGAGGGCTGGTAATTTTTCCTTGCCGCTCACGCTACCTATCTGTCTCACGACAAAGCTATACGGAAAGCCGACCGAATATGACCGCACAGTCGCTAAAACAGGCACTGCTTGGCCTGGCATTCACCGCAAGCCTCTTCGGCGCCCCGATTTCAGCTACCGCTCATACCCTGGACACCTGCGCTCCGCAGGTAACGATCCTGACCCCGCAATCTCCTCCGAATTCGGACTCGGCCCGCTCATTCATCTCTCAGGCCGCCCTTTTTCTCGATCGCGTGCCGGAAACCGAGCTGCGAAAAGCCGTTGACGGCATCGAACCGGGACACGCAGTTCTGGCCACCTACATGTTCAGCGGACCTGATACGAGATGGCGCCTGAAAAGCCCTCTTTCCTATCGCGAAAATTCCTCGCAAAACGTGCTCTCCCTGCCCGAGCAAAAGCACTTCCTTGTCCCTTCGGCGCAAACACGCCCCTACGGAACGATCGTGGTCACCGGGACAGACAATGGCCCCGGATCTCTCATCAATCCCTCGATGGTGGCACATCTCGCAGACGGGCGCGCGATCGTCATGGAACCCCATGATCTCGATGCCGATTGTCATATCGATCTCCAGCACGTCGAGACCGCGTTCCTCGAATCTGTCGCCTATTATTTCGACCACCATCATCACGATGAGACTCATGACGGTCTGCGCTCGCATGAGAGCGGAAAATACAATGATCAGGCAGAGTTCCGGGCGCGCGATACCTATTTCATGCCAGCCCGGAAGATTCCGGAGTTCGATGCCCACCGTCCCTGACGAGACACCGTCGCATGAAAAAAGGGGGCTGTCTTTCGACAGCCCCAGCACCTAAAAAATCGGCACATTCAAAGTTTTTTGCAGCAGCAACGCACGAAACTCCAGGAAACATTCCTTGGGGCTTCCCTGAAGACTTAATCCCGCCGCCAACTCAAACCTACACCAAGGTGACGGAAAAATTCCGCCCCTTGTTAATTGTCTGATTTTATAAGAGTTTTATGCAAGATTTGTCTTGCGCCAATCCTCGAGGCCCATCCAGGCTTCTGCAGCCGTCGGCGCACGCAGCGACGAGACCGAAAGCGGGCGTGGAGACCCCGCATGATCGAGCGAGACAAGCATGCGAGACATGCGGATAATTTCTCGATTCTCGGTGATGATCTTTCGCCAACCCTTGCGCTCGATCTCCTCGGCGCGGCGCAACATTGCGCCAAGCGTCCCAAACTGTTCCAGAAGCGAAACGGCCGATTTCGGCCCGATACCCGGAGCCCCCGGGACGCCATCGATAGAGTCTCCAGCCAAGGCGAGGTAATCTCCAAGCTGACTGGCCTTGACCTTGAACTTCTCCTCGACCGCCGCTTCAGTATACCACTTGTCCTGAACGGTGCTCAGCTGAAGAACTCCAGGTCGCACGAGCTGCATCAGGTCCTTGTCGGTCGAGACGATGGAGCAGAAATCACCCCGCTGGACCGCGTCCTCGACATACGCCGCGATCAGATCATCCGCCTCGTGGCGCGGCGCAGTCGCATGGGCGACCCCCATAGCCTTGCACATGTCTTTCATCAGCGGGATCTGTGCCGCAAGGGCCTCGTCCATAGGAGGGCGCGCCGCCTTGTAGCCTTCGAACACTTCACGGCGCCAGCTTTGCGATCGCGACGGGTCGAAGAATATTGCGAGATGGGTTGGCGGATTGCGACCATTGAGCACGCGACGCAGAAGCTTCATCATCATCTGACCGAACAGGATCGTAGCCCCCACTTCGAGGCCATCTGCCCTGGTCGTCGGCCGGCCCATCGCCCAGGCACGATGCAGCATGTTCGAGCCATCAATCACACAAAGATGCCCTTTTCGGCGGGTCGCACCTTCGCCTTCGGTCTCGTATCCGTGCGGTTGTCCGGCCATGTCGTTCATGAAAAACCCTTTCTGTCCTGGAGATGAAATGGGTCCTTTCGGATTTTCCCGAAGAAAATAGACATCTCCACAAACCGGCCGCCGCCAATGCAGTCGGTGAGCCCGGGGGCTGCCGCCCCCGGACCCCCTGAGCCGCAGGCGCAAATCCCCGATCACTCACCTGCCCTCATTCAACCCGAGGGAAATCCCTGAATCGATCGGGATCGCGATCCTGTTCAGCTCGCCAGCGCGGATATGCGCTTAAAGGGAAAATGACCAAAGAGATCAAATCCGATGCACGAAGCCTGGCGTTAGACCTCTATCAGCGTATCGCTGACTTCAACGCCGAGGATAATCCGCTCTGCGTCGCGGCATCTCCAATGAAGGGCGACGACGGAGAGATTTTGAGCGCGGAGGATTTCGGACTCTCGGACCTGTCATCCGGGAACTTGGCGGGGCTCCATATCGAAAAAGATGGCCACAATCGCATCATGTCATTCCTCTCGATGACAAATGAACCCTCAGCAAGCCACATCCCCGGTGATTGCTCCCCGGACTGAAGTCCGGGGCTTCGGGTAGCTCACGCTACCTTGTTTCCTGTTTCATGGGCCGTTGCGTGCAGATTGCGCGTCTTACACAGGCCTCCACAGGCTTAGACGCGCAACCCGCTCGCCTTGAGATCCAAGATCCCCGTATTCCTCACATTGATCGCGGCATTGATGTCGCGATCATGCTCTGCCTCACATAGCGGGCAGCACCAGTGCCGCACCGACAGAGCCATAGTCTCCAACTTATGGCTGCAGCCAGAGCAGGTCTTGCTCGTTGCTTCCCAACGGTCGATCTTGTGAAAGATCACGCCGGCCCGCGCCGCCTTATAGGCGATCTTCTGGAGAAGTCCGCCCCAGGCCGCATCCGCGATCGATCCGGCAAGTCTGTGGGTTTTCAACATTCCCTTGATGTTGAGAGTCTCGGCAATGATCGCTTGGCTTTCGTCAACCAATGCCCGAGAGGCTTTATGATGGTAATCTGCCCGAGAATTTGCCACGCGCTCATGGAGACGCGCGACACGCAGTCGAGCTTTTGACCTGTTCTTCGATCCCTTCTTCTTTCTTGAAAGCGCCTTTTGAGCTCGCCGAAGCGCGTTCTTCGCACGCTTCAGGTGCTTTGGGTTCGCGGTCTTTCGGCCGAGATCATCCACCATGATATCGGTGACACCCGCATCTATGCCCCGGATGCGACCCGCATCCAGCACCTTCGGAAGATCGGGCGCGATCTCCCCGTCTTCCACCAGAATGGAGGCAAAGTATTTGCCAGATCTCGAGCGGCTGAGCGTGATCGACTTTACCTTACCCTCCACCTTCCGGTGGATCTTCGCCCGGATCTTTGATCCCAGCTTCGGGATCTTGATCCAGTCATCACCAAAGCCCATCGCCCCCGTGCAGTGATACGAACTCTGGTCACCATGGCGCGATTTGAAGCGCGGATATCTGGCTCTTTTCTCAAAGAAGGCCGTAAAGGCTTTTGTGAGATTGACGCAGGCCTGCTGCAGGGCCATCGCATCATAGTCCTTCAGCCAGGCATATTTTCGCGAGGACTTCGCAGCAGAGAGAAGCTTCTTGAGATCATGGGTCGGATGCAGCGAGATACCTTTGCGACGATAGTAATGGGTCTTGATCGCCAACGCCCGGTTCCATGCAAAGCGCACTGCACCAAACTGAGCAGTCAGGAACTCCTGCTGCTCGATGCTCGGATAAATCCGGACTTTGGTGGCCTTCAGCGTCATGAGTCCAACTACGCCAACTCGATACGTTGGATATTGGCCAGTAAACTCATGGGCGAAATTCTTCGCCCGGAAAAACAACCCACATTGAACAGGAAGCCTTCCTCCCCGGACTGAAGTCCGGGGGTTCCGGCTTTTAATTATGCTGAAATCACTCGAGAAGCAGATTCCCTGGAAGAAGTCCGCGCAAAATACAAAAGCGCCTGACGCTCGCTTCGCTGACGAAAAGTCATATCCATGACCTCCCTGTCAAGGGAGCGCTGCAGGCCTGGGTTGACGGTGCCAACGTGCATGCTGGATAGAGAATGAGGTGAAGGTAGCCTTATTTGTCTTCGATGTTTCTGGATGAACATCGAATTCAAACCAAGGCCAGAAAATGTATATTCCGCTTCGTATCTACTCGCAGTTTTCGGTGGGCTTTGGTGCTGTAAAAACGCACGCCATGGTCGATTACTGTCTCGAGCACAAAGTTCCTGCCGCCGGCTTCGCCGATGCGAACTCGCTCTCCGGAGCCCTCACCTTGTCGAAGGCTCTCTCGGCAAAAGGCATTCAGCCCCTGATCGGGGCATCGGTCGATATTTGCGACCGTGGCCACAAGGGCGCCATCGTCCTCTACGCCACGAGCGAGACGGGTTACGCGGCACTCCTGCGCGTGGTCAACGCACGCAACCTCAATGGTAGCGGCCGTGCCCTGGAAATCTCCGAACTGGCAGATCACATCGGCGCCGATGCAGGCCATCTCATCGCCCTGACGGGCGGAGAAAGCGGCCTCATCGAGGCGCTCATCGAGGCCGGACAGAAAACCCTGCCCACTTTCGATGCGCTCGTCGCAATCTTCGGTCAGGACCTCTATGTCGAGATCCAGCGCGATGCAGCCGAGCCCGGCCCGCACGAAGCGAGCCTGATGAAAGCAGCGCGTCATTTCGACCTGCCCGTCGTCGCAACCGCCGAGGCTCACTATGCCCAGGACGGCGGAGAAGACGCCCATGACGTCTTTCTGTGCATCACCGACAAGACCTATCTCGACAGCACCAAGCGCCGCCGGGCCCGCCCGGGACGCTACCTCGTGACGCCCGCCGAGATGGAGTCCCGTTTCGCGGATATTCCCGAAGCACTCACCAATACCGTCGAGATCGCCCGCCGGGCGAGCTTCATGGTGAAAAGCGCGGAGCCGAAACTTCCGGCATTCCCGACCACCGACGGCGTCAGCGAAGCCGAAGACCTCAAGTCCAAGGCCCGTGCGGGTCTCGAGGCACGTCTCGCGCGCCGCACCGCGATGGACGGCGGCGCAAGCGAACAGGAGTATCGCGATCGTCTGGATTACGAACTGGGCGTCATCACGCGCATGGGCTTTCCGGGTTACTTCCTGATCGTGGCCGACTTCATCGGCTGGGCAAAGGAAAACGGTATCCCGGTCGGCCCGGGCCGCGGGTCGGGCGCGGGATCTCTCGTCGCTTATGCACTCCAGATCACCGATATCGATCCTCTTCAGTTCGGGCTCATCTTCGAGCGCTTCCTGAACCCGGAACGGGTCTCCATGCCCGACTTCGATATCGATTTCTGCCAGGAACGCCGCGATGAGGTCATCGACTATGTGCGCGGCAAATACGGCGCCGAGCGCGTCGCCCATATCGCGGCCTTCGGGACGCTACAGGCGCGTGCCGCGGTGCGCGATGTCGCACGGGTGATGCAGATCCCCTACCCGGTCGCTGACCGCTTCGCCAAGATGATCCCCGCCAACCCGGCGAACCCGATCACTCTGGCAGAGGCTGTCGAGGAAGGTGATCTGGCCCAGGCCATCGAGCGAGCCGACGAAGATGTCCAGCGGATGTTCGAAGTGGCGCAGAAGCTCGAAGGTCTCTACCGCCATGTCTCCACCCACGCGGCCGGCATGATCATCTCCGATCGACCGGTCGCCGAAGTGGTGCCCGTGCATCTCGACCAGAACGGCAAGCTCTCAACCAGCTTCGAGATGAAAGCCACGGAAGGTGCGGGCCTCGTCAAGTTCGACTTCCTCGGGTTGAAAAACCTGGATATCGTCAAGGGCGCTCTGGATTTCATCCGCGACACCAAGGGTGAAACCATCGATCTCGCCGAGATCGGCTTCGAGGATCCGCGCACCTTCGCTCAGCTTGCAAGCGGAGATGGCTTCTCGGTCTTCCAGCTGGAAAGTGCCGGGATGCGCGCCGCGATGAAGCAGCTGCGCGTGGACAATATCGAAGACCTGATCGCCCTGATCTCGCTCTACCGGCCCGGCCCGATGGACCAGATCAAGACCTACGCGTCGGTAAAGCACGGCGAAGAGGATGTGCATTACGCACATGCCGAGACCCGTGAAGTCCTCGAGCCGACCAACGGGGTGATGATCTATCAGGAGCAGGTGATGGATATCGCCCGCCGCCTGGCAGGCTATACCATGGGCGATGCAGATCTCCTGCGTCGCGCGATGGGCAAGAAGATCCTGTCGGAAATGGATGCCCAGCGGGAACGCTTCGTCACCGGTGCAGCCGCAGGCTGGGTCAATGTCGAACTCGACACTGGCGAAGTGCGACGCATGCACGCGATGGAAAAAGTCACCACCGCGGATGGCTCCGGTCGACAGGTGACGCTGACAGAGGCTCTCGAGCAAGATATCGAGATTGCCCTGTAAACAGGAATGAAGCGGGCGTCGGCACATGCCGGCGCCCGTTTTCCATACCTCTCTGGACATCCCATCTTCCGGGAACTCCAATACCCCACAACGAAAGACAGACAGAAAGACGCGTCACTTACGGGCCCTCGGATGGCGTTTGCAAAGCACGCCACCCGAGGACCCCTAAGTCCCCGCGCTTCACTCAATACACGAAGGAGATCCACTTGGGTCAGTATTACAAGCTCACATGCCCTGAAACCGGCACCCATGTCGATGCCTCGAACTTCGGCTCTTTCGTCAAGGCATATGAACAAATCTGGTCGACCAGTCAGCCCGCCGCCATGGCCTTCCTGTGCTCTGCCGGACGGGGCGCACATCCGCGCGATCTTCCCTGGGCCCCTCAGGGCCTTTGGGCCGGACGTATGCCCCTCATGGTCGGCGATTATGCCGAGAATGGCGACCTGCGGGGTCGAGAGACCCAGATGGGCCAGCCCGAAGAAAAGATCTACGAGAACGCCACTGAGAAGCAGGCGACGCTCGGCCTTGGCGGTAAGCGCAAGAAGCTCATGGATCTCACCGAGGCCCTCATCCCGATCTACGAGCGGGTCACCGGGATGCGCGCGGCCGATCTCAATGCTGACGGCACCACCGTGCCCGGCATGAAACGCTTTGGCCGCGATTTCTTCCCCGCGAAGAAGACGGCCACGGGCTGGGAAATCAATCTCGACGACGTCGAGGAAGATCAACGCGAAGAACTTCGCGGCTACTATGAACGCTGCGGCGCCTTCGACAACAGTGCCTGGAAGCGCGAGGCCGTGCGCCCCGGGGCACAAAGCTTCTATCCGCTTGCGGATGTGCCTGACGTCATCCCCTCCGAGGAGGAAGGCCAAGGCACAGCCATGATCTGGGTGAATCTCGATCGCCGCGAATTCATCGATCCCGCTGCCATGGGCGACGTGCCCGACCTTGTAGGCGTCATGACCGGTCTGAGCGCGCGTGCCGTGCTTGGCATGATCGTCCATCACGCAAGACGTGGCGGCGGCGACCTTGGTGATCTGGGCCCCGTCAATGTGCCCGGGCGCTGGCGCGGCGACCGGATCGTTCTGCTCGGCCCCGAGAGCTTCAAACCATCGAAAGGGAAAACGGTCACCCAGGCTGAGGTCCGCGCTGAATTCCTCGATATTACCCGGAACGCCGAAGCCTTCATCAAATGCGGTGACTGGTTCGGAACCGAGAACTTCGAGATGCAAGGCGACCCGGTCAACCAGCTCACGCCCGAGGAGAAGGAAATCCTCGCAATCGCCATGCGCGCCCCGGCCGTGCGGGCATCCCTGGAAGATGTGAGCGCGAATTGCCCGCTACACGCCACGCTCACCCCGCCAGTCCGGATCAAGCGCGCCCATGGGGGAAGTAACCCACCGGAAGGCCCGATTGATCTTGCCGGCAGCATCGAGATCTACGTGAACGGCGGCAAGATCTTCCTCGACGCGGACACCCGCGCTCAGGTCAATGCCAAACTCATGGCTCTGCCACGCAAGGAAGTCGAGCTTCAGGTAAAGCCCGGCAATTTCTCAACCCGGGTCAGCTGCCCTGCGAATGTGTCGAGCGAAGCGCATTTCAGGTCGAACCACGAGATCATCGGCGCCTTCAACATGCCCGCCTGACCTCAAAGACAAAACAGGTGCCCATTCCGTTTCGGTTTGGGCACCACACATCATCAGGCCAAATACCCGGATACCAATATGAGCAAACCCATTCCCGGAATCCTCTACATCCATTTCTACGAAGATGACCGTTACCAACTCTGGGCCTTTTCGATCGACGAAAAAGTATCAAGCGAAGTTCAGGAAGCCTGGGACACCGATGACTGGATGCAGGGACTCTACGAGGAGGTAGAGGAAGAGTTCGGGACATTGGACGCCATTTCCTCACCATGTGACGACGTGCATGGCATCGGTATCCATACCACCGAAATCCCTTTCTCGGATGCGACCATTGTCATGAACACCTTCCACAAGGGCATCTCCGACTACTTCGAGGACGCCACCGTGGTCGGCGAAATCAAGATGCTCCAGGAAGGAAATGACGGAGACGATCCCGACTTCGCGACGGATGCCGACATCCACGCACTCTATCTGGAGGCGTGAGGCCAGAAAAGCCCCGAAGGAATTTCTGTTTCTCTGTCTGTCTTTCTCCCTTAGGAGGCACCATGCCGCGAAAGAATGCTCGGCCAGCCGCGAAGAAGGCTGCAAAACGCAAAGCCAAACAGATCGCGAATAAGGCAAATCCGTCCCATCATGCCGTCCCACGGGATATGGCGGCGCAAGGTCTCGCGATGGCAACCTTCGCTGGGGCCGCCGCCCGCGCCTTCGACATGAAGCGCGACTTTGAAGCCGACCGGATCATCGAAGCCAACCTTGATGCCCTCTACGAGACCTGATCTCTGCCTGAGATCAAACACCTTTGGCTTGATGATCATCTCAACGCGATGCATCGCTCCAGCTTACCCAGGCGGTGTGAAAGACCCACATTCTGCAAAATTCCAGTTCCAAGGATTTCATTCATGAAGAGCGAAACGCGCGACGCCGCAAAAACCACCCTCAAGGAGGTCGAACAGCTCACCCCGCTTCCTGAGACACCTCTCGGAAACCCGATTGCCATCTTCGACGAGGATGAGGCCAACCTCGGCCCTGACAGGGAAAAACTTGCCCGGCTGCAGGCCGAGATCGACATCACCGACACCAACTCCATTGTGCGCTTCGGATCCGGCGCACAAAACGAACTCACCGCAATCTCCCAGGAAATGCTGAGCGGCGTGAAGAACAAGGATGTCGGTCCTGCAGGCGACGCGCTGCGCAACATCGTCACGACCATTCGTGGCTTCAGTGTCGCCGAGGGCGACTTGCGCGAAAAGCGCACCCTGTGGGAGCGCCTTACCGGCGGCATCGCGCCGGCAGCGAGGTTCATGGCCCGCTACGAGACAGTGCAAGGTCAACTCGACAAGATCACCGACACCCTGCTCACGCATGAGCATACCCTCATGAAGGATGTCACCTACCTCGATCGCCTTTACGACAAGACCCTCGAGTTCTACCGAGCGATCGGGCTTTATATCGCGGCTGGCGACGCTGAGATCACCCGGATCGATGCGGAAGATATTCCTGCTGCCGAGGCGGCTGTGGAGGCTGCCTCCGAACAGCACAAAATGATCAAGGCCCAGGAACTGCGCGACCTGCGCTCGGCGCGCGATGACCTCGAGCGCCGCGTGCATGACCTCAAACTCACCCGACAGGTGACGATGCAGGCGCTGCCTTCGATGCGTCTCGTTCAGGAAAACGACAAATCCCTTATCCAGAAGATCAACTCGACCCTGGTCAATACCGTCCCCCTGTGGGAGACCCAACTGGCCCAGGCAATCACCATTCAGCGCTCGGCCGACGCGGCGCGCGCAGTGCGTGACGCAAACGATCTGACCAACGACCTGCTGACGGCCAATGCCGCCAACCTGCGCGAAGCGAACGCGGTGGTCCGTAAGGAGATGGAACGCGGCATCTTCGATATCGAAGCAGTCAAACAGGCGAATGCCGAGCTGATCTCGACCATCGAGGAGAGCCTGACGATCGCAGATGAGGGTAAGCGCAAGCGGGCCGAAGCTGAAATCGAACTCCAGAAGATGGAAAGCGATCTCAAAACCTCGCTCGTCCGCGCTGCGGGAAAATAAACCGCCAAGCAGATTTCTCCCTGGAGGAAATATGAGATGCTCCCCCGGCCTTTGTGCCTGGGGAGCATTTTCATGTACATTTTATCTAAAGAAAGCACCGCCGGGAAGACATGGATTACTTCTTGAGTGTGGCTTGATTGACCAGACATCGGCATTTCTGCGACGGGCTGAAACAATCCATATCCTCGTAAATCACGAGGATGGCGCATGGCCGACACCACCACCAAAGAACACTACTTCATCTGGATCATTCTTTTCGCCGGGATGAGCCTTATCCCCTGGGCAGCCATTCCCATGGATATGGTCAGGGGAACCCCCGGTGGAATGGGGCGCATCATCAACACGAGCGCCATCTTCGCCGTCCTCTACATCTTCCCGCTGTCGAAATCACTACGCCTTCTGCGTGGCGCAGGTGAGCGATCCATCCTTCTTTTCCTGACAGCTTTTCTCGCTTACGCCTCGCTCCGGACGGCCTTCGCCGACGTGCCGGCGATCATCAGTTACGCAGGCCTCTTTTCCATTCTTGGGGCAGCGAGCGCGGGAATGAGCCTCTATGCCCTGAAGCGAGATGGTTACGAGATCGGTCGACATATCATCATGTGGACCGCGATCTTCGCCCTGCCCCTCGTCTTCCTGCCGTTTATCGTTCAGGCGACCGCCAGCGCATATCTGCCGCAGGATTGGTATCTCAACGTCTACGGGCTGTCGAATATCCGCGCCGCCGGGCATTTTACCGCCATCGCCATCGCTCTTCTCGCGCCCTATGCCGCATTCTCCCGCAAGATGTCTTCAAGGGCGTGGGGCGCATCCGCGCTCGTCCTTGCTCTCTGGGCCACCCTTTTCTGGAGCGGGTCACGCGCCGGGCTTCTCGCACTTGTTCCAGGCCTTCTGGTGGCGATGATGTTTTCTGCGCAACGTATCCGCCTTCTACTATCGAATGCCGCCCTCTTTCTGGGTGGTGCGCTCGCGTCTACCGCATATTTCCTCCCCAGTCACAATTTCGGTTTGATCCAGCGCCTTACCGAAACTGGCAGGAATATCTCCAAGACGTCTGGCGCAGGCGAGGTTTTGAGCGCTGCGAGCTCCGGTCGATCCGAGATCTGGCATTGGGCGATTGGCGCAATTGCCCAGAAACCGTGGGGAGGATGGGGCTATGGTGCCATGATCAACATCCCTGGCGCCCCCTACTTCTATCACACCCATAACATCGTGCTCGAATACGCGCTGGCTTTCGGTATCCCTGTTGCCGTTTGTGTCTTTGCTCTCTTGAGCTGGCTGACCTGGCGCGGTTTGCGCAACGTGACGCGAAACCCGTCGCGACAGATGATCGCCTTTGCTGCGATCATGATGGTGCTGCCTGTCTACTCTCTCGCCTCAGGGGTCCTGATCAACCCCTATCAGCTCGTGATCTACCTGTGTGCTCTGGCCATGACGAACGCGTCCGGCCGCACATTCACCGCGCCCAACGAGAACCTTGGGCACGACAGCTGAAACCATTCCTCCCCCAGGTCATTTCTCCCACGTCCGGAGCTCTTCCATATGCATTCAGTCCCCGCCTCCGACCGGTTCCTCAGGATCCACACACTCCTTGTCTTCATGCTGATGGCGCTCGTTTTCGCAGGGCCGGTTTTCGACTGGGTCTGGGGCGTTCAAGCGGTATTGGGTCGGATCAACAACCTGTCCATGGTTCCTGCCGCTCTCTACATTCTTCTTCTTTTTGCCGTGCCCAGAGGTATGCGAGAAGGTCAGGAGCGCAAACTCTTGCTCACGATCGCCATTCTCATGCTCTACGCGATCGTGATTTCACTGGCTCGATATGCAGACTGGATTGACACCTTTGGAGGGCTTGCAGCCCTGATGGGAAGCATTTCCGCGGGGTTCGGCGCCTACATTCTCGGAAAATCCGGCAAAGGCCTACATCGACGGCTTGTCGTGATGATGATCGCAACGCTCCCCGCCCTGGCCGTCCCGATCGCGATGATCGCGCTCGATCCTGAAGCCTATGAGCACTTCTGGCTGAATGTATACGGCTATTCCAATATTCGGGCCTTTGGGTATTTCGCTGCCGCCACGACGGTCCTCATCACTGGACTGGCTGCGAGCAGTTTTGAATCCGGTCGGATTGTCCGGCTTCTTTGCCATTTCACCGCTCTTATTCTTTCGTGGTCGTTCCTTCTCTGGTCCGGAAGCCGGGCGGGGATGGTCGCATCCGTCGTCGCGATCATTATTGGACTGGCCTTTACCCGCGGCGCAAAGATCGTGGTTCTCCCCTTTACTCTCCTCTCCGGTGCGCTGGGCGCAGCTCTCTCCACACTCTACGTCACACCCGATCGAACGTTCGGTCTCTTGAACAGGGTTCAGGATACAGCCGCCAGTTTGGCGGAGGGAGGCGTCACCAAGGCGAGTTCCAATCGCATCGAGATGTGGCAATGGGCTTGGGGAAAGATCCTGGAGACCCCTTTCCTCGGGAGGGGATATCTCCCGATGGCCGGCATGCGCGATGAAGGCTTCAACTTCTACCACACGCATAACATCGTCATCGAATATCTTCTAAGCTTCGGGCTGATTGCCGGCAGCGCCATGCTCGTGCTGGGCGCTTGGGTGTGGTTTCGCGCGATAATAGCGGGGCGACGGATCGGCACGCCGATCGCACAAGCCCTGATGATGCTCGTCACCTTGCTGCCGATCTATGCCATGTTCTCGGCGACGCTTTTCTTTCCCTACCATCTGATGGTCTTCATGCTCGGTCTTGGGGCGCTCCTGGGTTGGGACGCCTGGAACCAGCGGCCTGAGGAGGCCGAAGAAGTCCCGTTCAAGCCGAAAGCCGAGTGGATGTTCGAGGATCTCGAAATCGCAGGACGATGAATTCTCCGACAAGAACAGGGAATCGCGAAAATCCGTCCGCCGCTGACCCGCCTTCATCCTGGAGGCGGCCCAGCGTCATAGACGGGTTTCAATCGCCTTGATCCTCGGCAAAGGTCCAGCCAAAGCAATCGAAGGTCCGTGCAAATGCAAAATGTCATGAATGAGCAAATCATCAAATATCCCCGCACGCGACATGTTGCTGGGTCGCGCCATCAAAAAGGCGACAGTCCTGACGACAAACCTCTCTCGGAAATCGAAGGGCTTTTCCTCGTCCAGGAAGAAAAAATCGACGGTGCCAACACGGGGATCAGTTTCAACGCCATCGGCAATCTGCGTCTGCAGAGCCGAGGTCATTTCCTCACCGGTGGCGGACGAGAGCGCCACTTCTCGATGTTCAAGACCTGGGCTCATACGCATTCCGATCGCTTCCGCGAGGTTCTCGGATCTCGATACATCATGTATGGCGAATGGGCCTATGCCAAACACACCTGCTATTACAACGCCCTACCCGCCTATTTCTTCGAATTCGATGTCTACGACACCGCGAACAAGGCCTTCCTCTCCACGGCCGCGCGCCGCGAGCTCCTGTTCGGCCTTCCCATCGTCCCGGTCCCGGTGATTTCTCAAGGGATTTTCAAGCGCGGCGACAGCATTGAGGCACAGGTCAAACCTACCCTGTTCCGCACTCCGAACTGGAAAGACGATCTCATGGCCGATGCCGAAGCGACCGGGTCGCGGCCGGATATGGTTCTTGCACAAAGCGACCTGTCAGAGATGGCCGAAGGTATCTACCTCAAGGTCGAAACCGAGAAACACACGACCGATCGCTTCAAATTCGTGCGCGGCGACTTTCTGCAAACAATCCAGGAAAGCGACAGTCACTGGCAAGACAGGCCAATCCTGCCCAACCGCCTGGCACAGGGCATCGACATCTTCGCACCAGAGACTGGAGTCTCGGGCGCTTATGACGACCCCGAGGCGATCTGAAATCAGGACGAACAAATGACACAGCTTCATATCAGCGCCTTTGAGATGCTCTCTCTCTACGTCCCCGAGATATCCCGGGCACTCGGACGCTTTGCAAAGCCGCATGAGGCGGCCCATTTCGGCGATCCTGTCGGGTGTGAAATCCAAATCTATCGCGATCGCGATGGAGAGACGCACATCACGACCCCTGGCAGCTATATCATCAAGACCGATTTTGGCTTTGTGACGCGTGCCTGGAAAATGCTCGATGACTCGAATCCGATGCGAGAACGCATTGGTCTTGCCTTGCTCGAGCTCGCCCTTGCTCTCGAAAACGTCGTTCACAGACCCGGCATGGAAGAAGCGATCGACACTCTCAGCTCCTCCGCCTCAGGCGGCGCATATTATGCGCTGGGCATGCTGCCCGAGGGGTTCTATCTCATTGCCAACGACGCCCAGCAGCGTCTGCAAACCCAGAGCTGGGATCATGCGAAACCAAGCCAGGCCATGATGAACGAAATCGCCCTCCTTCTGTGGCCAGATTGCGCAAGCGCACATGAGAGATTGAGCCTCTCCCCCCATATGTCGCACGTTCAAGAGGTAATGCTGTCGCTGCATCAACTGAGTTGGGCGGAGAAAGACCCCCTTCCCGTTGCCTTCAGCTCCACGCCAATGGATGCGTGACACCAGCGCCCGGGACATGGCCGTCACATAGCCGGCCCGAGAAGGCCTCGAGAGACAAGAAAGACAGATAGATCATGGCTCCGAAACCTGAAACCATTCATGCCCGAATGACACGCCGCATCGAGACGGCAAAGAAGAGTCACCGTCCATCGGAGGCCCATTTCGATCGCGAGACAGGGGCGGGCGTCATCGTCGCCAAAAACAAGGCAGGCAAACTCGTGGCACTCTTCTTCGCGCCGGCCGCCACACGCGATTTCGAAGAAGTCGAAATCAGCGCCCATGATCGGGTCAATCTGGCTGCAATGATGAAGACACGCCTCACGGAAGACAAAGCCCGGAAAACCGCTCCGCACGACCTCGAAATCGGAGCGATCTTCCATCTCTCCCATGGCGCCACGTTTCGCCTCAATACCTTCTGGCGCGTGACGGCAATCCCACACCCCAACAAGATCAAAGCCGTCGAGCTTCCTGTAAAAGCCACATGGGGCAGTCTCGAGGATGGAGAAGTCGTCCCTGATCTCGACGCACAGATGCCGCCCGATGCCAGAACCGCCACGTTCTCCATAACCATGGAGACCGGATCGGCCAGTCTCAAGACAACCGGAGAAGAGTGGAAACTTCGTCATGGCGAGCGATGGAACGGAAAGCCACAGAGAAACTACCAGGACTAAGGTCACATCGCGACTCGAGATGCCGCATTCCCCGATGCCTTCTTCTTGCAGACATCGGGGAATGAGATCATCCCTGAAAAATTCCAGGAGGCATGCAGATGATTACCCAGGCCCAAGCACGCAGTATGGCTGAAATGGAATGGGGCCGTGGCGGCACGAGCTCCTCTCGCACCAATCGCAAGGGTGCCTACTACTTCTCCTGTTCCGGCCATGGCGGCTTCGTCATCGATGCGCGATGCCTGACCGCGGAGGAGCGCGAGAAAATGGGGAAATACCTCACTCCGGAGATCGCTCACGAAGTCGTCCGGTCCGATGGAACGGTCCGACGCTTTCGCGGGCCCCAGGGACGACAGACCCTGAAATACTCCCCCGGCCTGGAGACCATTCGCGAAGTCGAGATCTTCTTCGCCGAAGAGGACTGCAACTGGGCCATTCCGGTGGTGCTCGCGGATATCAAGACCAAGTTCATGAACCGGGACGACGCCCTCACCTCCTTCACCCGATGGCAGGGGGTATCGGCCCATGAGCTTGTCGCCATTCTTCCCTCCGGCAAAACGACAAGCTGACGAAAATACCCTCCCTCGAAGACGTTCCGGGGCGCCGTGATCTTTCGACGCCCCGTCTTATCCGCAGCCACTCGACAGGCGGAATTGAACTCAGTGCTTGTCCATCTCCTTGCAGATTTTTTGCAAGATATGAGCTTTTGCACGAATGTCTTCATCCGGGCTGTCGAAAAGGTTGTCGGCAAGCTCAAGAACGCCATGACGGCTCACGGTAAAGCTGGCAGGCATCCAGGCATTGATATCTGCTTCCACTGGCGAGTAGCAGCCCACGAGGCGCTTGCCGTAGATCCCGGAAAGACGCGTATCGGCGATGCTTACAAAGCCGTCGCTGGGATTGGCATAAAACGACGAGACGCCGTCCTTCAGGGGCTCTTCGTGAGCAATCACTGCCTCCAGGGCAGCAATCCGGTCCGGTTCCGGCGCGATCTGTTCCGGCTCAGGCGTCGACCGGATTTCGAAAAACGTACAAAATGAGAAAATCGCAAGAGCGAGACTCCCCCAGCGAACTGCTGTGTTCCTGATGTAAATGAGGCCTACGCAGATAGATGCAAACCCTACGCCGACAAGTCCAAATGAAACTGCTTCCATCTTGATATCTCCTGAAATCTATATGTTCAGGAGTTGAGTCTTTCAGTGAGGCCTCAGAAGCGTCTCAATAGAATATTCCTGTTTGGTTCGCGTGACTTCTCCCCGGACTAAAGATCCGGGGCTTCAGTTTTCCTGATCAGGTTGCCGGCTGGCAGCTGGTCGAGGATGTCTGATCTTTCCCGCCGGGCATCCCGGCAGTTTCTTCCTGCCTCACCGACGGGCTAACGCCCGAGGGTCCACAGGCTGATACCGAAAGTCCTTCGGCCTTGAGTATCGCGATGCCACGGGTGCGAATGACCCGGGCCGCGTTGAGATCGGCATTTTCCGCGTGTCCGCAGGCAGTGCAGGCAAACGTCGCCTGGCTCGCGCGGTTCTCGGCCGCGACATGCCCGCATTGACTGCATTCCTGAGAGCTGTGATGCGGCGCCACCTTGATGACCCGTTTGCCGACCCAGCCGGCCTTGTAGGTCAGCATGGCGCCAAACATCCCCCAGCCGCGATCGAGGATCTCCCGGTTCAGTCCCGCCTTTTGCGCGACTTGCTTGCCCGGTTCTTCGATCGTGCCTCTGGCCGATCTCGTCATATTTTCAATCTTGAGGTCTTCGAGCACGATGACGTCGTGGTTCTTGACGATCTGTACCGAGACCTTGTGTAGCTGGTCTTTCCTCCGTCTTGCCTGACGCGCCTTGAATGCAGCCAGTTTTGCGATCGCCCGGCGGCGATTGGCCGAGCCCTTCACCTTGCGTGCGACCGAACGCTGAAGTTGGGCAAGGCGCATCCGCTGCCCGGGCCCCTCGGTGGGCGCCCCGAAAACTTCTCCAGTCGAGAGCGCCACCGGGATCGTAACCCCACGGTCGATACCCACGATGCGCGGGCCCGACTTGATCTCCGGTGGGTCCATTACCTCACGCGCGGTAGACACCGCCGCATACCAATGCGCGCCGTCGCGGATGATCGTGATGGTCTTGATCTGCCCGCGTATCTTGCGGTGTCGGCATATCCGGATAGCGCCATGATCTGTCTTCGTGCGTCCAAACTTGGGCGCGTGCAGCCAGCCCTTGGTCAGTTGGAACTGCTTTGGGTCCGGGAAGCGGAAACTGTCGCCGCCGCGCTTCTTACGGGGCGTGGGGTAATCCGCGCGCCCGGCAAAGAAGTTTTGATAGGCACGGTCGAGATCCTTGAGCGCCTGCTGGAGCGTGTGCGAAGGCACCTCTTTGAGGAACGTCACCTCACGCTTGAGTTCGGGCAGCTCATTGATCTGAGACACGACGCTGATATGGCGCCCGACCTTGGCGCGATATCGCCGCCAATGGTCCCTGCGTTGTTCGAGCGCCAGATTGTAGACCAGCCGACAGCAGCCGGAGATGCGTCGGAACGCAGCCTCCTGCTCTTTGCTCGGATAAATCCGGAAGCGATATGCCATGGTCTTCTTCACGCCAGAGATATTGGTCACGAGCTCTGGCGACGAAGAACAAAACCTGATGAACTTGAAGAAGAATTATCGCCGCAGGCGACATTCAGTGTCGGCTCTCCACGCCCATCTGGTGTTCTGCGTCAAATATCGCCGCCGGGTCATCACCACGCGCGCCTTCGATATACTGCGCCGCGCAATGCGCCAAAGCGCGCGAGCGCTCGAAATCGACCTGATCGCGATCGAAGCCGATGGCGATCATCTTCACGTCATGATCTGCTATCCGCCCGCACTCTCTCTGTCGAAGATCGTGCAGCGCTTCAAAGGCGCTTCCTCGCGCGCTCTGCGGCAACGGAAGCTGCCGGAGATTACCCGAAAACTCTGGGGCAATGCCTTCTGGTCTCCGAGCTACTTCGTCGTCTCCTGCGGTGGCGCACCGTTGGAGACCGTCAAAGCCTATGTCGAGAACCAGACAAACCCGCATTTCAAAAAGACCCGTAATCACCAAATGACCGGGAATAATCCAGCGCCCTATCACCGGACTGAAGTCCGGGGTTTGCGGGCGGTTCCTCCGTGATCAATGCCTCACCCAGCGACATAGCCACGACGGCGCTTTTCCTGTGTGAGCTTCGCGGCCGCCAAGGAAATTTGGCACCTTTCCCCGCTCGCAGCGATCCGCTCCCGACCAAGGCGGCCAATCCTCCCCCACCGAACGACCAGGGAGTGATCCCCGAAAAGATTCTCTTCGATCGAGATCGCATAGTAGCGATAGCAATTATCTTCAGGGCGAATTTTCTCCAGATGAATCCCTGTCATGCGCAGCGCTCCTGGCCCACGGGTCATCGACACGAAATGTCCTTGATTAAGACGAGTCTAAGCTGCCGCGAATCGCCCTGTCCAGAAATATTTTCTGACGAGTCAAGCTCAATGTCTTGCCACATCGGATCGTTGCCAGACACATATTGAGAGCCCTGGAGGCCAAGGGAGCGGCTTGACTTTCGAAGCCCCTCCCTGCCTCCGGGATAAAACAGATGGAAAACATGCCCGAGATCAAAATTCGCACCGAGACCTATAACTTCCACGACCGCGAGGTCCGTGATATTGCCCGCGACACCCTAAGCCCCTTCCAGAGTTTCGGGGATTTTTCTCTCGCCTGCGAAATCCACCTCGAGGATGACGACGGGGAAGACGGCTGCGGTCTGGGACAGACGACCTACGTCTACCGGAACTTCGAGAACGGGATCGAGTTCTCCAGACTCGATGACATGCAGAACGTCGACAAAATGAGACTGGGAGGGCCATCCTTCGTCATTCTGAGCCGCGAAGATGTCGTCAACGTGACCCGCGCCGCATTTGGCGAGATGCGCGAAGGCGACACCAAGGATGGACTTGTCATGGCCTTCAACGAAGGTCTGGTCATCATGAGCGACGCGTCCTGGCATGACATCATAGACGCGATCTCCGAGGGAGGTGACATCGAGACTGCCGCTGACACAGCGATCCGGATCCTCCTGCCGACTGACATCTCGGCTCACACCAGGCTGGATTTCGTGACCGATGCATGCGCCATGATTGAAACCATGCTGCGCTCAGAAGCCAAAGCACGCGTTGGGAAGAATGAGCGTATGAAAATGCTTCTCGACATTAAGGTATCGCCTGCATGACAGACGCCCGCGCGCGTCTCAGACCCATTTCTGGAGGCCAATGCTTCACAATGATCGACTTCTCGATTGCTCGAAAGATCGCAGGCCAGGAACTCGGATATCGAAACCTGTCCGGGATGCGGACAAACACCCCCGGGAGTTACTTTTTTCACGGGCGGGGTGGGCACTCCCTCCTGGTAATGGACGATCGTGGGCTGAGGCCTCGCGATCGGAAAGATCTCTCAGTCTTCCTTGCTCCAGGATCCGACGGAACGATCACGGGTCTCTATCGCAAGATCCTCGAAATACCGCTCAAAGGCAAAGGCACCTCCGACACCAATGACAGAACCGATAAGGACATCGTCCCAATCTGGTATTTTCTGGACGATAGCTGGTGCCTCGCCCATATTTACACCGGCTGCCGCATTGGCACCCTGTCCGACAGGGAGGCCTTGCAGATCTACGAGCAATCGCGAGCAACCAGCAACCACGATCGGGCGGCCGCTATGCGCGCCCTGGCGCGCGCGGCACACCCACACCGCTAAACAAACTCGATCGGGGCGCCCAACTTTCCTGGACGAGAGCTCCATCTCCACTTTCACGACATATGATTTAAACAGGCAGGATATCGCCATGACCCGGCACAGCCTTGAGACCCCGAGCTTCAACGATCTGATGTCGCTCATGCCGGCACAGGACGGCACACCTCCTGACTGGTCGCGTATCTGGTCGCTATGGCCCGAACTCGCCGCGCTCGATACCTGTCCTCAGGATCCTGTCCATCACGGCGAAGGCAATGCGGGCCTGCATACCCGCATGGTCGTCGAGGCCCTGGTCGCCGATCCCTACTGGCAACAGCTACCTGTCGCACGCGCTTCGAGCCTCTTCTGGGCGGCCGTGCTGCATGACATCGGAAAGCCTGCCTGCACGCGGCAAGAAGGAGACAGGATTACCTCGCGCGGACACTCGGGCGTTGGCGCACGCATCGCACGAAAGCTTCTTTGGCATTGCGATGCGCCCTTCACCTGGCGCGAAGAGATCTGCGGCCTCATTTCGACCCATCAATCGCCCTTCTGGCTCATCGAGCGCGAAGATCCTGCCCGAATGGCAGCCGAGATCTCCTGGCTTTGCAACAGCGCGGACCTTTGTCTGCACGCCCGGGCCGATGCCCGCGGTCGCATATGCGAGGACCAGAAGTCCCTTCTCGATGCGATCGATCTTGCCGCCGTCCAATTTTCGGAAACCGGATGTTTCGGCACCCGCTTCCCGTTTGCCAACGACGAAAGCAGGATCGCAGCCTTCACCCGACCCGACCGATCTCTCACGCATGCAGCGCATGAATCCTACAGCTGCACGGCCACATTGATGTGCGGACTGCCAGGCGCCGGAAAAGACAGCTGGATCGATGCCAACGCGGATGGTCGCCCCGTCATCTCTCTCGATGACATGCGCCGAGCCGCCGGCTTGTCGCATAAGGATAACCAGGGACGCATCATTCAGGCCGCCCGCGAAGCTGCGCGAGATCATCTGCGCTCCGGGCGCGACTTCATCTGGAACGCCACCAACCTGACACGCGCAACCAGGAGCGCCTTGCTCGGCCTGTTTCGAGACTACGGGGCTCGTACCGAGATCGTCTATGTGGAAGTTCCCCCGCGTGTTCTCTTCCAGCAGAACGACGCCCGGGAAAGTGCGATCCCGCATAAAGCGATCAAAGCCTATATCGAAAAACTCGAGGTTCCGAGCGGCATCGAGGCCCATGGCCTCATCTGTCATTTGAAATAACGGGCAGAGAGACACATGAAGTGTTTCCAGCATAATCCTGAAAAATAAAGATAAAAACGGCATCCCGAGGGAGCGCGCCCGTCTCGAGAGACGCGCCCCCGCGCGGATGACGACAAGAATAAGGAAATGGTCCATGCCCCGCATCAAGAGCGTAACCAAAATCGAAAATTCTGGCCTTGATACAAGCACTTCCGAGGCGATCTTCGAGCAGATCGCGCGCTTCGCAGGCTATGGATTCAACAAGTCCCATGCCGCGGCTTATGCCGCGATCAGCTTCCAGACCGCCTATCTGAAGACCCATCATCCCGAGGCGTTCTTCGCCGCGGCCATGAATCTGCATCTCGACGAAACACGTGATATTGCCGTGTTCGCAAGTGAGATGAAGGCACGAAACGTGCCGCTCTGGCAGCCCTCGATCAATCAGTCTCGGGCCCGCTTCCAGCCGCTCAAACTGAAAAAGAGATGGCAAGGTCGCGACTATGGTATCGCTTATGCGCTTGCCGCGATCCGGGGCGTCGGGATCTCTGCTGCCGAGAGCATCGAGATCGAACGCAACCGCAACGGCGTCTTCCGTGATGTCGCTGATTTCACGACCCGCATGGCCGGCTCGGTCAACAGGATCGCGCTGGTCGCCCTGGCCAAGGCTGGCGCCTTCGACTGCTTCGGCCTCTCGCGCGCAGCTGCGCTCGGCGAAGTTGAAGGACACCGGAGCCGCGGCGACACGCAACAGCTCAACATGTTCGAGGCGATGGATGCTGCGCCGGTGATCCAGATCGCCAATCAAACGATCGACGAGACCCTCGACGCGGAATTCGATGTCCTGGGGCACTTCATGAGCGCCCATCCTCTCGATGCGCTGGCGCCCCGCCTGATCGAGGAAAACCTCTACTTTTCGGACTTCGTTCTCAAGACGTCGACCGGCAACCTGCGCAAGGCTGCGATGCCTGCCGTGGTCACGAATACCGATGTGCGCCGCACGAACTCCGGCGACTTGATGGCAGTCCTAACCCTGTGCGATCCTGAAGGGACCTATGAGGCCCTCTGTTTCGGGGAGACCTGGGGAGAAATCCGCAACCTGGTTCGAAAGAAGGCCCGCCTTGTCTTCGACATGGGCGTGAGTCTGCGTGACGGTGAACGCAAGCTCATTGTCGAGGGCGCGGGTCCCCTTCCCATGGCCGTGTCTGCGGCCGCATAACGCAAGACCACGCAAGGCGGCTTCGGGCGCCTTGCCCAAAACCACAAGGATCCGCCGTGTCGACCAATTGCCTCGAAGAAAGAATTCGAAAGCGTCTTGGCAGGATCGTGTCCGCGGTCAGCCTGCTGCACGAGGATATAAATGCGATAGCATTACGTGCACAAATCAAGCCAACTCCCTCGATAGGCATCGCTACGCTGGAAGTTCACACCTTGCGTCGCATCAAGGTTATCGCCCAGTTCAAAAACTATTGGATAAAAGCGCCATCTTCGCTTCATTCCGATATCGAAGCCGCATTTTTCCAGAAAGAATTCTCCCGACCAGCCTTGCGTCGCCAAGGTCTCTTCGCCAACAGTCGCGAGACCATTGAAACTGAAGAAATCCACCCCGACAGACAGTCTGCCCACGCGCGCATTGCGGCTCATGGCGAGCTAAAGTCTCTCGGCGTCGACTGGATTATGTGAAAGATATTCGCATGCCGTTCCAAGACATCGATCGCATGATCGAAACCTTCCCAAAGCTCATCTTCGACAATGCAATCGTGATCGCCTTCGCCGCCCTTCTCGCATGGGCCTTGACCAGTCTGGCATTGCTCCTGGTCCGCCACCGGGACACGCGCGTGACTTTCCTCTCGGAGTTTCTTGATGTGGAGCCCGATCGCATCATTCCGCTCCCGCCGGGAAACGCACTGTGGGCCGAATATTACCGCATGAACAAGGACGCCGTCGCGGACAGTCATTTCCCCTGCGGTGCGCCAAGCCTTCAGGGCGCATATCTCGTTCATGCCAAGGGCGGGATGACTGTCGTCGTGATCCACAACTTCGACAAGGTTGATCTATATCACGACCCCGAAGAGCCTGAACTCCTCGATTTCATCGAGCCGTCGATCGGGGTTCACGGACGACAGGAAGCTCACAGACTTCCCGTCGATATCGACCAGGATGCCGCCAACCGCGCCAACATCGTCGAGTTTTTCCTCAAGGCGAAATTCGGATATCCGGGTAAGGTCCGCGTCATCACCCTTTTGCGCGATGACCGAAATATCGCACCTGAACCCGAGACTCTCTTCACGCCTTCAGGTGAGAATATACTGCGCATGACATTCGAGGATCAGGACATCGCACGCGATGCCCTTCGCTTCGATGACGCTCCCGTGGAGGCGAAAACCCTGCCACAGATCAAATCCTGGTTGGTGCATTATGCGGGGCGGCAGACCTCAATGTTCCGGCTCATCACCCGGACTTGCCTGCTTGTCCTTTGCGCCGCCCTTATCTTCAACGGGCAAAGAGGTGTCGATCCCGTTGTGCTGGAACAGTTTCTAAGAGGTGGGCTGCACTAACGCAGCCCACCTCTTAGGCATGTACGGGATCAAACTTGTAGGAAAGAGCGAAGCTATAGACCGGCGCGCCGGTATCGACAAACAGGCCTCGTCGGGTCCGATAGATCTCGACGATGATGAGCTTCTCGTCGTCCTGAACGGTGAGATCGTAGCCATTGACCGTTGCGAATGCCCCTCCGACCGAGACACGCGAATTCAGGGTCGGATCTGTTCCATAGCTGCCTTGCCAGTCAATCTTCAGGCCTGATCCCGTATGATCGTATTCCACCAAGGTGAAATACATCTGAAACGCTTCATCAGGGGACGCGTTCGTTGCCTCAAGGACTTTCTGGCCGATAGTATCGAAATCGGACTGCGCCGGCGAAGTGGTGTCCCTGTCAAGAACCCAGGTCATGTCAGCTGCGCCGCGGGCCGCCCTTGCGTCCCGGTCGTAATCTATCGTCTTGGCACCGATGATCGCACTTCCGATGAAAATCATCGACAGGATGAGAACTGCGGCCGCGAACTCGATGTAGACAGCTCCCTTGCGGCCACGCCAAAGGCGTCGAGCGACCGATCCAACCTTCATGCTCATCACCTGATCCTCACAAAAGAGATTGCTTCATGAACCAGCGTGTCGCCCAGCATGAGGCGGATCGCTGGCGTTATCCTGTCCCATCGGCAGGTCAGGGCAATCCGCGCTATATGCGCACCGTCATCCGAGGAGTTGCCTTGGGCCGCGCGCCCTGACCCGTTCTTGAGCGAAGAAATGTTGTTGTGCAGAACGACATCGAGCGGCTGGAGGCACTCCCTGAATGCAGGAGACATCGTTGCCAGCGCTGCGTCTTGTGCCTGAGATGGCGAACGCGAGGTCGCATAGGCGGCCGCAGCCGCTCCGACTGCACGCTCGGTTTGCTGCCGAATGAAAATCTCGACACCAAACTCCATCGTCATCATCAGGACGAAAATCAGAATTGTCGAACTCAGGGCGAACTCGGTAATCGCAGACCCTCGCCTTGCACGAACAAGAGACCTGAGCATCATCCCCCAATTCCTCCGGTGAGACCGCCGCCCGACCCGAATTTTTTCATGATCTCCATCGCAGCCGGAGAGATAACGGCTGCAAAAATCGACGGAAGGATGAACATGAACATCGGCAGCTGCATCATTGTCGGAATCTTTTGTGCCTTCTTCTCGATTTCGCTCATGACCTCCTTGCGCGCCTCACGCGCAAGCGTCCTGAGCGATGGCGCAATGGCATTCCCGCGGCGTTCGGCCTGAACGACGATTGCCACGAAGGTCCGCGCAACCTGGGTCTGCATCCGTGTCGCAAATTCTCGCAATGTCTTTTCCCGGTCGATCGTCGTTTCCAGGTCCTTACGCAGGTGCATGATTTCGGCCGCCGCGGTCGGAAAGCTGACCTTGAGCGCGACCGAGGCTCGAGCCAGGGATACGTCAAAGGACTGACCCGCCTCGAGATAGATCGTGAGAAGGTCGAGAAGCACGGGAAGTTCCGTATAGATCCTGGCTCGGCGCGAAGCGATACGCTTGTCGAGCATGACATCGACGACGATCCCACCAACGAGGACCCCGGCAAGCGCCATTCCTACCTGCAAAACCCCACTGAACCCCAGAAGCTGCCCCGCAAGGAACCACAGCAGAACCGGACCGATGAGCATGCCCATCCCGCGTTGAAGAATGTAGCGCGACAGTGCCTTCGGATCTCTCTGCCCAGCCTGAACAAGCTTGTAGCGCGTCTCCTCCTTGTTGAAGTTGACGAGCTTCAAAAGAATCTCCGAAATCTTCATCAAAGACTGGGTTGTGGTGCTCGCTTCCTCCTCTTTTGGGCGGAGTCTGTCAGCAATCTCCTGTTGTGACAGCGTCGTCGAACGCTTTCGCGCACCGCTCAGGATTCCGCGTGCGATCCTGTCCTGTCCCATCCGTTTCTTGCGCTGCCGGTTCGAGACAACATAGAGGCCAATAGTCACGACAAACAGGACGATCGGACCAAAGATCGCATATTCCAGGATGAGATCGGTCGGGACACCGATACCATCGAGCTTTTGAAACAACCCATCGATAGACATAACCGCGCCTTCCCTTAAACTGCGATCTTGGCGATCCGCATCGCCAGCCAGGCCCCGAAAACAGCACCCGTGATCGTCAGGAGAAACAGAGCGGCCCCCAGAGTGCCCGCTTCCCAGAGTGCCGAAAAATACTTGGGCTCAGCGGAGCGCAGATACATGGTCAGCAGGATCGGCAAAGACCCCAGAAGAATAGCGTTGAACCGCCCTTCCCCTGTCATCGTCGCAATCTTCTTCTGGAGATCCACACGCGCTCGAGAAATATCAATCACCTCCTTGAGCACGTTCCCGATCGTCCCGCCGGTTTTTGACTGCGCGGTGAGTGAAGCCGCAAAAATATCGAACTCGGCAAGATTGACCTTGTCGCTGGCCAGATTGATCGCATCCACGAAATCATAACCGAGATCGATCAGTTCCTTGATGGCCATGAGGTTCTCTTTCAGCGGAGTCTCCGTTTCACGAATGGCTTCCGCCACGGCTTCGTCTGGCGATGTACCGACAGAGACAGCGCGCTGAACGGATTCAATGAAGATGATGAGCTGCGTCATCATCTTCATGCGTCGTGCCTCGATGCGCATGCCAAGAAGCGATGCACGTGTCAGGAAAAACATTGCCGGATAGACTGCCAGGATCTGCGCCCACATCGGATAAATCGGCATGTTGAGAACAAGAAAGGCAGCCCCAGCTGACAAAACGAGCGCAAAAAGGAAAACCAGGATCGGAAATCTCGGCAGACCGGCGCGTTTCATATCACGCTTGATCGACCACCAGTTGAGCAGATCAAAAGGTCTCTTTTGATCTCGCCCGGTATCCTTCATCGCCCGCGATTCAGCGTCGAGAATGACGGACATGGCGCGCTGATGCGCGCCTTCCGTCTTGTCCACGAGCATCTTCGAGTAGCGTTCCTTTTTTTGCCCCTTGAAGAAAGACACAAGAAAGATCGCAACGATCGTTACTACGACCACTGCCGTGCCGATCATCATCGCCATACCGGCATCGAGCTGAAGGTTCTGCATGTGAAGATCTTTTCCGTTATTACTCACTCAGGACATGGGGTCACACATGCCACTAAAGAAAATTTCCACCCTCGTGAGTGATCAAAGTCCCCGCCATGAAGGACCGCCTAAGGCCCCACGCAATCAAGACGTTTCCGCCGGTGGCGGCGAAGACAGGATCGCATTGACCGCTTCTTCGTAATGGCCATATTCCTTGAGCTTTTCCGAGCAGCGCAGATTGACGCGGTTGGCAACATATTCGCCCGCGTTGAACCGCTTGCCTTCCGAGCGTTGATAAAAGAACACGTCCTGCAGGGCGATCGTGTCCCCTTCCAGGCCCGTGACTTCGGTGATGTTGGTCACCCGCCGCTTACCGTCCGCACCCCGCGCCGCATGGATGATGAAATCGACCGCACTCACGATTTGCGATCGGATCACCTTCGTCGGGAGCTCGACGCCCCCCATCAGGATCATGTTTTCCAGGCGCGTTGTGGTTTCCCGCGGGTTGTTCGAGTGCAAGGTTCCCATCGATCCGTCATGGCCTGTCGACATCGCTTGAAGAAGGTCGAAGGCTTCTTCGCGACGCACCTCGCCAAGAATGATGCGGTCGGGACGCATCCGGAGGCTGTTTGCCACGAGGTCGCGCTGGGTCACCGGCTTTGACCCCGACTCGGCCGTCCCCGGTTTCGTTTCCATTCGCACCAGGTTCCCGACATCGATTTTGAGTTCCGCGGAATCCTCGATTGTGATGACGCGCTCCGTCGGCCGGATAAACTCTCCCAGCGTATTGAGCAAAGTCGTCTTCCCCGACGACGTTCCGCCAGAGACCAGCACATTGCAGCGCGACGCGGCGATACACCGGATGAATGTCGCCATTTCCGAACTCAACGCTCCGAACCGCTGCAAATCGCCAAGCCGAAGAGTGTCCTTGGGGAATTTCCGGATCGAGATGGATGTCCCGTCGAGAGCGATGGGCGGGATGACAATATTCACACGACTCCCGTCGAGCAGACGCGCATCGACGTAAGGGCGCTGTTCATCCAACGTCCGCCCAACCTGCCGTGCAATGCGTTTCGCAACGGTTTGCAGGTGATCTTCATCGCGAAATTGAACCCCCGAGAGGAAAGTCCTGCCCGCCTGTTCGACATAGACCTTCTTGGGGCCATTGACCATGATTTCAGTCACGCTTTCATCTGCGAGAACTTCCTCGAGCGGCCCGTTGCCAACCATGTCATCGATGATGGTGGCGGCGGCAAGACGCTGCTCTGCGCCGTTCATCTCGAGGCTTTCCAAGTCCGCAGCCTCGGCAACCAGGGTTTCGATCTGGCTCAACAGCAGGCTTCGGCTTACTTCGCCGATCACGGAGGCGTCGATCCGGCCCAGCACGAACTCCCGAACTTGGTTCAGCACCGAGGCTTCCACCGTCACGAACTCAGGCTTGATTTCATCCCGGCGAGGCCTGCTGCGCTTCTGGCCGGTCTGAATCTTGACGATCTCCTCCTTGGCCTCTTCGGGAGTAAGGGTTTTCTCGTCAGCTGTCTGTTGTGCTGAGCGCCCGGAAAATTTCATTTCTCAAATCCTCGTTCTTCAGCGCCCAAAGAGGCCTTTTTTCTTGCCCGTCGGACGCGCGGATTTCGCTTTCCGTGGTGCTTTTTCATTAGTGGGTTCACCGCTCGTGACTTCACCCGGCAATGTCTTGAGAATACGCTCGACTGACTTTCGGACTTTCCCCGACATGTCGATGTAAGTCTTCTGCTCGAAGAACATCCTGCCAGCGGCCGCAGCGTCGTAGGGAATAGGGAACATCTCCACGTCGCCCGCCTCCTTGAAGGCAGACCTCTCGATATCGCTCGACTTGAACTCCCCTTGGCGATTGATCACCCCATAGACGGGATTGCGCGCGGGCGCGCTGTCGATTTCCTTGACGAGAACCGAAAAGCCCAGAAGTCCCGCCGGCGATGGCGGCGTGACAATGTAGCAATGTCCCTGCACAGCCATCATGTCGGGCTCGGGATTGGGTCGCCACGGAATGTCGATCACGACCATATCGAAGTTCTGCTGGGCCCGGCTGATCAATACCGGGATCGACTCCGGGTTCGGATCGGGATCGGATGTTCTTCTGCGCGCCGAAAGATAAAAGAGGTTCTTGTCCGCCACGTCGATGGCGCGCTCGAGAAAGAGCGCATCGATCCTGTTCGGGTTCGCCAGGGCTTCCATGAGCCCCATGGTCTCGCGCGCCCCGCGCTCGGCATTGAACATGAACGACCCGGGCCCCGTCGCCAGGTCGAGATCCACATAGAGCGTGCGGCGCCCTTCACGAGAAAATCGGCGCGCGATAGTCGTCGCAAGAGACGTGCCCCCAGCACCCCCGCAGGCGGAGAACACGTAGACAGCCTTGCGCGGGTCAATCCCGGAGCGGCGCAGGGAGCTTTGCCGAATGTCCTCGAAGACGTCCTCGATATCTTCCGAACTTGGAACGCCCGAGAAGACCTCGCGCACGCCTTCATGCTTGAGGCTACGGTAAACGCCAATGTCATTGGGAACATCGAAGAGAACGGTTTCGGCCTCTCCCTCCGGAAGCCGCTCGCCGTAGCCCTGAAGGATCTCCATGGGCTCCATTCCTTCGGGAACCTGGATCAGCAGGATTTCCGGAAGGATGGTCCAATCTTCGACAACTCCATAGAGCTCCATGAGGGAGCCACAATGGGACACAAATGAAATATCCGATCGATCTGCCGCTGCTGCGGCTTCCTTGATGAAAGGGGCATCCTCGTTTCCAAGGCTCAAGACGGCTACGCTGAGGCGCGACATTGTTAGAAATCTCCTAAGGGCGGACTGGTGGGCTCAAGAGCCCACTACGGGGTCATTGTTCTGGAGCTTGATCGAAACCAAGATCTCGGGCTGCCGCGTCTGCGCTCGAGGCCAGAATTCTGGCCTGCTGACGAACGTAGAAAGCGAGGTTGGAGGAAATATCCAGCTTGATCGTGATGGCGGGGATTTCTTCGTCGCTCCAGGCTGCGATCGCCTCGAAACTGCCATAGTTGTTCGCCCGCAAGCGCTCCTCGAGGGCCAGGCTGACACCATCCATCACGGCAAGAGGATCCTGGGACAAACCACCCCCATCTCCCGAGGATCCAGCCTCCGGCTCGAGGGCGCTCATGATATCTTCCAGATCATTGGAAGCCGATCGGCTGACAGTGCATTTCCCATCAAGGCAGGCAGCGCCATTGCCCAGTAGATCGACCATGCTCTCATCTTCGCGCACGGTGAATGCCGCGCGGCCCTGCCCTTTCGCGGCATCGAACCGCTTTTTCGCCGCAGGATCCATGACCACCCAGAGATATCGACGCTCTTGCGTCGAGCTCTCTTCTTCGACGACATCCGCCTCCGGGCCAATGCCCTTCGGAGACTTGGTGTTTTTCGCTGCAGTGACTGCAGAATCGGGAGCTGAGGAATCCTCGGCGTGGCGGACCAATACGCCCTGAGTGAGACGCGACAGCGTGATCTGCCCGAAGGCGCCGCCAGATCGGCTCTCCTCGACCCAGACGTCCACTTTCTCCCCATCCTGCACAAGGCGAGATCCGACATAGGTGGTCTTGTCGAGGAACATCGCGCGTTCCGGATAGGCTTTCATGTAAGAGGTCAGCTCGGCCAGCGTTCTGGGAAGCTCGCTCGGAGCCGATTGGTCTTCGCTTCTTTCTGCCGAGAGCACCTTGGCGACGACCGTTTCACCCTGGAGAAGAGATTCCGACAAGACGTATTTGCCTGCCGAGGCGATAAAGACGTCCGCGGCACCGCGCGTCTGGAAAGAGATCGCACCAGAGGGAAGATCCTTGCTGTTGATCTCGACTGTCTCAAGGCCATTGATCGACAAGCGCTCGGATCGTGAAAAATCACGTGAGGCCCGCACGACAAAAATGCTCGTGGCGCCTCCGGCCGTATCGTCGATTGTAAGAACCTGACCCGCAAAGATCATCTTTTGCGCGGTGAGATCATAGGCCTTGTTGATGTAAAGAGAGGCCTCTTCCTCGCTGTCGAAAACAATCGCGCCTCCCGGAGGGGCGCTTTCAAGCGAGTTTGCCTGAATGTTCTGTAAGGAAAGACTGTCTCCCTCCTTGATATCTTCCTTTGCCCGCAAAACGACGATTCCGGCACTCTCACCAAGCATGGTCGAGCGCAGGAACTTACCCTTTTCGACGTTTCGAGCGACTGTCTGTGCCGACATCGCTTTCTCGACGTCTTCCGATGTCGTTCCTTCCGGGAAGGTAATCATACCGGGCTCGACGCGCGTGATCGCAATCTTCTTCACCTCGATGAAGTTCTTGCGGATCTTCTGGCCCTCGAGCAGCTGACGCTTCGTTTCAACAGCCATAACGGAAGGACGAATGATTTGCTGAAGCGTGCCTTGCGAATAGAGCCAATAGCCCAGAACACAAAGAACGACGAGAGCGAGGATCGGAAGAATTCTGGCGAGCATCAGTTGAAACCTTGAATTTTGATTGCAAAGCAGAGCGCTGCGGCGATGCCGATAGCCGGCGCGAACGGAAACTCACGAGTTTTGGACATTTTTCTCAATTTCTCACTCTCCAGCCCTGCGAAAATGGCGATTAGGGAGGAGATACGCCCCAGATAGACGGCAGCCGAAAAAATCCCTCCAATCAGGAAGGTCAGAAAAAAGAAGTCCATCGCCAGCGGCCACCCAAAGAAGAGCGACGCTCCCGTCATCAGCTTCACATCACCGCCGCCAAATCCGAGCCCCAGAATGAAACTCAACAGAAGCGGAATGAACACGACGACCATCACGGCCTCGTCAAGAAGAATTCGGCGTGGATACTCAACCCCCTCAAACAATGGAAGAACCGCCCCCTTGATCGCCTCGACCCCGTAGAGATGCCCCATCAGTGTCATGACGGCACCGTCGCTCACAGACGCCGGCATTGACGACCCCAACCAGAGTGCCAGCCACCAGGTCGGCCCTGCCATGAAAACAGCCAGACTGAGACCATTCGGAATTCTCTTGGAAATCGTGTCGACGGACACCGCGGCAGTGATACCGGTAAAGCAAAGAGAGATCGCGAAAGCCGCGACCGCATCGGGAAACGTCCAGCCCATGAACAACACCGTCATGAAGACCATCACCGGCAGAACGATCGTAAGCCTTGTGGCGGCCTCGAAATGAGCATGGAGCTTTCTTGCTTCGGTTTTTTTCATCGTGTAGGTCCAAATCCTTCGAAGAGCTTTTGCATAAAATCGGGCCAACACCATGCGAACGGAAATTACTGGATCCGGTTTTTTGTAAAACTGTCCGCGAAACGAAAAACGGCGCGGTTACCCGCGCCGTCCAGTCATTTCAAATCAAGATATCCCTCTGTCTCAGCCTTTCATGCGACGCAGGAGATCTTTCGCCTGACCTTCTTCCTGGATTACGTCGCTGATCGGATTTTCTTCCGGGGCGATTTCGCTCACTCCCGGTTCGACTACGGCAACTCCACCAGACGACTTCCCCTTAGCCGGACGGATTTGCACGAGCCGCGGACGAACCAGGATGATCGTCTCGGTTTTTGTCGAATTACGACCACGCTGGGTCGGCGCGGCGAGCCCCGGGACCTCATTGGCATTCTTTGTCTCGCGCTCACGAATGATGCCGCCGAGAACCATGACATCCCCCGGACGCGCCTCGAGATGTGCATTCATGGTCCGCTCCGCCGTCTTTGGGAGGCGAAGCGTCACGTCTCCCGTATCGAATTCTTCAAAGGCAAGAAGTTCAGAGACATCAATTTCAAAATCGGTCGAGATGACTCCATTATTATGCGCACCTTCGACATCGATCTTCACCCCGACTTCGAGTTCGCGGACGTCAGTTCCCGAAGATGTGCCGGAATCCGTCGAGTTGGAGTTCACCGATCGAATGTATTCCGACTTCTCACCATTCGAGAAGGATGAATTGCCACCAGACAGCATGGAGATCGTCGGACGTGCTACGGTTTCGGTCTCACCAAGAGCCCGCAGGAACTGAACCGTCGCATCAACTCCGATCTTGCCCAGGTTTCCGGAGATGAAGCCGCGATCTGCCCCGCCCCCGACAAGGTTCTCGACGATGGACGTGCCTCCCGAGGTGGCGCCGCCATCCGAGATATCCTTCGCCATATTGGCGAGGCCGTCGAGGCTGACCTCAGCTCCAGCTGCGGCGCTATCGGAAATGTTGCGATCGATGATCCAGAAGTCGTAGACGATCATGTCCCGGCCCTGCTCCAACGAATGCATCAGTCGTTTGGCGCCCTTGTAGACCGGTTGAGTGGCACGGAAGGTGACCGTCCCGGACAGCTCGTCCGCAAAGACATCCGTAGCCCCGAGCGAGCCCAATCCACTCACCAGAACATCCTGGCTATTGGCCATTCGCGGCACGCGCGCAACGAACAGACGGTCCTGGGAGAAGATGATCCGGTCGCCTTCGACGCGGTAGAATGCATCGGTGAGCTCGCTGAGCTCGTCGAGTACCGTCTTGAGAAGGGATTCATTGCGCTGAACGAAATAGATTTTCTTCGTCAGCAGGGCATCCTTGTCCGGACCGGCGATCCGCCACGACATCCCTGCCTGTTCTGCAACCTGGTTGAGAAGCGCGCCGAATTCCATAGGCGCGGCATTGATGGCGCCAATGGGGACATTTGGGACCGCCTGCCCCGGGTCCGTCGTAAGAGAGAAGGCATTCGACCCTCCGGTCTCGAGGCGCGTCACAGGGGATTCAGCAAAGAAGTTTACCGCTTCGCTGGCTGTTCGACGGCTATCGCGGCTGCGCTCGTGAAGGCTCTTGTTGCCGATGCGATTGAAGTCCTTGTTGCTCGGAAGACCTGTGCCGGAGCAGGCGCTCAGCGAGCCGAGCATGATCACCGTCGTCAGGAACTGCGCGGTCCTGCTCATCTTGCGTTTCATTCAGATCTCCTCGGAATCGATGTCGTGGTGTCAGATTGCTTCAAGACCCGAATATAGGTCCCAGGATGGAATTCGGATCAAAGCCGCAGAGACAGAAAAGTTTTTTGAGGGCTCAGGGCAGAGGCCTATGCGCCTGGCTCGTCGTATCGAGGAAATTGATATCGACGAGCTTTGCGAGAACGGTGTCGACACGAAGCTTCACCGTGACATCTACCGTGGATGTAGTGGCGGAGACATCGACGTTGTATTGCGACACGAAGCCTGCATCATCGAGCATGGCCAGCGCAACCTGATGTCCCAGCGCCTGGGCTGCGGCAATATCTGGAAGGCGCTGCTCGGCGGCTTCGACCGCTGTCGTGGCGGCAATATCTGCCTTTGTCTTGGCCAGGAAAAGCATTCCGAGATCAACACAAAGCGCCGTCAGCATGATCAAGACAGGAAGCATGAGTGCCGTCAGTGTCAAAATCCCGCCGTGACGGCTCTTTCTCAGCCTGCGAAAGTAGACATGGAAGCTGCTCATGTGGAAAATCTCCTGGAAGTTTCATGTCAGGAAATGGGGCTTCTCAGGGGCCGATAATAACGTCAGAAAAAGAAAGGGAGCAGCCGATGGCTGCTCCCAAACTGTGCGAACCGCACCCGTCCTATCGGACCGGTGTCGATTACAGGCCGGCCGAAGTGCGGGCGTCTTTCAGGCCGGTCGAAACGGTCGAGAAGGTGTCTTGCACTTCCTGGCCCAGGGTCAGCACGGCGCCGATGGCGAGGACTGCGATCAGGCCAACCAGGATGCCGTATTCGACGAGAGCTGCACCTTTGACGGCATTCATAAGTTTACGCATGAGGATATCTCCAAGTTTGTGTGTTGCGTGTTGCGTCCGCTTTTTTGCGCTGCGGACAATGAGGAATTAGACACGCCGCCCTCTCTCCAAAGCCCGAGATGCATTTTTCTTCGATCTTGACAAAGAAAAATCGCAAACCTCTGAAAACACGAGATAAAATATCACCTAATTTTCGGATAGAGCCGCATTTCATGAGAAATATTCCGGAATTTGCCCTTCAAGAGCGCCGGGTCGACAAGAATTAACACCGAAAAAATATCCATCACCTTGCGTAACTACTGTCCTCGACAAAAATCGCTTGGGTTCGCATGCGATCTCGAGTTTTCCCTCTCGACATGCGCGTCTTTTTATCCGCGTGTCCTGCTGGTCCAGTTCACTTCCCACGAGGCGGTCGACCATGGCAGTGCTCTGCTCACATGTCGCGCAAACTGATAGGGACTTCCTTTCCCGATCAATGGATGTCTCTAATGGGGTCGCGTTGGGACGGTCAGGTTCGGTGATGCGCACGAGGACGACGCAGCCGCCCTACTGGTCGAGAGGCGCTGCTAAGCGCAGTCTTATGGCCCATACAAGGAGGCGCGCCTGCGCTCTCGGCTCACAATCCCTTTCCCCGACATATTCCTTGCGCGATCAGGCGCGAGAGAGACTGCTGGACATCCCCCGGCGCTGGCATTGGCAGTGCTGCCCCAAAAAAAACTCTCAAAATCATGGCGGCTTGCCGCCTCTTTCAGGGGGATTCCAAGATTCAAAGATTCAGCGCCTGAATCGGACAACGGAATCAATGTGTTGACAGGCGTCTTGTCGCACAAACTCTGCATCATGACGCAATAATCCCGCGCATAGACGCAAAAATCCCGCTTGTGGACGCAACTTTCCCCCGTCATGACGCCAAACTTCCCCGGGCCCCATCTCGTCCTCGAAGCGGTCATTCGCGAAGTCATTTCGCTTGTGCCGTGTTTGCACCGATCTTTTGCCTGACACGAACGAACCTGAGGGTATGCCTAAATGGAAAAAGACTATAGCGCGTCCAGTATTTCCGTCCTGAAAGGACTTGAGGCCGTCCAGAAGAGGCCCGGCATGTATGTGGGCGATGTCTCCTCCGTTAGCGCGACACATCACCTTCTCTACGAAATTTTCGACAACTCGGTGGACGAGGCTCTCGCGGGCCATGCGAGCGCCATCGCGGTCACCCTGCATGCAGACGGGTCGGCGAGCGTCGAAGATAATGGGCGCGGCGTGCCGGTCGATATCCATCCCGAAGAAGGCGTTTCGGCTGCCGAAGTGATCTTCACCACGTTGCACGCCGGCGGCAAGTTCGATAGCGACAGCTACAAGTTTTCTGGCGGTCTACATGGGGTGGGCAGCGCCTGTACGAATGCGCTCTCGGACTGGTTCGAGCTCGAAGCGCGCCGCGACGGTGCGGTCTGGGCTGCGCGCTTCGAGGAAGGGGTGACAGTCCAATCGGTCTCCAAAACTCGAAACCTGAAAAAGGGTGAGGAGACCGGAACCAAGGTGCGCTTCAAGCCCTCTACCAAATATCTCGCGGTGACCGAGTTCGAACGGGGAACGCTTCTGCGCAGGTTCCGCGAGGTCGCTTTCCTCAATGGGGGCGTTCGGATCGTGTTCATCGATGAGCGCCTGCGCGAGGAAGAAACCGAGCCGTTTCGCGAAGAATGCCATTTCGAGAACGGTATGGCCGACTTTGTCGGCTTCATCACGGGCGAAGCCAATATGCTGACCCCGATCGCGAGTTTCTCGGGAGGGCATGAGGGAAGCGAAGTCGATGTCGCGTTTACCTGGGTGGAAGACGATCGCCCGGAAGAAATCCGCGCCTATGCCAACAACATCCCTCAACCCGATGGCGGGCAACACGTAACGGGCCTTCGCGGCGCGCTGACCAAGGCTCTCATGACACATGCCGAGCGCATGAAACTTCTCAAGCGCGGTAGTCGTATGAGCGCCGACGATCTGCGCGAAGGCCTTGCCGCCGCTCTCCATGTCAGGCTCGCCGATCCCGCCTTTTCCTCTCAGACAAAAGAAAAACTCATCTCCGTCGAGGCGCGCTCGGCCGTCGAGGCGGTCGTCGGTGCAAATTTCGGCCAATGGCTCGATACGCATCCCGAAGAGGCACGCACCATCATCCAGCGGGCGCAAAACGCGGCCGAAGCGCGGGAAGCTGCCAAAAAGGCGCGGGAGCTGACCCGCACGAAGAAGGTCGGTAACCGGATTTCATCGGCATCCCTTCCTGAGAAGCTGTCGGACTGCTCATCGCGCACCCCGATGGCGCGTGAGCTGTTCCTCGTGGAGGGGGACTCCGCAGGCGGGTCTGCCAAGACCGGGCGGAATCGCGAAACTCAGGCCATTCTTCCCCTGCGCGGCAAGATCCTGAACGTTGAGCGTGCCAAGCAAAGTCAGGTGCTCAAGAATGCAGAAATCGCTGCAATGATCCAGACGTTGGGCGCCGGCATGGGCGACAAGATGGACCTCTCAAAGTTGCGCTACGGCAAGATTGTCATCATGACGGATGCCGATGTGGATGGATCTCACATCGCAACGCTCATCCTCACCTTCTTCTTCCGGCAAATGAAACCTCTGGTCGAGGCGGGTCATCTCTACCTTGCGGTGCCTCCCCTTTACCGGGTCCGCCGGAAGGGAGAGGAAGATATCTATGTTCGAACCGACCGCGCCCTGACAGGTCTTTTCCTTGATCGTGCCCTGGCCACAAAATCGCTGGCGACCTCGGAGGGTGTCCTCAAGGGGGCCGGCGTGCGCAAAGCTCTCGAGCCAATGATCGAAGCCGTGGATCACGGTGCAGCTGCGGCGCGCATCTTGCGCCACCCCACACTCGCGGACGTCCTCATGGGGTCCGATATCGCCAAGCCCGTATTTGGCACGGGGCCGATCGCCGATCGGCGGGCGCGCGCGATCGAGAAACATCTTGTGGCATCGCTGCTCGCGGCCGACCCGGATGGAGAATGGAAGATCGCGCTCGTAGGGGATGCCGAAGGATACGGCCTCAGTGCCGTGCGTCATGAAGATGGGCTCGACACCGACTACTCGCTCACGCGCGCCGATATGGCTTCCTGGCAGGTGCGGCGCGTCTTCGATGCATGGCACCTCTCCGGTTTCGCAGGAGACGCTCTCGAAATCGCCGGACAGCCGGTTCATGGGCCGATTTCCTTCATGGAAGCTCTTCGCGGCACTGGCGCGAAAGGGGCGCAAGTCTCGCGATACAAAGGTCTGGGCGAGATGAATGCCGAAGAGCTCTGGGAGACGACAATGGACCCCGCACGGCGCAGCCTCCACCGCGTGCGTATCGAGGATATCGAGACGGCAGAGGCGACCTTCGGAGATCTCATGGCTGATAACGTGAGTGCGCGTCGGAAGCTGATCGAAGATATCTGTGGAGGCGACAGCCGCATCGACATCTGATGCGCGGGCAACAATTTGCGACCAACGCCCTCATGCAGACATGAGGGCGTTGCGCATTTCATGACAGGCCTGCAAATGCGTCGGTGTATTGCTCATCGCGCTCTTCGCGAACCCCCTCCAGCTGCTCCATGATCAACTGCAGGGCGCCGTGCCGATTTCCTTCAGAGATCATGTTGCGGACCTTGGTGTCGAAAATCTCGTCACGCATCGGATCTCCCTCTGCCTGAAGGACAAGATCAACCGCCGCCTTCCTGGCGGATCGCAAGTTATAGGGCATATTGTCCGAAGTCATCTGCGTCGGACCAGGCATAGCCTTGCGGGGTTTGCGCAATTTGGGAGAGATGATCATGCCGAAATACGGCTCGCACAACATATGCACCATCTGTGCATAGACGTCGCGATCAAGCATCGGCAGAAGTTCGAAAAACTCGCGATTGCGGTCGCGCAGATCGTCCTCGGGGATATTCCAGAGCGACAAGGCGAAGGCCGCCTGGCGCACGACCCTCGGGCGGCTCGAAGGGTATCGGACGTAATCCTTTTCCGGGTCCCCCGTCGGATCAAGACGACCATAGACGTGTCTGCCCCAGATCTTGCGCCACTGGCGCTTCTCTTCTTCGATGATGGTGTCCATGATGATGCCTGCGGCCGGCGTGGCAAAACTGGGTCCCTGACGATCTGGCATGAACATCGTTGCTACTGCGCTGCGTGAGCTGCCGCTCAATAGCGACGCAAGATAGTCCTGTTTGATCCCGAGCTCCTGCGCCATCATTTTGCACCAAGTCCCGAGCGGATTGGGTTCGGCAAAAACCTCAAATACGAATCCACGCATCGCAATTTTCCTTTCCTTGCGTTCCAATGCCTAAACCGTATCGAAGAAAAACGAATAAAATAAGCGCTTTATATGTCAAATAGATCAGTTGCCACTGATCAAAAGATCAGCGACACCTGACTTAAACGCGGCCTGCTTCGCTATTGTTCACAAGGGAGGCGATCGCTGCGCACCTCCTGCCTCGAGAACAAAAAAACATATGGATATCCGCCAAGGTTCTGTCAGCGAGGCGATCTTCGCCACCAGTCTTTCGGTGCCGGGCGTCCACAGCCTTATATTTATTGGGAAATCTGTTCGTTCGGAAAGGAGGCTTGCCCGTGCCTGTGTCATCAAGTGCCAGTATGAGACCAAGGCTGTTCGGGCTATTGGTTGCAATGGTTCTTGGTGTCCAGCCCGTCGCCTCTCACGCTCTGTCTCGCGGCGCGAAGCCGATGGCCGGGAATATCCCGACCGCGGTAGAGAATGTCGATTTCGACCATCTCGCCACTTGCTTTCTGGTTCTCGACTATATCGGTGAACTCAGCCTTGGTGCCGCAGAGGCCTACCGGCCCGATCGCCAGGCACTTGATCGCGCCATGAACAAGCTGGTCCTGAATTACGACCGCACAACCCCTTACGCAGAGAAGGGGGACACCTATCAGCGATTTCGCCTCATCTCGGAGCAGCTCGACGCAGAGCGCGCGAGCGATGGTATCGACGCAGTCATCGAGAGGCGGCGTTCATTCTGCCTTGAAAGGGTCGTTCCGGCCGCAAGGATCTATGCGCCGCACCCGTGAGGCAAGCATCACCGCGTGCGTGACCCAGCCTCGAGTTGATATCTTTGCAAAACGGCACGGACCGTGGAGGGCCACCAGGCACGTCCTCGGGGCGCGGAGATACCCTGCCGATTGAACTCTGTCGCGATGTCTTGCAAGGTCGCACCTGTCGCGCGGCGCTCCATGATGCGCGGCCCATGTTGGGTTGCAAACTCCGTCGCGTGGCGCCGTCGCACGGCAAGAGAGGCTGATTGTGCTGCCGCACGATCGCTCCGGGAGGGATTGGCCCAACCGAGGCGCGTTCCGCGTTCACGCGCCGCGGCCAGTGCGGCTTTCGTGCGCTCCGAGATCGCCTTGGCCTCCTGCTCGCCCACTGCGGCCATGATATGCAAAACGAAGCGATTTGCCTGCGGCAGATCTACCGCAGCAATCTCGACGCCGGCTTCCAGGAGGTTGGCGATGAAGGCGACATTGCGCGCCAATCGATCGAGCTTCGCGATCAGCAGGGTTGCTCCTTCTTCGCGTGCCAACTCAAGCGCCATCTGCAGGCGCGGGCGATCATTCTTGCGACCGCTCTCGATCTCCACGAATTCTTCGATCACCGTATCGCCTGGGCCGAGAAATGCACGCACGCTCGCGCGCTGGGCCTCGAGGCCGAGACCGCTCACACCTTGTCGCTGCGTGGACACCCGAAGGTAGCTCACATATTTCGTGCCTGAATTCATTGCCATGTCGCGATACTGCCAACATTCTCAGGAAAAGGGAATCCTGCGTCAGAAGTCGTCGTCGACTTTCGCCCTCGAGTGAAAGGCACGCTTTGGCAAGAGGGCGCTTACTGTGCGCGCGTGCTCAAGGCGTTGCCTAAGGCGGTCTGGCTCGACTTCGAAAAGGGGAACCCCAAGGATGGCAGCCATCTCAAAAACGGCCCCAATGGCCGTCCCCATGTCGCCTTTTTCGACCCTGCTGACCAGTCCGCGTGACACCCCTGCCCGCTCGGCAAGTTCGGCGGCGGTCATTTTGCGCTGGATGCGCGCCGTATAGATCATTTTCCCCAGCAGGATTGCAGCGTCTCGAGCGATCGGTGAATAGCTCCGGTTCTTCGATGACTTCATCTCGGATGCTCCATATATCGCGCATATTGGATGCTTATGATTTATATATGGAACATTTTTGAACATGAAAACGCTTCATATCTCAGTGGTGAGGACAACGGGCCCAATCGAGCGGAGGCGCGGAGGTAGCGCGACACGCAACCAGGCGATCCGGGCTTGTATCATGCCGAAACAAAACGTGTATTTTCTGCGGCGCAGCAGGAACGATCTATTGAGAACGCGATCAAGGATAATTCTTCATGCAATCAACGCTTTCTCGTTCAGTTCAGTTCTCGGGAACGGGCCTGCATTCCGGTCAGCCCGCTCACATTTCCCTTCATCCGGCCGCAGCTGATCACGGTATCGCATTTCGTCGGATTGATCTCCCCGGGGTACCGCTCATTGCTGCGCGCCACGATCTCGTCGAGGTCGCTCCACTTTGCACCTGTCTCAAGCAGGGGGCTGCGAGCGTCATGACCATCGAACACTTGATGGCCGCGCTCGGTGCACTCGGGATCGATAATGTGGAGATCCGGACAAATGGTCCTGAAGTCCCGATCATGGATGGAAGCGCGCGACCCTTTATCGACGCTCTCGCCCGTGTTGGCACACACGCGCTTCCGGCACGACGAAAGCAAATTCGTGTCTTGGAGAGCGTGCGGGTCACGCGCGAAGACGGCGCCTGGGCCGAGATCGGTCCCGGCCAGGGTCTTACTCTCGATGTGTCGATCGATTTTCCTCACCCGGCGATCGGGTATCAGTCCGCATGTCTCGATATGCGCACCGAGCGCTTCGCGGAAGAGATCGCATCGGCGCGCACCTTCTGTCTCGAGCGCGATATCGCAATGATGCACCTGGCCGGGCGAGCACTTGGCGGCTCCACGCAAAATGCCGTCGTTTTCGGAGAGAGTGGTCCGGTTGAAGGTCAGCGTCTGCGCTACGACACAGAGCCGGCGCGACACAAGCTCCTCGATGCTCTGGGGGACCTCACGCTTGCCGGGTATCCGCTTAAAGGCACCTTCCGCTCCTACAAGCCTGGGCATTCTCTGACCAACGCTCTCCTGTGCGCTCTGGTAAGCAAGCCTCGCGCCTGGCTGCTCGAAGACTTCCACGAAGATCGCCACCTCCAATTTGCGTGATAGATACGGCAGGAACGAAAATTATTTCTTCCGATATAATTTCCCTCCCATGTCCTCAACATCCAACAAAATGAGGACTTTTCAGTGAAAATCGTTTCCAAGGAAGAAACCGAAAACGCCTTCACCACTGTGCGTGGTAGCCAGAAGGCAAAGGAAATCCAGCCTCCCGAGGGAGAAATCTATGTGCTGGAAGACGGCGAGGAATACGAAGTCGACGGGCCCGCGCGCATCGATTTTCGATCGAGCGACCAATGGAAGCGCACGCTCATCTCGGCGGAAACGAAGGTCCTCAAAGGTCCACTGATCTTTGCGAACCTGACACCGATCACACATGGTGACTTCTCCCCGGACTAAAGATCCGGGGCTTCAGTTTTCCTGATCAATGGGTCTTCGAGGCGCGGGACTATGCCGACCTCGAGCGATACACAATGCCGTCCTTCATTGGGACGCTCGTCGTCCTTGGCGTATATCTTCTGGTGCTTATTGCGACTTCTTCACCCTATAACGGCCTTTGGGATCTGAGTGCTCCCGTAGCGATCGCAATTTGCTGGCTCCCTTTCCTCTGGAGCGTGCGGCGCTCTCCTGCGCTCGCCTACAAGGACGTGGTCGACATCAAGATTCCCTACTCCCCTATCTGAGTGAGGAGGTGAGGCGTCGCCACCCTGTTGCTCGGGATTGGCGCAGCAGGAAAAATCGAAGGCCTGTTTTTCTCAGCGACTACGCGCGCCCCGGACCTTGGTCCGGGGCGTCTCAATTCTCCTGCGATCCGGGAAGCGAATGCGTTCGGATTACTCGGGAATTCTAAGCCAGTGACTTGATCTGTGCCCAAGCCGCGGTCCTTACCCAGCCCCTCTTTCGAGGCCGGGTAAGGACCGGGTTGGAAATTTCTATCGACAGGAGATCTGGGATATGAGCACCTTCACGAGGGTTTACTGGAAGCGCAAGGAAGGCGTCGAGGCCGACTACGTATCCGGCTGCTGCGCTCCTGAAGATGTATATGACTATGGTGAAATAGGTCATTGCGATCTCCCGACGGAGATCGAAGTCACCCATGACGAAGGCGGCACCATGCGGGCCGTCTCTCCCCCGATCATCGGCGGGCGCTACGCCTATCGTTATATTCTTGTCCTCACTCCATCACGCAAAGAGGAGGTTGCCAGTGCGAGCGATTTTGCCCTCGACCAGATGATCTGGACACAGCAGGTCGAAGCCCCTGCCGCCGGCGCGCAGACGGAAAACTGGTGGTGGTATGCGAAAGACCGCTTCACGAGCCTGGGATATGGCAAGAAAACCCCCGTTACACTGATGAAGAATTGGAAGCGGGGCATGCTCGAACTGCTGCTGGAGACTCATCCGGAAAAAGAGGAGAAACTCGCTCAGTGGGACAGCAGGGTTGACGCCCATAACAGCTATGTCCGCCGAAAGTCGAAGACCCGCACTTCCGCGCATCGCAAGGCTCATGGCGATCTTGTGGTCATGCCGACCCCTTCGTTTTTCGTCTCCAAAGATGAGACGATCGCGAAACAGATCTTCCGCTATGACATTGAACCCGGCATGGCAGGCTTCGGCTCAAAGCGCGCCAAGCACTCGCTCCAGATTGGTGCCACCCGATACAAGATCGCGCACGGGCCGGCCATGACCTTCAAGGATGGAACTGCGCCAGATGAAACCCTGTCGCTGCCAATCAGGGTCGCGATGTGTTTGCTTGCCTGGGCGGAAACCTCCATGAGCAGCGCACATGCCCTTCTGAAAGCGAAACAGACATTCCAGGATCAGGCGGACCGGCTTCTGGTCGAGATGAAAGATGCCACAGCCCTGCCCCACGACGAAGCCATGGTCATTTTGCGCCAGGCCGACATTTCCGCCGCCATCTCGGCTCTTGTCGATTTTCGTCCAAGACAAGGTGTCAAAGATCCCACTCCGTTCGAACTGCAGGGGATGAAGGATATCTCCGCGCGGGTCGAAGAAGTCCTTCATCTATTGAAGCAGGCGCAGTCCCGCCTGTTTCCATCCTGATTTCATATCATCTCGCGACGCTTGAGCGGCGCGATAGTCCCATTCCTACATCTGGAGTTTGCGATGCGTATTATTTCCAACTTGCTCGCTCGACATGCCATGCATTTGAGCGCGTCCCAGCACGCAGCTGTCGCTGAGCACATTCGTCGTTTCGAAGCACGTGAGGCATTTTCCCGCCCCGAAGACATGAGTGATCTCGATGCGCAGACCGCCTTCATTCTCTTCGAGAGGGAGGCCTCGGCTACCCCCGTTTCGCTATTCGGTCAGGATGTCGCCTCTCTTGCGCATACCCGGGTGCGTGTATATCGCGCGCGCCGCGGCGCGGATGGCATCTACGAGCCCGATAAGGAAATCTTCGCGGCACGCATGTCGGAAAAATCCCTGACCGAGGCAATCTTGCTGAGCAATCGCGGAGAAGGGTCACCCCTGACGGCCACCCGCCTCGGAGATTTCCAGGTTCCCGCACACGAGGGCGCGTATTCGCGAGCAGATCGTGCAGCAGAGGTTCTTCGCACACGTCACCAGGGAGAGCTGACGGCGGCGATTTCGGAGATCAAGGCCCAGCTTCAGGCAGAGCCCGCGCGTTCCAATGCCGCGCTCAAAGAGAGCGTGATGATGATCCGATACAAAATCCGCGACATGGTTTCTTCCAGATATGCGCTCGAGCGGCATCTTGAGGCGATGACGACCACGCGGTCGGAGGTATTGACCGAAGCCGCTCACGCCGCGCTTCACGCCAGCAAGATCAAGGCCGCACTCGCGGCCGATGTGAAGGCCTTGCCTGCAGCAGAGAAGACAGACTGGACCGATGCGGCCGCACACCACCCCATGGTGGATTCGATTCTCGACTCTTTGTCGCAGGATATGAAGGAAGCCCTTCGTATCTTGATCGTAGCCGAGATCAGGGGGCTTGGCGAAGACCGCCCCGGACTACTTCGCTGGATCCAGGAAGATGGTGACCAGGCCATGATCGCCTTTCCTCAAGCACGGGATCGCTCCCAGGCAATCGGTTGGGGGGAGGATACAAAGGAGATCGCGAAACATATCGACACTCTGGCGACCATCTGGAACTGGGCGTTCAACCAGAGCCTCGCCGCATCCCGTGATCTGCGTCGCGCCACGCAAGCCTCACTTTACGTAAGCCAGCGCCAGGGTTGGTTGGGCAATATTCACTCCACGCTTCCTCCCAGCGAGGGGACCTATTTCTCTCTGTCTTTCTCGGCAGCGTGGGAACACGACGATATGGGAACGCCGCGGGTCCGCTCGGCCATGGAAAGACTTCTCGAGGTCGAGATCATTGCCGAAGACCTGATGACCGCCCTGAGAGGTCATCCTGATGGGCTCCCCGTGCCTTGCTCTTTGCGGTCGCTCTGCGGCATCTGGCTCCAGCCTGTCGAGAGGCCTCGACATCAAGTCGATGCGGATATCGCTACAATTTCCGACGACATCGAGAACTCCGATAACGTCAAGCAGCTTCAAGCGGCCTTTTCCAGACTCGAAGAACTCGTGGGTGCAAAGCGGTCAGGCAAATCTTGGCGAAAAGACGTCGAGGCGGCAGTCGCCGATCTGGAAGTCGCAGCTCGCCATGCGGGTATTTCCGTCGAAGAGAGCCTTTCCAAAGGTCGGCAGAAGATTGACGAGCATGTCGTTCGAAGTGCCGAGGGAGTTCTGGGGTCCATTGCGCGCAGCCTTCCCCGTGAAGCGATCGACCTTCTGCGTATCACACGAGATACAAAATAAGTCAGGGGCGGCTCGGATGATCCGGGCCGCCCCTCTTTCTGATATCAGCGCAAATCTGCCAGGAGAATGAGGCGGTGTCGCAAGATCCCCTTTGAATTCACGCTTCCCTTGCTGTCGTGATCTGTCGACGGAGCCCGGCCGTCCCTGCCCAGCCACTGAAGCGCAAGATACGTGTCGGGTTTTCCTCACTCGAGACATAGAAAGTCGGGGTGCCGGCTGCAGGAAAGGAACGTGCAAGATCCTGGATGCGGCCCGTTGAAGGAAGTGGTCCCTCATCGAGAAGAGACTTCACCACACTGTCCGAGATGCCGAAGGTCTTCGCGATATCCTGCGCTGCTCGCTTGAAACCCTCCTCTGATCCAAGCGTGGGTGCAGCAGTGTAAATCGCTTGCAGCAACCTCACAGGATCAACGTTTCTGGCTTGGGAAAAGCCATGGATGAGCCGGGTCGATCCAAGCGAGGAGGCAGTTGATCCTGTCGGAGCATAAACCAATCCCAGTCCTGCTTCGCGAGCGAAAGAAGCGGCATCTTCAAGACCATCTTTGACAAAATCGCGGCAATGAGAACAATCTGTCGTCCCAACGACGAGAATATCCTGGCGGAAAGCGCGCGGGATAATCTTGAGAAGGAATGAGTCAAGGCCGGATCGCTCCATGCGCTCCGACATCGTTCCTTCTCCTTCGAGCACGGGAAAAGATGGCGGCAATAGGGTGATCCCGACACAGGCACTTGCTACCAAGGCTGAAGCCCCACCGCCAAAGATCATGAAGCGCCTCATCTGGCGCTGCTCTTCGCGTTGCTTGCGAGACATCTTGCTCGGCGATTTGGTCATGTCATCTCCTCGTTTTCGAGGAAATGGGATGACACCTCTCTATGCAAAAAGACGAATGCGCGCCGTTTCCGTTTTCTTGAAACGTTCTCACCTCCTTGGAAGCCGGCAAGTCGCCGGCATAGATCCACATCCATACGGAGACCCGCCTTGACCGATCTCGCCAATCTCGATGAAAAGTTTGCTGCAGAACTTTCGACCATCTCGCAGCTTCCGGAGAACCAGCGCCAGGAAGCTATGGAGCGCGTGATGATTTCCTTCCTCGATGAGCAAGGTATGCGTGACATGAAGCCCGAACCCGGGCCTGAGGGGTACGCTTTCGAGCCTACGTTTATCGCGGTGATGCCGGAGCGTCGTCTCATGAACGGCGAAGGTATCCGCGACAGTCGCGGTCTGTGTCAGGCACTTCAGTCCTCGTGTGAACTGCTGGCGCGCTATGCGCTCGATCCCGGCCCCGAAGAAACCTTCGACGCCGTGAAGGGAGCGCGCTCGCTGATGCTGAATCTCCACGCGAACGCCGAAGGCGAGATCGAATGGAACGTCCAGGTGTCGAAGGATCTCATGGCCGTCTCCGGTTTCATGTCACAATATGTCGCCGAAGCCATTTCGCCGATTTCTGCCGAGATCCGTCAAAAAGTCAGTTCCTTGCTGGCTTCCGCTGTAAGGGAGCTTCCGCAAGATATCGCGCGAGCTGACGTGGAAGCACATTATGAAGTGCGTCTCGTCGGCAAGCAGGGCATGCAGTGAAGATGAGTTGCCCCTTGCCGCATTACGGCGTGGGGCAGCCTGCAGCGGCTCCGCTCAGGCGAAGCTTGCGAGAAATCTCTTCTGCTTGCCGAAGTATGTGCGGATATACCGCTCAATCCGGGGCTTGCTCTCTGGCCATGTTGCGCCCCAGTCTTCGAGGCGATGGCCGAGATCCGGATCGAGGCAGTCTTTATGCAAGAGCCTCGCAAGGCGCCTGCCACGATCGGAGACTACGAAAAGCCGCATATTTGACTCGCCGGCACCAATGCGCTCCATGCATCCACTTCGCTCGAGCCAAGAGAGAATTTCAGGTCGCGAAATAGGGGAGCCAATCTGGCTCCCCTTCTTCGAGAGCGGATTTTTGCGCATGAGGGTGATCAATCGTCCTTCCGGAAGTGGATCCGTTCCAAGCCTGAGAAGCATCAGGAGAGTTTGGAGGCTGTATTTCGACATGAACCCAAGGCTGCCTTCGGTATCAAGGCCAGCCATTCGCAACGCTCGGCCGAAGACTGGAAGAGCGTTGATTAGGTAGAGGTAGTCGAAATATCTTCGCGCGTGGCCGATTGCGGCCATACGCGTGAAATCTGGATGATCGGCGCGCCAGTCTCGCTTGATCGCAGCGACAACGCTCTTGAAGTCTTCCATTTGCAGACCCAGCCAGGACACTTCATGCAAGGGTTTATTGATCTCGTAGTAGCGCATCAGCTCGAGAAAATTTCTGCATCCTGTCGCGTCGAAATCCGTCGCACAAACGATATGGTCTGCAGCCCGGGCGACATCCCCGAAATTCTTGCTCAAAGACGATACTTCCGACCAGTTCAATCTCTCGAAAGAGCGCGGCTTCAGAACAGGTTCGGCGATAATCGGAACTTCTGCGATAGGCAAATCACGCGGCAGGTGAAATAGGAACGATCCTATCGGCGGCGTGTAAAAACGCGTAATGACATCGTTCGGGAAAACGGCCTCCCAGCCTTTGATGATGCTCCTGGCCTGACTTGGTTTTTCTGTAACGATCAGGGTGCGGCGTGGTTTCGCCATGCAGAATACTCCTCTTGCGAGAGTTGAATTGGCATGGCTTCGCCATGGACTGGAAAAAATGTGAGCGCCTGTGTCTGACAGGTTGGGCCCGATCTACAATTCAAGGATCAAAGACGATATCGAGGTCGTCGAACGAAGCGTTTTCATTCGCGCCGGTATAGAGAACTTCGATACCGAATGTGATGCCCTTATCGATCTGAGCCTGGGTGACGTCGTAATAGAGGGTCCAGAGCTCTGTCTGGCCTAAATCTGGAGTCGGCATATAGGAGGATGTCGGCGTCATGAAGGCGTCTTCGCTGCGCAATCCGACTTCTACCTCGGAGACAAATGGCTTGTTGTTGAAGTTGCCGACCAGAAGGTCCACTCGGTAACGTCCGGGCCACGCGAGAATGCCATCTGGAATATCCAGCCAGGCAAGGCCTGAAGTCGATATGGACCCGCTATTTGCGTGGTGGGCAGAGTCGTTGGAACTCGTGTAGCCAAAGGGGGCGGTATCGATAAACACCAGGTTCCGGCCCGGATCGACATGAAGCGGTGTTCCGGAGTCGAAATCATCAACCAGCACCATCACCGGCTCCGCGGGAATGTCCGCGGCACCCGCTCCTCCGTCGCTCCCGTCATTGGATGAACTTGCGGAAGATCCAGCCCTCTCGGTGTTCAGGTGGTCGTAGGCAGTCGCAAAGGATCGAGAAACTTCGCTTCCCATTTCAGCCACCAACAGGACGCAGGCGAACGCAATCGCACCGATCAAAATTCCATAGTCCACGAGAGCCGCGCCCTTACAGGAGGAAGCAAAACGCTTCCTTCGCAGGGCCCTGAATTGGCTTTGCTGCATAGTTTTACTCGTTTCTCGGGTTTCTATAATCATACGAGACATAGGCCCGCCCTCGTTGTTTCGTTAACGGCTGACCTTCCAAAAACCGCGAGGATAGATCGCGGAATATGGCAACCAGACCTTCGAAATTTCGCATTCGCTCCCCCGGGAGCGATACCATGCCCCATATGACATGATTATCTTCTACTTTCTCTCTCGCAGGATGAGCCATGAACAAGACCGCAGCCACAAATACCACGCAAACTCCCTATGAGCGTCTGTCGACCGCATTCTCCGATCCCGACAGTGGTGTTACGCCAAGCGTTTACCGTCTCGATGAAATCCTTATGTCCTTCCACGAATCCAGTGGATGGGTATCGCAATTCAGCCAGCAGGACGTGCGCGACATTGGCCTTTCGATCCTTCGAAACGAGAGCTCTTCCGATCTTCGTGCGGCCGCACTCGAGGCGCAAGCTCGACGGATCGAGACGGGCGCAGATGTTGGCGAGAAAACCTTGGCGCGAAGATTGCGCGACATGGGTCCTTCTGCCGAAGCTGTCGCCTATGGTTACGACCAAACAGCGCGCCGAGACGGCTTCGGGGCCTCGACCGATCGCGTCCTCGTTGAGGGAATACATGTTGCTCTCACTTCGTCTCCGGGTGCTGATCGCTCTGCTTACATGTCCCTTCAGGAGGGCGACAATCGTTGGAACGGACAGGCGAATACGCTCTCTCTTCACGAGCGCCAGGATGAAGCTCGAGGCTTCTTTTCGAAAATGTCGGATGCAGACCTGATTAAGGCAACGCGAGCCACACAGGAGTCTGTCTGCGAGGAGATCCTTTTCAGCGACGATCAGTCACGTTTTTCACGGGTGACTGCGATGGCGGCAATGCGCGCTATCGCCTCGGCTGATGCGGGCACTCTCCTGAAAACGCAGGAGCAGATTGACTCGCTCAACGAGCGTGTCCCGTCAGAGCCGATCAGTCGCTCTCATCCTCTGGCAGTCCTGTCTGCCGCCTCGAGCTCCGTTTTGCGCGATCGGGAAAAAGAACACCTCAAGGAGAAGGCGAATTCTGCTCGGCAGGACGAAAGGTGATGGAAATAATCCTGGAGATTTGACTTTACATTTCGCTCGAACGCTCCAATTTGAATGGGAGCGGCGGACAGCGAGGCCTCTCTAACGAGTTGCTGCCGCAAGCGCACCCTTTGAGGTCGGAATACCACGGTGAGGCGCACTCGCATGACCAGGAACCTCCTTCGGGAGGTTCTTTTCGTCTGAGACATATGTGACTTGTGGGATGTGCTTTCAGGGGTATCGGTGGCCTAAAGCTTCTTTGTGTAGGCCCCTTCGGGCAGGTGCACCGAAGCGAGCAAGTCACTGAGCTGGGCCGGTGACAGCGTAATGCGCTTCACTGCGCCAGTGCTGTCATCGAGTTGCTCGATCACGGTCTGATCTTCCTGGAGTGCGATCCGAACATCCTCTTCACGATGAATGGCAACATCGTCGACCAGAGTTATGACGGTGGCATCGAATTCGTGTTCAATGGTAAACATGGGTTGAAGATGGTTCCTCGAGGGCTTGCGCGGAAACCCGGGTTCCCTCGCCTCACCGATCGAAGAGAGAGAGTTGTCCCGTTTCGTCCTGGTCCTCATCTTCCAGCGACGACAGGGCAATCCCCAGGAGCCGGACCGGGCGCCTGAACGGCGATTGTTCAGTCAGGAGGTCTGCGGCAATCCGCTCCAAATCTCGAGCTTCATAAATCTGGGCATGCAATGTGCGCTGCCGCGTAATCTGCTCGAAATCTGCGAACTTGATCTTCAAAGTCACTGTGTGACCGCGAACTGCTTTCTCGTGAGCTCGCGCAGCGACCTTTTGCGCAAGTTCTCTCAAGCTGCCCTTCGCCTCGCTAATATCCTGCAGATCGACCTCGAAAGTCGTCTCCGCTCCGATAGATTTGCGGACCCGATCGGGCTGAACCGGACGGTCATCGATGCCACGTGAAATGGCCCAGTAATGCTCGGCGGAATTCCCGAAATATTTCCGTAGGGCTTCGATGTCCATTGCCTGAAGATCGGCGCCAGTTCTGATTCCGATCCGGTTCATCTTCTCTTCCATCACGGGGCCTACACCGTGAAATCTCCCCACAGGCAATGACGCCACATACGCTTCCGCTTGATGAGGGCGAATTACCGTCAACCCGTCTGGCTTGTTCTGATCGGATGCCAGTTTGGCCAGAAATTTGTTGCAGCTCACGCCAGCCGATGCCGTAAGACCGGTTTTGTCATGTATTCGAGCCCTGATTTCTTCTGCGATCCCGGTCGCAGTGGCCCCGTATTCGCAAGCTTCGCTCACATCGAGGTAGGCTTCATCGAGTGACAAGGGTTCGATGATCTGCGTGAAATCACGAAAGATGCTGTGGATTTGAGAGGACACCTCTCGGTATCTCTCAAACCGTGGAGGTACGAATATGATCTCTGGACAGGCTCGTGCTGCGCGCAAAGATGGCATGGCCGATCGAACGCCGAAAACTCTGGCCTCATAGCTTGCAGCAGCAACGACACCACGCGCCCTCGAGCGCCCCACTGCGACCGGTCGGCCGCGAAGCTCAGGATTGTCGTTCTGTTCGACGCTCGCAAAAAAGGCATCCATGTCCACATGAATGATCCTCCTTGCAGTGCTAAATGTCGCGTCGTCAGTCAAATCGTTTTTTCCTCACCGCCTACAGATAATGCCTGCGCGTCTGGAGGGAAGTCGGTTCAGAACAGCTTTGGCGCTCGGCTTACCCGCCGCGCATGCGGCGGATTGCCCGGAACACAGCTTCAAGAAACAGCGAAAGTCCGGTCATGAGAATTGTGTGGGCATCCAGAGGTCCGAACAAAGCTGAAATCCACAGGCACAAACCCGCAATCGCAATCTGTGCGAGCAGATGCAGAGCCACAGTCACATAGGTGAAATTGCTGCCCCACGCGACCATGCGCATAAGTGCCACCGAAAGAATCGATGCGAGAAGGCAGACCCAGGAAATGACGTAAAAGATCATGAATGACAGATGGTCCCCACACGCCCTGCCCAAAGCGGATCATCAGGCAGGGACATCACATCCGCGGGAGACGTAAAGGGGGTATCCCAGCTCGGGATGATCTCGCGGAATAAGGCGAGGTCTGGCCCAGATCCTGTCGTCGCGAAGGAACGACGGGATCTGTGTCAGCCGAAGATGCTCGCGTCCGATCTTGCCTGTCTTTATTCTCTGCGCAATTCTGCGACCAGGAGAAGTCGCCGTCCATCATTCGTCTCTGGAGACCCAATGAATATTCACCTCTATTCAAGCCCTGACGATCTCCCTGTCGACCTTCGTCGGTATGTCCGCTCCGGCGCGGGCAGCCAGCTCCTGGTATTTCATCACCCCTACCTTGTGGAAATCTTCCCTTTCGGCTTGGCGGACCGCATCGAAAATGTGCTCGAGCTCAGACGAACGCATGCGGAGAAAAATCTGGATGAAGGATTGTTGTCTGGCTTTATCTTCTCGCACCAGAGGCCTTACCGCCTCTCTGCTCTCCTCTCGCTTGTAAAGCGTGATGGCATGTTTCCTGACGATCGCGCGGCAATTCGTTTCTGGCGCTTGGCTGCGAGTGTCTGGATGGACGCTGAGGAGAGTGAGGATAGTCCCATCTGGTCTTATCTTCTCGCCGCTCCGGTTCCTCTCCGGGAAGCGATGACCACAAGTTTCGACCGGCGCGCCTGGCGAGCATTGCCGGATGTCGTCACGATTTACCGTGGCCTCCAGGCCGGCGACGAGGAAAGTGCTCGTGACGCCCTCTGTGCGGGCTGGTCGTGGAGCTTGTCCGAGAAAGTGGCGCGCTTCTTTTCGCGCCGCTACATTGCGTCGAGCGATCTTCCGTGGATTGCGCGCACGCAAGTGCCGCGCGAAGCAATCCTTGCCTATCTCACGCGTCGCAACGAGGCCGAAGTCCTCGTCTCTCCGGACGTGATCGATCCTTGCCTGGTTTCGCTATCGCAGCTTTCGGATCAGGCAGGCTGCGACGACATGGTCTCACTGAAAGACTTCGCGACGTGAATTCCTGGCCACCGTATCGCGGGCAGTGCGCACCGAAGCCCCATAAGTCCGATTTGCGTTACTCTACCGAGATCTGGGGTCAGGATTTACGTGCCGGCACTCACTTTGCCTCAGTCAATGAGGACGTGTCGATTGCAGTCATGTCGATTTCGACTTCGCGCTCTCTTGGTGCAGGCTCATGACTTGCGAAGCCGCAGCATATCACCAATCTGTTTCTCTCGACATCGGGCCAGGTCTCGATTGAGATACTCTCATGTCCTTGTGTTTCCGAATGCACCCAATCCTTGGTCAAGGTTTCCGCCAGGAGCAGCTTATGATTGGAAGACAGGTCGACCTCTACCCCGCCGACGAGAAACAACCCGTTGAAAGGCCCTGTCAAAGGTCCAAGTGCTGGCAACATCGCGCAAAGGGCCTCTCGAGGGTTTATGCCATCGCATATCGCGAACTCCTCGATCGTCCCAAACATGCCAATGACACTGTCATCACACGCCGACATTACACGCGACAATCGGTCATCATCCACGCCATCGCTGATGGTGAAAGCCAAACTGCTCGCCTCGCCTGAGGGGGCATCGAACTCGAGAAGCGATGCTCCTACGGCTTCCCTGAGTTCAGTCGGATCCGCGGCGTGAACTTTTCTCGAGACCAGCGCGGACATCGTGGAAATGCAAACCCTTTCATCCCCTCCCCTGTTGCCCAGACGGCTGTCGGGGTTCTGGGCAATCCCGAAAAGGTAGCGAGAAAACAAGAGTTCATCGTCCGTTTCCGGGTCGGAGTCGAGATAGAGCAATTCGACAGTAATGCGACAGAGATCTGTCTCTTCTTCTCGCTCCAGGATCAGCCTGGGATATGTGTAAACCGATAGGGTCAATTCTTTCTGTTCCTTGCTGGCATTCCCAAGAGTGAACCTGGGAAATCGGAAATAATGCTTGAGCTGACGCGGCTCGCTTCCATCTTGCGGCATTTGGATGGAACACCCCCTCGCGCAATTAGGCAAGTATTTCCGTGGCCCTGGATCTGTGTAAGCAACGCTCCGTTGGTGCATTGGAGGGAAAATCGATTTTTCTGCGAAGGGAGACTTTCGTAAGATGGCTTGGCAAATTCTGTCATCTCTTTCGGTTCGACGATGACAGAATACCCGCCAAGCGGGGCACAAAAGATAGGTGATGGAATGCAGCTTGCAATCGTAGAAGGCGACTCGGTAATCGGCGCCAGCCGCCCCTCAAAAGGTGACGTAAGCGTATATTTCGATCCCGACAGGGATCCTGCCTCTGTCATGCCGGATTATGCGGCTCGCTGCGGCGTCGCCGGGGGATCCTCGGCGCCTCCGAGCGTTGAAGACGTCAAGGCGGCCCTGGATGCTCACGTCATCGAGGGCGTCTCGGCCAAAGATATGATTCAGCGTCTCTTCTCGCCTTTTCTCGATGCCTTCCCTTACGAGGCAGAGCTCTCCCCGGGTGCCGGCAAGAAGCGTCCAAGCTACCAGATCAGTATCCCGATGCTGGGGATCATGGTTCCGAGGCTCTCCACTCAGGGAGTGGCCGAAATCCTGTATCGCTACGCGGAGAGGCTGGCGGAATGTAAAATCGGTAACCGGGCCCCGGAAGGTGCCATGGAATTCAATGTCTCCTTGCGCGGAGAAAGCTATTATCGGCAAGGCGGCTCAATGATCGCGATCCGCGCCAAGGACCCAGAAGAACTTCGTCGCGCAGTACAAGACGCCTTCTTTGTGCCGCCGGCTGAGATTCATGCCCCTATCGACATGTCTCGGGAGGACTTTCTTCAGCACGTTCGTGCAGCCCGGGAAGAAATCGAAAGAAATGCTCAGGATGGCTCCCCGACGAAGCGCATGGCGCTTGAGCTTATCGCAGCGGTTGCGGACCTTCGCATCGCCACGACCTGTGCCTTGCGACGCCTGACGACAGCGCGGCGTTTCCAGAAATACAACGCCAAGATCTCGCTTGGGAATGCTCCTCGGGTGGTCATTGAGGAGCAAGAGGTGGAGGTGACGAGCAGCCATATGCGTCTCGCTGCGCGAGAGCGCCTCTCCGATGTCTACACGGCAATCGATCAGGCGCTTGCACGCCACCCGATCTTTTCGTGTCTCCCCTCTACTCTTGAGATCGAGGCAGGCGGCGAGGCGGAATATCTCAGTATCGATCTGGTTGATGCTGCAAAACCTCGCCATGATCTGTCACACAGATTGGGGGCGTCCAGAATCGAATATACTGAGATCGACGACCTTACGGCATGGCTTGAGAACGCATTGCAAACCGAGCAACCTCATGCTGAACGGACCTGGAAGATCTCTTACAACGGTACTTCCCGATCCTCATCGAACTACACCCTGACCGGCCCCACTCTGTCTGCCGCTCTGGTTCGACACTTTCAACGAGAGAAGGCGTCCTTCATGTCGCTCAAGATGGCCGACATGGAAATCGACCTCATCGCCCCTGTGGAAGAGAATGATCCAAAATTTCACGCCTATCGGGTCATTGCTTGAAAATCCTGTCGTAGTGATGCTCTCCGGAATGAATTCCGGAGCTTCTGGTCGACAAAAGCCGCTGCGCGTCTCTTGCCGACTGGAAGGCGCTTGTCACTGCTGAACAGGTAGGTCCTGCCCAGTTTTTGGTTTGAGGAAGAGCCAGCGTGCCAACATTTCCCCTGCATGATCAAAAAAAAGGCGCGCTGACATTGCTGTCGGCGCGCCCTTCCTATGGTCATCAAGACTACAAAGCGTCTTTCAGCGAACAGGTGTCGGGCCTGCCTCCCCGCCATCATATTTTTGACATCTTGCTCTGATGAGACTTCCGTAAAACATCCAAGCGAGATCTCATATGCGAATTGCAAAGATCATTTTTCCACTCATGGTCATGGCCTCTCCCGCGATGAGCGATGAAATATGTCCCCAAGCGCGCCATGACATTTTAGACGCCACCCTTGTATCCGCCGACTTGGTGGAGGGGGGCATTATGGATCAGGTCAAATTGTCATTTAGAGTGCATTCGTCCCTTCCACAGGAGGTTGTGATGATCGAGGCAGGCGTACAGCTTTACGATCCCCTCGGGCGCGAGTTCTCCATGGTCTGGCTCGATCCTGATCTACACCTCGCCGCTGACGAGGATACGTCCACACAGGTCCTGAAGACCAAAGGCACCAATCTCGACCGGCTCTTGACGATCGATATCAATAAGGTGACGGCAACCGTTTGCACCACGGCTCTCATGTTCGCCGACGGCACGGTCAAAGATTACAGCAAGGAGAATTGAAGATGAAACGCATCACTGTCCTCTGTGCCGCGGTGACATTCAGCCTGAGTGCGATCATGGGCGGTCAAGCGACGATGGCCCAGGAGAATGACATCAGTCCGTTTGGAATGGCCGCGATGCGGTTGGCAATGGCGTCAATGTGCCGGGCGAAATACGCCGATGACGCAATCTTCGAGGCAGCATGGTCAGCGTTCGACGACGCCAATCGGAATGCCGGCGATGCAACGATCGACAAGGCCAAAATGTCCCAGATTCGCACAGAAATGCTGTCCACGACCAAAGATGACGCCACCATAGGCCCTGCGATCTGCAAGGGCATTAGAGAGATCTATCTTCCCGGGCAGCCTCTTCCCGCTGCCTATTCGAAGTAAAATCAGCCTCTGGCTGATCATGACATCAGCTCGGAGACCTCGGATAGTTCCTCTTTGAAATCCCGCCGCTTGGCGCGCGCATTGCGCCAGGCGTAGCAGACCACGCGCACCCGACGTGCCCTTTCGTCCACCTCTTGCGAGGGCGCAAAGGTGGACAGGATTCCCTCGGCAATTTCAGCGATCTGATCGTCGTTCTCCGCAGGCTGGTCGGGAGCTGCGTTGCGGCCGAACATCATTTCGTCGACGCTCACTGAAAAGGCTTTGCAAAAGCGTGCAAGGACCTCGGCTGGGATCCCGCGCTTGCACAGCTCGTAGTCCTTATAGCTGCGAGCGGAAATTTGGCACAGGTCCGCGGCCTCGTCCTGAGTCACATCCCGAATTTTCCGGACCGTTCGCAGCCTGCCTGCGAGCTGAGCCCTGAAAATTTCCTCTTCCATGGCATGATCATCCAACGCTTTACCTCACATTCCTCTGCCTTGTACGTGCGCCCTGCTCTCGCGACGGGCATCACGGATGAAAGGACAGAATGCGCGGAAAAAGTGCAAGACACAACAGGAAGTCTCCAAAAGTGCGGAAAACAGCACAAGACGTCGTTGGGAGGCGATAGCAAGCTGGTGTGAACGTGAGATTCGATTCATTCGTGTCAAATCGGTGCCATGAAAGTTATTTCGAACGCAGAACGGTTAGATCCGTCACGTTCGTGGATCGTTGCGCCACTAATGGGATAAAATATCGCGACGCAGAATGTGAAATGCATAAAAAGAGTCAAAAAGGGCAAGAAGGCGCTCTTTAGATGGTTCGAGCGGGCAGAAAGTGCTCCGAGCATCCTTTTAGGTGATGCGCGGACATGGGGATTCACACGCTCGGAGCGCTATTTTCGTTGAGCCAACGTCCGTTGGCAAACCGTAAAGTGAAGCGAGAGTAGGTCGTGTAAGGCTATTTTTAGAATATCGCGGTCCTGCCCTGCAGTAGCTTTCGTCACTTGCAGAACGGACCGATCTTTTGCCTTGAGACCCTTATTCGAGAGACGGACTTTACGATGACGAATGATATCACAAAGAGAGATATTGCCAGCGCTATGCGCCGTGAGGCGATGGGTATGGCTGTCGTCTATGCGATTTTTGCAGGACTTGGCTGGATCTTCTCGAAGCAACAATTCCTTGCCTGGTTCTTCCTCTCGACCCCAATCAGGTATTTCTTGCCGATCCTGATTTTCATCGGGACGATTTGGGGGATCGCCTATTTCGCAAACAAGAGCGTAAGGGCCGCGGTGACATTCCTCGTCGTCCTGCTCCTCATGATCGGGGTGAGCTTCTATTCGATCCTCCCCTACCATTATATTCCCGACCTCGTTCTCTCCTTCTCGGCTGTTTCCTCTTGCCTTATCGTCATTGTCCTTCTCCCCTACGGGTTTCGGTATCGTAGATTTCGCAGACATGGGTTCATCAGACTATCCGCGATCGCACTTGTGCCCGCTGCGGTCCTGTCCTGGAACTTGGGAATGGACCCTGAAAGCCTTGCCATCGTGGTCGTTTCCTTCGTGTTTTTTGCTTATGGTGCAAATGAAGCCCTGCGACGTTCGGTGATCCAGTTCATGAGATCTCCCTCAGTGTCCCCCGGATGTCAGCACGCCATGCAAGGGGCCGCTATGCTCACGATCGCTTTTGTCGTGGGGGTTATCAGTTTCGTGTTGAGCGGTGGTCAAAGCGGTCGGAGCAAGAAGAGGTAGTGAGATGGGGGCTTGCTTGCCGACTCAAGAAACTTTGGTGAGATCGCGCTCAGATTTCCATTCCGTCTTGCACCTTTTCGGTGCTTCTGCATCTCGTTTTGCTGGTGATCGTCTGCTTCATGGCGGGCGCGTGCCGTTGAGCCTCGCGCTTGACGAATGAGAGATCGCGCCAGGCGCCATCCACCACTTCCGAGAAGGCGGGCTTGTCCCAGGCATGGGAGGGCTCATAGCCCGGCGACATCGTCTCAGGATGGCGGAGCTCCGCATTGGCGCGGAGCAAATCCATCCCAAGTGCCATGAAGCCTCGCCCCTGCGCGTCGCGGCCGAAGAAATCCACGCCGCCGCGGGCGAAGGCGGCCAGTTTCCTGACAGGCTCCGATCGATCGTCTCCGTGCAGCGTCGCGGAGGGATCGGCAAAATACATCTCCGCCTGCTCGGTCATCATATGTCGCGTCAGGTAATGTGAGGCAGGCTCGCCATTGATCTCGACGTTGAGGTCAACACCGGCTTTGTGCAATTCGCGCAACGTATTCTCGAGGGCAGAGGGTGTCCGATACCGAAAATCGGCTGCGTCGACGTCATCGCTGCTGGAGGTCAGCAGCATGATGGCCTCTTGGCCATCTGGCATCTCGGTCCCGGCCGCGGCCAACTCCCGCACCCGCAGCGCGTGATGTCGACGCAATGCCTGCGCAAACTCGGTGTTCTCCATGGTGATGCTCCACTCCACTTCAGTTTGAATAAGCCAACAGCCGATATTGGCTTATTAGGAAGTAGGTCCCGCGATGATGATGCGCCGTCATACAGTTGCAGGCATCGCTTACGAAAAAGGCCGGCTATCCGCCGGCCTTCGCATCGCAGTCTGTGATGGTCGTCACCCGAACAGGAAGTTCCCCTCGTCGTAAAACTCGCTCCAGGATGTGCTGTCATCGACATCCACCAGAATCCGCTCATCGGTGGCTTCGATATTGAGAGTGAAATAGGTGTTTCCCTCGATGACCGTTTGCCAGGCCGAAATGTCCTCCATTCCGTGAACCCCAGAGGATGCCGTGAAACGCACCAGGTCTTCACCAATCTCGAAGTCTTCTATGAGATCGAGTTGCAGTGATCGCTCCTCGATCGTCCCGGCTGTGGCGTTCCATCCCACCATATTGCCGCCGTGGAACACGAACTTGTCGACCCCGGCGCCGCCGTTGAGGGCATCGCGACCGGCGCCGCCTGTCAGCACGTCTCGACCATCTCCGCCGCGGAGCGTGTCGTTGCCTGCGCCGCCCAGAAGGTTGTCATTGCCAGCTTCGCCGTCCATGACGTCGTCTCCGGCGTGGCCTTTCATGCGATCCCGGCCGTCGCCGCCGAACATCCGATCATTGCCGCCCGCACCGGACAGGTAATCCTTTCCATCACCTCCGTAGATGAAGTCATCACCATCTCCACCGTAGAGCTTGTCGTCTCCTGCCTCGCCGTAGAGCTTGTCGCGTCCCTCGTGACCGGTCAGGCGGTCATTGCCGATCTCGCCATGCATGACATCGTCGCCTGCGTTCCCCGCGAGTTTGTCGTTTCCGGTGCCACCGAAGAGAAGGTCCGCGCCGTCTCCACCTTCGACGAAGTCATGCTCGCTTCCTCCAAAAAGCGTATCGTTGCCACCATCCCCATAGATGTTGTCGTCATCGGAACCGCCGGCGATCACATCGTCACCCGCGCCGCCGCGCGCGCGGTCGTGCCCCTTCCCGGCATCGATGAAATCATCACCATCCCCCATCCGGATCAGCATGTCGGCCGTGTTGGTCTGATTTCCCGAGGCATCATATTCATTCACCTCGTAATCGTGATACCAATCTGCGCCAGCCGTGCCGTCATAGGTCGACTGATCCCCGGAGCCCTCGATGTCATTGAGTGCGGAGCGGTCCTCTGGCAGGAGGTCAACCGGGATGAAGTTCCGCTGGTCGACAAACTCGACCGTTGGAAGAGAAGCGATACCATTTTCCGGCAGTCCGCTGAAATGCCGTTCCGAACCTCCATCGCGCGCACCCTCGAGGGCGTAAAGCGCCTTGTCCTCGATCGAAAGCCATTGCTGGCCGAGGTATGATACGACACGAACGCCTTGGGGAGGGTTATAGAGGTCGATCTTCACACCCTCGATCCAGATCGAGTCCTCCGAGAGATTGAGATCATCGATCCTCCCCATGATCGGGCTCTCGATCTCATCGACATCGCGAAACTCGAAGCGGTCCTCTCCGCGCCCCCCGTAGGCGTGATGACCTTGCCAGCCCTCATAGTTGGTGAGGTCCATGATGATATGATCATTCCCCTCGTAGCCGCCCATGTGGATCTGGCCATAGCTTTCGACAGACCCCACGAGGGTGTCGTCTCCCCTCCAGCCCCACAGGCCGGTCAGTCCTGAGGCATTCAGGGACTCGACGTAGTCGTCCCCGCCATGGCCCATCAGGTTATCCTTGCCGCCATTACCGATGATCACGTCATCGCCGCGGCCTCCGTCGATGCGATCGCTGCCGGAGCTGCCGACCAATGTATCGTTTCCATTGGTGCCGACTTGTTCGAGTTGGTTCTCACTTGTCATTGAATCCATGATTGTCTTTTCCGTTGTTGACCTACCTGCAGGACTTGGGAGCACGGAAAAACACCAACAAATGCTACGCGCCAATTTTTCGCCACAATCTTTCGCGCACAAGATTTTTGCGCTGTAGAGCAGAAAATCGCTCTGACGACGACAATGGTTTTCGATGCGCGAGAACAAAGCCAAGGGGTCAGATCTGCACATGCAAGCGTGGCGCCCTGCTCATGTCAGGGATGGCACGTCGTCTTTGTTGCTGCGCAAAGCGCGCATCATGTCACAGATCGAGTATAATTTAGGGAAGGCGCCTCAGGATATTTTTAAACATATTGACGCTTCACACGAAGCCGGGCTTACTCTGGGCATGTTGAAATGCTTGGAGTTGTTATGAAAGTTTTTGTCCGCGGGATCTGTTTTTCTTTAGCTTCTATGGTTTTGGCGACAGTTGCTCATGCCCAAAACGACGTGTGCTATATCGTCGTCGCCTCCGAGGCAAGCGCGCCTGCCCTAAAAGCCAATCCTGCATTCCCGAATAACATGACAAACTGGGTCGTCGAAACTTCCAATGGCCGGCTCGCCGCGGTGATTGGCGGCGCCTACAAAAACACCGCCCCTGCCGTGCTCTATAACCTGAAACAAACGGGGCGCATTGCGCAGGATAGCTTCTGCATGAGCCCCAGCAAAGTGCTGGGCATCACGAATTACGGAAGCGAAGGACAAAACACGCCTATCGCGATGCTCGATGTCAACAAGGTGCCTGTGGCGAGCCAATTGCCTCAGCCCGCGTCTCCTCGCGACGAGATCAGCGCCATGAAAGGAGCCGATACGGTATTCAACGCCCAGAGCGACGTTCAGATCAAGGGGCTCAGCTGGGCCATGACGCCTCGGCAAATGATCGCAGAGATGGAGCGGAGAGGAATGACCTGCAAAATCCACAGCGAGTTTCCCTTGGGTGACGATAAAAAGGCAGAGTGCAAAGGCACGAATGGCGGCTACGTCGAGATATCAACATATTTCAAACGTTTCGATATCACCTGTGAAATCATAGATTCTTGCGGACTCGACGTGAGAGATGTGGCTCAATCCGTGCTCGATAGCTTGCCGGTTGCGGAATTCAGGCCGCAATTTTTCGACACCCCCATCGGATTGATTACGGATTACTGCGGTTTCAGCTCCGGCGGAAACGAAGTCTGCGTCATGCACAATAATGAAATCCGGGTGTCGGCAGGAAATCCCGGCGGGACCGGGGGCATCAGTCTTCAATGACCCTCGGTCAACGTTACTTCAGGCCCTGGAAGTTGCCGAGATTGAAGACGGGAAAACGTCTGTGAAATATTTTCGACGACAATCGTTTCGGAGCGAAGAAAAGAGACACACCTGACGTAGGAAGAGGGCCTGGAACATTCGGGCCACCCAACCGAGTTATCTTCCTATGCGCGCTCCCGTCTCTACCCTTCTCACCCTCACCTTCCTTCTTATCGGCTTTGGCCTTCTGCAAATGGGCAACGCTCTTCAGGGCACATTGCTCGCAGTACGAGGTGGTCTGGAGGGCTTCGATGCCACATCGATCGGTCTTCTCATGTCGGGCTATTTCGCGGGCATGTGCCTGGGATCTTTCGGCGCCGGGAAGCTTATCGAACAAGCTGGGCATATCCGCGTCTTCGCGGCACTCGCCTCACTGGGGTCGGCATCGGCTCTCGGTCACCTTCTGGTCATTGATCCCGTGGCATGGATTGCGCTGCGAACTCTGACGGGGTTCTGCTTTGCTGGCCTCATCATTGTTGTCGAGAGCTGGCTCAACGCGTCTGCCTCGCCTGACAGCCGGGGACGTATCCTCTCGATCTACTCGATTTGCTCGATGGGAGCAGGAATTGTCGGGCAGCTTCTCTTTTCGACCGCGACGCCCGGCACCTTCACTCTCTTTGTCCTGGTGTCCTTGCTGATGTCGGTCGCTCTTGTGCCGATTTCTCTCAGTCGCGCCAGCGCGCCGATCCCGGAAGGCAAGCAGGAAGCCCCCTCGATCAAGCGGCTTTGGCATTTCTCGCCTTTCGGCGCAGTCGCCATGCTTCTCAAGGGTGCAACTTTTGGAGCCTTTTTCGGGCTCGCGCCGATTTATGCACAACGAGTGGGTCTCTCGCTTTCGCAAATCGGCTTGCTTATGGCGGCCTTCTCGCTTGGGGGCGTCTTGCTGCAATACCCGCTCGGCTTGCTCTCCGATCGTGTCAATCGACGTCTCCTCGCGATCCTCCTATCCGGCGTGTCTGCTGCTATTTGTGTGGCGATTGGTCTTGCCGGTGCTCTCTCGTTTTCACTGACCCTGGTCGCCTTCGCTCTCGTCGGCGCAGCGATATTGCCCAACACGTCCATCATCGTGGCGCACGTGAACGATCGCGCTCCAGCGACGGCCCTCATCGCCGTCGCCGGTGGCCTGGTGCTCATGCAGGGGATCGGCGCCGTCCTTGGGCCGATACTCGCAGGCGGGGCAATGGAATCTATGGGCCCCTCAGGCCTGATGTTCCTCCTGGCGGTCATCCAGGCCGGTATTGCCGCATTTGGTTTGGTGCGCATCTACCTCGTCGAGGGCGTGGCACAGGACGACAAGGCCGTCTTCTCGCCGGCTCCGATTGTCCCTGTGATGGCTCAGCTGGAGATGTCCGTCTACGAAGACGCTGTTTTGGAAGCCGAAGAGTCCGGAGCAACCGAAATCGGGGAAGACGAGGTCGTTCGGACTGCTGCGGAGTGACGCTGCCCGGCTGGAGTGAACGTCGTGACATCGCGTCTCAGGCATAGACATTTCTCTCTTTCGTTTTGGAGCTCAGCTTATACCAAAACGGAGAGAGAAATGCCCCAATTCGTAACTCGGCCTGCCCGCAACTCACGCCTCGAATGCGGCCTGATCCCAGCGATTTATGCGACTTGTGGCGCTGTATCCGGCCTTGCTCTCACATTCGCCTTCAACGCCGGAGAACCGGCAGGTGATACGCTCTTTCTTGCAGGCATCATCGGCATCCTCTCAGGTGGGGTCGGCCTGGGCTTGGGAAAGATCGCCGAATTCTGTGGTGGCGGCAGATCTGATCGCTGACGCGCGTAGGTGCAACGAACCGACTTGATCTGTCGCATGTGACTTCTCCCCGGACTGAAGATCCGGGGCTTCAGTTTTCCTGATCAGTGCGCTGGTAGGCGCGCTTCAGAGGATGTCTGATCTTGCCCGCGGGCAGGGCCCGCAGTTTCTTCCTGCTTCAACAAACGGCCAGTGCCGCTGCGTCCACAGGCTGATGCCGATAGTCCGTCGGCCTCGAGTATCTTGATGCCGCGCGCCCGAATGACCCGGGCCGCATTCACATCCGCATGGGCCACGTGCCCACAAGAGACACAGGCGAAGG